>BFBZ01000004.1_pt42 | contig 503827 bp, 409 predicted proteins | sample 1888401 | NCBI WGS metagenome assembly BFBZ01 (sample SAMD00112614, study PRJDB3348) | symbiont metagenome | host: Chara braunii | reverse complement strand
GCCCCGCCCAACAGAGCCGAGATCCCCAATACCTGGAAAGGAGTATGACCTATGAGCGAGTTGCTTTGCGACTTCTGCTCCGCGCCAAACCCGGCTTGGCGCTATCCTGCGCGAACGTTCATTGCCTACTGCGTCCCGCCGATAGCTGGCGAGAGCGTTGGCGATTGGGCGGCCTGTAACAAATGCCATGCATTGATCGAGAACGACGACCTGGGCGGTCTCGCTCAGCGATCGCTGGACGAACTGATCGCGAAAGATGCTGAGGCAGCGCAGTGTCGTGGCGTGCTGTTTCACCACCTTTTGGATCTGCACGAGCAATTCTTAACAAACCGCTGCGGGCCAGCCCAACCCTTCGCGGTGATCACGTAAAAGCGGACAGAGGAGAAATACCGTGTCGACACTTCTTCGACCAATCGAACAGTTTGAAATGGGATTGCGGGCAGCACGGCGCGTGTCGACGCCACTCGTTCTCCTTCGCACGCCGGACCCGGCACGGACCCTCGTTCGCATCGGAGCTGCGGCGGGTGCTGAAGCCGCGATCCTGCTATGGGATATCGTTCGTGGCCTTTCTCCGGTCAATGAGGCGGCCAAGACGGTGATCGACAAAGTCGTCGGGGAGCGCGATCGCGCCTCAATCGGTCCTGTCGATGCACTGGTGTTAGCGTCGAGCCTCCCTGAGGATGCAGTCCTGGTTGTTTCCAACGCGCACAGGTTCTGGAACGATTCCCAGGTCGTGCAGGCGATCTGGAATCTACGCGACCCGTTTAAGGCCAACGGCAACATGCTCGCGATGATCGCGACGTCTGGCGCTGTCCTTCCTGAAGAACTTGCGCAAGACGTCTTGGTCATGGACGAACCACTGCCGGCCGCAGAAGACCTTCAGGCCATTCTCGACGACACGTTGAAGGCAGCAGAGGCCCCAGAACTCGACGACGGGCCGAATGGGCACGCCATAGACGCTCTTCTCGGATTGGCGGCCTTTCCGGCCGAGCAGGTACTTGCGATGTCGCTGTCCAAGAAGGGACTAGACATCGAACAGGTCTGGGAGCGGAAGCGGCAAGTCATCGAGCAGACCCCAGGCCTCACGGTTTGGCGCGGGGGTGAAACATTCGATGATGTCGGTGGATGCGCCAACATCAAACGATTTCTCACTGCCGTCATCCAGGGTGAGGAGCCGCCTCGCGGTGTCGTATTCCTCGACGAAATCGAGAAAGCGTTCGCCGGAATGGGGACCGATACGTCCGGTGTAAAGACTGAGATGACGGGGACGATTCTGAGCTGGATGCAGGATCGTTCGGCAGACGGGGCGCTGCTCATCGGCCCGCCGGGAGCCGCCAAGAGCTTGGTTGCGAAGGCGACGGGAAACACGGGCAAGATCCCGACGATCGCCTTCGATTTGGGAGCCATGCAGAATGCACTGGTCGGAGCCTCCGGTGAACGCCTGCGGGGGGCTCTGAACGTTGTCGACGCGGTGACGAACGGCCGGAGCCTGTGGATCGCCACGTGTAACTCAATCGGGATTCTGCCACCGGAACTTCGGAGGCGATTCACGCTTGGAACCTTCTTCTTCGATCTCCCCTCGCTCGAAGAGCGGGCGGCGATCTGGCAAATCTACCTGGCGAAGTACGGAGTGGACGGCGAGCGCCCCGACGACGAGGGCTGGACCGGAGCGGAGATCAAGGAGTGCTGCCGAAAGGCCTACCGGCTGAAGCTGTCATTGAAGGAATCAGCCGAATACATCGTGCCGGTGTCGCGGTCGGCTGCTGACCAGATCAAAGTCTTACGGCAGCAAGCTTCGGGAAAATTCATCAGCGCGTCATGCCCTGGTGTCTACCGATATCAGGAGCCCTCGGCGGCAAACCGGTCTGGTCGAACATTCCGGGAGATGGAAGCCTGACCCGATCTATTCGGCTCGCCAAGTTTGCAGGAACAGATTGTCATCGAGAGTTCGCTGTCGGATCATGGCGGCGATCTGGGCCGGCGTAGCGCCATTCGCCGATTCGCGCTCAAGCAATGCCGCACACTCCTCGCGTTCGGAAGCGATCGAACCAGAGATGAGTCTCTCTACGTGACCGGCCGCGGCCGTTGTCCATCGTTTTGTGAAGTCACCCGCCATTTCCCGATTCTACGCTTGCGGCGAGATCCGGGGAATCGCATTTCAGTGTGGAAGCCCGACAAACAACCTCCAGTAGGAGATTGGCGCAGCCGCACGGATGGTCTTGCCTGCGAAGGCAGGACGACAGTCGCCACGCACCTCGCCCTACGGGGTTACGCCATTTTCGGCTCCAGAGGACGGTGGGGTATGCAACTTGGGCTGGAGCCAAGTCATCCGAACCCCGGAACCGCAGAGGCTTCCACACTGAAACGCGCCGACCATTCCATTTGTAGCCAAGGCTGTTAGGAGGATCGAGATGTCAGCATATGGAGAGTTCGAGACCGTCATGTGCGAGGAGCGCTTCCTCGTAGAGGGCCTTACACAGTTGGGCTATCGGGCCGAAGTAAACACTGAAGGCGTGGCGCTGTTCGGCTACCAGGGCGACGAGCGCAAGGAACGAGCGCACATCGTCATTCGCCGCGCACAACTGGACAGCGCCTCGAACGACATTGGTTTTACTCGTGGCTCTGATGGCCGGTACCGTGCCGTGCTGAGCGAGTACGACCGAAGTATCGGGTACGACGAACGTTGGATTGGCAAGGTCCAGCAGAGTTACAAAGAAGCCCAGACCATGGCAGTGGCCAAAGCAAAGGGCTACATCTTTAGGGGCAAAGAGATCGTGCAAACGGCAAACGGGCCGCAAGTGCGGCTGCAATTCGTTGCTCGATAGGAGGGCATTATGCAGCAGAAAACGATCACGGTGGTCATCGACCAGGACGGAAATGCTTCGGTGGACCTGAATGGTTTTGCCGGCCAAGGATGCGAGAAGACATTGCGGGATTTCCAAGGGCCTGACCGCGTGATACGCCAGCAACGAAAGGCAGAGTCATACGATCAGCTTCGGCAAAGCGCGGAGCGCAGTTTGAGGCAGGGTTCGTAAGGCAGTCCTGGCTCCCCCTTCGCGTGTGTTAGGAAACCGCAGCAAAGGTGTGTTTTGAGGAGCGAGTCATGTTGCTTCACGCATTCGTTTCGCTGAGCCAAGCGAACGGTCCGGGGCGGAGGTGTGTCATCTATTTTCAGGGTTGTTCACTCGGATGCCGCGGCTGCTGGAATCCAAACACCCACCGGTTTAAGGGCAACGAAACTTCTTCTTCTTCTTCCTCCACCACCACCACCGCCGAGGTTGTGGAACGGGTCCTCGACGCCTGGACCGCGGAGAGTCTGGATGGAATCACATTCTCCGGCGGGGAACCAATGCAACAGGCAGAGACTCTATTCGAGCTGGTCCAGACAATACGAGGGGTGATCCCCGGTGCGAGCTTCGGGATGTTCACGGGCTATACCGAAGACGAGCTGAACTCCGGACGTTACATCACGCGTCTGAGAGCAGAACTCACCCGGAAACGCGACCTGTGGGCGGCGGTGAGGACTTATCTCGATTTTGCCGTCATGGGGCGTTACGACGCGAGCCGGCCAGCAGCCGACCCGCTTAGGACGAGCCGCAACCAGCAACTCAGATTGTTTAGCAGCCGATACAGCGAGTCCGACTTCGGACCTCAGCTAGTTGAAGTCACCTTGCAACCCGACGGACGCTCAATGATCTCCGGGTTCCCCGTGCGCGGCCATATCCTCTAAAACTCGCTCGATCCCCGCTCGCCTCGACTCGCAGCACAAACGCCTTCGCCTCACGGCGACCGGATCACACGATCCGGGCACCCACACAAAAAAGGAGAACACGAAATGGCAGCGATGCCTATGTCATTGATTGAAGTACACAGCGCGGGGCCAGACTTGGCGCAGAAAACGGTCTGCGTCAAGGTTCGACTGGGCCGGCTCGGCAATACCCGGAAAGTCAGCAGTTCGCAGGTCGAGGTGGATACCGACAAGAGTCTGATCCGCGTCTCGAAGCACCTGCTCGACTCCCCGGAACTCCGCACGATCGCCAACTTTGATGGTGAGGTACGGCGGTTTCTCTACGATACTTGTCTCCCGTTTGAAGCAGGTATCCATCTTTGTCCGCTCCCTCTGTTGGAGAGCATGGAGGCCAAGCTCCGTGACTTCGCGGCGCGTCGTAGCGCACTCGTCGATGCGTTTCTGACATCATATCCGTCTCTTTGCCATAGCGCGGCAGTCCGGCTGCGGTCGCTCTACAATCCGGCCGACTATCCCCCCGCTGAATACGTTGAGCAGCAGTTCAGCCTCACATGGCAGTACATCAGCTTCGGAGTGCCGGACCAGCTTCGTGAAATCTCTACGAAGATCTGGCACGACGAACGGGAGAAGGCCGCATTGGTGATGGCCGAAGCCGGACGTGAGATCCAACAGGTCCTGCGTGCGGCGATGGCCGAACTGGTCATGCACATGCGCGACCGGTTGAAGGACGGGCCCGACGGTAAGCCGCTAAGGTTCAAGGAGTCCACCGTTTCAAATCTTGTGGACTTTCTTGGAACTTTCGATTTCCGGAACGTGACCGACGACGCCGAACTGAAGACGTTGGTTGAGAGAGCGAGAGGACTGCTGAGCGGCGTCAGCACGGAGGACCTGCGAACAACGGCGGACGTCCGCACACGAGTGCAGAACGGCATGGCGGATCTGGCCGCGGAACTCGCCACGATGGTCGTGAAGAAACCCGGCCGCAAGTTCCGTTTTGACGAGAACTAAGCAGCCGAGAAAGGAGAAACCGGATGGCACTCGACAGTAGCTTTGTCGCAGGGGTCCTGGAGGGTATCGAAGGCACGCTCGACGAAGTGATTGAGCGTGTCGATAATGCCGAGCTCCGGGCAAGCCTGGACGTACTGCAATCGCGGGTGACGGCGCTGAGAGTGTCGATCGACCCGCCCCAACGGGAGACAGAACCCGCTGAGCAAGCTGAACCCCTAGCTGCAGCCACGCTGTAGAAGGACACGCCTGTAATTTCCAGGGCTTCCCGCTCTGGAGAACCCCAACCATCTAGCCGCACCAGACCTCGCACTCCTGCGGGGTGCAGATAGCAGAGGTGCGTTTATTCACAGAGAACTGAAAGGAACACAAGAAAATGCTTGGCTTGAACAACATCCAGATCATCGGCAACCTCGGCGGTGCGCCGGACATGCGCTTTCTGGACGGCGGCCGCATGCACGTTGTGAATTTCTCGGTTGCAGTCAACGAGCGGTGGAAGAATCGCAATGACGAGCCGCAGGAGCGCACGACGTGGCTGCGCATCGTCGCTTTCAATGGACTCGGCCAGACCTGTGCGGAGCACTTGACCAAGGGCGACGGCGTATACGTCGAGGGCCGACTCCAAGTCCGCGAGTACGACGACAAGGACGGCAATCAGCGCACGTCCGTCGAGATCGTGGCATCAAGAGTCCGGTTCCTCGGCCGCGGGAACGGAAATGGAAATGGCAGCGGAGACGACCGGCATCCGATGCCGGGCCAGCCGCGATCGCGCGCTGCGCAGTCTGAACCGGCGAACTACGACCAGAGCATCGCCGACGATGATGTCCCGTTCTAAATCGTGCCACCCATATGGGCGAAGACGAGCGATCGTCTTCGCCACTCTTTTGAGATAGGAGAAACCCAATGAACACGCAAAACTCAATCGGCTTTTTCGCCGAACTGTTGCCGATGTTGAATGACCGCACGATCATGATGGTCGTCGCGAAGGCCGATGACTCGCACTTGACTGTCTCCGTCGTTCCGAAGCGCGTGAAGGACGACGAGAATCCAGCGTTGACTACGCCACTCTGCTGCACGGGAACGCCCGACGAACTAGATCGGGAGCTACCAACTCAGGTTCGTGAGTTCGTCGGAGGTTACGTGACCTTGAGTGGGAACCTCGCCGAGATCCGCCGGGAGCGTGAGGATGCAGAGAAGGCCGCGCGCGAGGATGCCAAGAAGAAGACTAAGGTCGTTGGCAACGGGGGAGCGAAGGCAAAGGCGCCCGAATCGATGCCCAAACCAGAGCCTCCCAAGCAGGAACCGGCGATGCTGAGCTTATTCGACGCACCCACGGAGACCCCGAACGCTGCAAGCGCTCCGGATGCGCCACTTCCGCCCACGGATGCGAAGTTCTCCTAACGAGAATTCGTTAGTTCGGTCAAACCATCACCAAGAAGAGAGATTGTAGGTTGACGTGATACCTGACAACGCGGCTGTTGACAAGAAGAACAATCGACAGTTTCGCGACGAGATTTGTGAAATGTTTCGCTGCGATTGTTGGCAAGATCCTACGTTCTTGACGCAGTTAGTGGCAAGAACCTACATCACGGGTTGAGCCGTTCGGGAGCCGCGAGCGGATCGTCGGCACCACGTTCGGGCCGAGCTAGGACGCTTTTTGGCGATCATCCGTCATTCCCGCACCTGCCTTTGCACCAACTCTGCCGTATACAAACGCGGCTTCCGGCGGCGAATTCCTCTTCGACCCGCGAACTATTTCTTTGTTTTGGTCGCCAGGATTTTGTTAATCTCTGGATTCAGGCCTTCAGCGAACCAACTTTGAGCCAGCGCGAGTTCGGTCTCTGACAGTCCAACCTTGGTCTTGGCATCTTCCAGGAACTGTTTCGATGCCGCTGCCACCGCCTTGTTGTAGGCGTTGAGCGCCTGGGAGTACTGCTGCTTTTGCGTGTCGCTGAGCTTGAACATTTGGGCATTGCCCGGACAGAGCTGCCCGGTACCCATGTGGGAGCAGAATATCTCAGGGACGTCAGACTTCGCGTGGGTCTCCTTGGCTTTGCCATGGTCTTGTGCGCAGAACGGCACGGCGGCAAGCAGAGCTGCCAGCGCGATCGGGAAAACGACTCTCAGATTCTTCAGTTTCATGTACCAAAATCTCCTTTCTCGTTTCTAAGACTTCACCTCCGGCTTTCACGAGCCGGACTTCGAGGCGACGTGAAAGCCAGCTTCGCGGATAACTTTCTCGAGTGCGGGGACGTTCTGTGAGGCTGAGTCAAAATCCACAACAGCTTTCCGGCTGTCCACATCCAACTTCGCTTCGGCGACTCCAGGGAGCCGCTTGAACGTCGCAGCCAGGCTGACGGCGCAAGCCGGGCAATCCATATCGGGGATCTGGAAAGTGACTGTTACGAGCGCCGTGGATCGTGCCGCACTTCCCGGCGCAACCGTTCCTACAACTGCCTGCGCGACCGCACCGGAATAATACGGGAACGCAACGATCGCGGCGACAAGCGCCGCAAGCAGCCCGAGCGCGACTAGGTTCCGGCGGCTCATCGGCTTAGTCGCACATAGACTCCCCGGAGCACACGCCTTTTTGTGGTTGAGATACGCCAGGAGTAATCGGGCGCCCAGGAGCAGTCCGGTTACACCGAGCAGATACGGTCGCCACGGCTCAAACTTGACTCCAGCCGCGAGTACGCCAACTCCCGTCACGGCAGTCAGGATCGGCAGGATGCAACATAAGGAGGCGGCGACGGCCGCCGCAATCGATGCGCCCAGAACCCACTTCCGCGCGGGAGCGCCAGTTTCCAGACGTTGTGTTGGAACTGCGTCGGCCTGGCAGCAATCACGCGCGCGTTGCGCTCCCGCAGCCTGCCTTATTGCGGTTCGAACCAACTCTGCAGGCGGTACGCCCACTCGCTTACCTTGCTCCACGTAGGTTCGGCACATCATTCCGAACTCTTTCAACGATCGGGCGGCCGGCTCCACATCGAGCCCGTCGATCCGGATGCTTGGCGAGCCCAAGAAGCGCGCCGCCTGCGCTGCCGCGTTGTCCGGTACGTTCACCTCGGAAACATCCACGGAAATCCCCTCTTGCCTCAACACTTCCTGCACCTGATCTAGCGCCCGCGTGTGATTGGGGCAGCCGTCAAAATATAGAATTTCGATTTTCATGATTCGATGCTTCCTGTTTCTCTCGTTGCTCGACTGATCTCATCGAGGACGGGGCAACAGCCATCGTGTGAGGCGCCGGTCGTTTTGAGACCACGGACGCATTTGCGCAAAGCAGCCTTGAGACCATGCTCCAGCGTCCGCAATTCGCCGATCTTTTGCTCAACGCCAGCCAGCTTGCGTTCGAGCAGCTCCTTCACGTGGGAGCATGCGGGAACATTGTCGCTTCGAAGAATGAGCAGTTCGCGAATCTCGCTCAGCGAGAAGCCCAGTTCCTGGGACTTGCGAATGAATTTTAGGGCCTGAATCTGGCTCGGGTCGAACAGGCGAAAGCCGCCTTCTGTCCGGGTCGAGTGTCTCAGCAACCGTTCCTTTTCATAGAACCGAATTGTGTCTATGCTGAGCCCAGTTTCTTTAGCCGCTTCGCCGATCCTGGCCACCCGATTCACGACTCTTTTTGTACCCATGCCTAGAGTACAATCTGGAGTCAACTCCAGAGTCAAGCCCTTTTTGCCGCAGTTCGTGAAGTCTTGAAGAGTCAATAGAATCTGGACTGCGCGCCACCGAACTGCCCTCTGCAAAGTACCCTTCACGGAGCGATCCCCTGTGCGGACCGTGAATCGGAGAAATTGCCACTATGGCAAGAATTGTCAACAATTCCGTCCACCTACAGAGATCTCTCTCTCACACCACTCACACACACACTCACAGGAGTCTAGCCATGCAAGTCAAACCAATGCGCCGTGAATTCTCGTTTTCCGGCCTCAAGCTGCCGGATCCCAATCCGAAGCTGACCGTTGAAGATGTCCGAGGCATCCTGGCGATGCAATACCCGGAAATCGCGACGGCTACGATCACCGGCCCGGAAGCGGTCGGCGACACCATGAAGTACACCTTCGAGCGGGCGATCGGATCGAAAGGTTGAGCCAGCGCCCGAATCGGGAGGAACCCACAATGAGCAAGACACAACGGGGGATTCGAGGACAGATCAGTCCTGCGATTCTCGACAAGGTGAACCGGCTCTTTCGCAATGATGACGCCGGTGTTTGGATAGAACTGCTTCAGAATGCCCGCCGTGCCGGCGCGAGTGTCGTCACTGTCGAGATCACTGAGTCGACCAAACAGTGTGAAATCGTCGTGACCGATAATGGGTCCGGCATTCAGGATTTTCAGAATCTGGTCACTCTGGGCGCTTCCGACTGGAATCCCGCCGTCGTGAGGCTGGAGGACCCTGCCGGGATGGGCTTCTTCGCGCTCTGCCACTCCGAAGTGGAGATCCACAGCGGGAGGAGGCGCACGACTCTGAAGCCGGAAGTGTTTCTCGGGAGGACCGAGGCAGAGGTCATCGAAACCGAAGAAGCAATTGCCGGCACGCAGATCCGGTTCACCCGTGCGGCTTCAAAGGCGCACCTAGTGACCACACTCCAGCGTGTTGCAGAGTTTGGCCCGATTGAGGTTTGCATTGACGGTGAGATCGTTTCCAGACACGACTTTCTCGAGGGAGCCGAACACCGCGAATGGATCGACGGTGTGGAAATCGGAATCGGCGCCCGTTTTCGTTGGAACTGGAGCTACAACGACGATAACTGGAGCTTCTACGGTGCCCGGCTGCGGCATCCCTTTCACTGCCCCGAAGGCTGGCTGACTTGCGACGAACGCGGCCGCTGGAGCACAACGCCCCTGTATGTTCGGTTCGACGTCCAGGATACATCCGCCCTCAAGCTTCAGCTCCCGGACCGCCGCGCGATCGTCGAGGACGAGTTCTTCCGTTCGTTTGAGCAGAAGGTTCTTACGGCGGTCTACCGCTTCCTCCAGACCCAGGAGAGACACGCATTGCCTTTCCGTAACTGGAAAGAGGCTCAGGATTTGGGGGTCCTTCTTCCAGAAGCGGCCTCGCTCTTGACCACCTGGCATGCTGCGCCGCAGGACGAGTTCTTCGAACCAATCTTTGAGTCCCCGGAGACGGTTTTGCTTGATGAGGTCGCCAACGTTCTTCTCGTGGAAGAAGGCATTCCAGACCCTCACACCCTTGAGGGGATTCTGGCGGCCGGAGGAACGCTCGGTTCGGTCCTTTACAAGGAACACCGGGCGTTCCAAGGCTACGCCTGGTACGACGGAATTCCACGACTCGCAAACACCGTAGTCCGAATCGATGGAGCGCTGCACGACCAGTGGGTGCGCGCCGGTCAGATACGCCCAACTCGGATCGAGATCGAGGCAAGCATCCGCAATCCCGAAAGCCGCCATCGGACTGTCGTCTTGCCGGCTTTGATTTACGTGGATTCCGAGTCTATCAACGAACCGGTGTTCGCAGTGGTCAGCAACAGTCCGTGGGACGGCGCGGACCGCACACAGCCCTTCTCAGTCGCCGACTTCCTCATGTGGGCGACATTCTCGGCATCGGATGATTTTGGGGAGTGCGATAGCTGGGAAACACAACGCGAGGAGTGCCAGGCCGACATCGAGCGCATGGTGAGCGAATACTTTGGTGGCGCCAAGGCGGCGTTGCTCTCGGTTCTCCAGGGGACCATTCCCTGGGATGCCCACACCTACCTTGATCAACTCGGTATCAACGAGATCCGATTTCGACGAGGGGACGGCCGCAGGATGTGGAACGTGGAAATCATGGATCCCGCCAGCACACCCCGGAGGGGCCCGTTCGACCTTCAGAGCGTTGCGGACATCAATACCGCCTACCTTCAGAAGTCGGATTGCGCGCTTCTGGAGCAGCCCGAGTGTCCTACGCGGTTCGCAATCACCGATGATCGGGCGGGCACGTTCCACTGGGTAACAAACGATCCGACAGCATTTGCGGAAGAGATGGCTCACGCCAAGCGCTTCGGGCTTAGCGAGCGGTTCCGCCTGATCATGACCAGGCTGCACGAAGCCGCCGTACGCTATGTCCGCTTCGATGACGATGGCGGAGAGATAGCCGATATCGACCGGAACGATCAGTAGTTCCGTCGCCAGGCGGTGAGTCCTTGTCCAGATGCCCCGCATCCCACGGGCGTTTCTTTTCAACAGAGGTTCTCCATGTCACCCCAGGGCCTGATCTGGCCGTCGCAATTTGCGTGGCACGGCACATCTGCAATCGCAATAACCGCCGAGTTGGACGCGCTGCTGCATGAAGGCGCGACAGTGGCAATCGGTGTCTCGGGTGGGAAGGACTCTTCCGCTGTGGCATTGGCGGTAAATGCCCACTTGAAGGCGATCGGCCACCGCGGTCCTCAGGTTTTGATTCATGCCGACCTGGGCCGTGTCGAATGGAAGCAATCCCTACCGACATGTCAACGGCTGGCGGACAGGCTTGGGCTTGAACTGATTGTCGTCCGGCGAACCGCTGGAGACCTCTTAACCCGCTGGCGGCAACGCTGGAACAACAACATCCGCAGATACGCGGAACTTGAGTGCGTGAAATTGATCTTGCCGTGGTCAACGGCGTCGATGCGCTTTTGTACGTCGGAGCTGAAAACCAGTGTCATCCGGCGAGAACTCGTGAGGCGATTCGCTGGGCAAGTCATCGTTTCAGTTACGGGGGTCCGGCGCGAGGAGAGTACCGCGCGTTCCACGGTCAAGACTTCGGTCCGCCAACCTCTTCTCGCGAGCGCGACGTACGGCACGGACGGTTTCGACTGGCATCCAATTGCGCACTGGAACCGCAGCGACGTCTTTGAGTATCTGTCACGCGAATTGTTCGAGCTCCATGACGCCTATCGCCCCTACGGTTCCTCGCGAGTATCTTGCGCGTTCTGCATCCTGGCAGCCCGGCAAGATCTGCGCGCCGCAGCGCGCTGCCTGGACAACCACGAGATATATCGGGATCTGGCGGTGCTGGAAATCGAATCGACATTCCCGTTCCAGGAGCGGCAGTGGCTTTGTGATGTCGCCCCACACCTCCTTGACGAAAGCCTGCGGCAGCGTGGCCTGGACGCTAAAGCTCGCGCGGCGCGGAGAGAGCAGTCCGAACGGAGGATTCCGAAGGACCTCTTATTTGAGAAGGGCTGGCCAACGCGCATACCGACGACCGCCGAGGCTCGATCGCTCGCGGGAATTCGAGTGGAGGTAGCCGCTGCGGTCGGAATAGAAGTCCGGTATACCTGCGCCGAATTAATTGAAGCACGCTATGCGGAATTGTTGGCGCGAAAAGAATCGAAGGAAAACGGCGGCAATGAATCAGCGATGGAAAATGGGTCGAGCATCCTATCGAGTGCCTGAGGAAGTCATCCCGACTCGCGACTACGAAGTAGTGACGATGGCCACGGAACGCGAGGTCCGGGAGCTGATTGCGACACACCATTACCTCCGAACGCTGCCTCCTTCACGGTTTCGGTTTGGACTCTACCGGCACGACGCATTGGTGGGAGCCGCGGTCTTCACGTATCCGGTCAATGACCGAACAATCACCAACGTCTTTGGTTGCCCAGCCATCGAAGGCGTGGAATTAGGTCGGCTGATTCTGCTGGATGACGTCCCCGGGAATGGTGAGAGTTGGTTCGTGGGTGAATGCCTTCGACGCCTCCGCCGCACGGGTCTAGCTGGCGTCGTGAGTTTCTCCGATCCGGTTCCCCGGTCGACCGCCACGGGCGTGATGGTCAGTCCAGGCCACATTGGCACGGTGTACCAGGCCCTGAATGGAGTCTATCTGGGCCGGTCGTCTCCGCGAACTCTGCGATTGCTCAGCGACGGTTCGGTACTCAGTGACCGAACGCTGCAGAAGCTTCGCGCCGGTGAGCCTGGCACCAAATCGATCCGGACTGTCCTCGGGATTAGCGATGTCAACGTGGACGAGGCGATCCTAAAGCAAGTGCTGGATAAGAATACAAGGGCTTTGAAGCATCCTGGAAACCATCGCTATGGGTGGGCGCTGAGCAAGGCAGCGGCTCGCTCGATGCCGCGCGGACTTGCTTATCCAAAGTGGCTGCCTCTCTGGTGGAGTCAGCCCGCTTCACAGATCCCGGAGGTCTCCCATGCGGTGGATCATTGAGAAGGCAATCGCGGACGAGATTGTCCCAGCAGTCGCATGGGCGAAGAGTTTTCTGTCGACGTTCGATTTGCAGAGGTTGAGTTGGATGCGAATCGACACTGCACGTGGCAGATACACCGGAGCGTATGGTCGCTGCTGGTATCCCTCTAGCGGAAAGGGTTACCGCATTAGTGTCCAGGTACCAGGGCCGTTTCCGTACCGGCACACGAGATTCGCGACTCCGCTCTATCGCAATGAATCCGACAAATGGCCGGAGATACCGCCAAACCATAAGGCGGCGGGGTTCGGGATGGACTCCCGGTCCGGCCGGGAGTGGATGCGGCTTACGACGGAGTACGAGATGCGGGATCGCTCGGAAGCGGTCGTACACATCGCGGCGCATGAGTTCTTCCATTTTCTGCGCCACTCGAGGCAGATACCTGGCAGAAACACCGAGATAGAAGCCGACCGATTCGCGATCGAACGGATCGCGGAGTTTCGGTTACAGATCTCGGGCGGAACAACCGCTGTCTAGCTCCTGACACAGCGGAGACGCAGGGAAGTCCGCGTATCGTCTCGCGTGGTCACGCGAGCGCCCTTACTCAAAGGAAAACTGAAATGACTGAAAGAGCAGCCGTACAGTACCGCGGCCGCCGCTTACCGAGCGGCTGCATCATCGAACGCAAGGACCTGAGCATTCCCGGCCGCGGAGCGTGGTCGCGCTTGTCGCCGCTCAAAAGCCTTCGGTTGCGGAACCACAGTCCGGACGGCTTCGAATGGGGATATGAGGGCTCCGGCCCCGCGCAGACCGCATTGGCTTTGGTCCTGGACTTCACGCGCGACCGAGTCCTCGCGCTCTCGCTGTACCAGCAGTTCAAGTCCAAGGTGGTTGCGGGTCTCGCGCGGGAGTGGATCCTGACCGGCGCTCAGGTTTCGGAAGCGATTTCGGGGATCCGGACCGACAGGCGGGCCAATCGTCAATCGACCGCCTGTTAGCCAGCCTCACATCCAACTGATCGGTGTCGCCGGTGCGGCCCAAATCCGGGAGAGTCGAGATGGTCCAACCTGCCTCGGGCACCACGCCGGCATTGCACGCACGCGTGGACATCAACGAATTCGTGCTCCAGCACGGACGTTTGCCCCGTATCGATGACGAGATTCCACCTTGGGACTATAGAGCGTGGCTGCTTTGGCACTGCCAATTGGCGCATTGGCACCCTGAAGTTGTCAATCGCTGGGACTACTACCAGCGAACACTTGAGGCTGGACGCCTCCTCGACGAACAGATTCCTCGAATCACTTTCTCAGATGGCGGCAGCAACGAGGCGGTGCGGATGCTGCAGCGGGCGCTGGATCTAATATTCGGTGAGCTTGGTTCTTGGGCAGCTTTTCCCGCGCTCGTCGATTGGATCGCGTGGGCCATGGCCGTGTCGTCGGAAAGGCCGCACTTCTCAGCAAAGCTCAACGAAGCGCTATACCGCCACTTCGACCTCGGCCCGCTCCTCCACACGACTATTTTAGGTGCGTTGTATGTCGAGGGCAAGGGCAGGTGGAACCCGCACGCGTTCTTCCCGACGCCTCACTCTGTCGTCGAGTGCATGACCGGGATAACGATGATCGATGTGATCCGCGCTTGGGAGGGAGGCTCGACTCTATCGGACGGGCGTGATCCGCGCACCGTCACGGTGTGCGATCCGTGCGTGGGCAGCGGGCGAATGCTGCTACACGCCTCCAACTACAGCGTCTGCCTATACGGCTGCGATATCGATCCAATTTGTTGCCGGATCGCCGCTATCAATGGGGCATTGTACGCGCCTTGGCTCGCGTTCCCGTTCCAGGCGGACGTCTTGGGCATTCCCATGCCTCCACCGCCTCCGGCTCGCCTCCCGGCGCCAGCCGACTTTTTGAGAAGCGAGGACACGCCGGTGTTTCGCGTCGACGACAAAGGCCAAGGACTGCTATTTGATCTGGACTGACCCTTGCGGTTCGGCGGTTTGCCCTCCGCCTGGTAGTAGACGATCCCTCAGACCAAGTTACCTGCGCGCCCACCCAGCGACATCGGAGTTAACCACAGTGCAAACAATTCTCTCGTATGGGATGGGCGTGGAGTCCAGCGCGATCCTGGTTCGTTGGGTTCGCGAGCCGGCAACACGACCATGCGCGCTCGAAGATCTGATCGTCATCACCTCGCAGGTCGGCGACGAGTACGAGGACACCGGTCGCGATGTTATGACTCACATCCTGCCGTTGCTGCGCGAACACAATATCCGCTACGTGCAAGTCGCGCGGCACGGGCACCTCGAATCTGACGGCATCACAGTTCTGGACGATTCCCGGCAGCCGCAGGCAGTGTTTCTGAAGGGGGATTACAAGCTCTCTGACGAACTTCGAAGCAATGGGACGGTTCCACAATTTGGGGGCGTCCATCGTTGCGCACTCAAGTTCAAGGCATGGGTCATTGAACGATGGCTGGAGGCTCACCTTCGTGGCCCAGCGCGGCACGCCTTTGGATACAACGCCGAGGAAGACGGGCGCATCGCCAAGAGTGACTCCGCCACCTCGGAGCGGATCGCATTCGGCTTCAATGCGGACGAGATAGAGCGAATCGAGCGGAGTATCGAATACAACACGCAAAGCCGCGAGGCTTTCTATCCGCTGCGTGACTGGGGCTGGAACCGGCAGGCTTGCGTGGACTACCTGGCCTCGGTGCTTGGGGTCGTCTGGAAGCGGTCCGCATGCGTCTATTGCCCTTTCAATGTCCTCGGGCCTGATGGGCTTGAACGGCATCGGCTTCATGCGGATCAGGTGGGCGACGCCATGGCGATGGAACACGTGTCCCTCGCCCTGAACCCGCGCGGAACGCTCTACAAGAAACACTCTCTCATTGAGATCACTTCGGCATCGGGTAATGACGCCGCAGTGGCTCGGTATGTCCATCGGCTCGATTCCGTTTCGTGGTCTGTCTATCGTGTCCGACGAATCTACTCGGCAAAAGGCAGGGCGGATCGGGCTGTCGAGAACCTCGCGGTTTTTAGGGATCGGAAGTCCGCGGAGAGCAATCTGCAATTACTCGCGGCCGACCGCGGCATTGCCGTGGAACGGCTACGCGGGATCCCATACGCCTGGCAGGAGCGCCGGAGCGAGACGCAGTTTCCGACGCGCGAGGACTTTTTGACCGTTGCACCTGCAGCCGTAGATGACAAGGCGCGCTATGGACTCGCATGGTTTGAGCAAAAGTGGACCGCGCTTCAGATGCGCCTCTTCTGAGAAGGAGAAGACAGATGGCCTCGCCGGCAATGCCTCTGCAAAGTGGAATACCGCCTTGCGGAGGGAAGGCTCGTAAATACTCGTTCACGCCTGCCATGGATGACGCGATTCACGGCGCCTACCGCTTGTTCCTCGAGTATGGCAATCGAAAAGCTATCGGCGCCTGCGCGCTGAGGCTGCAGCTGCCGAAATGGATGGTCACGCGCCGGGCCGCAATCCTGGGTCTGTCGAGGGTTAAGGAACCAGTCTGGACGAATGAAGAAGTAGCCGTTCTGGAGCGCTGGGGCCATCTCACCGATGCGGTCATCCAACGCAAGCTGAAGGAAGCTGGGTTTCAGCGATCTGTGAATGGAATCCACCTCAAGCTCAAACGTCTACGAATCAAGCAGAATCTCGATGGATACTCCGCGACCGCGCTCGCCTCGGCGTTTGGCGTCGATAGTCATAGGATCACGTACTGGGTCCATCGAAACATGCTGAAGGCCACACGGCGCGGGACGGAAAGGACCGAGCGCCAAGGTGGCGATACCTACTGGATCACCCACAAGGCTGTCTACAATTTCGTCCTCTCGCACCCGGACGAGGTTGACCTTCGGAAGGTCGACAAGTGGTGGTTTCTCGATTTGGTTACCGCCGGCCGCATCGGTGTCCGATAACCGCCACTTTGTGCGCATGGAGGCACGATGAAAAAGCGCGCACGGGAACCTGACGCGTTGACGGAACTTGACCAGTTGGCACAGGGCCGTCACGCGTCGCAGGAGGACATCGTAGCGAGGTATCGCCGATGTACGGATTGGAAAAAAGCTACATCTATTCTTCTGAGAGCGGTCAAAGCCGACAACCGGTACAGCAAGGGCACTCCGTTAACGCCTCCGGCCGGTTGGTTGCCTCCAATGGTCTGATTGCTCCCGGCGTCGTCTGCTCTCTTCCGACACTGGTCGGTGTCCCCAGCCTGTATCAGTCTGTAGAGGGATCGGATACAGTCGCCGCGGTGGCCAAGAGTCTTCTGGCCTGCGGGTTGGCAAAAAAGCATACCTGGGCCGAAACCAAAGGCGACGCATTCCAGTTCCTGGAGCATTCCGTTCAATCTCTGTTGGACGAGTATGGGCGGGCAGACATCGAACGAGAGTTTTTCCTGAACGTCGGCATTGTGTCGGACCTGGATTCCTACGGTCCAGATAGCGGGAGATTCAACGGCGAGCTCTACCTCGTGATCGAACCGGAAAGCGCGGGCTACGTGGTGTTGGGCCCAACGCTCCGTGAACTGGAACGCGTTCATCCCCACCTGCCGGTGACCTTCTTCAGCTACTTCACCGATGCCCTGAACCGCTGGATTCGCGTCTACGACTACCGCGACGCAGCCGAACGCGTGGAACAGCTTCGCGAATGGTATGCAAGCGATCCCGAAGCTGAATCGTTCGAACTACCGGACGTTGAAGGGGCAATGCCAAAGGGCTTTCGAGGCAGACGCCGCACACTCGGAGAGAAGACAGTTGAGCGTCTTGCGAACTCCGTTCGTCGTCGCAAGACTCATGCTCTCTTAGCCGGCGTGCTGGCGCTTCGCGCGCTATCAGCGAAATGTGCGAGACCACAGATTTCAGAGGAGACGCGGGAGCGGCTGATGGACTCGAATCCGCCCGTTCCTTCCCTGGTAGCCGTATTTGAGAAGCGCGATGCGATCGAGGGCTGCTTTGATGAAGAAGCGCAAGGGATGTTGGAATGCGCGCCTGAACCCAACTTGATTGTTCCCTTCCGGCCCCACGATCAGGAAAGCGTTCGGCAGGCATTCGAGACGCTTCACGTTGTCTGTAAAGTGTTGCAGAGCGCGGCACGCCTGATGGGGCTAATGGCCGCAGATCGAGAGTAGTCATGAAACTGCACGTTAGCATCGGCGGTTCACAAAAAATGACGCTTACAGGAGCAGTGCTTGTTTATGAAGGCGGAGAGGCCGCCTTCGCAGCCTGGCACCCGGCGATGAGTTCCGAGCATGGCCCGCCAACGCTCGGCCCAGCGGAGCCACTCACCACAGATTTCTTGAAATCACTTGCGACCGGGCTCGGCACATACGCAGCGCCGGAAATCCTCCCTCCCAGTGTGCTCGTATGTACGGGCGAGTTAATGGCCTGGTGGACGCCGGCCCAGTACCGCACGCTCTTCTTCGCAGATCATAACGAAGCTTCGCGGACGCTCAATGGAAAGCGATATCCGATTCCGCCGCTTGTATTCCGCGTTTCGGGCGGTTCTTTAGCAGTACGGGCGCTTGAGAAGAACGAGAGGCCCACCGTGAAGACACCATTGAAGACAGCTCCCTTTTGGAACATCAATGAAGCGGGTGAAGTCTGCCTGGGTACGATGCGTGTACCCGAGACACGAGGCGTTGAGGCGATGACGGGTTGGGAACTCGGCTTCTTTCAAAGCGAGTTCACGCATGCGAACGGTGCGGCAAGACTAACAAACTATCCGGGAGGCTTTTTGGCTTTTTGCCAGCATCTGGCCGGGCGCCGAAGATCATTTCCTGTTGAGCATCTGACGGATGCTCGCGAGACCCTGCAGCAATTTGTGGAACGGAGGTGAGTGATGCACGAGTTGCCGGAAGAACTCCTCCGCCGGCCTGTACGGGTCCTCGTCGTGGGATGCGGCGGCAACGGAAGCGCGATCACAGGAGGGCTGCCGTACCTTCACCAAGCGATGCTCGTCCATGGTCACCGAGGTGGACTCGACGTTACGCTCATGGATGGCGACCTCGTCTCGCCTACGAATTGCGTTCGGCAGCCTTATAGCCAGGCCGACATCGGACATTCCAAAGCCGTTGTACTCGTGTCACGGATCAATCTATTCTGGGGGCTCGACTGGAAGGCGATTCCGGCGTATCTGTCCGCCAAGACCATCTTGGAACGCGTCGACATCATCATCGGATGCGTCGATACACGATCAGCGCGCAAACTGATCGACCAAAGCGTCACCGGGCAAAGAAGTAACGTCGCATACTGGCTGGATCTCGGAAACCACGCGAGTGGCGGACAGTTTATCCTCGGGCAACCGTGGAACTGGGTGAATAGACGGTCGGCGACTCGGCTCCGAACCGTTGCAGAGTTGTTTCCCGAAATGGTTGATCCCGGCCTTGATGACAATGCGCCGAGTTGCAGTTCGATCGAAGCGCTTGAGCGGCAGGAGCCATTTGTGAATCCCACGCTCGCCAATCATGCGTTAGCACTACTCGCCAGGCTGTTCCGCTATGGCTCAGTCAGCACTCATGGGGCATTCGTGAACGTCGCAGAGAGCCGCGTTCAGCCGCTCATGGCCGATCCTGTGGTGTGGCGGACGATGAGGCGTCGAACGCGCCGATGGCAATCCATGAAAGCCGCGTGATCTGCGTGCTACTCTTCGATCGCCAGGCAATAGTCGACGGGCTCCGCGATATGTCGCCTCAGCTCGCGGAGCCAGCGTCGCGGATTTCTGCCGTGGTTCACTCGGCCAATGAAACCGAGCTGCTCTGCGACGTTTCCACGGTTGTTGCGGATATCTTCGCGCGTCGTATTCGAGAAGCGCCGTATCCAAAGATCCAGAGCCGCCGGCCTTGCGAATACGTAGCTCGCATGTCCCTGCTGTGGGATCTCGACGACCATCGCCTTCTCCAATTCAAAGATGAACTCTTCTCTGTAGAAGAAGATCTTCCGAGCGCGTTTTTGAAGTTGCGCGTAGAAGAACCGATCGTAGTCAGCCCTCCACGAGACTTGAGCGATATCGAAATCAAGCGGCAACCCAGCCTCTTCGCGGAGGCGCGCAAGTTGGGCGAGTTCGACAGGTTCGCGCTCGACTCGGAGGCGGATCGCTTGTATTGCATCACAGTATTGCCCGAAACGATGGTGCCTTCGCTGAGCGTCGGCCACCGCCACGGTAACGTCTGCAGGCAAGGTGATCTCAGTGCGGCTCGGTAGGGCCGTTTCCCAAGTCCGCAAATGCCAGCCTCCCGCCCGGAACTCGTACTTTCCACTCGCCACGAAGCTGGCGTCAACGCCAAACTTCGTTGCGACGAGATGCCGCCATTGATTCCAGGTCGGGTCAAAATGCAGGGGCAAGCTACTGGCGTCCAGAATAACCTCCACCTTGCGCCTCGAATCACGGTAGGTGGCGTAGCCGTCAAAGAACTCCACTTTTCTTAGAAGAGCCCGGAAGCGCCGCTCTCGCTGCTCGGGAAGGAAAGAGACGATTCTCTGAGCAAAGAAAGTCTCGCGATCGGTCGATAGGTCACCTGCGACGAGGATTGATCCGAACCCGCCATACGGAAACAGCGCCGGCGCTTCGGGGTCGAGCAGCAGTGCGTCGTAGCAAGATCGGAGGTCCGGCTGAGCCAGCAAATTGAAGGCTCGCTCGACGGCTTGCACTTGGTTTCTCGGAGCAGAGTTGGCTTCCAACTCAAGCGTGCGGACCTTGAACGCGAGTCGCAGGTCCGCCGTGTTTGCGTGGGCGCCGACTCCGAGTAGGTCGTAGAGCGTCTGCGTCTCAAGACCTGCGCGTCGACGGTTGCTGAAGTAGAAATGGTCGCGAACGGCACCGTTGGTCAGAATCATTTGCTTGATGCTCAGCCGCCCGTCGGGTATATCTGCGCGGAGAAAGTATTCCTCGCGCCGGTCCAGTTTTGGCTGGGTCACGTAGGCGAGAGGCGCTAGGTACAGAAAACTGCGACGATGCGCGGTTGAGCGAGTGACCAGGATCTCTCTGGCAGGACGCTCCGCCATGGCATCAAACTCGATCCGATCAGAGGCGCTGAAAAAGCTGCCGAGGAAGCGGTTAACGCGGAGCGAGCTGTGGTCTTCCAGGATTAGCCGCGGTTCGGAGCCACCGAGATCCACCCCAACAATCTTTCGCGAGGTGGATGAGGTTCTCGTGGTCTCCGTCGCCGAAGATTGCATGGCGGATTCTCACATCGGGAGTTCGGTCGGAAGTTTGAACAGACGGTAACCCTTGGGAGTATCGAACATGACCTGCCCGGTCCCTAGCAGCAGCGCCTCCGCATCATCCAGCGCTTCTTGGAGGTCCCGCGGTATCCTGGCGGAAAGGACCTCATCGTCGGCGTACGGTTCAATGAAGCCGACGCCAGCGCGGGGCTGAGTTCCGCACGCAAGGCACACCGGCTGCGACTCATTCAATTCGTCGATGCTCGCTCCACATTTCAGGCAGCGCATACCTTTATCTGCTCCGGCACCAGTTTAAGCCAAACGGCTCGCGCGGTTCAAAAGTCTCAATCCGCCCACGAGAACATTAGTTGATTCAAATACTTAGGGCTGGTTCCTGTTTCAGCGTGAAAGCGCACTATCGAGGGAAACGCAGGTCACACTCTCAGGTAGCTCGGAAACTTTCCCATAAGGAACGCGAGCCTCTATGCTGCGGCCCGACTCCGCAGGAGTTCTTTGTCCCATCGACGGCAGGCTTTCAGATCTGCGCTGGAGAAGACCACAAGGCTGCGATGCCGATCTCCGGTTTTGACTCGCTACCGGACACTATCCTCCTGGCAGCGAGCGAACAAACTCGATTGCATGGGACAGCAGCTTCTGGCGAAGGACACTGTTGCTGTACACGTTTGGATTACAGCGAAGCCAGCCCTGCATCGGTCGGCCGCGCGACAGCATCGGCACGATTCCCTCGATTTCGATCGCCCAATCATCGCGGCCCTTGCCGAGGCGCACGAGCGTTCCGTCAGGCGTGCGCCGCAAAGCAATTTGCCGTGGAGCAACCACGCCCAGCCGCCGAACATGGCTTCTTCGTGATGCCGGGTACTGAATGAAGCTCCCCGTGAATCAACTCTTCCAGCCCTTTGTCACGAGCCATAGCGCTTAGCCTTCTTGAAGGCGATCACCAACATTGGAACACGAACCGTAAACCCGTCTATCGGCGCGAACCAATCGAAGAATGCTCGATCAGCGCGATACATCCGACGAGGGGCCGACAAAACCACGCGGTCGATTTCTTCAATAACTTAAACGAGTACAAGGGGGAACAATGCGGGCGATCGCTCGTCAAAAGCTTGGCTATTATCCTCTGCCGCCGAAGGAGGCTGCGAGGATCCGTCGCTTCCTTGAGTTTCCAACGCAGGCTGGCCAGTCAACGGTACTCGACCCGTGCGTAGGCAGCGGCGCTGCCCTCGCGGAAATCACCTCCCGCGCGGCTGCGGAGAAGCACGGAGTGGAACTCGACTCCTTCCGTGCCGAAGCGGCACGATCGCTTGTCGATGCTGTCGTGCAGGGAAACTGCTTTGACGTACAGTGTGCAGTGGAGACTTTCTCCCTGCTGTTCCTGAACCCACCTTACGACTTCGAGGTGGGCGAACGCCGCAATCAGCGGATGGAATCGCTATTCCTTGCGCACACTTATCGTTGGCTGAAACCGGGCGGCGTGCTGGTCTTGGTGGTTCCGGGGGACCGGCTGCACACCTGTAACGACATCCTATCTGTCCACTTCCACGACAAGCTCATTTATCGGTTAACTGAGCCCGAGTCGACAAAGTACAAACAGGTCGTGGTTTTCGGCGTGCGCCGATCCCGGCGTGAGCGTGAGCAACTCAAAGACTGGGAAGTGGAGCGAGCGAAAGCGAAGCTACATGCCCTGGCCCGTGACTACGAATCATTGCCGTTCCTTCCAGATGAACCAGACAAAAAGTTCAACATTCCTCCCGCCGGGCACGCCCACCTCATGCACAGAGGCATTCCACTGGATCCTGTCGAGGACCTTCTTTCCACATCCGCGGCGTATCGACAGGCAGGTCGGATTCTGTTCGCTCCCGAGAGCCGCGCCACCGGCCGGCCCCTGACGCCTCTCCACGGGGGCCACATCGGCTTGCTGACAACGGCTGGCTTGCTCAATGGGATCTTCGGCGAAGGAGTAGATCGGCATGTGGCGCGTTGGGAAAGCGTGAAGGTAACCGATAAGTTCGAGGAAACCGACGACGACGGAGCGACGATCATCCGTGAACGAGAAAGATTCACGCAGTCGCTCACTCTAGCGTACGCCGATGGAACCACAGCGATTCTCGCGGAAGGGAACAATCGACATGAAGAACGCACACCTTCGAATGGGCAGCCTTCAGTTCATCAAGGTCCTTCGCGAGACCACGACGGACATCACGTTGCATCTTGACAGGCTCATCCTGGAACCGTCTGCGGAGGGCCCGTGCGCGCGTTGTCACCTCCTCTCCGTGATCGGCAACGATCAGGAGATCGGTGCAATTGCCGCCGCGATTGCGGACGAGGCCCGATTCTATGCAACGGGGATCGGTATCGAGCGGCATATGATCTCCCTCGGTAAAGACGCCGAGGTATTCCGCGCTTCCATCAGCGTGCCGGGGCGCAAGCGACCAGTTCGGCACTTGGTCGCGGTCTCCGATGAGATGTCCAAGACACGAGCCGGCGGTGATCCGCGTGCCCGCCGCACGATCCTTGTTGACGACGAACCGTCATTTCTGCTCCATCGGCTCGGGGCGCGCTTCGGGCTCCCGATATTACCCGAGTGGGCAGAATGGTTCAGTCACATGCTTGGGGGAAAAGGAGCGATCGATGGACTGATCGGAATCGGATGCGCTCCGGTCGTGGTGAAGGGGACCAAAAAGCGATTCCTCGGCTGGCTCGGGCACGGCTTAAGGCGCGGCCACATCTCCATTCCTGAACGACACGGCCAAAAGGACTGGCGAGTACACGAAAGCATTGCGTCGCTCATAAACACAACCGCTCTCTCGGCTGGTGCAGACTTCGACGCTTAGGAGGAAGCAAAGTTCTGAATCGCGGGTGTCAGTAGCCCATAGGGCGGTTTCTGGCGACCGCATTGCCATTTGCAGTCATCTGCCCCAGATTTCACGCCCTCCCTCTTGCACCTAACCCACACACCAGGTGAGACATTGCAATGACTCCTGTACCCGACATCTCTACGTATCTGCGAACCTTCGCCCCACAGCTAGAAGAGCGAATCCTAGAACAGTTCCCGCCCCTGCATCAGCCGTCCGAACCACTGCCTGCGGAATTAGGCCGCCTTCGGCGGAAACCCTATCCGGCGCAGGCGCTGGCGATCGCTGGCATCTCGAAGCGCTGGGAGGTGGAAGCCGCCGCTGGAGCGATAGCTGAGTGCGGAACCGGAAAAACGTTAATCTCCCTCGGGGCGATGTTTGTCCATGCACGAGGAAAGCCGTTCACAGCGCTGGTCATGGCTCCTCCGCAGCTGACGATGAAGTGGTGCCGCGAGGCATTGTTAACACTCCCGCACGTCCGAGTGTTTCTGATCGATGGGGTTCGTAATGGCGTAGGGTCGAGTGGACATTCCGGCGTCAACGAGGTTCGTCTTCGTAACGGCCGCGTCGTCCGTGAAGGGCTGCACACGACGCTGACCGATCTAAGGCTCTCCAAAGGATTCCGGTCTGCCCGCACACGCTGGCAATCACTTTGCGATTGCCCTGCGATCTTCGTGCTGTCTCGCGAAAGCGGAAAGCTGAGCTACTTCTGGCGTCACTCGTATGGCGTACCGCACAGCGGCCCGTTCCATGGCGCGGTAGTGAATCCGGACACTGGCAGGCCGGTGCTGACGAGCGACGATCAACTCCGGCGCGCGGACTTCCGAAAGTCGAAGCATAACGAGCTGATTTCGAATGACGAACAGCCCGACCAAGCCAAGGCAAGGCGGACGATGTTCAGCCCGCTTTGGCAGGCGGACGGCACGAAAGTCCGGCGATGCGCTCCGATCGACGTCATTGGCCGGCACATGAAGGGCTTTTTCGATTACGGAATCGCGGACGAGGTCCACGAACTGAAGGGCGACACTGCACAGGGAGCGGCGCTAGGAACCATAGCGTCTTGCGCCAAGCGAACGGTGATTCTCACTGGGACGCTCAATGGCGGTTACGCCGATGAACTCTTTAACATCCTCTTTCGCCTCCAGCCGAGAAAGATGATCGAGGAAGGATTCGTTCACGGCGATGCTGGCGTCCGGGCTTTCTCAGAGACGTATGGAGTCCTCGAGAAAGTCACGACGATTAGCGATGCCGACAACGCCTGCTCGGCGAAACCCAAAGTAACGACTCGCGTCCGCCGGCGTCCGGGGGCATCACCGCTCTTGTTTGGCCGGTTCCTTATGGAACTCGGCGCGTTCGTTTCTCTCGAAGATATTTCGGACGCTTTGCCTCCATACGAGGAAGAGGTCCTGAGCATCGAGATGGACCCGGTGTTGGCAAATGCGTACTTGAAGCTCGAGGAGGACATCACGTCCGCACTCGAAGAGCACCGAGGCAATCAGTCAGTGATGAGCACCGGACTGAACGCGCTCATGTTGTATCCCGACCGGCCTTTCGGTCTTGGGACACTGTACGGCTTCGCTTCAGATCCGGAGACAGGGGAACGAGAGCGTTTCGTCATCTCCGAACCGCCGGATCTGGCTCAGGAGCACGTTTACGCCAAGGAACGCCGCCTCGTCGAGGAGGTGAAAGCCGAGCTTCGGCAAGGCCGCCGTGTCCAGGTCTTCGCGGTATACACGCAGAAGAGAGACGTCACGCAAAGGCTTAAGGCTCTCCTCACTCGCGAAGGCATCCACACAGAGGTACTGACAACTGCTGTGCCTCCAGAAGCACGAGAGGCTTGGTACGAGCGGCAACTAAAGGCTGGGATGCAGGTGTGTATTGCCCATCCGCGGCTCGTCGCCACTGGTCTCGACCTCCTGGCTATGCCGACGATTCTCTTCTATGAATCGGGCTATTCGATCTTCGTCTTGCGCCAGGCAAGTCGACGGTCGTGGCGCATTGGTCAGAAATACCCCGTCAAGGTAAAGTTCCTCGCCTATACCGGCACGATGCAGGAAAATTGTCTCCGGCTGATGGGCCGGAAACTACTGGTCTCCCTTGCCATGGAAGGCAAATTTGCCAACCAGGGCTTACAGGCATTGGATGACGACGACGATATGTTGACAGCCATGGCCCGGGAGTTGGTCACCGAAAAGGGCGTCGGCGAAAAGGCGGACGCAGTCTGGAAGGAGATCCAGCAGCAACACGCCCGTGTCGCCCCCGTTAGTGCTAGCCACGCGACTGAATCCACCGAGGTGGCGATGCCATCCACGACGGAAGAAATCGTATTCGAGAACAGGCTGGCGCCGCTTTCATCGGGGCTGGTTCAGTTGGCCCTTCCTCGTCCTCGCGCGACCCGGAAGGCGCGTCAGGATAATGACACTCAACTTTCGCTGGCATTCTGAGGGTCGTAAACCTGGATGAGCTGGGTCGCGCATGCCCAAGAGGTCTATCGATGGAAAACAAAGGTGTATTCATCAAGGACCTGCCCGACTGTGGGGAGGTCACGTTTTTGGCTGCTGTGGTAACCAGGGAACTGCGTCCCAAGCGTAATGGGGGTGTCTTCCTCTCGCTCCGGCTCGCTGACCGAACTGGCGAGGTAGACGCAAAGGTGTGGGATGAGCCCGAAGCCACTGCGAAGCTGTTCGAGTGTTACGACGTCGTCAAAGTTCGCGGCGTCATAGAGCACTACAACGGTCGCCCCCAACTGATCGTCGGCCGGCTCAGGCGCTGCGAGGCGATTGAGTATGATAGCGCCGATTTCTACGCGGCATCAAAGAGAAACCTCGATGAGATGTTCGGAGAACTCGGCGCGTTCGTCGCTATGGTTCGGGACGAACATCTCAGAACGATATTGGAGTTGATCATCGCGGACCCTGTTCTGAGTCTCAAGCTCAAGTTGACGCCGGCGGCGCTCAAGATTCATCACGCGTTCCGCGGAGGCCTGCTCGAACACATTCTGTCGCTGTGCAACCTCGCGGTGACTTTGGCGGCTCACTATTCCCGGCTGAACCTGGATTGGCTCATTGCCGGTGCCATTCTCCATGACATCGGTAAAATCGAGACTCTGGAGCTGACGGGGCTGCGGTTCGGCTACACGACTCGCGGCCAGTTGATCGAGCACGTCACGTTGGGCTTGGAAATTCTCGAACGTCATGTAGCGCAGGTTCCAGGATTTCCTCTGGAGACAAAGACCATCCTGCAGCATTTGATCGTGAGTCATCACGGCGATCTGGACAAAGGTGCCTTGCGCCGGCCGATGTTCCCTGAAGCTCTCGCGTTATCGCTACTCGATCTAATCGACGCCAGGATGGAACAGGCGTTCGCTCTGATCGATTCGACCGACCCTCACGAAGCATTCACAGCTTTCGTGCCTTCCCTCGAACGGCAATTGTTCCGTGGCTATACCGAGCCCACCGAAGCAATGGAAGGTAGGCAAGCCGCATGAGTACCGAGGCAGTGGCGTTTACCGCTGAGGATGTAGCAAAGGGACTGAGCATGTTCGAAATCGACGAGGCTCTTGATGCGCTCGTCGAAGCGGCTCAGCAAGAAGCCGAGGAGCACGCCGGCGAAATCTCCGATGCTCTGAAGTGTGCTCTCGCGACCTACGCCGAGGCATTCGAGCACAAGATCGATCGAATCGCAAATTATTTAAAAGCTCAGAAGGCGGAATCGGAGATCGCGCAGCGCGAAGCGGACCGCTTTCAAAGTCGACACAAGGCAGCGGAGGGCCGCGAGAAGCGGTTGAAGCAGATGCTCGTGTGGTACATGACGACGCGCAACACAAAGAAGCTGCGCGGCGCCGAGAACACCGTCTGCATGCAGGCGAATAGCGTCCCTTCTCTCGTAATACAAGACTTTGCTCACATTCCTGACGCTTACTACACCGCCAAGGTCGAAGTCACTTGGCCAGAGTGGCGCGAAATCGTGTCCGCCATCCCGGAAGGTCGGCTTCGCGACAGGCTGGAGGGAGGCATCGGCAAGTTCGTTCAGAAGGAGCTTCAGCGTGGAGTTTTGTCCGACTCCTTGGCTCGAGGAGAGTTCGTGTCAGGTGCGGCTCTAGTCAAGGGCGATCACATACGGCTAAGGTAGACCCTCAGGCATCGACGAGCCAAACCCCGAACATTCGTGCAATTCCAGTTAAGCTCCCAACTGAAAGAAAGAGGAACGGCGAAGCTTTCGCACTTGGACAGATTGTCTCGACAAAGGAGCGCTTGAGGCTTCATCGAGTTCCTGGCGGAATACCTCAGGCGTCATCAGACGGGTGACCGGGCTGCGCACCAGCGGAGGACATGGCGAGCAATAAGGAAGCTCTCAAGGCGTGCCTGCGAATCCTCTTTGCGCACCCGGTCTACCCAGCGAAACCCTGTGCAATGGCTTCGGCGAGAACACCCATTTGGATCGCCACTGAGGCGGACCGGAATGCTACGACCTTTCTGCTGCCCGATGAATCTGAACGTCGTCAGACCAAGGCGATTGCAGCCTTTTATGTGTGTGTATGAGTAGGTAGTAAGACCTTGCCCATCACCCAATTTTGATCGATGCTAGGCCCCTCGGAGCAGGCTTCTTCAGGACGCCTGCGCACTGGCTTTCGGTTTGTTCTTGGAGCCGGGCGGCCGCCCTAACCTCTTGGGCTCCCTGCCCTCCATCCACTTCGGCGGCCTCCCACGGCGCTTTCCGCTTCCACACGCCAGCCTTTCCAGGACCAGGATAGATTCTTCGATCAGCGCTCGCTCGCTCTTGAGTTCGTTCAGCATTTTCACGACATCCATGTTGGCTTCTCCTTTCGCTACTGGGGGCCGGACTACATGCTGTAATGTGACTGCTCTCTGCGCCAAGCATTGTGCTGTTATGCGCCGGACCGAAAGTCGAGTTGACCCGGAACTCGGAACATCGGGGCAAGTTTGCAACCTAGATAACGATCGTCAGATGTAGGGGCTAACTCCACATAGGATAATATAGTTTGTGGAAATATAGTTTGAGGCATTCCAGCATGGATGTTTGCGGAAGTCAGGCACATCAGCGGGAAGGCTCCCACGGCCCGAAACGGTTGCATTTGGTCGCGTGCTTGCCAAGGCACGGCGAGCAGTTGATATCTCGCAGGAAACACTGGCCTTTGAGGCTGGCTACCATCCCAAGTACGTCAGCATTCTGGAAAGAGGCCTCAGCAGTCCATCTCTCACCGCTCTAGTGAAACTGGCGGCAGTGCTTAAGGTATCCGCATGGGAGTTGGTGCGCCACACTGAACTCGATATGGCCAAGACCAAACATTGAAGCCCACTCGATCCTGCTGCACGCGCCACCTGAAGTGAGAACAACTTCGGCGAGCGGCTTTCAGATTCCGTGCGAATCGCATTCGATGATTTCCTGCGCATCGAGATTGAAAGCCGCTTGAGCGTGTACGAGGCCGTGCTCAATGCGTGCCGGTCGGGTGCCGCGTTTCGTCCGGCACTCACACGCAGGAGGGCAGGTTACTGGGGATCGCGTTCTCCCGTCTTGTCCGCCAACGCCACCCGGGTTCAGTTTGCGTGATCGTGTGACGAAGGATCTGGCATGGCGGCCGTTCCTACGGTAGGGCGATTCGTATAGGACATTTCCGCTCGCCAAACTCAAATTGGGGTTTCCTATGCCTAGCACTGGGTCCCCCTCGCAGCTTCCGGCCTCTACGGAGCCCCGAATCACTGCTGGAGAGCCGAAGCGAGCCGGCCCACGCCGACCTCTCCTCCAGGATCCACGAGCGAAGGCTGAGCTCTTGATGAACGAGCGGCGAGTCGAGTTCGCCGGCCAGGTATTCTGAGAGCTCGGGAAAACGACATCGTCTCCCATTCGGACAGGAGTCGACCGATCTTGGCGTAAAGGGCATTTCTGAATCTCCAACTTCTTGGAATTCGCGTTCGGCTTCAGCGTAGAGAGGCCCAGCAAGAAACCAATTGCAGAGCCACAAGAGAAGGGCTCGTTCATCACGTTACGCCGTGACTTGCGGGACGCGGCTGTGCTCCTTTTTCTGGGTGCAGTCCATACCGGTCCATCCTGTTCGACATGTTGTGGGAGGGGGTTAGTTTGTAACGGCCGCGGTCCCCACGGCAGCGGGCGAGCTATTCGTTACAGCGCGTTCGGTTGCCACCGGGCCAGCGCGTACCAGTGGCGTCTTCGGCGCTTGCTTTAGAGAGTGGGTTCTTCACGAGCCTGTCAGAATTACCCATGCCGCGGAATCCGAAGCACTAGAAGCGATTCCGGCGCCGCGAGGCGAACACCCTCAGGGAACACCTTCGCACTTTCGTCCCGATCCGTGCCTCGCAGCTATGCCGCGTAGCGGAAGGTCTGCCTTTCGCCTGGTGTCGGGAGGCTCCGCTCATAGCGAAAAAGTCCTCGCATCGTGTCGGGAAACCTCGCATGTCAAGACTCGTACCCTTTGACGGATAACATTCATTTCGAAATCGCAGCGCTACAGCCCACGAGGCTGGTGGAGAACGTGTCCTCCGTCATCGTCTTGATACGGCCAACTGTAAGTCAGGGGTTCGAAGGCTTGTCATGACGCCTGAGTGTTCGCGAGAAGGTGCAATCAACTCGTCGTTCGACCGCGCAAGCGGCGTTAATGTTGTGTGGCCGTTTGTGGAAAGGAACTCTGAATAAAGCGGCGCATCCGGGAAAGATCCAACAAAGCTCCTCAATGAGCGAAAGATGAACCTGGCCTGCGGTTTTCTCGCCCCGAGACCCGAAGGTGTTCATTGATGGTCCCGAATTCCGTCGCCTTTGGCTGGAGATGTAGACCCATCAAGACTACTCGCTGTTATCCGTGACTATGCTCGATAAGCCCAGACAGGAATTTGCGCTTACATTGCCGCTGCAGATCCTTCTCAGAGAGGAGTGCAGATGCATCGCGTGACATTTCCACTTCTTTTATCGCTCCAGGCAGTCGCGGCAACACCTTTAAGAGCTGGATTGACAATTCTCGGCGTAATGGTCGCGAATATCGCCCTTGTCCTCGTTGTGAGCATTTCGCTAAGCGGCAAACAACTACTGTTGGAGCGCATTCAAGCAGTGGGCTCGAACAACATTTCGGCTGCCCATGACACCGGAGGCGCTGCGAATATCGTCGCGCCCAATGACCTTCTCACGTTCTCTGACGTAAGCGCCGTGGTTCGGTATTTCGGATCGCGCATTCAGGCTGCCACGGGGGTGATGTCTCTAATTGCCCCCACGCGAATCGCCAACGAGAACCGAGACATCCTAGTAATTGGTACGGATGACCACTATCCGCGTATCCGCAATCTCAAACTCCTCAACGGCAGGTGGCTGTTTGAGGAGGACGTCCGCCAGCGTCAAAAAGTCGTCATGCTTACGCAACGTCTTGCTGACACTCTATTCGGGAAGCCTGATAAGGCAGTCGGGGAAAACATAAGACTGTTTGGTCTCCAGTTAACCGTGATTGGCGTCTTTACCGAATCGGTAGGCACGTTCGGCTTGACAGAGCTTAGTGAAGAAACAGCAATAATTCCATTCACCGTGCTCAGATACTTCAGCACGTCGGACAAGGTCGATCCCCTCTACGTTCAAGCCAAGAATATCGAAGATGTGGAACCCATAGCAATCGAACTCAAGCGGTTTCTTGCTGCCCGTCATAGACCGGGCGCACGTTACCGAGTGCAGACACTCACTAGTATCTTGGTGGTAGCAGGAGATATCGCCAATATCACTGCTCTCGTTCTTCTTGGCGTGTCTCTCCTCACGCTGACGGTGAGCGCAATAGGAATTGCGAACATTATGCTCATCGCGGTTACTGAAAGGACTAAGGAAATTGGTCTACGCATGGCAGTGGGCGCGAATCGGCAGATGCTGCTGTTGCAGTTCCTGGCGGAATCTACTTTGCTCAGCGTCTTCGGATGCGTCTTGGGCGTGGGTGTCGCTATAGCGGTGCCACTCGTAGCTAACAGCATAGCCGGCGGGCAAATCATGCCGATCTCGTGGCTTTCGTGCGTTGTAGCTGTCGCGATGTCCATGACTACGGGAATATCGGCCGGCCTAGCCCCAGCGATACGGGCGTCTCGCCTTAGTCCAACAGAGGCATTGCGATATGAGTAGCACTAGCCACGTTTCCCGTGTCGTGCGGTTAATCGCGATAGTTGGCTCAATACACGTAGGAGCAAAGCGGATCCAAACGTCTGGCTACGCGAGCGGAACCTACACAACGTGGCTTCTCGGATCGCTCGATTGAGGACTGTACGATTTTCAGTCGCAATCGGATTGTTCTGATGCGGCTTTGCGTCAAGAAGCAGCAGTGCGTGTCGGGCCGCCTCGTCTATGACAAAGGCGACAGCAAGCCGCTCACGATAAGGGCCGTCGAACTGCTTCGCCGCGCTGTGCGGATGCGGGCATGCCGATCAACATGCCGGCGTGACGCCGATCAAGAAGTCGGTGGGTACCGGGAGACGAACTCGGAAGGCTCCGCTATAGCCAGATTTTGCGAGTTGTACCTACGCTGGCGGCGCAAGCTGGCTGTGCTCCGGCAGCAACATCGAGCCGGCGAGAACTGTTTTCGAGTATGTTGGTGACACCCTGAAGCTACGGCACCGCCGAAGCGTCCTCAATTCTCCGGAATCCAAAACTATCTCCCAGTTTTTACCAGCTTTCTAAACAAAGCGCGGTTACACTCAATCTCGACGGCCGTAAAGAACGGCGGTCTTCGGATTGTGGAAATCGATAGTCGTTCCCGGTTTTCGTCGGGCAAGATGCCGTCAATCCGGGCAACTGCGGAGCACGGCGCGCGATTTTTAGGCAGTCCCGAATCGGCATTACGGATCGGGTCGACGGGCGTACTTACTCTAATCCTCGCTCACAAGCGAACGTGCGCGAAGCGAGGGTCACTCTGCTCTGACGTAAATGCATTTCGGGACAGACAGGACAGGGGCGTTTGACCTTGCAAGTCTTGTTTGGCTTTGAACGCAACCCCTGTACACAGGGTTTCTAAGCGGGGAAGCTGTCGGACATTCTGGCCAGGTAGGTATGACTAGGGAACTCAACGACAGCAGCACGCCGGAAACGAGTCGTATTCCGCCGTTCTGGTTGAGGTCTGTCGCGCACGATGGTTCGCCTCTCGACCCGATGGTTGTCGCTGTTGCGCGAGAAAGCTGGTCGTGGGCATTCCGATTGGCCGAACGGCATCTCCATGACGGTCCATGCGCTTTGGAGACAGTCGAAATCATTGCGACCGAGGTGTCGATGCGTCTTCGGGTGCAACCGGAGATCGGGCACCACTTGGCCGCATACTACCGGACGGCCTTCGCCCGACGCATTCGAGCAATCTCCGATAGGAATACGCGCATCCACTATGAGGGTAGCCCGCAAGACCTCGAGACGAACTATAAGCCTTCTGCTCCGGACTGGGTCACGGCCGTTGAAGATCGAATGTATCTCGACGCGCTCCTCTGCCATGCCACGCAAAAGACGCGCCTCATGTTGCGCTACCGTGTCCTCGACTATTCATGGAAGGAGATAGGAGATCACTTCACCGTTACCGCGAAGCAGGCGAGATCTCGTTTCTACTACGGACTTCGCTTAGCTCACCAACGATTGATGGCAGCTCAGGAGCAACGCCGATCTTAACTGTCAGCAATCCGATCGCGTAATATCAGCTCAGATGCAACTAAAAGCTAAAACTACCCCGCGAGGTTCATCGAGGGTTGAGAGTTGCGGCCAAAGATTCCGCGCCACAGATAGTGCTGTGGGTTGGACCGGCATTTCAGTACGCTATGGTGCGGGATGCAAAACGGCTAGGGGACCACGGTTGCGTAGTGGGACGACGCGGTATTGCCAGCCGAGCTCGTTGTTTTCGTCGTTCAGACCGTCGGAATACTTGCGCAGGATGGACTCGATTGTTTGCTCATCCAACCGGCAAGCGTTCACTAACGTGACTGATCCCACCCTCGGTTCCAGATGGTAAAGAGTTCGGCCGGCTTGGCCCAGCCTTGATACAAAAAGGTGATCGCCAGCAATGAGGGGAATTGCCGAAGGACGCCCAGCTCTGTTTGCTTATCCCCGACGTTGCTTTTGCCATCGACTTCCGGCAACTCGAAGAGTCTTTCGCCAGGCTCGCCGAGTGCGATGTGCCACATTTCTCCGCTGACACAACTTTCCGCAGGCGGCTCATCGTGAAAGAACACCGGCAGCAACCCGGAGGGGCCGTACGGCATTCCTGCGAGCCGACCCAGGTCGACAACCAGAATTGTGGGACCGTGCGCGATTTGGTCACGCTTCACGACATTGTGAATCCGCTCTGTCGTCTCGTCAACTCGACCGGCCGCGCGAGTGCCGGGGATATGTCCTGAGATCACATGTGGCTCTCGGAAGTGTACGCCAGACATACGCACGCGTGTGTCCGAGTCCACCGCGATCCCGAGCGCCTCTTGAGCGATCCCCCCCATGGCGAGTCAGTCGATCGGCAATCTCCAGAGCTTTGACCTCGACGTAAATCTCGCCCGCCGCCGCCCGTTGGATGAAGTCCGTCCGCTTCTGCCGATCGTCTCCGGTTCCCGGCGTGCGCTCGAGCACGACTCCTCGGCGACAGACTCATCACACAGTATACGCCTCGTATGCCTGTGCCATCGCATCGTGATCTTCAGGCTGGCGTATGGCTTTCAGAGCTCTCCTCAGTTCGCTGCAGAGTGCCTCCATGACACTGCTTGTTGCCGCAGCTGATTCCAATGCCTCAATTTTGTCCAGGTCCATGAGCGCAATAGGAACACTGGTTGTTAGGCCGCTTAGAGGGTTTGCACACGGCGGAATTCGTCGGCCGCACGGGTTGTCTTCGTTGTCACAATCGCGCCTCTCTACTGATACTTTGAACGGTACATTTTGGTCTTCGGAGAAGATCGGCTCGACGAGAAGGTTTCGGTATGCCTCTGAATGATTTTGGGTCGAAACTCCCGCATCTCCTACGGTTGCGTTGTGCTACTGTTCCTATTTCCACGCACGATCTCTCGAAATTCCGAAGGGGTTGTGCCAGTTCTGTCCCGGAAAACTTTGCTGAAATGACTGTGGTCCGCGAACCCTGTATCCAAGGCAATCTGGTTCACCGGCCGAGGGGTGTGTGAAAGGTGGTTCTCGGCAACTTCCAGCCGAATGTCCATCAAACACTGATGGACGGACTTTCGCAGGCTCTTTCGAAAACGATGGCGAAATACATCCACCGGCAACGCCGCTACGTGAGCCAGAGTGTCCGACCGCAATGTAGTATCGGCGAGGTGACTATACATGTAGTCGAGAACGGTCGTAAGTGTTGCGCTGGTCAATGGATCCTTGTAGTCCGGAGAGTGGAGAGGAACGCAACCAGCTCGTCGGAGGGCGCGCAGAACGATCGAATTCGCGTAAGCTTCGCAGTACATCCGACCGCCGTCCGAATTGCCGCAAAGGTGCTCTCGTAGGGCTCCCATCGAGTGCTTGATCTCCGAGTCGCGAACATAGACGGTAGGGATGAAGACGCAAGGCAGTGTATCGACGTCGCCCTCAGAGAGCCGCAGCATACATGACCGCTCGACCGCCAGCAGGTAGAGCTGAATTCGTCCGGTAAAGCTAAGACGTTGAAGTTGTGCGCCGATGCTCAGCGAGATATCACCCGCGCGGGGGGCCGTCTGGACACCGCCGTCCTCGATCGCCGCTCCTCGGCTTCTGTCCACAATCAGCGCGATAGTACTCGCGCATTCTGGCAAGACTGGTATGTTCGTGTTGGGGCTCAGGTGAATATCGTAGAACTTCCAGTCATTCCGGTTAGAATTGTGACGAAGGAGCCGGTCCGCGCGGTGCGGGCCGTACGGATGCTTGGATGGAGATCTATCGTCCTCGACATTTCCCGATGCTCCGCGCGTGTGGCGAGAGTTGACCTCGATGTCCACGTACAACCTCCGAGCAGCAAACGAATTCGAGCTTCGTCCGGTCTGCTGAACAAGCGCACCGCTGCGAGCAAACCAACGAAATTGCAAGTTCTGCCGCTGATATTAAAGAGTCATGGCTCTCGCGTTTCCCCGACAGCGCTGTGCAACCTTAAGACCTTAGAGAGCATCGCTTTATGAGTCAGCTAGAGGCCGAGTCGGCGCAGCTGTAGGGAAACGCGGAAGTTCATGTGTCTTTATAATTATGCGGAGAATGTCGATGACGGTAATCCGCGAGATGCATCCCTGATGGAAAGCGCCCCGCGAGCCTGGACCATGGACCAAGACCCTTCGCTCTCCCTCTCTGGTTCGCGCTCGAAAGAGAGCCCCGAAGAGGAGGTCGCACAGCTATTTCTCGAGGTCCGCGAAGACGTTTACCGATACCTCGTTACGCTGGGCCTAACCACAGAGCAGGCGCAGGAGTCGACACAGGAAGCATTTCTCCGATTGTTCGCCGCACGGATCAACAGTGAAGGAATCGAGAATCCGCGTGGCTGGGTCTTCCGGGTTGCGCACAACATCGCTGTCCGATTGAGAACGCGGGAGAGAATTTATCAGCCCCTGGCTACCGACATGGAGCGAACCATGCTCGACCCGCAAACCAATCCCGAACTCAGCGCGATCGAGCGGGAGCAAACGATTCGGTTCCAAGATGCGGTTCGGAACTTGTCGCCACAGCAACAGCAGTGTCTGTATCTCCGGGCTGAGGGCTTCCGCTACAGAGAGATTGCAGACATCATGGAGATAAGCGACTCCAGTGTGGGCGAGTTCTTGCGCCGAGCGATCACGCGCTTGAAGAAGGCACTACATGGGTAACTGGCAGAACGAACATCCCGATCCGGATGAACTAATTCGATACGCGAATGGTGAATTGTCGGCGCGTGAGTCCGCCCGTGTCGCCCGACATCTTGAGAATTGCTGGGAATGCCGAACAGAGGCCGGAGATACGACCAGTGTGATCGGCCGCTACGTTCACTATCGACGGAGTCTGCTGCATCCAAGCATTCCTCCGCCACCGAAGGATTGGCAAGACCTCTCCAGCCACTTTGCTCGAATCCGCAGCGAACATCAATCCTCGGTGGCGCGCTCGTGGCCCACGTGGGTGATGTCGCTTCTTCGTAAACCCAGAGTTGCGGCGACAGCGGCGGCAACGCTCATTGTCACCGCCGCGGCGCTCCTCTATGTCACCCAGTCTCAATCAGCTCGAGCGGCGGAGCTGATCGAGAAAGCGGTGCAGCAGGAGCGGGCGAGGCCAGTAGCAGTTGGTGCAGACGCGCGGATTCGAGTGAAGAGCCGCGACGGCGAGTTCACCCGGCGACGGGACCTTTCCGAAGGTGCCGGCGAGGTTGTTCCCGCTGTTTTCGCGGCAACGGTAAATCGCTTGGAAGCGCGATTCCAATCCGCTCGGTACAACTGGTCAACACCGCTAAGCGCCACGTCTTTCTCGGATTGGAGGAAGGGGCTTCAGGATAAGCACGACACTCTTTCAACGAGCAACGATGAAAACGCGCGGGAAGTTGTTGCGGTGCAGACCTCGACAACCAGCGGCGCTTTGGGTGGAGTCACGCTGGTTCTCCGGAAATCTGACTTGCATCCCATTCGATGTGAGTTTTATTTTCGAGACGGCAACGAGGTAGAGATCTCTGAAACCATCGCTCCGGCGCAGATCGCATCCTCCCGTCAACCTCCCCGTCCGTCTGAACCGGTTCGCCCAACGGAACGGGTTAAGCCCGAATCGCAGCCGGAAGTCGTCTTGGGTTCCGCCGATGAACTCCACGTTCTCGCTGCCTTGCACCGTATCGGTGCCGACCTCAGCGATTCGTTGAACATTAGTCGAGATAGTTCGCGGATTGTTGTCTCGGGTATAGGCATCAAGCCGGAACGCCAGGCAGAAATAGTGGCGACACTGGGAGGGCTCCCTCACGTCAACACCGAATTCTTGAAGCCACCGCCACCCTCGTCGGTCAGGCTCCAGCCGGGAGAACCACGGACCGAGCGGCCGGGCCCGTTGGCGTTTGGAAAAAGGATCGAGGACCAAGTCGGCGGTTCCGCCGCCATGGAGGCCTTCTCGAACTCCTTGCTGCGTCTTTCCGAGACGCTCCTGGTCCGAGCCCATGCGCTTCGGCAGCTCGGCGAACGATTCCCTGGGGACGTCGAACGACAGTTCGGCCCCGACGACAAGATGCTGCTAGACCAGATCCGGCAGGATCACGCAATGGAGGTTTCCCGAGCAGCGGATCAAATTCAGAGCTTCCTCTCTCCGGTTCTCGACAAACTCGGCGTACCGGTCAGGGTTGCTCAACCTTCAAACACTGAGTCTTGGCAGTTAGCCGCGCAGAACGTTCTTGCGGCGGGGCAGCGATTTGACCGTGTCCTCGCGGCTACGCTAGCACCAACCGCAGGAATGAAGGACGAATCAGCGGAACTGGGAAATGCGCTGGCGGCGCTCCAAGCTGCCGTGGCTACGTTGCGCGTCGAACGGCGCTGACAATGAGGACCATGCCGCCTCTTTCCTCGGCGCTCACTGGTGCCAGCGCGCGCTCCAAACATACGCTGCGAAGTTCCCCGGATTGATACCCCGGACCGTGAACAGGGTCCGGGTGTCCATCAGCACGCTCTCACTGGAAACCGCGCTTTTCTCCCGGGTTCTACAAGCGACGAGGGCCCAATCTTATTAGACTTTGGATGAAAAATATGAATGTCTCAAAACATATGAGTCCTTTCGCGCAGTCGGCCTTCTCGCTCGCGCTTGCCATTCTAACGGCCTCCACGGGATCGGCCCAGATACCTGGCTCGCCAAGCCCTAGCATCCCGGTCGTGCCGCAGCTTCCTGCCGCCCTCCAACAGTACTTGGGGCTTTCCGACGCCCAGGCTTCGCAGATCAATGCATTGAACCAACAACTGACGCAACTCCTCGGAACGAAGGCTCAGAGGCAAATCCAGCTTCAGGTGGAACTCGCTCAAGAAATGAGTCGTCCGAGTCTCGACGCAATGGCGATTGGCACACGATATGCCGGGATCGAACAGATTCGCCGTGATATCGACGCAGAGCGGGCCAGAACGGCTGCATCCATCCAAAACACGCTCACGGAAACACAAAAGGGCAAGCTGACCGCCCTCCAGGCAGTGATCCGGGACTATCCAATGGCCTGCCAGGCGATTACGCAGAACCTTCTGACCCCCGTCGCTGTAACGATGATCAATCCCAACTTCAATTCTCCACTGCCTGCCGGTGTCACCGGGTCCTTTGCTTCTTTCGTCCTCGCACCGGCGGCAGGATGTCCAGTGGTCGCGCCGGGGTCGAGAGTCGGGCGATTTTCGCCAACTGCCGAGCCGATGGTGCCCTCAGGCCCGTTCACGGAAAGACATAGCTGCGATAGACTTGCCTAGCAAATCGAAATAAAAAATAATCTGGACTGACGAGCGGGACAGTTTTCCGCTTTGACGCTTACCTAGATGGAAAGCACTGGACAATCAATACCATCGATCGACGCTGTTAGTGGCGGTGGCCGATGGGGCCATTTTGGCGGACCCCTTTTTGCCAGATCTTCGCCCGCCTTTCCCTCTCGAGATCATCTCAGAACGGTCCTCGCCGTCAAGGGTTCGCTGCGCCGCGCCCAACAACGGCGCGCCCTTGACCGATCCGGGCCGTTCTGAAAACCCTCTGCTGGTAAGAGGGAAAGGCTCATTTGGAACGGCTGCCATGATAGGGACCACTTCGCCGCCCGCCATCGACCAATCGAGGCCTTTTAGTCTCCACAGTCCATCTACTCAAAGCAATCCAGGACTCTGACCAGTTCTATTCTATCCGGGCGCCTATGGAAGGTTTGCTATCAGGAAGAGATCAACGCTCCTCAGCGTGTTGACACTCCTTCTTCCTTGACAGGGCTCAAGCCACAGAAGCGCTTTCCTTCGGCTTGTTTTTGGAGCCTTTGCGACGTCCGCGAGGCTTCTCCACAAGAAAGTTGGCTCGAAGCCGCGCATCGTCCAAACCGCAACCGTGCGGCAACCCCGTCCCAGCGGAATGGCCGCTCGGTATGCAAGAGACTGCATTTCGCCTACTCGCGAATGCCGGCGGCCAGCATCTGTTGCGCCCCATGCCAATCTTGTTCAGGGGAACCCTCTGGGCAGCCCCGCGCTTCCCACAACTGGTAAGCAAGAGCCGCGATACTCTCGTGGCTAACGATGGAACGTGTGGTTGTTTGCTGATCGGCGGGTTCCGATCCGATCGCAAATTCCGGCTGTAGGGCGTTTGCAGATGGGGCTTTCATAATATCCTCGGAGACGTCGGTCGACGAAGATAACGGTTCGTGCTTATGGGGCCAAAATGCGACAACATCTGTCGCTTCTCGCGCTTCGGCCTTCCCTGACGGCGGCCCCCTTTGTCGGTTCGATGTTCTTTGAAGGAGACGTGGAGGAAGCCGGTTTAGTGCGGGTAGCCTCATCGGAAAACCGCGAGGTTGACCGGGGTATCCCAAAGAGCGTCCGAGCGGTTGTCGTTGGGGCCGCGAGAAGGAACAAGATCCAGGCCAAGGCCAGTCGCATCAAAGAAAAAACAAATCGCATAGGCATTCCAAGGGCCTCTGGTGCTGTTCGCCTCGCCTCCAGACCAAAAGATTACACCCTTCCGGGCAAGGCTGCTTGTAGAATCTGGGTAAAAAGTGACTGCGCCACTGCTTCCGCACTCTGAGCTACTGAGGGGTCAGAAGCCACCGGATGTTGGGAATCGGTCGAACTCCATAAACGGGGACCCGACTGCTCGATAAAATGCGTGGCAGCCGCCGTCGGAGGAGCGGCGGCTGCCAGCGGGACGAGGACGGAGGAAGAATTCAATCCCATGAAGCACTACTTTTCATAGGGTTAGACACCTTTGTGCCAGTCCCGACCAACAGTTTACACCTCGCCCAACCGAACAGCTTGTATATTCTGGGGGGAAAGTTATGTGGATGACAAACTCGTCCAATCCCGTTGTACACGGAGAAAAGGTGTTCGACGTCCCTCATCAGGCCGGGTGCCTGGGTGGGTTTGCGGCCTCGGGAGTGCGTACGACCACGCTCCGATAAACGTTCCAGCGTGTAATTATATTCTCATGATCGGACCTCATCCAGGTGCAGCCAGCCTTCACGTCCGGCCGCAGCATGCACAATGAGACTTCTTATGGTTCGCATCCTATTGGTGACCATGGCGATTCCGATCGCCGCCGGCCAGCAGGGCGCTGCAATCATGGGTGTCGTCCACGACGCGACGCACGCAGTCATACTGGACGCGAGCATCACCATCTTTAATGAGCATACAGGGTTCGTTCAGCGCTTGCGTTCCGGAAACGACGGGATCTATGAAGCACCGTATCTGCCGCCAGGCGTCTATAAGATCACTGTGATGAAACCCGGATTCCGAACCTTGGTGCGGTTCGGTGTTACCGTCGACTCGTCGCAGTCTGCGCGCCTGGACTTCGAGATGCACGTTGGGGATTTCAGAGAAGTGATCACAGTGCGTGATGGTCCGCCTTTTCTGAACACAGCAGATGGATCGCTCGAAACGCAGCTTGGCCGGGAATGGTTGGAGCGTTTGCCTCTGAGTGGTCGAGATGTGTCAAGCCTGCTTGCCCTCGCCCCCGGGGCCGTGGCCACACCAGCCACTCTAGGCGAAGCCGGGCAGTTTTCCGTAAATGGGCAGCGCCCCAATACGAACTACTTCTCGGTCGACGGCGTTAGCGCCAATCTCGCGCTCAGCGGCGGCGGAATTCCGGCACAGATTGCCGGCGGATCTCTACCTACTATGACCGCGTTCGGAACGCTGCACAGTATTGCTTCGCTTGACGGACTGAGTGATTTTCAGTTTCGTTCGGCAAGTTCGCCACCGGAGTCGGGCCGATCGTCAGGCGGCCACATCGCTCTAAACAGCCGTTCTGGCTCATCTCAATGGCATGGAACGTTTTCGTCGACGATGCGCAACGAAGTTCTGGATGCAAATGATTGGTTCGCGAACCGCAAAGGTAATTCACGAGCTCCGCTCCGCATGCTGGACATCGCTACCAGCTTAGGGGGGCCGATTCGCAAAGAGCGCACATTCCTATTTCTTTCCTACGAACAACTCCATCTTCATCAATCCTATACGTGGCGTAGTACCGTCCCGTCCCTCGCATCTCGTGCGGCGGCGCAAGGCCCGATCCGCGCTTTGCTTGACGCCTTTCCCGCTCCCAACGGTGCTGATTTAGGTGCCGGTGTTGCCGAATGGAACGGGTCGACAACTCGTCCCTCGGAATTGAACGTCGGGAGCCTCCGCATCGACCATTCCATCAGAAACGGATTGTTACTGTTTGGGCGATATAGCGACTCTGCGTCGGCGAGTCAATTTGGATCTTCTCAGATCAACAATATTCACCTCCGGACGCAGTCGCTGACGCTGGGCGTGACCATGAACCAACGGTCGACGATCACAAATGACTTTCGGATCAATCGCTCGACGACGCAGGCGGCTTCGGTGTGGCGGCATGCCAGCGGCATGGAACTCGCGCACTGTTTTGTTAATGCCACTGTTTTGGGTCCCACCGCTCCGTGCGAGGCATACGCACGCGTCGCGATCGGCGGCATTGAACAACTGGCTGTCGGCACCACTGGATCCAATAGCCAAACGCAATGGCAGTTCGTGGCGAACACCACGATCCTCTATGGAGCACATCAGATTCGGATCGGCGCCGACTATCGACAGCTAACCCCACAACGGAAGGGACCTGAGATGAACGTTGCGCTGGCTGCCCCGAATATTGAGGCTGCCCTAAACGGCGACTTTAGTGCAACGATCATCGGCACCGTTCCTGTCGCAACCACATTGCACACATCGTCCAGCTTCATGCAGGATACTTGGCGCCTGTCGGAGCGAGTGGCTCTGACAGCCGGCCTTCGCTGGGAGTTGAACCCTCCGCCGATGGTGGCGAGCCGGCCAAGCGTTTTCCAACGTCCAGTTGCGGGCGACCTTCTTTTCAAACCTGCCTGGTCTATGCGGTACTCCACCGTGGCGCCACGTTTGGCGGCCGTTCTCGCGCTGACTGGGGATAGGCGAACCTTGTTGCGCTCCGCATTCGGCAGGTACTTTGTTCCTGACTTCGGCGCGTCCGTTGATGGGATCAACGGCGGACCCTATAACGTGTGGCAGGCCAATCAAGGACTTCCTTATCAGACCCAGCCCCCGGTTCCGTCTCCGGCGATTTCGGTCTCCGACTACTCCACGGATCTTCGCGTGCCGTCCGTTTGGCTCTGGAATGTGAGCCTGGAGCGCGCGTGGGCCCAACGAAACGTTCTGTCGATAAGCTACGTTGGTTCGAAAAGCACCACGCTGCTCCGACGAGAACTCTCTCCCGCGAGTAGTTCGGCTCTTCAGATCATCGAGGCAACGAATCATGGCGCTTCGAGCTACAATTCGTTGCAGTTGCAATACCGCGGTACATTGTTCCCCGGTTCTCAAGTCCTCGGATCATACGTCTGGTCGCATTCCATCGACAATGGCTCGACGGACTCCGCTCAGTTCTGGTATGACTCCGACGCTTCTCTCAGAAACAGCCGTGGCTCTTCCGATTTCGATGTCCGGCACTCGGCCGCTCTCGCGTTCTCTCAAAGTCTTACGCGTCTCCGCGGCCGCGGTCACTTTTTGGGCGCTTGGTCCGTTGATGGCATCTTTCGCATCCGCACAGGTTTTCCGATAGACGTCGTGAACTCCGACAACACCGTTGGGACCGGTTTTGCGGATGTTTTCCGACCTGATCGAGTGTACGGCACTCCCATTTGGGTATCCGATACGGCTGCGCCGGGCGGACGGCGGCTCAATCCACGAGCGTTTGCAGCGGCGACCGGTCAAGGGAATTTAGGACGAAACTCCGTCCGTGGCTTCGGCATGTCGCAGCTCGATGTGGCGTTGCACCGGGCGTTCTCGCTGCCAGCCAATGGCGCGATTGAGTTTCGTGCGGAGGTTTTCAACGTGCTGAATCGTCCTGCTCTTTCCGACCCAATTCGCTTTCTCAACAATCCCCTCTTCGGGGAATCGGCATCCATGCTGAATCTACGGTTGGGCAATGGCGCCCCAGGAAGCGGTGCCGCGCCAGCGTTTCTCTCCGGTGGGCCACGCGCCGTGCAGATGACACTTCGCTTGCGCTTCTGATAGCAGACGGACGTTAAGGCGGCGACTCAAACGGCGCGTGGCTGTCACCTCGTGTCAGGTCCGTTCCCGCGCTGCCTCTTGCCACTACCAACATAAGGAAAAACATCCCATCTAGCCGGCGAAAAGACTGTGTGCCCCTCAGGGCAAGTTGCGGCGCCGTTTTCCCCGCGTTTACCCCATCGTGTGAAGACGAGCTGTGGGGTCCGCTCGTGGCTTGCCATCGCTACGCCACAGCATCACTGATTGCCAAGGACTGCAATCCGGAACTCCCCGAGGGACAACCGTGAAATCCCGTGTAGGGAAACCGAGTACGTCAAGACTCTTCCTATTGAAGGACTAAATCAAGAGCAGTCACTACGGACATCGCACAGTCGCTGACGCGGCAGTGTCGGATCGTTTTTCTTCTTTCTACAAATAACCGACTGAATGGTACAACAAACGCGCGAACGAACACGCAATGCGTGCGCAGTGATTTCCCCCGCCGCTTCCGAGGACGGAAGAATCCGCGAAGCGCACACGGCCGACAAATGGCTATGGGTTATACCTATTGCCGTGGCAAGTGTAGTCTTCGCCGGTACGATGGTGGCCCCGCCACACCTAATGGACGACGTGGACGGAGTACAGGCTCAAATCGCCCGAAATATGCTTGTGTCGGGCGACTGGATCACTCCCCGGCTAAATGGCATTGTCGATTTCGAAAAGCCCCCACTGCTCTACTGGATGATTGCCCTTTGCTATTCCGTATTCGGGGTGAGCGATTGGGCCGCTCGTCTCCCTGTTGTCGGCTCAGCCGTGGCGCTCTGTGCGCTGGTCTCACAAATCGGCACGTGGGCGTTCGGGCGCAAGACCGGAGTCATTGCTGGGGTGTGTCTAGCGACCTCCGTGGGTCTCTTTATCTTCAGCCGGGTACAGTTTCACGACATACCACTTACGCTCGCGATGTCAATCGCCATGTGGGCCGCACTGAGGGCGTTGGATAGAGACGAGCAGCGCCCCAGAGTGTGGGCGGGGTTGGGTTGGGCATCGCTGGCGATCGGGATACTCATCAAAGGCCTCATTGGATTCGTGCTACCCGTGGCGGCGATCCTTCTCTTTCTGGCTTCGACTGGTAGGTTGCTGGAACGCGCCACTTGGCAGCGGCTTTGTCCGGGCCTTGGTGTTTTGATCCTAGTGATTCTCGCCGGCCCATGGCACATACTTGCGATGTGGCAGCACCCGCCATATTTAGACTTCTCACTGGATACGGAACCTGTTCGCTATCGCGGCTTCTTTTGGTTCTACCTCGTAAATGAGCACGTTCTCCGTTTCTTGAACCTGCGTTATCCGAGAGACTACTCGTCGATTCCGTTGATCCAGTTTTTGCTCCTCCATCTCGTCTGGCTTTTCCCTTGGAGCGTCTACTCTGTTGGCTTGAGGCAGCTTGACTATTCGGGCCAGGATCGCGCGTCTCGCACGCGCTTGCTTGCCGCGTGCTGGGCTGGCACCGTTGTGTTGTTCTTTTGTATTTCGACTCGGCTTGAGTACTACACGCTGCCTGCCTATCCGGCAATTGCGCTTCTCTTGGGCTCCGCCATTGCGTCTGCTTCTGAGCGTGTCCAGAAACAACGTACACGGGTCGTGAGTGGCGTCGCGGCTCTTGGCCTTGTCGCGATCCTCGCAATCCTCATTGCGGGCCGCAATACCTCTACACCGGGAGACCTGACCTCCGCTCTCGACAAAAACCCGGCGCTGTACACAATGGCGCTCGGCCACGTGTGGGATTTGACCATCGAGGCACTTGCCTACCTTCGTCTGCCGTTGTTGCTCGCAGCTTTGGCGTGCCTTATCGGAGCAGCGGGCATGTTCATGCGGCGAGCGAGTCACGCAACCGTCGCAATCGTTGTAATGATGGTAGTCTTCTTTCACGCGGCCAGAACTGCCTTGATCACCTTCGATCCACACATGGGGTCCCATGCCTTGGCAGCAGCGCTTAAGGATTCGCCGCCAGGACAACTCATCGTCGACGATCAATACTTTGCGTTCTCATCCGTATTGTTCTATTCGAATCAGCCGGCGAAGCTCCTGAATGGACGCGTGACGAACTTGGAGTATGGGTCTTACGCACCTGGCGCACCCAACGTGTTCATTGATGATCCCGAGTTTCGTCGTCTTTGGCTCGGCGATGTGCGTCACTACTTGGTTTCTTCCGAGGATGCGGTGCAACGGCTCGAATCGCTTGTCGGTAAGGACCGGTTGCATGTTGTCGTCGCAAGCGGCGGGAAGTTCCTGATCACGAACCTGGTCATCGGCGGCAGCACTATCAGGAAACAAACGAGAAAGTTTACGTGGCGGTAGCTCGAGCCACCGCGTACGCGATCCTGTCGCCGACATCAAAAGCTGAACGTAACGCCCAGTTGCAGTAGGCGTTGATCGAGGGCCGCCGTCCAGTCCAATGTGGGCCAGGCGAGTATGTTTCCGAGGGGATCGACGGTAGCGGTTGAAGGGGCTGGGACGCTCAGCCTCCCTCAGGTTATGGCAACTATGTCCTATATTTCTATGTGGATGGCCCAGCGAAGCAATAACCACTGGCTCATCGGAGTGAAGTCGGCGAGGCGGCTCACTACAACTGCCTCCCTGCGTCGAATTGTCTCTCATTGTGACCAGGGTCTCCCCGATAAAGGAATAGGGAAGTCGGCCTCTCGATGGGCTTCCAGTTTATTACTCGCCACGGCTCTATGTGCCCCCTTCTTAAGCGCTCAGACGGTTCCGATGAGCGTCGGCCAACCCGTTAATGCCTACAGCTTTCTGCGTCCTGGTCTCCCAAACTACGGGATCGCGCAAGGATCGATCTTCACGGTGTTGGGCACTGGTATGGCCGAAACGACTGCGTCACAGGACGTGCCGCTGCAGAGCAGGCTCGAGGGGGTAAGCATCGAAGTGGTTATCAACGGCATTACTACGCGCGCTATTCCCTACTATGTCTCGCCAGGCCAAATCAACGGCTTGCTTCCCCCCAACACCCCCGTGGGGGACGGCACGATCGCGGTTACCTCCCGTGGACACACGGCATCGGCTTCGATTCACGTGGTTCGGAGCGCTTTCGGGATGCTGACACAATTCGATGCGACCAACATTGCCGTGGTCCAAAACGCCAGCCAGGGTGGTGAATTGCTAAGCGATGCGAACGCAGCAAATCCCGGCGAATATCTTGTGCTGTGGGGATCGGGGCTAGGCCCAGTTGAGGGCGACGAATCGCAGTATCAAGATCCGCACGATCTGAACATACCGGTCGAAGTGACGATTGGCGGCGTAAGCAGGACCGTCACCTACCACGGGCGCTCGGCTTATCCGGGACTCGATCAAATTAACGTCATCGTTCCAGCCGGCGTGTCGGGCTGCTATGTTTCCGTGGTTGTTGTCGCAGGCGGCGTTCCCGGCAACTTCGCCACGATTCCTGTCTCGTCTAACGGGCGAACTTGTGCGGACCCAGGGCTGATTCCGATCACGCCGGATGAGTACAATCGCCTCCTAAGTCTCGACCACGTGAATGCAGGGGCGATTTCCCTCACAAAACTCAACACGGACACTGCAACAAGCGACTCAGCCTCGGCGGTCCTTCAAAAATACGTGGGCGAGCGAGTCCGATCCTCCGGCGTTGCGACGCACGCGTCTTTAGGGAGCTGCATCGTTCTTCATGGAGGACGGCCGGACGGGCCACCCCCTTATTTCTTGTCCACTCCCCCTGGCCAGTTGAACGCTGGTCCGCAAATCCATGTGAATGGACCAAACGGCTCCGTCGCCATGGTGCCGCGATATCCAGGCTACGCCATCCCAGGTGGCGCGGGGCCGCAAATTATCCCCCAAGCCGGTGGATCTTTTGGGTTCGACAATGGCTCCGGCGGCCCGGACCTCGGGCCGTTCACGGCGACGCTGAGCGCCAGCTTGACGAATCCTTTTGTCTGGACGAATCGCTCAGCCATCACGGCGCTTGACCGCTCCAACGGCCAAGTCGTCACCTGGACGGGTGGGATTCCGGGCAGCTACGTTTCCATTTTTGGATATACGTTTGCCCACGAAAACAGCCCCGGCGGCAATGGGTCTGACGAGTACACCTCTTTCACCTGTAGTGCGCCGGCTTCGGCAGGACAATTCACCGTTCCGGCGGCGGTACTGGGAAGTGTGCTCCCATCCGCGACATCGCTCGGCGCTGGCTTGCCGCCAGCCGGCAATGGCTACTTTTACGTTGTGAACGGAACAAGCCAACGCTTCTCGGCTCCCGGTCTGGATCTGGGGCTGCTATTTTTCAATGTGGGAACGGGCATTTCGGTTCCCTTCAATTGAGTCGCGCCCTCGGCATCCCCAAAGAGCAACGCTTAACGACAGCGCAAACACGCCGCACAAGTTGGGGTTGAAATCGCAGGACCTGCCAAACCTTTTTACCAATCGAGGCACGAGAGTGAATTGAGGGACGTCCTGCCCGGTCTACACCATGTGCTGCATGAGAACGGAGATCACAACTCGCGGTTATACCGTTCCAAAGCGACCTTGACGAGTTGGGCGCGCGTTTTGACCGCCCCCTCCGACATGTCCAGTCGGCCTGCCTGCGATTTCCTTGTTGGCCAAGCCATCGAAGACCAATCGCAAAATGATCTTATCCTGTTCGGTAAGGCGTGGACCGGGCGAATCTCGCGACTGATCCGTATCCTGGAAAACGTTTTCCGGTTGCTTTTCCAGAAACACCTCTCCTCTCGCGACCTGCCGGATCACGTCGCACAGCGTTTCTCGCGTGTTGTGCTTGTGGAGAATTGCTTGTGGGTAAGGACCGGTTGCATGTTGTCGCCGCAAGCGGGCGGGAGGTTCCTGATCAGAACCTGGTCATCGGCGGCAGCACTCTCAGGAAACAAACGAGAAAGTTGACGTGGCGGTAGCTCGGGGCCACTGAGTACGCGACCCTGTCGCCGACATCAAAAGGTGAACCTAACGCCCAGTTGCACTAGGCGTTGATCGAGGGCCGCCGTCCAGCCCAATGTGGGCCAGGTGAGGATGTTTCCGAGGGGATCCACGGTGGCGGTTGAAGTCAAGCCAACGACATTCGTCCGATTGAATACATTCGTCGACTCGGCGATAAGCTCGAAGCGCATCCGCTCGCCAATCGGAACGATTCTGGCGTAGCGGATACTGAATTCCGAGATGCGCGGCGCCCGCAAGGTATTGCGGCCAACGAACAACGGTCGTTGGAAGGCGCTCCCTGTAGATGCATCTCCGTTCAATACGCGATTGCTGCCCATATTGAAGACATCCCCACTTTGAATCCGGGCGATGATGGCGACGCGGTTGCCGTTCAAGAGATATTGCATTGCTCGATTGGCGGAGCTGAAAGTGGGCGCGTAAACCAGATTTCCGTTGAAGACATGACGTCGATCGCTCAGCGAATTGCCTCGGTCCCGGCGCCGGTTGGTGGGGTCAGAAAGGAGGAAATTTGGGCTGTCGATGTTGTTCTGCTCTGGGGCATCGTCAATGGCGTTTGACCACGTATAGGTACCGAGAAGTTCGAAGCCCGATGAGAATCGCCGTGTCAACATTAATGTCAGGCCGTTATAGGTGGACTGCCCAACGGACTCAGCGGCAAGAATGTTTGCAAAGCCGGGAAAGAGCCGTGCGGATCCAAATACAGGTCGGCCGTCGGCGAGGAGTTGCCCCGAAGGAACGAGGTTAATATTGCGAAAAACCGGCAGCCGGTTTCCCCGGTTAAATAGATACGTTGCACTGAACGCAAGATTCGGGGCAATCTCGCGTGTGACCGAAAACGTTGAGTTGATGGAGTAGAGCGTGGCGAAGTCTGGGCTCACGGTGGTGATGTCTTGAATCCCGAGTGGGAAGCTAGGCGGGACACCTGCAAGTACCGCAGGAAACGGTGGAGCGAACGGAAGTTGCGGCGTTACGGCGATCGCGAAGTAGGCCGGTGTCCCGTTGTTGAGCAGTGCTCGCCGGTAGAGATCGGTCTGGAAAGGATCAAAGAAAATTCCGCCGCTCGCGCGCACAACAGTTTTTCCACGCGCAACCGCAATGCCGACGCGAGGGGCTATGTTGTTCCGATCTGTTCGAAAGCTCTTTGAGTACTCGAACGGTGACGCCGCGTTGGCCGTTGGCGGGCGATAGATATCGTAGCGAACTCCGTATGTTACGGTGACATTCGCGCGAGGTTTCCAAGTGTCCTGAGCATAAACTCCTCCGAAGAGAGAGTTGTACCGCATGGAAGGTTCTCCAACCGACTGGACAAAGCTGGCGTAGGCGCGAGGGTTGATTCCGTCCCGAGCGGCTAGATAAGCGACGATTGTCGGAAAGGTATAGAGCGCGGCCGAGGGTTGAATCTGCATATCGCGAATTGGGCGAAGACTCCCGCCGAACTTCAAGGCATGGCGAGCCAGATTCAGACTCACGTTTTCACTCAGCTCTGGAGTCATCTCCTCAAAACGGAACCCTACGTCCAGAGAGTTACCGAAGTGCACAATTCCGGGTATCGAGATCGCCGGACCGCTCCCGGTAGAAGCGAACCGGTTCTGTGCTTGGCTGCGGAACGGCACCTGAAACCGCAGTTCATTGATGACTCGTGGCGAGATGACACTCACAAGTTGAACGGCGCCTCCGTGCGAGCGGTCGATAAACTCATATGTGCGATCACGCAAATACTGGCCTCCAATGATCGAACTATTGAATGGTGAATCGTTTCGGTGTCCGTTGTATCGGACCGTGAGGCGGTGGTTGGTAGTGAGCAGCCAGTCGAGTTTGGCGATAAAGAACGATACCCTTTGCGAGAAAGGAATGGCATCCGCAAAGGAGGCAGGAAGTCCCAACTGTGTAAGAATCGCCGGAGATACAGTGACTGGGGCCGGCAGATCACGGTTCACGCGTTCATATCCGGCGAAAAAAAACATACGATCTTTGATCAGTCGGCCTCCTACATCTGCGAACGCGGTGTCGACGTTGGTTTCGGGGGCCGGCTGCCCGGCGGGCAGCAATGCCGGCCGCGCGCTCATCGGCGTTCTTCGGAAGAAGTATGCACCTTCGCCGTGAAGATCATTGGTGCCGGATCTGGTGACGGTGTTGAAGACGGTTCCAACCGTATTGCCGAACTCCGGCGCGAACCCGTTGTTAATTGTCCGGACTTCCTGCACCCATGTTTGAGAAATGGGAAGGAGCCGAATGCCGGCGCGGTCGGTCTGGACGTTGCTGCTCCCATCGAGCTGGTAGTTGATGCGACCGCTGAAGCCATTCGCGTTGACCTTCCTTGGGACACCAAATTCAGTGTTTGTGTGTCCGCTCACATTCGGTTGCTGCAGGATGAAGTTAAAGGGATTACGGGAAACCAGCGGAAGGTTCAATACCGCGTTCGGAGACAACGTATTGCCCTGGTCCGTCCGTGCCGGGTCCGTGACCGTCGCGTCGGCAGTGACCACGATCTCGCTGGTGACAGTTGCGACCTGCATCCGCACGTCTACGGTTGGCGTAGTCCCCGCGCGGACGATAATGCCGGACTGCTCGTAGCGGGCAAATCCACTGGCCTCCACCCTCAGTGCATACATTCCGAGCGGGAGTACTGCCAGCCGGTAGAGACCAGCAGCCGTAGTTGTTGCCACCTGCGTGTATCCCGTATCGAGATTCGTTGCTCGCACCGCTGCGTTAACAACGGCCGCTCCAGACCAGTCAACCACCGAACCCGCCAGTTCGCCGTTGATTGCGGCGCTCTGGCTGAACGCACAGACCACGGCAATGAGTAAAGTTGCCAAGAGTTCACAGACCTGTTGCTTCACGATTCACCTCCGAGGTTCTTTATTCGCCTCCATCTGGGACCTGTCAAATCAATGACCGCGGCTACATGCTCCGAGCAATCTCGATTGCGCGGTCCAGTTGAAAGTCGCGCGAGTCATCTCCGTCCGCGACCTCGTAGTCGGGTTCCACGCCTCTGCCCTCGAGTTGGTCGCCGCTCCACGTGTACCAGGCTCTGGCGGGAACACGGACGTAGTAGCCTTGGCCCACCTTGTATACGCTGCAACAGATGAGCCGGCCTGCCGTCCGCGTGCCAACGATACAGCCGAGATTTCGTTCTCGGACAAATGCGGCGATTCGTTCCCCCGCCCCCGTCGTAGTCGCATCCGTCAGCACGACAATCTTTCCGTGAAACGACTGCGGTCCGAGACCCTCGGTGATGATCTTCACCGAATCGTCCCGGAATCCGAATTTGACGGCAAGCCAGATCAATGCGGATTTGTGAGACGGGATGTGGTTGAAGGCAGCGAGGGATTCCTTCGAATACCCCCGTTCCGCGCATGTGCGTGTAACGCTGTAGCCGACAGGCAAGCGCTCGGGCGTCAGGTAGCTCATGACACGAAGAAACGCCAATCCTCCACCCGCATTCCCGCGCAGGTCGAGAACAATCCTTCTGCATTCGCGCAACTGCTGGATACCCGAGTCGATCTGTTTTGCGATATCAATCCCGACGGCGCCCGGAAACTTCGTCACCTTGATCCAGCCGATGTTCTCAGGGAACTTGGTGATCATGACATCGCCGCCCTCCGTTGCCGGAGTCATCGAAGGCGCACATTCGGTTGGCTGACAGTACTGAAAGCGAGCGGCTACACCCTTCGGAATCTTCTTGCGGGCCCGTTCGTGGAAGAAGCCTGCGTCAGGCACACCAAACGATCGAACCAGTCCGTCCAGAATACTCTCAAATTCGCTCACCGCCGATCCGGAGAGCAATCTGGCCCTTTCTTGTTGAATGGCCTCTCTCCATCGTTCCTTCTCGAAAAGATGGTTGAAGTGCTTCGCCTCAACCGTGGAAAGAACCGCAGATACGATCTGGCCTCGCTGCGCTGCGCTTAGTTGATTCATCGCTATTCTCCTGTTGTCGTTCCACGGGCGTCTCCAACAATGCGGAATCCCGCCCAGTAAAAAGGCACAGCATCGGGACCGTGCCGCTGCAATAGTTCGCGCATGGCGAGCGCCAATGCTCCCGCCTTATCGTTTCCGCTGTCTAGGTATGCGTAGAAGCGGCGCATTAAGGCACCTGTGAATACATCGTCGGCATCCCAGATCGTTGCTGCGACGCTGCGGGATCCGGCCATCAAGAATGCCTCGACCAGGCTGTTGACGCCAGCTATTCCCTCAATAGGGCCGACTCCGCCGTCGCAAGCAGACAGTGTCACGAGCTCCGAGTTCAGTCGGAGCCCGAGAATCTCCCGAGTTTGGAGCAGTCCATCCTCTTTCTCGCCCCGGCCATGGGTTAGCACCAGCGCTGACCGGTCCGGGAACTCGCGGTCGAGCGTGGAGTGAACAGCCAAGTGAAGAACACCGAACGTCGACAGGTCCAGTTGCTTGAGGTTCGATTCTGTTGCGCTGCCGCCCGTGAACACGGTAGTACGTCCGCGGTGCGCCGCGGCAATGTCGGTTACCTCAGCGAACGACTGCGGAATGGCGTGCCAGCGAGGCGGCCGGGAGGGGTCAAAGAGCGTGAATCCTCTACGTCGCGCCCCACCCATTGCCTGCGAAGAACCATAGTTCACGCCGCCGATTGCGAGTAGGGCAATCTGGCGTACCTTCGTCGACCGGCGGGACAACATCTCGTACACGGTTGCCGATGGCGCGTATGAGATCACATGTGACTCGATGAGATAGCGCCCATCGCCGTCAACGAGGGCTGCAAAAGGCACTCGATGAAGACTTCCGTCGGGAATGATCACCAGTCTCTCGAAGCGGCTGAGCACACCGGCAGGTTGAAAGAGGAGGCGAAACAGTGCACGAGCCCCATCTTGAGCGCTGCGGCCAGCCGCGACCTCGACAAGGTGGGCGTCAATGGCGGCATCGAGTTCTCGACGGGAGGGGAGCAGCCGATAGTCGATGAGTTCCCGGCTGATGAGCAGCACGAAAGATCGCTCTTCGCCGACCAAATACTCCAGGACTGCTTCGTTGCTCGTGAGGCCGGATTGAAAAGCTCTTAGAGTCATGTGAGTGGGACGAGTGGCGTCGCCACCGGACGACTCGGAGTGGAGCTGGAAGGATCTGACTTCCAATTCCCACAGCCGATCGAGTAGACGGGTCCGCGTGCGCGTGTCCTCTTCGTGGGCGAGCTCCTGCTGGAGTTGGGCTGCTTCTTCCGCAGGTCGTCGATTCCACGGAAAATCGCGATCTTGGACGCGTCCGGTATCACGGAGCAGGTCTGATAGACCTCTGGCCTTCGCTGACTCGAGAACCTGAAATGCCTTGGCCGGGTCTTTTAACTGGCGAAGGGCGAGATCAAAGTGTCCTTGAAACACGCGGCCCATCGTGGCAACAAGCGTATTCTTGTGACGGGGGTGTGGAAAATCACTCAAGAGGCGATCAACAATCTCACTTGCCTGCGCGAAGGCGGCCTCGGCGGCTCTGAGTTTGCCCGCGCGAGCTTCGCTCTCCCCTAAGATCGCTAAGCTTTCGGGTACGTGGTACTCGTCCTTTGCCCGGCGTGCAGCCGCGACCGCTCGTTTCGCATGCGGAATCGCTGCGGGTGCGTCGCCACGTTCCAGCAGGATTGAGGCGAGCAGGCGGCTGGCATCTGCTTCAATCCGATCCAGGCCTGCGGCGCCTGCTACATTCGCTGCTTCCATCAGTCGAGCGCCGGCCTCTTCGTAGTTCCGCGCTTCGGCGGAGATCTCTCCCAGCACGGTAAGGATTCTTGCCTCACGAACCTTGTACCCTTGGTGCCTCGCTTCGGTCAGACCCTGGTTCAGCATCCGAATCCCCTCAGGGGATCCATCTGCTGCAAGGAGCCTGGCCTTACCCAGGTAAGCAGTAAATGGGAAATACGCGCCTGGCGTCTCATTCGCGAGCTCCAGCGCCTTGTCAAAGAACCGGAGCGCGTCCGCTTTCCGGCCAAACTCGTTAAGCCCCTCGCCGAGCGCTGTTCGATACCGAATCTGAGAAGCAACATCGCCGTTGAATTCGGCCCGCAAGAGACCCACCGAGACGCGCCGGACTGCGCGGAATATATGCCCGTTTAAGAAGTCGATTGCCCCAAGCTCTCCGTCAGCTCGGGCTGTCCACACAGGGAGCGCTGCGGAGGTTGATAGTGTCCTCGCCTCTTGCCAACTGGCCTCTGCCGCAGCAAGGTCATACTGAAACTCAATGTCTGCCTTGATTGCCAGTAGTAAAATCCGTAACTCTACATCAGACTGCGCACTCTTCATTCCGAGCAGTTCAACGACCACCTCTTTCGCTTCTGGCAAGGGAATGCGCTCAATGTTCCCGCGCAACTGAACAGCTCGAATGAAGATGTTAACCGGTTCGGAGAAACCGACCCGGCTGGACGCATGGAACTGGTCGACGAGCCGCGCGGCGTCTGCCCAGTTGTTCAGCCATACAAGACGCCGGATTTCATCCAGAGGTCCAGTTTTCATGACCGTTCTCACCGGCGGCCTTCGCGATGTGGACAGCAGTAGCAGCATAAGGACCAGAAGAATTCGTCCACCGAATCTGCAGCGAGGAATGCGTATCCCGCTTGCATGACCTGACATTGTTGGCGAAGCCGTCGGAGGACTCGCTGCTCCCTGCAGCCGCTTTCTCGCGTGTGATTGGGACTTCATTCTTGTCACATCAAAACGACTTTAGTCCAATACGACTGGTTGTTCACTCCAAGGCGCTCTCTCTCGTCGGTAGCGTAGCGTGTACCTGCCAGGTCGTAAATCGCTTAGGTCCAGCGATACCGGCAGCACTTCTATGAACGTGTCGAGCCGTGCAGTTCCGCTCGTTTGTCGGACGATTCTTCCCGAAGCATCTGCCAGCGCGACATCGTAACTACCGTCTTCGCTGCCCACTGGCAACTGGATCGTTAAGAAGAACCGCGCCCGCTTGAGACGTGGATACTCATTGGTCTCGGCGTCGTTCTCCGGTCCGCGCGGAGTGCTCTTCGCTCTGAGGTCAAGCACGGCCGCGACGACCTTCCCCCGCGCTGCCAGGGGAATCTCGGGACTCGATGGCTGGCCAAGGCCGAACTTCCCGCGGAAGGACCAAGCGGCGAGACACGCAACAAGGACGATGGCGGCGACGCAGCCGATGCGCAGTCGCTGCCGAAGTGTGTAGCTCCCGCGAAAACCCGAGTAGTCAACAAAGCACGGCGAGCAGGTTCCGACGTGGTCTACCAGTTGCGGCTCACCTTCTATTGATGGATCTCGTTGCGCCAGACGCCGCAGAGTGTCCCGCGAGGGACAGCCTTTCCGATCAGGATTCTCGAAGTCGTGCCGCGCCATTGCCGTCGCGGCGGCCAGAAGCTTCCCCTCCTGGCGCCGGGAAAGTCTTTTCAAAGGGTTATTCGCTTCCATTGCGACGATCTCCCTCTGTGTGTGCTCGCCGAAGCTGCGCGGCGCACAACTCAACGTGCGCCTGGCGAACTCCGTAGTAGAACCGGGATTTGGCCTGTTTCTCGCTGATGCCGAGCCGCTTGGCGACATCCTTCCAGGAATAGTCAAGCTGACGATAGTGCATGATCTGCCGAACCGCGTAAGACATGAAGGGTGCCAACGCATCAAGCGTCATCCGGTCATCGAAAACCTTTGTCCAATCCGGCGATGTCAGGTGATGGTTCATCTCGAGATCTCGAGATGCTCCCTCGTAGCTAATGCGACGCTCTCGAACCGCGACCGTCTGGACCGTGTGTAGAACGGCCGTCCTGAAATAGCCGTGGAGGTTCAGTCCCACTTGCGGGTCGGACATCAAACGTTTGGTCACGTCGACCGCAACCTGCTCGACAATCTGGCCCAAGCGACCGCCGTCATTGAGCTGTCTCCGGATCAACCAGAACGCCCAAGACCAATTCTCCCGTGACGCGGCAACGACGAGCGGATCGACGTAGCAAGCGTCGCCATGCGCGCCCTCATGGATCCAGAACGGCGGAACCGATTCTGAGTCCAATCGATCATGGTCGCTGTGGTCGATGGATGACATACCGCTTTCCCAACGACGACCCTTGGTCGACGCGCTAGAAGGGCGGCGAAGAGCATACCATCCCCCCTATTATCTAAAAGCATTGAGAAGGGCCAAATGTCCGAAAAAAATCTCCGTTGACGACCTCTAGCCTCGGGTTCTATGGGTATAGTCGTCGACTGAACTGCATCTGGATCACAAGACTGTTCAGACCTTTTGCTACGCCGGATTGTTCTTTATGTAGGGAACTGGTGAGCGCTTCCGAGCCGGGTCTACCTCAGGTTCGCAGCCACAAAGACGAAGGAACACGATGTAAAGCTGAGCAGGCGGTACTTATGCCGAAAGTCGTTGTCTCATCTGTGACTCCATCCTCCTCAGAGTCGTGCGTTGCACAGCGCGGTGAGACTTGCGAATTGCCGCTCCCCATCTCTCGATCGGGTCTCGGGGCCGTACAGAAGTGTCGATGCCCGCGTCCACGCGGCTCCACTTGCCGGTGGACTGCGGAACTGGATTGCATCCTAACGACAGCGTGGACTCAAGGCGGTCCACGCGCAGGACGGCGAGCCCTTAGACGAGAACGCCCATCTTGGTCTTGGTCCGCTGTCCGCAAGCACGCTGCGGCGCTCGGACTTTGCAAACCGAAACCACCGAGATGGACCAAGGCGGAAATTGACCAACTACTGTGGTCGATAGACAGTAATGCTTCGCTTTCGCTTATCGCTCGGCGGCTGGGCCGTACCGTTGCCGCCGTCCGAAAGCGGCTGTGGGATCTTGGCTACAAAGCAGAAAGCCTCGGCGGATACAAGGTGAAAGAGCTAGCGGAGATGCTCCTCGTCTCGCCGGGCAGAGTTCAGTACTGGGTGGAGGAGAATCTACTGTTCACCAAGGGCGGGCGGATCACAGAGAGTTCTCTGACAAACTTCCTCAGCGAACATCCGACCAGGATCCCCTTCGACACGCTGCCGCCGGAGATGCAGAACTGGCTTCGGGAAATGGGCTATCCCGAGCCTGCACCGCAATCAGCGACCGCCGCTACCGGCGGAGGGGCCGGAGGTGAGGACGCAAAATCCATCGGCGGATCTAAGCCAGTCGGCAAAAGTTGAGGTCGAATGCTGGCTGCCGGAGGCCAACCGCTCATCTTCACACTTATGGAAATAATGAACGATCCGATGGTAGCGCGGGTGATTGACAACGTCGTACCACAGCGCCGTACTCCACCGTCCATTCCGCGCTTGAACGATCCATGGGGCAGCGGCCCGGCGGACAACCTGAATGAACAGCGATCTGGACCAAGCGAGCGGGACACAAGCCAAGGACGGGATCGACTGCGACAGCTCCTCGGTCACGCAATCTGGAAGCACACGCCCAGGCTCACAACAACAAGCGATCCAAAGAGCACGACCACGGGCTTCGATCAAGGCATCGGCAGCGGCCGCCAGCATATTGCGCTCAATATGAGGCTCTTGCCGCAGCGCCAGCCCCTTCAAGTCTGTCCGGTCCAAGGTTGCTGCATGCGCGTCAATTTCTCGTTGCCACGTTTCGAACGTGGGCACGCGCGCTGGCGGCTGGCTTTGCCACCTCTCCATCGTGGACTCCCAATGCAGCCAAGTTTGCTCAGTTCGGAGGTCAAGATAGGCGTAGTAGAGAACTGTTTCGAACCAGCCCTCCCGCTTTGCATCCGCAAAGTGATGGCATTCAATCCATTCCTTCAATCGCCGCCAGACAGCTACATCGCCTTCTCGCCACACTTCGCGCGCTTCATCAAGGAAGCCGGCACACTTGGACTCCAACATCGTCTGGACGCTCGATGGAACGCGGGGAGGGACGGAGCAGGCCGCTCGTATCCACAGAGAAAAATCCAACCAATCTATATACAAGGCCGATGCTTCCTTAATTCTGTGCCAAGGCACAATGAGAGCTTGCTGCCGCGCCTGCTGTTTCGCGTCATGGCGAAGCGCGGAGACGACTTCCTGAAAATCTCTCTTGGCCATGCCAATCCGTTTCTGGGGGAGATGCCGGGCGTACCGTCGCCAGAGCTTTCTTACTCTACCAACTGTAGCGGGCGCTGGAGCGTTCACGGCTGTCGAGTCTTCGCAAAAGGCAACGTCGCCAATGAAATCATCTGGATCATCTCAATCTGAGCAAACGTCAATGGTGCCGGCCTCCATGGCTTCCAACGAGGACGAGTCGACGGCAGGTGAACGGAGCCCAAGCAACTGGCGGCATCGAGAAATACTGTTCTGGCTGCTACTGCTCGGCAGCTGGCAGTTTTTGAGTGCTGGCGGAAACCGCAGCGGCGCACTCGGTCTTGCGGGAACAGTTACGTTTCTCGTGTTCGCATTGCGCAGCCTTGGAAAGCTTACCGAAATGGGATTCAGCCTTGCAGCATGGCGTGCGGTGCCCGGCGGTAAGTGGCCGCTCACAATCGTCTCCGGTATGGCCATGGGCGGCATAATCTATTGCATAGGCATAGCGGCCGGAAGCAACATGAGGCTCGCAACAGATTGGAAACTGATCGTTCTCCAAATCAGTCTAGGGCCCGTTGTGGAGGAAATCGTCTTTCGTGGGTACCTCTTCGCACTTCTGGAGTTCGTGTTCCGAGGGATCCGCCCCTCGGGCGTCGCCAATGCGACCGTTGTCGTGGCCGCGGGAGCACTGTTCTCGATCGCGCATGTGGCGCAGCCCGGTGGTAGTTGGCTGCAATTCTGGTGCATTGGGGCAACCGGCATAGTCTACGGAGTAATCCGTGTGCGATGTCAGTCAACGGCGGCGTCAGCGGCAGCTCACGCAACGTACAATCTGACGCTCCACGCGATCGGTTGGGTTATTTGAGCGCTTCCGCGGCCAACAGCGGTCGGTGCGTTCTGCGGAATCGGCCAAGCTGTCGATCAGGCTTGCCGTATCAAGGCGTGGTGGTCCCGAACACTGATCGTTGCCTCGACCACGTCAATAACCTCTTCAGCAACGTGCTGCTCCTACAAAACGTACACTCACGTCAACGCGGATTCTTACGCGAGAACAGTCCGGGGCTCGACAAACCTGTGAAGACGTTGCAACCAGAGCCGTTCTCGCAGCGATAGGGTTGCACGCACGTCTTGAAGGGCTTGGAATGGACTGCGTTTGCGATGACCATGTTTAACTGTTTTTCACGAAAGCACGGGGCACGGGCACTTCCGTTTATTTGGTGCATTCTCGATGCTACGCCCCCCACGCAGAGCGGTTGACGGTTGTCCGCCGCCGCACTTTGACTAGCGAGTGGCAATCGTTGACATTCTCAACGCGGTATCGAGGTCTCTTTCAGCCTGCGTGCGCGGCGACACCTTTCGGTCCAGAACTGCATTCGAGGAGGTTCCTCCCGAATTGAGGATGCCTTGCAATTCCCTCACGTAGGAAGACTCAGACGATAACAAGCCCTGTTGAATGAGGCTTGCTATGTCCTTGCGAAATGTCTCGAGAATCGCCCTGAACGGCGTAGCGGGGGCGAACCTCGGGCCAATTGTGAGGAAGGGCTTCTGCCACACACCCGGTCGCTGCAACGGAATTAATTCCTGGACTACTGCTTCCGGGAACTCTCCCGGCCCGGGCTCTTCGAGTACCCCCTCTCCCTGCGCATACGCCGTAGTCAGGCCTGGAGAGAATTTCGAACGTAGTGTGAAATCCTTCAGTTCGATTCCAGCGGAGACTGGGGACACGCCCACGGCCAGCCAGACCACAAAGGCGCCCATGGGTGCATCGGGCAGGAGCGCCTGAGGAGCCACCGGGACTCGCGCATTGTAATTCTTCCAAAGCGGATGTGCGATCGTGAGATCTTCATTGGGCGGCCCGACAATTGACCACTGAACAATGGCCGACTCGGCGGTTGCGTCATTGCGCAACGTATAACCGTAGAGATAACTTGATTGGCCCGATTGCTCACTAAGCGTAACCGAGGTAGTGGCCCGGGGTTCGACTCGGTTGGGTAGCCAAAATCTGTGAGTTATCCTCCGCCCCGGATTTTCCGGATAGGGATAAGACACTACAATTTCACCATTGTTGTCTCTGAATACGTAATGCGGCGGGAGGGAGCTTGCTGCCGCCTCCTCTCCCGCCCACGGTGGTAGAGCTCTAATTTCTCTGGGAGCTTGCACCTGCGCTTCTGAAGGGCATGTGGACGCCACGACGCATAGAAAGAGAGCGTATCGACAACCTGTGTGTGGCGTCATTTTCCTACCGCAAACTTAGCACGATAGCGCTGATGAGCTCGTTCTCAGTCACAGTTGCAGTTCGAGCAACTGACTGAAGTTGATCCAGGGACGCGTTCTGCCCGCCAGACCGGCTTACGGCCGCCAAGACGTTCTTGATGGCTGTCACACCAGGTGACGATTCTTTTAGTTGTCCCCCATCGATTAACCGAGCGACGCCATAACTGAATTCGTTGGCCACGAAGTCGCGGGGAAGACTCTTCGGGTACACCGGACCAACGACGATCGTGGGGTGGTTCTTCCATTCCGGAGCACGCATGACGGCCAACTGCTGAGCCACGACGTCGGGAAGATTTGCCGGAACTTCGTAGTCGTCGTTGGAACGGGAATAAAGCAGTGTCAAGCCGGGCCGATAAACCGATCGAATTGTGATGTTCGTGATCGACTGTCCTGGTGCAATCCCAGTACCCTTGGTATCACGCAGGACAGAGAAAACAACCGGAGTCATACTCGCCGCTCCGGCGAGCGGCCTTTCGTGTCCAGGTGCAGCATCGCTAGCGGCAGACCACGAGCCGGCCGTGAGTCCTTGGAGGGCATCTGTGGCAGGCAAGGCGAGGGAGAGCACCCGGATCGCGTCGCCCGCATTCTCATCATTCCGGATCGAATACGAGTATTCGAAAGTGCCGTCCGGCATTCGGCTGATTGCCGTGGAGACAACAGGACGAACCTGGTTCAGCATCTTTACTGTGTAAGTCTGTCGCGGACCTGTTCCTGTGGCAATGTCGGCAGGATAGGAGATGGTGAGTTGCGACGCCTTTGGTCCGAGGAAAACGAACTGCTTTGAATCCGTCGGGATAGTTCCGCTCGAAAGAATCGGAACGGGACTCAACATTGGCGTGGCCCCAACCCCAACGGATTGCCCGTGGACGTTAAGAGCGACGAGCAACGGGAGCACAAATACTGAGGTCAAATTGGTCATTCTCATGGCTTGGGTCCTCATTCTAAAAGTCTAGTTCGGCCAACGACAATGAAGGTTACCTGGGGCATGCTTCACCGTATAGTTGGCGCCGCGCGCCGTGCAATACGACATGAAGGAGTCCTGCGTGTAATTTATATCGACATCCGTTCCATAGTAGTGGGCAACGTGGTCACCGCTCCAGCTGCCATTGATGTCAAATTTTCCACCGAACGGCAGAGACATGTCATTGACTGCCACCAGAGCCGGATCTACGTTCGCCTGATAGTCGAGCGTCGCGTAGTAGAGGCCATAGGCCGCGTTGGTAGTCATCCAATGGTTATAGGCAGTGCTATTGCCATGTTCGACCCTCGCTCCATTGAGCGTCCAGATACCGTGGTCGTCTACGTAGTAAATCGTGTATCCGACCGCATAATTGGAATTGGTGCAGGTCCCACCCGAGGCGCAAACGCGAATGTATTCTGCATGACCAACGATGGTGGTCGTGTGCGTGAAGGGTAGCCCTGTGGTGCCCGTGTTGCCGCTACTGGGCGAAACCGTGCTCAGCGGTGAACTTCCAGCGTGCTGTGCCGCGGTGTGGGCGTTGGTGTCGGCATAGTAATTCGTCGAGATCGTTACGTTGCAGTACGGAATAAAGTTGTTGTATTGGTCGAAACATCCGGCGTATAACGTTCGGCTGGAACTCGTGGCGTACAGGGGGCTATACGATTGAGCTTCGGACCTCTGGGCCGTGAGAATCAGCATGCACAACATGGGCATGCATAAAAGCGTTGAGTGCGTAACATTCATATTTGGACCTCCATCGCGGTAATGCAAGCGCGGCCTCGATTGCGCCTGTACGACTGATTGTGCGGCCTATGGACATCCCGCGCTTGTCAATTCTGGGGAAAAAGGACTGGGGGAAACCGCAACGGCGCAATCGGTCTCGCGGGAACAGTCGCGTTTCTCGTGTTCGCGGTGCGCAGCCTCGGAAAGCTTACCGAAATGGGATTCGGCCTCGCAGCGTGGCGTGCGGTGCCGGGCGGTGCGTGGCCGTTGGCTGTCGCTTCCGGTATGGCTATGGGCGGCGTGATCTATTGCGTAGGCATAGCGGCCGGAAGCAACATGAGGCTCGCAACAGATTGGAAACTGATCGTTCTCCAAATCAGTCTAGGGCCCGTTGTGGAGGAAATCGTCTTTCGTGGGTACCTCTTCGCACTTCTGGAGTTCGTGTTCCGAGGGATCCGCCCCTCGGGCGTCGCCAATGCGACCGTTGTTGTGGCCGCGGGAGCACTGTTCTCGATCGCGCATGTGGCGCAGCCCGGTGGTAGTTGGCTGCAATTCTGGTGCATTGGGGCAACCGGCATAGTCTACGGAGTAATCCGTGTGCGATGTCAGTCAACGGCGGCGTCAGCGGCAGCTCACGCAACGTACAATCTGACGCTCCACGCGATCGGTTGGGTTATTTGAGCGCTTCTCCAGAATCTCACTTGGGTTCGCGGGCTGTTCTTTATGCCCCGGTTGTTGTTATTCGATCAACGGAGAAAATCTGATCGAGACCTCTTTTGATCTCACCGGTGGCTCTGGTCAAAGATGTCCGAAGTTTGGCGGAACCATCCGAGAACGATAGGCGCTTGGTCCTCCTGTCGCGCTGTAGTTCGAGTAGTGCCAAGACAGTGGACAACCCACCTTCGTTGGTGAATCCACCGCTGATATCCAGCCGTGACGCTACATCCCGTAGGCCAGAGCCATCAATGCTACGATCTCCTTTGGCTGAGCTTCGTCGAAGACCAGGAAATCGTCGCGCGTCAATCCCGCGACCGGTTGGCGGGTCTGTCGATCGATCACTTTGATAGGTACGAGATTCGATTCAGATCAAAAAAAGGGGTACGGAGTTGTTGGCAAACGCGAGTCCCGCCGCAAGTATGAGAGAGCTTTCATTGGTGGGAATTCCCAATACGGACGGACCGGCATGCTCCCTCGGCGATTCCACGATGGAATCCACTACGGGAATTCGTGATGCACGGCAAACATCGGGACGGGCGTGGCATCAAGCTGATGCTACCTCTCTTTGAAACCCGTATTTGCCCGTGTGCCCCGTACTCCGCTTGTCAATTCTGGGGGAAAATTGCCGAAGGCCTCACACAACGCGGCGGCCATGGCCAGTCGCGTCGCGGGCCGTTACCTGCGCCCTGGGTACTCTCCTTCGAACTGCCCATCATATTCAAGAATCCGAGCGAATTGCCTTTCGGATATCCTCGATCTCGCCCTTTAGCAGCGCTAGTCCGATGTTGAACCGTAGAGCGGTTTCGGATAACATTCGCGCCTCTCGGTCCAGCGAAACATTATTTCCGTCGTTCTTGACGACTAGGCCCCGAGCCTCGACAATTCGAGGTGACGACTCGCCCTGTAGAGCCGCCCTGAATTCCTCCTGAAATTCAATGTCTTGGGTTTTATAGCCGGGCGTGTCGACATTGGCGATGTTCGAAGCAGTCAATTTCTGTCGAAGACTAAGAAGGTCCAGATACGTCTGTATATCTTTCCCGGCTCCTGCGATCGCATCCAGCATGATGAAAAGCTGAGCACGTTTGGTTCCTTTTTCTCGCCGCTGATTGGAAGGCACTGGGAGCAAGTGGGTGTCAATAAGCCGCCGGTTTTTTGCCGCTAGCGTCGAGAATGCGACGGGAATGCGGGGATTCAACGGGCGGACTCCCCAGGTGTTGGCCCAAAACCCGTCAGCTCTTGCGCAACCTCAGCACTGTGGCTTCGCCACCTCCAGTTTGATCGCCTTCTCTTCGGTTTGCGAAAATGCCATCGCGTAGTACTCTTGAAGGGGTTCCATGCGCGACTTGCGAGCCTTCCTAAAAGTCATGCTGGGAATTTGCCGCGCGCCTGAGGGGCGTCACGTCCTTTAGCCCTATGAGTTGCATCAGATCCAATCGGAAGGGCGAAAGAGATGTCCGAACAGCCGGTGCAAGTTCTCGCCGGGTACGGCGGCAGCTTCAGAAGCGTCGCAGCGTGTGGGCGTGCTGCTTGCTGGTCTTCTTCGGACTATTCTGCTTTTGCGGTTGCCGAAAAGCAACTCCGGCGCGCGTTCCGCAGACTCCCTCTTCCAGCAATGACCGCCGCTTGCTCATTGAATTTCTGGCCCACGGCGAACTCGACATAGAAATTCTGGACACGTGCAGTAGTGGCGCAGTGCGTGAGGAACTCAAATCCTACTGCCAGGCAGAAGTATCGAAGCAGCGCCGCGAAAGCGACCGATTGAGAACGTGGCTTGTAGATTGGTATGGCACGCGTGTCGAAGATTTGCCCCAACTGAACCAGATTAAGGACGAGCGGCGCCTGGTTCTCCGTGGCTTGGAGCCTAAAGGGGATTTGCCCTACGAGCGCCGGATTCTGATGAACATCGTGAGTCATGCCTCTGAAGCAATGACCGACATGCGTGCTTGTGCGGCGGAGGCTTATCGAAAAGAGCTGAAGGATTTTTGTCAGGTGACGAGGGAAGCCCGGCAAACCAGCGGCAGAATTCCAGAAGCATGGGTGTGTCAATGGTACCGAGACTGCATATCGAGAGCCTTTCCGCCCTATCCCAGGTAGTGGGACCGCTTCATTCGTCTCTACGCTGTGCCCATCGGTCATCATCGACGGGCAGCTTCGAGAGCTTCCTTCGAGAGACGTTTCACCACAGCGCTCCGCCAGGTCACGAGAGGAGTGCGGCTGAAAACTTTGGTACGCACCTTCACTTGCGAACAAAACCATTGAACTCGCCCGGAACGACCAAGCCAATCCGATCGGGCATATTGGCTGCAGCCTTTTGATTCACTTCCGTCGGCATGGTGTTTTCATAAACCTCGCCTACGTCGATCGCTCAGGGGTCGCTCAGCAATTGCACCATGGAATCAGCCTCCAACGTGGCCTGATGCCTCTGGAACTTTGCGGTGGCTCCAATCCCCAGGTCAACGGGTGACAGCGTGCCGCGAATTCTGAACATGTTCCTTTATAAAGAAGGCTTGCCCGTCGCGGCACGCGCCTGGAAGGAGTTCCCGGAGGCACCAGGGGGCAGCGCTTCGCATTTGCTACGCGCTCACGGGACACCCGGAACGAGGAACCGTGCGTAGAAAGCTTGTGTGATATGCTGAGACTGGTGCAACGCGGATCCAAGGTATGGCGTGTGGCGGCAATTCTGCTGCTGTTCGTTTCCGCGTTGAACTTTGTCAATTTTGACATGCAGGCTCGCGCCCCGTTGTCACCGACCCAATCCAATTCGGGCGACGCTTGTCCCGGTTCGAGCCACGATTGCTTCGCTTGCTGCGGTCATATCGTCCTTGCCGCTCCTCCGGAGGTCGTCGTTCAGTTCCAAATGATCACCCTTACGGACGAAGGCGATCCCAAAGTCTTTCCGACCGACCCGCTCGTACCCTTTCACCCTCCCAAGGCCTAAGGCTCTGCATCTAGTACGCGCCTGAAAGAGCGCGTGTGTCTCCCTGTGCAATCCGCGTCACCGGGGCTTTGTCGCCTCGGCCGCAAAGTCTTTTGGAGGCAATATGCATGTGCCATGCACAACCCTGTTGGGGGCATTCGTGCCTCCGTTGGGTACTGCTAGAAGGAGCAAACCGGGTAGCGCCCGGGGATCTGCTGCGTTTCGGACGCTCGTTTTCAACTACGCGGACAGGGTTCATAGCGTTCTATCGGCATTGCTCGGCAGCAGAACCTTGGCGACGGAAGCAAGTGTCGCAGCTTTTGCGAGGGCGTACTGCAGGGTCGAAGAAAGTCCTCAGCCATTGCCAGAGCTAATAAAACTAGCGTTGGCGGAGTGCAGTAGGCTTCGCTGGCGAAGGGCCATCCGAAGAATCTTCAAGGTTTTTGAGATACCCAGCCGCGGCAGCCGCGAAGCTACGCTCCGTATACTCAGGCAATTATGTTGGCACGACCGGGTTCTGCTCGTATTGCGCGAGGTTGGCGGGCTCTCGCCGGAGCAAGTTGCGTACGTGCTTAGCCGTGGGGAGGCGGATGTCCGCGCTGATCTGTTTATCGCTCGTCAACACTTACTGCAACTAGCTAAAGGAATCATAAATGAAAATCGGAAATGAGCGATTTGCTCTACTCTTCATCGCGGCCCTAGTCTCTTCAAGCGCGTTTGGACAGGCTCCCGCTCCATCGGCGTCCTACCTCGATCAGGCACGCGGAACAGGAATCGAACAGTTGGTAGATATGGCCTTCCGCCAGAATTCAGATCTGCTGGCCACTCGACAGCGTCTGACTGAAGCTCAAGGGCTCCTTCGACAGTCGGCGTTTAGGGTGAACCCAGCGATCGACGTGACTTATGGAGATGGTGCCCCCGTTGGAAGCGGTGCGAACCTTCGCGAGTTCTCTCTTGGGTACAGCCACGTTTTCGAGCTGGGTGGAAAGCGGCAGCGCAGGGTCGAAGTTTCGGAGTGGGGAGTGAAGCTCGCGGAACTCGAGATCGCGGATCGCGAAAGGCAGATACGTGCGGACGTGAAGTCAAAGTACGGAGAGGCTCTCGCGGCAATTCGTAATCTTCAGTTCACGGAAGAGTTGCTGGGCGTAAACACTGAGACGCTCCAGGTCACTCAGGCGAGGGTCCGGCAAGGGGAAGCGCCTGCGGTGGATCAAGGCTTATTGCAGGTGGATGTAGGCCGGCTGCGGTCGGATCGCGCACTCGTTGAGAATCAGGTTCTCCGGAATGTCCTTGCGATAAAGCCACTCGTCGGCATGAGTCTCGATCAAAGCCTTCCCCTGCGCGGCGATCTGCTTACCTGGCAAACAAATCTTACGCTGGCAGACGCACTTGCAAAGGCAACCCAAGCCCGGCCAGATCTGGCCGCTACCAGAATAGAGCAATCCCTCCGCGATTCCGAAGTCAGGGCATTTAGGGCTGAGGCAGTCCCTAACCTCGTCGGTAGCGTCCGGTTCACGCGCACGAACGACCTGTTTGATCAGTTCGGAACAAATCGGGCAGGAGCCGTGGTGCCAATCCGGGATCTCGACAAAATGCTGACGGCTGGTGTGTCAATCATTTTGCCATTTCGCAATCGAAACCAAGGCAATATTCAAGCTGCAGAGGCGCGTACTACCTCTGCGAAACTCCGGAGCCAGTATCTGGAGCAAGTCGTAGCGCAGGAAGTCACCTCTGCCTATCGTCGATTCCAAGCAGCCAAACAGGCTCGCTCGATCTTTGAGGGCACCGTTTTAGATCAGTCTCAGGACAACGTACGCATCATTCGTGCCGCCTACACTGCGGGTGAACTGCGCCTTTTCGATGTTTTGAATGAGCAGCGCAGGCTCGTTGATACGCAGCGCGCCTATACCGACGTGCTTCGCGAATACTTTTTATCTGTCGTCGAACTGGAACGCGCAATCGGTGTGGAACTTCCGTAGGAGCCAAATAAGAATGACCCCTAAGAATCGAAATCGAGTGTTAGCCGCAGCCCTCGTGCTGGTGGCGGGACTAGTCTGCGTGGATATATGGATGCGGATGGGCTCCCGGCAGGTCGCCTCTGCGACCGGTGACAAGGCTGCGCCCAAAGAGGACGCGAAGGCGGAGGATACCAACAAACCGCTGAAGCTGGAGCCGGAGGCTCAGAAGAACATAGGCTTGGCAAAACGGGAAGCTGAGTCACGCCCGGTTGTCGAAACATTACAGGTCACAGGCAGCATCGGCCCTAACGAAACTCGAATGGCCCACATTCGGCCTTTGACGCAAGGAAGAATTCTTGACGTAAACGTCACGCTTGGCGATACCGTCCGCGCAAATCAGGTGCTCGCCGTCTACGACAACATCGAACTCGGAGAGCTTCTCGGTCAGTACAGTGTTGGACTCGCGGCAATCTCCAAAGCGAACGCCGATGCGGAAGCGTCGCAGAAGTCTCTGGAGCGCGCGCGCAACCTTGTAGCCCTTGGCGCCGTCGCCCAGGCGGAAGTCGAGCGGCGTAGCGCTGAGCACGCAGGCGGCCTGGCGGCGATCAATACGCAACGAGCGGAATTGGCTCGGATTGAAGAGAAGATGCACAGGTACGGCCTAACAGATGCCGATATCAAAGAAGCCATGCAGACGGGGCGGGAACATCGCGAAGTCTCACGTACGCCGGTTCGTGCTCCGATCGGTGGGGTTATCACGAAGTACGATCTTGCCCAGGGCGAAGTCGTCGCGGCCGATCGAGAGATTTTCACCGTCTCGGACCTCTCTACCGTGTGGGTCCAAGCAGATCTTTATGAAAAGGACATCGCCGCAGTACGAAAGAACCTGCTCGTTAAAATATCCGTAGATGCCTTCCCAGGCGAGGTGTTTCAGGGCCGTATTACGTACATCAGCGACGTACTCGACCCTAAAACCCGGACCACAAAGGTCAGGTGCGAGGTGGCTAACCCGTCTGGGCGCCTCAAGCTCGATATGTTCGCCACAATCGCCATCCCTACACCGCAAGGCCGAACCGCAACGATGGTCCCTTCCGCCGCAATTCAACAGATTGACGATGGCCAGGTCGTGTTCATTCCACGGGCTGGGAACGAGTTTGAACGACGCAACGTAGTCGTCGGAGTGCGCGACGGCGAATGGGTCGAGATCGTCAGCGGACTGAAGCCAAAGGAAACAGTAGTAACGACGGGAAGCTTCGACCTGAAATCGTTGCTCTTGCGGGGCCGGATTGGGGAGGCGGAATAGTTTAAATGCACAACCTCGTAGAGCTCGCCCTCAAATATCGCTTTCTCGTTATTGTTCTCACGCTGCTGCTCGTTGGAGTTGGCATCTACAGCATGGGGCGTCTTCCGATTGATGCGGTGCCTGACGTTACTCCCAACCAGGTCCTTATCATCACGCGCGCTCCGGGCTTAGGTCCTGTCGAAGTCGAGCGTTTCATCACCTTCTCCGTCGAGAGCGCGATGAGCGGACTCCCCGGCATACAGACAATTCGGTCGACCTCGCGGTTCGGGTTGTCCGTGGTTTACGTCTTCTTCGACGAGTCCATGGACATCTACTTCGCGCGGAGGCTTGTTCTAGAACGCCTGCCTCAAGCGCGGGAAGCCATTCCGGCCGGGTTCGGAACACCAGAGATGGGCCCGATTTCAAGTGGATTAGGAGAGATCTACCAGTTTGAGGTGAAGGGAAACAAGTCTCCGATGGAGCTGCGTGCCGTTCTCGACTGGGACATCGCGTACAAACTACGCTCGTTGCCCGGCGTTGTCGAAGTGAACAGCTTCGGTGGAGAGCTGAAAACTTACGAGGTTCAGCTCGAAACCGACAAGATGGTCGGTTACAACATATCTCTCCAGGATGTCGTCACCGCTCTCGAGTCCAACAATTCAGCGAGAGGCGGCGCCTACATTGAGCACAACGGCGAACAGCAGGTAATCCGCGGTGAAGGGCTCGTGGAGACTCTCGGCGATATCGGCAACATCATCGTGAAAGCGAGCGACCGTGGAGTACCAGTGTATGTGCGCAATCTCGGGGCCGTGAATTTCGCTCCGCGAGTCCGTCAAGGAGCAGTGACGCGTGATGGGCGCGGCGAGATTGTAACCGGCGTCGTAATGATGCTCATTGGCGAGAACTCTCGCGCAGTGGCCCAGAGGGTCGGTGAGGAAATGGAGAAGATCAAGAAGTCTCTTCCGCCAGGCATCACGATTGATAATTACTACAACCGAACAGACCTCGTTCAGAAGACGATCCAAACGGTCTCCAAAAATCTCATTGAGGGTGGAATCCTCGTCATCGTCGTGCTTCTTTTGCTCCTTGGCAATATCCGGGGAGGACTGATTGTTGCGTCGGCGATCCCGCTGGCAATGCTCGCGGCCTTTACCGGAATGCTTTATGCAGGGCTTTCCGGAAACCTGATGAGTCTAGGAGCGATTGACTTTGGTCTGATCGTGGATGGCTCCGTGGTGATGATCGAAAACATCGTCCGCAAGCTCGCCGAGCGCAAGGACGGGGAAACCCTAAGCCCTCGCCACACCATTCTTGAAGCCGGCAAGGAAGTTGCCAAACCCGTTTTCTTCGGCGTGCTCATCATCATGCTGGTATATCTCCCCATCCTTAGCCTGCGTGGCGTGGAGGGCAAGATGTTCCGGCCAATGGCGCTCACCGTAATCTTCGCTTTGGCAGCATCTTTGGTCCTGGCTCTGACACTAATGCCTGTCTTGGCCTCTATTTTCTTCCGCAAAGGAGTAAAGGAGAAAGAGACTTGGCTGATCAAAAAGGCGCACCAGGCCTACGTACCAGTCGTGCGGCGCGCGATCGCAAAGCGTGGGCTCGTCGTCGCAGTTTCAGGCATTATTTTTGCGGTCAGCGTATTCGTCGCAACGAGGATGGGAGCGGAATTCATTCCTCGATTGAACGAAGGAGCTTTGGCCGTCCAAGCGTGGCGTCTGCCGAGTGTCGGGTTAACTCAGTCCGTGAAGAGCTCGACGCTGATCGAGAAAACCATCAAGACGTTCCCGGAGGTCACAACCGTTGTATCTCGAACAGGACAAGCAGAAATTCCCACAGATCCTATGGGAATCGAAATAAGCGACATCTACGTCATCCTGAAACCACAAGAAGAGTGGACAACGGCGACAAATCGCGAAGATCTGATCGAGAAGATAGACAAGGAACTTGACAGGAATGTACCCGGCACGGTCTTCAGCTACTCTCAGCCGATCGAGTTGCGCATGCAGGAACTCATCGCCGGCGTCCGCTCTGACATCGCGATCTCTCTTTACGGCGACGATCTTGACACGTTGAAACGAAAAGCCGACGAACTCGTGAATGTAATCGGTCAGATCAGTGGCGCAGCCGATACCAAAGCCGAACAGATCGCGGGATTGCCCTATCTTCGCGTGCGAATTGATCGATCTGCGATAGCACGCTATGGAATCAATGCGTCCCAGGTGCTCGATGTTGTGGAGTCCTTGGGAGGCAAGAGTGTGGGCCAGGTGCTTGAAGGGCAGCGACGATTCGACATGCAGGTCCGGTTCAAACAGTCGGAGCGGGAAGACATCGATCGCATCCGCAACATCAAAGTGGCCGATCCCCAGGGACGTCTCATTCCGCTGAGTCAACTGGCCATGATCAAGGTCGAGCAGGGACCAGCGCAGATCAGCCGGGAGAACATTCAACGCCGCATCTCTGTCGAGACAAACGTTCGCGGGAGGGACATTGCATCCTTCGTGGCGGAGGCGCAGCGCGCCGTCGACGAGAAGGTAAAGCTGCCGCCGGGTTACACCATCACTTGGGGTGGCCAGTTTCAGAACCTGCAGGAAGCGACCCAGCGGCTGGTGATCGTGGTTCCTTTGGCGCTTTTCCTGATCTTCGTCGTCCTGTACACGATGTTTAACTCAGCACGCTTGGCAACGCTGATCTTCATCAACGTTCCGATGGCAGCGACCGGAGGAATTTTCGCACTGGCATTGCGAGGCCTTCCCTTCAGCATTTCCGCCGCTATTGGCTTCATTGCTTTGTTCGGTGTCGCCGTGTTGAATGGCGTCGTCCTCGTTAGCTACATCAACGATCTGCGACGCAATGGCATGAGCCCACAAGATGCCGCCATACATGGAGCCGAGATTCGACTTCGGCCCGTTCTGATGACAGCGCTTGTGGCGAGTCTTGGCTTTATCCCGATGGCGCTAGGGCATGGTGCTGGAGCGGAAGTTCAGCGTCCGCTAGCGACCGTAGTAATTGGTGGATTGGTGACGTCGACGCTGCTCACCCTATTAGTATTACCGGCGATTTATCCTTGGTTCGACAAACCGCCGGCTGAGACCGAAATGTGAGGGAATCATGAAGGAGATCAAGGCCATTATTCAGCCGCACTTGCTGTCGCAGGTCGTCGATGCGTTAAAAGAAATCGAAGAGTTGCCAGGAATTACCGTTTCCTCGGTTAGAGGTTTCGGAAGGGGGAGGGCGAAAAATGCTCCGTACAAGATGATCGAAGACGGCGTCGAGTACGCGTCAAAAACAAAACTTGAGGTCGTGGTGCCCGACGGCATCGTGGAACTCGTGCTGGCTACGATTTGTCAATATGCGCGAACTGGACGGCCCGGTGACGGAAAGATTTTCGTTTCGAACGTCGAGGACGTGGTCAATATCAGGACGGATCCGCGCGGCCAATGTCCGAAGTTGAGGACGAGTAGTAATGAGGGCCAATCGCCGGAGAGAGCGACAACATGAGATTCGAGCACCAGTAGCGCCTTAACTTTTCGGTTGGCTGGATCGCGGTTGGTACGGGTGCATCTATCAGAGTCGCCACGGCACGCATCGAACGTCCGCCGCCGTTGGCACATGGGTGAGCCGAACAGGACCTAACTCAAGTCTGAAGGTGCACGTTCAAATGAGACACAAGAGGCTTAGCCGCAAGCAGCGAGTCGAGAAGAACTCCCGCCGGGCGTTCCTGTGGGGCTTGTTAGTTTTCCTCGTGACGTTTACGTGCGGCGTGCTCATATGGCTTGAGACTGGAAGGCCTCGGAGGCACGGCAACCATTGGCATTGGGACAAAGATAAGGCCAGACCCTGGGAGAGTAGGGAAGAACGTCCAAAGTGAATACGAAGGGGATGCAGCGTGCCGCGTCCTTCTGTAGCGGAGTGTGAGAGTTATGAACATCGAGCTGATGAATTGGAAGGGATGGGGCGAGATCGTCTCACACTTGATTCAGTTGGGAGTGGCATTTCTGCTGTCTCTTCCAATTGCACTGGATCGCGAGCGGAAAGAACGCAGCGCCGGGCTCCGGACACTAATACTCGTGGCCGTGGCGACTTGCGGATACGCGATGGCCGGCCGGGCTTCATTTGGCCGGGATGCGGCTGCCGAGTCGCGTCTGTGGCAGGGAATTGTCACCGGAATCGGGTTCATTGGCAGTGGCGCGATTCTCAAGACGCAGACTTCGGTTCGGGGAACGGCGACGGCTGCGAGCATTTGGAATACCGCGGCCATCGGGCTGAGCGTTGCCTACGGTAACTACGACATCGCGATCGTACTCAGCATCGCCAACGTTGTTGTACTCCGCTGGCTCGCGCCTTTCAAATCCGAGCCAGATTCAAACGGACCGCCTGAGGCTGATGACGGTAGGCGTCGATCTGAAGAAACTTCGACAGAGCCTACGCAGGGCCAGACGCTGTGAGAATCCTGCTGTCACTTACGTGTGGTTTGCAGATTGTACCGAAGCTGGATTTCGGGGAAGGAAGAAGGATTGGCAATGGGCTCAAAAGTTCGCATTGATCTCGCACTCCTTTTGCCGGACGTGCCGGACGAACAGGACGCCTGCATTCAACGTCTAGTGACACTTCTTAAAAAGAAGGATGGCATTCAGGCGACACACACGCTAACCAAGGATGGTGGGAAACCGCGGCTCTGCATTCACTACGACCCAAATCGAATCACTCTGGCGCAGGCGGAGCGATTCGCGCATGCTGCCGGTGCGGAAACGACAGGTCAGTTTGGGCATGCCGTATTGCCAATTCGGGTCATTGACGCCGAGGATGCCTCGCAGCGAATTGAAAGCGAGTTGGCTAAGCTCGATGGCGTCGTGGCTGTGAGCGCAAATTTGCCGGCCCAGGTCGTGCGCGTCGAATTTGAGCGGGCGAAAACATCGACCGAGAAGATCAGCGCTGCGCTTGAACAGATGGCGTACGCTCCGCAGGCGGTTCCCGAAGTGAGGAAGGAGCAACCTCCGGCCAGGGTACAGCCTAAGCCCGGTCTCGCGGGATGGTATGCCGCAAATCGCGAACTGACATGGAGCCTCGCGGCTGGGGTACTGCTATTGGTCGGCTGGGTCGGTGAGCGGTGGTTCGCGATTCCCCAACCGGTAGCGATCGGCATTTTCGCCGTGTCCTATGTTTTCGGCGGATTCGACCTCGTCCGCCATAGCGTTGGGGCCATTCGTCGCGGCAAATTCGCATTGGATATCGATCTCCTCATGTTGCTGGCCGCCATAGGAGCGGCCGCTTTGGGTGAGTGGGCGGAGGGTGCGTTCCTTATTTTCCTGTTCTCACTAGCGCATGCCCTGGAGCACTATGCATTGGGACGCGCCAGGAAGGCAATCGAAGCGCTCGCGGAATTGGCTCCTCCGATGGCGCGTGTACTTCGAGACGGGCGTGAAATAGAAACCCCGGTTGCCGACGTGGGCCTGGGCGAGGTCGTGGTTGTCCGGCCGGCGGAGCGGATCCCCACGGATGGCAAAGTGCGTTCTGGACGATCGAGCGTCAATCAGGCGCCCATCACGGGCGAATCTGTGCCGGTGGACAAGGCGCCAGAAGATGAGGTATTTGCTGGAACGATCAACGGAGAGGGAGCCCTCGAAGTCACAACAACGCGCGCGGCGGGCGATCGAACGCTCGACCGGGTCGTGAAGATGGTGCAGGAAGCGCAGACGCAGAAGGCGCCAACGCAGCGCTTCACCGAGCGCTTCGAGCGGATCTTCGTCCCCTTGGTGCTGATCGCCGACGCGTTGCTCATTTTCGTACCACCTGCGATGGGTTGGCTTTCGTGGGCCGATAGCTTCTATCGCGCGATGGCCCTCTTAGTCGCCTCTTCGCCCTGCGCGTTGGCACTAGGCACGCCCTCAGCCGTTCTCGCGGGTATCGCACAGGCGGCGCGCCGCGGCGTTTTGATCAAGGGCGGTGAGTACCTCGAGAACCTGGGTAAGCTGAGGGCAATTGCCCTCGACAAAACCGGAACGTTAACCGTCGGCAAACCTGAAGTTACAGACCTCGCGGCCGCGGAGGGTAGCACGCCCGAAGAGTTACTTCGCGTGGCAGCGGCAGTCGAACGGCGATCGCAGCATCCTCTCGCGCAAGCGGTGGCCCGTCGTGCTGAATCAGATCAGATCTCGCTGCCCGAAGCAGGCGAACTGCAAAGCATTACCGCACGCGGTGTTCGATCATCCGTCGAAGGGAAGACGGTCGAGATCGGCAACCTGAGACTTTGGGAGCAGGATGGCGTTCCCATACCGAATGACGTTCAGAATGCCGTTCTGACACTGCAGGGGCGCGGCCGGAGCGTGATGGTTGTCCGCCACGGTGAGCGCTGGCTAGGCACGATCGGGCTTGCTGACCGGCCGCGCGAGGGTGTTCGGGAGATTCTCGGCCGCCTACGCAGTCTGGGCATTCGGCCCATTGTCATGCTTACCGGCGACAACCGCGGAGTAGGTCAAGCCATCGGAAAGGAAGTCGGCGTGGACGAAGTTCGAGCCGATCTGCTACCGGAGAACAAAGTTACCGCGATCCAGGAGTTGCTCCAGGTCCATCAGCAAGTGGCGATGGTGGGCGACGGCGTGAACGATGCGCCGGCGATGGCAAGCGCCACGGTCGGCATCTGTCTCTTATACACATCTAGATGTGTATAAGAGACAGCGCCCGCACTGGCCAACGCGACGGTGGGCATTGCCATGGGCGGCGCCGGAACGGCTGCGGCACTTGAAACGGCAGATGCCGCGTTGATGGGTGACGATCTCTCCAAACTACCCTTCGCGGTTGGACTGTCGCGAAAAGCCCGTTCCGTGATTCGCCAGAACCTTTATGTTTCGCTTAGTGTCATCGTACTGTTGGTCGTCACAACGATCAGTGGCGTAGCCGGAATAGGCTTGGCTGTACTCGTGCATGAAGGCTCCACGCTGGTCGTCATCGCTAACGCACTACGCTTGCTGGCATACAACGAGGAAACGACTCAGGTAGACGGCGCCAAGGCGAAAGCTGTGGTTGCGGCTCGCTGACAAGGTGAGCGGGTTTGGCAGTGATGAATTGCACTGGTCAGTTGTCATTGCTGGGAGAAAAGACAGTTCGAAGTATTGATTGTGCGTGCCATGGCCAGCGACAACGCCTTTTCCCTCCGAAACCTTGCCATCAGTTTCCAGCGGGAAACGAGAGCTTGTTCCTTAATGCTCAGGGATTCGCGGTCGAGGAGCCATTGCGCTAGTTCAGTCCGCAATAGCAATGGAGATTTTTACGATGAAGTGCCCTAGTAAGTTCACGCAGGCGATCCTCGCGGGAGTCCTGGCTATTCTCACTTCTTGCAGTTCCAAGCCCGGCGCGAGGTCTACGCAAGAAACATTGAGAGAAGCTGTAAACCCGGACGAACAGCCCGGCAAGATTCAGTTGTCACCTGACTCCCCTCAATTGAAGCAGATTCACGTCGATGTCGTTCGCGAGCAGCGCATTGCCACAGACGAGATCCACGCCCCGGCCGCAGTCGAAGTCGATCCTGGTAGGAGTTCGCCGGTAATATTGCTGCATACCGGACGGATCGTCGCTATTCCTGTGAAGGTCGGAGGTTCCGTAGCGCGCGGCCAGCCGGTGCTTTACGTGGAGAGTTCGGAGGCCGAGGCTGAACTTGCTGCGGAAGTCGAGGCACGCGCGGCGTTGGCACAAGCGAGAGCAGCGAATTCGGAGGCCGAGACGGCCTACGAGCGGTGTAAAGATCTATTTGGGCGGGACGCCGCTGCAAAGAAAGATCTGCTCGCCGCTGAAACGAAATTAGGCCAAACAGAAGCAGCCCTTGCACGAGCCGAGATTGTCGCACTCAAGGCCAAATCTCGACTCGACATCCTTGGTCTGGATCCAAACGAGTCGCGCCGGAGGCTCGTTGTTCGATCTCCGATCGCCGGCAACGTGACAGAGATGAATGCGGTGGCGGGAGAGTTTCGCAATGATCTGAGCAGTCCGGCGATGACAATCGCAGATTTGGCCTCGGTTTGGATTGCTTTCGCCGTCCCCGAAAACGAGATCCGGCGCATAAACCGGGGAGACCTCTTTCAGGTGGATCTGGACGGTTTCCCGGACCAGCCTCTTCAGGCCACCGTGACGCGAATTGCGGATATCGTCGACTCGACTACGCGAACCATAAAGGTCTATGCCGAGATGGAAAATCCTAAACGCGATTTCCGGCCACAGATGTTTGGCCGCGTTCGCCACCTCGGCCGGCCTAACCTGATGCCGGTGGTTCCCGCCGCCGCGCTCGTAGAAGCAGGCGGCCATACCTATGTGTACCGACAAACCGGGCCGGGAAGATTTGAACAGACGCCTATCGAGGTTGCTGGACGCGCAGGTGGCTATGTCGGCATCAGCAAAGGCGTGCGTACAGCCGACATGGTCGTAGCCGACGGGGCGATGCTCCTTCGGGGAAAGTAGAACACTCGTGATCGCCAAGCTTACCGCTGGTTTACTCCTATTCACCTATGCTGGGGCCGCGCAAGATTCACAAAAGATTGTCGTGACTGGGACCTGGACTCCGATTCCTCTGAACGAGGCCGACCGGTCTATCACGCTGCTACCGGTCACGGCCCAGACGTCTTTCCTCACCACCGCCTGGATCGATCTTTTGCGGCTGGAGCCATCCCTCGATCTGCAGCAACGCGCTCCAAACGGTGTGCTCACGGACCTTTCCATTCGCGGCAGTTCCTTCGGCCAGACCCTTGTGCTGTTGAATGGCTTGCGGTTGAATGATGCGCAAACCGGCCACTTCAACATGAATCTACCGGTACCTTTGGAGGCGGTGGACCGGATTGAGGTGCTGAAGGGTGCCGGTAGTTTGTTTTACGGTTCCGATGCCGTCGGGGGCGTGGTGAACGTGATCACCAACGTTCCGGAGCGCCGGACTCTGCGGATTCGGACTGCGCTGGGAAGTTTCGGGGCGCAGCAACAACGTGTTAATTTCGGATCGAGCAACAAACTATGGTCGCAGCGACTCGTTGTGGCGCGGGATTTCTCGACTGGCTTCACTTCGAATCGCGATTTCCGCACCTTGTCGGGTGCGTATGATCTCCGGTTTCGCGGCCGCCTCGGGAATACGAGCGTTTTGTTGGCCGCCGCGGATCGGGCCTTCGGCGCCGAGCAATTCTACGGCAACTTTCCTTCCTGGGAACGTACCAAGACCTGGTGGGCAGGGATACGGCAGGAACTCGGTTCAAAGACAGAAGCCAGTTTCGCCTTTCGCCGCGGGACGGACCTATTTGTGCTCTACCGTGACAGGCCGGCCGTATATACGAACCATCATGCAGGCGAAACTTACCAAGCCGCGCTCCGCCGGGTCGAGACGCTGAATTCGAACACTCGGTTGTCCTATGGAGTAGAGGGGCTCCGGGACACGCTCAACAGCACGAATCTCGGAAATCGAACACGTGACCGGGGAGCCGCGTATGTGGGGCTTGATGTCCGGGCGCTCCGTCGTTTTTCCCTCACTCTGGGAACTCGTGAAGAGCTCTATACCGGAGGCGGGCGGCAGTTCAACCCCACTGTCGCCGCGGGCTATTGGCTCTCGCACGGCTGGAAGCTCAAAGCAAGCGCCAGCCGGGCATTTCGCCTCCCGACCTTCACCGACTTGTACTATCGAGATCCAGCGAATGTGGGGAACCCACTGCTGCGTCCAGAACGTGCTTGGAATTTCGAAGGCGGCGTTCAGTGGGTCGGCCTCGATAGCCTCCGGGCGGAGCTTACTGTGTTCCAGAGACGCGAGAGGGACGGTATTGACTACTTCCGGCGGACTCCGAGTGACCCTTGGACAGCCGCCAACTTCCAACGGCTGCGTTTCAGCGGAATCGAAGCTGCGGCCGCGTGGACGGTGCGCCGGGGACACACATTCGAAGCGCGACACACTTCGATTCGAGGATCACAAGGGTCTCTCAGTGGCCTCGAGAGTAAGTACGTATTCAACTATCCCACGGAGCATTCTGTGTTCTCCTGGCAAGGAACCTTGCCCTTAAAAACGATCGCTAGAGCTCGATTGGGGAGGCTGGGGCGAGTACGGCGACCTGCCTACTCAACTCTGGACCTCTTCGTCGCTTCTCAAAGAGGCCGGTTCATGCCATTCGTGCAAGTGTTGAACGCGTCAGCCACACATTACGAGGAGATTCCAAACGTTCCTATGCCTGGTCGAACGATCCTCGGGGGAGTCGAACTGCGCGTATGGTGACCGAACTCCGGTCAACGTGCACGGTGTTGCGGCGAGTAGCCGTAAGAATTGCGCTATCGTTTCTTCGCCCCGGTTTATGGGCGAGTACTACCAGGCGGCTTCTGGAAATGGCGGTGTTCGTTGTACCCGTTGCCGGGTTCGGGAGGGGCGTTTCAGCACTAACGCTTTTCTTCGCCATGGCTCCGCTTCCAGGATTCGCACAAGGTACGGATTCGGTTAATCAGACTCGGCCCGGTTCTTTCAATCTTGGTAAGGTCAGGCTGGCTGTCGCCGGCTTCTTTGAAACGATCGGTCTTGTACGCTCTGCCGAAACGGCCGACAACGTATCGACGGATTTCGTATCCATCCCTCTTGGAAAGTCCTCGCCAGACGCTCTTTTCTCGGTGAGGCACTCCCGGCTGGCACTGCGGGCTGAAACAATCTTGAGCCGGTACAAGTTGATCGCTTATGCCGAAACCGACTTCCTCAACCCGCCTTCTCGTTTTCCTTGGCGGGTGCGTCAAGCCTTCGGGCAGGTGGAGCGCAACGGATGGCAGATCCTTGCGGGACAAGCATGGAGTTTGCTGCGAGCCAATCAGAAAGGGCTCTCAAGCTACGAGAATCTTATCGATATCGACGTAATTGATCCGGCCTATCATGTTGGTCTGCTTGGAGGCCGGCGGCGTCAGGTTCGTCTGGCCAGGAGTGCCGGATCTTGGACAACCGCAGTTTCCTATGAGGAAGGAAGAAATGTCATCGCAAAAGTAACGCGAGACAGCCGTTTGCTTCATTGGGAAGCCGTCGGGCTCTCCGCGCGGCAAGGACGTTGGGGAGCCGCCGTCGCAGCCGTGATTCAGCCGTCGGGTAGGCTGAGCTTTCTCAGCCAGCAATTTGTGACCGACGGTGCGGGAGGGGAGGCGGTGGGTGGCGGTCCCGAGCGGGTAAGAGTCTACTCGACCATTGAAGGTCTTGAGGGCCGATTCGGTTATGGAGTGACGCTGTTTGGCTACAACGGGATCGTTTACAGCGCGCGTTCCAATGGCAATCGGGTCGTCCGCGAGTGGACGGTGGGCGTAAGTAAGAAGCTCTTCACTGTGCCTGGATATGGTGTGGCAAGTCTCGCAGGGCACTTCTCTCAAGTGGATCGGGCGCTGTGGCGAGGGGCAGCCGGGGAGATGCACTACTTGATGCTCAGTTTTCGCTTTACCCTGCCTTAACGCGGAGGGACCGAGATAAAAGTCCCCGTGTGCGTCGGATCACTGGTTGGCTTGAATTGACTAGGTATCGGAAAGGATGTTGATGAAGACAACGACCAAAACAAGGCTCGCACAAACGCGTCGACCTTTAGCGACGGCAGGCACGGTGGGCGGCAAGAAGATGGAGCCGTCCGTGCTTGCCCAAGCGGAAGCCGCAGCGGTCGCTGGAGTTCGTGAACGGCAGGAAGCCGGGCATCGCTCGGCAGGCCGCTCTCCGGCTGATTCGGTGCGCAAAGTGATTCCTGTCGATGAAGCCATCCGCAACTACATCCCTTCGATTACCGAGGACGAAAAGCTATTACAATCCATCCACGCCGCGGAACATGACTTCACCCGAACCGATACCTGGCGTGTCATGCGAATCATGGGCGAGTTCATCGAGGGTTTCGACACGCTGGCGTCAGTGAACAGGGCGGTCACGGTATTTGGATCTGCTCGCACCGAGCTCGCCGATCCGTATTATGCCGCGGCCGAACGGCTCTCAGCATTATTGGCTAAGGCTGGTTTTGCTGTGATTACCGGAGGTGGACCCGGCATTATGGAGGCGGCAAACAAGGGCGCTCGCCAAGCCAACGGCCGCTCGATTGGTTGCAACATCGAACTTCCTTTCGAGCAAACATCGAACCCATACGCCGACACCATTCTGAACTTTCGTTATTTCCTGGTCCGCAAAACCATGTTCATTAAGTACTCGGCGGCGTTTGTTATCTTCCCCGGCGGATTCGGAACTCTCGACGAATTGTTCGAGGCGCTCACCCTCATTCAAACCGGAAAGATCTATCAGTTTCCCGTGATTTTGTTCGGACGCAGCTACTGGTCTGGGTTGCTTCGCTGGCTCAAGACCCGCGTCTGTCAGGAGAAGAAGATCGCGAAAGCAGATCTGGATCTGATGCTGGTCACGGAGGATCCAGAGGAAGCGGTAAAAGTCATTGTCACGGCCAACCAGGCGCAGCTGAAGATCGCTGAAGAGCGAGCGCGGCAGGATGCACCGGGTGCCCGAGGGAAGTAGAGGAATAAGAAAGCATGACCTACAAATCCAACAGCGAGCGCAACGATGCGGCGGACCTTGCCTTCCTAGCACGCCAAGCCATGATCGCGCGCGGGCTGGAGCCGGACTTTCAGCCGGAAGCGATCGAACAAGCAAATCGGATATCAAGTCCCGCGCAGGGTAGCGATTTAACGGATCTAAGAGACCTCTTGTGGTGCTCCATCGACAACGATGATTCGAAAGACCTCGACCAATTAACCGTTGCGGAGTCACTGGATGGAGGATCCGTACGAATTCGTGTCGCCGTCGCCGACGTCGATTCCCTGGTGAACAGAGGAACTCCCATCGACGATCATGCGCGCCGCAATACCACATCGGTATACACGCCGGCACGGTTATTCCCGATGCTGCCGGACAGGTTGTCGACGGACCTTACTTCCTTGAACCCCTCGCAGGACCGCGTGGCCATTATCATTTCCTATACAGTCGGCCAGGACGGCAATGTGGAGAAGGGCGCCGTAGAGCGTGGCCTAGTACGCAATCACGCCAAACTCGCGTATAACAGCGTGAATGCATGGTTGGAGGGCGGTTCGATTCCTGCGGCGATGGCGGCAATTCCAGGCTTAGGGGATCAGATCCGCATCCAGGAAGGCGTTGCGCAGCAGTTGAAGGCCCGAAGATACGAAGAGGGGGCGCTGGACCTGGAAACCATCGAACCGAAAGCGTTAGTTGTGAAAGGACGTGTGGTCGGGCTGCGGCGCGAACGGAAGAATCGAGCCCGTACGCTCATCGAAGATTTCATGATCGCGTCCAACGGTGTATCCGCGCGTTATCTCGAATCGAAAGGTCTGCCGTCGGTTCGCCGCGTCGTCCGCTCGCCCGCGCGCTGGGACCGCCTGGAAGCGTTGGCGAAAGAATTAGGCGAGCAACTTCCTCCAGAGCCGGATTCGAGGGCTCTCGCTAACTTCCTCACTAGGCGGCGGAAGGCTGATCCGCTCCGGTTTCCGGACCTTTCCCTTTCGGTGGTGAAGCTGCTGGGCCGAGGCGAGTACGTGCTGACTCGCTCTCATGAGGAGGAAGCCGACCACTTCGGCTTGTCGGTTCGGGACTACGTCCATTCCACGGCCCCGAACCGGCGCTTCCCGGATCTCATAACGCATCGGCTTCTGAAAGCCGCAATGGCGACCAATCCCTCGCCTTATTCCGGCGACGAACTCGAACAGCTTGCCCTTCACTGCACGAAGCAAGAGGATGCTGCGGATAAGGTGGAGCGCCAGACAAGAAAATCTGCCGCGGCCTTGTTCTTGTCTGCTCAGATTGGCCGCCGTTTCGAAGCCATCGTGACCGGGGCTGCGTCCAAGGGTACCTGGGTTAGGATCTTCGATCCTCCTGCGGAGGGCAGACTGATCCAGGGCACGAAGGGATTGGACGTAGGCGATCGTTTACGGGTAAAACTCGCAAGCACCGATGTCCAACGAGGCTTTATCGATTTCGAGCGATCGCGGCGCTAGTCGGCAGATGTGGAGCGACGGGGTCTCCGGAAGCACCCGCTCAGAAAGAGATGTAAAATGCCAGCGATTCTCGGACTGCTGAGATACGTTTTGATTCCGGCAGCCGCTTTGGCGGGCAGCGGTGTCGTGGGAGCCTTTCATCAGCCGGGAGCCCGCTTGCGCAGCGCCATCCAGCACCTGACCGCTGGAATCGTGTTCGCTGCCGTCGGCATGGAATTGCTGCCGGACATTCTCCATGAGGCACGGCCCGGCGCAATGGCGGGGGGATTCATTTGCGGTGTCGCTCTCATGCTTGGACTCAAAGCTTACACGGCAAAGGTTGAAAAACAGCACGACAATACGGGTGGAAAGTCGAATTCGCTGATGTGGACGCTCGTTGTCGATGTGTTTATCGATGGTCTGCTGGTCGGCGTGGGATTCGCCGCCGGAGCGAAAGAAGGGATCTTGTTAACTGTCGCGTTGACTGGCGAAGTTCTTTTTCTCGGCCTTTCAAGTGCTGCCTCACTCAGCCGGGGAGGCGCGAGCCGGACTCGAATCGTGTCAACTACGTTTGGACTGAGCGCTGTAATGGTCGCCGGCGGAGTCCTGGGGAGCGCGGCGCTACAAGGTTTGTCGGGAGGGCTTCTCGAAGCAGTCCTCTCTTTTGGCTGTGCGGCTCTTCTCTATCTGGTAACGGAAGAACTGCTAGTGGAGGCACACGAGGAGCCCGAAACACCCACGCTGACCGCGATGTTTTTCCTTGGCTTTTTGTTACTGGCCCTTCTGGAGATGGCCATCCGTCGGCCCGGAGCTTGATCGTGGACCAGCCATCACCAACCGAGTCGACGGAGCTAGTTACGGTTCGCTGACGATGTCGATAGATTTTTAGAACGGAGTTTCCCTAATTATGAAATGCCCTGCATGCACAGATACTGAATTGGTCATGACCGAACGTCAGAACATCGAAATTGATTACTGCCCGAAATGCCGCGGTGTATGGCTTGATCGCGGTGAACTCGACAAGATCATTGAAAGGAGCCTCGATCAACCCGGGGCGGCCGTCCCTCCTGCCGATCCCTACGCGGGATATCCTCCGTCCCGCGGTCATCACGGCGGGTATGGCAAACACGGCCGCGGAAGATCCTGGCTTTCAAATCTGTTCGACTAGTTCGCCAGCCGAGTGCTCGGTCGGAGGCCGGAGCCAATCTTAAAAACGGCTAACCGACGAGAAATGGGCCGACAAAGGTGTCTGCTGAGCAGGGAGCCTCGCTCGTGAGGATTAACTCGAATTGAGAGCTTTAAGCCCTTGAAAATGCCGCTGCGCGAATCCTGCTGCGCCAGTAGTCTCGTCCTTGTCCGAACTGCACCTTGCAGTGCCGAAGATCATTTTGGATCCAGATATACTCTGCGCACCCTGCATGGGATGCCACACGAAGTTCACAATGAAGGGATCGCCATCGGCCGCCGTATGTTAGGTTGGACGTCTCTATGAGCGCCGGACAGTCTCAATCAGCGGGATCGCGGAACACCAATCGCCTCGTTGCAGTTTTCGGACTCACCTCGTTCTATTTTGTGGTTGAAGTCGTCGGAGGCGTGTTAACGAAGAGCTTGGCGCTCCTTACCGAGGCAGGCCATTGTGTTTACGGGTGTAGAGAGTAGGATTGGGATTTGCCCGCTACTTAGTAGAGAAGAAACACGAGACACGCATGATCACGCCTACCATCGTTTCTGCAGTTCGCAAGGCTGAATCCATCATCAGCGAGCCTAGGCGAATTAGGGCAGCGGTGAACCGACAGCTTCTTCTAAGTTGAAAGAGCGCCATCTGGTACGCGGCGCGTGCCTGGTTGTAGGTAACCAAAGTCTGGCGAGCCATGCGCTCGGCATCAAGCAACTCGAAAAGGCTAACCGCGCCTCGTTGATAGCTGTAGGCAGTTATGCTGCGTACATCCTCCACTTGCTTGAGATTGGCGCGGTTGTAAAGAGCTATTGCGCGGCTCGCTGCCAGATAGGCCTGGTGGGCTTTTTCGACATCGGTTAGAGCTTGACGTTCGGCTTGGTGAAGTTGCGCCTCCGCTGCAGCCAGCCGCGCGGGCCTAATAGCCGCCGGATTTAAGCCAAATCCGGTTATGACGGTCGGCGCGTTCTCAATCGGCTTACCCAGTCGAATATGCACGGGCTCGATCTTCTTCCCTTCTGCCCACGCCAAGTACACGACTACTATCTCCGGAGTGGTATCGCTGCAAATGCGTTGCGGGGCACCGAGCTCTTCGATGATGCGCTCCAACGTTCGCGTCACGCGCAAACTCCAGAATCGACGGTCGGTCTCCAAAGCCACGCACCTCGGGCGTGTACATATCTACGATCGTAGTCAGGCGAACATCGCGACAACTTTGCCAGGAAACGTGACTAAATCGTTCCTGGTTCATTCCTTTTGGCTCCAAGATCGCCCGCGGTGGCAGGTAAATGAGTTTGCGTTTCTTTCGACGCAAGCTCAGCTCGGCCTCGCGATACGGCCGATGCACCGGCTCTTAATTCACAGGCTCTTCCTTTTGGCGCCAAGCCACCGATGGTGACCCCGGCTCGGACACTGTCGTTCGGAGCGCGTCAGCCGAGGTATCGCCATCCCTTGCGGGGGGCATCACAGGTCCCAGGCCCGTGCCCCGGAGAACAATAGTCTCGCCGGCTTTCGCTGGGGTGGACACCATATCCGGTACGAGGCCCGCCGGCCCGATGATTGTTCCGTCTGTCGCCAAGACCCGCGGTCACGCACCGAGCCGAAACAGAGCCGGTACTTCCAAGGAACATCGCACCGGTGCTTCAGCCGTCCCATTCGCGCCGCGCACGCTTACGGCTATCTGTAGCGACGCGTACCCGAGACTCCTGCGGGTATCGACAGCCGTTTATCAGTCAAATGTAGTCGGACTTCACAACCCTCGTATCAATGCCCGATTCAAAATCTGGCACTCAAGCCCACCCTAATCGCCCGCGAAAACCCTGGCGAGATGTTCGTATTGCTTTGGGCATTCATATAGTATTTCCTGTCGAACAGGTTTTCAACGTTTGCCTGAAGACGGACGTTTTCAGTGAGGGAAAAATGGACGGCCGCATCCGCCCGGGTATAGCCTGGCAGGATGACTGTGTTGTCAATCGCCGCATACATATCGGATCGATTGAGGATGCCCACACCAGCTCCCAAACGCCGGAGGATCTGGTAATTGTTCCAAAGTGAAAACGTGTTGTGCGGCACCTGACCCGCCTGGGCCCCGGCACGCGCGGCCGTGGTCGCGCTGGTAACGAATGCATCTTGGTAGGCATACCCTCCAGCGATTCTCCAGGCCCGAGTGATGCTTCCATTGACGCCGATTTCAAAACCATTGCTGCGCTGGCTGCCGGTCTGTACGATCCTCGTAGGATCGTTGGGATCGGTCGATCTCGTGTTTGTGCGGTCCAGTCGATAGATTGCTGTCGTAAGAGATAAAGCTCGAGCAAGGTCCCACTTGACACCGACTTCGTAGTTGCTGAACTTTTCTGGCTTGACTTGCTGGGTGATGGTCGTTAGCGAGGAAAACTGATCTCCCGAGCTTGGCAGATAGGACACGCTGTAACTGGTGTAGATCGAAACAGGATTAGACGGCTTGAACACAATTCCAACGCGCGGCGAAACCAGTTTGTCGATGCGGCGCAGGTTGTCGTTTGTTCGATTATTGCGATACTCCAGGTCGAAGTAGTCAAAACGGACGCCGGCGATCAACTGAACAAGCCGGGAGACAGCGATCTGATCCTGAATATAGGTGGCAGCTACATTCGTTTTCAGATGATTGTTCGCATCGGTCGCGCTCTGACGGTACGTTACTGGCGTGCTGATGACTGGATTGGTGTACGGCACTGAAATAGATGTGGCGGTGTTATTGAAGTAGCCCGTGTTGCGAAAGTTGTCCGTCAACTGGCGGCCAAGTTCGGCGCCGGCGAGAAGCGTGTGCCGGATGCGGCCAGTCGACACAGCATAAGTCACATCTGTCTGGTTGAACACGTTCACCCGCTGGGTGGCGTTATTGTAGGCAGACAGCGCCACTAGAGTCTGATCGGGAGTCACGGTGCCTGGCACGTAATTTTGGTAGATCTTGTCATATCCACCGGCCAGCGTACGGTTGCGAATGTTCAGGCCGCCTACCTGATGTTCGATGCTCACCGATCCGAGGTTCACGGTCGCATGAACGTGGCTGTCGTTTGGATTGCCGAAGTACGTAGAAATGGGGATGTCAGCCGGTCTCGCCTGAAACGACGGAATACCTCGATCTGCCACCCGATTGTCGCGGAAACGTTCATAGCCGAGCACGAACTTGGTCCTGGCGCTCGGCGCGAACGTCAGTGTAGGATTTATTCCGTAGCGTTTCAGATCGACGTAGTTCCGGAAGCTGCCTGAGTTCTCGGACATCCCATTCAAACGGAGGGCGACTTTGCTGCCGAAGGGTTGGTCAAAGTCGGCCGCAAACCGTTTGTTGTCATACGAGCCGCCCTGTACGGATATTTCACGCAACGGGAAGAAGCCTGCTTCTTTGGTTACCCGGTTAATCACGCCGCCCCCGCCGCCGCGGCCGAAGATCATAGCGTTGGGGCCTTTCAGTGCCTCCAAACGTTCAAGGTTGTAGAGATCGCGATAGTACTCAACGTCATCGCGCACGCCGTTGAGGAAAAAGTCCGCGGACGAAGTGTTACCGCGGATGATGACCGTGTCCCGCGCGTTGTCCCCCGAATGCGTGCCGATGCCAGGGACATAACGCATGACATCGCCGATGCTCAACATCATTTGATCCCTGATCAGTTCCTTAGTCACTACCGTGATGGATTGCGGAACATCGCGCAGTGGCGTCAGCGTCTTCGTGGCGGTAGTAGTCGCTGCCGCCACATAGCCCGCGCTCTCGGTGACTGTTACCGTACTGCGCACTGGGCCAACCTCCAACATAACCTCACGCTCCAAGCCACTTTGCGGAAGAACGACAGTCTGTGAGACCTCGACGAACCCATCCTTGGCAATCCTGAGCGTGTATTCTCCGGGTTCTAGCGGCAGGTGGAATTCACCAGTTTGGTCGGAAAGAACCGATGCTCCGGATGTAAGGCCGTCGGCAACAGCCGTCACGCGCGCGCCAGCAACGGGGGCACGGGCGGGGTCCAGCACCCTGCCGTGAAGCCAAGACTTTGAAGGCTGTGCCTGTACCTGGCAGAGAAACGGCGCCAGGATCAAGAGGTGACAGAACCACTGGAAGATTCGACGGGGTACAGATTGCATTGAAAGCTCCTTGTAAATTTGGTTTTAGGGGCCAGGGCCCGGCAGGACGGATCAGAGGGCGCGGTGGTAAACTCGAGGACTTTTTAGGGAAGGGACATCGTTTAGGAAATCGGTCAGTAGCCATAACAAAGGTTTTGTATCCTGCTAAAACCCATGGCCGACTCCAGTACAATATGAAAAGGTCGCCAGCCTTCGGGTTGTTGATCGTCAGGTCTCCACGGTGCTTCGCCAAAAGGTTGCCGTGGAGACCTGTTTACTTTCCGTGCTAATGGTTCGCCGCCGCCAGTGAGGCCTCCTCGAGCTTCTGTGCTTTGGTAACTTCATTTCTACATGACCGGCAGCGGCCTCCGACTTCCAACCGAGTCACGCCAACCTCAAAGCCGGCATGATTTGAGATCTCGCGCTTCAGTCGCTCAAACACGGTGCTTGAAAACTCCTCGATTCGGCCACACTGAAAACACGCGAGATGTACATGATCCCGGCGCGTCTTGGCTTCGTAGTAATGCTTCTCGCCTTGCAAGTGCATCAAATCTAATTCGTCAACCAGTCGAAGCTTCTTCAGCAGTTCGAGAGTTCGATACACCGTCGCGCGGTCAAGACTGGACTGCCTCTTTCGGGCCAACTCCAGGAGCGAGGCGGCATCCAAATGCCGTTCGGCTTCCTGAATGATTTCGACAAGAACACGCCGTTGCGCCGTTAATCGCACTCCTTTCGCCGCAAGTTCGTCCAGGAGCGAGCGACGCTCAAACGGGCAGGTCGAGTTCCGCCTACTTGCGACTGATTCGCAAGTAGGCTTACGACCTTGCGCGTTAGTTGCGACACAGTCGCAAGAACTATCCCTCGAAAGCATAAAGAGAATTTGAATCCAGCTTATGTAATCGAGACCGACGTGTCAAGATTTTTTAGCAAGTGAGTTGCAAGTGGCAGCGAACGGCGATTTTCCGCACTTGAGCGCTCCCATGCTTCCTCCTGCCGGCCGCGAAGCATACAGAAACCTGAACACGGGCGAGCGACAGCGCCCAATTCAACGCTCGTCCCGTGTTTCAGTCCCGGTTACCTGCATTGAGGGTCAACTCAGACCCGGTTGCGGCTGGAGTCACTGACTTCCGGGTGGAACTCTTACCCGAAGACGAGGCGATCGCTGCGGAGCGGCCAGCCTCTAGAGGGACTACCTACGTTAAAAGCCCATTGCCCGAAAGCGAAGTTGTTTTGAATTGCCTCTTTAGCGGAGATCGTTCTCCATTCGTCTGACCCAGATTCTGCGTGCGGCTTCAGATCCCAGTTGCAGCACTTCCTTGCCCACCCTCAGATGAATCGTCGCATCAGGATTTAGATCTATAACCTGAACCACAGTTCCGGGACGGATGGCTATTTTGTCCAAGTACTCAAGTAATTTCCGATCGCGCTCATAGACGCACTCGATGACCGCGACGGCAACAGGTGCTACCTCAGCGAGCGTGATCAAGCCACGGGATCTCCGAGTCGCCGGACCGTCCTCTCTGATGCCGCTGCCATGGGGGCAAACTCCATTCGTCCCGAGCCGCTCCACTAGTTTGGCCTCGAAGTCAGACGAGACGGCATGTTCCAGACGCTCGGCCTCGTCATGGACCTTGTACCACTCCATGCCGAACATCTCCACCAGCATACGTTCTATGAGGTGGTGCCGCAGGATGATGCGCTCAGCTATCCGTCGGCCGACATCAGTGAGCGCAACGCGTCCTTCAGACTCAATCGTCACAAACCCATCGCGTCCAAGCCGGCGCAGTGCCATGGTGACTGCCGCCGGCGTCACGTTCAGCCAACGAACGAGCGTAGCTGCGATCATCGGCTCGCCCTCACTCTCAGCCTCGGCGATGGCTTTGAGGTAATCCTCTTTTGAGATGGTTGTGTCCATCTATCTTGCATCTTAACAGCAGTAAACGTCTTCTGGCTTACCTGCGTTCGGCGCACGAAGTCAATCGGTTAGAAGGCAAGAGAGTTGACAGCCGATCGGCTTTTCGAGTATCTTTTAGTGTGTTTACTATGGTAAAGTCAAAACAAGAAGCTATGGTAAAGTTGGCTTTGGCCATAATGCTGGCGTTTCCCCTCCAAGGGCAAACGGACTCGGATCGGGAGCGACGGCTTCAAGAACTCGAGCGCAAGGTGCGCCAGTTAGACCCCTGCTACGTCGCGCCGGTCAGCGCGAGCTTCGACGAAAGACTCGATGAGCTTGGCCGACTCGTGGACCAGCTGCTTACGGCCCGATCATCCAAGACTGAGTCGACGACTAGTTCAGTCGGCACCATTCCACAGCAGAGGACTGTTCCGCTACAAACCATCTCGGTCACAGGCGATTACCAAAGCTCCCCCGAAGGAGAGACGCGACTGCCCATCGCAGGGTACATGGAAGCGCATTTCAACAAGGAGACGGGTCTGCCAGGCCAAGGCAACTTAGATCGCTTCGTACTGCTGTTCGGCCATAGCTTTTCCGACAGGATCAAGTTCTGGAGCGATCTCGAAATCGAGAACGCCCTCGTTGAAGGTGGCAAGGAGAAAGGTGAAATTGCGGTGGAACAGGCCTATCTCGACTTCCTGGTCAAGCCGTGGCTCAATTTCCGAGGCGGCTTGGTGTTGTCCCCCATCGGAATCATTAATGAGCGGCATGAACCCCCGTCCTTTAATGGCGTCGAAAGGCCCTTCGTTGAGACGCTGATCATTCCAACCACCTGGCGTGAACTGGGCGTCGGTCTGACCGGAGACCTCGGGCGAGGCTTTCGGTACCGCGGCTACATGCTTTCCGCGCTTGACCCAATCGGATTCAGCGCGGAACAAGGAATCCGCGAGGGCCGGACACTCGGGTTCCAGGCCCGGTTCCGTAACCCGGCGACGGCCGCTCGCCTGGAATATGGCGGTGTTCGGCGCCTCACTCTGGGGCTGAGCGGATACTCGGGCGTTTCCAGTGGCGAACTGGTGAATGTAACGCCGCGGGTGCATTCTCTCGATGGATGGCCGCTATAGTTTCCGCAGGTTTGATTTACGAGGAGTATTCGCGAGCACTTGGATCAGCCGATCCGCCGAGCTGAACGCCAGATTGGAAGCCCTGGTTGGCTTCAACCCAAACATCGCCAAGCAACTGCGTGGATGGTATGTCGAACCGGCGGTTCACGTTTTCCCTCGACGGTTGCGGAACGATCTCATCTTCTTCACCCGCTATGAGAAGTACAACACGCAGCACCGCATGGCATCGGGTTTTGTTCCACTGCCGGCGTTCGACAGGTCTTCGGTCGTAACCGGAATTACATTTAAGCCGAACGCCGACGTGGCGCTCAAGTTCGATTACATCTTCAACCGAAACGCGAGTGCGGTGATTCGTCCAGCGAACAGCGTCAATCTAGGGATAGGGTGGTGGTTCTGATGAAACGATCTGTCTTGCACTACGGAATGGTGCTGGCTCTGAGCATGGCCGCACAGGATGATTCGAGAAGGCCTGACAAGGTTATATCAATCGTGGCCGAGCGCTTTTCGTTCTTGCCTTCCAGAATTAAGGTGAAGCAAGGATCCGTAGTCGAGCTTGTAGTGACTAGTGAAGATACCGATCATGGCTTTCGGATGCCCAGCGCGAACATCGACTTGACGATCCCGCAGCGAGGCAAAGGCGAATTGCGCTTCCGATTCATCGCGCGCGAGAAAGGTGTGTTTGCCTTCGAGTGTTCTCGTCCCTGCGGAGCCGGACACAATTTAATGCGCGGAAGCCTCGTTGTGGAGTAGCGGATGGCCAAGCGGTGGTTGCCTTTGATGGGATTATGCACGCTCGCTGCCGTTATTGCCGCATGGGCGGAGCAGGAACACTTTCCCGGCGGTGCGCTGCCGGATATCACGTCTCGCGAACTTGAGTTGTTCCGATTGGGCAGGAACGACTTCCTGGAGGTGGAGACAGCCTCGGAAGGCCTCGGGCCGCTTTTCAATGGCACCTCCTGCGGGCAGTGCCACAATATCCCGGCAATTGGAGGAACTGGCACTACGGTAGAAACCCGGGCTGGTTACCGGGATGAGACTGGCGCCTTCCACGCGCCGCCCGGCGGCACGCTGATGCATCTCTTCTCAGTACCGCCACACAACTGCCAGGTTTCCATCTACGAGCAAGCCAACATTATCGCCCGCCGGATCTCAATTCCGCTGTTCGGGGCAGGTTTGGTCGAAGCGATTCCCGATGAAATCTTGCTGGGTCTTCAGGATCCCGATGATCGAGACGGTAACGGTATTCGTGGCCGAGCGGCGATCGTCGACGATCCGGCCACCGGAACGCGTAGGGTGGGCCGCTTCGGCTGGAAGGCGCAGCAAGCAACGCTGCTCGCGTTTGCAGCGGACGCTTACATCAATGAAATGGGCATCAGCAATGACCTGTTCCGCAACGAACCCCTCGGAAATGTCGCGCCCGAAAAAGCATCGCGCTGCGTTGGTTCAAGTACGCCGGAGGATGTCCGAGACCGGAGAACCGGGTTGCGGGGAATCGATAACTTCGAGAACTTCCTGCGATTTCTGGCTCCGCCGGCCCGGGGCTCCATCAATGATTTGGTGCTCCGCGGGGAGCGAGTGTTCCGGGACATGGGCTGCTCTTCCTGTCATCGGCCAGAGCTGCCAACGGGGCCGAATCCCAATCCTGTCTTTAATCAAAAGTTCGTGCAACTGTTCTCGGATCTGCTCCTGCACGACATAGGCACTGGAGACGGAATAGAGCAGGCCGATGCGAAGGCAAATGAAATTCGAACTCCGGCCCTTTGGGGCCTGCGCTTCCGTCGCCCACTTCTGCACGATGGGAGTGCCGCTACGATCGAAGACGCGGTGCGCCGCCACGCGGGAGAAGCTGAATCCGCTGCCGAGCGGTTTCGGCAGCTTCCGGCAGAGCAACGACAGGAGTTGATAGCGTTCTTGCGGTCCCTGTGAATTTCCGTCACGAGATAACGATCAACGGACTACCCTCAGAACAGTTCGCGGTCCGACGAGAATGATCACTGCGCCGCCGGGACGGACAGAAACTCCTGGCAGATCCCATCGATCGGGGCCGTTTGTTTCGCCAGTCCACAGCCAAAGCAGCGATCCCAACATTTCAGATGCCCACCGTAAGCGGCATATCCCGACCCGCATGTGCAGAATCGCCGCGCGTCCACTCGAGCGCAAATCAACGCAGCGCCTCCTGAAATTGTCCAAATCGGGCTCCCGTGCATCGGCGCCAAAGCCCGGAACGCAATCAAGTACCAGGGCAGGATTCTCATTCTCGGCCGACTCCAAGACCGAAGCGGCGAGGCGCCCGCAATCGTCCAGCGCCACACATTCACATCCGACCCCGGTCCACCAGACGCTGCATCGCCACGAGCCGGCTGGTCTGTTCGTTCAACTCCGCCGCTTGCTCTTGGCCAGCTTCTGCCAGCGGCGTGAATGGAAGCCATGCAACGGATAGCGCGCATCTCTTCGCGCCGGAACTCGCATGCTTGCGCCAGGCGAAGAATCGCAAGTTGATGTATGGCATCGTACGTGTCAAGCAAATAGTCCCTTTCTTCCTCTTGCGGGCGAAACATAGAGAAACCCAAACACGGGCGAGCGACAGTACACAACTCAAGGCCCTCTCTCGTGTTTCAGTCCCGTGGTTGCACTGAGGGTCAAGTCAGACCCCCGAGTGCGGCCTCTAACCCTCGTTTGCTAGCGAGGCCGTGGTCGCGAAGGAACCGCTTGCGAAGCGGGAAAATAGCCGTCTCGCGTGCGAACCTTGAAATTCCCCTTCGGTACCTCGACTTCGATCCGTCGGTAGTTGCCGTCCGTGCGGCCTCTCCGTGGGTAGTAACCCAGGGCGTACTGTTGGCGGAGTTCCGCCGCCACTTCCAGACAAGCCCGATCGATCTGGTCCACGCCGCCCTTCTGATGCGGGCCTTGCAAAACGAAGGTCTTTCCGCCTGTCGCATCCGACAGAGCCAGCAGCGCGTCAACATCGACGGTATCTCTAAAAAGATCTGGCAGGTGGCCGAAGCTGCCACGCTCGCCATGTCCAATCCCGAGGTTGTATATGGGAAGCTCTGACCGGACGGCGAGGTCCACAGTCTCCTTCAGGCGCATTTTGCTGCTGGTGTCGTTGCCATCGGTTATTACGAGCAGCGCCTTCCTTTGGTGCTTTCCGTTGCGAGTCACTTGCAGGCCCTCAACGACGGCGTCATACAGCGCCGTGGAGCCGCGAGCTTGTAGGTCCTTGACCGCTCGCTGCAATCGACGGCGGTCGGAGGTGAAGTTCTGGACGAGAGAAACGTCTGTGCTGAATCGCATCACGAAGATCTCATCCTCGGGATTGACGAGGTTGATCAGGTGGACAACGGCATCCCCAACCTCCTCAATTTTGTCGACCATACTTCCGCTCGTGTCAAAAACGATCCCCAAGCTCACCGGGATGTCTTCGGCATTGCTGAAGACCGCGATTTCCTGTGGAACGCCGTCTTCATAAATGACGAAGTCATCCTTTTTCAGGCCAGGACGCGGACGGCCGGCGCCGTCGAGGACGGTTGCCGTCAGGTTCACCAGGGAAACGTCGACTTTAAGGATCGGTCCGGGACCTTCGGGCCTTGCTGCGTCCTGAGCAAGCGCGACCCATACGACTAGGAAAGATAACAGAGATGACAGACACAAAATATGCGTCCACCAGCCGCGGCGGGGATATGCTCGGGAGCATGCCATAAACGCCCCGATAATCTCGGCCCAGTCCGTTGCGACATCGTGTCTGACGGCCGATGCGCTCTCTGTAGGCCGCTAGAGGTAGTGTAGCAGACTTGGTTTGGAACGGATCGAACTTCGGGGTTCACCCGAGCTGCGGACAGGCCACTCTTGCACAGTAGGCGTACAATGAGATTGAGGAGGCGCTATGGAGAAATTGAGAATCGTGGCGCTTCGAACGGGTTTGATACCTGTGCTGGCTGCGTCCCTGTGGGCACAGCATGGGGGCGCTGGGCACGGCGGAGGTGGGCACGTCGGTGGTGCCGGTTTCGCTCACTTCGGCGCTGGGCACAACGGGACCGGTCTTGGTATTGGACATTCCTCCAGCCTCGGTCACGGTTTTGCTGGTTTCGGCGCCATGGAACATGGCGGAGTGGGGCACGCAGGGAATTTCGGGTTCTCCCGGCCAGGTGGTGGGCACGTCGGGATCGGATTTGGTTTCGGTCAGTTTCCAAGCCATGCCGTGTCTGGCTTAGGAGGCTTCGGACACGGCACTGGCTTTCTGGATTTCGGCCACGCAGGCCATTACTACTCCTACTACCCTTATAGTTTTTACGGCTTGAGCTTCGGTAGTATCCCGTCCTATTGGCCTTATCCGCCCGTTTACCCACCAGCGTACCCCATTGTCCAGGCTCCCGTTGTTATCCTGCAGGGGACCGGTGGGAACCGCCCCGACGTGGATACGAGTATCTGGTTGGTAGCGCTAGACGGCGGCTTGGTCCGGGCCGTCAGGAAATACTGGTTGGAGGGCGAGGTGTTCCACTACGTCCTACGCGACGGTACCGAAGGTTCAATGCCGCTTTCTGAAGTCTATCTGTCTTTAACGGAGCAGCTCAATCGCGAGCGCGGCCTGATATTTCGCCTTCCGAAGCGAGGGCCTGAATCACCTGCTCAGATCCGGTGATACGGGAGACGGCCCTCGGCGTCCGGCCATCGCGGAGTGTCCGGATTGCCAATGTCGCTTTACCGCCGATGGTTTATGTGCTATCGTCAACTCAGATGAGGCGGTGCCTTCTCCAGCTCACGGTTCTTTTGGCCATGATTTCGGTCGGTGCCAATGCTGTGTGCTCCACCAAATGCATAGTTGCCTCATGCGATCTCGCACCACAAACTGGATCACCAGCAGACGATGATGACTGCCACCACCATGGCACTCCATCTGCGCCGACCCATGGGGGTCAAGAGTGCGCGCATCCGCAGCTTTTTGCTAATGATTCGCTGCGAACTGTCGTCCCTATCAACAGCGCCGATGTAGCGTTTGAAGCTGTCGTCGTGCGGTTCAGCCCCATTGGAATTGAGCTCGCTTCATCGCCTTTGGTAGCTTTATTTGAAGTTTCGCCCCCGTCCCTTCCCGACCTCCTCTCCACAACCGTCCTGAGAGTCTAGCCGCGCCCCCGTCTTGTCATTCGTCGTCCTTGTGACGGGATTGACTCCGCTGCCTGTGGCTCTCCTTTTGCCCCGCGCGGAAACTGATCCCAGTCGCTGAGCGACGTTTTAGCCAGGAAACCAATTTCAGGAGAGTTGAATGAGTACCGATCGTAGATCTTTCTTTACGCGGCTTGCTTCGGCTGCCGCGGGACTCTGGGCGGGTACCAGGGCCATCGCGCAGCAACAGCAACCGGTGCCTGCGGCTCAACAGCCAGCTACGGCACCATCCGCAGCGCACCAAAACATGCCCGGCATGACCATGCCGCAATCGGCGAGCGGTCGAACATCCACCGCAGGTGCAGTCACCAGCCGTGCTACCAACCTTCCAGTCGAGATGCCGGACCTTCCCAAGCTCCGGTACAAGCTGGTCGACGGTGTCAAAGAATTCAACTTGATTGCCGAGGTGGTGCGAACCGAATTTGCCCCCGGGCGCCTTGTCGATGCCTGGGGATTCAACGGCTCTGTCCCGGGTCCCACCATCGAGGTAAACCAGGGAGACCGCGTCAGAGTGGTGTTCGACAACCATTTGCCGGAGATGACGGCAGTTCACTGGCACGGTTTCGAAGTGCCGATGGAAATGGATGGGAGCGTTGGCCTGGGTCAGGATCCGGTGCCGCCAGGAGGAAGGTTCGTATACGAGTTCACCCTGAATCAGGCGGGAACCTTCTTTTACCACTCGCACTTCGCCATGCAGGAAATGATGGGCATGCTGGGGATGTTCATCATGCACCCCAAGGAGCCATACACACCGGCGGTCCATCGAGATTTCGGGATAGTCATCCAGGAGTGGGCGCTTTTGGCAAACAATACCGTACCCAACACCCTGTCGATGGAGTTCAACTGGCTTACCTTCAACGGCAAGTCAGGACCGGCTTGTACGCCAATGCTGGTGCGGCAAGGCGAACGAGTGCGCATCCGACTGGTAAATCTCGGCATGGATCATCACCCCATTCACCTGCACGGCAATCAGTTTGTGGTGACAGGGACGGAGGCAGGCCGAAAGCCGCAACACCTTTGGTTCGAAGAGAACACGGTGCTGGTCGGTGTGGCCCAGGCGCGGGAATTCGAATTCGATGCGAAGTATGTAGGCGATTGGATGCTGCACTGCCATCTGCCGCATCACATGATGAACCAAATGGCCTCGATGGTGGGACCCGTGATGTCGTCGGGTCGAGGTTTGCAAACGGGCGCGGGTATGGAAGCCGGCATGGGAATCGTGCGGCAGGGCAATGCGCTGTCGGAAGAACTAGGCCCGTCGTTTGGCCGCGGATTGGGTTTGGCGGCGGATGTTGAGCGGCTTACGTCGAACTTAGTCGGACCGCAAGCAATGCTCGACCGCGGCGCATCGGGCACCACCACAATGCCGGGTCATGACATGAGCCAGATGAAGGGGCAGGCACCAACTCCTACTGGTCATGAAGGGCACAACATGCCGGGCCAGACTGATTCGGCCATGGATATGTATCCAAAGGATGATCCCGAGAAAAAGAAGATTCCCGGTTATCCGCAGGATATGTGGATGCCCGCAGATGCGATGTTCCAGAAACCGGAGAACCATGGTCTGCGCAAGGGTTGGAGCGGCGCAATGGGCGGAATGATGACGTTGGTCCGCGTTCTGCCTCCCGAAAAATACGACGAGATCATGCAACTGGTTCAGCGGAAAGCGCAACAGTCACCCGAGGAGAGGAAACCCGCTGGACACGTTCTAGTCGGGACGGTTGAAGCGGTCAGCGAGAGCACCGGGAAGCTCACGGTGAAACATGGAAACGTGGAAGGCTGGATGGGCGCGATGACCATGGCTTATCCCGTCGACAAGCCGGACATGCTCAAGCGGATAAAAGCGGGCGATCAGATCAAGGCTAACGTTTACGAGGGTGACTTCACGCTTCACGATGTGGAAGTCATGCAGTCTGGGAAATGAGATCGACAAGGATGATGATAGAACCGACAGATTCTCTCTTGGCTGAGCGTCGCGTGGCCGCGACTGCTTGCCCAGGGCACCGAATTTTTTTGTTCCGATGGGTCGCGCTAAGCATGCTGCTCTGGTCGCTGACTTTATCGGCAACCGCGCAGCCGGCCGGCCGAAAAACCTTTACTTTTCGCGGAAAAGTCGAGCAGGTGAACACGAGTACAAAGCGACTGATCATCAATGGCGAAAAAGTCGAGGGCTGGATGGATGCCATGACGATGGCCTACGCGATCGACAAACCCGACGATGTATTGGCGCGCGTGAAAGTTGGAGATCAGATCACGGCGAAAGTCTATGAAGGCGATTTGACTTTGTATGAAGTCCAGGTGGTTTCAACACCGGCCTCACCTGCCTCCGTTGGCCTCACAATTCAGGCTGGCCGGACACTGGAAGACCTGGAACGAATGGCATTGGCGAATAATCCCACACTGAAGCAGGCGGCGGCTGAAATCGCTGCTGCCGCCGGAAGAGCCAAGCAAGCGGGCCTTTATCCAAACCCTATACTCTCCGCAGTAGGCGAGGAAATCTCCACCGGTCCGATCATCCGCGGCGGCGAGGTTGGCGGCGGATTCCAGCAACGCATCGTGACGGCCGGCAAGCTCGGATTGAGCCGCCAAGTCGGAGAGCAGGAAAGGCTAGCCGCCGAGCAGATGGCCCAAGCCCAGCGGCAGCGAGTTCTGAACGCGGTCCGCATTCTGTACTATCAAGCCCTCGGAGATCAGCGATTAGTTCAGGTACGCGGCCAGTTGGCCGGTCTCGCGCGGGAGGTCGTTCGGATCTCCGGCGAGATGGGAAATGTCGGCCAAGCGGACCGGCCCGATCAACTTTTCGCCGATATTGAAGCCGAGCGTCTCGACCTAGGGCTCGTTACGGCCAGGAATGCCTTGGAGCGAACATGGCGCCAGATTACCGCGGTTGTTAATGATCCGTCATTGAGGCCGACGCTATTGGAAGGCGATCTGGAGGAGGTTCCCAAGCTCGATGCAGACCAGGCCCTTGAAAGAATTTATGCGGAGAGCCCGGAGTTACGAACGGCTCAGGTAAACATCACACGTTCTGAAATAGCCCTGAAGCGTGCCAGACGTGAGCCGATCCCCGACATCCTCATGAGTGGTGGTGTTCGCTATAACCGCGAGCTGTTGGAACTGCAGCCTGGTGGTGTCCTGCGCCGCCCAGTTGGCCCCGAGGGATTCTTCGATATCGGAATTCAGATTCCGATCTTCAACCGCAACCAGGGTGCCGTAGCGGCAGCAAGGGCCGAAACAGAGCGGGCTCGCCTGGAAGTCGATCGCACAAAGCTGGCGCTAAAAGCCCGGATGGCGACTGTGTATAGGGAATATCGAGATGCTATGACGACCGTGGAGCGTTATCGGGGGCGAATGATTCCCAAAGCGCAACAGGCCTACGAGCTCTACCTCAATAGCTTTCGGGGGATGGCAGCAGCCTATCCCCAAGTGCTGATCAGTCAGAGAAACCTTTTCCAGCTTCAGGAGGATTACGTTACGGCTCTCGTTGCCGCGTGGCAACGCGCCATCGAAATCCAGGGTCTGCTTCTGACCGGAGGCGTGGAGCTGGCAACGGACAATTCTATGCCGGGAGCCAGCGCATCTCCTGTGATGGGAAGCGCAGCTTCAGGCGGCGGGTCAGGAGCGAACTAGGAGGCGGAACATGAAACTTGAAGGGCACAAGGCGTGTAGCCGATCGATAGTTTTAGTGCTCGCGGTGACGCTAGCGGCATTTGGGCAGACGCTCAAGGTCGAGTCGGTCCCGAACCCCTCGGCCGTAGGGAGCCTGCAGGCCCACTGGGGCACTGCTCGGAACGGCAGCCCTCTGTTGAGCTGGATCGAAACCTTAAACGACGGCTCGTACGTACTACGCTACGCGGTTCGCCCCGGAGCAGAATGGTCCGAGCCGCACACGATAATCGCCAATCGCCACTTCTTCCGGCAGCCAGCGGAGTCTCCTTCGGTGATTTCCTTCGCGGACGGGTCGTTGTTGGCGGAATGGGTCGAGATACCTCCCGGATCGGGCGAGGCTGAATATCTGTACGTCTCGGCCTCGAAGGACGGCATTCGCTGGACACCGCCGGTGATGGCGCATCAAGACCGCAGCCCTGTTCAACACGCACTGGTCTCCATGGTTGCAAGCGGCGACCGGGAAGCTTCGCTGGTTTGGCTGGAGGCGCTTAAGGGTGAAGATGCCCCCTCCGTTTTGAAGCGAACAGTTGTTAGTAGCGACGGCAAGGTTTTGAGGGAAGAGAGCTTGGATACCGACGTCTGCACCTGTTGTCCCACGAGTATTGTGAGGACTTCAAAGGGGCTGCTGGTAGCTTACCGGGATCACACCCCGCAGGATATTCGCGATATCGGTGTGATTCGCTTCGAGAACGGCCGGTGGTTGCCATCGAAGATCTTGAATCCTGACAAATGGGAGATCAATGCTTGCCCGGTCAATGGCGCGTCCGCGGCGGCAAAGGACAAGCAAGTAGCGATCGCCTGGTATACGGAAGGCCAGGATGCGCCACGAACACAGCTGGTGTTCTCGATTGATGGCGGCGCAACTTTCAGCAAGCCGGTCCCCGTCAGCACTGGGGATTCTTTCGGGCACGTCTCCGTAGCCCCGGACGATCAGGGTGGTGCGTTCGTGTCCTGGCTTGAGGAGGGTAAAGGCGCGGAAGGGGTCCGGCTCCTGGTCCGTCAAGTTAGTGCGGCCGGTGTTGCGGGTACCACAACGCAAGCTGCTCAGGGTTCGAGGTCGAGCATAGGTTATCCGCGACTGCTGCATGCCGGCAGTGAGACTTGGATGGCCTGGGGCAATTCGGGAGCCGGCAAGATACAAACGGCGCGTCTTACGAAGTGAGGTGATCTATGAAGCGAACGGTCGTCATTCTCGCGGCGGTTATCGTGGTCGTCGGTATTGGAGCGTTAGTCTTTCTCAAAGCTGCAGCGAACGGTTTCAGCGCTAAGGCCGAGCCGACCGCCATTGAGAAGTTCGTCGCCCGCTCCGCGCGACGGCTTGCCGCCCCGAGCAGCCTCAAGTCCACGCAAAATCCGATGCCCAACAACGACCAAGTTTTGTCCGACGCTCGCGCGCACTGGGCGGATCACTGTGCTAGCTGCCATGCGAACAACGGCAGCGGGGACACCGAAATGGGCCGCAACATGTATCCTCGCGCACCGGACATGCGAAAATCCGACACCCAAGATCTGAGCGACGGCGAACTATTCTTCATCATTGAGAATGGCATTCGCCTGACCGGAATGCCCGCCTGGGGCGCCGGTACCGCCAAGTCCGAACAGGACTCATGGAAGCTCGTACGCTTCATTCGCCACTTGCCACAACTCTCGGATGACGAAGAACAGGAGATGAAGAAGATGAATCCGAAAACTCCAGCGGAGATGGAAGAAGAGAAAGAAGTAGAAGAATTCTTGAAAGGAGAAAAACCGAATGTACAACAGCATTCGCAGCATTGACGGATTTCGGAAAGGGGCTTTTGTTCTGGCGCTTTTCCTAATATTGGCAAACGTCCAGACGGCCTTCGCCCACGGGGGCGCCGAACACGTGATGGGTACGGTTAGCAAGGTTTCCGCCCAGAGCGTCACGGTGGACACCACGGACAAGAAGGTTGTGGAAGTAGGTCTGACCGCGAAGACAAAGTTTACTCGCGACAACAAGAAGGCAGCCGCGAGCGATATGAAGGTCGGCGACCGGGTCATGATCGAAGCGAAAGAGGTGAATGAGAAGCTTGTGGCCGACGAAGTGAAGCTGGGCGCAACGAGCGCTGCGGCGAGCAAATCCGCAAGCGCTGAACATTCCCATAAGTAGCGCTTTGTGCCCCGCCGTCGCGGTGCCGGATTTGAGAAAGGCCTGCAATTGTCTGGCAGGTTCCTGACGGCGGCGGGGTGACCAAACATAATAAAGCGTGCCCCGTCCTGGAATGCGAGCATCGTGCTCTCAGTGAATCAGATAGCAGCGGTCCGGTGTAGCGATGTTGGGGGCAATCTGAGCTTGTCCAGCCGAGCAAATCGGGCCGCTTAAAACGGCGAACCAAGTTAGCAGTAAAGCCGTAGCGCTATAAGTGTGCGCGCTTGTTGATGACTCGCAAATTATCGTCAGGCAGGCTAGTCATCGATGGCTCCGACTGATGATCTTATGAATCTGAACATCGACGAAGGAGAATTCCTAATGAATAGAAAGGCTGCGCACGATTGTTTACGTGTGACTCGGCCGAGCCAGGCGGGTCGAGTGGTGAGTGAAATGAAGCATCTTCCCGCTTGGCGAACATCCGTTTCTGCCATCCTTGTATGGCTCGCGGTCACTGGCGGATTGCCGTTCCTAAAAGCGGCTGATACTCCGATTCCGGCTTACTTGAGCGAAACCGAGGCCGCTAAGCCGTTACCCCCGACCTTGCCTCCTGAACGCTTCAGCAGGCCCGAAATCAACAGGGCCTACATGGTCGCCAAGCGTATTCCGCCGGTGATCGCACAACAGCCATGCTTTTGCTGGTGCAGTCGCGGCAAGCACCGAAGCCTGTTGGACTGCTATGTCGATCAACACGCGGCTGGTTGCGAGATCTGCATGAAGGAGGCTCTGCTCGCCGATCAGATGGCACGCCAGGGCAAGATCCCAGCCGCTATTCGGGCAGCAATCGTCCGGGGAGAATGGCGCACGATCTCTGAAGAGATACGGTGAATGCTGGTCATCCAAAAACCTAGGTAATTGAGGTAACCAGTATGCGTACTTTAACAAAGCCGAAACGTGGCTCGAAAAGACGCACTTCCACGCAGTGGTCTCTTGCGGTCATTCTGCTCTGTGTTACAGCCCTTTCGGGTCTAATCGCCGCGGCCCACTATTGGGTTATGGTCAAACCGGCAATTCGTTTGGAGGGTTCGGATATTTTCTATTCCGTGGTGCCTGGGATTGATCTGACAAACTTCGCATCGGGGCTGCGCGCCACTTTGCTCAAAAGACTAAATCATGATGCCTGCACATGTGATTGCCGGAAGACGCTGGCTCACTGCCGGCATACGGAAAGCGACGCTTGTCCAAGAAGTCGGCCATTGATTCAACACTTGATAAGCCAGCTGAAAGCGTAAGCTGGCGGGGGTTCAACGAAAGCGAAAGGGAACCAGAGTGGCCTCTCCGCGCGGCAAATTTCGTAGAAGACGAGCGCTGGGTTGGAATGTCTCGAGGGGGCGGGCACTCGGCTTGTAACGGGCTGATGTTTGTGAAAACCACGGATCGCCGACATCATAATTCGCTACTTCCACCTGCCGGCGTTGCCGCTAGTGTCGAATCCTTGCAGGCGAAGCATGTGAGGCCACTCTGGCCCGCACTATTCCGCATTTCCATCTATCTCGCCGCACTCGCTGGACCGCTCATTGTCATCCTCCTTCAGGAAAGTGCCGAGCGTCATAGTTTTCTCGAGCATTTGGCGGATAATTTCGGCCTGCTCGGCTTTACGATCCTAGCCCTGCAATTCCCGATTGCCGCGCGCGTGAAGTGGATTGAGTGGCCCTTTGGACTGGACAGGATATTCCGCTTCCATCGTGCATTGGGGATCTTTGCCGCCGTCCTTCTGTTGTGCCATCCCGTCCTGATGGCGCTCGGTGGCGAAACAGAGATCCTCACAGACCTTCGGGTGAAATGGCCAGTACAGGTGGGACGGGTGGCACTGCTCGTACTGCTCGCCACAATCGGCATTTCTCTTTCATGGCAGAAGCTGTCTTCTGATTTCGAGCAGTGGCGACGGTCACATAACCTCCTGGCGATTCCACTACTGTTGCTAGCCTTTGTGCATAGCTCTTTTGTGGGTGAGGATCTCGGCAGCCTTTCCATGCGCCTGATATGGGTCGCTTTGCTGATTGCGGCCGCCGCGGCCTACATCCATCACCGGTTGATCTGGCCAAGATACACCCGGGCCTGGTATGCAGTGTCCGATGTAAAGCAAGAGACGCACAATGTATGGACGCTCATATTCAAGCCCGTCCATGCCGAACTGGCTCCGGCGTATCTACCGGGTCAATTTCATTTCATTACGCTCTACCGCGAAGGTATGCCGGTTGAAGAGCATCCGTTTTCGGTCTCGTCCAGCCCGGCGGACTGCACGTCGATAGCTTCGACCATCAAGGAATCCGGTGATTTCACAAGCACAATTAAGCACACCAAGGCCGGTGATCGCGCCCTGATTCGCGGGCCCTACGGTCGATTCTGTCATCTCTTGAATACGCAAGCCGAAGAGTTTGTCTTCGTGGCTGGAGGTGTCGGAATTACGCCGCTCATGAGCATGCTGCGGTATACCCGCGACAGCGGGCAATGGCGCCGGCCGACTCTGCTTCTGTATGCGAACAGGACTGAGCGTGACATTCTCTTCCGTTCTGAGCTCGACGCAATGGCCGATCAATCCGAGTTGCGTTTCCGAGTGGTCTATTTGCTCAGCCAACCGGAGCCGAGCTGGCCGGGAGAGCGAGGCCATCTGACTCTCGAACTACTCGGGCGATTTGGCGACCAGCTTAAAAACAAGCACTACTACATTTGCGGGCCATCTTCTATGACAAGGCAGGCGATAAAGCTGCTCACCGAGTCAGGCGTAGATCCCAGGCAAATCCGCACTGAAATGTTTGCACTATCATCAGCCCCCGGCGGGATCAATTCCGATCGGGTGAATTGGGTGGTCGCGGTGGTTATTGCGTTCGCTTTGTCACTAGCGCTGCTTTTTGCTTGGATGAAGGAGTCCACCGATCAAACCGACAACGCCCGAAGATCGTCAGTAAGCTCGGGCATCGCATCTGCAATACGCGCGAAAAAGCCAAGGTTGGATTTCGGTCAATTTTTTACGCGGAAGCAGAAGCTGAAGGAGCCAAGAATGCCTTGTGTACCAAGTGTCTTTGAGCGCCTGACACTGCTCACATTCAATCAAGGTCCTGGAGGGATGTTGGACCTGCTCGGAGCGCAAGCGTTTCGCGCCGTTTGTGTTGCCGTTAAACTCGACGTATTCGAGGCTTTGAAGAGTGGTCCCTCATCGGCGTCTGAGACTGCGCGCAAGATCAGCGCGGACGAACAGGGCACAACACTGCTGCTTGGAGCTCTCGATGCTCTTGGCTATGTGAGAGAGACGGATAAAGGGTTCGTGAATACGCCGATGACAGCTAAGTGGCTGCTCCGCGACTCTCCGACCAGCCTGGTCCATGGACTTCGCTTTTTCGAGAACACCGTCTTCGAACGATGGGGTTATCTGGAGGAGTCCATACGTCGAGGAAAACCGAAACTATACCTGCACAGATGGCTGGATCAGCAGCCGGATCACTGGCGAGCATATCAAGATGGAATGATGGCCGTTGCCCGGGTCATCGCCGATGAGGTTGTAGCGCGGGTGAGATTACCACCGAATGCATGTCGGCTTCTGGATGTCGGGGGTGGTCACGGACTCTACAGCACTAAGTTCTGTCGGCGATATCCGCATCTGTCGTCAACGATTTTCGACCTGCCTCAGGCCCTGGCCGCGTCGCGGGCAACCGGCACAATGGGGGCGGCGGACGACCGCGTTAGACAGCAGCCGGGTGACTTTTGGCGTGAGGACCTCGGCGCCAGTTACGACGTGGCGCTGCTGTTTAACATCGTGCACGCTTCCCTGCCTGAGAAGAATCTCGAGCTGTTGACCAAAGTCGCACGGGCGCTGAACCGCGGCGGTCTGATCGTCGTTATGGACCAAATGGCCGGTAACGGAAGCGGACCAGCGGGAAGAGTTCTTGTTCGGCTACAAGGGCTGAACTTCTTCAATGACGGTGGTGGGCGAACTTACGAATATCGTGAGATCGTTCAGTGGGTGACGACCGCAGGCTTCACCAATCCCCGGCGCATCAAGTTGCGAAGATTGACTGGCTTCAGCTTAGTGCTCGGCACAAAGGTCGGCTAGAGGGTTGCCGACTGGCCGCTTTGGCTGGCAGAGAAGAACTGTTGGTACTTCAAGGAGGGACAGGAAGGTGACTGATCAATCGATAGAGAGAATCCTATCGCTCCTTCTTGTTGCTGTTACAGGGGCGACTCCGCTGTCGGCCCGAGTCACACTTCTGGTCGGCGAGCCGTTTGGCAGGTTCGGATTTTTCAATCCGACCGGTCACGCCGCCGTCTACTTATCGAGGGTGTGCGCGGAGGCGCCAACAGTCCTGCGGCGCTGCCACCCTGGAGAAACCGGTGTGGTGATCAGCCGTTATCACCGGATTGCGGGCCATGACTGGATTGCCGTGCCGCTGCTTGCGTATCTGTACGCCGTGGATGAGCCGGAGGACGTTCCCGCTTCCGCGGATGCGTTAGCTGTTGCGCAACTCAGGGCCAGCTATCGCCACTCACATCTCCGCGAACTCGCACCTGACCCGCCAGGCGGAAAGGTTCCCAAGGGAGATTGGATTCAACTGGTTGGCGCGGCGTACGATCGCAGCATTTACGGCTTCGGTCTCGAAACCACGCCAGAGGACGACGACCGCCTGATCGGGCATCTCAACTCACAGCGCAACGAGCAGCGTTTTCATCCGCTGTACCGCAACTGCGCCGATTTTGCCCGCGACATCATTAATTTCTACTATCCCCGCGCGGTGCGGCGGAGTTTCATCGCGGATGGGGGGATTTCTACCCCCAAGCACGCGGGCAAAGCGCTTGTCAGCTATGCCCGGCAGCGGCCCGGCCTGCAGTTTTCGAGTTTTATGATTCCCCAGGTCGCCGGCGGACCTCGAAGCAGCAGGATGCGAGGTCTGAGCGAATCTCTCGTACTGTCGAAGAAATACGTGGCACCGTTACTTCTCCTTCAGCCCTGGGTAGTGGCGGCTGCAGCCGCTGCATACCTTACTTCAGGCCGCTTCAATGTTGCCCGGCAGCCTCACGCAGTTTGCGACCCAAATGCGTTGGCAGCCTGCCTGACCAGCGCAGACTTCGCAGCCCATTTACCGGGAGAGCGTTTAGCGGATGTTTCGGATGCGACCAGCGCCCAGGAACGTCGATCCAAAATAGAGGTTTCCGAGCTAAATCGAAGTACTGCTGAAGCACCGCCTGACGTTCAAATGTCGCCTCTTGCAGGCGCTGAACTTCGCGCTGCCAATAGAGGAGATCTGCCTTGAAAAAGTCATTTGCTGTTCTCCTCGCTATGTTGTCGTTCGCCGTCTCACTTCGCGCAGGAGCCTGTGTCGCTTTCTGCGTCCTCCCGAATTGCCATGCGCAAACAGCCGCTCGATCGTCCCATGCTGTGACCCCGTGCCCGCATGAGTCGAGCGGTGCGCCTCAACTCGGTAGCAAGTCGGGCTGTAATCCTGCGTTCGCCTGTTCGTGTTTCAGCGAGCAGCCTGGGCAACTGCGAGCCACGCATCAAATTGTTCTCTTTGCTCCTTATGTTGCTCTCGTTCAACCCAGCCGCTGGGAGTTCAGCGAAGGCGCCGTACGGTGGCGCATCCTTACCCGCTTCTCGCACGCCTTGATTACCGCTTCCCCTACGATTCTCCGCATCTAAGGCTCGATCTTCTCTTCTTGTTCGTAAGGCTGCCCTCAATGTTCTGTGAGCGGCCTTATCCAGCCTTTCGAACTAAAGCTAACGGCGTGACTGCCAGAGGGACGCAAGCAGTGTCAGGAGAAGAGGACCGTAATGAAACTGTTCTTTCAGTTAGACAAAGGCCAGCGATCTAGTACCGCAAATCTATTGAGGCAGTTTAGCGTAGAGGCCGTTTCACCGACGTCGGACTCCGTAGAGGACACAGCCGCAATACTATCCGAGCCGTCCTCTGGCCCAAGTAGAGCCCAAGCCCGCAGTGTTCCGGTTCTGTTCTGGATCTTGGGAGTTGGGTTGGTAGTGCGACTTCTTGCCGTTCTTTTTTTGTACGACGATCAACTCGCACCCGAGCGGGATCATTACGAATTTGGTTGGGAAGTCGGACGGGTTGCCGAGTCCGTGGCTGAAGGCCGCGGTTTCGCTTCACCGCTGTTCGGCGACACCGGTCCGACGGCTTGGCTACCTCCCGTGTATGTTTACTTGCTGGCAGGCGTGTTCCGGCTCTTCGGCGTCTACACGCCGGCCGCTGCAATTGCAATCCTAACTCTGAACAGCCTCTTCTCTGCCCTTACGGCATGGCCTATAGTAGCAATTGCCGAGCGACTCTTTGGCCGAAAGGTAGCCGTGAGAGCGGGCTGGGTATGGGCGTTTTTCCCCTATGCAATCTTCATTGCCGCCACACGCGTCTGGGGTGAGTGCTTGGATGCGCTCCTGGTGAGCGCAGTTGTTTTGATTAGCTTGCGTATGGCCGAGATAAGCCGCGGCACGGTCTGGCTCGCGGGCGGCCTGCTCACCGGCCTCACGACCCTCATCGATCCGAACACGCTATCGCTGGCGCCGGCTTTATGGGGCTGGGGTTGTTGGTCGTTGAGCCGGAGTGCCCAACAGTGGACAAAGCCTCTTATACTCGCATCGGTCGGCCTCTTCGCTGTCGTCGCTCCCTGGTTTCTACGCAATACATTGGTGTTCAATGAGCTGTTGCCGTTCCGCAGTAATTTCTGGTTGGAGGTTTACGTCGGTAACAACCCGGAAGCACCAGTCATGCTTGTGGATTGGAACCGCCACCCAGCCTCAAACTCGTCCGAACTCGCCGAGTATCGGGCATCGGGGGAACTGGCTTATATGAAAGCGAAGCGAGAACAGGCGTTGGCTTATATCGGCGCACATCCAGCGACCTTTGCAACATTGACGCTACGTCGAGTCGCGTTCATCTGGACGGGCTTTTGGAGTTGGGACAAGCGCTACCTCGCATCCGAGCCGTTCCGGTTACCCTTTGTGCTCTTCGGTACAGTGTTGTCGCTGTTCATGCTGATTGGGATTAGAGCGACTTGGCGCACAATTCCTTCCACAAGTGTGCTCGCGGCGATATTAGTGTGCCAGCCGGTTGTCTACTACATCACCCACCCAGCTCCCGAGTACCGCCACGCGATCGATCCGGTTATTGTGATCCTGGCCACCGTTGGTGTTCTGACGTTTCGATCCGCAAGCGCTCAAATGAATGCAAGGTGCCTCCGTGTTTTTGATACTCTGTGGGCCAAGCCGCATAGCAAAACCGGGTGTGCGCAATGAGGTCCTTGTCTTACGTACTACTTTTGGGGGGAACTAGCTCCGCGGCGATCACGCTGTATCTTCGCGATAAGGAGCCGAATCGGCACCACTACGCGCTTTCGGTATTCAGCATCCTGTTATTGGCCGCCGCGTTATATTTGTGGTTCCGATCGAGGCGTTATCGTAAAGGGCGACATCTCCAATCGTGACCCCTCGGCACTCTTAGTGCCGTTCCCTGCCGATCTGCGCCGAATTGGGCGGTCGCCTTTCGGGCTGTTGCGCAAGTCACAAGAATGGCAGCATGTTTACGCGAGATTCTCTCGGGATCGTTGGGTCGTGTGATCCTGCCTGTCTTTTCTGTAGAAGCCGACAAACCGCGCCAGTATGGAGCGTTTTCCTCGATAGCTTTTCGCTCGCACTTCCCGACACAGAAGAGCGCCATTGCAGCAACTCTCCTTCCAGCATTGTTGGAGGTAGACTCCGAACTCGTTCACTTTCCAGCGCGGCCGATCAGCGCCAGCTATTGACCGGACTTTGAGCACGGCGGCGGTTTGGTCATAACGGGCGTCGTTCTCGCCGCAGCTGCGACTGCCTAGGTTACGAGAGCAGAGACTGAGTGTCCGCGGTCGATTCCGGATCGCGAACGGACGGCTGTCATCCTGTGATCTTTTCATGTTTCCCTGTCGCGGGTGTCCCTGCTCGATCTGAAGGAAGCCGGAGGTCACATGGTCGAGGAAGTCTCGATATCATTTGGCATGCCGGCGCAGTCGGGGCTGTGGCCTTTTGCCGCACAGAGGTTCTAGTTCAGCGTGACAGCGGTCAAGGAATGGCAACTCAGCCCAGGGTTCCTGTCTGTGTACTGCCAGCATGCAGTACGGCATGATCAGCCTCGTTCCAACATGGCTATCGCGTTGTTCTGTTAGAATGCGCTTCTGGATACGAGCTTTCTGTCATTCACGCAAAAGGAGAGAGGACGATGGCGCGAACATCCGCGAACGCGAAGGCCGACAAGCGCGGCAAGACAAAACCGAACGACACAGAACAACCTTGTTGTGACTGGAAGAAGCGGGGCGGAACGATTAGAGGGCCCCGCACGTTTTCCGGAGTCAGCCTTGCTAAGGGAAAGCTGGAGATCTCCTTTCGAAATCGCCAGGATCTTCTCGAACGTCTCCTTCGGCTGGCACAGGTCATGGCCTCTCCGCAAATTCAGCCAGCATTGCGTCGAGCCAAGTCGATCGGCCGGGCGACACGTAGAGCACCAGATCAGGCTGCGGCTAAGGTCGAGGTTGAGATCGAGACACTGGGGTTTGAAAGGGCCGAAACAATCGTTGTGGCCTGCGCCTTTGGGGAGACGGATCTAAACCGGACAATTGGGGATTTAGGGCTGGATAACGGATTATTCCACGCCTGCGTCCTGAGCGGCGTGGAAGCCGAAGGATTTGAGATTGGCCCCGAAGAGGTACCGAACTCGGACGAGACGACGTTATTTGAAGTCGTGGTCGCCGTTGCGGGAGCACGGAAGCGGAACGGTGAAGGGGAGTGAAATACTTCCTCCTCCTAGCGCTCTGGGCTGGCGCAAGCCGCGTCGCCGCTGCCCTCGATATTACGGGTCTTGCGTTGGTGCCGGGTTCGCCCGCGGCAATTCCCGCCCGCCCTGACCAGGTCGCAGGTACTGTGGACGATACCGCCACAAGTCTAGGGACAGCTGCGGATTGGGAAGTCATTTTTCGAGATGCAGCGGGCAACCTCGGAAGACCCGTGAAACCCGTCAGGATTACCGGACGATTCCTGCTTGACCTCCCCGTATCGAGCGTACCCGCAGGCTGGACGCAAATGCTTGTCCGGTTCTCGAGTCCGTCTGGACCAATATTGGCGGTGCGGGATGCCCGCCAAGGGTTCCTGAGCGGCCCGACCGCACCAGCACGACCATTATTCGGACCCTACGTGGAGGCCGACGCGAAGGAAGAATCTGATATCTATCTCAGCGGTATCTATAGCCCCCGCATCAATAGCGACCCACTTTATACCATCGATGTCTCTGCCGGCTACATGGGGTACGTCACCAAATCCAAACCGCTTAGAGGACGCTGGGGCGGCATAGCTTCCGTAAAGACGGATGAGCGCAAAACACTCGACGCGGACAGCTACTATGCTGGCGTGGCGTACCAGCGATATCTGCGTGAACGGCCCCTCTGGAAGCTTCAAGGCATTATCTTCCACTGGAATGCGCTCGGTACCGAGTTCAACCGCAACGGTGGAGAGAATGAATTGGGCGAGACCGTAGAGGGCCGCACATACGGCGTCGTCTCGGCTCCGACACTGGAGTTTCCGTCGGTGCTGCTCCCGCGGCCCAACACTTCCGATACGAGTATTCTCACCTTACGCCCGGTGGTCGGCTATGAATTCGGGAGCAATTTGAGCAATGCGCTCACTGATGCGGGCTCCGGCCTTCTGTCCCGCGGCCTGCTTGGCGCCGATCTGAAGCTGACGGCCAAGCCAGGGTGGCCCGGTCTGCACAAGCTGACGCTTTCCAGTAGCTACCGTGTCCGGGTTCTTGGCCGATCCGAGCTTTTCACGATCACACGCAAGAGTGCCGTGACGGGCAAAGACGTCGATGATTTTTCAACGGGAACACAGCCGCGGCATTCGGTGGAGTCGGGGCTGGCGTGGTTCCTGTTCCCAGGAGTTGGGTTCTCCGTCAAGCACGAGTATGGTTCGCTTCCGCCGCTGTTCCGGCTCGTAGAGCATAAGGTAACTTTAGAATTCACGGCGATGCTACGACAAAAAGATAGTTCACGAGCAGCTATCCGGAGGCGTTAGTGAGCATCACTGCTGTTTTTTGGATGTCATTCGCGGCGGCACTCCTGGTTGGCGGCGCAGCTATGATTCGACTGCGGGATGATTGGTCGCGCCGGCTTGGCATGCCTCTCTGGGATTTTTCGCGAAGTTGGGCATCTAACGTCTCGGTGACCGCCGGAGCATTTACGGTCGCCATCTTCGGGTATTTCGCAAAGGACACCGTGCTGCAACGGCCCAAACTGGGCTACGTGGTGCTCGCGGGCGCGTTTGCCTTACAGGCCACGCTCGCCCCCCTTGTGTATAACGTATCGCGCCGCATTCGCGAGGCTACCGGTCCGGGTAACACCAAGTCCCTTGTGGCCGAAGGCCAAGTGTGGGCCTTTGTCCTGGCTGGAACGTTTACATTGGCTGCATCGTGCGGGCAACTTCTCCTCGTGATCGCCATACTGGAGGAGCTGCTTGCTCAGCAATTACCTCACTCTGTTGTGCGCCCGCTACAGGGACTTGTACTGGCTGTCACTGGTTCCCTGTTGTGGTACGGCAATCGTTCAATGGTCGAGACCGTGCGGCCTCATCCGACAGGAGCGGACACGAAAGCAGAAACAGTGAAGAATTCGCCAAGCTTACACGCAACCGAATTAGGGACGAAAGGTTGGACGCTTCTCTGATAGCTGTGCTAATTAACGTCCCGGGGCGAGCGGTATGGTCAGCGGTCGCTTCGTGGAGTAAAGCGTGGCTACAGCGGGCAGTAACCTCTATGATGTCGCTACGGATTCTAACAGGGGTTCTCTTCGCAGCTACTCGGCAAACGAGATCAGGCTGCTTTAACAACGACAGGGCCGAAACACAACGTGTCGTTCGTCACAGCCTGTGTCTCCGGCGTGCGTAAGGTGCGGCGAGAACTGCCATCGTCGACCTGAACTTCATTGTTGTTAGACAGGAATTGCAAACGACGTGCCGCTACGGACTGATGGTCCTGCTGTGAAAGTGAAGCTCGCCGGTGTTAGGCCAGGGTGCCAAAACCGGAGGAAAGCGAGTTTATCGGCTCGACAATTCGTCTAAACCCAGTTCACTTGGCCCAAGGTGTTTACTGCGGGCAATCAACAGCTCCGAAGCACGGGAGGATTCTCCCGTGCGCTAAATTGGGCGCCCGTTGTGAATGCGACTGCCGGAATCATAGCGAGTGAGGCGCACCGTTCTGTGCTCACGCGCAACCGGCGCCTATACGGCGTGGCAATCGGCGGAGTCGGTGTACCTTTTGAACCTGGCTTCAACATCTGTCGAGATTTTGACACCTGCGTTTAAATTGTGCCGATAATCCCACTCGATGACTACAGGCCGGGCTCATAACCTTAAGATCCAAAGACCGTGCAGACATGGGCACCAAAATGCTCAGTGCATCGATGTGGTTGATGGCATCGGGAATGTAGGAAACGATATCGAAAGGTATCTGAATCTGCTGAGCATTCGGCAGAGGTTAACTGCGTCAAATATCGCCAACGCTGATACGCCCGGGTACAAAACACGAGATATCGATTTTCAGGCGGAGTTCGCGGCAGCTCTGAATGGCACCTCTCCCCGAGTACTTGAGGTCAATGGCCTCGCAGTAAAGAATGATGGCAACAACGTGTCCCTCGATCGAGAAGCCCGGATGTTAGCGGAGAACGCACTTCGCTTTAATATAGGAATCCAATTGCTGAAGGGCGAACTAGAGGACGTGCGAAAGGCGATCAACGGCGGCGGAAACGATACGGGATAAACTGTACCCCCATTAGTGTCCATGCCCTCCCATATGCCCGTGGCCGAATCCATTATGCCCGAGCCCTCCACCATGGCCAAAACTCCCGGCATGTCCCAATCCCGGGCCATGGGCAAACCCTCTCGGGTGACCAAACCCAAAACCAGGGGAGTATAATCCCCAACCAAATGGGCCGTACAGGATGCCAGTCGCCGGCACAAACGAATAGATGTTCCAGTATGGGTCCCAATACCAACCCGCGCCATACCAGCCGCCATACAAAGCCACTCTCCGGGCAGCATTTATGTTCGCCCGCGCCGCATACTCGCTTCTTATCTTGCTCCAACGATACAGGGCATCCGATTCGCGTGCATCCTTATTCGCTTTCTGCGCTTTCAGTGGCTGTGCGCTGGCGAGCAACACTTCGCGCCCTTTCTTTAGAGTGACGGGAGTGTCTCCCTGATAAACGGTTGCCTTCCCGTCCAGCACGCGCACGGCAGGCCGGTCTGCGTTGAATGCGTAGAGGCCCTTCTTTTCGATCCTAGCGGTGGCTCCGTCCACTTCCATAAACAGATTCGTCTCTTTGTATATCTCGTCCACCTCCAAGATCGCCGAGCCCCTCAACAGCTCGACACGCGTATCCGCAAGTCCGGAAGAGACCATCCGGATCCGGCTCTGATCGCCGATTCGCAAAAACGCGCCCGGTATCAGCAGCAACTCGGCCTTACCCTGCTTTGTATCGAGCATCTGGTTGACTTCGAGCACCGTCGTATTTACCGATTTCGCGGGCAACTGATGCCCATCTAAAACGACCCAGCCCTCTATATAGTTCAGCGTTCCGGGCACAAGGGTCGGTCCCATCGTCGCGGCCAATGCCGGCAATGCCAAGAGCACTAAAGCTGGCCGCCATGCTCTGCTGAAGTGGCGTTTCATTTTTGCTCTCCTACTATTTTTGATGCGGGCCGGCAGCACCACGTTGCTGAAGTGTGCAGCTAGTAAACATCAACAAATGAAGGAGTTACAGCAATTCATGGCGTGCCTCGATGCGTTACCCTGCCCTTATCAATCGACGAGTTCGTGAGCAGCATCCTTCGGAGGTGTGAGGCTGTACTTCTCCATCCAGTACTTGAGCGTCTTCCTGGTGATATTCAGAAACCGCGCAGCCTTGGATTGGTTCCAAGCACTTTTTTCCAGCGCCTTTAGCAGGAGTTCTTTCTCGACTTCTTCAAGGCTGATGCCTTCGTCGGGAATATCGAGATGGATCTGCGAAATCCGGTGTTCCTGCCGGCGGACGTTCTCGGGCAGATCGTCCGCAGTGATCTCTTCTTTCGAACTCAGCACCACGCAGCTTTCGATGGCATTCTCAAGCTCTCTGACGTTGCCTGGCCAGTTGTAGTTCACCAGCAGTTCGATTGCGCGGGGATGTATTCGGCGTGGAGGCAGGTTGTAGCGGCCTGTGCACTTGTGCACGAAGTGTTCCAGCAGAAGCGGGATGTCCTCGCGCCGGTCACGCAGCGGTGGAACACGCAAGTTTACGACGCTCAAGCGGTAGTACAGATCTTCGCGGAACGATCTATCCGTGATCATGTTTGTTAAGTCCCGGTTGGTTGCGGCGACGACTCGTATGTTTACGCTCAAGGGCCGTGTTTCACCGATCTTGTCGATTTCGTGCTCCTGCAGCACTCGTAGAAGTCGGACCTGCAAGGACTGCGCCAACTCGCTCACTTCATCCAGGAATACGGTCCCCCCGTGGGCAGCTTCAAATTTCCCGATCCTATCCGCCACAGCGCCGGTGAAAGCGCCCTTCTTGTGCCCGAACAGCTCGGATTCGATCAAGTTCTCGGGAATCGCGCCGCAATTGACGACCACGAAAGGTCCCCGTTTTCGCGGGCTGTTCAAGTGGATCGCTTTGGCCAGTAATTCCTTCCCCGTGCCGGACTCTCCCAGGATCAAAACCGTAGATTCCCGCAGCGCCACCTGCCTTGCGAGGTCGAACAACTCAACCATCTTCTTGGAATGACCGACCAAGTTCTCAAATCTGGAAGCCTTCTCTGCGAACGCCTGAAGATAGCGATTTTCACGGATCAATTTCCGGTGATCGAGCGCCTTCGCCACAACCACCTTGAGCGCATCTTCGTTCAGGGGTTTCAGGACGTAGTCGAAAGCTCCCAGCTTCATGGCTGCAACGGCATCAGCCACCGTTCCAAAGGCGGTCATCAAAATGACGTGGACCTCGGGCGCGGTCTCGCGCAGGCGCGCCAAAAGATCGAGACCGCTCATGCCCGGCATCTTGATATCGGATACCACGGCATCAAACTGGTGGTTATTCGCCAACTGGAGAGCCTCCTCCGCGCTGGCCGCAGCCGTGACGTCGTAGTGCTCTTCCTTTAACCAGAATTCGATGATGCGCCGCTGGCTGTCGTTATCCTCGACCAGCAGAACAGCAGGCTCATTCATCGCGTTCCCTCACGTCGAGTCTTGATGGTTCCTTTCTGCTCCTGAGGGAAATAGAGGGAGAACGTCATTCCCCGGACCGGATTTCGCGTGACCTCCAGCCGGCCTCCGTGTTGCTGCATGATTTGGTGCGCGATGGAGAGGCCCAAACCAGTCCCTTCCGGTTTAGTTGTGTAGAAAGGATCGAAGATCTGTTGCAGGTGTTCCTCCGGTACTTCTGTTCCTTCATCCTTGACGTGGATGGCCAGCCAACCGTCCTCATCCGCCATCCACAACTCGATGCTCCCTCCCTCGGGCATCGCATCGCTCGCGTTCAGAACTAGGTTTAGGATCACCTCTTTCACCTGGTCGGAATCCGCGGAGACTGCACAATCAATGCTGGGAGCATCGCAACGAATCTTGATCGGATGCGGCGGTGCAACCTCGTAAACCAGGCTGCCGATGTCTTCCATGAGTTGCCGGGCAGTGGTTGACCGGACCTGTGGCGGGCGGGGACGGGCAAACTCGAGAAAGTGAGTCAACATCGTATTCAGGTGAAGGACCTCTTTCTTGATGCGCCCTACAAACTCCGCGCGCTGCGAAGGGTCGAGCGCCGGCCGGCCGATGATCTCAAGACCACCCGTGATCACGCTCAAGGGATTGCGAATCTCATGCGCCAGACCTGCGGAGAGCCTTCCAAGGGCCGACAGGCGTTCGGCGCGCCTCAGGCTCTCGAAGGATTTTTGTAGATCCTCGTTTACTTCACTCAGGCGCTGTGCTGTTCTTTGAAGTTGCTCTCTTTGCCGTTTCTGCTGGTCTGTCAAGACTCCAGCCAGCCCTCCGAAAACAAAGAACAATATAGTTTCGGAGACCTGGTTAAACTCATAGCTCGGAAAGCCGTGCCATCGGGCAATGACGTGGGGAAGGAAGAGCAGCGCGGCCAGGGCCGCCGCCTGGAGTCCTCCCCGCAATCCATACCACAGGGCCGAAACGACTATCGGCAGGTAGTACGCTCGCTGAAACACCTCGTGCCAAGCCACCTCGCTTGCGCTCGCTGCGTAATGAACTACGCTGATTACCAACAGGCTGACGACGATCACCGCGATCCTCAACCTATTTGTGGTCAAGAGATTGACTTTCGCGCTTCGCGCTGTCGTGCCCATACGAGAATTCTGCTCACCATCGGGCGATTCGCGGCGCTCAGCAGCTACTTGGATCGATTTGGTATCTGTCTGTTGCACAAGCGTGAAATCAGTTGCGGGTCGATGCGATCGCGGCGTCCCGGAATTTTGAGCCGGCAGCCGGTGTCCTCGCCCCGAATCGGATGTCGATCGCGGCATTCCTCTCGAACTTTACTTCTCCGCCGCGGGCGATGACACTCGCATACACCGACCAGGCCAGCCCATAAAACCCCAAGCCTGTGCCGACCGGGCGGGAACTTTGCGCCGCCGCGGCACCTAACAGGCCGAATCCGGAGCCACCCCCCAGCGTCCGGCCGGGTGCGTTGGCGTCGCCCCCGCTAGTGGCGTGCCGGTCCTCATGATGCGCCGATTGCCCGGCGATCATGGCCGAGATCAGGGGTGCAAGTAGGCGAGACTTCGATTCCGTTGCCTGGACGCCGCCTTCTGAGTCCACCTTGACCGGCGTCTTGCCTCCTGCCTCCACCGCTTCAAGCGCTGCTTGTGTTCGCAAGGGTGCCGACTCGGCACTGTCGGATTTCCAACGTGCTGCTTCCTCAGGCAGATCGATCTTCTGGAAATTAAAGCGGAGTTGGCCGCCACGGTGGAACCAGCGTGCCTTCCTTGCGGTGACAACCGATCCGGATAGCCTCGTCCCTTCCGGCAGAATCAGCTTCTGCTCCCTGGAAAACAGCGGCGCTTCCAGCACCGCTTCCACTGTCTGGCCCTTTGTTGCCGAACTCGAATCCAAGGGCGTGATCAGCCGCGCTCGCGCCACGCTGTCGGCCTGGGGCTGAGATCCGAGCATGTCAAGCGCTCCAGTCGCCGCCCCCGAGCCGAACGGAAGAGCATCTTTGAGCTCGGCATCGAACCGTGTTCCGCGGCGTACCCATTGCGGGTGGTAGGGCAGCTTAGCCATTAAGAAATCGATCAATCGCTCCTTCTTGTTAGGGCCCCGGACGATGCCCCCAATCCCACGCGTGCGGGCGTCGATCTGCGCATTGATCTGGTCACGTGCCGTCTGCTTGCCGATGCCGAGAACGCCGCCCGTCCTCCCCGGCTTTTGTGCCTTTCTCTTTTTAGGCGGCGGACTCGGTGAGTAGATCGAATTCAGTCCGGTGGTTTCCCTAGTATGAAGCGGAACTTCACTTTGATCGCGCATTATCAGCGTGGTGAATTCAACCTGGGCACGGCGCAGCGGCGTGAAATCACCTCCCAGAATGGCCTGGAACCGCTGCCATTTGGAGAGCGGCTCGATCCGGCTGACCCGGCCAACGACATCCGCGCCTGAGGGTATCACCACACGATCAAATGCATAGACCGGGTCGAGAAGTTTTGCTTCCACTGGCGCCCCGGCGCGCTTGGAAATCTTCTTGGTTAGGTAGAGGCGCAGCGGTGCTCCCGGCGGAACAGTCAATGGAATGTTTTGGGTTTGGTCATCTCCGGCAGATGCCACGGAAAGGGCGCCAAACAACACGATAACGATGCTGCCCCGTCTCCCTGTCATAAGAACTCCTGGACCAGATCATAGCGCAGTAATCCGTCTATGGTGTCCGCCGAAAACATTACGACGGCTCCACGCGGATTCTAAGCCTTTGCCGCGCGGCAAAGAGCCGCCGTCTGACTGTGGCCGGGTCCAACTGCATGATCTCGGCGATCTCCTCGACCGTTTGATCCGCGACTTCTCTTAACACGAGCAGCACCCGTTCCCTACCCGGGAGCATCGAAAGAGCCCGGAGCACAAGAATTCGCTCACGACTTTCATTTATGGCCGATACCCCCTTCGGCTCCGAAGTTGGCGTGGATCCGGTAAGCCAACCGCAGAGCTTTCGTAGCCGGCGCAGTCTCAGTTCCACGCGGCACTGATCGATGGCAATCCGATATGCACACTTCATGAACTTATCCTGGAGACCGACGGCTCCAACTGTACGATACAGCCGCACAAAGATCTTCTGGGCCGCTACGTCGGCCTCCGGAGCGTTCCCGAGCAGAGCATAGGAAAGTGCAAACACTTTACCCTTCAGTTGTTCGACGATTTCCCGGAAAGCAATTTGATCATGCATCTGCTTCTGCACGTCCTGGCTGCCGGGGTCGTCAGTTCTTGCGCGGCGCTCCGCGGATCCACAAAACCGCTTCATCGCAATAACTCCTGCGCGCATACCCTCCACCGCGTCCGACGTTTGTTCGGAACGAATTTCAGTCTGTTTTGCCCTCAAGCACTCTCGCCAGTCGATATCGATACTGGAGCAACCACCTCTCAAATACGGGAGAATTGGTGCACTCACTGCGCCGAGTCCCGTCGGCGGCTGTATCGATGTCCCGCGGGCGGTTGGCGGCGTCAGCGAGCGGATCCGTCCTGTGATTGTCATGCTGCAACTCGCACATATATGAACCTCGTCAAACCTACGGCCTGGAGGGCAATGTGATTGCCAACTGTAAGCGTTGCACGAACGATTGATGTATCTGCCTGAATTCTCAGCGGTTAGATGCCATCCGCAGCCCGTTTGATTTCCGGTTGGCTGGTCGAACGGCTCCTATTCGGAATCGGCTGGGCCAAAGGGTCCAGCGACCTGTCCCAAACGGATCCGAACCAGACTCGGGGCCGCAACTTCTGCTCTCCTGTTTGGCATTGCGGTTCTGGCCTGTAGCTTATGAAAACAAGAGAGCTTCGAATGCGAGAGCAACTGCGTCCGGCGAACAGCCGGTTTGGCGGATCAGGTGCCTTCTTCCAGGGCGAATCCAGCTTTTGGATTCAAAGAAAGAAAAGAGAGGATTACGACAATGTTCAAAAGAATGCTACTCCCGGCAGCCCTGATTGTTGGCACTCTGGGTTTTGGGCTGACGCCGACAGCGTCCGCCGGCTGGTTCCGTCACAACGCGGCGGAGCGGCATGAACGCGCTGGGCACAATCGATACTACAGCGGTAGCTACGGCTATTCCAACGGGTACACTTACTACGGCCCGAGCTACAGCAACAGCTATGGCTATCGGCAGAACTACAACAACCACAGCAACAACGGTTACTATAACAACGGCTATCGCTACAACAGCGCGCCCAGCTATTCCAACGGTCACAACACGGGCCGCCAGTCGGGACATGGATCGCGGCACTGATATGCGATATCGAAGGAGCGCTCGCCGCTGGCCGGCAGTGGCCAGCGGCGTTGGCATGACGAAGAAAGGCCGGTTCTTATGAAACGTAGTATTTTTCAGGCACTTGCATCGCTGTACTTCGCGGTCGCCATGTTCGCGCAGACGCCGCAACCTAGCCAAGAGGGCTGGCGTAAATTCCGGGAGGCACAGGACCCGGCTCCGCGGGACCTGCAACAGTCTTCGGCTTCCACTGCGCCATCGCAACTGATGCTACCCGCTGGAACTTTTATCACCGTGCGAGTGAACGACCTGCTGTCCAGCGATCGCAACCAGCCTGGAGACGCTTTCACCGCCATTCTGTCGCAACCGCTGGTTGCGCAAGGCTACGTGGTTGCGCGCCGCGGCCAACTCATCGGAGGCCGGATTGCGGATGCGCAGAAAGCCGGGCGCGTCAAAGGAACTTCGCGGCTGGCCCTGGAACTGACCGACCTCGGCTTGGCGGACGGGCAACAGATGCCGGTCCGGACCGAACTGATTCAATATACGGGAGGCGCTTCGGCGGGCCGCGATGCCACCGCCGTTGCCGCTACTACAGGCATTGGCGCGGCAATCGGCGCAGCGGCCGGCGGGGGATTCGGCGCAGGCGTTGGAGCGCTTGCTGGCGCCGCAGCCTCGAGTGTTGGAGTTCTCGTTACGCGAGGACGGGCGACAGTCGTTTATCCGGAGGATACCTTGGTTTTCCGTACAATGGCACCTGTGACAATTTCGACTGATGCTGCCCAGCAAGCCTTCCAAATGGTTCGGCAACAAGATTACGAGCCGGGCTTGCAGAGCCGCCCATCTGTACGCCCTGTTCCGCCGCCTCCCTACTATTACGGTTATGGCCCCGCCCGGCCGTATCACTACGATCCGTATTTTTACGGTCCCAGCTTGTTCATTTATTCGCATCCCGGGTTCGGCTTTGGACACGGTTCTCATGGCGTCTTTCATGGTGGACACTAGCAACCGGCGCAGTACAATGCCACTTCGGAGGAGAGACTTCCTTGAACAGCTACTACGGGAGGAACTATGACAATGGCGGCGGCCATCGCTACAGCAACAGTACGTACTTCAATGGCAGCCACGGGTACAGCAACCGACGTGCCTCCGGGCATGGGCGTCAACATTGATACCCATCTCGAAGGCAGCAACGGCCGGCCCCAATCCACACCCGCATTCCAAGGCGGCGCGCCCAGGATTCGCTTCCACGCGTCAGCCGCTTGCCGGAACCGTTTGTACGTGAGAGCGTGCTGTTCAACGTTCTATGACCAGCACGAGTCTTGTGAGGACTTTCCCGGGCACGCTGAAGCCTGGAGCTCACCCGAAGCGGGTCGTTTCCCAGCGTACTGGCGACTTAGTTTGGCGCCTTGGACCGCTGGGCGAGGGAGCGACTCGTTCGCTTATGCCTAGTCACAAAATCAGGACAGTACAACTAAGCCGTACCATCCTTTTGGAAAGCAGTCCTATGAAAACAGTTCTCTTGAAAAGAAGCAGGTCTGATGCTATTCTGAATCCCGATGTTTGCTAGCTTTGCTGGCCTGTTGTTCGCGCTTTTCTCGGCTCTATCGCTCCCCATATCGGTGGCGTGCGCCGTGGAGTGTTTTGTGGGCGACAGGACTCCGAGCACTTCAGGGCACACACATCAGCATCACAGAGGTAGCTCCGATGGCTGCCCCGACAGCAGCACTCCTGGTGATAGCCATGCCGGACACGAGTGTGCCCACGCCCCTGTGGTCACAGAACGCATAGAGAAGGCAAACGTCAGGGGCGCTGCTGATTCTGGAAAGATTCTGCCCAACTTATCCGCGGAATGTCTGCAACGAACCCAATTCCATTTCCCCTCGGCGCTTGTAGTCGTGGAACGACGAAACGGCCCCGGTAATCTGGATGATCGTATTACGGTTCTCCGGATCTAACACACTTTCCCATCGTAGAGTCGCCACCCGCCCGCTGTTAGGGCACGGCTACCTGATTCCTACGTCACGATGCAAGCCCAACTCATGCTGGCGATTTTCGCCTGACGAGTAGCTTCAGTGCGCACCAAAGGCTGACGGGTAATCCAGTTATTTTGGTCTGACACCGTGCTGAAGGCCGATCAGACTGAATTGCTGTCTGCGTTACCTGCGTAATGGCGTCGCGCAGGCTGACCACAATGGAGCACCTGCTCCCTTCGCTCAGGGCCGTGGATCTCCACTATTGCTGATCCTGGCGCAGAGCACAACACAGCCTTGGACCTACGACGTCGAATCAGCGGGTCCGCTACCGAGCCACAGTGATATATCAGGGCACAAAGTGCGGCCGTCGGCTCTGATGAACTCACCGAAATACAGACGGCTAACAACAGAGAACTGCACATGGACATTCAAACAAAAGTAGAGCGACGGATTCAGGAACGTTCAGTGGGCGCACTGATCAAAGCGTTCCTAAAGTCCATCGTTTCTAAGAGCGCCTGGGAGCGTATCAGCGAAGTCCGTTGGTACCTGTGGGACATGTGGCACAACGTTGAGACGCGTGGTTTAGTGGACATCGAATCGCTAAGCATTGTAGGGGGCAACCGAACTCATGCGGTTCAATATGAACCGTCCGGCTCTGTCCACTCAATACTAAGGGACCTCTATATTGACTTTCGCAAGTACGGTTTCATTGATTTCGGCTCGGGCAAAGGCCGGGTTCTTCTACAGGCATCGGGGTTTCCGTTCGAGTCGGTCCAAGGAGTGGAATTCTCGGTCGAACTACATATGATCGCCGAGTCCAACATCCAGCGGTACCGGCGCTCGAAGATACGTTGCGGCGCGGTGAGATCCATTCTCGCCGACGCGACGGAATTTGACTTACCAACGATCCCGCTGGTGCTCTATTTCTTCAATCCCTTCGTCGGACCGGTCTTGGCATCAGTCATCGACAACGTTCGGCAGTCGATAGTAGCGCACCCGAGAGAAATCATTATTATCTGCGCCGGCAAGTGGATGTCAACCGCAGCGCTAGATTGTGTTCCAAACATCCAGGTTATATGGAGGCGACCGTATAGCACGGTCTATCTTTTGCCGACCTCCTTCCAAGCACAAGGAAAGCTTGATCGTCCATGTTAGTCACAGATCCGGGCGAGTCACGCAGCAAAGGGAACCAGTGATTACCGTTTGCGGTCATGACCTGCACATAAAGGGAGAACTAGTCCGCATTGCACAACGCGAGGCCGACGGTTACGAATCACTGGACGATCCGCGAACCCTGGTCGATGGATTGCGAAAATGCGAAACTCGGGTGGATCTCTTCACATTCATGGAGATTCGGCCGGAAGACCCTCCCCGATTCTCTTATCCTCTGGAGATGGATAACCTGGCCGTCCTGACGCTGCAGGACTATGAAACCTGGTGGGAGCGTCAACTCAACAAAAAAGCTCGGAATCGAGTTCGACTCGCGGACAAAAGCGGTGTCGTTGTGCGGCAGGTCGCCTTTAACGATGCACTCGTGGCAGGAATATGGGCAATCTACAACGAATGTCCGTATCGCCAGGGACGCACATTTCCTCACTACGGGAAGAACATCCAGTTCGTGCGCGCGCACGCCGGGACCTTTCCTGAAAGTAGTATCTTTGTGGGCGCTTTCTTCAAAGATAAGCTCATTGGCTTTCTGAAGATGACCTGCGATCAGACGCGTGCGCAGGCCAATCTCATGAGCATCCTTTCGATGGTTCAGCACCGAGATAAGGCACCTACAAACGCCCTCCTCGCTCATGCTGTTCGCATCTGTGTTGAGGAGGGTATTGCTCATCTTGCCTATCAACAGTTCTCGTACGGAAAGCGGAAAAGCGACAGTTTAAGCGAGTTCAAGAAGCACAATGGGTTTCAGCGCGTCGAGGTGCACCGTTATTACGTACCGCTTACACCGTTGGGGTGGGCAGCATTTCGTCTTGGTCTACACAAGCGTCTGGCCGACCAGCTTCCCGCCCCGGTTATCGAGAAGTTTCGGGAATATCGAAACATATGGTACAAGCACAAGCAATCTTAAGAATAGGGTTTCGTTGGCTCTGAGAGTAGCGCCAGCGGCTGATGCTGCCTGGCGAGGGTGCGGGAGGGAAGAACGAATCGTATGCGAGTGAGAGTCCGGGTGTTGGCCGCTTTAATCCCAGTGTTAAGCGCGCCGGTGCGCTCATCCGCGCCTGCAACGTATTATGTTGACAATTCGGGCGTCCCGCCGTGCAGCAACACTCCAGGTGGCGGTACGCAAACGAATCCCTGGTGCACGATTTCCTACGGCATCAGTCGAATCGCCGGCGGAGATACACTTTACGTCAAGGCGGGCAGCTATAAGGAGGATCTTTACATCAATGGGCCGGCAGGAACCGCAACCAGCGCTACAACGATTCGGGCTGCTCCCGGGGAAATCGTCACTGTGGTTGGAGGCGGGATGGATTCCGGCAGAGTGAAGATTGTGAATACCAGATATCTCAATTTCGAAGGCTTCGTCGTAACCAACTTCAACCAGGGCATCTTCGTGGAAAGTGCCAATAATATCGTTCTCCAGAACAACACCGTCCATCATGTCGGACAGGAGGCGATTCACGTCATGGGGAATTCGAGCTTTATCTTGATTCAAGGCAACGTGGTTCACGACACGAGGCAATGGCAGTACAACGGCGAAGCCATCTACATCGGCACCGGATCGCAAGGCGACCTCGACAACACCAATAATGTTGTAGTCAAAAACAACATGCTCTACAATGCGACGGACGAGGCGGTCGACTTAAAACCGGGAACTCACGATTGCATTGTGGAGGGTAACGTGATTCAGAACGTTACACAAGATCCCGCCTGGTCCCCGGAGTGGGGAGCCATTGAGGTAAGCCAATCGAGCGGCGGCAACCAATCTTGGGGGGCGTCGCCGAACCACGTAATCCGGAACAATGTGATCCACAGCGCAAAGACGGCTATTCGGCTCGGAACGGGCAGTATTGCCTACAACAACGTTATCTACAATACTGTGGCGCCCTACTACGGGATCTTCGTCGACAACGTGGTCAGAGACTCCTACGCGCGCAAGGTGTATCACAACACTGTAGATCTCCCTGTTGTGCGTGCCGTCGTGGTGAACGGTGCGAGCGCCGAGATCAGAAATAATATCGGGCCGAATATGCCGGACAACATCCCGACGGACGATTCCTTTTACGTCGCTAAAGCAACGGGGAACTACCGTTTGGTTGCGGGAAGCGCTCCGATAGACAGAGGCGTGGACCTTACGGGTGCCGCTCCGACCGATTTCGACGGCAAGAGTCGCCCAGTCAATTCCCGATCCGATTTGGGAGCATATGAGTTCGTGCCAAGTGGAACCGCTCCGAGGAAACTCGGCTCAACACGGGCAGCCGCCACTTGTTCCCAGGCCGACGTCCAAAGCGCGATAGATTCAGCTTCCGACGGCGACACGATCGCTGTCCCGGCTGGAATTTGTATTTGGACGGCGTCGGTGAAAATTATCGGCAAGGGACTCACGTTGCGGGGCGAAGGCGTTGACCGGACCGTCATTACAGACAGTATGCCCTCGGCCAATGTGCTGGAAGCTGAAATTAACAACACGAACTCACTGTTGCGGATCACGGGTTTCACGTTCAACGCTAACAATATTGCGAAAACGACAGCGCTCGCTGAAATGGTAGTCTCTGCTTCGAGCGACGCCATCGACAAGTTCAGAATCGATAACGTTAAACTAGCGAACGTCTACAGCCGTGGCATATTCGTAGTCATGAACGGGTTCGACGTGAGCGGAGTGATCGACACGTGTGAGATCAATGCGGCCCTCAGCGCTCCGACACAGGGGATCACGATAGAAGGTTCGGGCCCGCAGCAGCGTACGCCGTTCCGCCGGCCCTTCACGATAGGAACCAAACGCGCCATCTACGTCGAGGATTGCACGTTCAACTATTCATTTCCGAACGATGGTGTGCTTGACGCCTACACCGGCGGCCGATACGTATTCCGTAACAATACCGTTAAGGGAACGTTCATCAGTCACCACGGGGCGGACTCCGGGGATGGAGCGGGAGTAGCCAGTTTCGAGATCTACAACAATAGGTTCGATTCGGCAGGTGTGGCCGGTATCGGCCAGATGATGTTTTTCCGGTCTGGTACCGGCGTGGTGTTTGGCAATGTGTTCACCACGTCCGGAGGCGCGGGGTACAGTCGACCGATTACGCTCACCAATTATCGGAGCTGGCAGAGCTTTGGATATTGGGGCAAATGCGACGGCACTTCGCCGTGGGACGAGAATCAGCCGGGCAAACAAGGGTATGCCTGCCTCGATCAAATCGGGCATTTCTTTACAGAGAATCGAGGCGGAAGTAATGCGCTCAAGCCACTGTACCTATGGTCGAACACGTTGAACGGGGCTCGGTCGGATGCTGTTGTCCAGAGCGATCTCGGCCCGCTCCTGCTCACGCACATTCTTGAAAATCGGGACTTCTACAATCAAGCCGCCACGTTCGATGGCAGCACCGGCATTGGCGTCGGTTTAGCGAGCGCTCGGCCGCAAACGTGCTCTCCCCTGACCGCCTATTTCGCAACAGATACCCAGACTCTATTCCAGTGCGTGGCGGCGAATCAGTGGACCAACTATTTCACACCGTCTGCCTATCCTCATCCCTTGCGCGCGCCTAAGACGGCGACGGGAGCACGCTCACGAGCGCGCCGATGATACCTATTCCGTAACAATACCGTTAAGGGAACATTTATCAGTCACCATGGGGCGGACTCCGGGGATGGAGCGGGCGTAGCCTGTGTTTTTTGCAGATCAACATGGCGCCGGATGTCTTGACATACCCGTGCCCACTAGTGCGAGCGCGACCGTACTGCGTACACCTCATAGAACTTTGAATGTGAACTCCACAGTCAAGCGCACCGCCACAGGTTTGCCGTCCTTGGTCGCTGGGCTGAACCTCCACTCCTTCAAGGCCTCAACTGCGGCGCGGTCTAGCTCGGTGTCCAGGCTATCCACGACAACAATCTGTTTCGGGAGTCCCTTTGACGTCACGATGAAGCCGAGCAGAACCGTTCCCCGAATTGCTGCGCGCCGGGCTCGATCTGTATACTCAGGCCTCTTGGTCCGCGTGGCTCGAGGAGGCGTGATTTCTTGGCCGAGATTATAGACCTGCTCATCTACGCCGTCTTCAGCTTGGTCTGACTCTCTTCTTCCGTCTTGCATCCACGCGATGTTGAAGCCCTTTAACGTCGCGTCACCATACGTTTGGGTGATTCTACCTCGCTGCTGCAGCTGTTGCGAGCTTGTTCGCTCGCCTGGCGCGCCGCGGAAAGACGTACTTGAAAACCGAGGGCACTCACGAAGAGGGTGGCACAAAATCGCTGTGGGACCCATTGTGAAGTCACGGTTCCGGGCAGGAACCTGTCCCGGCAAAGCAAGAGACAACAACCATAGTCGGCCGGCAGCAAATCTCAGCCACGCCAGTCGGATGCCAAGACGGACGGCCACGCTATCACCTCCAGTCATCATACATTCGGACGACGGCTTTTTTCCGAACGTTCAAATATCCGCTCAGGAGCGATCCGAACTTCGGTGCCAGCAGTCAATCAGACGCGGAACGCCATCGCCTTCCTGTTGCCGTTGAGCCTGCACGATGATGGCATTGTTGGAGTCGCGTTGGTGTATGGTAATGCATGATGGCTAGCGCGAGCACGTTCTCTGGATCGGCGATTCACCCAGGCGGCGCCATCGTATGCTCGCCAATGCGCCTAAGCCATTTCGGCGATGCTTCATGGCGACTGGTGTTCTTGATGGTGGCAGTCTCTTCAACTGCGCATGGATTTCAGGCGAACACCCGTTCTGACCATCCTCTCCTTCACGATCTGATTGACGACTATCGCACCACAATAGCGCTGGCCCAGGCCTGTCTCGATCGGAACCCTCGTCAAGAAATCGTGACTTTATGCACAACCGCCGTCGGCTTCAGGGAAGAAGTGCGTCGTCTGGAAGCGTGGTCCGAGCAGTGGTATCAAACCACAATTACAGAACACCGGGACATTAAGAAAGAGCCCGTGGTGAAGGCTATCCTTAAGGCGAAGCCAGGCAAAACCAACCCCGTGATTCGAGACCAGTTGGTGAAGCAATACGGGGTACTGCTGGACCGCCTGGGACAGTGTCAACAAAAAGCGCTACATGCGGACCTCAGTGCATTCTGCAAGACGGAAGCGGAGGTCATAAGAGCCGAGAAAGCTCGTGCCGACCGTTGAACCGAAAACGGCCATGATCCCTGTGAATCGCCCTAGTGCGCAGGACGCTCCTGGTCCCGTGGGTCCCTGAACACCTTTGCCGTGATTAAGGATTCTGCCATAGAAGCTTGCCCCTTGGCGGGAGGAGAAATCTGCAAGCGAGCGAACGAACCGCCGTAATCGTGCCCTCTCCGCCGGAATGTTCTCCCGGCGGTTCGCCTTGAAGATGACGATGTTCGCGCCTGTTCGAACGCGAGCGGTATCGAATCCGCTTTCCTGACGTGTTATAATTCTTCCGATGCGGGCGGTGGTCCCAATTCGCCTCATTGCGTTCCTGGCAATCGGACTGACTGCCGCGAACGCCCGTTGCTTCCTGTCTTGTGAACTTCGGGAGGTTCACAACTGCGATCAGAGCACAGCGGCCCGTGAGCCCAAGACGGATACCGACTGTTCTGATATGCCAGATCGATCTGGCAACTCGGGGTCCAATCCAAAGCATGATCAGCACCAGGGCTGTTCGCACTCGCTGCTTGCTGCTCAGGATCAAGTAAGCAGTTGGGTTCTGATTCCTCAATTCAACACCGTCGCTGAAGAGCAACTGGCCGACCCGGTGCACGATTGCTTGAGGTTTTCAGCGATTGTGCTGGCCACGGAACATTCTCCTCCAATTCATTCTCCCAGCCTCAGCGCTGTCCTGAGAATTTAGTCTCGTTTCCAAATCTGTTATCGGCATAGGCGGCCCTGCCTCTACGCACGAGAAATAGCTCGTTCGTCAACGAACTGCTGACGGTACTCGCTAGCTGTTGAAGAGCAGCTGCGGCGTTACTCCGCGCGCGAACGGTGCATTGCCTGTCGTTAATAACAACGCGGCAATCCCAATCACGTCGTCCGTTGGTGGCCTAGTTGACCAAGGATGGCGGTGCGAATAATGCCGCTCGCTGGGAGCATCGTTTCCAATCCTTGCAATCGCTGCAATCGCTGCGAACAACGGCAGCGGGAAAACTGAAAGGAGGCCAAAGATGGCTAAGAAAAAAGACGATTCCGAAGTTTCGAACCGCACAATATTTGTTTGCCACGCCCCCGACGCCGAGAGCGTCTGCTTGGCTGGCACGTTTAATGACTGGGATCCACAGCGGACGGTGATGGAACGCAGAGAGGACGGAGCGTGGCGGGCCGAACTGGAGCTCGATCCCGGCCGGTATGAATACAAGTTCCTTATCAACGGCCACTGGTGCTGCGAGCCGGGACATGGCGAGGACACAGAATTGCCGGATTGCGTGCGCAATGCGTTCGGCACGATGAACCGCGTCATTGATGTCGATAGCGGGGGCGGCGCTGTCGTAGAAGTGGGGTTTCAGGTCGCTCGACCTATAGCGTCAAGCGCTCTTTGATCTCACCGCTGCCGGTGTGCCGTCCGCGCCCGTCTGAAGGCGTCAGCACCACCGGGGGAAGGCTAATGTTCGGACCAATGGCAAAGAAGCATGACAACTGCGCTCGGGCTCCGAGAGTACTGTCCACCTACATTGTGCCCCTTGTGCTCGTGATGCCAATAGTCTCGATACATACCGGGCTGTGCAATGGCCAGGATCTTGGCCGCACAGTATCACTATCGGACCAACAACTGTTAGCCGCGTTCCGAGGAAAATCGGCGGATGAACTTCTGCAAGAGTATCTTCGCGACCCTCCATATCCGATATTCGCTATTCGCCGGATTATAGATCTCGAGGATCGGAGCGTCATTACCGGTCTTGAACGCGCCTTCGGGCGGGCCGATCGCGAACTCACCCGGCAATTCCTTGCTGCGGCTCTCGTGAGGCTGGGCGCCTCTCATCCGGCATATTTTGAGTACCTCGCGAGTGGAGCTGCGGTCGCCGCAACGAGTGATCTTCCCTTTCCGGTAGCGCTCGGGTCTCAATTCGACACTGTGCTCCGATTCAAACCCGAGTTTCTCTCCTGGGTGAGAAAACACGGAGCCAATCTGCAGTTTGCGCTGTGGCAGGCCGTGTTTGACCTCCCCGCCGTGGTCGAAGCGCTCGGGGAAGCTGCGGACCCACGATCGCGCTCGATTCTATTGCGCGGTCTTAATTCGCCGAATGTGCTGGTTGTCTTCGAGGCGTCGCTGGGGCTCGCACGGCTACAGGACGACGCCTGTGTCCCGAAGATTATCGCGGCAGCGAAGCGGATGGAACACGAGGAGCGGAACCTGATCGCAAAGACGTTGCTGTATTTCACCAGTGCAAAGGCGCAGCGGGCAGCCGAGCGTTTCATCAAGGATCCGGCTCGACTTCAACGCTGGCGAGCTGAAGTGGACGGGCGGGGATGGAAAGAAGCGATGCGGGATAACGGTCACTCAAGATGAGCAAGAGTGGGCTACTTCATCGACATCGTGTGCATTTCTCGTACGAAGCCGCTCGGTGGAGTGTGGGCAGATGTCTGGAGCAATCCAAGCAGTGCGGTATCAGATTTCGTCGAACCGAGATATTCGAACGTGTGAAATGACCACGATAATGGCGCCGAATTGTCCATGTAAACCAGAGGAGATGAGAATGCACCAATCGTCCGCGGAACGCGGCCGTCCGGGAACTGAAATTGGAGGGTTCCCGTGGATATGCCGGATGGCGTCGGGTATCTCGCTGGGGGCTTATTTGGCGGGAGTCTCCCTCTGGGGACAGACATCTCCGCCACCGGAACCGCTCAAAACGTCAGTCACGGTGGTAGGGGATCTGACGACCGAAACCCCGGCGACCATTTCCGTTCTGCGGCGGGAACAATTGGAAGAGATCCCCGCCGCTACGCTCGACAATCGTCTGCGTAATGTTCCGGGCTTCAGTTTGTTCCGGCGAGCTTCCAGCCTGGTGACTCATCCAACCACACAGGGTGTTTCGCTGCGTGGCTTGGGATCGAGTGGAGCAAGCCGGACCCTGGTGCTTTGGGATGGCATACCGCTCAACGATCCGTTCGGGGGCTGGGTATATTGGACGCGGCTCGATCCGCAGGAACTTGATCGAGTGGAGATTGCAAGGGGGGCAACCACCAGCGCTTTCGGAGACCGTACGCTTAGCGGAGCCATCGCCCTTTTTTCGCGCCCGCTGGAAATGCCAAGACTTACTGGAAGCTATATAGCCGGCAATCGTAACACGCAGGAAGTCTCGGCCGGATTTTCTGAGTCATGGAACCGCTGGGCCGCCTCGATCGATGCTCGGGCGTTTACGACGGATGGATACTTCATTGTTCCCGCCGCTGTACGAGGAAGCATAGATACTCCAGCCGGCGTGCGCTTCGTAACCGGCAACACGCATCTGGACTATACCGGGCCCCGCCATCGCCTTTTCATAAAGGCCGATATGCTCGTAGAAGATCGGAAGAACGGAACAGTCTTGCAGACGAACTCGACCAGCCTAGGCACCGTTTCGGGTCGCTATTTCCGGGAGTCCGCGAACACAACCCTTACTGGCTTGGCCTACCACACGCGTGAGCAGTTCCACGCTGGTTTCTCGGCGGTCGCCGCCGACCGCAACAGTGAGCGGCTGACCAGCCGCCAGACCGTGCCGGCTACGGCTACCGGAGGCGCTCTTTATATGCAACATCGCCGGAGCCAATGGGAAGCGTTCGGCGGAGCGGACACACAGCGCAGCGCGGGTGAGAGCATCGACCGGCTGGTCCCAACCGGCTTGCGCGTCGGTGGAGGGACTATTTGGGAGCGTGGTCTATTTGGGCAGCTCCAAGGAAGATTTCGGCAGGCCCTGTTATTCGTTGGCGCACGAGAAGACTGGACTGGGCAAGGCGGGCAGTTTTTTAGCCCACGTGCCGGTGTCGTAGCCGGACGAGGCTCGTGGCGCGCGAGGACCTCGGTTTACCGAAGCTTTCGGGCGCCGACCCTCAATGAGCTTTATCGTGAGTTTCGCATGGGAAATGTGGTCACCCTGGCCAACGCCGGCTTGCGTCCGGAGACAGTTTTCGGAGCAGAGGTCGGGGCCGACTGGGAAGTCAAGGACATGCGCTTGACGGTGACCGGCTACCGGCTTGCACTCGATGGTTTGATCACAAATGTCACCCTGACCGCGACTCCCAGCCTGATCACAAGGCAGCGTCAAAACGCAGCGGCGGCCTTGGCTCGGGGCGTGGAAGTCGAAGTTCATCAGCGCTGGCGCCACTGGCAAGGGCAGCTCGGGTATTTGTATGCCGACTCCCGTTATCGGACAGGCGAGCGTATTCCCCAATCGCCACGGCATCAAGGCTCGGCGCAGCTCGTGTACCAGCGCGGCGGGACAACGGCTTCAGCCGGACTGCGTAGCTATGCGCTGCAGTTCGAGGATGATCGTAACCAATTTGTGTTGCCGGGTTTTGCGACGGTGCAGTTGGTCATACGGCAACGGCTGTCGGCATCGCTGACTGCCCTGGCGGAGGCGGAGAATCTCTTAGATCGGCAATACTTGGTGGGCTTCAGTCCTACGCCCAACCTCGGTGGTCCACGCTTATGGCGCGTTGGGCTGCGCTGGGAGGGACGATGGCCCTGACTTACAAAGAGAGGAGGGTTGTTGTGATGACGTGACGTAACTACGTTAGGAGCCGGCCGTTCCACCGGAGTCTTCTATGAATCAGGAGCCCTCTTGAGGCGTCGATCAAGAATCCGGGATCGCGGCACAGCGGCAAGTCGATTCGCAATACGCTACAGAGGCGGAATAAGCAGGTAAATAGAAGCTACTTTCGCCTGCAGAGCTCAGCGTAGCGTAATTTTCAAGCCAAGCGCTTCAACAGCAGGAACACCTCATTGGCCATTCTGTAGCGATCGCGGTCGCTTAGTTGGCCGGCTGTTGCAGCCCGGGCAACGGCGGCAATGTGTTCACGGAGCATATCGGCCTGCACCCGCCGCAAAGCGGCGGTGATTGCCCCGATTTGATTGATCACGTCGAGACAGTACCGTTGCTCCTCAATCATCCGTTGAAGCCCGCGGATCTGTCCTTCGATGCGCCGTAGATGGAAACACCTACAGATCAATGCATGTCTACGTAATGATGGAACGAGCGCGACAGATTTTGAGCGCGCGCAAGGTCGTTGTATTTGCGAGTCGGTGCAGATGTTCGTGTTGCTAAACGGTTACGCAGGAACTGTGGGTTTCCCGTCCGGGAGCTGATTTGGATTTCTTGTAAGCTCGGACACTCTAGTGGACCGTTACGTGCTCGCAAGTTTAGACGAGATCATCGGACAGGTCGGTTGATCTGCGCGGCCAGGGAGAAGTGCGAGGCAAAGACCCTGTTTCTGCTTCTAATCGAAAGTTGGAGAGTATGCCTGATCCATCGAGACGCCGTTTCTTGCAATCCGCGGGTGCGGGAACGCTGACCGCCAGTCTTCAGAGGTTTGCGCCTGCCTATGCCTGGGCCAATGCGCTGGGTCAAGCCCCCAAAGGCGCAGAGCCTGACGCAATTGATCTCGTCATCAAAAAGGAAAAAATCAGCATCGGAGGGAAAGAGGCCAGTGCAACTCTGATCAACGGAACGATACCCGGGCCGGTATTGCGATTCCGGGAGGGTCAAAAGGTAACGGTGCGGTTGACGAATCATCTGCAGGAAACCACATCGATCCATTGGCATGGCGTTCTGGTGCCGTTTGAGATGGACGGTGTACCCGGCGTCAGCTTCCCGGGGGTCCGGCCAGGCGAAACATTTACATACCGCTATACGCTTCGCCAGAGCGGGACCTATTGGTATCACAGCCATTCGGCCATGCAGGAACAGACCGGAGTGTTCGGTCCATACATTATCGATCCGGCCGGAGATGAGCCGGTCAAATACGATCGTGAATATGTCGTGATGTTGTCCGACTGGACCTTCAACGATCCGATGAGCGTGCTCGGAAAGCTGAAGAAGCAGGGTGACTACTTCAACTTTCAGCGGCGCACTGTCCCTGACTTCTTCCGGGATCTCTCGCGCAAGGGTTGGGGCGCCACATGGTCGGACCGCCTGATGTGGGCGCGGGAGAGGATGGATCCCACCGACATCCTGGATGTCACCGGCTATACGTACACCTACCTGGTGAACGGCCTTGCTCCGGAATCAAACTGGACAGCGCTCTTTACCCGCGGTGAACGCGTGCGCCTCCGGTTCATCAACTCCTCGGCGATGACAATCTTCGACGTCCGGATTCCCGGATTGAAGATGTCGGTTTTTCAGGCAGACGGTCAGAATGTCGAATCGATAGACGTGGATGAGTTTCGGATTGGCGTCGCTGAAACGTACGATGTGATTGTTCAACCCACTGAAGAAATGGCGTACACGATCTTCGCTGAGGCCATGGATCGCAGTGGGTACGCCGCCGGAACTCTGGCTTCCCGATCGGGGATGCGCGCCGACCTTCCTGCCCGGCGCAAGCGCCCGCTTCGGACCATGGCTGACATGGGTATGGCTAACTCGCACGGGATGCCGGGGATGTCTGCCGGTAACGCAACTGGACAAGAACACCAGGGCGTGCCGATGCCACAAGGCAAGACGAGCGCCCAGGACCATCAGAATATGCCGGGCATGAAGATGCCTCCCGGCAAGACCGGCGGTCAGGAGCACCAGAACATGCCCGGTATGCAGACGCCTGCCGGCAAGGAGGATCCACAGAAACCAGCGATGGCCCGGATGAACATGCCCGGCATGCAAATGACGATGCACGGACCCAATTCCCATGGTCCTGGAAACTCCATGGTCGCCATGATGCCCAAGAATCGGCTCAACGAACCGGGTGTCGGTCTCGGGGATTCCGAGCGGCGCGTATTGGTGTACACCGATCTGCGCCGGTTGGTGGTAACAGAAACTCCCGGAGACCCTGAACGCGGGATCGAGCTGCACCTGACGGGAAACATGGAGCGGCAGATCTGGGGTTTCAACGGAAAGAAGTTTTCAGAAGCGCCGGAGTCGATTCCGTTACCGTACAACCGCTGGTTCCGAATCACGTTAGTGAATGACACGATGATGGACCATCCCATGCACATCCATGGCATGTTCATGCTGATTGAAAACGGCGCGGGTGAACGCCTCCCGTACAAACACACAATCCTGGTCAAAGGCGGCGAGAAGATGTCCTTCTTGGTGAAGCCGGACGAACCTGGTCCGTTTGCCTTCCATTGTCATTTACTCTTTCACATGGAACTGGGAATGTTTCGCGTAGTCTCGGTCCCTAATGGACAGGCGGTCAGTTCAAAATGAGTTTTTCAGGTTTTCGTATCGACCGAGGACTTGCCTGTGCGATGGCGATGATAGCTGCGGAGATGATCGCTCCGCGCGCTTCGGCGCAGGAACCTCCGGTTCACGACAATCCGATCCGCAGTTTTGTCCTTGTAGATCAACTTGAGTACGCATTTCGAAAAGATGCGAATGCGATTCGGTTCAACGGCTTGAGCTGGATCGGAGGCGATTACAACCGGCTATGGATCAACACGGAAGGCTCGAAAGCCACGAATCAGTCTGTTGAGGACACCGACGTGCAACTCTTGTACGGAAGGCTCATTGCGCCGTTCTGGGACGTTCAGGGCGGAGTGCGGTACTTCCGGCCGAGAGCAAATGCACCGTCGCGAGGCTCGGCAGTGATCGGAATCACGGGCCTTTCGCCCTATCGGTTCGAAGTCCAGGCGGCAAGCTTCATCAGTACCAAAGGCGAGGTGTCCGGTCGCGTCGAATTGGAATACGAACTGTACATGACGCAGCGCTTGGTTGCGCAGCCGCGTTTTGAAACAAACGTGGCCATCCAAAGGGCGCCCGAACTTGGCATTGGCCGCGGTTTCAACGACGCCGAGCTTGGTATGCGGTTGCGATATGAAATCAAGCGGGAATTCGCGCCGTACGTCGGCGTCTCATGGACAAGCAGGTTCGGCGAAACCGCGGATTTCGCAAGGGCGCGAGGAGATACGGTCCGGACTCTCGGGTTTGTCGTGGGTGTTCGTATGTGGCGTTAGCAAGGCTCGTCAGGCCATGCCGTTGTCATCAGATGAGCTTGACGTTCAGTGCTGCTTCTGAGTGGAGGCGATCTTTATGGAAATGGATCCAGTTTGTGGAATGGCTGTTGACCAGCAAAATGCCGCTGGTCACAGCGAGTATCAGGGCAAGACCTATTACTTTTGCTCGCTGTCCTGTCAGGAACAGTTCAAGCAAGAGCCGGAGAAGTTCGCAGTCAAAGACCCACGAAACTTCCAGTAGAGCGAAAGGGATGCGCATAAGGAAATAGCATCCCGATCGAAGTTAACAGTTTTCAAGTGCCCTAATCCTGGTTCAGCCCGCCGTGGAAAGGCTCGTTGAGCTCATAAAAAGGTCTCAGTGATGGAACACACAATGGAACATCAGATAACGAATGAAATGCGCGAGTGCATCGACAACTGCTTGCAGTGTCATGCAATCTGTCTTGAGGTAAGCATGCATTGCCTAGAGCTCGGTGGACGGCATGCGGAAGCAGAACTCATCCGAACGCTGGCAGACTGTGCACAGAGCTGCATTGCCAGTGCGGATTTCATGCTGAAGATATCACCTCACCATCGTCGCTACTGCGCAGCCTGCGCTGAACTCTGCACTGATTGCGCCGGAGCTTGCGAGCGGATGGCCAATGGCGATGAACTGTTGCAACGCTGCACTGAAATCTGCAGGCGCTGCGAAGCAACCTGCCGTCAGATGGCCGCCTAGTTGAGCTTAGATCACCTAAAGGAAAAGGACTATGATACAGAATCCCCATATCCGCGGCCCTCTGCTCTATCTTGTTGCCGCCAGCTTCGCCCTTACCGCCCTTGCAGACAGTCCTGGGCGGGGTGTCACAGCCCGATTTGAAGTTGACTTCATGCAAATGTCTATCGATCATCATTTTGCGGCGCTGCGAATGACCGAGCTCGCGGCGGGGACGGATTTGCAAAGGACGGGAGCAATAACTCCAGGCGAAGGCACTTCCCCTACGCAAGGCTTCGCTGCTACGAGAGCGAAAGCGACTCTCGATGATATTAAATCCTTAGCACGCCGTAACAACCGTATGCAGCGCGAGGAGATTATGACGCTTCAGGGTTTTCTGCGAAACTGGTACGGCATCAACTACCAGCCGAAGATTCGCCCTGAATCTCAGACCATGATCAACCTTCCCGAAAGGGCACAACCAGGCGATGATTTTAACCACACGTTTTTTGAAGTATTTAGCCGTCATCACTTTAGCTTGATGCAGCCGGTGAACGGATGCATGACAGGATCGGACTTAGAGCATTTCGATCTGCGCCGAGCGTGTAACGGGATGTGGCATAGCCAAATCGCTGACATTGATGAGATGCGCCACGAGCTTGCAAAACACTACCGTATTGTTGACTATCAGCCGTTCGACGGAGAATCGCCCTTAGCCACATCCACGACGGCTCCGCGCGGTCAACACACGGGCAGTGGATCTGAACAGCACTAGCGACTCGGATGACGTTGCAAGCGGTTCCGAACAAGTTGAATCAGAGGAGGAACCGGAGCACAGGCAGTCAGTGCTGGCTTGACCTGCGTCTTGGATACAGGTTTTAGATTGAAAAGTGCGGGAATGATGGTGATTGCAATGGCGCAAAGCAACTCGACCCGACCGCAGCCGCAGGAACAGGACAAGGGTATGGGCGGAATGATGGGGATGATGCAGCAGTGTCGTCAGCACTGTCAACAAACCCAGCAGTCCGGAGAACGCCTCTCAGAGAGTATTGCCGAGGCAAAGCAATCAAATGATCCGGCTAAGATGCGCGCCGCACTCGATCAGGTTGAAAAACAGCAGTCCGAAATGCAGCAACACATGACCATGTGTATGCGCTCGATGGACAAAATGGGGAATATGCCGGGAATGCAGGGCAACATGGGCGGAATGAAGCACGGCGATAAGAAATCAAACAACAAAAAGCCCATTCGGGACTATACTTCCCGGACCGGGAACAGCAGGCGAGTTCTTCGGAACCGCCGAGTGCGCCGGTAGGCGGGCTGGGGCCAGGAGGATAGCGTAAATGTCGGCTGCCGTTGCACAAATAGCGATCGCCCGAACTCTTGAAAAGCACCGCTCTGAGAAACGAGTGCTTGCGCTCGTCCGTGAAGCGCTCGATGCTCTTGGCGGCATGTCGCGCTTCGTGAAGGCAGGGCAGACTGTACTGATCAAACCCAATCAGACCGTCTTCTACTCGGCTGAGGAGGGTTGCACGACGGACCCGCTAGTAGTGGGGGCCCTGATCCGTCTCGCTAAAGCCGCGGGCGCAGCGCGTGTGCAGGTCGCCGAATCGAGTGGTGGTTTCTTCTCTTCTATGGAGTGCATGCGCATCACCGGCATGGCCGCGATCGCAGAGCGTGAGGGAGCCGAGCTGATCGACCTCGGGAGCGATGATGTTCCCAACCGAACCGTGCCCATCCCTCATGGCATGGTTATCCGGGAGGCGCCGATCCCCGCACCGTTGCTCGATGCGGATGTAATTATCGATGTTCCGAAAGCCAAGAACCACCACATCGAGCCGATCACAGGCGCTTTGAAGAACTGGGTTGGGACCGTGAATCAACGGTGGCGGAACCACAATCACGGCGATGAAGACATGATCGGCCGATTTATGGATATTATGTCGGTGACACGCCCGCATCTCTGCGTCGTAGACGCTCTGATTTCGGGCGAAGGAGACGGGCCGATTGCGAACCTGCCTCGCTGGTGCGGCTGTATACTCACCTCCACTGATCCCGTCGCAACCGATGTTGCGATCGCCCGACTGCTTGGCCACGACTGGCGAAAGCTGGGCTTTGCGGCCGAAGCCGAGAAGCGAGGTATCGGTGTACGTGAGCCTATCGAATTCCTTGGCGTACCACTCGAGGAAGTATCTTTTGCCTCCTGGCCCGGTCACGAAGGGTACGATTACTTGCCGATCAACTTCCTTGTAGGTTCCGGAGTGACACTAGCCGGAACCATCGGCCACGTGAAAAGCGCCATTGACAGCATGTTGCGTCGCGGTGAGCTGAATCAGGTCATCTGGCTAAAGGGGACGCCGACCATCATGATCGGCGCGACGGAAGATCCTTACTTTGAACAGCATCTCAAAGAAGGGCCGTACGTGGTTTTTGACGATGCCGCTCTGCCGAGGTACAAGGATGACCCGAGAGTGTATTTTGTGCCTGGCCATCCGGTCCTGCAAACGGCATTACCTGAATTAATGAAAGGACTGGGCGTCAGCTTTCCTGGCCGCACAGCAATGCGATGGCAACAGTTTGAGCGTTGGGGCATGCACAACGTGGCGTATGGCTCACCGGGTCGCAAAGCGTTGACGCTCGCCAAGCCGCTAGCTGCTGTGAGCTTACTTATCGGTGGTGTGGCCATGGCAGCGGCACTGCTCAGCCGCCGCAATGCGGCGGTCACAATCAACTCGGATGACGTAATAGGGAGGTAGTGATGGTGGCGGCCCTCAACTTGCCGGAGAACCATCCAGGTCCCAGTGCACATCAGTTTCTTTTCGCTACGGGGATCGAGAACAGTTATCCAACGATCCGCCTGCCGGACGGAAGCGTGCGGCGTGTCGATGAGATGGAAAAGACAGAGCACTACCTGAGATGGCGCGAGGACTTTGGCCTGGTCCGCGAGTTGGGGGTAGAGTACCTCCGCTATGGTCCGCCATACTACAAAAGTCATCTCGGCCCCGGCCGTTACGACTGGTCCTTTCCGGATGAGACCTTCGCGGAGCTGAAGAACCTGGGTATCACTCCTGTCGCCGACCTTTGTCATTTCGGCGTACCGGACTGGATTGGCAACTTCCAAAACCCGGACTGGCCCCAGCTCTTTGCTGAGTTTGCACGCGCCTTCGCCGAGCGCTTCCCGTGGGTGCGGTTTTATACACCGGTTAACGAAATCTACATAGCCGCAAGTTTCTCGGCCCAGCTTGGCTGGTGGAATGAACAGTTGTCGTCGGACCGGGCTTTTGTGACCGCTTTGAAGCATCTGGTACGGGCCAGTCTGTTAGCGGAAGAAGCGATCCTGAGCGTACAGCCTGCGGCTCTTTTTATACATAGTGAGTCCAGCGAATACTTTCATCCCGCTGGACCTGACGCGCAGGACTACGCGGACTTCCTTAACGAGAAGCGGTTCCTCTCGCTGGATCTTTGTTACGGCCTGGACGTACATGCGCGAATGTACCAGTATCTAACCGACAACGGCCTCGCGCGAAACGAGTACGGATGGTTTATCAGCCACGGCGCAGCCATGAAGCCGTATTGCATTATGGGCAACGACTACTACATTACGAACGAGCACTTGGTTACGCGTGACGAGGCAGTGACGCCCTCAGGTGAGATTTTTGGCTATTACGTGATCACGAAGCAATACTTCGATCGCTACCACTTGCCGGTGATGCATACAGAGACAAATCTTGCCGACGCGGAACGTGCCCCCGCATGGCTGTGGAAAGAATGGGCGAACATGGTCCGGCTGAAGAAAGATGGCGTACCGATTGTTGGGTTCACCTGGTACAGCCTCACCGATCAGGTTGACTGGGATACCGCTCTGCGCGAGGACAACGGCCGCGTGAATCCTCTGGGATTATTTGATTTGAACAGGAAAATACGTCCAGTTGGAGAGGCGTACCGCAATCTGGTGAATCAGTGGAGGAATATTCTGCCGCTCGAAAGCAGGTGCCTCGATATGCAGATGCGGCACACCGAAGGCCCCTCACCAGACATACGACATGAGTTTCAGGGGCTCAGCGGAGACAGACTTGCGTATAAAGATCACGAATGAGATTCCACGAAGGGTCACCCTATGCAAGCACGGGAAATGATGACCGGAAACCCGGATGTATGTATGCACACGGGAAACAAAACTCGAACACAGTGTCGGGTGATGCCACTGACCTATCAACACAGCGGCGATGTCGCTGAGCGGACAAAACGGAAACAGAGTTTATGGACCAGCACACCGCCGGAGGGGATCCACATTCGCGCCCTTCGGGCATGACTCGTGTCCGAGATGACATGGGATCGCATCATGACGCGATGATGCGAGATCAGCACCGAAAGACGCTTTGGGTTCACTTCACCTCGATGGCACTCGGTGCCTGGCTCATAGCGAGCCCCGCCACTTTTGGCTATCCCGGTGGACCTCTGACGATAAGTGACCTGGTCAGCGGCGCGGTGATAATTATATTCGCCGCGCTGTCGTTTTCCCCTGATCGAGGCTGGTCTCGATGGGCGAACTGCTTCATCGGCATATGGCTTCTGTTTGCGCCGCTTGTCTTTTGGGCGCCGACGGCCGCGGGATATATCAACGACACACTCATCGGAGCGTTGGTCATTGCGTTCTCGGTACTCGTACCCGGCATGCCCGGTATGAGCATGGAAGCCATGATGTCAGGACCGGATATTCCGCCAGGCTGGACCTACAATCCGTCTTCCTGGCCACAGCGTGCGCCGATGATTGCTCTGGCCCTGGTCAGCTTCCTCCTGTCGCGGTATTTGGCGGCACATCAGCTGGGCTATATCGCGGATCCATGGGATCCGCTGTTCGGCAATGGCACGTGGCGAGTGCTCAACTCCGACGTGTCACGTGCATGGCCCGTCTCTGATGCCGGGTTGGGAGCCCTCACTTACATGCTGGAGGTCCTTTCCGGATTCATGGGTGACAAGCGGCGATGGCGAACTATGCCATGGATGGTTCTGATGTTCTTCTTCCTGGTCGTGCCGCTCGGAGTCACGAGCATTGTTCTTGTCATGCTGCAGCCTGTTTCTGTGGGCGCCTGGTGTACGTTGTGTCTTACGACAGCCGTTCTGATGCTCATAATGATTCCTCTCGCGGTCGATGAGGTGGTCGCGATGGGACAGTTCCTCGTTCGTATCAGGCACGAGGGCAAGCCGTTCTGGCACACGTTCTGGAGAGGTGGAACGTTAGATACGCCGGGCGAAGACACCCGTACACCCAGCCTCGGCGCTCAAGTAACGGCCGTGCTCGCAGCCACATGGTGGGGAGTCACCGTCCCTTGGACGTTACTTGGAAGCGCCCTGCTGGGTATGTGGATAATGTCCGCACCAGCGGTGTTGGGCACCCGGGCAATAGCTGCGAACAGCGACTATATTGCCGGAGCGCTTATTATCACGACAGCAGTATTTGCGATGGCGGAGGTGACGCGTGCGGCGCGATTTATCAACGTGCTGCTTGCGATATGGATTGCAGTTGCGCCGTGGATCCTGACAGGAGCCACCATGACAGCTCGCTGGGGCGCTTTCGGAACTGGTGCAATTCTTATAGCGCTGAGCCTACCACGTGGAGTGGTGCGGGAGCGCTACGCGGGCTGGGATGGATGGATCGTGTAGTCATCTCGAGGTGATACATGGATTGGGGAAACTTACTATCCGTTGGTGTTGTTATTCTGCTCGTTGTGCTTATGATGCGTGGGTGCCGGCGGTATGATGCGCGGGGGCGGGTGCGGAATGGGAAGAGAGTCTCGTGGCAGTTGCAACCGCGGCGAATCTCTGCCAAACGCCGATTCATCGCGGCATGACCGTCCTGATCATCAAACAACAGGCAAACCGATGGCTTAGCGTCGACTGGAGACTCACACATGAGAGGACGTTCGCCTGCCTCAGCTCAGTTGTTGCTCATTCTCGCTTTTCTTCTGCCTGTGCTCCTGCTGTTTCTGTTGCCGGGAATGGGCCTGATGGCAGCGGCACACTGGCTTTGGTTCGTACTGCTGCTCTGCTTTGTTGCGCTTCTGTTCATGACCGGTGGACCGGTCGAAGACGCTGCTATACCCGAGCGACCGGAACGGCGGATGCTTGCTCCTGAGCAGCAGCCCGAGAACATACGAGAAGTCATGGACGTGGAAGTTGCTACGGAAGAGCCGGCCGGTGTTCGCATATTCCGTGGCCGCCTTCGAACTTCGGCTGCTGTTGCTTACAACAAACTGAAACAGGCATTGACGGCCAGAACTGTGCCTATGGTGCAGGGGGACGAGCAGAGCGGGGCCGCGATCCTGCTCATGCCTAAACCTGTGGAGGAGGCAGTACTCGAAAAGCCTGTGCGGCCGTGGGTGAACTGGTTACTTTTTGTTCTCACTGTGATTACAACGACCTCGGCCGGCGCCGCACACCAGGGTGTGAATCTCTTCCGCGAACCCGAACGTTTCACGGCAGGCTTGCCGTATGCAGTCGGGCTGCCCGCGATTCTCGGCGTACATGAGCTCGGGCATTACTTTACTGCGCGCCGCCACAAGATGCGTGTGACGCTCCCATATTTCATTCCGGTGCCGTTTGCGCTCGGAACGTTCGGTGCATTCATTCAGATGAAGTTTCCGCCTGAGCATCGACGAGCACTGTTCGATGTGGCGGTGGCGGCCCACTCGCGGGACTTGCTGTCGCGATCCCCGCGCTGCTCATCGGTCTGCGATCATCAGCGGTCCTGACCGCCGGCTCGCTGGATTTGCAACGCACGCAGGTAGAACATCTGTCGGGTCTTCTTTCCTGTTCGCGCTGCTGGCCAAACTTGCTCTCGGCGAGGAGTTGACGCAGGGGCACATACTGAAGCTCAGTCGCTTGCGTTTGCAGGCTGGTTAGGGTTACCGATCACTGCCCTGAACCTGCTCCCGGTTGGCCAACTCGACGGAGGGCATATTGCTCGTGCACTTTTCGGGCGCCGCACGGGGACCACGATCGGGAGTGTTGCCATGTGGTCGTTGCTCCTGCTCACACTGTTTGTCTGGCTGGGTTAATGACATGGGCCATCATCGTGTTTTTCATGGTTGGTACTTCAGCCACTCCTCTTGAAGATTTGACGCCTCTCACTCCGGGCCGGCGCTGGTTGGGATACGCGACGTTTGTGCTGTTAGGCCTGATCCTTGCTCCCCTGCCGCACCCGCTTTGGCCCGCGACAGGGATTCATTGTCCCTTACGTATGAACACACTGGTGATACGGAGCTCATAGACGAGCCTAGCGTTCAATTTACCCGTTCCCACACGGGCACGTGAGCTCGTGGAACACGTAAATGTCTCTGGACGCAATCATTGTCTAGACCACGCCTATCGGGATTCAAGCAATCATTGGGCGGGCGGGAGCGACCGTTTGTTATGGTACCGTAAACTCGGTCCGCCGAGATTTGCGTTCGCCGGAACAATCTCGGCCTGAACTCTTGCGAAATCGGGTCTGTTGTCAATCTTTCGCGCAGTGGCGCTATTTGCTGCGCTACCGCCCAGGTGATCCACTCCTACACCACCTGAAACTGATGAAACCGGCATTGGTGGAAACGCGCGTGAGATGCTTTCGCGACAGAGCCGAAGTGCACGGCGCCAAAGGACAGACGAGCGTTTCGGCAGTATAATCTAGTGTTCAGGATTTATGGGAAATTCGGGGGCCACTCGGCACAACTGGACAATCGAAGAGATTGAAGCGATCTATAGCTCCCCTCTGCTGGAGCTCATCTTTCGCGCTCAGCTAGTGCATCGGACGCACCATCAAGCTGGAGAACTGCAGGCCTGCGCGCTCCTTAGCATCAAAACCGGCGGTTGCCCGGAAGACTGTGCCTACTGCCCCCAGTCCGCCCATTATCGCACCGGCGTGGAACGACAGCCTCTTTTGAGCGTTGAAGAGACCCTCGCGGCCGCTGCGCAGGCGCGCGATCGCGGCGTAGCCCGATTTTGTATGGGCGCGGCCTGGCGTGAGGCGCCGGATGGCGCTCCGTTCGAGCTGGTGCTCGAGATGGTTCGTGGAGTCCGCGGACTAGGCCTGGAGGCATGTTGCACGCTGGGCATGCTGCCCCAGGAGCAGGCGGGTGAACTGGCTGACGCCGGGCTCACCGCCTATAATCACAACCTCGACACATCGCCGGAGTTTTACAACGAGATTGTGACCACCAGGACGTACGAAGAGCGGCTAGAGACACTCGCGCGCGTAAGAGACGCCGGGATTACCGTATGTTGTGGAGGCATCCTCGGTATGGGAGAAGACAGCCTTGCGCGATGCAGATTGCTGCAACAACTGGCGGCATTTAAGCCTCATCCTGAGAGTGTTCCCATCAACATGTTGGTCCGGGTAAAAGGAACGCCCCTCGAAAGTGTGCCTGCGGTGGACCCTCTGGAGTTGGTGCGAACCATCGCAGCGGCGCGCATTTTGATGCCCACCTCCATGGTGCGCTTGAGTGCCGGCCGTTTGTCACTCTCCGATGAGGCACAGGCGCTCTGTTTTCTAGCTGGGGCAAACTCCGTCTTTATTGGCGACAAGCTGCTCACGACACCGAACCCCCTGGCGAATGCGGACTGGCGGCTTTTCGAGCGGCTCGGCCTGCGACTACGAGCTCCTGGGAGTGCCGGCGAGTGACCTCGATTGATTCGCTGGAACAGCGATTGCGCGCGCGGCTGGCGGAGCTCGAAGCTAATGGCCTCCGGCGATCTCTTCGTGCTCCGGCCGGAATCGATTTTTCATCGAATGATTACCTCGGGCTCTCAACGCATCCACTGCTGAAGGCGCGCATGGCCGAAGCCGTCGGGCGCGAAGGATGCGGAAGTACCGGGTCGCGTCTGCTACGGGGTGAACGCGAAATCTTCGCGGCAGTCGAACGCAGGTTTGCCGCCTTCAAAGGCTGCGAGCGAGCTTTATACTTCTCGAGCGGGTACCTCGCAAATCTTGCGGTGCTCACCACCTTTCCGGAGGCTGGTGATGTGGTGTATTCCGATGAACGCAACCACGCCAGTCTGATTGACGGTATCCGGCTCTCACGCGCTCGCCGTATTGTTTTTCCGCATAACGATGCCGAAGCTCTCGACCGCTTACTTCAAACAGAGAGCCGGTCGGTCCAAAAATTCGTAGTCACGGAGTCTTTGTTCAGTATGGACGGTGACATGGCGCCGCTCGCGAAATATAGCGAAATCTGCAGGACCGCCGGCGCCACACTGATCGTGGATGAGGCACATGCCGTGGGAATTTATGGCCAGCGCGGTTCAGGATTGATCGAGGAAACTGGAGCTGGCGAGCACGTCTTTGTCTCAGTTAACACGGCCGGCAAAGCGCTCGGTGTGTGCGGAGCTTTCGTTGCTGGGCCGACTTGGGCAATTGATTACCTGGTGCAGCGCGCCCGACCGTTCGTCTTCTCGACAGCACCGCCTCCATCAGTCGCTGCAGCATTGGATGCCAGCCTTTCTGTGATCGCAGCCGAAGCAGACCGGCGCGCACAACTGAGGGCACGCTGCATGTATCTGCGCAAGCGCCTAATGGAGGCTGGGATCATGTTGCCGGCCGGCTCATCACAGATTATTCCGGTTGTTCTCGGCGAGAACCAACGAGCTATGGAGGTCGCAGAAACGCTCCAGCGGCATGGTTTTGATATCCGTGCCATTCGGCCACCGAGCGTTCCTTCAGGAAGCGCACGCCTAAGGGTCTCAGTGAACGTGAATCTTTCTGAAGACACGCTGGATCGCTTCGTTTCCGCTGTCAGTGCTGCTGTGAGGGAATCCGCACCGTGCTTCGCGGCGTTTTCGTAACCGCCACCGACACCAATGTTGGCAAGACGGTGGTCTCTGCAGCGCTCTTGCACCGGTATGGATGCCAGGCGTCTGTGCGATATTGGAAGCCAATTCAGACCGGCATCGAACGCGACGATGATACAGCCGAGGTTCGCCGTCTGGGAGGGTGTTCACGCGGAGATTTCTTACCGCCATCCGTGCGCCTGCCCTGTCCAGTCTCTCCCCATTTGGCGGCAAAATGGGCCGGGCAAACCATCGACCTCGAGCGGCTCGTGGGCTGGACCATCGATTATGCTGGGCCGCACCGCTGGCTGGTGGAAGGCGCTGGCGGTGTGCTGGTCCCCATCAACGATTCAGAAACCATGGTCGACCTAATGCTTCTATTAGCCCTGCCCGTTGTCGTAGTCGTTCGGACCTCGCTCGGCACAATCAATCATACGCTTCTGACGCTCGAAGCACTGCGCAAGCGATCCCTGCAGGTTGCAGGCGTGGTAATGGTCGGGGACGCCGATGATGACAATCGGGCCGCGATTGAACACTATGGTTCGGTTCCGATTCTCGGCGTGCTGCCCCGTTTTGACTGCGTCACTTCGGAAGCCGTTGGCCAGTGGGCTGTTTCTAGTCTCGATCCGCAAAACTTGCTCTGGAAATTCTTCAATGAGTAGTCCTAACCTAATTGAACGCGATCGCACCTGTCTGTGGCATCCATATACGCAGATGCTGACCCGACCTGCGCCATTGCCTATCGTGAGAGGAGAAGGGGTATATCTGTACACCGAAGACGGGCGCCGTCTGCTTGATGGAATTTCCTCTTGGTGGGTCAATATCCACGGCCACTCTCACCCTAAATTGAACCAGGCATTGGCCACCCAAGCTCAGCAACTCGAACACGTTGTCTTCGCGGGATGTACACATCGACCCGCCGTGGAGTTGGCGGAACAACTGCTCTCGGCCCTGCCTCCCGGTTTGGCGCGCGTTTTTTACTCCGACAACGGATCGACGGCCGTCGAAGTAGCGCTCAAGCTCGCCTGCCAATATTGGCGCAATCGCCACCAAACCGAACGCTGCAAGTTTATCACTCTACACCATGCATATCATGGCGACACGGTTGGCGCTATGTCCGCAAGCGAGGACTCTGTCTTCACCAGCGCGTTTACGCCGCTATTGTTTCCTGTCATCAGGGTGGACGCGCCATATTGCTACCGGTGCCCAGTGGGGCTGGAACGAGCCACTTGCGGGATCCATTGTCTGGATGATCTGGAAAGCCAACTCCGGCAACAGGGAATGGCGATCGCCGGAATCCTGGTCGAGCCAATGTTGCAGGGCGCTGGCGGCATGATCGTCTGGCCAGCCGAATTTTTGTCCGGTGTCCGGCGGCTTTGCGACCAATATGGCACGCTGATGATCGCCGATGAGGTGCTCACGGGATTTGGGCGCACTGGCCGAATGTTCGCCTGCGAACACGCCTCGATCACGCCAGATATTGTGTGCCTGTCGAAGGCGCTCACCGCCGGGTACTTGCCCCTAGGCGCTACAGTCGTCACCGAAACAATCTACAACGCCTTCTTGAGCGAAGACCGCAGTAAGACGTTCTTTCACGGCCATTCCTATACAGCGAATCCTCTTGCCTGCGCTGTGGCTCTGGCGAGCCTTGCTCTCTTCCGTGAAGCAGGCGTGATCCATCGTGTGCAGGTGCTTGAGCGACAACTCCGCGCCGGGCTCGAACCGCTGCGCCGGCTGCCGAACGTTGGTGATGTACGGGTAATTGGTGGCGTCGGGATCATTGAGTTGGTCACCGACCAAAGAAACAAAACAGCGGGCTACCTCGATGATGTAGGCCCTCGCCTGGCGGCGGCTTTTTTGGAGCGCGGTCTCTTACTGCGTCCTTTGGGCAACATCGTTTACTTCATGCCTCCCTATGTAATCACGGAAGCGGAAACAGATTGGGTTTTGGCGCAGATCCGGTCCGTGCTCGCAAGTTTACCCAGCACGTAACGGGGTGGCTTGGCGCAGGCTTGGGTGCATTCGCCGGCGCTGCCCGTTCCGAGTCTCGAAATCATTGTCTTAAGCCCTCATTGAAGCAGCCCGCCTCATCCCTGGGCCTTTTCCTTCGTATACTGAACGGTTGGTCATATCCAGATGCTGCAACAGGAGCGGTTTCTAAAAATCGTCGAGATGTACCGGGAAGATCGGGAGACGGTTTATCACACGTGGTTCATGAACAGTGCTGAGCGACTCAAGGCCTTTCGGAGCATCCGGCGGGGTGTCGAACAGGTGGTCGACGAAATCCGGTCGGCCAAGTTCGGCAACGACTTCAAGGGCTCATCACTGGAGTTCGTTATGAACTGCATTACGGAGCAGAAACAGGTTTTTGAAGGGGCTGCACATGCCTTCTATTGGAAACCCAAGCTCCGGATACCGGATATTTACGAGAATGGCACGAACCAGCGGGCATTCGGTCAATTCCTCGAAAACTGTCTATCCGCATCGCGAGACGACCAATTGCTCCGCGAGATCGTACGTTTGGCAGATCTCGAAATCAAGGGACTTGGGCCCGCCGTAGCCAACATCCTCTACTTTCTCCACCCTACGTTGATCCCGCCATCGAACACGGCCATGCTCAACGGTTTCAACCTCCTCTTCGGGACAAAGAATAAGCTGGGCTCGTGGTCGAGTTACCTCGACATGAGGGAAGTGGTGATGAATTCCAACGAGCAGTTCCGGACTGTTCTTTCGAAAGATCTTGGTGCCATTTCGGGTCTCCTCTTCGAAATCGGTACAGGAAAACTCGTGCTGGAGGAGAACGCCGACCTGGTCCTCGAAACGGAACGCAAAAGGTTGGAGACTCTATGGAGGCGCCGTCATCTCGAAGTGCAGGAAGACTTAGAGCAAGACCAGGCACACACGCAGATGCAGCACCTTCTATGCAGGATCGGGTGCGCACTCGGTTATGACGTCTTCGTCGCAGTGAACGATAGAGGCCGGCGTTTCGGCGACCGCCAACTTTCTGAGTTCTGCATTCCATGCCTGCCCCCACTCGGTTTGCATGGCGACATCGCAGCAACAATCCAGTTGATTGATGTTCTATGGCTCGATAAAACCGCCCAGAAGATCGTGTGCGCCTTTGAAGTTGAAAAGAGTACGTCAATCTACTCAGGCATCCTGAGATTGAGTGATTTGTCCCTGGCCCTGCCGGATCACCAAACGAGGCTGTGCCTGGTAGCACCCAATAGTCGTGAAAAGGAGGTGCTGGCGCAACTGAAGCGCCCTTCGTTCGTGGCATCGAGTCGCCCTCACCCTTGCTATCTCCTCTTTTCCGATCTGACTGAGCATTGTGATGCAATCTGCCGCTTCGGCGCGGATCATCGAGTGCTGGACAAAATTGTGAGAACGGTACAGACCTCTGGCCGAGACTGAAGGATGCGCCAAATATGGGCCGCAGCGGGGCCTCTCGTGAGTTATACTAGCAGCGTTTGGTTCCAGGATGAACCCGTCCACAAGAGTGAGGAAATGAAGCTCTCTTTGAAAATAGTGTCTCTGCTCTTGCTCGCTACGACGAGTGTCGTCTACGCACACGTGACCGTCCGCCCTCAGGAATCGACTGCAGGGGCGAATGAAAGATACACGTTGCGCGTACCCACCGAGCGGAACACCCCCACGGTGCGCATCGAGGTCGAGTTTCCCTCCGAGGCCGAGGTTTCGTCCTTCGACGCCAAGCCCGGATGGGTTATCGAATATAAGAAGGACGCTCCCGGCAAAATCGTCGGCGCGACACTGAGTGGCTCAACCATTCCGCCACGTGAGGTCGCTGAATTCAGCTTCGCATCGCGGAACCCTCGCCAAGAAACGAAGCTTGTGTGGAAGGTGATCCAGATTTACGAAGATGGCAGCCGATCGGAATGGACCGGGCCAGCAGGATCGCGTTCACCAGCGCCTGTGACCACGCTAAAGGCAGCGGACAAGCGGTAGGCGCTCATCGCGCCCAGCGTGAACGTTATCTTTGCAGAGACTTCGCTTCATCCCGTAGTGCTATCCTTCGGAGGCCGCCCGCCATCCCAGGGATGACCGCCAACGCGAGGATGACCAACGCGGTCCACTGGCCATTCTTAAGGCCCAGTGCAACTACGGGCACATCTCCTCGCACGAAAAACAAAAAAAAACGCAGCACACTGAACAAAATCAGATACGTCCGGAACAGACCTCCATTGTGCAACTTCCCCCGCAGCCTGAGGAGAATCGCAGCGATGACGAGATCGCCCGCCAACTCATAAAACTGGGTGGGATGGCGGCTAATACCATCCACTGGCGCGTAACTATCAGGATGCGTATAGAGGATCCCCCAAGGCATGTGCGTTGGCGTTCCATAGTCCATGCCGGCGAGCCCACAACTCGTGCGTCCGATCGCACCTCCGATCGGTATCGCCGGAGCGACCAAATCCGCCACTCGCGAAAAAGGGAGCTTGTACCAGCGTGTGTAGAAGAAACCAGCTAACGTCGCTCCCGCCAGCCCTCCAAAGAAGGCCAAGCCTCCTTCCCAGACGGCAAGAATCCGCCAAGGTTCACGAAGATATAGGCCGAAATCGTTTTGTGCGACGAAGTACAAGCGGGCTCCCGCAATCGTTCCGAGTATGATCCAGATCAGTAGGCCATCTATGCGTTCGCGAGAGATCCCGAAACGGGGAGCCCAGCGACGTACGAGCCAGGCGCCAGCCAAAACGCCGAACGCAAATGTGACACCGTACCAATTGACTGGTATCGGACCGATGTACGGCATTGGATTCCAATGAATCTCGATCGTCATGTCAGGTTCTACAACTCCAGCCTCCGGAGCCGCAGCGAGTTCGCCACCACGGATACCGAGCTTAGACTCATGGCGCCGCTCGCGATCATTGGGCTCAGCAACCAGCCGAATACGGGATAGAGGACACCGGCCGCGATTGGTACAGCGAGCGCGTTATAGACAAATGCCAGAAACAGATTTTGCCGGATGTTGCGCATCGCGTGCCGGCTCAGCCGGCGGGCCCTCACGATCCCACGAAGGTCGCCTTTAATCAGGGTCACTCCAGCCGATTCGATAGCGACGTCCGTTCCTGTTCCCATGGCGATGCCGACGTTCGCCTGGGCCAGTGCGGGTGCATCGTTTATGCCGTCCCCCGCCATCGCAACAATGTGCCCTTCGGCCTGCAGTTGCTTGACGACTTCGCTCTTCTGCTGCGGCAAGACTTCGGCCCTCAATTCATCCAAGTTAAGCTGGCGAGCAATGGCTTCCGCAGTGACACGGCTGTCACCGGTAAGCATCACGATGTGGATACCATTTTTACGAAGTTGAGCGATTGCCTCCGCGGTTGAATCTTTAATCGGATCGGATACGCCGATCAGACCCGCGGGTTGGCCGTCTATCGCCACGAGCATTACGGTATGCCCGCGCTGACGCAGTGCGTTGGCCCGTTCCCGCAGGTCTCCCGGAGCGATGCCGCTCTCCTCGAAGAGTGCGAGATTACCCAACGTTATCTGCTTTCCCTCCACGCGACCGGCCACACCCTTGCCTGTAATCGAGCGGAAATCCTCAACGGCCGCGGGCATGAGCTTCCGTTCTGAGGCGCCCGTCACGATTGCCGCCGCAAGTGGATGCTCGCTGGCTCGCTCGAGGCTCGCAGCTAGGCGCAGTATCTCGTTATCGGCATAAGGCGCCAGCCCCACAACCGAGGTCAGTTTGGGTTTGCCTTGGGTTAGGGTCCCGGTCTTGTCGACCACGAGCGTATCTACCTTCTCCATGGTTTCCAGAATCTCGGCGTTCTTAATCAAGACGCCGGCCACAGCGCCACGGCCGACCGCCACGGTGATTGACATCGGTGTGGCTAATCCCAGCGCGCAGGGGCAGGCGATAATCAGGACAGCCACAGCATTGACCAGTGCGTATGCGAGGCGCGGTTCGGGACCATAGAGGAACCACACGATGAACGTTAGCACCGCAATGACCATCACTGCGGGAACAAAGTAGCGCGACACCACATCGGCCAGCTTTTGGATGGGCGCCCTACTACGTTGGGCTTCTCCCACCAGCCGCACAATCTGGGCAAGCAAAGTGTCGGCCCCTACGCGTTCGGCCCGCATCACGAGGCTGCCGGTCCCATTTACCGTCGAGCCGATCACTTTATCTCCCGGATTCTTTTCAACCGGAACCGGCTCGCCCGAAACCATGGACTCGTCCACCACGCTATGGCCTTCGAGGACAACCCCGTCGACTGGGACCTTCTCCCCGGGACGGACCCGCATACGGTCGCCTGAGTGAACACGATCGAGGGAAACGTCCTCTTCTGATCCGTCTTCGCGAATCAGTCTAGCAGTCTTAGGTGCAAGGCCAAGCAGAGCCTTGATTGCGCTGCTTGTCTGGCCACGTGCCCGAAGCTCAAGCACCTGCCCCAGCAGCACGAGCACTACGATGACGGAGGCGACCTCAAAATAGACGGCTATCTGCCCGTTGTGGGCGCGGAGCGAGTCTGGAAAGACATTCGGAAAGAGCGTCGCGATTGCGCTGTAAGCGTAGGCTACACTGGTGCCGATCGCAATCAACGTAAACATATTCGCACTCCGGTTCTTAATCGATGCCCAGCCTCGTTCGAAGAAGGGCCATCCACCCCAGAGCACTACCGGCGTGGCCATCGCAAGCTGCAGCCAGTTGGTCCAAGTGCCAAGCTGGACCAGCGGCCGGCCGAAGATCGTTTCACCCATTGCGACCAGCAGCAGCGGAGCCGTGAGAACGGAGCTGATCCAGAAGCGACGCTGCATGTACGCCAATTCCGGGGGGTCCGCCTCCTCCATTCCGACAGCGGTCCGGGGCTCGAGCGCCATGCCACAGATCGGACAGGAGCCCGGGGCCTCCCGCACGATTTCGGGGTGCATGGGGCAGGTGTATTCCCGCGCAGGGATCGTTACCGGTCCGCGCGAACCCTCCCCGTCTACATATTGTTCCGGATGCGCGCGGAATTTGGCTAGGCAAGACCTGCTGCAGAAATAGTAACTTGTACCCTGATTATCGAGGAGCCCAGCCGCTGTTTCAGGTACGACGTCCATACCGCACACTGGATCTCGTGTAGTGCCCGGCGGCCGAGCGGTCGTGTTTGATTCGGCGCTGTTAATCTCTTCTGGCATGGTCACGGAGCTCACCAGGGACCTCAAGCTTGTTCGTTCGATACCATTTCGAGGGATCGGCTTTTAGAGATTCCACCATTTTGGGAAGTGTCTCGCGTAACGACCGGCGCGGCCTCCATCCGAGTATCTGGCTAGCCCTGCTGATGTCAAGCTGATAATGATCGTCGGCTACATCGATCATCCACGGCTTAATGAACGGCTCTTCTCCGGGAACTTGGTCCTGGATCCAGGCGCCCGCCTTTGCGACGCTCTTGGGAATCTCTCGAGTTTCCCATTCTTCACCATGCACTAGCCGACCCAGTGTATGCTGAATCTCGTCGTAGCTGAGCGTCTCGGGTTCTCCAATGAGTGCGACGGTTACCGCCGGTAACTGAGTTCTGCGATCGATAGAGGTGGCGATCGCGGAGACGACATCGTCCAGGTGAACGAAAGCTTGTCCGTGACTGGGGTTACCCGGGAAGACCCGGCTGATCAGCTTGCGCTCATAAATGCGCTGAATCTGATGCGCGAGTGGGATTGACTGGCAGTCGTCATCGTAAACACCGGCGATGCGAAAAATCATCACCGGCATTTCGCCCCGCTGCGCCATAATGAGCTTCTCGGTTTCCACCTTCGACTTGGGATAGTCCCATTTGGGATCAATCGGCGAATCCTCGTTGATCGGAAGGCCCGGCTCGCCCGGCGCATGAACGAGCATCGTACTGGAGAACAGAAAATGCTCGACCTGGAAACTGCGCAATTCTTTCAGAAGCCGCTCCGTGCCGCGGACAGTAATCTCCTCATATTTCGGGCTGGGCTCACCCGAGAAATCGTAATATGCCGCCAAGTGAACGACCGACTCGAGACGATCGCCATATGCATATCGTATGCGCTCGAATCCGGAGCGAAGGCTATCCGATGAGGTGAAGTCCACGCAGACGCATTCGGCCATGGGTGGAGGGTGAGGATTCCCTTCCCGGTCGAAGCCGATCGTTGTATATCGGCTTGAGAGCTCCCGAATTACGGCAGATCCGATCAAGCCGCTAGCGCCAGTCACCAAGACCGTAGGTCCGTTCATCGTCATAATTCACTCCAAATCCGCTCCAGGTTCTCGTACTTCGATTGTTGGCCGCGCCAGGTGCAAGCCGAGCGAACGAGCGCGAGATGAGCGAAGCCTAGCGGAAGAGTGCCCATGAGCAGTCTCATCCAGCCCATCATCGGCGATCGGCATGAAATCGAGTACTCCCATTTGCCCCTCGCGGGTCTCAAAAGTGGTGGCCAAAACATTCGAGTCCTCGACGTAAGACCGCGAGACGGTGTACGTGTTCACCGGCTCCACTTGGAAATGACCCCCTTTATCGGCATCCAGCAAACGGCAAAACACCGCAGGGCTGTCAAAGCGGGGCCAGCAATACCAATCGATGGAACCGTTGCGACCGACTAAGGCCGCCGTGCGAATATCGCCAATGACTGCGTAATCGCGGATGTGAAGATGATGCTCCACCCTGAGTTCCCTCTCTAGATGATCAGGCGGTCCCAGGAGGCATAGCGCTCTCGAATGGGACCGCGTGGGATCGCTAGGGCAGTGATCAGAAGACCCGCCAGAACGTCATTCCATCTGCCGCCGGAGTTTGCTCCGTTCAAAATCCAGGGTGCTATGGCAATCCAAGGGCCCAGCAAGACATTGAGAAATCGGCCGGCGCGGAGCACTTCCGCCATCACAATTATAGATATCGTAACCACTATCGCCCCGACCAAATGGTCGTTGTCGGCAGCGGACGTGTGAATTCCTAAAACGGAAGGCGCGAACATCAGCCAGACTCCGAGAAGGGCGCTGGCGGCGAGTGTCCAGGGCACGCCTACCCCCCACAACATCGGCGCCCACATTCTTGAGACAGGAGCACCGTAGGCAGGAGTTCGGTCGTCCTTGTTCGCTTCGCCCTCCAGAGTTCCGCCCACCCAGAATGTGCGCCAGAGAGGTTTGCCCTCTTGCACGCTTCGTTTCAAGAATTGGGCCATCGCGAACACCTCGTCGACCGTGAGGGGAATCATCACCAGCATCACCGAGGCAGCGGCCAGGCAGAGAGTGCACCACTGTCCCACGACGACGGGCTGCAGAATAACCAGCGTGATATGCGTGAGACCCAGCGGAACGACGAGAAGAAAGAACAATGTCACCATCCAGGGCATTGATCGCCATCGAGTGACTCCACCCATCCAGCCCATAAGCATCTCAAGTGTGTAGGCCGCCGCCCCGAGACCGGCGTCCGAGACGGGCCACATTTGTGAGACCTTCGAAGTCAACACCTTTTCGGTGCCGTCTCCAAAGAAAGGATCCCACGCATGTGGGATGTAGTGGAACTGGTAAGCGGCCAAGTATCGGGAAATAAACCAGCCGATAGTTGCCAATGCGATCATCGGAGCTCGTTGATACCAAGAGGAAGGGTTGTAGGTCCAACCCGACGGTATCTCCGGCCCGGGTTTCATCATCTCCATGTGATGTGCCATACCGGGCATCATAGGAACAAGGATCGACAACGCAATTGCCAACGTGCCAATCAAGGTGTCATTCACCATCGATGCTGGTGTAGGAGCCCAAAAGATAAGCGGGGCAAATTGTAACCACGTTCCTACGAGCGCCACGCTCCACCGGCCCACAAAGTCCCATCTCGGAAATAATGCTAGACCGGTAAGGAATACAAGCAGAGCACCGCTTACAACATCATTCGCCATCATCGGGCCGCTAGGATAGCCGAACGTAAACGGACTACTCACCAACCAAAGTCCCAGAGACATGACCGTGAAGTTCGTCCAAAGCCAGGGGGCACGCATTTGGACGATCATCTTCGAGTGGTCTTCAGCGCTAGGCATCGTTCCTTCGACCTGTTCCGGCTGGAGCGGCATGCCGCATTTAGGGCATTCGCCAGGTCTATCCTTCTGAACTTCGCGATGCATCGGGCAGACGTACTGGGTCTTTGGAATACCACCCTGATTTTCAGCCGTAACGGCCATTGGATTTCCCCTTTTAAGTTGGCCCATCTTCTCGCTCGTAGGCCGGCTCACACATAGGGGCAATGAATTCCGACCGCTGGCCAGAAGGAGTGCGGCAAGGGCGCAAGGATCAGCCCTAGAATTACGAAGGTTGCGAAGCCGAGCCAGCGTCGTCCCGGCGTTAAAGGCGTAAGGTCATTCAGGGGAGGAACTGTCCGGCCCGCAAGGAAGAATACAACTACGGCCCACAGCGTCAAACCAGGCCAAACAAAGATAGCCAGCAACAGAAGGGACCACATCGCAACTGTTCCAACGGTATCGCCCGCACGGCGGCCAAACAGGGCATGTGCGATATGGCCTCCGTCGAGCTGCCCGACCGGAAGCAGGTTTAATGCCGTGATAAACAGTCCCAGCCATCCGGCAAACGCGAGCGCGCTCAGCCGAATCACGTGCCCCGATTGAAGCGTGTCGCCGATCGAGAGCTTGGCGAGAAGCGCGAACAGCAGGGACGATCCGACGGAAGTGCCAGCGTGCATTGAGTCAGCCGGGACATCACCAGGAACGACCTGCGAAAATTTGAGGCCGATCAGCAAGGCCGGGATCGCGACAACCAGCCCGGCTAAAGGCCCCGCAACAGCCACGTCGAACAGTGCGCGCCGGTTCTCCACAGGCGAGCGCATTTGAATGAACGCGCCAAATGTGCCGAGAGCGAACGGAACCGGGATGAAATACGGCGGTGTCACGCGAATTCCATGTCGTCTAGCTGTGAAATAGTGGCCCAGCTCGTGGATGCCGAGAATAGCCAGAAGGGCTAGCGAGTACGGAAGCCCAACGGCAAAGCGTCCCGGCTCACGGATGAGATCCACACCTTGATGTGCGGCGCCAGCCCAAGTCGTTGTAATAACGGTTAACCCGAACAACAGCCAGTTCACCAAAGGCCGAACCTCGCGCTCCAAAGCGGCCTGTTCAACGGGTCTTGGCATCAGAACGATGGATGCTTCAAGTTGGTCGTCCTCCTGAAGCATCGGCACGGTTTCGCGGCCCGAGTTTCTCTTTAATCGTTCAAAAGCGGCGGATGCGGACTCTCGCAATCTACCGCGGAAAATGCGCACCCCCGTCGGTTCCTCTGTTGCGACCTGCACTTTCATTACGTCTCGGACCGCTTCAGGCTGCTCTTCCTCGTGGAGCATTCGGGGTCCTGCCGGTGCAGTGTCAACTGTCGTGCTCTCCTGAGTGCCGACCATCGCCCAAATAAGCCAGAAGCACAGTAGCAGAAGAAGCCAGAACGAGAATATACTGCTGAAGGCCGGAAGCCCAGGAATCAAGAACAAAACTGCGAGTGGAATCAGAACCGCGATAACAATCAACAGGCGTGACCACGTATTCTCGTGAACTCTACCCTTCCGCATATTGCCTCCAGTTTGGACCTGACGCTGCACCGCTAGCGTTTGTCCGCGATCGGACCGGGATGGCGGTCATTGGTCTCACCTTCACTTTGTTGCTGATCGCGTCTGCGCGGGTGACGATGCATTCCGCAGCCGCCTGTACCGCAACCACCTGCGGCCATACCACCACACCCCCGCATCATCAGCCAAACAAACGCGACGATACCGGCAATGGTAAGAACTGTCTGCCAATCCATGAATGGCCTCCTTCTCTCCTGATAACGGACGAAACAGGGGCCGCCCAACGGATCACACTCCGTCACTTCTTTTTGGACGGTTCCTTTTCGTTCCTTCCGGACTTGCCTTGCATCATGGCTCCCATCATATCCATCGTTTTCATACACATGTTCATGTGATCGCGCATCTCGACGAGGGGCTTTTGCGCCTGGTCCAGAGCAGAACGCATCTTCCCCACGTCATTGGATTGACGCGCATCGGTAATAGTTCGTTCGAGATTACCGATCGAGGCGATCGTTCGCTGGCAGTGCTCGCGACAGCCTTTCATCATATCGCCCATGTTCATTTGGTCGGCCGGTCTTGACGGGCTGCTACTCTGCTGACTCATCAGGGGTAGCAGACCGAGCCCAGATGCGACCGAAATCGTCAAAAGTGCAGATTTCAGGTTCATTGGATTGGACTCCCTGGAAATTGTGTGCACGTTTCACGCCAGACCGACCTGTCCAGAGGTGGGGGTCCATGAAGAAGACCCAGTAGAAGGTTCGCCTGCCGACCCACGAGGCCGCCGCAGTGGCATCGAAGGGGAGCTGCCTTCAAGCAAGTTCACAGAGCGGACAAGTTCACGAATGTTCTAATGAGATGAAGTGTTCACGTGGTCGCCTGGGTATCGACGACGGCGACGCCAAGCTATATAATCGGCTTGTACATGCGGCGCCGAGTCCGATTGACGATCGCTCTCGTTGGGGCACTATTGCTCGTGCGCCCGCTTGATTGTTTCAGTATGCCGGCAATGAGCCAAGAGGCCGCCGAATGCTGCCGCAAGGGTCAATGCGATCATAAAGGTGCCTCTCAAGACGATTGCTGCAAAGTGGATACTCGTGGCAGTTCTCTCTACGCACAATCTGAAACCAAACATTTTGGTAGCCCCATACCCGTCCTTGTTGCCCTTGTAGCGCAGCCCCTGGCCTCGATGTTCTGCTCCTCCTGGGCCGAGTTTTCTGCCAGTGACCGTCTGCTTCGGGGTTCACCACCCGGTTCCCGCCTCAATCTTCCTCTCTTGATCTAGTCGTCGCGCCGGAGGTGTCTCCAGTGACACCTCGTCACCACTTCGTTCTCAAGCACAAAGTTCTGCGACTTCTCCGTCGAGGAGCGCTCGTCCGTGCGGTGAGTCTGCGACTGCCATAGATCAAGGAGGTAAATGAGATTTCCAAGAAAACCAAGCATTCTCGGGCTTCTGGTCCCCCTGCTTCTCGCGAGCAAGATCGGTCAAGCACAGCAGCGGGAAAAGAGTCACGTTCCGACCTTCGGCGTGACCTCTGAGTTGGTCGCAATACCGGTATCAGTGACGGATCGCAAGGGCCAGACAGTGCTAGGTCTCCGTTCGGAGGACTTCCTCGTCACCGAGAACAATGTCCTTCAGGAGGTCCAATCCGTCTCCCGCTGGGACGTCCCGGTCTCGATTTGTGTAGTTTTCGATGCCAGCGGCAGTATGAAGCAACGTATCCGAACCGCGCAAACCGCGGTTCGAAAGCTGCTGGATGGCAGCGGTCCCGACGACGAGGCATGCCTGATCCGGTTCGCTGGCAAGGTGGAAGTTCTGGTCGATTTTACCGACGACACGAACCAGATCGCGAATAAGCTGCTATGGGACCGCCCGCGCGGAGCAACCTCCTTGGTCGATGGTCTATATGCCGCATTAAGTCACATGAAGCACGCCTCCAACTCGCGAAGAGCCATTGTGGTCATCACCGACGCCGGCGAGAACAGCAGCAGGTATTCGTTTTCAGAGCTGCTATCGCTGGCGCGCGAAGCCGACGTCCAGGTATACACCGTTGCGATTCGCGGCGACCTCCTCGACAAACAAGAACAGCGTGGGCGCCTTCAGCTTGGGCAGATTTCCGAGGAAACCGGAGGAAAGCAGCTGATCATCGACAGTAGCAGCAATCTTCCTCGCGGACTGGAAGCGGTGAACGAGTTGATCCGGAACGAATACCTCCTGACGTACCGGCCCGCCGACTTGCAGCAAGATGGCAAATGGCATCCCGTGCGCGTTCGGCTTCAGCCCGCCTCGAAGGCATCGCTCTATCGGGTGAACTCGAGGCGTGGGTATTACGCGGCGCGGAAATAGCCGCGAATTGGACAGGGCAAGGATACCCATGATGCTATCCCGAGACCGGCAAGTCCTCGAAGCTGCCCTCGCGGAGCTTCACCGAACCACTGGTCTGCCAGCGCACGTGGTTCAGGATCTGCCGGAGCAAGGCCGGAGGCACAACGTTGTCGTCCGCATTGGGATTGAAAATGAGGCCCAGCTCTTTGCGGCCGAGATTCGGCCGGTCGATCGCTTCCTGACGCCTGCCCTTGTGAAGGCACACCTTGCGACTTCTAACAACGTGCCGCTGCTTGTTGCACCCTACATCACTCGCGAGACCGCGGAGCATTGCCGAAGTATTCACCTTTCGTTTGTTGATACAGCCGGGAATGCATTCCTGTGTGCGCGCGGTCTCTATGTTTACGTGGTAGGACAGCCTCGTCCCACGGGCTTGAAGCGTGATCGATATCAAGCCATGAATGCGGCAGGTCTGCGGATCACATTCGCGCTTCTGTGTCACCCCAAACTTGTCAACGCCACCTACCGCGATATCGCTCGCGCAGCTTCCGCGTCGCTAGGCGCGGTTGGGCCCGTGATGAGAGATCTCGAACAGCGTGGGTTCATCCGGGCGGAGCCACATCGTCGAATTTGGGTAGACCCCAAAAGGCTTCTTGAAGAGTGGGTAACCCATTACCCGATCTCGTTGCGACCGAAGCTCGGGTCGCGACGATTCGCGGCGGACGGAGCGGTGTTGCATGAAGTGGACCTTTCCAAGGCTCGTGCGTATTGGGGAGGAGAAGCCGCTGCAGAAAAGCTGACTCAATATCTGCGGCCGATCATGTTTACGATCTACACAGAGCGGTCTATCAATAGGATCGTCGCAGCTTGCCGTCTCCAAGCTGCAGCCACTGGCAACGTCGAGGTTCTTGATGTTTTCTGGGGTTTTGATCCAGACCCTGCTCATGCTGATGTCGTTCATGCTGTCCTCGCCTACGCAGATCTGCTAGCCACACACGATGGCCGGAATATCGAGGCAGCGGAGCTTATTTACCAGCAAAGGATAGCACCTCTCTTCAAGCAGGTCTTATACAGTTAAGAACGCGAGCGTCTTATCCGATCTGGATTCGGGCGAACGGTGTCAAGGCAGAGCACAGCGTCACGTCCACTTCGCGGAATAATTGTGGATGCGCGCATCTAGTGGCGACTGGCCTTGCGATGTTTTTGGAGCGTTTAGGTGGTATTCTCTTCTTACCGTTAGGCTGCGTTTAGAACGCGGCCGGTGTATTGGACAAAAGATGGGATCGCGGGGGCGATTGGGTGACTCGGAAAGGGAAGCGGAGGTGAAGCTCACTTCCCGCCGCGACATTCTTAAGGTCGCGCTGGCGGCGCCTCTGGCCTCTCGCCTGGCCGCCGCGACCATCACTCTCGATCGCTTCCCTTATCTCCAAAACATCTCCAATGATCGCGCGACAGTTCTGTGGACAACTCGCCAACGAGGTTCGGGCCGCGTCGAGTTCGGATCTGGAAATTACTCGCAGCGGGTCAATGCTACCGTTCGCGAATTCCCTCCTTCGGAGACAGGCCGATCTTTTACCTACTACCAATACGAGGCGCGGCTGACCGGCCTCCGCGAGGGCGTCGAGTATAACTATCGCCTGATGGTGGACGATCAGAACCTGACTCCCGCCTCGACTCCGGCCGACGAGCTGCGGTTTCGCACCGCCGGCAACGGGCCTGTAAGCTTTCTCGCCATCGGTGACAGCGGGCAGGGGAGTGCACAGCAGTTCCAGCTCGCCTCGCGGTTTGCGACCGAAAATGTCGCACTGACCCTGCACACGGGCGATATCGTGTACCCCGACGGCACTTTTCTCAACTACGAGGCTTACTTCTTCCCCGTCTATCGCGACCTGATGAGCCGTGTGGCGATGTTCACGGTCCCGGGGAACCACGATTACTACGCTCCTTCCGCGGGGCCTTATCTGGCGAACACTTCGGCTCCGGCCACCGACGTAGGCTTGAACGAACAGGGACGCTACTATTCGTTCGACTGGGGCGACATTCATTTCATTGCCCTAGACACGAATGATCCACTAGCCTTTGCGATCACAGGTGCGGGGTCGATGCTCGAATGGCTGGAGCGCGATTTGCAGAGATCGCGCAAATTCTGGCGAATCGCGTTTTTCCACCACCCGCCGTATCCAACGTCGCCGCATCACGAGGATGATGAGACGTCGGCCCTGGTCCGCAAGCACATTGTCCCCATTTTGGAACGCCACAATGTGCCTTTGGTCTTATCGGGGCATGATCACAATTACCAGCGCGCAATCCCGCTGCGAGGCGGGCAGCCCGCCGCGTCGGGAGTGGGAACGCAGTACATCATTACCGGCGGTGGCGGTGCGAGCCTTTTCGATCTGGGCAGTGGCTCGCCCATCATCGCCAAAAGCGCCACAGCTTATCATTACTTGCGCGCAGACGTGAATCAGGGAAAAGCTACGCTAAAGGCGGTCGGCGTCGATGGTAAGGAACTGGATAAGTTTGAAATCGCGCCCCTTCCGGTGCTTTCGAGCGGAGGAATCGTGGATGCAGCGTCGTCAGCTCCGATGCTGGCGCCGGGGTCGCTATTCAGCATTTATGGACGGCACCTCGCGCTGCGAGATTCTGTTTCTTCCGGCTTCCCGCTGCCCGCCGATCTGAATGGGATCAAGGTTACTTTTAACAATGCGCCAGCGCCTCTGATCTTCATCTCACCGGGACAGATCAACGGACAGTTGCCCTATGGGATTTCCGGCAGCGGAACGCTGACCGTCACCGGTGTGAACGGACCGGTGTCCGTCACCATCAACATCGCGGAAACGGCACCGGGAATTTTCGTGTCCGGCAGTGCGGCCGTCCTGCATCAGAGTGGCTCGCCGGTGTCGGTCTCCGATCCGGCGATGCCTGGCGAATACATCTCGATTTACGCAAGTGGCCTGGGGCGTGTTAACGCCCCGATTTTAGCCGGGCAGTCGGCCCCTCCCGCGCCCTTGGCCGCTGTCGCGGCTCCGGTTGAAGTTCACCTTGGCAATGTGATACTGACACCGTACTTTGCTGGTCTTGCCCCAGGTTTCGCTGGACTGTACCAGGTGGTCGTGCAGATCCCAGCGAACACGCCGTACGCAATCTACACTCTGTCGCTTTCCGTACGAGGTACAGCCAGTAATCGCGTACCGTTTGCAGTAGGATTTCCTTCCTCGCCTCCGGGACCGGACCCTCAGCCCGAGCCTTTGTTGGCTCCACAGGCTGCAAGGGCGTTCACTGTCGTCGCGGCGATGCTGGAAAAACTGCATTTGGCACCGTTTCGGGTATTGGGATAGCGTATTGCTGCGTAGGCACCGGAGGCGCTCAATTCAACTCGGCGAGTTCAGTTTCGTCGTGAAATCTTCGCAGCGGATGCGGCGGTGTTGCATGAGGCGGACCTTTCCAAGATGCATGCGTATTGGGGAGGAGAAGCCGCGGCAGAAAAGTTGACTCGATATCCTCAGCCGATCTCCTTCACGATCTATACAGAGCGGTCGATCAACAGCCCCATCGCGACTTGCCGTCTCCAGGCAGCGGCCACCGGAAATGTCGAGGTTCTGGATGTCTTCTGGGGTTTTGACCCAGACCCGGCGTATCCTGATGTAGTTCATCCTGTGCTTGCGTATGTGTATGCGTACTTGCTGGCAACACACGATGGTCGTAATATAGAAGCCGCGAAGCCGATCTACGAGAAGAATATCGAACCCGCCTTCATCCATGTGAGCAACCGAGGGTAGCGTCTACTTCAAGCGCACAGGCAGGGCCATGAAAGAGCGCGTCAAACTTGGCATCCTCCTGAAAGCCTGGGAATCGCGCATGTTGGCGCTGCTCCTGTGTTCGATCATACTCGTGGCGAATATCGGTGTTTCAGCGCAGGAACGGCCCGGTATCCGTGTCGAAGTCGATCTCGTCAATCTATATGTCTCTGTTACGAACACGCGCGGCCTTCCGATCGAGGGTCTCGGGGCAGCAGACTTCCAGATCTATGAAGACGACGTCGAACAGCAAGTGAAGCATTTCAGCACGGACGATGCCCCGTACACGATCGGCCTCGTTCTCGACCGCAGTGGGAGCATGGCGGAGATGATTGGCGAGGTGTTTCAAGCCGCTGTGCATACAGTCGAGGAGAGCAAGCCCGGGGATGAGGCGTCTGTAATTGTGTTCAACCATCAGGTTGAGCTCGTGCAGGACTTCACAACAAACCGGGGCGAACTCAGCCGGGCAGTCCGGCGAGAGCGCGCCAGCGGTAGAACAGCGCTCTACGACGCTGTATATACTGCTTTGAACCGCATACGGAAAGGGCGCCACCAAAAAAAGGCACTACTGGTTGTAACGGACGGCGAGGACAATAGCAGCTCGACTACCTTCCGTGAGTTGTTGGACTTTGCACGAGAAAACTCCGTGATCGTCCACACCATCGGAATGATGGGTGATGGCATGCGTATAGATCCGTTACGGGCTGACCGTCCCTCCGTCGAAAGGCTGACCCGCCTGGCGGATACTACCGGGGGAAAGGCCTACTTTCCGAGGACGATGGCAGAATGCCGCGAGGCATGCAAAAGAACCGCAGCAGAACTGCGGCACCAATATAGCCTCGGCTACTACTCTTCGAACTTGGCGCGCGACGGCAGGTGGCGGTCCGTTCGTGTTGAACTGAGCGGCCGGAAAGCTCCGGACCTCCTGGTTCGCACGAGGGAAGGTTATTTTGGGCCGACGACCGGAAGGTAGGCCAGGTTCAAGTCGTCCGTTCAAGCCAAGTCACTACTGTTCACGATTCGCGAACAACAACAAGTCGTGAACATGCGGGAATCTCTGGCGACGTTCATTCGCGCAAGCTCATTGTAGTTGAAAGGGTTGCGGTTCCCCGCACTGGCTAGTCCGTTCAATAGCAGTCCTTTATGTCATCGATAAGAAGTTTCTACTTTTCGGAATGCCGTGTCGGATCTATTCTTCTCGTCAAGCAAGCCGCAAGCCTGTTTGGTGCGTAGCGAGTGCGGTGAGGGCCGAATTCGTTCAGCCCTGCCGTTCCGATCCGCGCGAAAGTGTGCCAATAGGCCTGCTGGGACGCGGCTGAGCGAGTCTGCGGCGCTGTTTGCCTGCATAGATGCCAAAACACGAAGACGCCACTAGTGTGTTCCAAGGATCGAAACATGAAAACTAAACATCTGACAGCGCTTGTCGCCGCGGGTCTCGCGGAGGGTATGAAGAGAATTGAAAAGTCCGCAATTTCCGCGTCGCAGGTAGCCGCGTTCGCCGCGACATTTATTTGTTGGGGTGTGGCACAGGGGCAAAGCTCTCAACCAGCAAGCCCGGCGCCTGTTCTGCCGGCTTGGCCAATCCAGGCCCCTCCGCTGACAGTCAATCCGGAACCCATGCGCTACGACGCTGGCCCTCTCGGCAAGGTATACGTACAAGGGGTCGCCACGGCCTTCGGTCAATGGCAGAATAACGTGCCCCCGGGAGACTTCGACACGCAGGCGGATATGAGCCATGGCATGATCTACTTCAACAAAACCGAAGGCTTGGTGCAGTACCACGTCATGGCCGGCGCCTACTCAGTGCCAGATCTTGGTCTGCCATATATTCGCGCGCGCACTGCAACCAACGGCTTCTTCGGACCCTTTCCTCACGCATTCCTCAAGATTGCCCCCACGCGCAACTTCTCGTTCGTTGTAGGCAAGATTCCGACGCTCATCGGGGCTGAAACCACTTTCTCGCCTCAAAACATGAATATCCAGCGAGGGCTGCTCTGGAACCAGGAGAATGCAGTGAACCGTGGGGTACAGGTAAACTACACGGCGGGACCCGTCGCACTCTCAGCATCATGGAACGATGGCTTCTATTCCAATAGGTATACCTGGGCCTGGCTCTCGGCGACTTGGTCGATAAATAGCAAGAATATACTTGCATTCATTGGTAGCGGTAATACAAAGCCTGGCACGAACGTCGCGACTCTGGCGACCCCTTTATACCAGAACAATGAACAGCTCTACAACTTGATCTACATTCGCACTGCCGGACAGTGGACCATTCAACCGTACTTACAATACACCCACGTCCCACGCATGCCCGAACTCGGTGCGGTGCGCGCCGCAAATACGTACGGGGCGGCTCTCCTCGCGAATTATAAGTTCGCCCAGGGCTCCAAAATGGGCGGCCTGAAGTTAGATCGCATCAGCTTACCTTTTCGCGTGGAGTATATCGCGTCGACAGGAACGCTCGCGGACGGCGCGCCTAATCTGATGTACGGTCCAGGTAGCAAGGCGTGGTCTGTCACCGTGACACCAACTTATCAACGCAATATCTTCTTCGCCCGCCCGGAATTCTCCGTCGCTCGGGCAATTGACACCACTCCTGGAATGGCCTTCGGCCCAGCCGGTACTGACAAAATGCAAGTTCGTGTGCTGCTCGAAGTGGGGGTGATGTTTTGAGGGTCAGTTTTTTCTCACTTGCCCTGCCCCTTTTGCCGTGCCTCTTCCATGTGAGAAATGCGCCCAAATTTCGCCCATAGTACTGCTAATCCATTTCGTGGTTGAGGAAAGAGGCGGTGAGCGCGTCGTTTCCTCACGGAAGTCGACATTCTCTTGTGCGGGCCTCCGCTATTAGAGAAATTCGTCCGAACGTGGCTCTGTAGTATTGGTTGACCCACCGCCCTTCTCAATTTCAAAGGCAGGAGGGCGTCAGCATCTGCCGGAATGTCCCGTCCCAGTCGTCAAGAACACTGTCTTCTAATCTTTCATCTTGGTTTCGTAGCCCGCCGTATTCAGCTGTTCTGCAATGGTGCTGACCTGCAGTGCTGCCGTGTCAAACATCACGTCGATGCGCTGGTTGCGTGCCCGCGCACGAACCTGTTTAACGCCCTGCACGGCCCTGAGCAGGGCTTCCACCCGCTCCTCGCAGCCCTGACAGGCAAGGCGTTGATCGCCAATAACCTCGTATGTGACAGTCTTGAGCATACAGAACTCCTCTCAGTCCACCTTGGCGAGGGCTTCCGGATGATGGCCGACTCCTTTAATCGCCTCAAAGAAGTAAGCGCCTCGTCCCCAGAGCGAATTAATGAAGATCGAGGTGACGCTCGCTGCCATAGCTACCATGCCCCAGATCGGATAGATCAGCCCCGTAGCGGCAGCTGGGATACCGATACCGTTAAACACGAACGCGAGGGATACGTTTTGAACCATTTTTCGGTAACTGTAACGGCTGATCTCGTAAGCGTCCAAGAAGGCGCCAAGCCGACGGCCAAGAATGATGACGTCTGCGGACTCGATCGCGATATCCGCGCCGCTGCCGAAAGCGATGCCAATATCAGCCTGCATAAGGGCTGGCGCATCATTGATGCCATCGCCCACCATGGCCACGCGCGCGCTCTCCTGGAGCTTGCGGACCATAACAGCTTTGTCAGCTGGGAGTACGCGCGCATGCACCTCTTCGATGCCGGCAGCGTGCGCGAAATGGCGCGCGGCCTGTTCGTTATCGCCGGTGATTAGGGTCGTCCGTATACCGAGCGCATGGAGCCGCCGCACGGTTTCCGCAGCATCAGGACGTAACGCATCGCCAAGCGCCAATAGGCCCAGCAACTCGTGCTCTCGCGCGACTCCGATAACGGTGAGCCCCTGCTGTTCGAGTTCGCTGATACGCTCTTCCTGTTTTGCAAGACTCACGTTTTCGCTTGCCAGAAACGCTGGACTGCCGACGATCACGCGGGAATTGCCGAGGCGTGCGCGAACGCCTTGACCGGCTATCGCCTCGAACGCCTGCACATCGGGTAAAGCAGTACCGCGCTTGAAGGCTTCTTCGACAACTGAGCGAGCCACCGGGTGTTCGGAGCCCGCTTCGACGGCCGCCGCGAGAGTGAGTAATTCGTCTTCCGGGGCCGCAACAGGCGCTATCGCCCGTAACGCGGGGCGCCCTTCGGTCAGAGTGCCCGTCTTATCGAAGACCACGCGCTGAACTCGCCGCAGCCCTTGAAAAGCTTCGCCTGTTCGCATCAGCACGCCGCGTTCAGCAGCTTGACCAGCTCCCCGCACGATCGACAGTGGCGCCGAAATGCCAACTGCACACGGGTAACCCATTACGAGGACGCTGAGGCCGGCAAACATCGCGCGCTGCAGATCAGGAGGAGCCCCCACTATCAAAGGAGCGACCAACCAGAAAACCGTCACACCAGCCGCCATGAGAAGCACAATCGGTGTGTATACACGCAGGACACGATCTACAAGATGGAGAAGGCCAGGCTTCAAAGCCCGTGCGTCTTCCACGCTCCGGATCACCTGCCTCAGAAAGCTCTCCTCACCAACTGCCGTTACGCGCACCAGAAGCGTGCCTCGACCGTTTAGCGAGCCACTGACGGTCTTGTCACTTTGGCGCTTCTCGACAGGCAGCGGTTCACCTGTGACCAGCGATTCGTCCACATCGGACTCACCCAATTCAACGTCACCGTCTACGGGAACTCGTTCCCCGGGGCGGATACGCACCAGATCGCCCACTCTCACCTCTTCAAGGGGCACCTCTTTTTCCATGCCGTCCTTGACCACGCTCGCGACATCCGGCTCAAGATCGAGAAGCTTCTTCACAGCCTGTGAGCTTCGTGTCTTCACGATCAGCGACAGCCATTCCGAAAAGATGTGATATGCGAGGACCATCACCGCCACTGAGAAGAACGGAGTTGTCGGATAATCGGCGGGCTGAAACACGAGGCCCACCACTCCGCCGGCCAAGCCCGCGAATGCGCCAAACTCGACCAAGACATGTTGGTTGAGAATACCCCGCCGGAGCGCCATCACACCCATGCGCAGAATGTGACCGCCAACTCCGAAGGTCAGAACGGCGGCTAACGCTCCGGCGAGCCACGGGGTGGCGTTTCCAAACGCGCCGCGCAACTGCAGGGTGTACACAGCCGCTCCAAAAGCGGCCAGAAAGGCCGAACCAGCGAGCGCCGCCCGCACCCCATAGCTACGCAGAACCACAAACGAGAAGACCACCATGCTGGCGATGGAAAAGACGCACAGCCAAAACCAGGGACTGCTGAAGGGATAGCCAGCGAAGCCCATCGCCGCGATACTCATCGCAAGGGCAGTGAGGAAACGGCCTCGCTCGCGCACGAGTGCTCGCTCTTCCTCTTCGAATGGACGAACTTTGCGCGGATCGGAAATCGTGTAGCCGATATCTTTGAGAGTCTGGAGCAGGTCCTCAGGCCGCGCGACGTTCGGGTCGTACTCGATAAGCGCTTGCTCGTGGGTCAAGCTAACCGCGACCTTGTCCACGCCGCGTCGACGGCCCAATGCGCGCTCGATCGTGCCCGTGCACAATGAACAATGTAAGCCGCCAATATGCGCGCGGATTCGACGATGCCCGGGCACTTTCGAAGGTTCGTCGCTCCAAAAACGTTGGGCGAATTCGACTGTGGTTGCGGTACTCATAACAATTCCTCGATCTCTACCTCGAGCTTAAACCCTGTACGTAGGTATAGAGTCAAGCGGATTTTTGAGACGAGTCTGACCGGGCTTCAGAGCAATGCAGTGAAGGCTCTCACGTAATAGATCCCGACGAACGAGAGAGCAGCACCACTCACGATGCGAAGGGCGGGTGCCCATGAACTCAGGCGGGCGAACTGCATCACCGTTCCGGCGAACAGGCCCACGAGAAGGAAAGGCAATCCTCGCCCAACGCCAAAAGCAAGGGCCAGCACGAACCCGTATTGCGGCCGTGCTTGCGCTGCCGCCACGGTGAGTAGCAAGAGGAGGGGAGCTGCAGATGTGCCGAGGCTGAATATGAAGCCGTACAGAAATGTCCCAGTGATGCCAGGCCGTCGCAAAGACGCCAGGGTCTTTACGCGGAGCCGCGGCCCACGGAACGCCACCAGCGCAGCGATGAAAGAAACAATGGCCATTCCCAGGGCCCAGTAGCGGCCGAATGATTCCGTCAGAATCGCGCCCATGCGGCCAGCAACTGTACCGAGGATCGCCAGATTAACCACAATGCCTGAGAAGAACGCAAGAGCGATCAGGAGACCGCTTCGACGGTCCTCAGTTGCAGAGCTGCCCACCACGCCGGCGACGCCGAGGCCCACCGGGACGGTACAGGGGCACACGGCACTTGCCATTATGCCTGCCAGCACCGTGACCGCCAGCGCCCAAATTGAACCATCGGGCAGACTGGAGGCAAATGTTGACAGGAACTCGTCAAGCGTCATCGAGATTCCAATTTGGGTGCACCCGCTTTAAATCCAAGGTCATTAATGACGGACACCATCTTCTCGGGAGAGATCTTCGCGGGCGCATATTCAACTTGAGCTTCGCCTGGCTTGAGGGTGACTTCTACCTTGCTAACGCCATCGAGTGCCGCAAGCGCTTTCTTAACTGTGGGCGTGCACATCGCCTCACACATCATCCCTTCAATCGGGATCCGAGCAACTCTGGTCCCGGCGATCGAAGGAGTGCCCGCTGTGTATCCGAGGCCATTGATGGCCGCGATGAGCCGCTCGGGAGTTACCTGCCGATCGGAGTACGTTACCTCAGCATTGCGGCGTTCCAAATTCAGTTCCACTGCCCGAACGCCGGGCACGTTCTTGAGCGCTTTCTTGAGACGCGCGGCGCACGCGGCGCAACTCATGCCTTCGATGGGAATCGCCACCGTCTTTGCGGCGGGGTCGTTTGCTGCTTTTACCGCGCCGATGTTTGTGCGCGAGTCACTGCAACCGACGGAGGCGGCAAGACCCAGAAGCACTGCGGCGCCGGTGACGAAGAGGATCATCTGACCAGATCGGCGATTCATTGAGTGTACTCCTTGGAATCGAGGCTCTCCAGAATCGGGCACTCGCTGGTTGGTCCGCAGCCGGGACAGCGTTCCGCCAGTTGTTTCAAAATCCGCCTCATGGCCTGCAGTGTCCGGATTTTCTCGTCGATATCCGTTATCTTTCCTCGGGCGAGGGTCCGGACGCCTGAGCTTCCACGTCGCTGGTCGACACGGAGCGCCATAAGCTCCTTGATCTCAGCGAGCGTGAACCCAAGCTCTTGGGCGCGCTTGATGAAGCGGACCTGCTGCACCGCATCCTGAGGGAACATGCGGTAGCCTGACGCAAGCCGCGGCGGTTCGGGAAGCAGTCCCTCGCGTTCGTAGTAGCGGATCGTCTGAAGGTTTACTCCCGCGCGATCAGCAACTTCGCCAATCTTCAGCGTCACGACTTACCTCCTAGCTCGGCTACTATCAGCATAAACCCTGTACCCAGGTATAGCGTCAAGGGGAAGATCGCCGTCATCGGTACTGCTCGCAGCGGAATCCCAGCCCGTGCTGTAGACAGATTCGAGGTGCATGTGATCCGATGGAATCCGGCGGAGCATCCGCCAGCAAAGCGATGGGATTCTACAATGACCGCGTTGTTCCGCGTCTGGTCAATCTCGCGATGCGGAACCGTCAACTTGCTCCCTATCGCGAGCGAATTGTGGGAAACGCGAAGGGCCGGGTCCTTGAGATTGGGATCGGTTCCGGAGTGAATCTTCCTCTCTACACAGACGCAACCCAAATTGTTGGCATCGAACCACATCCCAGGCTCCTGAAGATGGCAGCGGAAAAGGGAGGACGAACTCTATCTGAACTGATCGAAGGCTCAGCCGAGTCCATTCCGCTGGAGGATTCGAGCATCGATACGGTTGTGACAACATGGACCCTTTGTTCAATTCCGGACGTCGCGACGGCGCTGGCTGAGATGCGGCGCGTCTTGAAGCCAGATGGCCAGCTTCTCTTTGTCGAACACGGACTGGCGCCAGATGAAGGCGTTCGCAAGTGGCAGAATCGGCTAACTCCTGTGTGGAAGAAGATCGCTGGTGGCTGTCACCTCAATCGTCCGGTGCGAACTCTGATTGAGAACTCGGGATTTCAGATCTCGCGGTTGGATACCGGCTATATGCCGGGTCCGAAGCCGATGACCTTTATGTACGAGGGCGCCGCGCGCCCCGTGTGATCCCCGGAGAAACTACCGTGGATAGCGAGCGTACACAGACGTTCGACCGCCCTCGTCGAAGCTCTGCACAATGTACGGATCGGTACGAGCCGACTCCATTCCCGGAGAGCCCAACGGCATGCCTCCAACAGCAAGACCGAGCACCTTTGGCCGCTCGTTCAGCAGATGTTTGATTTCGGCCGCGGGCACGTGGCCTTCTATCGTGTAGCCGTTCACGACAGCTGTGTGACAGGACTGCAATTGTCGAGGAACGCGGTACTGCCGCTGATAGGGCGACGTATCGTTCACCTCCTGCACCTTCACGTCAAAGCCGTTGGATTTCAAGTGCTCCACCCATTTGCCACAACAGGAGCAGGTCGGTGTTTTGTAAACCATGACCACGGGAGCGGACGATTGCGATCGCGATGATACCGAGGCTAAAAGAAGTCCAGGGAGCACCGCGAGTACAGTTCTGCGTTTCATTTGAATTCTCCTCATGAAAATGAAATCTCTGCGGCGATGGAGAGCGATGCGCGACAAGGAGCATCGCTCACCTCACCTGTTCATTTGGACTTCTGCTTTCCGGACTTGTCCGGCGGCATGACCTCGACATTGTGAAGCGTCATGTCGCCGTCGTACACGGTAGCCATGATCCGGTCGCCAGTTTTGACCTTCTTCAAAACGTCGGGCTTGTCCACTGGATAAGTCATCGTCATTGCCTCCATCCAGCCTGCGACCTTCTCGCCGTTGACGGTCAGTCCCTTCTCGGTGATCCCCTCGACCTTGCCGTGGAACGTGTAGGACTTCGTTTTCCCCTTCGCTTTGTCCTGGGCAAACGTCGATGTGGCGAAGAGACACGTAACCGCCAGGATCGCTGCGAGCATCCTTCTTCGAGTGTTCATGATTGTGTTCTCCTTAATCCTCGGTTGCACTATTTACCCGCCGCCGCGACTTTCGTGACTGTGATCGTCTTGCCGTCCTTATCCAGGTCGCCGGTGAGTTGCACGTTCGCGCCGGCGTTTGTCGCAAGCGCCGCAAAGTTCTGGTTCTTGATGTCGTAGACTTTGTCGCCGCTCACAAACACATACTTGCCGCCTGCCTTTACACAACCAACCGTGCAATCCTTGGGGTTCTTGCCCATCGCGCCCATCCCGGCGTGACTCTTGCCGCACATGCTGTCGCTGATCTGGCCTGTCAGCGTCTGGGGCGCAGCCCAAATAGACAGACCGCTCAGGGAGCACATGATTCCAATTGCTAAGCTGCGTTTCATTTTCGATTCTCCTTTTCAAATTGTTTACTTGCATTTCTCAAATCTGATCGGAACTGGGCGTTAGAAGGTATGCTTCATCGGCTGCTCCTTTCGAGGTTGTAGACCTTGCTCCACGCGAACTCGTAGGCGTCTTCTGGCAGCCCGGATTTGAGTTCGACGATGTACGTCTCCCGGTTCGTCGTGACGCGAAATCGATACGAGTCTGGCCTTCCGATCGTTTCGATATCGCGGTAGAGCCAAGTGCGAGAATCGGCGGGCTTGTCACTGACGAAACGGATCGACTCATCGCCGATTTCAAGCGTTCCGTGGGTGCCTGCGTGCGTGCGCCGGTGGAAAGCTGGAACTTGGAATTTGGAAGCGGAAGCATAGTGCCCTACGACGGGTCGATGGATCCGAGCTGTCAAGAACTCGGCGATCGCCTCAACGGGCGCTTCCTCTGTAGCCCGGAACACATATTCGCGGCGCTCGATCGGCTTCCACTTCTCAACTTCGTACGCCTGGAATCGAAGAGACCGCGGATCGGCCACGTCAGCTTGGCGCAAGTCGTCGATTGGAACGCTGATCTTCGTTTTGCCATCCTGCGATTGGAAGGAGATTCCCTGGCCGTCAATGTGAAGATCGCCGCGTTTGTTCTTAAGGATTCGAACCTGCTCGACCTTGAGGTCGAATACGTCAGGCGGAGTTTGCGCTACACCATACTGCACCGCCAGCGCCAGCAAGCTAATGATTCGTCTTAGATTCATGCCGTTTCCCTCGAAAGCCTCCGAACTTCAAATCCTTTCCAGATTTCGTAAACGGCCGGATAGACCAACAGCTCCAGCAGAAACGAAGTAAAAATGCCGCCGATCATCGGCGCTGCAATCCGGCGCATCACGTCAGAGCCGGCCCCGTGGGACCACATGATGGGAACGAGTCCCAGGAACATAACAGCCACAGTCATCACTTTGGGCCGCAAGCGCTTCACCGCACCGTCTTCAATTGCAATTCGTAGATCGGCCATGCTGCGCATCTGGCCGGCTTTCTTCCGCTGCTCATATGCAAGCTCGAGGTAGAGCAGCATGAAGACACCGGTTTCAGCATCAACGCCCAGAAGAGCGATCAGCCCGACCCAGACCGCGACGCTCATGTTGTACCCGAGCAAGTAAAGAAGCCAGATCGCGCCAACTGCCGAAAACGGCACCGCGAGCAGGATAATCATCGTTTTCACGAAGGATCCCGTATTGAAGTACAGCAGCAGGATTACGATCAACAGCGTGATCGGTACGACAATCTGCAAGCGTTCCGTCGCGCGCTGCAAGTACTCGTATTGACCGCTCCAGACGAGCTGATAGCCGGGAGGAAGCTGAACGTTCTGCGCAACCGTCCGTTGAGCATTTGCGACGTATGTCCCGAGATCCACCCCGGCCGTATCCACATACACGAACCCGGCAAGGAATCCTTCTTCGTTCTTGATCATGGGAGCACCTGTGCGCACCGTCAGGTCAGCCAACTGCGAGATGGGGATCTGAGCGCCATCCGCAGTCGGAATTAGCACGCGGCTCAATTTCGAAAGGTTGTCCCGGAGTCCGCGCGCGTACCGCACATTCACCGGATATCTTTCGCGGCCTTCGACTGTCGTAGTCACGGTCTCGCCGCCTACTGCCGATTCAAGGATCTGATTCACCTGCGCCACACTCAGGCCGTAACGGGCAGCTTCTTCGCGCTTGACCTGATAGTCGATGTAGTATCCGCCGGTGACTCGCTCGAAGAATGCGCTTCGGGTTCCTTGAACCCCTTGAAGAACCTTCTCGACTTGAAGTCCGACTTCCTCGATCTTTTCGAGTTTCGGCCCCATCACTTTGACGCCGACCGGCGTTCGAATGCCCGTAGTGATCATGTCGATACGGGTGCGAATCGGGAACAGCCAGGCATTTGCGAATGACGGAATCTGCACCGCGCGATCGAGCTGTTCGATCAACGCTTCCCAACTGATCGGCTGGTCTTCCGGCCACCACCGCGCGAACTGAGTCTTAAGCCACTGAGGAGCCCAACTCGAATACCAACGCGTTTTATGTTCTTTCCGCCATTCGTTCTCGGGCTTCAGCACAACCGCCGTTTCCACCATGCTCATGGGGGCCGGATCAGTGGCGGAGTCCGACTTGCCGATTTTCCCGTAAACGCTTTGAATCTCTGGGAACTGGTGAAGGAGCTTGTCCTGAATCTGAAGGTACTTTCCGGCCTCGGTGACACCAATGCCGGGCAGAGTGATCGGCATGTACAGAATGGAGCCTTCGTTCAATGGGGGCATGAACTCCGAGCCGAGGCGCTTGTAAATGGGAATCGTCAGCGCAACCACGATGACCGCAGCCAGTACCACGAGCCACCGAAGCTTCAGCGCGACGCGGACCACTGGATGATAGAGCTTCATCAGCGGGCGGCTGATCGGGTGCTTTTCCTCGCTGTGGATTTTGCCGACGAGGATCGCGTTCGTGATGCGGGACAGGAATCTCGGCCGGAAGGAAAACTCCCGCGTTCGCATGAACAGCAGCCGGATCGCCGGATCGAGCGTAATAGCTAGCACGGCGGCGATCATCATGGAGAAGTTCTTGGTAAATGCGAGCGGCTTGAACAGCCGACCTTCCTGGTATTGCAGCGCGAAGATCGGCATGAACGAGACAGCGATCACTAGCAACGAGAAGAAGCTCGGTCCCCCGACCTCCTTCACCGCATCGATGATTACCTGGGTGGCCGAACCTTGCCGGCCTTCGGCCTCCCAGTGCTCCAATTTCTTGTGCGTCTGCTCGACGACCACAATCGCTGCGTCCACCATGGCGCCGATCGCGATGGCGATCCCGCCGAGTGACATGATGTTCGCAGTCAGACCCGTCGTCTGCATCGGAATGAACGAGAGAATCACTGCGATCGGGATCGTGAGAATTGGAATGATCGCACTCGGAACGTGCCAGAGGAAGATCAGAATGACGATACTGACGATCACCAGCTCCTCAATCAGCGTGTGCCGGAGTGTCTCGATCGAGCGATCGATCAGATCCGATCGGTCGTACGTGGTCACAACTTCAACGCCCGGCGGTAAGCTCGATTTCACCTCCGTCAGCTTCTGCTTCACGTCCTGGATGACATTGCGCACGTTCTGTCCGTAGCGAACCACCACGGTTCCGCCGGTAACCTCGCCTTCGCCGTTCAGCTCTGCGATACCGCGACGCATGTCCGGTCCCAACTCGACACGCGCGATATCCCGCACGCGCACTGGTGTTCCGTTATTGCCGACCGCAACGGCAAGATTCTGAATATCCGCGACGGACTGGATATAGCCCCGTCCGCGGACGAGGTACTCTTTTCCGGTCATCTCCAGACTGCGTGCGCCCACTTCGTTATTGCCGTTGCGAACTGCATCCATTACCTGCATCAGCGGAACTTTGTAGGCGAGGAGGCGATTGGGATCGACGTTGACCTGATACTGCTTCACGAATCCGCCAATCGTCGCCACTTCCGCCACGCCCGGCACGCTCGACAGCCAGTAGCGGAGATACCAGTCGTTGAAGGAGCGCAGTTGCTGAAGATTGTTCTGGCCCGTCTTATCGACGAGCGCATATTGAAACGCCCAGCCGACGCCAGTCGCATCGGGACCCAATTTCGGCGAAACACCCTCTGGAAGCTGTCCTGTGATCTTGCTCATGTATTCGAGCACGCGGGTTCGGCCCCAATAGATGTCGGTGCCCTCATCGAAGATCACGTAGACGTACGAGAAGCCGTAATCGGAGCTGCCGCGCACCGTGCTCACATGCGGTGCAGCGAGCATTGCGGAGACCACCGGGTACGTGATCTGCGCTTCGATGAGATCTGGGCTGCGACCGGGCCATTCCGTGTAGATGATCACCTGCGGATCGGAGAGGTCCGGAATCGCATCCAGCGGAATGCTGCGCAACGACCAAAGGCCGTAGAGAGTCAGGCAAATCGTAAGGACGACGATCAGGGCCCGATTGCGCGCGGAGAACTCAATGACTCGGTTAATCATTTCGGTTCTCTCATCGCGACGTGATCGTGGTCTGGGCCACACCCACCACTGCGCCGTTCTTGCGCACGGTCACGGTGGTCTGCCAAGTCCACGCCATCAAGACCTCAATCGACCCTTGATAAATGCCGTTACCGACCTCCGTGAGATTGCCCTTCGAACTCATGGGCGGCATCGCGCCCATCTGTGGCATGAAGAGGCCGACCTCGACCTGCGCACCTGTGATCGGCTTGCCGCTCGCTTCCTTAACCATCAGGCGAATGGGGTTCATACCCGTTTTCGCTGTTTTGGGATCGAGCACCTCAACGGAAATGGCTTGCGTTGTCCCGCCTGCGGGTGCGGCCGGGGCTTGAGATGGCGCTCCCATGCCCGCGAAAGCTCCTTTCAGCCGGCTCTCAGAATCCACAATGAAATTGGCCCCCGTGACGACGCGCTCGCCAGGCTTCAAGCCTTCCTGGATTCCCACCTTCTCGCCTGCTTCGGCGCTCACCTTGACGGCACGCGGCTGCACATAGCCGTCGCCCTTGTCGATAAACACGTATTGCTCGGTTCCCGTGTCCATCAGGGCGTCCTGGGGAATCAGCACCTGCCTACCGATCCCAACGGACATGCTGATGTTGGTGAACATCTCGGGTTTTAGCGAAAGATCCGGGTTCGGGAACTCCATCCGGACCTGCACAGTGCGAGTCTTCGGGTCCAGAAATGGATAGATGAAACTGACGCGGCCACGAATCTTTCGTCCTCCGCCCGAGTACGGAAGCTCGATCTCGGTAGCCTGACCCGTTCTGACGAAGGGCAAGTCAGTTTCGTAGACTTCACCGAGTACCCATACGTGCGAGAGGTCCACGATCGTGAACAAATCTTTCGACGGATCGACGAATGTGCCGTGGTGGTACGCGGCCCGCTCCATCACGACACCGTTGACGGGAGAGTAGACGGTAATCGCGCGTTTGATCTTGCCTTCCGATTCCAAGCTATCGATCTCTCGATCAGAGACATCCCAGAGCCGAAGCCGCTCTCTCGCCGCCGCGATCAGATTCTCCGAGCCCTTTGCCGCGGATGAAACTGTGCTTGTCCGCAAGAGATCTCGCGACCTGAGCGCAAGCAAGTAGTCTTGTTGCGTAGCGACGAGGTCCGGGCTGTAGATCGTAAATAGAGCTTCGCCTGCCCGAACGGGCTTTCCGACCGAGTCGGCGAACACTTCTTCGACATATCCCGAGACCTTGGTGTGAATGTGGGTCAAGTGCCTCTCGTCGTAGCTCACTTTGCCGACGATTCGGATGTCTTTCGTGAGCGTGCCCATCTCGGCTGGAACCGAACGCATGCCGATCAACTGCTGCTTTTCCGGCGGTACGAAGATCGCGTTTTCACCGGAAGCGGGGGCGGCTGGCGCCGTACCGGAAGGCATGTTCATAGGCATGCTCGACGGTTCGCTCTTCATGGCAGCGTCAGTTGCGGTTGGAGCGGTGGAGCCCTCGAGTTTGACGAGTTTCATGCTGCAGATCGGGCAGTTGCCTGGCTTGTCCGAGTGGTATGTCTTGTGCATCGGACAGTAGTAGACGTCCTTGCCAACCTGCGCTGTAGCCTCAGGCTGGCGCGCCTGGCGCCGCATGATTCCGAAGTAAGCGAACGCTGCAATCGCGACGACCAGGAGACCAAGAAGTGAAAGTTTTCGAATTCGATCACGGCTCATTGCTTTACCTCCCCGAATGGAACCAGTTCCCGGCCGACGACGGGCTCAAGCCGAGCAATCGCTTGTTCATGGCGGGCAAGTTCGTCGTAAAACTGCCGTTCCAGACTGATCAGGTTCGTCAAGTTTGAAACCAAGGTAAGAAAATCAATGCTTCCGACTTCGTATGCAGAAGCTGCGGAGTCCACAGTCAATTGCGCCTGCGGAAGGAGAGTGGTCTTATACAGATTCAGAATGCGCTCGCTACTCTGGATCGCGAGATATTGATCTTTCACTCGGAAGATCGCGTCCTGCTGGGCGGTCCGATAATTTTGTTTGGCTTCACTCAGGCGCGAGTGTGCTTCTTCGAGTGCGTACCGTTGCTTGCGGGCGTAGTAAATCGGAATCTTTACCGAAACCATCGCCATGTAGTAGTCGGGAAAGTTGGAGCCCGTATGCTGCCATTGGAGGTTAACGCCGAAATCCGGCCGGAAATCCTTCAGGCTCCGATCGATGCCGACCGCACGTGCATCCACCATCTTTTGTTCCGCTCGCACTCGTGGCGAATCGCCTGTAGCCTTCAGCAAATCATCAAGCGAGACCGACAAGGTGCTCGGCCGAATATCGGCGGGAGCCCCTATGGCGATGCTGGGCACGGCTAAAAGTGATGCGATCTCCGCTTCCGCGCGTTGACGCTTCTCGTTCAGCATCGCGAATTGTTGCTCAAGCATCGATACTTCGAGTTGGGCCTTTAGAACATCCTGCTGGATGCCTTTACCAACCTGATATCGGTTTCGCGCGATCTCCTCAAATCGGCTGAGCAAGTCACTGTTTTTCCGCGTCAGATCGATCGCCTTTTGAACCGAAATCCATTCGTAGTAGGCGACCTTCAATCGCGACGCGACGTCGACCAGTACGGCCCTGTAGGTCTGCTGTAGACTCTCCGCTTCGCGTTTCGCTTCCTCTGAGGCCAAGGCGAGCTTACCCGGAAAAGGAAACTCCTGCGATACGCCGAATCCCCGATACGCGAAGTCGCTGCCGTTCAAGCGCGAGAACGGATGGCCTACGCCAAAGTTCGTGTAGTTCACTGTGGGCTCGGGCAAAGCGCCAGCCTGCGATGGCCGCTTGGTCGCCGCATCGAAGCGAAAGCGGGCCGCTTGAATCTCCGGATTATTCTGCATCAGGCCATTCAGCAGATCCTGCGGCCCAAGCGGTTTGTCTTCTGCACTTACCGTCGCAAGCGCCACGGCAAACATGCAGAGGTGAAACCTGCACAAATTTGCAGGCATACAACCTCCTAAACTGAATTCAAATTGAACGACAGCTTTGGATAGACGTGCCAGAAAGCACACGTCAGGTAAGGAGGGTTTAGATCAGTAGAGGAAGGTTAAGGCGATAGCCCGGAGGCGACCCAGGTGGGGCATGTGCCTCGTCAAGAACCGTCGCAAATGTTGGTGCGACGAGCAAGACCGGTGCCTCGGCTGCGAGAACCGCAGGTAGTTGTGTTGAGTGGTCGAGCGACTTCGGAGCAGTCAACTGGTTGCCGCTCGGCACCGTGGACTTGCAGCATTCGTCGGCATCCTTCGTGGGAAGGCACTTGCCCTTATGGCAGCACTCGGCAGCCTTTTTCGAGAATGTCGCGCCGAAGCAGTCGAATGGGCGAGCCAGGGCCACGAGTGCCAAAAGCGCAACCGCGATGTGAAAGCCACGCCGCATTCGATTAGAGGATAGCAGAGTTTGTGCCACCGAGCCGGGCTGCGTGCGGGGACGGTCACCGTGTCCCTCACGCAGCAGGTCCCTCGGTTCGTTCGCGCTCCGCATTACTTCACCGGCGCCGGTCGCCCATACTTCGCCCTGTACCACTGATCGAACCATTCATTCGTGGGCGAGGATTTGAGTACCGTGCGTTTCTCCTCGCGAAATGCCGTACTCTCCTTTGCAGCGTTCTGACGGGCTTCTTCCGCCGGCGAATTGCGGCCGAACTTCGCCTTGTACCACTGTTCGAACCAGGCGTTCGGCGGCGCCGCGCCCTCGTGGCGGGTCTCCTCGCGGAATGCCGTATTTGCCCGTTCGGCTTTCAAGCGGGCTTCCTCCGCGGGCGAGGGCCGACCGAGCTTTGCCCTGTACCATTGGTCGATCGTCTGTGCGGTCACCAGCCTGTTGGTGCCCATTACTAATGCGCCAGTGAATAAAATACTTCTTGCGAACGTTTTCATGACAGTTCTCCTTTTTCAACAGCTTGCGACCGATCGGCTTTCGACATCGTCGTTTCCAATCCGTCTCTATGGGGGAGTTCGCAAGAAGGACCGAGTCGGTTACAGCCCAGGCATCGCGGCGGCCAAAAATCTCAACAGGAACTCGCCTGTAACGGAACGCGGCTGGGGTGCGAACTAATGAGTGTGTCCTCAATCGAGCCCGAGCTTCGTGCCTTGATGATCGCTGGGCTCGGAGGCGATGCTGCCGCACATCGGTCTTTATTGGAAAGGCTCAGCAGGCAACTGCGCGGCTACTATAAAGGTCATCTCGATCGAGCCGGCAGGGGACCGGTGGAGGCGGAGGACTTGGTACAGGAGGCTTTGATGGCAATCCACACGCGGCGCCACACCTATGATCCGTCGCAACCGTTCACTCCGTGGGTATATGCGATCGCGCGCTACAAATTTGTGGACTACTTGCGTCGCACTCGCTCGTCCATGCAGGACCTGCCTATCGAAGACACCAAAGAGATCAGCACTCGGGCTGATCAGGCAGAGGTGGAGAGCAGTTTGGACTTGCACCGGCTGATGTCGTCCCTACCGCTGAACATGAAGGCAGCGATCCAGGCGGTCAAACTCGACGGCCTGAGCGTGAGCGAGGCTGCGGTGCAAACGGGCATGTCGGAATCGAACGTAAAAGTATCGGTCCATCGAGGCCTCAAGGCAATGGCGCGCTTAATTAGTGGGAGCCGGGTATGAAAACAGATCAACTCATTGACATGCTAAGCACGAATGTCGAGCCAGTAAAGCCGGCTCGCTTCAAGAAGACGCTGGCCTTGACGCTCCTTTTCGGTGGGGCGGCGGCGTTTTGCTTGATGCTGCTTACTGTCGGCATCCGGAACGACGTCAGCGCCGGTATTCTCTCGGGGTTCGTTGCGCTAAAGCTCCTCTTCACCTTGATCCTGATTAGTGCAGGTACAGTCCTGCTGACAAAGTTGATTCGCCCTGGGCAGGACGGGCGGCGTTCCTACACAGTGATCTTTCTTTCGTTCCTGGCGCTTGGACTGGCTGGCATAGCAGCCCTCGTGATTCACCCTGCGGCGGCTTGGGGCCACATGGTTATGGGAACCGATTGGGTCATGTGCGTCCTTTGTATCCCTCTTTTCGCGACGGTTCCGTTTGTAGCACTGATCTGGACGTTACGCCAGGGAGCGCCCATTCATTTGCGGCGTGCCGGAGCTATAGCCGGACTGGTTGCAGGCGCAATAGGGGCCGTGGCTTACGCTTTCCACTGTCCGGACGACTCCATACCGTTTATTGCGCTCTGGTACGGAGTCATGGTCGGCATGTGTGCGTTAATCGGCGCAATGCTCGGGCCCCGGCTTCTGCGGTGGTAACGCGATATCGCTTTCATCTCACGGGCGCGGGACGGCCGTATTTCGCTCTGAACCATTGGTCGAGCCAGTCGTTGGCCGGTGCAGTTTTGCGTTCTCTTTTCGGTTCCTCACGAAATGCCGTACTCTCTCGTTCGGCTCGTTGACGAGCTTCCTCCGCCGGTGAGTTGCGGCCGAACTTCGCCTTGTACCACTGCTCGAACCAGGCATTTGTTGGCGAGGCTTCGTACCGAGTTTCCTCCCGGAACGCTGTGCTGGTTTGCTCCGCCTTCAGCCTGGCTTCTTCGGCTGGAGACGGCCGGCCGAATTTTGCCCGATACCACTGATCGAGCCAACTGTTACTCGTCTGCGCAGCCATCAAGTCATTGGCGCCCAGCACCACGGATCCTGTAAACAGGATGGTTCTCAAAACGTTTTTCATGACTTCTCCTTTTCAAGCTCAAACTTCGACCTCCGAAATGACCGCAAACGCGGCGATTCCGGCGACACCACGAGCGCTTAGAAGATCTAAACGCGGAGAGAATGCGTGTTTAGGAAAATCGAGCCAAGGTGACCAGGAGAACCTGAGTCGTTCAACAGAATTAAATCGCGAGTGGCGGTCGAACTCAACACGACCGGAACGCCAACGTGTTCGGCAGGAACGATGTTAAGAACCGAAGGGTGAACACCCGTAGCCGATACCAAGAACCGTGAACTCAATTCGCACACCGTTAGCGGGCAATTCGATGACGCATCCTTCGGACACGGCATGTTGCAGTCGTCTTGAAGTAACATCCGTACCGGACAGGCGAACACGGCAAGCGTCAGAATCACCGCCAAGCTTGCGATGGCGAATGTATGGACGCCGGGTTTCATCCTACTTGTTAGACGCATGGCCGTCACTTCACGTTTGAGCCCTCATCTAAAGAGCCGTTGTACCGCCTAAACTGCCTAAACTATTCCCGGCAAATCTGAGCCCAAACCCAGTAACACCCATTGGTCGGGCGACCCAAGCCGCTCGCGGTCGCGGCCCTAAATTGGAAACATCTCTCAGTTTCAATGGCTTAGACAGAAGAATCGTTTATCAACCCGATCACGCCTTTTGATTTGGCGGGTGGAGTGTTGGCCTTTATACTCCTCCCATGGGCCTTGGTCTCACGGCGGCCACATGCACTTGCCTGATTTCGGTGTTTTCGCTGTGTATCGCTGCGGGACAGGCACAAACGAGCGCTTCCGAAAGTCGCCCCTTCGAAGTGGCATCCTGCCGTTCGAGTTCGGCCTCGAACTCGGCCAGCGGATCCGCCATCAAAGAAACCGCCCAGCGATTCATCGCTGAGAGACTCGGCGTTTGGCGCGAGCGCTTGAAGCTTAATGAATGGAGCATCTCGCCGGCCCTAACATCACGCGAGGAATTGAAGCCCAGGACACTGGGCGGCATTCGGTGGGACAAGGCGAAGAAGAGCGCTGTCGTCTGGATTCTGGACCCTGCCTATTACCAGCTTCCAATTTGCGAGATGCTCGACGATATTGAGATGACGATCGTGCACGAGCTTATCCATCTGAAGCTCGCCTCCTTACCGCGCAGCGAGGCTAGCCGAAGCAGCGAGGAGCATGCGGTAAACGGAATTGCCGAAGCTTTGTTGTTTCTCGATCGCGCTAAGCAGTAGCCCTGGGAAGACGTTCTCCTAACCTCTGCCGTGATCGCTTCCAGGACCCGGCAAGAACGGCAATCACTCTTGATCCGCCGCCAGTCACTGACTACCGCTCATCCTCGATTGCATTCTGCACGTTGCAACTCGTTACGCGCCTGGTGGCCGATCGATTGCGCATATTTTCAGCGCTGTCCGCCGAGACTAATCGTCCGTCCTTCGGAACGAGGGCCCCCGCGGTCCAGTGCGGCAGGAGAGTTGTATGGTTATCGAAAACCGGACCGTAAGACCGATCGTTGTCAGCCTGTTAGTCATACTACTAATTCCCCTCCTCGTCATGGTCGCTATGATGACGTTCGGCGGCAGCATGATGGGTGATATGCAGATGGGTGGCATGCACATGAGCGCCGGAATCATGGTGTTGTGCGTGTTGTGAGCGTTGCCGTTTCCGCTGCCTTGATAGCGCTTGTAGTGGTGCTGGTTCGCGGGACACATAACACTGCACACGGGCACGTACCCTCTAGCAACATGCGTCCTCTCGCTCACTGAGCCGAGATTGCGTACGTGCTAGCTAGGTTTGTATGGAAGTTGTCAAAGGCGTACATTTCCGCGCTGGTGCACAGCGCATACAAATAGAGGTTCGAGCCGTAATAACCGGGCTTCTGAAAAGCGCGTTTGAAAACGATGGAATTATCGATATGTGACCAGGAAACAGCGCAATAGACGCCTAAATCATTCGTTTAATTGGATCCTGACCGCCGAATCAACATCCCCACGACATTCACGGCAAGGCATACGGCTGCCACCAAGCACTGGCTCGGCTGTCGACGCTGGGGCTCGCTAGAGAGCGCCGGTAGGCCTCGTAAAGAATATCGAGCGAAATCCCGATCACCGCACCGCGTTCGTTAAGGCTGCGAGGATCTCGACACGATAGTACCCGTAGGTTCGCTCTGGCGTCGTCGGCCGGTCGGCAAATCGAATTGCGAGAAGCGCCAATCCGACTCCGGCCAGTCCGAGAGCAGTTTTCGTTAGCATGCCGTCCAGTATTTCGACCACAAAATAGAAAGAAGTGAAGCCCAAGACCAGCACGAGTCGGCGCTTGCTGCGTCTTGCGGCGGTTTGCCCATGTTCCGTGCTCATAGCACCGTCACGGTAGCAGCTTACCAGCACCGTCGGAGTGGACTAGTAGCGACGACATCTCCCCAGCTAACCGGCTCGATGGCTTCTGTGTCGGGTCCCGGCCGTGCAGCATTCGGCAGCATTCGCCTTGGGTCGCGTCTTCAACCCCTCCGATCCGAAGTGGCGCTTCAATTCGCTTTTCGATGAGCCGGTTCAGGGCCCCTTTGCTCTTGAAAAGTGTGAGACACTCAAAAACAGGAATGGATCGCTGGCGCCAATTCGTTCGTTTGCTGGCTTTGGGTCTCGCCTTGTTCGTCGGCCTCGAAGTGCTCGCGTGCGATCTGGTCTCGCCAGAATTTTGCAAGGTCTCCGCAGGGAGCCACAAAGACAAATCTGACCAACCTAGCGATGGTGCCGACACCTGCCTGTGCTGCTGCACACACTACGTCGCACCTTCCGGAATTCAGCTCGTTGTGTTCATGAATGTCGGCTCTCTTGAACCACTGAGGCCCGCCACGGGGCCGCTGCCAGAACCCACCCGCATTCTCCACCCTCCGCGCGTTTGACCTCCTAAGCGCAACCTTCGTCACATTTCAGTTAAGGAGAGAGCAAATGGGAAGACGGGTCCTACCCGCTTCGATTCTTGCTTTGCTATTGGCCCTGCCTGGCCAGCCGCAGGAATCGAGGTCGAACTTTACTATTGATGAACTAGTCAGCCAGGCGTCGGAGCGCAACCGCGACCTGCTCGCATCGCGCCAGCGATTGGCGGAGGCTCAAGGACTGTTGCGCCAGGCAGGTGTCCGGCTCACCCCGACATTCGAAAGCGAGGGAACTACCGGTCGTCCGCTAGGCACACAGGGCGAAGAAGAGTTTAGCGCCGCTTTCTTTTATCCAATCGAAACGGGCGGCAAGCGCCAGAAGAGGGTCAGTGTCGCAGAATTCGGTATGGCGTTGGCGGAAGCTGAGGTTGGGGAACGCTTGAGACCTGTCTCTTATACACATCTAGATGTGTATAAGAGACAGCCAGGCAGGTGTCCGGCTCACCCCGACATTCGAAAGCGAGGGAACTACCGGTCGTCCGCTAGGCACACAGGGCGAAGAAGAGTTTAGCGCCGCTTTCTTTTATCCAATCGAAACGGGCGGCAAGCGCCAGAAGAGGGTCAGTGTCGCAGAATTCGGTATGGCGTTGGCGGAAGCTGAGGTTGGGGAACGCTTGAGACAGCTCACGTTTGAAGTCAAGCGTCGGGCGATCGACCTTCTCGGAGCGCAACGGAAGCAGGATGCGATCGAGCGCATGCTGAAGGTAAGCCGCGAGTCGTATCAGCTTACGAAGGCACGCGTCGATGAGGGGGATGCGGCGCCGCTCGAACAGCAGCTTCTTGCCACCGAGCTGGCCCGAGTGGAGGTGCAGCAGGCTAGCTTCACTGGACGAGCCGCCAGTGCCGTAGTTGAGCTCCGCCAAGTTCTGGGCAGTAGCGAAACCGACCTCAACGTGCTCGACCCGGGTGGCTCGGCGCCCGAGGTTGCGTTAGATGACCTGAAAGCTCGCTCGCTGCAGGGCCGGCCAGATCTGCGGGCGGCTCGGATCTTGGAACAGCAAGGAACCGCCGAAGCGGAACTCGCCCGCGCGCAAGGCCGCCCGGACATCACAGTGTCCGCTCGATACAGGAAACGTAACACCTTCTTCGATGAATACTTTGCCCTATCCCCCGCCGGCAGCGCCATTCAGCTCAGGGACCATGACAATGTCCTTACGTTCGGAATAGCGATACCTTTGTTCACACAACGGCGGAATCAGGGAAACATTGAGGCAGCAGTTTCCAGAGAGCGCGCCTCCCGTTTGCGCCGGGAATACCTCGAAACAACAGTGCCGCTAGAAGTGGAAGCGGCTCACCGGCGATGGCTCGCTGCGCAGCGGGCGATCTCACTATTTCAACGCGGCGTGGTCGAACAGTCGGAAAGAAATCTGACAGTCATTCGAGAAGCCTACACACTGGGACAGCTCCGCGTTCTGGACGTGCTGACCGAACAGAGGCGCCTCATCGAGACGCAATTGGCATATATCGACGCCCAGACGGAGTTAGCGCTGGCCACTGCGGAACTTGAGCGCGCGTTGGGAGGAAAACTCCAATGAGAACACCGTTGTTGGGGGTAATCGTGATTCTATGCTCACTCTTGACCAGTTGTGGGGAGAGCAAGGAGTCCAAAGAACCAGGTAAAACTGGGACTTCCTCGAAGGCATCCAATGAGGCGAAGCCGGAGGGCGGCGAGGGCAGTGAAGCCGCGGGAAATGCGAGCTCAGTCGAGATAAGTGACGTCGCGCAACGCCGTGTGGGGCTCGCAGTCGCCCCTGCTAGAGTCAGCCCGCTCGCCGAAGTGCTTACATTAACGGGAACAGTACAGCCATTGGAGGGCCGCATCACCGTTGTGCGGCCGTTGACGCAGGGACGCCTCATAGAACTTCTTGTCAAAGTGGGAGACCGGGTCAATCGCGGTCAGGTTGTTGCGCGATTCGACAACATCGAGGCTGGAGACCTCACTTCTCAATACAACGCGGCACGAGCTGAGCTAGCCCGGCTCCGCATACAGCAAGCTCTTACAGCGAAGCAGGCCGAGCGAAGCCGAAGACTAACTGCGATCGGGGCTGTACCCCAGAAGGAACTTGAGGCGATTGACGCGGAACGACAGGGGCAACAAGAGGCTATACGGGCTCAGGAAAGCACAATTGCCGGCCTGGCCGCCCGGCTACGCCGATTCGGCTTTACGGATGCCAACGACGCCACCACGTCGACAACTACGATCGAAGCGCCATTTTCTGGGGTTGTGACGGCCGTACAGGCAGCCCCAGGCGGGGTCGTCGACAGCACGTCCGAACTGTTGTCCATCGCGGACTTGTCGCGCGTGTATGTCGCTGGGCAAGTCTACGAGAAAGACCTTGGGAGGGTTCGGATCGGTCAGAACGCAAACATTTTGACAGCCAGCTACCCGGATGTGCGTTTCCGGGGGCGAGTCGCATCTCTCAGCCCTTCGCTGAATCCGGAGACGCGCACTGCTTCCCTTCGTGTGGAGGTCGCAAATCCTGCTGAGCGCCTTCGAATCGACATGTTCGCCACGATCGAAGTATTGACAGCCGAGAACCGAGCCGCTTTAGCAGTAGACTCCGAGTCGATCCAAAAGATTGAAGGCAAGTCGGTCGTTTTTGTCCGCCACGATGACACGCATTTTGGCATGCGACCCGTACAGGTCGGCCGGGTAGTGGGTAACGCCGTCGAGATAACCGGCGGCCTAAAAGAAGGAGACCTTGTTGTCACGAAGGGTTCGTTTCACCTTAAATCGGTACTCCTCGGAAAAGACTTAGGGGAAAAGGAGTAGCCGATGATCAACCGAATTATTGAGCTCAGCATTCGCGGCCGCGTCTTCATCGTCATCCTTACACTCGGGCTGGTCGGAATAGGAATGTGGGCTGCCCTCGACCTTCCGATCGATGCCGTACCGGACGTGACAACGAACCAGGTTCAGGTAAACACCATAGCGCCGTCGTTCACGCCCGCCGAGATGGAGCAGTACGTCACCTTCCCTATTGAGATCGCTCTCAGCAGTTTGCCCCGCAAGCAGGAGATTCGATCCATTTCGCAGTTCGGTCTATCGCAGGTGACTGTCACCTTTCCCGACGACGTAGACATCTACCAGGCGCGGCAACTTGTCCTTGAGCGCCTCATCGAGGTTGGACGTTCACTGCCGCCGGGCTTTACACCTCAGCTCGCTCCCGTTAGTACAGGCCTGGGCGAAATCGTGCAGTTCACGTTACGTGATGCAACAGGAAAGCAGCGCTATTCGTTGACGGATCTCCGTACAGAGCTCGATTGGTTCGTGAAACAGCAGCTTCGAACGGTGCCAGGAGTGATCGAGGTAAACAGCTTCGGCGGGCAGGAGCGGCAATACGAAGTGCTTGTCGATCCAGCAAAACTCGTGGCGCATGGACTCACTCTTAAGCAAGTAATCGATGCGCTGGAGCAGAATAATGCGAACGTCGGCGGAGGTTATCTCGAACAGGCCGGCGGGCAACAACTCGTACGCGGAGTCGCTCTGATTCGGAACATTTCCGATATCGAGAATGTTGTCATTGCTGCGCGCCAAGGAACTCCTATTTACATTCGGACAGTTGCCGACGTGCGTCCGGGAGCACAGCTTCGCCAAGGCGCGGCAACACGGAATGGTGAGGGTGAGACGGTTGTTGGCGTTGCGATGCTGCTTAAGGGAGAGAACAGCCGTGCCGTCGCAGAGCGAGTAATCGAACGGCTAAAGCAGATTCAGAAGGCTCTACCGGCTGGCATCCAGGTGGATGTGTTCTACAACCGCCGGACGCTCGTTGACCAGACCATACACACGGCCGTCAAGAACCTTATCGAAGGCGGCCTTGTAGTCATTGCTGTTCTTTTCTTGTTTCTCCTCCAGATTCGGGCTGGTCTGATTGTTTCCTCAGCGATTCCTTTGGCCATGCTCGTAGCGATCATCGGAATGCGCTATTTCGGCATCTCGGCGAACCTCATGAGCCTAGGCGCCATCGATTTCGGTCTTGTCGTGGATGCCGCAGTCATCATCGTTGAAAACTGTGTGCGGCGGCTTGCGGAAGAACGTCGTCGATTGGGACGGATGCTCACAGGTGAAGAGAGACGCCGAGTCATTTTCACCAGCAGCGTCGAAGTTCGCCGAGCCAGCCAGTTCGGCGAAATACTGATTATCGCTGCATATCTCCCAATCGTATCCCTTGTGGGGATTGAGGGGAAAATGTTCCGCCCAATGGCGTTCACCGTCATATTAGCCCTTGCCGGCGCACTCGTCCTTAGCTTGACGGTCATTCCAGCGTTGGCCGCACTCTTTCTGAGGGAACCCCGAAAAGTACATGAGCGCACGAACAGCGACATGGACGATGCGGAGGGAGTAGCCGATGAGAACCCGATTGTTCGCTGGCTTCAGCGCCGGTATCGGCCATTGCTGAAGTTCACCACTTCCTGGCCGAAGTTGACTGCCTCGCTGGCATTGTTTTTTGTGGTCGCGTGTGGGGCCTTGTTCCAGTTGCTGGGGGCGGAGTTCCTGCCCAAACTCGAGGAAGGGGCACTCGCGATTAACAGTATTCGCCTGCCTAGCGTATCGCTGCCTCAGGCCGTAGAAATGACGACCGAACTGGAGCGAATTGTCCGAAGCTTTCCTGAAGTCCAGACAGCCGTGAGTCGCATTGGCCGCCCGGAAATTGCCACTGATCCGATGGGACCTAATATGGGCGACACCTATGTGTTCTTGAAGCCCAAAGAGCAGTGGCAGACAGCCCACTCTCGGGAGGAATTGATAGAAGCGTTCGAGCATCGTATTAAGAACGAGCTACCGGGCATGCGTTACTCATTTTCGCAGCCCGTTGAGTTTCGAATGCAGGAATTGATTGAAGGTGTCGGTGCGCGGTCCGATGTCGTGGTCAAGATATTTGGGGAAGACTTGTCTACTCTCAACGAGAATGCCCAGACTGTCGCGCGAGCCTTAGGTAAAGTCCAGGGAGCAGCCGACATCAAGGTTCAGCAGGTGACCGGATTGCCAATGTTGCAGATCACCGTTGACCGGGACGCAATTGCACGGTATGGGATCAATGCCAACGACGTACAGCAATTGATCCGGACGGCCATCGCTGGAACAGAAGCGACGACGGTTCTGGAAGGATTTCGGCGATTCAGTCTGGTAGTTCGCCTCTCACCGGAGGTACGCAACAGACCGGAGCAGTTTTCCAGTTTGCTGGTAAGCACACCAAACGGCCAAAAGATTCCACTTGCGCAGCTGGCAAATATTGAATCGGTCGAGGGCCCATTCGAGGTTGGCCGCGAAGAAGGTCAACGTCGAATTACCGTCGAGGTTAATGTTCGGGGTCGAGATATCGGCAGCTTCGTCAACGAGGCCCAGCAGCGGGTTGAGCAGGAGGTAAAGCTTCCCGCCGGCTACCTCATGCAATGGGGCGGACTATGGGAACACTTGGAGAGCGGGCGCGACCGTCTGATGATCGTTGTTCCTATCACTTTCGTGCTGATCCTCCTGCTCCTGGTGGCAACTTTCGGTTCGGTCGCACAGGCGATGTTGGTTTTCACTGGAATTCCTTTTGCCGTAACCGGAGGTATTCTCGCTCTTCTCGCGCGCGGGATGCCGTTTTCGATGAGCGCAGGCGTGGGGTTTATCGCGGTATCGGGTGTCGCTGTACTGAACGGGCTCGTGATGGTCGCGTTTATAAACGAAGCGCGTCAGCGAAATGAGCCCATGCATCAGGCTGTTCTGGACGGAGCGCTCGTTCGCCTCCGCCCTGTTTTAATGACTGCAGCGGTCGCAAGTTTCGGTTTCTTGCCCATGGCATTGTCCACGGGCGGCGGCGCTGAAGTACAGCGTCCATTGGCAACGGTCGTCATCGGTGGACTGGTGACTTCAACCATCCTGACGCTTCTCGTGTTGCCCGCTTTGTACCCATGGTTCAGCCGCCGTGCAGGTAGCAAGAAGCCATAGGCGGCGATCCGGGAGCGTCCGACGCTCACCCCAGAGGAGGAGCCGTTATGAGCAAACAGATCGATTTCCGGGTTGCCAACATCGACTGCGAGCACGATGCTGGCGCGATAGAGCGAGGGTTGAAAAAGTCCCTCGGACTGACCGGACTGAGAGTTTGTCCAAAGGCATGTGGTGTTGCGCTCACTACGAACCGGCGCGGGGCTCTCCGCTGGCACCCTACTGAGGAATGAGCAATGCAGAACGAAGAAACCAGGACAGAACGGTTGGAGACGGAGCGGCAACACCGGTACACGGGCGCCGATTGGGCTTGGATCGCAGTTGCCGCTTGTACTGCCGTTCCGTTTGTTGCGGTACGATTTCTGGGCTTCGGAAGCGGATCCCCGTTCATGGTCGCCGCTGTCATTGGTATTGCGATTGTGGCGGCGTCTTTCTTTTTGTCCTGGGGAGTAGAGACGCTGGAAACGATTATGCCGCAAGCTGTCGCTCTGGCGATCCTCGCCCTAATTGAAGTCGCCCCCGAGTATTCGTTTGAGGCGCTCCTGGCCTTCCGGCAGCAGACTACGCTGGCTGCCGCCTCGATGACGGGCGCTAACCGGCTGCTCCTCGGTTTGGGCTGGCCGTTGATCCTGTTTGTCGCTTATCTGAGCGCCCGCCGCCGCGGACAATCTTTCACGGAGATACAGCTCGACACGAGACAAGCCGTGCCCTTGTTTTACCTGCTAGTCGCTTCGCTTTATGCATTTGTGATCGTGGCTAAAGCAACCCTCTCGTGGATTGATGCTGTTGTGCTGATTCTGATCTACGTCCTGTATCTTGCGACAGCACTGCGATTGGGGAGCGCATCGGAAAAGGAGGGGGAAGAAGAACGCAAGGTAGGAATTGGCGCGCGGACGAAGAATTTGCCCGCTCCTTATCGACGGACGGCGTCCGTCTTGTTCCTGACTTTCGGCGCTTTTGTCCTGTACTTTGGAGCCGAGCCGTTTATCGATTCGATATTGGCGGTGGCGCGATACCTCGGTGTTGCTGAATTTGTTCTCATCCAGTGGCTTGCGCCGTTTCTGTCAGAGTTCCCAGAAAGCTTAACGGCCTTCATTTGCGCGGCCATGGTCACGGCCGCCGCCATAGGTATGAGCAATCTCATCTCTTCGAAACTGAATCAGTGGACGCTGCTGATTGCAACCATCCCCATCGCGTATAGCTTGGGTGGCGGCCGGCTGCAAGCAATGGCGCTTACGCCGGCGGTTCGCGATGAAGTTTTCCTGACGGCAGCACAGTCTCTGTTCGGAATCGTTCTGCTGCTGACATTCCGGTTCAGCCTTGGGAAGGCCTGGGCGTTGCTCGGGCTGTTTCTCATACAGTTTTTTATTTCGATTGAATCCGTCAGGCTCATTCTTGCCTGGATCTATGTGGGATTAGCCGCTTTGGTGCTCGTACGGAGCTGGCGGCAGATCAGTCTGGCGCAGACGTTGCGCACGCTGTGGACGGAGCGTCGCTCGAGAAAGACGGAAGGGTAAAGGAAATGATTCCAACTGATACTCGGTGGCATGTTCCACCAGAAGCCACCAAATTGGCTGTGCTTCTCAATCCTGCCGCCGGGAGCGCTCAGGAAGCTAGCGTGGGCGCGCTGCTGCGATCGCATCTTCCGGGCGCCCAGCTTCTCACGGCCCACGAGGGCTCGGACATACCCCCGCTCATCCGGCAAGCTGTGGCGGCCGGCTGCTCGTTGATCGTGGCCGGGGGAGGTGACGGCACAATCCGCACCGTGGCCCAGGAATTGGTGGGCACACCCGCAATACTTGGCGTGCTTCCACTAGGCACACGCAACCACTTTGCCCGGCACCTGCGAATCCCGCTCGAACTGGATCGAGCCGTGCAGCTTCTTGCCAAAGGCGAACCCCGCGTCATCGATGTCGGCGAGGTCAACGGTCGCACGTTCCTGCTTTATGCCGCCCTTGGTCTCTATCCGCTATTCGTGCGGGAGCGCGAAGGGCTGGAGCGGCTAGGTCGACGTCACACTGGCTTTGCCTTTGGACGCGCTTTGTGGGCGGCCCTGCGCCGCTACCCCTATTTGGATGTGCGGTTGGACGCGGCCGGTAACCGCTTTGCGAGCCGGACGCCATTCGTTTTCATTACCAACAACATCGCCACCGTCGAGCACCTGCCCTTCGGGATAGTGACGTGTCCGCATGTCGGGCAGCTTGGGTTGTACACAGCGCACCGCCTGTCAAGGCTGGGACTGTTGCGGCTCACCTTGCGGCTTCTAACGGGAAGACTGATGGGGGACGCCGACCTTCAGGAGCTCTCCACGCGGGAAGTGCGTGTGGAGACGCATCATCGCCACGTCTGGGTGGCTATGGACGGCGAAGTGACCCGCATGGATGCCCCGCTCCAGGCCAGTGTGCGCATCGGCGCGTTGCGCGTGTGGGTACCCAAGGACGAAGCTTGCCCGCTATGAAGAATACTTTGGGTTATACACGCGCACCCGCTGAGCCCGATTCAGCGGGTCCGCGCTCGTTTTCTGGGCCCCCGTTCGAAAGGAGCGCGATTTAGGAAGTGCGCACGCTCGTTCACCTTTCGGACCTGCATTTCGGAAATGCCCAACTAGCGGCAGTGGCTCCCCTCGTGCGGGCGGTGCGGCAGCTCTCGCCGGATATCGTCGCCGTTTCCGGCGATCTCGTCCAGCATGCCTGGGTTGAGGAATTCGCCCAGGCGCGGGATTTCCTCCAAGCGCTGCCCGGGGTGCAAATTGTGGTTCCCGGCAATCACGATCTCTCCTTTTACAATCCGTGGCGCCGGGCTACCGAGGGGCTTCGGCTTTACCGGCGCTACATCACAACCGAGCGCGAGCCTTTCCATGCCGACGGCGAAATCGCCGTTCTGGGACTGAACACGGCCCGCATCCCGTTGCTGCGGGGCGGACGTATCAGCGACAGACAGGTACGGCGGCTGGAGGAGCGGATGCGCGAGGCGGCAAGCGGGACCGTGCGAGTGCTCGTTACACACCATCCCTTCGACCTGCCGGAAACTTACTCGCGCGCGCACCTAGTGGGCCGGGCGAGCCACCTTATAGAGCGCGTGGTGGACAGCGCAGACTTACTCCTCGCCGGACACCTGCACGTCGGTTCCAGCGGACAGACGGCGGCGCGATACCGGATGGCGGGCCGGTCGGCGGTTTTCGTCCAGGGAGGGACCGCGTTGTCGAGGACGCAGCGGGGCGAACCGCAGTCGTTCCAAGCCCTTCGGCTGACACGCGGGCGCATCGTCGTTGAGTCCTGGACGTGGCGGGCCGAACAAGACGCATTCCAGCCACAGGCCGTAGTCTCGTTCGAACTTGGAGCAGAAGGATGGGTACGGCAGGAGTGTGTAAACCGAATTGTATGACGACAAGAACTGATTCGTTAACCCTTCGGCGGATTTTACTAGGGCCTGGGATGCAGAGTAACGAAAGAAGAGAAACGATGGTCTGGGTTGTTAAACATCTGCTCCATCTGGGGGCGTATGCTTCCGCGTTCTCAATCAGCTGGGACCAGGAAAACGAGGCGCGCGGCGCCGGCATCCACACTTTCCCACCGATAGCTGTAGCGTGTTGCGGGTTTGTGCTGGCCGCTTCAGAAGTGCTTGGCCGCGGTTCCCAAAGCCACGCTCGGCGGGCACCGGGCCGAGAAATGGGCATACCCTCCGAAGGAGCGCTATGAGCAAGCAAATCGATATCCGAGTCGCCAACTTAGACTGTGAACACGATGCTGGAGCGATCGAGCGTGGTTTGCAAGGCTTCCCAGGGCTGCTTGCCGTAAGGGTTTTTCCGAAAGCAGCCCGTGTTGCGGTCACCTACGATCCCGCGCGGACGTCCCCCGACGCAGTTCGAGAAAAACTCCACAGTCTGGGATTTCCTCCTCAGAAGGGACGACATCTCGCCGCGCCGCCTAAGCTGTGGCGGAACCCGAAGGTGCTGGCTTCAATTACTTCGGGGTTGCTGCTGTTGGCTGGTTGGCTTCTTGGCGCTACGGCCGGGCTTACCCAGGTATCCCTGCCAATTTACCTGGTAGCCATCGTCATTGGCGGGTATCACTTTGGGCGAGAGGCGATTGTAGAACTCGTGTTCGAGCGCCACGTTGGAATCGAATTGCTCATGGCAATCGCTGCGATCGCGGCGACGGCGCTCGGCGCTGCCGGAGAAGGAGCGATGCTTGTTTTCCTCTATTCGATTTCCGAGGCGGCGGAGGGGTACACAGAGGAGAAGACTCGTGCCGCGATTCGCGCGTTAATGGAACTGACGCCGAAAACGGCGACCGTGCGGCGCGATGGCGGGGAATTCGAGGTGCCGGCCGAGGAATTGGGCCCCGATGACATCTTCATTGTCAAACCCGGGCAGGCAATCGCGACGGATGGTGTCGTGCTCATTGGCAGGTCAAATGTTAACCAAGCGCCGGTAACGGGCGAGAGCGTGCCGGTTGAGAAGCAACCCACCGATCCCGTTTTCGCCGGCAGCATCAACGGGGAGGGCGCGCTTGAGGTTCGGGCAACGCGCACTTTCGCCGAAAACACCATCTCGCGCATCATCAGCATGGTCGAGGAGGCTCAGGAGCGCAAAGGAAAGAGCCAGCGATTTATCGAACGCTTTGGTGCACGCTACAGTCCGGCTGTTTTGCTCCTAGGCATCGTGATTGCGATTGCGCCCCCGGTCTTAGAGCTCGGCGCGTGGACCACTTGGCTGAGCCGTGCAGTAGTGTTCGTCGTTGCAGCCGCTCCATGTGCTCTCGTGATTTCGATCCCGATCACGCTCGTTGCTGCTCTAGGCACCGGAGCACGCCATGGAGTTTTGATTAAAGGTGGAGTTCATGTTGAGGAACTCGCTAAAGTGCGACTGGTCGCTCTTGACAAAACTGGAACCATTACGCGTGGCGAGCCCGAGGTCACCGACTTTCTTTCTGTCAGTGAGCAGCCTGAACTCCCGAATAACGAGGTTCTGGCTGTTGCCGCGGGAATAGAGAACCACAGCCAGCATCCGCTCGCACGGGCGATCGTTCGCCATGCCGACTCGCGGGACATTCGGCCAGCTGAAGTGACAGATTTTCGTTCTCTCACTGGAGCCGGTGCAGTTGCCCTTTATGACGGTCGACTAGTCTATCTCGGCAGTCCTCAACTTTTCACGAACCAGTTACGGCTGTCGCTCACAGAAGTCGAAGGTGAAATTGCACGGCTCCAGTCGGACGGCAAAACGGTTGTTCTCGTCGGCACCGAGAAGGCGGTCTCGGGCATGTTCGCAATTCGTGACAATGTGCGCCAAAACGCGCGAGCCGTCATTGCAGCTCTGCATAAGGTCGGCATTCAGAAGGTCGTGATGCTGACCGGAGACAACCGGCGCGCTGCCGATGCGATCGCGCGTGAGGTCGGTATCGACGACGTCTACGCGGACTTGAAGCCCGAAGACAAATTCGCTATTGTCCGCGAGCTCACATCGCGGGAAGGACATGTGGCTATGGTCGGCGATGGGGTCAATGATGCCCCGGCGCTTGCTGAGGCGACTGTAGGAATCGCGATGGGCGCGGCCGGCACTGACGTTGCGCTTGAAACGGCTGATGTTGCGCTGATGGCCGATGATCTCGAGAAGCTGTTGTACGCGCTACGACTGGCTCGCCGCAATGAACGGTTGGTTCGCCAAAATTTGGTCTTGTCAGGAATTGTCATCGTTACTCTCGTCGCTGGTGCTCTGGCAGGAGTGTTCTCACTGCCTGTGGCCGTGCTCGGTCATGAAATCAGCGAGTTAATTGTCATTGGCAATGGCTTGCGCATGCTTAGGACCTAGACCCCTTAGCCCATGGAGGCGATATGCGTTTTCAATATCTGGTGTGGGCCGACATTCTCTCGCACATTTTTGATCTGGGCGTGGCGTTTGTGCTCGCCTTGCCAATCGGGTGGCACGAGGAAAAGGAGGCCCGCAGCGCGGGAATTCGCACTTTTCCAATAGTCGCTCTGGCGAGTTGCGGTTTGGTGCTTGTCGCGATCCGCGTTCTCGGAGAACAAGCGCAAAGCCAGGCTCGGATCCTTGAGGGCGTCGTTGTCGGCGTCGGTTTCATCGGGGGTGGAGCAATCCTCAAAACTGGAGTGAGTGTTCAAGGGACCGCCGCAGCTGCCAGCATCTGGAACACTGGGATAATTGGCGCGGCCGTAGGCTTCGCCCTATACGATATCGCCCTCGTCCTCAGTCTGATCAATTTTTTAACACTTCGTCTACTTCTACCGCTGAAGCAAGACTTAACAAAAGATGCGCCGAGCAGTCCGGCCGGCCCTCAAATTGGGAACGGCCAGGAGGCAAATAAGAGTCCGAATCAAAGTGAGAGAAGTAGGCAGGAGCCACATGCTTTCTAGCTCCACGTCGGTTAACCCGAAAGCCGTGACGCCGCAGCCCCGCTCGCAGAGCGCAATGGTGTGCTGCTGGATCTTATGCTTGGTTCTGCCGGGATACGCACATGCGCAACCTTCAGCCTCGGCCCGCAATGCCGAACTGAAAGTCGGCGGCATCAGTCTTAAGCCGTCTGGGTTCTTCGAAACGATCGGAGCAGTCCGATCAGCAACGACGACGGACAACGTCTCGACGGACTTTGGCGCGATCCCACTCAGCCCGACACCAACGGATGAACTCGTCTCGATCCGGCATTCGCGCCTGATGCTGCACAGCGATGTGCCGGTCGCAGGTGGACTGCTCACCGGTTATGGTGAAGCCGATTTGCTGAGTCCATTAGGCCGCCCGCCTTGGCGCCTTCGGCAAGCCTGGGGCGAGTACCGCCGTAGCGGATGGCGAATTCTCGGGGGGCAAGCATGGAGTCTTTTGCGTGCGAACCAGAAAGGGATCTCCAGTGAGAAGGACCTGATCGATATAGACGTGATCGACCCTGCATATCACGTCGGCTTGGTCGGTGACCGGAGACGCCAAATTCAGGTCATAAGAGAAATTGGTCCCCGATGGTTGGCAGCAGCTTCCTATGAAGAGGGCGGCCAATTCATCGCTAAAGGTGTGCACGATCGCGATCGCCTGCATTTTGAGGCGATCGCCTTTGCACGACGTAATGGCGCCTGGGGTGTATCAGTGGCGAGCGTGCTCCATGCGGGCGAGCGCATCAGCTTTCTAACCCAGCAGTTTGCGAGCGACGGCGGCGGTCAGGAGGTGGTGGGCGGTGTGCCCCCCGGCGTGCGGTCCTACGCAACCATCCAGGGAGGAGAGATGCGACTTCCGCGAGGGCTGATTGTATTTGGGTACGGCGGCGTAGTTTACGGCGGGCGCTCTTCCGGCAATCGGGTTGTCGGCGAGTGGACGATCGGCGCAAAGCAGAAGCTGTTCACGTCGCGCGGAATTGTCGCGGCCACACTCGCCGCTCACTATTCCCACGTTGAACGCGCTGTGTGGAGTGGCGGGAAAGGAGAAATGAATTACATGATGGTCAGTTTTCGCTTTACTGTTCCGGCTCCGCCATGAGCAAGATCGCCGGAGGTCCAGAGAGGATTAAGGATGTACAACAATCTTCCGCGTCTTCGCCTGGTGTTGCGTACGGCCTGGATCACCGGGCTGATCAGCAGTACCTTCTCAACGCTCGTCGTCGTGTTCGGGTCTCATCGAATAGGACGTGGCATTGCGCTGAGCTTCATGGAAGTGGGTACCGTACTACTCCGGGACAGGGCAGTGACGCGCGAGCCTGAGTGGTATGGAGTGGCCGCGGGAATTGTCGTGCATCAGAGCGCCGACATATTTTGGGCTGTCGTGTTCTGGGGGTTGCTCGCGAAGTTCACTTGGGGACTGCGCCCATGGGCGCTCGCAGCGTTAGCCGTTCCATGGGCCATCGCGACGGTCTCGATCGAATACTACTTATTTCTTCCTGTCAATCAACCATTGCTTACGATGCAAACGCCGTTTTGGGCGGCGGCTGGCGTGCACATCAGCTCGGCCGCCGCGTACCCGGCTTTCTATTGGATACGCAACCTGGTCACCGGAATATCAGAGCACGTTCGATTCGCTCAGCGGGCGGCGATCGTTCTCGTTGGTGCCCTGGCGGTCATCGCCGGCGTCGAGATCATCTGCGAGCGGGGTCGGGAACCGTATCTGCCGTTGATGGCGGGCCAGGCTGGATTCGATCAGCAGTTTATGCGGAGCATGGTAGCTCATCACGAAGTGGGACGCGAAATGGCCCTGATGGCAGCCGACAAGAGTATGACCGCGCGTCTGAATACTCTCGCCCGAATGATGTCGGCGGAACAACAGGCGGAGATCGACGCATTGCACCGCTGGTGGAGGAGTTGGTTCGGTGGTGATATGCCGAGCTTGCCGGAGTCGGAGCGGGCGAACATGCCTGGTATGCCTTCGGCTGAGGTCCTCGATACGCTTCGCGGCTCGCAGGGGTCAGGTTTCGAGCGGAAATTCGTGGAGACGATGATCTTTCATCATCGAGGGGCAATTGAGATGTCGAACAATGCGGAAAACGAGGCGTCAGATCCCAGATTGCGGTTGCTAGCCGACCAGATCATCCATGCACAGGAGAAGCAGATCATACACATGCAGCAGTTGTCTACAAAGTGAGCCTGCACTGGAAAGAGATTGGAGCACATGGCAAGTAGATGCCAAACCTAAGTAGAACCGTCGAAGGTGCTTTCAGAAAGGAGAACAGTATGAACAGAAAAGAACTCGCGAAATTCGCTGCCGGGGCCGAGGCGTTTCACGCCTTGGTTCATGGCGTCTTATGGTTATCAGGCACGAACCTGAAAATCTTTGGGATCAAACAGAGCCGAACGTGGAATATGGCCGCTACTGCTCTGAACGGAACGGCAGCGTTAATTCTGGGCATCTACGCTTGGCGCGCCCAAAGGCGCCAGATGTACTCTCAGTCCTCCGAGGGAGTGGATCTGACCTGAACATGAATCGCAGATTGTCTCGGGCGCAGAAGCGTCGAGCGGAATTCCGCACAGCGGCGATCACAATTGTCTTCGCCGTCCTGGGCATTCTCCTATTCGGCCTGCTGTGGCGGCTGTTTGTCGGTCCAGTTCGCCGGCGCCACCGCCATTGAGACATCTATCTGTCAAACGGCCTGGGAGACGTAAAGATATGAGGCGAAACGTGAGCGTCCGTCGCAATGGCAACGAGACCAACGTCGGCTTCGATGAGCACAGCAAGGTCGAACGGCGGACCCTTGCCTGGGCGCTCGCTATCAATTTGGCGCAGGTGTTTCTTGCCGGCGCAGTGGGGATTGCGGCGCAGTCCACTGGTCTACTAGGCGCGGCGCTCGACAATCTCGGCGACACCGCAGTTTATTTAATGAGCTTGCGTGTTGTGGCCCGCGACGTGAAGGCCAAATCGAACGTGGCGCGTTTGTCTGGTTTGCTGCTGATCGGGCTAGGCCTGGCGCTGCTCGGAGAAGTTATCCGGCGATTTGTAGCGGGCTCCGAGCCGATCGGCTGGGCTATGATCGCCACGGCTATTGCAAACGCCGCAAGTAATGCTGTCATCCTTCGCCTCCTGCACTCTCAACGTGAGCAGGGTGTCCACCTGAAGGCATCGTGGATTTTCACGACGAACGACATGATCGCCAACGGCGGCATTGTCGCCTCCGGGGCGGCGGTAATGCTGTTCAAGTCTCCGCTTCCTGACCTGCTGATCGGGATCGTCGTAGTGGGAATCGTGGTGCATGGGGGATGGGAAATTCTGAACTTGGCAAGCGAGGCACGTGCTGGTCAGGATTCTACGCACCAGGACGAAGGGTCATGAACGAGGTTTTCTCGCAACTTATCGGAAGCGGTCGCAGAACCGTCTGCGAATCACGACTGATGCATACCGCAATCATCAGCTAGGAGTATCGTTTATGAGCGAGAGTCTCAGGTTTCTGTGCTTGCTAGGCGCTGCGTCTTTTTGGATTGGAACAGCAACAGGTCAGGAGTCGACCGATGGGCAGACCCCGGCAAGCCAATCTCAGAGCCCGCAAAACGGGCCTCCCTTTGTCGCGCCGACGACGCTTCCGCTAGCGCGTGCATTCGCTAAGGACGAGTGGCGGATCTGGACGAGCCCATTTCGAAGGGCAGCTACAGCTCGCACACCGTTAAGAAATACGTCATTCCGTTCACGATTCTTTCAAGCGCGCTAATTGCCACTGATACAAAGACGGGAGACTTGCTGCCAAACAGTTTGGACCAGACGAGATGGAGTGGGCGGGTGTCACAGATCGGTGCTTTTTACAGTTTGGCCGGCCTGTCCGCAGGCACCTTCCTGCTCGGAAAAGCAACTGGGAACAAGCATGCGGAAGAGAGTGGATGGCTGGCCCTTCATGCGATCGCTCACACCCAAATCGTGGTTTTTGCTCTTAAGCAAATGCCGAACCGGGAACGTCCGCTGACTCACCAAGGGCGTGGTGGTTTTTGGTCCGGCGGCGACTCTTTTCCCTCTGGTCACGCGGCGACTTCCTTTGCTGTAGCCACCGTCTTCGCATACGAGTACAGGAACCACATCGCCGTGCCAATCACGGCCTATACACTTGCAAGCGCTGTCGCGGCGTCGAGGCTCAGCGCGCAGCGGCACTGGATTTCCGACATCGTTGTGGGAGGAGCCACTGGCTTTCTGATTGGGAGATTCGTATATAAGCGACATCACGATCCGAGCCTCCCGGGCAGCCCGGTCAATCGGACGGATCGCTTGGTTCCGCAGGTCTCCTTCGGATCGCGAACAGTATCGCTGGATTGGCAGTTTTGACCGAGTGCCGCGGACGACCGGTGCATACCGCAATCATCAGCTGAGGAGTACCGATTATGAGCGAGAGTCTCTGGTAGCTTTTACGCGACGCGCGGAAAGCGCGAAAGCAAGGCCCAACAGGTTTGGCTAGCCGCCAGCGCGCGCGCTTAACCAAGATGGTTGCCTTTGCACGGGCGCATTCGGCCTACTACCGCGAACTTTACAAAGGGTTGCCCGATTCCGTTGAAGAGGCTTCGTTATTGCCGGTAACAGACAAAAAGAAGCTCATGGCCCGTTTCGACGACTGGCTGACGGATCGGGAAGTGACGATCGACAAGGCACGGGCGTTCATAGACAAGCCAGACCTGGTCGGCGAGAAGTTGTTAGGAAAGTACACGGGTCTGGTACGAGTGGGACGCCGGGCATTTTCGTGTGGGATGAACGCGCGATGACAGTGACCTACGCACTCGCGTTGGGGCGCATGATCCGGGACTGGCTCCGTTGCTGTGAGATAGGCGAGGGTCGGCAGAGAGAAGAGTGCGTTGGGACCCATCAAACCGGGTGCTCAACGCCTGCCCTCAAGTGACAGTCTGCCCGAAAGACGGGCAGCGTCGGTAAACGGTCACTGTTTTGTCACCATAGTCCCGTCAAATCAGTGAATCAGAGGAAGTCAGGTGAGATCAAAAACCGCGCAAGTCCTTGGCTGGCAAAAGAAGATTTGCTTTGGATTGTGGATCTTGCAAAGACGGCTAAGACGGTTGGGCAAACCGCCGCTTTCTACTACCCAGCTACATTTCAAAGATTCAACTTGCTCCTTCAATACGCACGCGCAGCAATTTCACTGAGTTCAGGAACACGAGAATATCCGGGCCGAGGTGAAGGATAGCCGCCTGAATGGGGCCGATCCAGCCGAGCAAGGCGGCCCGTGATTACCAAGACGTGGACCACTCCGACGCCTACGAAGAGGTTCTCCTGAATTGTTCGATAAGAGCGCCGCGCTAGTACTCGGGCGAGAGCGATCTTGCCGAGGTCGTCCGTCATAAGGGCAATATCAGCTGCTTCGAGCGCAGCCTGCGTTCCTCGCGCTTCCATAGCCGATAACAACCGAGACCGTGATACCCGGAAGGTCGGGTATTTGGCGCAGCGCAAGGACTACATTTTGTAGACGGTCCGATCTGATGATCGCTTTGATTTCGTGCATCACAGATCCACCTCCGATTGCTCGCGACTAAAGCTTCTATACAAAACAGGCAACACAACCAACGTCAGCACCGTCGATGACAGGATTCCTCCGACGACAACTGTCGCAAGCGGACGTTGCACTTCCGCACCAGTGCCGGTGGCGAGCGCCATCGGAAGAAAACCCAGAGACGCGACTAAAGCCGTCATGAGAACCGGCCGGAGCCGTGCTAATGCTCCGTTGAAAACGGCATCGTCGAGCGAAGCGCCATCAGCTTGCAAGCGATTAATGAACGTCAACATCACTAGTCCATTCAAGACGGCAACGCCGGAAAGTGCGATGAACCCGACAGCGGCCGAAATCGAGAAGGGAATTTCTCGTAGCCACAAGAAGAGAATCCCGCCAGTCAACGCCAAAGGGACCCCAGTAAAAACCAGGAGGGCATCTTTTGCGTTGCCGAAGGTCGCAAACAATAACGCAAAGATAAGCAACAATGCCACAGGAACGACGATCTGGAGTCTTTCCCGCGCAGAGAGCAGTTGTTCAAACTGACCGCCCCAAGCTATCCAGTTCCCGGGGGGAACTGTAACGCTTGCCCGTACCCGCCGCTGAGCTTCTTCCACAAACGAGCCGATGTCCGTTCCGCGAACGTTCGCCGTGACGACAACCCGTCGCTTCCCGTTTTCGCGGCTCACCTGGTTGGGCCCGGGCGCTATTTCGAAGGTTGCCACTGATCCCAGTGGAATGTAATTAAAGGACTGCAGCGCAGCGGACATGGGCGTAGATGGCTGAAACGTTGCCGGCATGATCGATGCCGACTCGAAGGCCGCTGACGAAATTTGAGCTGATCCAGGGCGTCGGGCCGGGAGGAGCGGGACCGGAAGCCGCTGAAGCCCTTCGATGTTGGTTCGCAGATCTTCGGGGAGCCGCACCACCATGTCGAACCGGCGATCCCCTTCGAAGACCTGTCCGGCGGCTTTACCGCCAATGGCCACTTGAATAACCTCCTGAACGTCGGCGATGTTGAGTCCAAGTCGCGCCATTGCGTCACGGTTGAGGTGGACCGTAAGTAGAGGCAAGCCTGTCGTCTGCTCGATCTTCACATCCGAAGCGCCAGGAACCCCGTTGAGGACGCGTTCCACGTTAGCGCCCACCTGTTGCAGAACATCCATGTCATCGCCGAAAATCTTCACCGCGATGTCACTACGGACGCCGGCGATGAGTTCGTTGAAACGCATCTGAATAGGTTGGATGAACTCGTAGTTGTTGCCGGGTAATCTTCGCAGTTCGACCTCCAGCTGCGCTACGAAGTCAGCCTTGGGACGCTTCGGATTGGGCCATTGATTCGGGGGCTTCAGCATAACGTATGTGTCCGCTACGCTCGGCGGCATGGGATCAGTCGCAATTTCGGCGGTTCCGATCTTGGAGAAGACATAGTCGACCTCTGGATAAGTCTTGAGCTTGCGTTCGAGCGCGTGCTGCATCTCGATCGCTGTCGACAGACTTGTTCCCGGAATGCGCAGCGCGTGGACTAGAAGATCTCCTTCGTTCAAGCTCGGAAGAAACTCTGTGCCGAGTCTTATAGCAAGTAGCCCGCTCAGAATGATCAGGACGACCGCGCCGAGCATTGTCGCTAGCCGGTTGCCGAGTGCGAATCGCAGCACGGGCGCATACGCTTTGGCAGCCCAACGGACGAGCATATTCTCCTTTTCCGCCATGCGTCCCGTGAGGAACAATGCCACCGCTGCTGGAACAAACGTCACCGACAAAATCATCGCGCCGAACAGGGCAGCGAGTACGGTGAAGGCCATCGGATAGAACATCTTGCCTTCCACGCCGGTCAGCGTGAGCAGCGGTACGTAGACGAGGATGATGATTGCCTGCCCGTACACAGAGGGACGGATCATCTCACGCGCAGCGGCTGCCACGGTCGCGAGCCGTTCCTTGACGCTGAGCAATCGGCCTTCATGATGCTGTTGCTCGGCAAGCCGGCGCAGCGCGTTTTCGACAATGATGACGGCACCGTCGACAATGACTCCAAAGTCGAGTGCACCCAAACTCAGCAAATTGCCACTTACGCCTCGCTCGACCATCCCCGTGATGGTGAAGAGCATCGAAAGTGGAATCACGCAGGCAGTGATGATCGCTGCCCTGATATTACCTAGGAACAAGAACAATATGACGATCACTAGAAGAGCGCCGACCGCCAAGTTGTGTTGAACGGTCTGAATGGTGGCGTCTACCAGCTTAGAGCGGTTGTAGACGGTCTTAGCAACAACTCCTTCCGGCAATGTTCTGTTGATCTCGGTCATTTTGTCGGCGACTCTCTGTGACACAGTCCGGCTGTTCTCACCCATCAGCATGAATGCCGTACCCAGAACGATCTCGCGGCCGTCCTCGGTCGCAGCTCCCGTACGTAGCTCGTTACCAAGCAGGATCGCGCCGAGATTCTTCATATAGATCGGTGTGCCTTTAAACGTCCCCACCACGGTCCTCTCGATATCGGCGAGGTCCTTTACCTGCCCTGGGGCGCGGATCAGATATTGCTCACCACGCCGTTCGATATAGCCAGCACCGACATTTGCGTTGTTTTCTTCGAGCGCTTGCAGGACATCGCGGAAGGTCAGGCCATACGCACGCAACTTCTCTGGATCCGGCGTAATGTGAAACTGCTTGGTGAATCCGCCGATCGTATTTACATCCGCAACGCCGCGAACGTTACGCAACTGTGGACGAATGATCCAGTCCTGGATCGTCCGCAGATCCATGCCCGAGTACGGTTTCCCCTGTGCTGAGACTGCGTTTGGCTTCGCCTCCACACTCCACAGGAAGATCTCTCCGAGGCCGGTCGCGATGGGTCCCATCGCAGGAACAATTCCGGCCGGCAGATTGTTTCGAGCCTCCTGAATTCGCTCGTTTACCAGTTGCCTCGCAAAGTAGATGTCAGTTCCGTCTTCGAAGATGACCGTGACTTGCGAGAGCCCGTAGCGCGAAATGGATCGGGTCTGTTCCAGACGAGGCAGGCCGGCCATGGCGGTTTCCACCAGAAACGTAATCCGCTGTTCCGCTTCAAAGGGCGAGTAACCCGGGGCCTCCGTGTTTATTTGAACTTGCACGTTCGTTATATCGGGAACGGCGTCAATGGGAAGCCGCTGATAGTTGTATACGCCGAAGGTGGCCACGCCCAGGGTCACAAACAGGATCACCCAGCGCTGAGCGATAGAAAATTTCAATATACGTTCAAGCATCGTAGTCCTTGCTCATTCGGGCTCTATCTAGTGATCGTGCGTAGCGCCGAGTTTGCCGATTTCGGCTTTGATCGCGAAACTGTTTGTTGCCGCATATTTTTCGCCGCGCGAAAGCCCCTTAAGAACCTCGATCCACTGACCGTCAGAGCGGCCGAGTTTCAGAGGGCGGCCCTCGAACCACTCGCCGTAACGAACGAAAACGACTTGCCGATCGCGGAACGTCTGAATCGCTTCCGTGGGCACGGCCAGAGGAATATTTGTCGACTTGGTGACGAACCGCACTGTCACGAACAAGCCGGGGCGCCATTTCCCATCGGGATTCGGGATGACGACCCTGGTAGGCGCAGTCCGAGTCTCGGCGCCCACCAGCGAGCCAATATAGGTTACACGGCCGCTTGCCTCGCGCCCAAGGTCGGCCGAGACCACCGTCGCCGGCTGGCCTTGATAGACCGCATTCAGGTCCTTCGCTGTGATGGAACCCTCTACCCAAACATTCGAGAGGTCCGCGGTTACGAAAAGGCTCTTTTCGGCGGGTACGGCCTCTCCGACGTTCACGTCACGGTCAATCACCGTGCCAGCGAGCGGAGCTCGAACCTCATACCGGGGCAACAGTTCGGGAGCGGCGGAAGGGAGCGTCTTTAAGCTGGACTCCGGGGTTCCTAGCGCGACCAGCTTCTGGGCAGCGACGGACTGCGCCAATTCAGCCTCTTCGAGAATCCGCCGGGCATCGAGATAATCCTGTTCCGGAGAAATCTTCTTCTTCCAGAGGTACTCCTCTCTCGAAAACTTTACGCGGCTGAACTCAAGACGATGAACCCATTCCAGATAGACACTCTTGGCATCCGCCAGTTCCCGGCTGGAGATAACGGCTACCAACTCTCCCTGTTTAACGGAATCGCCGACCTGCTTTAAAACTTCAGTGACCACACCGCTCAAACGGGGGACAACCCGTGCCATGCGGTTGGCGTCGGGCTTGATTTCACCGGGCACCTCGAGAGTCGTAACCATTTGGCGAGGTCCCACCGTGCGGATTTCGATCCCGGTGCTCTTCACGGCATCGTCTCCGAGTTGAACCTTGCCTTCGATCTGCGAATAGGCCCAGTCCTGGGTGATTCCTTTGTAGTGCGCTCTGACCTTTACGTCGAACGAGTGCGGCTCCTCAACAACGGCATCGCCTCGCAGGTAGTCGGCTTCCGGAACAAAGGCGATCTTGTCCACGCGCCCGCCGAGCCGGTGCAATTCGATGGACAACTGTACATCGCGGGAAGAAATTGGCTTTAGGCCCGCGTCATACGGGTACACCCGAAATTGCGGCTCCACACCAGTCTCGAAGACCGTGATCTCGAGCTGGAGATCCTTACTGGAAAGCAGCCGCTGACCGTGCGGGCCGCGAGGATAGTCGAGCGCGCCCGGTTCTTTGGCGGCGGCTTCCGTCGCTGGCGGTCGCTGCTCTTGACGCATCATCATTGCGATTGCGGCCACACCGACGACGCCGACGACCACTGCGCTTATAGCACTTGTCTTTTTCATACGTTCTCCTTCGCTACTTCACGCTTCCGGGCATTGCCGAGCCCGTGGTGGACAGAGGCTCGCCAATCAGCCGCTCCACCTCTGCGGCCGCCTGATGGTAGTTCGAAAGGGCGCGCAGATATTGGTTCCCCATAGTCACCAAGGTTCGTTGGGTATCGAGTACTTCCAGAAAGCCAAACTTTCCGGCACGATACCCCTCCGTCACACCCTCAAATGCTGAACGTGTACCCGGCAGAACAATTGCTGCCAGCGCCGTTACCTCATCTTTGGCGCTTGATAGAGCGCGGTACGCTTCGGCGAGCATTGACGTAACGCGGATTTGCGCGGCGCGTTGCTCCTCCGATGCCTTCGTTATGCGATCGCGGGCTTCTCGAATGGCGTCACGATTCTTATTAAATAGAGGAACTGGAATGAAGACCCCGGCTACGAATGCGCTGCCACCAATTTGAGTGAAGTGGCGGTAGCCACCGCTAACGCTCAGATCAGGCACGCGGTTCGCGAGCTCTAGCGCCAAGGCCGCCTCGCGCTGCGCGACTTCCGCTGCCCACCGTGCCAATTCTGGATTCTGAGCCAGACGCTTCTGCAGCTCGGCGAACGTCGGTACGTGCGGAAGCGCCTCGAGATCGCCAACGGCCAATTCAAACCTCGGCGCATCGCTGCCCCACAGTGCAGCCAGCCGCCACCTGTCGCTATCCAAAGTTCGCCGTATTCGATCCGATTCGATGCGGGCCGCTGCGAGAGCAACGTTCGCTCTAGTCTCCTCAATGGGGGAAACGACTCCGGCGACGACGCGCAGTCCGACGGCTTCTCGAACTTGTTCGACGACCGCATTCGTCTGCTCCGCAAGCGCCAAACCCCGCTGACTCGCTAACACGTCTAAGAATGCTCTGGTGACGCGCGTAAAGACGTCGATGCGTGCCGTTTCATAGTCCCATGCGGCCAGATCTCGATTCCTAGCCGCGAGATTCTGCCGCGCCACACGCTTGCCGCCCAATTCAATGAGTTGACTCATTTGAATGGTTACCTGCGGTTGGATAACGCCGCCAGGACCCGTAATCCCTGGGCCAGTCACACGGGAGAACCCGCCAAACTCTTCGACTAGAGTGCTGACGATCGGATTTGGCCGCCTGCCGACTTGCAGGGTTCTTGCTTCACGAGCGCGGATCTCCCACGCGAATGAAGCGAGCTCCGGACTCTGCATAAGAGCAAGAGCCAAAGCCTCGCGGAGGCTAATGCGGCCTTCTGGGTTCTCAACATTCCGCGAGCTAGCGTTCGCGCCCTCCTCATAAGGAGGGCTGTAAACCGGCAAATCGCTTCCCAGTGGCCGGGGTATGACCGCGCGGTCCACCACGCGCTGTGTCTCGGATTCCGAGCCAAAGGCTAATGAGGAGGTTGCGCGATCCTCTGGCTTGCTCTCCTGCAGGGCCCCCACGACCCTCGCCGCATCAGCCTTCAAAAACTGTGTTAGGTCTTCTTTTTTCGGAGTAGTGTTCTTCTGAACCACATCAGCGTCTGTTCGCTGCTGAGCTTCGGACGTGGATCCGAACGCAACCGATAGCAGCGCACAGACGAACCACCGTCTAGGCAACGCCATGACATCCCCTCGCAACTATCTCGAAAATTCTTAGAACGGCACACGATAGTGTGCCCACAAGGGAAGGCTTAGGCGACGGGAGGAGCTCTGGTCTGTCGCGGAGAGACCGGAGGTGGATCGTTCAGATGAAGGCGGAACGCCGACGTAATCGTACCGGAAACTGAAGGAACCGGGATCTGGAGAGCATCTTGGATTTCTGCTCCAATGACCAATAGGGAACCAGCAGGAGAGACAACGTTCCATGCCAAATCCACGGCGTCGTCATCGGCGGTGCGGGCGGCGATTTCGGTACCACTAGACGGTACGTGTAGCCGCAGATGCGCATGCACCGGCCCGGACACCTGGCTGTGGTCCAGACCCTGTGTGTGCAGATGTGAGAAAGACCCTGTTGCAAAACTCAATAAGAGTGCGACGAGAGCTGTGATAGAAACACTTCTTCTCACTAGCCCTGAAACTAGCATCAACTGTGGAAAAAGTCAAGGACGGGGGCTCAACAGGACGGGGCTCAACACGGGCTCAACACGGCAAAGCCTCTCTACAGGTGATGGCGCCAATCGACGGCACGATTCATACCTGGAAGCGAGCAGGTCCTATGCCATCTACCAGCGTGCGGTCCGTGTTCAGGTCCGCGGTGAAATTCATCAATCAGAATGATTGTCATCAGGACCCCGCTGGCGAGAACCTCCTCACTGAAAACCGCGAAGACCTGCCAGAGTGACAAAGACCGGGAGGCCGATTTTTTGCTCGGCCAACAGGTCAGCAGCCCGATGTTCAGCGCGTCCGCCAAATTGTCAACAAAACTCAGTCTAGTATCGGCAACTCTTCCACCAGGAGTCTTTCCTGGCCCCGATCTCCCTGGCGCCCCATCTCCTCGATCATGGGGGAGATACGGCACACAGCCATGGAACTCCGCACCGCAGCGGATACGGTTTTCCTCCGACGTCTGCTCGCCGTTCATGGCGGCGATCAGATCGTGCCCTGGAGGCGACCGGAAGTAAATATCACGTGCCCGTCTCAACGCTCGCAGCATCTCGTACAGATCCTTTGGAACATAAGTGCTTTCGGGCGACCCTTCTTTCATCGCGCGTCCGGCGTCTATGAATTGGGAAAGACTCTGTTTGGCGAAGGTCTGAATCCTCGCGAAACCTTGACCCAATATTTTACGCGTATACCACTCAGATGAGTGGTATGCTAAATTTTCGATGATCGCAGAAGGACCTGACACGACCGATCAGCAAAGGCGAATAGTGGAAGCCTTCCGGCAGAGGGTCGCTGAAGGGGCACCACCGCCTACGCACCGGGAATTGTGCCGACAATTCGGCTGGAAATCTACCGGTACTGCACGAGATCACATTCGAGCGTTGGTGCGGAAGGGCATCTTGTCGGCCGCCGATCGGCGCTCGCGCGGTGCGCATCTGGTTGAGCGGCCTGAAGGTAAGATGCTTCCTTTGGTCGGTCGGATTGTGGCGGGGCGACCGGTTGTCAGCCACGAGTACGTCGAGAAGGAGATTCTCGTACCAAGTGAGTTTGCTCCGCGAGGGAAGGCCTTTATCTTACGCGTGACAGGAGACAGCATGGAGGGACTCGGGATCTTTGCAGACGACCTTGTGATTGTTCGACACGCAAAGACCGCTAGTCCGGGCTGCGTGGTTGCTGTAACTGTCGACGGCGAGTCCACATTGAAGCTGCTCCAGCACCGCGAGGGTAAATGGTACCTCGTCGCCGCCAATCCTAGATATCCGCGGATCGAGATTCAGTCGCCCGCGGTCGTTCACGGCGTTGCGACAGGGGTGATGCGCGCCCTTAAGGAGGGACGTCCCCAGTTAATCTCGTGGACACAATTTACCCACGGGCGGAAGGAGTGACGTATGGTCTCAGGTATCGGAATCGACCTGATAGATCTTTCTGACTTCGGTCGAACGCTGAAGCGAGCGGGTGAGCGCTTCATTCAGCGGATCTATACCGATGCCGAAATCGAGTATTGCCGTTCCCAGCCGCATCCTTCTCAATCCTTCGCGGCTCGATTCGCAGCCAAGGAGGCAGCGATGAAAGCGCTCGGAATCGCGGGGGAAGAAGGGTTGTCTTGGAAGGATTTTGAAGTCGTCGTCTCTATATCAGGCCAGCCTACCATGGTACTTCATGCGCAAGCCGCTGCGCGATCAAAAGCGCTCCGGGTCCGAACACTCCAGATCTCCCTTTCACATTCACTTTTGGCGGCTGGCGCTGTGGCGATCGCTGAAAGTACCGGGAGGGCCGAAAGGAACCGGCGGGCCAAGAACGCGGGCAAGCTTAGCGGAGGGCAAAAATGATTGATCCGGGCAAACTTATTGTGTTTGAAGGGCCGGATGGAGTCGGAAAGTCATCGCTAGCCCAGTGGTTCGCCACACATTTGCAGGAATCGGGCATTCGATGCACACTGTTGTCGTTCCCTGGAAGGGAAGCAGGAACGTTGGGCCACCACGTGTACGAACTGCACCATGCCCCCGCAAGATTCGGCATCAATGCTCTATCGGAGACGAGTTTGCAACTGCTTCACGTGGCCGCGCACATCGATGCGATTGAGAACCGCATAAAACCTCTGGTTGCCGACGGAACAACTGTAGTGCTCGACCGGTTTTGGTGGTCCACGTACGTCTACGGGCTAGTCGGGGGTGTTCCTCGATCCGTACTCGATGGCATGATCGCCCTGGAACGATCCGTCTGGTATCCCCTTCAACCTGATCGTCTGTTTGTCATCAGCCGAAACGCACCACTTCGACCCGAACCGCCCGAACTGTGGCCGCAGTGGCGGGAGGCTTACAGCAACCTAACTGAGCAAGAAGCAGGCGTTTATCCAGTCATCGCTGTACTCAATGAAGCGGCAATCAACGATGCACGAGAAAGGATACTCGAGAACGCATGAAGCGCAAGCCAACAAAACGTTCGACGTCCGACCAGCTTTCGCTCGCCGTCGGGCCGGAGGCTTTCCAACCGCGGACCCGTGTCATCATATTGGCCCAATCACGGGTGCTTGCGTCACCTGTATTCGATACGTACTGGCGTTTCGCAGCGGAGCGCCAGAGCATATTCTTTCGACGTGCTCGGGGCGCACAAGCGCCGTGGACTTCCGACCCGATCCTTCGACGGTTTCGATTCACCAATGCCTACCGTGTCGCTGACCGCGTTAGTCAGTTTCTCGTGCGCCACGTTCAAGGAAAAGGCCCGCAAGACGGTAATTCAGTCTTCTTCCGCACGATTCTTTTCAAACTCTTTAATCGTATTGAGACTTGGCAGTTGCTGGAATCGGCCGTCGGGAAGATTTGTCCGGAGTCTTACGATTTTCGTGCATTCGACCGCGTGCTCTCGGATGAAATGTCTAAGGGCCGGCCGATCTACTCCGCTGCGTACATCATGCCGTCCGGAGGCGGTGAGGGTACGCGAAAGCATCAGATGCACCTTCGGTTGCTGGAGACCATGATGAAGAACGATCTTCCGGCACGCCTGGCTGAAAGCAGATCAATGCAGCAGGCGTTTGAGTTGATTCGCGCCTACCCGACCATCGGCGACTTCCTGGCCTACCAATACGTGACCGATCTTAACTATTCAGCGGTCCTGGACTTCTCAGAGATGGACTTCGTCGTTCCGGGGCCCGGAGCACGGTCAGGAATTCAAAAATGCTTTGCTGATCGGGGCTCCTATTCCGAGGCGGACCTTATCCGATGGATGGTGGAGCATCAGCAAGAAGAGTTCTCAAAACGTGGCATTGAGTTCCAGACTCTGTGGGGCAGACCTCTTCAGTTGATCGACTGTCAAAACTTGTTCTGCGAGGTTGATAAATACGCACGTGTTCATCACCCGGATGTGTCGGGGCTGTCGAGCCGGGTCCGTATCAAGCAAGAGTATCGATACAACCCGGAACCGCTTGAGTACTGGCTACCCCCCAAGTGGGAGCTGAATGGAAGAATCGCGGCTTGGCGGGAAGCGCAGTTTCCAACACCGCAAGCATCTCCCGCAACGATTCACATTACGAACCCGGCTTGAAGACGATTGAACGCTCTGTCAGGTCTGCGATAACGATCCCCTTACGCAATTTACGGAGACAACGAAATACCGTGTATCCATCTAGTGTCCTGAGCGAGAAATACGTTTAGAAAGTCGGGCGACCTTGCCGAGAATCAAGTCCGCATCTGCAGTCCAGATGAAGGGCTTGGGATGCTCGTTGCGCTGGTCCAAATAGGCGAGCATGGCTTTCTCCAGCGCGCGAACAGCGGTGTGACTGCCTCGACGGACACAGCGCTCGGTGACCTCAGCGAACAATCGCTCCACCAGATTCAGCCAACTGGCGCTGGTGGGCGTGAAGTGAACGTGATACCGCGGATGCCGCGTCAGCCAGCCGCGCACCTTGGCGACTTTGTGCGTGCCGTAGTTGTCCATTACCAGATGCACCTCGAAGCCGCTCGGAAGATTGGCCTCGATCTCATCGAGAAACCGCAGGAACTCCTGATGCCGGTGCCGCCGGTAGCACGTGCTGATGGTCACTCCCGAGGCCACATCCATGGCCGCAAACAACGAGGTGACTCCGTGACGTTCATAGTCGTGCGACTGCCGGGCGGGCACCCCCGGCGCCAGCGGCAGAATCGGCTGCGTCCGATTCAGCGCCTGCACCTGACTCTTCTCATCCACACAAAGCACGATCGCGCGATCCGGCGGATTGAGGTACAGCCCCACAATATCCCGCACCTTTTCAACGAACTGGGGATCCTTCGAGAATTTGAAATTCTCCACCCGATGCGGCTGCAACCCGAAAGCACGCCAAATCCGCACGATGGCATTCTGCGTCAGACCGACCTCTTCGGCCATGAGACGCGTGCTCCAGTGCGTGCTGTGGGCTGGCATGGTTTCCAAAGTCTTAGTAATGACCTCTTCAATTTGCAGGTCGGTGATTTTGCGTGGCGCGCCGACCCGCGGTTCATCCAGCAAGCCATCCATGCCAAACTCCCGAAACCGCTCCCGCCACTTCCCGACAGTGGCTCCGGTGATGTGCAGCTTCCGCGCGACCGCCGAGTTGCTCATCCCCTGCCCACAATGGAGCACGATCCGGGAGCGCATCGCCAGGGCCTGCGACGACTTCGGTCGACGCGCGATTACACTCAATTTCTCGCGATCCGCATCGACGATTTCCAGCGGTTTCTTGGGACGACCTGTACGCATACCCAAGTATGCAGCCGCAACCAGATTTATGCAACGTATTTCTCGCTCAGGACACTAGAATTGCCTTTTCCCACAGCCACAACGGTCGTGACTCAACCTCATAGCCCTCGACTTGGGCATGAATAGTCTTCAGCAGCGGGTAGTCGAGCGAAGAAATGGACTCGAAGTAGTTCAACCGAGATGCGTGGCTGAAGATCCATGTCGAGATTCCTTCCTCCACCAATGTCGCTCGCGCGCCGTCTTGGGTCTCGTCCAGCTTGCCGTTACCCTTGCGTTTCACCTTGAACAGCGCCCGCGTCACGGGCGACCAGCCGAGAATGGCGGCGTACGCCAAATGGAACACGTCATGAAAACGGTAGTCATCTTCTTCGGCCTTGTTGTCTGTAAGGCGGTCTCCGATATTGAGCTCATTACACCGAAGACGAACATACTTCCTACCTTCAGGCCCGCGCTCAGCGATATCCATTTCAATTCGCCGGGGCAAGCGTTCTTCCAGATCATCACCGTCGTCGAATAGAGGAGGAAAGAGGCGCTGCTCTGCACTTGGCCATCGACTGAGGGTCTTGGCGACATTCCGGCGAGCGACGTGATCCAAATCAACGTTTGCCTCATCCGCCGCGGAGACAAGGGCCCGGAAAATCTCCACTAGATGTCCAGCCAGCACGTCGCGGTTATGCTCAATCCGGTTAGCCGCGACGTCATCCAGCAAGCGGCCGGTCTTGCCAGCCAACTCGATTAGCCGCTGCTCGAAAACGGAACTTGAGAAAGGCGTGCCGGTGGAACACAAGGGCTGAATATCCCCGAAGGTTCCAAACTCGTGCGGTTCTGTTTCATCCCAGTCGGTAAGGTCGCGCGACATCCGTTGGGCCAACACGCTCAGATAGAGATTCGCTCGAGCAGCAATATTCGAAAAGTACCAGAGAACGTCGCCGAACTCTTCGATGACACTGTCTTCGTAACCGATGTAGGAGGCGCGGTCACGCTGTTTCTTCTTCAATGCGCTCAAGAGGCTTCCGACTTCGCCAAAGAGGCCTAGGAGCGGAAATCTCAGGCCATCCATTCCCTTCGAGACGTTCTGGTCTGTCGCCAACGTGTGGCGCTGGAATTCATTCATCCCCATCAATTCAGTCACGATAGTCTCCTAACCGGTCAGTTCGCATCGACGGCCCTGAGCCCCTGATGTCCTGCCTCGTTCGATAAAGCGTTACATTGTTGGAGGAGTCCGTTGATGTCGCCTACCGTCCATCCACCGTCAAAATCCAAACGCGCGAACGTTGAGTGGCACACGAGCCCCCTGGGCTCTAGCAGGCTGCGGAAAAACGACGAGTTTTTGAGAAATCCGTAACCCGCATTATGCCGAATTGAAGAGACGCTGCTCCGAAACTGACTGCCACGAGGGTACGTGCTTGTATCTGCGGCTCGTTTTGCCCGCTTGCGCCGCGTGCGGGSACACCTCTCCTGTGTCTCATGCGGCACCAGCCGGGCTGGCCAGCAGATTCCGCATCCGCACCAGGTTGTACGCCGCCGCCGCAAACGTGAACACCCACCCTACCTTGTGAATCCCGCGATGTCGCACCTTGCGCATCAGAGCGATCGTCTTCAACCAGCCGAAGCTCTCTTCAATCCGCTTCCGCTTCTTCTGGCTGATTGCGTATCCGGCGTGCCGCGTGGTCCGCTCATCGATTGCGCTACCGCCGTTGCGCTTGACATTCTGCGCCACGTGCGGCGTGACCTTGATGTTCCGACATTCCGCCACAAAGTCTTTCGTGTCGTACGCCTTGTCGGCGCCCACCGTCACGCGCTCGTTCCCAGGCAACTGTTCCAACATCACCAATGCCGCGTCTCGCTCCGCCGTACCGTTGGCCTGGAACAGTTCCGTCGTGATAATCAGGCCGTTGCGGTTTTCTACCAGCAGGTTGCCGTTGTAGCTCAATTTGGCTTCCTTGCCGTTGCCCTTGCGCGCCAGCAGGGCGTCGGGATCGGTCGTCGATTCATGCGTCTGATTGCTTCGCTTCTCGCCGTGGAAGTCGACCGTTGGATTTCCGGGATCGTCCGGCGGAGAGTTCTTTCCGTCTTTCCGCTGGAAACTCTTCAGGCTGGCCCAGGCTTCCACCAGCGTCCCGTCCACCGTGAAATGCTCATCGCTGGTCAACTTCTTCTCCTGTGCTTGTTTCACCACCTCGCATAGGAATTCCCGCGCCACGTCGCCATCCAGCAGCCGATCCCGGTTCTTGGTGAATACCGTAACGTCCCACACTTTCTCGTCCATGTTCATTCCCACAAACCAGCGGAATAGCACGCTGTAGTCGATCTCCTCCATCAGCAACCGTTCGCTGCGAATCGAGTACAACATCTGCAGGAGTTGGGCGCGAAGCAATTTCTCCGGCGGGATCGAGGGCCGGCCCACCTGCGAGTACATCTCGTCAAAGCGCGACGACATGCTCCACAGCGCCAGGTCCGCCATGGCTCGGATGGCACGCAATGGATGATCCGGTCGTACCCTCTGTTCGGGCGATAGGTAGCTGAACATGTCTGCTTGTTGATTGTCCTGGCCGCGCATGCTCATTAGACGACAAAAACATATAGTGGGTAACGCGTTTTAGTGAAGAACCCCGAACCGCAGCAGCGTTGGGAGTGCCTGAACATTGCGTTGTAGGCGAGGCTAGAATTCTGTTATCGATACAATCCGGATTTCACCCACTCGTGCATACATCGCCACGCAGGCCGCCAGCGCGTCCGAAAACTCATCGCGTATCGCAAGCCCTTGATTGTCGTAGTCGTTTTGCGCCTCGAGTCTCATACACGGGCTGTCCCACGTGCACCGAACGTTTGTGTGCCATGCGCGATGGGAGAACTCCTCGCCAATGTCGATGGCCGCTTGCTCCGCGATCTCAGCGGACAGTCCCCCGGCGTCACACTCAAGAACGATACGGAACATCGAACTGTATTGTAACGACTCCGGCGCCCCTTTTTCCGCAGCCTGCTAGACCGGACTCGTGGGCGACAAAATACAAAAGCTGTGAAAGCCCGATCAAATTCCCCAATGCCCGTTCGATGTAGTAGTGATTGCGGTAAAGTGCCGTTAGCATGAGCCCACGGCGATCCTCTCGGAGCTTGAACGATAGATGGGCGAGGCATGGCTGGTTCATGGTCCGCTTCGCATCGAAGGCAGGATCGTAGATGGGAATGTCGGCAAAGACGTCAACCAGGCCCACCTCGTACACAGCACGCTTCGGAGCGGCACCCGCTGTCTGCTGCCTCAGCTTCTTGATTATGAGTTCGAGCGGCCGGGTCTCCTGGCCATTCTGGTCACATCGCGTAAGCATGCGACCGGCGTACGTCCCCCACGATTTCTTGATCTTGGGATACACCTTTTTGGGAAAGTCTTCGAACACTCCTTTCGCGCCACGTTGCCGGTAATGCGAAGCCGGGAAAATCGTGCCGGCAACCGTGGCGACCGGCTGCTTGTCATGAGAGACAAGCAGATTGTCCAAGAGCTCCACAATGCGCTTGTCGGCCGGTGGTAGAGCGATCGGATTCTCGATGTCGAGGATGACGTTGTATGCGCATCGGCCATCCATACCGGCCAGGAGGTTCAGCGCCTGCAGCCACGCTTCCGTAGCTGTTCTCGTTGAGATTGGATGAATCATGTGTGCCTCTGGCTAGAACGCTAAAATGGAGCAGCCACGCCGAGCAGGCGGCCGGCAAGGTAATCTTCGGTTACCCAAGCGTGGCCCGCATCCGCCCAACCATCTCCCCAGCTGTTTCGTATCAGAACGACGGTGCCCAAATGGATTGTCCCGTGACCAACAGCGACCATTGCGTGATTCCCAGTATCTCGGTCGCCAGGGAGTGCCTGAATAATGTGGTCCGGCGCGGGCAGATGGAACTGTTCCGTGATCCGAGCGGCGAACAGCGCCGCATGCCCAGCATTCAGGGCGGCTAGAATACTGACCACATCGGTAGATTTCGTCACCATCGGATGCCGAAAAATAGGCGCGCAATTCGGTGGCGGCGCCCATGCGGATATCGGCGAGGGGATGGCTGCCAAATATGGCCAAGCTTCCTCCGGTGGTTGACCGTCCTCCCGCACTCCATCGATCATCAAGCTCATCGGAACGCCTCGATGAGGATTCAGGGGCACGCGCCGCTTCGCGGCGTTGTAGTGCGCATACTCCACGGAGAAGGGCTGGACCAGGCCTTGAGCAAAGGAATTTGAATCGCTCGCGGCGAAGGCCATGCACGTCGGGCGCACTCCTTGGTTCCGAGCTGCGCCAAATCTGCCGCGAAGATCCACCGAAATGTTGACGCTCATTCAAGCGGCCGCAAGTCGGCGTTCTGCTCGCGGCCGACCAGTCTCCTTTCCCCGGAGGTCGAATGTAAAGGACAGCCTGCTGAGCGGCTCGGTTGTCTCCCACGGGCGTGTTTGCTGCAGATCAATACGTCCAACCCGGCTATCGCCGGGACGCGCCCCCAACACGCGCTCCACATCGCCGCCCACATCGTCGTCGGCGCTTGGAATGACACGGTCATCTCGGAACAACAGAAATCCAGCATTTTTCAAGTCGTCGATATTCCACAGATAGCCGGCGCCGCTGCTCTCTTTCAGGCGGACGACAAAGGCATCGCGCGAGTCCCCTTCGATGGTGGATCCCTCGTCGGACTCCGTAAGGACCCACACGTCCGGATACCAATTCTCCATTTGGTACCCATCGAGTAGCTCACGCTTCAACGCTTTCACCTCCACATCACGGAGCGCACTAAAGATCGCATCGTCGATCAGACCATGTCGAAGGAGGGCCAGGCATGTGGCTTGGTAGCTCGCGCCGGCTCGCAAGGAAAGCTGGTAGACAACGACCGGCGTGGACAGGTCCCGGCGCGTCCAGCGGTGACGCGCTGCTTGGGAGATCAGAAGCCATTTCGGAAGCAGGAATGCGGTTGCAAAAGAATTTGCCGCCGCTTCCAAAGGATCGTAATCCCAACTGGGTGACTCGGACCGCGTCAACATGGATTCATCGTCGAGGCTGGCTTGATGGCCCATCTCGGCGTGTCCCAATTCGTGGGCACCGGTGAACCGTTGGACCGATAGTTGCCGCTGGGTAGTCACGATGATCCCAGCAACCGGACCGGGCAAAAAGGCGCCAAGAAGACCGTCGAGGGGCCGAAACATCAACGGAATTTTCTCTTTGACGATCGCTCCGAAAACGTCAACATTGCTCGCTTGACCCTCGACGATGCGCCGCAAATCGAACTGTCGATGAAGCCTTGCCGCTGCTCGTGCTCCTTCTAGAATGGCGTCGCGTCGGGACTTCATCGCGTTACTCCTTCTCCGACTTCGAGCGAGCGCGCAGGTACTCAGCGAACCGAGTGAGTTCGTCGCGATCCCGGTTGGATAGTTTGGAGGCGGCGCGGGCAAGGTGTGCGACCTGCGGCGGAAGCCCTACATCGACGGCCTCCTCGCCGGTGAAGTATCCGACGGGCCGCTGATACAGCCGAGCGAATTTTTGCAGCTCGAGGGCCTCGACCTTACGCTGTCCGGACTCAATAAGCGAAATGGCGCTTCTCGGCACTCCAAGCTCGCGCGCCACCTCATCCTGCTGTAGTTCAAGATACTCGCGGGCCTCTTTCAGGCGCCGCGCCATTTCGGTTCTTTCAAGATCAGATTTGGACATAGCTTGCCTCTTTGTGCGTCACGTGGGGTAGCGCTCTGAGTGCCGCGCGGCTAGCTTGCCGTCGAGATGCTCAACCATCTCATCGCAGCTGTGATATCCGCCACGCTTGATCACAGAATCAGGTATTTCGTATCCGAGCACCGGCTCGAGGTCCAAGATGACCTCGACGGCATGGTGAGAGGAAATCATGGGTACAAGATCGAAAACGGTTCCGCTGTTCGGTTGGAGTTCCTCCACTGGATCGGCGATCTTCTGGAGATCTTCCTGTTCGCGAGCCCACCATGCTCGAATCAACTGTCGGATTCGCTGTCGCGGATATGCCGGACTGGACGGCTTTTTTAGCGGAAGACCCATATTGCTCCCCCCCCCCCGTGTTAGATTATCGAACATTCTATGTCTGAATGTCAAACACTATTTTGAAAGAGTTCGGGAGGGTTTACGTGGGGCAGAGATGAAGTAGTAGCGCTTGCAAGCTGATTCTCGGGTTGGATTATCAGAACTGGTTCTTGACCGAGGCGATCGACCATGGAAGGGGTGCATGCGAAGGCCAAGCACGTCTACGCGAATCGCCAACAACCATAACATCGGCAGGGCCGGTCACGAATTCGCCTCAGATGCTGCTCGCGTGTAACCACCGGAAGGTGAAAGTTCCACTGACGATGCTCGATCACTATCCGCTGCTTGCGGCGATTACCGAGAAGTGAAGCTGCGGTGAGGGCCTCCGAACGGACACCTATACCGCTTCGTTCGCGCCAGTGATTGTACTCTTGACGTCGCTGAAGTCCTTCCCCAACGGGTGTGGGTCATACGTGCCCGCCAATGGGTGTGCACTTCGACCCTACAACGACTCTTGTCCGATGCGGGCCAGAAGCGCATTTACCGCGTCCCACGGCAGACGGATTCCGCGGTCACGGAGGGAGTGAAAGCAATCGCGAATCTCGCTTGAGGACAGCAATTCGAGATCGTGGAACCGCTGAAGCACCCAAAACGTTCCGTGATGCTCCAGGTCGTTGCGTGAAGCAAGTTCGCGTCCCCAAGGATCGTCAACGATCACGGTCGCTCCAAACTGAGACGCCTGGACGACCGCTTCTACCTCACCGCGATCATACGAACCCTGCCGGCTTCGTTCCGCAAGCAGGAAGTCGACCGTGCCTTGCTCATAGCCATCACACCGCTGAAGAAAGGCATACGCCTCAAACAATGCCTGCAATCGATCCTTGGTCTCCCGGCGTTTAAAGAGGTCCTCGCGGACCGCTTTGGGGACGAGGATGATCGAAAACAGCAGACTCAGCTGGGGAACGAGGTCGAGATGGTCAAGAGCGATGACACACGAACTGTCGATGGTGCAGCGGTGCGCTCTCATTTGGGACTAGTCTTGGCTGGCTGGCGCCAGAATCAGCAAGCCCAAAGCCAGTGTACCCAACGCAAGCAGCGCCTTCTTCGCATTCTGCTGTGCATCGATCGTCTTAAGATGCTGTACGATGCCGGCTTCGGCCGCGCCGGGATTGGCCGGGTCGATGACGACTAGGTTCGAGCCGAAGTACGGTTGCAGTTGCGGAGCGGATGGCGGATACGTCATCACGATCATGCTTTTGTGAAGAGCCATGCCAGTGTTCAATTCCTGGCGGCACGCCTCCGTCAGTCCGGCTTCGACGACTCCTAGAACGACATCCGCTTCATTCAGCTTTTGCAGGGAATCGGGATCGAGAACGAGGGGGCTGCCCTGGCGGGTGAATGCGGGAGGGACATACACAGTGAGGCCATTCACGGCGCCTAGCGCCTGGAGACGAAGCGCCGTTACCTGATCACCGCTGTCTCCGTATGAGATGAAGACCTTCATGATTTGCCGCGCTACCTCATTTTATCGTCTCGCAAGACTTCGTTGAGAATGCGTCTACCTCGGATACCGGCCAGCCACCGAAAGCATCTGGCGTTCCACGACTCGTTTGTCCAGATTGAGTTTCAGAAGCCGTGCTGTTGCCTCACCCTCCGGGGTAAGGGGTTCGATCACAGCGCCTCGGATCGCAAAATGCACGTCCCAACGTTCCCGCCGCGGATTAAACAGGCGAACAAACTGGCCTGTGCGAGCGTCCAAGGAACCGATGTCGCTCCCCTTCCACACGTTGCATCTCAGGCAAGCATACGCGAGATTGTCCGGAACCGACGCCCCTCCGTGTTTCCGGCTGATGATGTGGTCGACCTGATGCGGCGAATAGGAATCTTCCGCGTGCAGCAGGCAGTACTCGCATCGGTAGCCGGCACGTTCGGGAACCAATTGCCGAAGCTGGTCAGGAATGTCACTTGCCAAGATGCGTGTGCTGTCGTGCCCTGGCCTTCGCCATGATCATGATGTGTTCAAGTTGGAGGAAGTCCTCGAGTTCGGACTGCTCTTCGGGGGTGATGCTGCCCTCTTTGGAGCGGTCCGACAACTCGGCCACGCGCTGCCGCGCCGCTGGCGAAGGATGGAACGCGACCACAGATTCCGGCGTCGTGCCGGCGGCGATGAACTCGATGATTTCGTCGAACGATTTGTTGCCGCTCATCCGCTGGTTCCTCCGGCCCCCTACCGGGAACCTTCTTATTAAGGATAGCTCCGAACGGCCGCAGCGCCTACCCCCGGGTAGCGAAGACCCTGATTTTGGCGGGGCTGGTCGGAAGCAAGCGGACGCGAGTCGATCGGCGCCCCTTTCGGGTGACTCCATAGGGTCCGGTATGTGCTAAAGTGTTGCTGAATCCCCTTTTTGAGCGAAGAATGGACACCAAGGCGGACACCACGAACACGGGAGGGAGAGCAGATTCTCAGGCTGGGTTTGGTGTCCATTTTGGTGTCCATTTTTCGACCGGAAGGGGGAGAAATGGGCGTTTTTGGAGACTTTGGAGACGCCGGTGGTTTCCGCCAAGTAGTTGATAAGAAGGTAAGTTGTTGATTCAAAGGAGTGCGGGAGTAATTCAGTGGTAGAATGCCAGCTTCCCAAGCTGGACGTCGCGGGTTCGAACCCCGTCTCCCGCTCCATCTTTTCAACAACTTGGAAAGAATCCAAAATCAAGCGTTACTCCGTTTACTCCGTTTTTTTCCCTGAGCCTGTCTGAACGGTCGATTTCGCGACCATCCACCCTCCCCTAAATCGCGGGGTTCATTATTGAATCACCTCGGATTCGAGGCGCTTCGCGGCGTCGATCTTCTGCTGCACGCCGCTGATCGAATACACTTCAAGGCTGACGCCCAGCCCGTGGCCGCGCTGATCGGCCGCTACCTTATCGTCGATCTTTGCCGTGCGCGAAAGGCTGGCGTTCGTCCGCCTCAGAACCTGGAAGGTGGCCCATCCCAGTCCGACCCGCTCCAGTGCCGGATGCAGGTCGCGCTTCCAAACGTTGTCGCGTCTCAGCGGAGTTTCCCGCTCGGACGGAAATAGGTATGCTTCCGGTCCAACTTTGAGGAGGAGCGTCTGCCATACCTTCAGATCCGCGACCGTACCGGGTGAAAGGCCGACCGTTCGGGACGTGCGTTTTCCCTTGCGACCTTTCGGAGTATCGAGGTCACCCTTGTACACCCGCTGGTCGATGAGCACCGAGTGTTCGGATATCTTGCCGATCTGGATCGCGAGGATCTCCCCGGGCCGCATTCCGTCGAACACCGCCATCCGAAAGATCAGGCGCGCTCGGGTGTCGAGCACCGAAAGCGCCAGGCGAATCTCTTCCGGCGACATCACCCGCTTTTCGCCCTCCGGCTTTCCGGCCGGAGTAAAGAGCGCTGCCGCGGGATTCGAATTGACGAGGCCATCGCTGAGAGCTGTCTTGAAAATGCTGTTGAGGTCCCAGCGCAAGTGGTCCACTACGCTGCGCGAGAGATTCTCGGCTTTCTTGTCCAGGAATGATTGCATCTGGTCCCGCGTGATCGTCCGGAGCAGTTGCGCACCGAACGCTGGAACCAGATGGAACATCATCCTGGGCTCAGTTGTCATTCGTGTTGACTCCTTCCATTTCCGATGGCACATCGGCATGAACACCTCTTCGAGGTAAACGCCGAACGTGTACAGCGGCTTCTGCATTTGGCCGGCATCCTCGTTTGTGCGCTTTAGGATGACCGCCATCATGGCCTCGGCTTCGCCCTTTCCCATCTCGCTGACGCGGCCAAGCACCTTCGATCTCTTGTGCCCGTCCTCCCACCACTGCCCAACCCAGACCTTCGTCTTGCCGTGCTTGCGGGGGCGAACACTTCCCTTCTGGTATCGTTTGCGACGCATGAATGAAATCCCTTCTTGCGTCCAGGACGATGCACTCTGACATGCTGTCATCCTAGCGGGTTTTATTCGCTTCCATCCATTGATCGAGCCAGTCTTTTCGCACGACCTTGCGCCGACCGAGACTGAGGTGTGTGAGCTTGGGCAGTCCGCGCACCTTGCCGTCGATCACGTTCAGCGCGTGCGCCTTCGAGCAGCGCAGGATGGCAGCGACTTCCTTGATGGTCAGGATGTTTGATGTGTTCTCCACGGTCCCTCCATTCCGTAGGGCGTCAGAACGGCTGTTCGTGACCTCGGACGGCTGCGATTGCGGAGAATCGATCGGCTGACCAGTGAGCGTTCGCGATCGTTCGGCATTCTGGGGGCGCTTGCGAGCGCTCGCCGACGTGAATCGGCATTTTGGGGGCGCTTCAACGCAGGATTCGCCGTTTCAGAACCGGCCCGGCGGTCGATTCGGCATTCTGGGGGCGCGTCCCGTAGATCTGCCACAGCACCTCTGTGGAAGACGGAGTTTTCCTCGTTATTCCGAGTTCCAGGTTATTCCGCGTCGATTCTGAGAGTTACAGGGAAAGGCCGAAAATGGCCGCCCACAGGATTTCCACATGCGGAATAATCGGACCGCCAGGTCCGTTCAGCCGCCCTTGGAACTCGATCGGCCCAGGCGGGCACATGCGGAATAATCTCCGAGGTCGTTCGGCATAATCCGCCCGGACTGCAGCTTTCCACTGGCCGGCATGTTCTCAGCGAGCGCAGGGGTGACCTTGCAGGCGACGGCGGCCGGCTCTATACCAGCCGCGGCGCAGTCGGACCGAAAAGACGTCTGTCGAACTGGAAGGGGACCGGTTCGGCAAAGGCAATCTGTCCGAAGTCCGGGTGCGCGGGGTTCAGGACGTAGTTCCGCTCGCCAAGAATCACTGAGGGTACGGAGAGAACCGCAGAGCGCTGCTCCGCGACCCACTGGTCCCCTATGCGTTTGGTCAGTTCCTGCTCGCGAGGGTCGAGGGTGGACCAGTCTGCCGGCAGTCGCGCGTCGTCTACGATCTCCACGGCGACCTTATCAGGAATCTCGGCCGCGCCGAGGACGTACCGATCGGGCAGTGATGCCGCCAAGTGCACGAGGATCTCCAGGACAGCCAGAGACCGATTCTCGCTCATGTACAGGACTCGAGTGCCTTTCGAGTTCCAGCGGCCTCCGACCCGGCGTGCACCTTCGCCGTCGTAGGCCGGGAAGCTTGCCCGACACAGCCGGAATGCCCGCATCAGCCGATTACGCCGTGCTCGATGCGAGTCAGAATGTCGTCCGCCTGCTCAAAACCTTCTTCGCTGTTGGCGGCTTCGATCGGGGTTTTGCCTAGCAGCGACGGATTCGGTGTTTCAAGCCATGCGAGAGCCTTCTCGCGGTTTGCAAACACCTCACCGGCACGCACGGACAATGAGATGAATCGTGCGGGCGGGCGGATTTCGCTGCTTTCCGTGTTCGCGGTTGTCCCCATAATCCGGCCTCATCTCCACTATACGCCCCGGACTTCAGCCGCGCATGCTCACCCGGCGGACACCGACGTGCCCACCGGGTGACAGGGCTCAAAGCTTCGACAGGAACTGGAGCAACGAATCACTTGCCCTGAATCGGCCTACAGGAGTGCCCGTCGGCGCGGTCAGCTTCTCCAGAGCGCGCTGCTTCATTTCGAGATCCGCCTCGACGTAACCATGGGTGGTCTCGATACTCTCATGCCCAAGCCACAGCGCGAGGACAGCAATGTCGACACCGGCTTGCAGCAGGTGCATTGCGGTCGTGTGTCGGATGACATGCGGCGTCACCCTCTTCCGGCCCAGATCCGGGCACGTGGCCGATGCTCTGGTCACGGCATGCTGCAGAAGGTGGTTGAGTGCATCCGCCGACAGTTTCGTGCGACGGATGGTCGGAAAAGCCAAGCCCCTGTCGTCCGTGTTCAGAACGTGAAACCAGCGCTTCAGAACCTTGGCCGTCTGGGGCCAGAGCGGAACGGTCCGTTCCTTCCGACCCTTGCCGTGTAGTTGAATCAGCGTTGTGGTCCCGAACGACACCTGCCCGCACGTGAGACCTATCAGTTCCGACGCCCGCGCTCCAGAGTTGTACATCGTCAACAGGAGTGCGTGGTCCCGGCTGCCGAGCCAAGTGCCCTGGTCCGCAGCGGCCAGTATTGCGTCCATCTCAGTTCGGCTGAGAAACGTTAACAGCGGGTGGGCTGTTCGCTTCGTCGGTATCGCCAAAACGCGGTTGGCCACCGCAAGGTGCTCGACGTCGCGAAGTGACGCATATCGGAAGAACGACCGGATCGCACTCAGCCGCAGGTTCCGCGACCTGGCGTGATTGCTTCGCGCCGTCTCGAGATGCTCCAGGAATGCCAGAATGGCTGGCGCATCCAAATCCGTGATCACAAGGTCACTGGGCGAACGGCCGGTTCGATCCTGCATGAAAGCAAAGAGCAGGCGGAAGGTGTCCCGGTAAACCGTGACCGTCCGCGGGCTGACCTGCTTGTGTTCGCAGAGGTGCTGAGCGAAGAAGGACTGAACAAGCGAAGAGAACTGAGCTGACTGGGTCACTGATCACCTCCAGGAAGTCGAGGCGCCCGAAAGTCGGCCGTCGCGGCCGTCAACAGCTCCGGCGTGACCGTCATGTACCAGTAGGTCTCGCGAACATCGACGTGTCCGAGGTATGTCGCCAGGTGTGCCAGGCGGCGTTCTACGTCCACGCCCTCTTCGTGCCAACGGCGCAGTCGCGACACGACGAAACTGTGCCGGAGCGAGTGAATGGTCGGTTTATTGCACCTCTCGCGCGGGCGGATGCCAGCCATGTCGAGCAGAGTGCGGAAGCAACGTCGCAAGGTTTCATATGCCAGACGGCCGCCAAAGGTAGAGACGAAAAACGCTGACGTTTGGAGCCCATAGCCCATCAGTTCGCGATGCCCGGCGTAGAGTCGAAGCTGTTCGACTGTTGTCGGGTGAAGCGGAACGATCCGCGATTTGTGAAACTTGGTTTCGCGGATGAGCAGTGTGTCAGGGCTACTTCGAGGCATCACATCCAGTCGGTCAAGCCCGAGCGCTTCCGAGACGCGCAAGCCAGTGGCGGCCAACAGGCCGAGTGCCGTGTGAACAACGACTGAGGAGAACCGGCCAGGCTCAAATTCCGAAGCGCACTTCAGCAACGCTTCGATCTCCTCAGCCGAAAACACGAATGGCGTCGGGCGCTTGTATCCCGCGAGTACTCGCATCTCCGGCACTTGCGTTTCGGGAAGAGCGGCGCTCAGGTACAGCAGGAACTGCCTTACCGCGCCGAGCCGTGCTCTCGCAGCCTGGGGCGTTGTCCCCGACGCCAGCCAGTCAAGTACCATCCTCGACGTGATCGCTTCGATAGCACCGAGGTCTCGCGTAAACCGCACAAAGCTCTCCAGAACCCGGCCGTCCGCGTCCATCTTCATGCCAAGCGCTCTTCGCAGGTCGAGATATGCGGAGAGCCGGGCTTCCAGATCGATGCCGTTCATCATACGTTGCCTCCCTTCCACGGCAGCGCGACCTCGATGAGCGATGGCTTGTCGAGCTTCACGTAGATACCGGTGGTAGCCAGCGAGCGGTGCCCGAGAACGTCGGCGACCTCCTTCATCGTGGCGCCATGCTCGACCATCAGCGATGCCGCCGTATGCCGGAAGCTGTGGGCGCCGCGGCCTGGGCCATCAAGGGCAAGCTTACGTAGGAAGATCTGGACCAACGTCGTTGTCACACAGGCTCCGATAGGGCGTCGCGGTGTGACGGATGTGAGAAAGATCTCGCGATAGGGTGTCGCGGGCCGCTCTTCGCGGATGTACTTTACGAGCAGGTTGCCGGCATCATCGGGGAGAGGCAAAATGCGACCCCGTCCCGTCTTGCTCTGCCGGATGTGCACCATCCCTTGCGTCCAGTCGATGTCTTCCAGGCAAAGGGCCCTCAACTCACCGGCACGTACCGCGAGCCGCGCAAGAAGCGCGATGAAGGCGCGGTCTCGAAGGCTGCCACACTCCTCCGATTGGCAAGCTCTCAGGACTACGGCCAACTGATCGGAGTTCAGACGCTTGGGCAGATCGGCGTATCGCCAGCGCCGAATCCGCGGGATCGCTCGCACCATCTGGCTTGGAACGAGGCCGTCAGCGATTAGGAAGCGAAGGAAGGTGCGAACTGCAGACACAATGCGGCCCTTCTCCGCTCGTGCGGCGGCCGCCTGATTGCGGACGAAATCGGCAACGTACTCGGCAGTTAGCCGAGGCCATTCCGGTTCGCTTCCGTTGCACAACCCGGCAACGAACGGCCGGAGGAAGCGCCGGTAATGCGCCTCCGTCGCCGGTGTCGTGCCTCGGACGTTGATCAGGTACTGCCGAAAGCCGTCAAGGCATCCGTCACCGGGAGCGGGAGTTGCGGGCTTCGAGAATAGACCTTCCGGCGCCAGCAATTCCGGCAGGCGAGTGAATCCGACCGCGCCATCAGAGAGTCGCCCCCTTGCGGTCCGTTTGTGCGCGGCCATGTATTCCCGCAACTCTAGTTTGCCGGCGTCCGCCGGCGTGAGGCCGCGCTCGGCAAGCCAATGGCCGAGCGATGACGCGGTCCGGACAATCTTCCGGGTTTGCGTGCGGCTATAGCCGAGGTCCAAGCAGCGTGAGGTTAGCACGTCCAGGTACGGGCCCATCGGCCCGGCGAGCATTTCCTCGCGCAGGTATTCACGTTTGAACAGTTGATCGAGCATGTATTCTCCACGACCGGTTGGGTCGTAAAGCCGAGCATATCCGTCGACTCCGGCGCCCTGTGGAGACGGTTGGCTCGGCGAGATTATGCCGAACGACCTCGGAGATTATTCCGCATGTGCCCGCCAGGGCCGATCGGATTCCACCGGCGCCTGAATGGGGTTGGCTGTCCGATTATTCCGCGCGTGGAAATCCTGTGGACGGCCATTTTCGGCCTTTCCCTGCAACTCTCAGAATCGACGCGGAATAACCTGGAACTCGGAATAACGTTCATTATTCCGCATGCGGAATAATCCTCGGTGAACTGGGGGCGCAAAATCGACCGTTTCTCGGCGTATTGGGGGCGGATGCATCGGCAAACTGGGGGCACATAATCCTTTAGTCGTTCCTGTACGGAACCAGTAGTAGGCGGCGACCTGTTTGTGGATTTGTTGATAACTCCGAAAACGAGCCGCGCCGCCTGCGGCAGGGGAAAGGCGAACCGACGCAGGCCAGGATCGTTTAACAGGCGCAGCGGCTATTCGAGAATCTCAAGCAATCCGTCTCGAGCAGTTCGACGGTTCCGGTAAACACTACGGCTTGAGAGACTCCAGCAAATGTCAGCAACGGAGGGTTTTCGTCAAATTGACCCTGCCAGTCACCTTCCGATTTGCGCGCCGTCCAGGAGCAGTGGCGTCAGAGTATTTGCGCAACAACGGTACAGAAGTCGGCGGCAGCCATCGCCACGGTCGCCGTCAAGAATCGATGCCTGCCGATTGAATCCACCAATCCCTCCGACACTCTCACCGCGGGAAGCGGCGCCATCTTCGGATCGGCTCCGTCAGGACGGTATCCGCCGTGCCGCCTCCTCCATTCCCCATTAAGCGCTGCGGAGAGCAATTCATGGGGGCAAAGCGTCCGCTCGCCGTTTCTTCTTGACAGTGAGTTGCAAAAAGGAGTCTAATGAGACTTCCGGAGTCTGTTGCGACTGAGTCGCAACTAGTCGCAAGATGAATCTACCCGTTTTAGAGCGCCGCTCCCTGTTACAGGAGTTGACCCTGCGCGGTGTCCGCATCACCGGGCAGCGGCGAATTTTGGTCGAAACCATTCAAGAGTCCGACGGACATCTCGACGCAGCCACGTTGTTGTCGCTTGCGCGCAAGCGCGACCGCCAGATCAACCGGGCAACAGTCTACCGGACGATTGACATGCTCAAGCGACTTCGGCTGATCGACGAACTTGACCTGATGCACATCGACGGCGAAAAGCACTTCTACGAGGTCAAGACCAACATCGATCACGTCCATCTGGCCTGCTTCCAGTGCGGGCGGATTGAAGAGTTTACCAGCCCACTTTTCGAGCGTCTGAAGGCCGAAATCTCCAGGCAGAAAGGATTTCACATCCGCGTCGTGCGCTTGGAGGTAGGCGGGCGATGCAGCCATTGCTGCGCCACGGCGCACAACTGTGCCGAGTGCGGCGAGGAGGCCTGTTGCAAAAACGATAAGCCTGTCTAGCTGATCACGAGAATGGGAGGTCACGCGGCTGACTTGGCGAAGCACACCGCGTGGCCTCACGAAATCGACAACCCGTAGGCTGACCGATCGACATCATTGTAGGCGGGACAGCCGCAGCTTTCAAGGAAAAACAAATGCACGTCCCGAAGCTATTCGTGTGCGTACTCGCACTTTTGTTCATATCGCTCGACGCCATCGCCTCGGCCACCGGCGGCAGCATCGTTGGCACGGTTGCGGACCCAAGCGGAGGGGTGATCCCAAACGTATCTGTCTCTACCCGCAACACCGAAACCGGGGTGGTTCAAAAGACCACTACGAACGGCGAAGGGTTTTTCGCCTTTCCCGCCCTGCCCGAAGGCCGCTACGAACTGCGGGTCGAGCACTCGGGATTCCGGCTTTACAAGAGCGCTGGAGTGCTACTCACCACGAACGCCGCGCTGCGCATGGATGTCCAACTCAGTCTGGAAGAGCATGGCGAAGCCGTGACGGTCACCGAATCGGAGGCTCATGTTGAGACCACCAGCACGCAGATGGGAGAACTCATCGCTGCGAAACAAGTGGCGAGCATCCCCATCAATGGCCGCAGCTATACCGACTTGCTCGCCCTGCAGCCGGGCGTAATTCCAGCCAGTTCCCAGCAACCGAACGCAGTGGTCATGGCTGGCTGTACCAGTGTGCCGCCATCTGGCGATCTGAATCCGGGAAATCTCTCCGTCAGCGGCCAACGAGAAACCGCCAATGGCTTCAGCGTGAATGGCAGCCTCGTGCAGGAAGACTTCAACATGGGCGCTGCGGTGGTGCCCAACCTGGACTCGATCCGAGAGTTTCGCGTTCTCACCAACAACTTCAACCCCGAGTACGGCAACTTCAGCGGCGGCCAAGTTCTGGTCACCACCAAGTCGGGCACCAACGACTTCCACGGCAGTGCGTTCGAGTTCCTCAGAAATACAAACCTCGACGCGCGTAACTACTTTGCGAGCGATCGCGCTAAGTACGATCGCAACCAGTTTGGCGGCACGTTTGGCGGACCCATCCGGCGGGAAAGGCTCTTCTTCTTCGCTGACTACCAGGGCGCTCGCATGACACAGGGCATAGAGACCGGCCTGATCTCGGTCCCATCCCTCAGCAACCGATCTGGAGATTTCTCCGCCAACTCTGGCGTCCTCACGGGCACAGTCAATGGCCAGTACTGGGCGAACCAGCTAACCCAGAAACTGGGTTATGGCGTTCATCCCGGAGAGCCCTACTACATGACCGGCTGCGTGAGCCCGGGGCAATGCGTGTTCCCGAATGCGAGAATTTCCCAGGCCGCTTGGTCAGCGCCGGCGAAGTCGTTGTTACCTTATATCCCCGTCCCGAACCGTGGGGACGACATCTTCGCGACTTCCGCCGAAAACCAACAACTCAGGGACGACAAGGGAGCACTCCGCCTCGACGCGTACACCCGATGGGGTTCTCTTTCGGGTTACTACTTCGCCGACGATTACCAGATGGACAATCCCTATCCGGTTGCGCAGGGTGGTGCCAATGTTCCCGGCTTCAACGCGCTTTCCCTTGGTCGCGCGCAACTCGCTTCGCTCAGCCTCACTAGCACGCTCAGCCCGACCACCATCAACGAGCTTCGCTTTGCCTATATGCGCACCGCCAACAACGTAGGCCAGCCGGTGGGTGGCGTCGGCCCGACGCTCGCGTCGCAAGGTTTCACCGGCATCGTGCCGTTGGCGCCTCAGCTTCAAGGCATCGAGAATGTGTCGTTCAACGACTTCACGATCGGTGTGGATACGACGGGCGTGAAGCAGGCGAACAACATGTACCAGTGGTCGGAGAGCCTCTCCAAAGTGACGGGGAAGCACATCATCAAACTCGGCGGGAGCTTCCACTACGACCAGGTCAACATCAACCCCAATGCGGTCTACAACGGCTCGTTCCTATTTCAGGGCAGCGAGACCGGCTCGGACTTCGCAGACTTCCTGCTCGGTGTGGCTAGCAATTACAACCAGGCCGATTCCCAGGCCTTCTATCTGCGCAACAAGTACATCGGACTGTACGGCCAAGACACTTGGCAGATCCGCAGCAAATTTACCCTGAACTACGGCTTGCGCTGGGACCTGCTGCCTCCGTGGCGAGAGAAATACAACCAGATGCAGACGCTTGTGCCCGGCCTGCAATCGGCCGTCTATCCAAGTGCACCCGCCGGACTCGTTTTCCCGGGCGACGCAGGAATCCCGAGCACTTTGGCGTCCGCGAAGCACACCAACTTCGCGCCGCGCATCGGATTAGCCTATTCGCCCGACACCAAAACGAGCATTCGCGCGGGTTACGGCCTTTTCTACACGGCGTTCGAAGGTCTCTCGGCGGGAATCATGAGCGCCAATCCGCCCTATGGCTACGACTACAACAGCTTCGCACCGCCACTCTTCGCGACGCCTTTCATCACGGCGGCCAGTGGGGAGAACGTCGGCCAGCGGTTTCCGTCACCGATTCCCGCTTTTGGCGCCTCGGCGCAGAATCCCAACACCACTGTGGACTGGTCTCAATACTCGCCGATCACAGGTGTGCCGTCTTTCTTCCACAACAACGTGACGCCATACAGCAGCAGCTACACGTTCTCCATTCAGCGGGAAGTGGCGCGGGACACCTTACTGACGGCAAGCTATGTCGGAACCCAGGCGCACCATCTGCTCGTGCTGATCTCGGCGAACCCCGGCAACCCGGCGCTCTGCTTAAGTCTCAGTCGGCCGGAGGATGTCATGCCAGGAACGCCAACCTGCGGACCCTTCGGCGAGAGCGGCACCTATGTGACCCGTTCCGGCCAGACGATTCAGGGTACGCGCGCTCCATTCAGTTCGAACTTTGCCGCGGTCACTTATCAGAAGACCATCGGCAACTCCAACTACAACTCGTTCGAACTCTCCGTCCGCCACTCGGATCCATCCCTCGAACTGCTGCTCGGCTACACCTACGGAAAATCGATCGACCAGTCTTCGAGCCTCGCCGAGGCTGTGAACCCGGTGAATCCGAGTCTGAGCCGCGCGATCTCGGCGTTCGATATCAGGCACAACCTTGTCGCAAGTTTCGACTGGAAACTGCCGGTCGCACAGTTGTTCCATCACAGGTCACAGTGGATCGACGGATGGTCCCTCTCCGGCGTCACCCGATTCAGCACGGGATTCCCGGTCACTTTGTTTAACAACACGGACACTTCACTGTTGGGCACAATCCCGAACGGCATCAACAACAACGGCGTTGACACCCCCAATTTCACGCCCGGCGACCTGAACGTGAACACGAACCCGCGTACCAGCGGCTTCGCCTTCAACACGTCGCTGTTCAGCCTTCCCAGCCTGGGGCAAATAGGGACGGCCTCCCGCCGCTTTTTCTACGGACCTGGCATTGCGAACTTCGACCTGGCGCTCCACAAAAATGTCCGGTTGTCGGAATCCCGCTCTCTGGAGTTGCGGGTCGAGACCTTCAATGTCTTCAACCACGCGCAGTTCTTCGGGCCGGCAGCCGTAAACGGCAATATCAGCAGCTCGAGCTTCGGGCAGATCGTGAACGCTGCCGCGCCGAGGCTGGTTCAGTTGGCGGCCAAATTCAGCTTTTGACGCTGCCCCCCCGGTGCCAATTACGCCGGCGGCGCGGCTTCGCCCGGCCCGAACGATTGCAAGGCGAGATAGCTTGGGCCGAACCGCTTGATGTTGTCGCGCTGCTTCTCAAACTGATCGTAATGGCTCTCCTCGTCTTTGACGATCTGCTCGAAGAGCTGCTTCGATGCGGAGTCGGCATTCTCGCTGCACGCAAGCGCCGCACGGTTGTATGCATCAGCGCTCTCCGATTCCATGGCCATCGCGCGCTCAAGCATCGCCTCTGGCTCGGTGATCGGCTCGATCGGCCCGGCGGCGACCATCGCGACATCCCCTTTGAGGAACAGGATGCGTTCGGCAAAGCCCTCAACGTGTCCCATCTCCATGATCGCGATGCGTTTGAAAAGCTTCGCCAGCGGCCCAAAGCCCTGGTCCGCGAGGTGGAAGTGGAAGTACATGTACTGGTGCACAGCCTGCAGTTCATCCGCGACAGCGGTATTGAGCAACGTAATCGTCTTCGCTTTGTCCATAGCCTTAGCTCCGTAATTCAAATACAGCCACGACAGATTCCCGCCCAGGGCCAACCCGGTGACGGGCGCGCCTGCCACCGTAATCCGACAGGGGATAAACAGATCCCTTTGACATGATATTGCGTCTGGAATATCATCGCAACGGTGACCCAGAGTAATCTTGCGGTCAATGGTGAGATCGACATCGAGAAGATCTGCCGCGAGCACTCGCTGCCGTTGACGACGCAGCGGCGGGCGGTCCTCGAGGCGCTCGCTTTGCGCCACGACCATCCGACAGTGGACGAGATCTGGGCCGCCGTTCGAAGGACAACGCCGGAGATCTCGCGCACGACAGTTTACCGGATCTTGGAAGTATTTGCGCTTCTGGGCGTAGTGCGCAAGGTCTGTCATCCCGGCGCGATGGCGCGCTACGAAATCAGGATTGGGCGGCACCACCACCTGCTCTGCCTCGACTGCGGTCGCATTATGGATCTCGAAGACCCGGCACTGGACCACATCACGCTCCCCGGTGAGGATTCGGGCTTTCGCATCGAAGACTACTCCATACAATTCCGGGGCTTATGCTTGCGGTGCGCGGCAGGATCTGCCTCGCAATCGGCCGCCGGACCGGCAATCAAGACTAAGAAGAGTGGCGATCGCGCGCGGGGGGCGAAACCAGTTCTGGGCACACAGAGCAAGAGAAAACGCTTATGACGCGACAGGCACGACCGCTATCAGAGAGCCCGTAATGGGCGCACGCCATCGGACGACAGCTTTTTTGCAAGTGGAACGCCGGTCCTATCCCGGATCGGTAGAACGTAGGGTTGTTTGAAAGGAGCCTCATCATATGTCAACCGCAGCAGCACAGTGTCCGATACATGCCCCCACTGGCAGGGGCACGTCGAACCGTGACTGGTGGCCGAATCAGTTGCGGCTGGAAATCCTGCGCCAGCATTCGGAGCTCTCCGATCCGATGGGCGAGGATTTCAACTACACCAAGGAGTTTAAGAGTCTGGACTTCGCGGCCTTGAAGCAAGATCTTGTGGCGCTGATGACCGACTCGCAGGACTGGTGGCCAGCGGATTTCGGTCACTACGGTCCGTTGTTCATTCGCATGGCATGGCACAGCGCTGGCACGTACCGAACGAGCGACGGCCGCGGTGGCGGCGGCAGGGGCAATCAGCGTTTTCCGCCCCTCAATAGCTGGCCCGACAACGTCAACTTGGACAAGGCGCGCCGGCTGCTCTGGCCGATCAAGCAGAAATATGGGCGCAAGATCTCATGGGCCGACCTGATGATCCTCGCCGGCAACGTCGCACTGGAATCGATGGGATTCAAGACCTTCGGTTTCGGGGGTGGCCGCGAGGACATCTGGGAGCCAGAACAGGACGTCTACTGGGGTGCCGAGAAGACGTGGCTTGGTGACGAACAACGCTATTCCGGAGAACGGAACCTGGAGAATCCCCTGGCTGCCGTCCAGATGGGGCTGATCTACGTTAATCCGGAAGGCCCAGGCGGAAATCCGGACCCGGTTGCGGCTGCAAAGGACATTCGCGAGACCTTCGCGCGCATGGCGATGAACGACGAAGAAACCGTCGCACTGATCGCCGGCGGTCACACCTTTGGCAAGACGCACGGCGCAGGGGACGCGGCACTGGTGGGTCCCGATCCGGAGGCCTCCGATATTGAGGCACAGGGCCTCGGATGGAAAAGCCGCTTCGGCACCGGCAAGGGGAGTGACGCTATCACCAGCGGTCTGGAAGTCACATGGACCCGGACGCCCACGAAGTGGAGCAACGACTTCTTCTGGCACTTGTTCGGCTACGAATGGGAGCTGACCAAGAGTCCGGCCGGGGCCCAGCAGTGGCAGCCCAAGAACGGCGTGGGCGCCGGGACGATTCCAGACGCGCACGATCCGTCGAAGCACCGTGTACCCACGATGCTGACCACTGACCTGGCCTTGCGCTTCGACCCGGCCTACGAGAAGATCTCCAGACGCTTTCTGGCGAACCCGGACGAATTCGCGGATGCATTCGCCCGAGCCTGGTTCAAGCTAACTCACCGGGATATGGGGCCGCGGGCGCGTTACCTCGGCCCGGAAGTTCCGGCCGAAGAGCTCATCTGGCAAGATCCGATTCCAGGAGTCGATCATGAACTGATCAACGCCGAGGACATCGTCTCGATCAAGTGCCGGATTCTGGCTTCGGGGCTGTCTGTCTCGCAACTGGTTTCTACCGCCTGGGCTTCGGCGTCCACCTTCCGTGGCTCTGACAAACGGGGAGGAGCAAACGGTGCCCGGCTCCGTTTGGCGCCGCAGAAGGACTGGGACGTGAACCAGCCCGCACAACTGACGAAAGTGCTGGAGGTTCTCGAAGGCATCCAAAGCGAATTTAACAGCGCACAGTCGGGCGGCAAGAAGGTTTCACTTGCCGACCTGATCGTTCTGGGTGGCAGCGCCGGTGTGGAGAAGGCTGCCAAGAACGCCGGCTATACCGTGACGGTGCCCTTCCGACCCGGACGCATGGACGCCTCGCAGGCGCAGACCGATGTGGAATCCTTCGCCGTGCTTGAGCCACTCGCCGACGGGTTCCGCAACTACCTCAAACATAAGTTCTCCATCGGGGCCGAGCATCTCCTCGTCGATCGCGCACAACTCCTCACCCTGACCCCGCCAGAGATGACGGTCCTCATCGGCGGCCTCCGCGTATTGAACACCAACGTCGGCCAGACGCGGCATGGGGTCTTTACCAAGCGGTCGGACACGCTGAGCAACGACTTCTTCGTGAACCTTCTCGATATCGGCACAGAGTGGAAGCCGACGTCCGATGCAAAGGACGTGTTTGAAGGCCGTGATCGCGTGACCGGTGAAGTCAGGTGGACTGCGACCCGTGTTGACCTGGTCTTCGGTTCAAACTCTCAACTCCGAGCCCTCGCGGAAGTCTATGCATGTGGCGACTCGCAGGAGAAGTTCGTGAAGGACTTCGTGGCGGCGTGGAGCAAGGTGATGAACCTCGATCGATACGATCGATACGATCTTGCCTGAACACGGCAAAAAAAGAGCCGTCAACGTCGGCCATCGCACCTGTTCCTACCGTTGGATGGATACCTCGACGTTGGCGGCTCTCATTTATCGTTGTAGCTGCTGTTTCTGACTCTGGCAAATGATACGGTCGAACGAACCCGGATAGAAGCCGCCGGTCAGGCTGCTCCCTTTTGTTTCGGTGCTTTCCTCCGGCTGCGACCCGAAGATCTTTCCTCACCGGTTTCGGCAGGAACACTCTCAAGGTTCACGTCAGCGCCGAGGTCATCCAGCGATGCCTGCTGTATCAGCGGATCGCTGATCGCAGTGAGCAGAAAATCTGTGCTCTCCTCCTCCCCAAGCGTATGGCTCAACAGGCGAGCGCAGTCGTTTTCGCCGATCTGCCGAGCGAGGCTCCGGGCTGTTCCATATGCCGAAATCTCGTAGTGCTCCACCCGTTGGGCTGCAGCGATCAGGGCCAAATCGGCGGCAAGGGGCTCTTTCTCGGCTCCTTCTTCGATCGTCTCTTCGCCTTCGGCGATCAATCCCATCATCGCCTTGCAGGGTTTCGGTTGCGCTTTCTCGCCCAGGAGTTCGAAAGCCTTTCGCAGCCGTTCGACCTGTCCCTCCGTCTGCTGCAGGTGCTTTTCAAATGCTTCCTTCAGCTTCGCATTCTTGGCGGCCTCGGCCATTTTTGGCAACGCTGCGGTCAACTGCTGCTCTGCGTGCAACAAATCCTGAAGCTGTTCAGTCAGAAGTTCTTTCAGTTGTGACATAGTATTCCTCGGTTATCTGCTTGTTAAGATTTGTGGGCGCTGCCATTCCCACTCGGAACTTTGTTAGCCTGCCTTGTGCCCGCTTTGGGAGATTCAAGTTCCTGGAAAGCTGGCGCAGTCACGAGTTCCCAATCGCCACCTTCGTTCCAGGGCCCGCGAGCATCCGGTTCGCCACGGTCGCCAGTTCCCGTTGAATCATTGAAATATTGGTCTACGAGGCCCGGCGTCGGAGGAATGCGCCCAATGGAAAATTGCGGTTTGCCGAGGCTCTCCAGAGCGGCAGTGAATGCCTTCATGTGAGTAATCTCACGTGTCATCAGGAATTGCAGAGCATCAATCGTGCCCTGATCGTCAGTGAAGTTTATAAGGCGCTCGTACACGATCTTCGCCCGCGCCTCGGCCGCAATGTTGCTCCTCAGATCCACATCGAGTTCGCCCGTGATTTTCAGATAGTCCGCGGTCCAAGGATCTCCCATAGAGTTAAAGAGGTTCACTCCGCCGCCACCGGCGATGGCTATCAGCGGGTCAGCATGAGCGGCGTTTCGGTCGGATTTGAGGGGTTTCAGGTGCATCCGTGCCAGCGTCCCGACCACTTCCAGGTGGCTTAGTTCTTCGGTCCCGATGTCCATCAGCAAATCTTTGCGCTCTGGATCGTCGCAGTTCAGGCCCTGCACGGAATATTGCATGGCGGCGGCAAGCTCGCCGTTAGCGCCACCGAACTGCTCCAGCAGCATATTACCGAACCGGGGGTCTGGCTGGCCTACGCGGACGGTATACATCAACTGTTTGATATGGTGATACATGCTGAGGCCGAGGCACGCAAAAGGCCAAAGTTAGTCAGTGCACCGGAAAATAGGTTGTTCGATTGCTCGTGTCAAGGCTGAGATATGCGGACGGGCTCAAAAATGTGAAAGTCCCTGCGAAATGAAGGCGGAGCACATCGGTTGGGGAACTCTCAACCTTAGCTGGGCCGAGCCGCACATCCGCGACACCATGGCCGTGGATTGTCATCGCAAATTGTTTCCGGAAGGCCGGCCTGATCGAGCGTTTGTTGCAATGAGTGGAGCGAGCGCCGGTAAGTATTACGATTGGGCGCAGCGTTACGGCAAGAATCAATCAACTCAACGGCAGGCTTCCCGGTATTCCTAGTTGACCGACAGGAAAACGGCCAGAACCCCGGTGTGAACGACGCCGTGGCCGAGCCAACTATCGTACGGCCCAGTCGATTGGCACATAAGGTCCATCGAAGAGAACGTCGCGATTGACGCGGACGTTGAAGCGGTATCCGACCGGGATCTTGATTGTCGGCTGAACATTTAGATTGCGCCGAGTGATTTGGGCCCCGAGATCGGCGGCCTGCTGGCCCGCGGCGCTGCCCGCCACCTGGGCAGGACTCGGGTACGTCAGCAATGATCGGTTCTGATTCTGCGCGATCTCTGATGCGGCCGCGAATAGACTCGTGAGCACGGCAAAGCCGACCAGGCGCTTGTAGTGGCGGTCGACCTTGTCGCGAAAGCCCGAATAGCCGTGGGCGTCCTGGCCGATCATCCCGGAGAGATCGAGTGAGGAGCCGTCCGGATAGATGACGCGGTCCCAGATCACCTGGACACCATCCTGGCCGTACCCGATTCTCGAGTTGTACACCCCAACCAGGCGCGCGCCTTGCGGTATCAGCAGGAATCGACCTGTGGCGGTGTCGTAAACGTTCGACGACACCAACGCTTTCAATTCGCCGGGGAGGTCTGAGTTCAACGCCTGTTCAAGGATGGCCGGGATCTCCCAGCCCGCTTTGATTTCGTACCGCGATAACGGTGCGGTTCGGGTGGACTTCAGGTAATCGTCCATCTGTCCGGCGCGTGCCTTCGCCAGGAACGATTCTTTGCGCCCTTGCAGGTTCTGATCAGCGTCGTCGCCGTTCTCACTGCCGGAGCCTCCGCGCGAGGCGGCAAGAGACCGTAGCGCGTCAGGACTGACCTGCAATCCGCTGCCGCTCTGCCGCGAAAGGGCCTGGATCATCGAAGCGAGTTGGGCGGCATCGTCGCCGTTGTTGCCGCCGGTTTGGCCTGCTTGCGAGGACGCGCCGAAGCCTGCGCTTCCGAAGCTGTCTCTGAGCGTAGTAGGCGCGGCGATCGCCTGCTGCTCTCTCTCGTAAGCGGCGAAAAGACGACGCTCCTCAGGAGATGGCTCGCGGGGCTGAGGGATCTGCGCGGCAACCGGCTGTGCCGGTATGGGCGCCTGGCGAACGAAGACCTGACCGCCCGCGCCCGGACTGCCGGGTATCTGTTGCCCAGCCTGCCCTGCCTGGAGCTCGCCCGGCGGCACTAGTGTTCCCGATTCAGAAGGCGCGCCGCGGAGCGTCGAGGCGTTCGGCAGATTGCCGCTTGGTATGTCCTTCGCGATGTCAACGCCCGCAGCCGTCGCTGGTGACACGTTTCTGGGAGCGCTGCCCTCGGCCAATGACGCGACCTGCCGTTGCTGGCGCTTGTACCCGCCGTAAGCGAACAGCCCGAGGATTACAGCGGCGACGGCCATGAGCGCTCCGGCTGCTCGTTTGCTGACGCGAACGGGTCTCGGCGGGCGTGGGTGCAGATCAAGGCCATCCGGTGCTTCTCCAAAGCGCGGAGCCTTGTGATTTGAGGTGTCGGACAATGTATCAGCCTTTTCGTTCACGGTCGATCTCCACTCTGCGTGCTTTCTTGCCGCTGCCCAGAATCAGTTCTGCGCGTTCGAAGAGCCGATCCACGATGTACATGTCGTCCTTAACGCGGTAGTTCACCATCTCTTGCTTGCCGTCCGGCCCTATGACAACCAGCACCGGCGCTTCTCGATTCCGGGCCGCCTGGCTGATCTGGATATAGGTCTTCTTGCCGTCGTCGAAGACACGAACCGGACGGATGTTGTCGTCCCCGCCCTTGAGCCGGTAATTGAAGTACATCGAGTCAACCGCATTCGGCGGAAGCTCCGCGATTCGAGTGGCCTTTGTCTCTTGCGCCTTCTGCTCCGCCAAGTGCTGCTGCCACTTCTTCTCGTTCTCTTCTTCATCCGGATAGGCGAACGCCACGCGAGCAACGTAGTCGTCGGACTTGGAGAGGAGGCGAAGGTAGTAGGCGCGCCGATCGGTTGTAATCAGGAGATTCGTGTCGAGCCCCGGACCCTGAGGCTTCAAGACGATCACCGAAGTCGCCGACGTTCCATTCCCGTACATCGCGGGCGAGAGATTCCATCGGACCGAGTCGCCGATGTGGGGCTCACCGACGAGCTTCTCGCCGGATTGCAGCTCGATCATGCACACGCGTAACGGCGCGCAAACCAGCGTCGGTAGTCCGGCGCCGTAGGAGTACAGCACGCGACCGTCGCGACCGACCGCGGGCTGATTATGCTCCGACATCCACTTCTCACTGATCTGCACCGCGTCCTGAGCCGTCTTCGTCAGCTGAACGTCCGTCTTGGGTTTGAATCCGGGTGGCACGCCAGAATCGCTGGCCGCCGGCATGGGGCTTACCGGACCGCCATTCGACTTCAACGCTTCAGGGTCCTGAAGCGCGGAGAGCTGCGCCCCGAAGTCGTAACGGTCGAGATATGCGTCGTTGCTCGACGCTGCCTTCCGCGGCGATTTGTCCGGCGGGAGCCGCTTGGCTTGGACCGGCGGAGGGCCGCTCTGCTGCGCAATGAGCACAATCGATGAAGCGATTGCGAGAGTTGCGGTGACGAAGAGTGTTCGCATTCGTATTCCTTTCCGTTCTAGAGAACCTTGCCCCAACTCGCGTTCGTGACGTAGATGCCGAGGGGGTTGATGCGGGCCATGCGTTCGTCGAGAGGCGGGTTGATGGCGATCGTGAATGCAGCCTTCCAGTGATCCTGCCCCTTCACCGCGCCGTAGAGATCACGGGTCGTCTCCATCCACTCGACTTCGAAGGTCCGCTCGCTTGTCGGCAATACAGACCGGACTTCCACGCTCACAGTCTCACTGGAGGCGCGTTTCTGTGGAGGCGCGGACCGATAGAACTCGCTGATGAAGGCTTGCGACTGGCCACCGCTAGCGATATGGGCATAGACTCGGTCGATCGCTTTGCGCTGGGCGATCCCGTCGGTCGTGACAGTTCGCAAGTCCTCCACCCAGGTGAACCTGTCTCTTATACACATCYAGATGTGTATAAGAGACAGGGTGAACAGCGTCGCCCGCTTCAGCCGGTCGTCTGCGCTTGATGCTTCCTCGGCCGGACCGGCCGCCATGGTGCGTCCGAGGGAATCCATTGCCACGACGAACGGGACGATGTGCGTCTTCGTGGATAAGCGAATCACTCCGCCGATCGCCACAAGCGCGATCACAGCGCAGATCAACGCCATGATGCGCCAGTTGCGCTCGCGCGTGATCAGGTTCCCATATCGTTCATCCCATTCGCGCCGAGCTGCCAGGTATGGGTTGTACGGAGTGGCTGGCGACCTTTCATGCGGTCGGGCTTCCTTGACGGCGTGCGGCACGGATACGGTTTCTTCAAGTCTTACGGCGCTGGTCACAATGAGGACCCTCCTTTACTCGTGATGGTCAATGTTCAACTTCGGCGGTGTTGCGTGCGGGCCTGAATCCGGCGGCACTTGGGATGAGATCCGGCGGGGCATGCCGGTCAAACTCCTTGTCGCGTCCGATAGTGGCGCAGAAGGCTGCGACGGCCGACTGGACGGACTTGGGCTGGGCGCACTCGGGGGCGGTGGCGTTCCGGCGCTAGCACCGCTCGAACCTGCGGAAGCGAGCATTGCCGGTGATGCGGAGCCGCCAGCAGATCCGGCGGCACTCGAACCGGCTGCGCCTCCAGCCGACAGGGCGCCCGTGGCACCGGCAGCCGCGCCGAGGGCACTGAGGCCGAGTGATCCGACGGCAATGGCGCCTCCAGCAACAAAAGCACCGGTAGAGACCAGGTCACCTCCGGACAGCGCCGGCGATCCACCCAACACAGCCGCGAACAGCTTGGGGATCTGCCAGCAAAGCATCATGAAGATGATCGACGCGCCCATGATTTCGAGGGCCGACATCGCGGGACTCGAACTCGCTGCGATCTTCTGGGCATCGGTCATCCAATCAACCGACAGGTTCATCCCAGTGCCGATCAAGAGGTAAAGCAGCATGATCTTTACGCCGGTCGCGACACCGAGGCCGATATAGCGTTCCACGTAGGGAGCGGTCCATCGCGAGCCACCGAAGCCGACGAAGATGAAGCCAGCGGCGACGATGATGTAGCTTTCCACCATGGCAACCACGAACTGGACGGTGATCGCAATGAACGCCAGGGCAGTGATGATGCCGGTGAAGATCATCGCCAGAGAAGTTCCCAGATTGGTGAAGAACGCAGCTGTGCTGGACGTCGCCATCAGCGCGCCTGCGATGTCGATGCCCCTGGTGAACACGTCACTGGGAGCCATCGGACCGGTACCGGAGGCCGTCTGCCCGATCAGTTCAAAGCTGTCGGTGATGGCGGGAATCCAGTAACGGCCGTAAATCAGCAGCGCATAGAACGCGCCGAGCCACATGAATTTTCGGACCAGCGCCGATGTCCAGGACTGCATGTCCGACTTTTCCAGCAGCATAACCGCAGCACTCCATGCGAATTCGATCGTCGCGAGGAGACCGAATAGAGTGTTGGCGAACGGCCACACGGCCGTGAACCAGGTCGTCCGCTGATTTCGGTATTGATTGAGGATTGCGCTTGGGGCCTTGGCCTGCGCCTCAGCAAGAGGGGATAGGAGAACGAACAGGATCGTCAGCCCAGCGACGATGTGAATGATTCTTCGATAGTTCGGATTTCTCAGTGCCAGCACACACGTATCCTCTAAGCGGGAACTGCCAACTTGAACCGCCCGCGGAGAGCGGCGGTCAGGCTACCCCGACTACTTCCAACCCGATTGGAACGTCTCGTGGTCGTTCGACGGTTTACGAATCCACTGCGCGACGTTGCGAGCCGCGGTGCACACGCGCCCTTCTGTCGAATCGGTCCATTGAGCCGTTGCATTCTCGCGGACGGGCTTGCACATGGTGTCCACCGCCACGGCGCAGTCCCGGTGTTTGCCGAACCAGTCCTGAACCGCAACCGACGATGTTGCCGACAAGTTGCCCGCTCCGCACGCCTCCGCCTTTTGCACGATGGGACTCGGCGGTTCCTTCAACCCCGAGCACCCGATCATGATGGCGGCGGCGCATATCAAAAGAAGCTTCATATACCTCACTTCCAGCCGGATTGGAACTTCGTCCCATCGGAAACCTCCGGCGTCCAATTGAAAAACTTCTCAGTGGCAGCTTCGCTTGCGGCCTGTTTTTGGATGACTGCAGCCTGATAGCTTTGCTTGCTCGACATGTCGGCCATCATGAGCTCGCGAAGCTTCATGAGCTGCTGCACCTGCTGTTCGGAGATCTGGCCCATGACCTGGAGGGCTTCCATTCGCCCGTTTGTTGACTGCGCCATCGATCGCAGCGAATTCAGCACGGACTGCTCGCTTTGAAGTTGCTGCCCCTGCAAACCCGCGGCCCGCAGCGCGCCCAGTGTGGTGTCCAATGAGGTCTGCGACCAGTTGCGATAGCGGACATAGTAGCCGGTGCTTGAATATCCATAGCCTGGGAACCGCGTCCGGAAGAGCGAATCGAGATTGGCGAGCGAGTACGAGAGCGCCTGGCCACCCTGCACGATCGCCGCGAGTGCATTCAGGTCATTCGAGATCGGACCGAAAATCTGACCCGGCAGGAGCTTGCTGTTCTTGATCATGTCGGTCGTCTGCTTGATCGCTTCCGCGAGCTGCTCCGCCTGCCGAAGGTACTGCATGATGAGCTGGGCGTGGTTGAGCAACTGGGTGTACTCCGTGGCGAAGGCGGCTGCCTCGGCGCGTGGAGGCTCCTGCAACGTCACGGCGAAAAGAGTGAATACGGCAATCAGGCTCTTGCGCATTGGTAGCTCCGTTCGAACTCCTTCTGCAGCTTCACGTAGTAATCGGCCCAGCCATCGAGCCGCTCATCCTTCAGGGCACTGGCGCGAACACGAAGCCACTCGCTCTGCCAAGAGTCCGGGAACTCGTTCAAAAGATCCTCGACGACCTGGCGCTCTTCTCTGCCGTTCACGCCGACGAAAGAAAGGGCGACGTTGTGGATGCCGAGCGAGATCAACCGCCGCCCCAAGGGGGAGATCACGTAATAGTGCTGCTTCGGAATGCTCGTCTGCAGAATGTCGAGCTCGCGCGAGTTCAGGCCGACGCGATCATAGAACTCCTTCGATGCCGGGTTCTTCGCTTCACCGTTCGGCAGGAGGATCTTCGTCGGGCACATTTCGAGGATCACGTCGCTGATCTCGGAATTGCAGATATCGCTGAGGTTCTGTGTCGAGAGCAGGACGATCCCGTTCATCCGGCGCAGTGTCTTCAGCCAGTCGCGGAGGCGTTCGCGGAAAACGGCGTTGCGCAGGTATGCCCAGGCTTCGTCGAGCGACACCAAGGTGGGCGAGCCGTCCAGACGCTTCTCGATTCTGCGGAAGAGGTAGAGGAGGACGGGAATGACCGCCTTGTCGTCCAGTTGAAGAAGATTCTCGGTTTCGAACGTCAGGAAGCGACCCGAACTGAGCACGTCTTCATCGGCGTCGAGAAGTTGTCCAAGAGGACCGGAGAGCGTATAGAACTGAAGCGCTTCGCGGACTTCGAGGTCCTGCACATTCGCGCTCAGTTCCGTCAGCGTCCGGGACGGCGAGAGGCGGAGCTGCAAAAGCGCCTGCGTGAGCGCGTTTCGGTGCTTTGGCGTCACGGTGAGGCCATTCAAACTGCAAAGATCGTCCAGCCATGTGACTGCCCAGGTCAGGTCCGCATCGGAGTCGATCTCGCGCAAGGGACAGAACGCCAATTCGGTCTTTTCTCCCGCCAGGTCGTAAAACTCGCCGCCTGCTGCCTTCGTGAGGACGAACAACGAGTAGCCCTTGTCGAAGGCAAAGACCTGGGCGCGCGGATATCGGAACCATTGGGCGGCGATCAGCCCGAGTGCCGTAGATTTGCCGGCACCGGACGGTCCGCACATTAGAGTGTGGCCGAGGTCCGAAACGTGGAGGTTGACCCGAAACGGGGTTGCACCAGTGGTCGCCGCGAACAGCAGCGGCGGGCTCTTTTTCGGCATCAGCCGCGATGGATTCTCGCGGAGACCGGCCCAGACCGAAGTGATCGGAAGGAGGTCCGCGAGATTGAGCGTGTGGAGAAGAACGCGGCGAACATTCCGGTACCCGTCACCGGGAAGGGTCCCCCGCCAGGCCTCGACGGCATTGATGGTTTCGAGCCGACACGCGAAGCCGAGGTTTTGAATCCTCTTCATCACGAGCCGGGTGTTCTCGTGTAGCCTGTCCAGATCTTCGTCGAGGCAGATGATGTTGCTGGAATACTGGGCGAACTGAACGTCGCCGGACGCGGCGACGCCCATCGCCTGTTCGGCATCTTCCGCCATGGACTGGGCATAGATATTGATCGCGCCGTTGTGCGTTTTGAAGACCTGGTCTTTGAAGCCGCGGATTCGAGAGCGCCACTTCTTGCGCGTTTTGTCCAGAAGGCCGCGCGCCTCCTCGGGATCGAGCAGGATCGCCCTCGTGCTCCATCGATACTCCATGGGCAGCGAGTCAATTTCACCGAGGATGCCGGGGAAACTGGACTTCGGGAAGCCGTCCAGCGCGATTACGCGGACATGTTTGAGTCCTACCCGCGGCTCAATGCCCGCACAGAAATCCTGCGTTGCGAGAAGCTCGTTCAAATAGACCGGGACATCGGGCAGCGCGAACGGGTGATCTTCGCCGGCAACGCACCGCCGCAGATACCGCAAGAGGCGATCCTGGACCTGCGGGAATCCATGATCGTCGGTGAATTCGAACCGCTTGAGCCGTTCGATCCGGAAGAGCGCAGAGAATACGTTCTCGAACATCTCGACTCTTGCTTTGAAGCGCTCAAGGATCTGATGGGCAGCGCCGGACCCTTTTCCGTTCTGCCCTTCGAACATCCAGCCCTTGATCTTCTCTTCTGTCTCGATGGGCGGCAGATACGTCAGCGTCAGGAAGTAATCGCTCTCATAATGCGACCCTTCGTCCATGAACTGCTGGCGCCGCTCATCATCGATTACCCGCGTCACCGTGTGAGGGAAAGCGCCCGCCTCCGGGTAACCCGGTGCTCGGGAACGGATGAGGTCCGCGTTCAGCATCCAGCCACTCCCCAGGCGGAGAATTGAATTCAGCCGCATGGTGAGAGCGTGCATCTCCGCATGCGTGGCGGAATGCATGTCCGGGCCACGATAGGACCAGCCGGCGAGTAGTGAGCCGTCCTGCTGGAGAAGAATGCCGTCCTCAATGAGAGCGAACGGCAGCAGGAGGTCGGCCAGTCCTCGCGCTTTCGATCGATGTTGTGTTATCTGCATTAGGCGTTACCTCCAATTGGCCGGTGTTTCGGTGGTCTGACCGTGGAGCCCACTTTTGGCTGGATAGTACGCGCTGTAGCGGATGTGCCGCAGGTAGACAGGCCGCAATAGAGGGTCGGCCTTGCCCATTCGCTGCAAGGCCGCCATCGAGCCGATCCACAACGCCACGGCCAAGCCGATTCCCCACCACGACGCCAAGCTGAACGCCAGTCCGCCGGCAATCATGACCATCACCAGGACCAATTCCCGGTCGCCCCCGAGGAGGAGGTTGGGCCGGTTTGCGGACTGGTGGATCACCGTTTCTCTGGGTGTGTCGGCCGTATTCATGGTCTAGATCACCGCCGCTGTTACGCCGAAGGCGCTCGACAACATCGGAGCCGCGAAAACGAGCACCGAGACGACCAGGCCGATCATGCAGGCCCGACGCCCGAATTCCGTCAACTCGCCGCCCCATAGCATCGCTCCGCCGGCAATCGCGATGCCGATCAGGCCGATCGCGTATGCCACAGGACCCGTCAACGACGTCGCGATAGCCGTCATTGGTCGCTCCCACGGCAAAGTACCCGCCGCCGCCGCGTTCGCCCGAGTGGCGAAGGCATAGGCAAGCGCAAGAAGGGCCGCCCCGCGCATTTTGAGGCTGCGCGCGGAGGGTCCGTTGAACCATTCGATATTCCGGTTGCTCACTGAAAGACCTCCCAGTTGTGTTCAGACATACTCGACCTCGTACCGGCCATCTCGATAGCCGGTGACGAGTGCCACTTCCCTGACCTTGCGCCCAGCAAGAAGTTCGGGCTCTTGGTCAACGAAAACCACAAGATCCACCGCCTCCGCGATTAGCGTCTGCTGCGGGGCGTTTGTTGCTTCAGCAACAAGACTCTCCAGGCGGATCAGTCCACTGAGGGCGTCGTTCGCATGTACCGTCGCGGCGCCCCCTGGGTGCCCGGTATTCCAGGCCTTCAACATCGTGTGCGCCTCGGCTCCGCGGACCTCCCCGACTACGATTCGAGTGGGCTTCAGCCGCATACAGGCTCGGAGGCAATCCAGCATCGAAACGTTGCCGACCGCCAGCAGGTCGACGTGGTTCTTCACGGAGCACTGAAGCTCCGTCGTGTCTTCAATGGAGATGACGCGGTCATGAGGCGCAACCTGGGCCATCACATCCAGAACGGCGTTGACGAACGTCGTCTTCCCCGACCCTGTCGCGCCCACCGTGAGGATGTTCCTTTTCCCCGCCACGGCGGCGCGGATGATGTCGGCGTGGCTCAGTCCGCGGACGTCCTCAATGAAGGTGTCGCGCTTGCGTAGACGGTTGCGCGGATCGTCCTTCCGAGTAAGAATTCCCGATCGTTCATACTCTTCGAGTGAAAAGATTCTCTTGGGACGGAGACGAATTGCGAAGACAGGTCTCCGAACTACGGGTGAAACAATACCTTCAAAACGACTGCCATCCAGCGGGAGTTCGGTTTCGAGGACGGGTCGCTCATGGTTCATGACCGTACCCTTCCAAGCGGCTATCGTGTTCAGCGCGCTCGCGGCTTGCGCCGGCGGCATCTCGCCAACGCATTGAAAACCCTCGCCCATTCGCTTCACCCACAACGCAGAATCGGGATTCAGCACGATGTCTTCGGTCCGATCATCTGCCAGAAGCTCAAGCACTGTCTCCCCGAGTTCCCGCTTCAACTTAGCTTCGAGGCGGGTATGTTGTTCGTCGTGCGCCAATCCGTTCATGCCTCTTGATTGGCCCTCGATTTGTGTGGTATTTTTCTGCATTAAGGGGGATTTGCCCTCTATTCTGTAGGCCGCCAATCCTCGCGGCCGTGACAGAACCTTCAGAACTTCTTCAGGCGCGAGGGACGGCAATGGCAGTAATCACTATTCCCTTCGACTACGACGAACGAACCCACCCCACAATCGTTCCGATCTGTATTGCGGACACCGACTCCGAAGGCAACGCCGTCCACCGCGGATGGATCGACTTGGGTGTGGCGCCCGTTGTGGATCGGTTCTTTAAGATTGCGGAACGGTTACTAGCCGACAAGTTCCGGGCGTCTGAGATCGCCGAGTATGCGGTCCATTCCCTCTCGCGGACACATGGCGACAACATCGGCGACCGGCCGACCGTCAAGGTGCTCAACAGCGCAAGGCTGTACGCGGTCGATCAGCGGGCAGGTGGCCGGCGATACCGGCGCAGTCTCGATGTCGAGCTCTTCCAGGAAACGCTGGAGGCGCTCGAAGATCAATACGACTTGGCGTCGGATGTTGCAGCCCGCGAAACCCTTGACAAGATTCTGGAAGAGGTCGAACGCCTCGAACTTCATCGAGTGAAAGAAGTTCTCCCGTACATGCTCAGGAACGCGGAGGGCGCCGAGCTGACGAAGATGTTCGGCCAGAAGCGAAACACGATCACTAAGCAGTTCTATCGCGGGATGCGGAAAGCTGCCGAAGCGGCAGGCATCACGTGGTACTAAAAACACGTCGGAGGACGTGTAACCCTAGTGCAATCAGTGCCATAATGTCATGGACTGATGCCTCCTGAAGAGTCGCCCGAAGCAAAGTTCGACAGACTCAAGAAGCAGCTTCAGGACTCGATCCTCAGAGACTACCCCAATCCGGAGCGGAAGGGTTGTCCCGGTGACGCGGTCCTGAAGGAGCTCGCTGAGCGGCCATTGGACCAGGCCGTCGAGGACGATCCACACTGGCATCACGTCACGCATTGTTCCGAGTGCTATAGGGAGTTCCTGGCGTTCAATACGGAGTTTCGGCGCGAGGCGAAGGCTAAGCGAGCACGGGCCGGCTGGACACTGGCCGCCGGCCTGGTTGTCGTCGCGCTGGGGCTGATTTTTGCCGTTCGCCAGGGATGGTTCTCGTCACAGCGCCCCCAGAATGCCGAACTCGCGTACGTGAAGCAGACGGTGGATATTCCATCTATGACCAGATCAACGGAGGCCGGCGGCGACAGCAAGCCGCCGATTGTCATTCCGCGGAGACCCGTCGATCTGACGCTCCAGCTTCCGATTGCCAGCCCTGTTGGCCGTTATGATTTCCAGCTGCTGCGAGAGAAGCAGCCCGTGGTGTCTGCATCGGGCAACGCCACTCTTGCGAACGGCACCACTTCCTTCAATGTCCGTGTTGACCTTTCCAAGCTCGCGCCGGGGATGTACGAGATGTCCGTGCGGAAGGTCGGATGGGATTGGGGCTACTACCCGGTTGAAGTTCGGGCCGACTAAGCACGACGCGGCTCTCGCGCAGCCGGTGGATCTCCGAGGCTAGCACCGATGGGACCGCACCGCGCGGTGCGGCTAATCGCATGGTAGCGTTATCTCCGTCGAGTTGGCGACGCTTCGGTTCCACAATGGCGCGTCGTGTTGGAGGAGTCGCAGATCGTTTTTTGCGCAACACCGTACACGCCAAGAGGACGTCGAAGGTATGCAGTGGAGGCGTCGCTACTTCGCATTTGTAGGGCAGCGCTCTACGAGTACCGACTGTGCCAAGTTCCGGCTAAGCCTCAGATTCCGTCGCCCTCGCTTAGCGCTCAGCTGCAACTTGATTGGTCCTTCGAGATCTGCCTGATCCATAACGCTCAGCAAGCGGCCCGGCATCAGCCCCAGCCGCCCAAGATCCCGTAGCACCTCGGGATTGCGATCGGAAACGCTGCTGATGACTGCTGTTTCACCCGGAGCAAGCTGCTCCAGAGGGACGGCGTTGACTCCCGCCACCGTCCCATCCTTCCAGGGGATCACCTGGCCATGCGGATCGAACTCAGGATGCCCGAGCTTTTCCGCGATCCGGTCCTCCAGTTTCTGCGACATGACGTGTTCCAGCCGTTCGGCTTCCTCGTGGACTTCGTCCCAGGAGAAGCCGAGCACTTCACACAGAAACAGTTCCATCAGTCTGTGGCGGCGGATGACGCGCATGGCCCGTCGCCGTCCTTCTTGCGTGAGGCGCGCGCCGTGGTGCTTCTTGTAGTCGATTAAAGCCGGCCGCCTCGTCGCGAGCTTCCTCAGCATTCCCGTTACCGATGCCGCGGAAATCCCAAGGCGGCTCGCCAGGGCATTGCTCGTGGCTCGCTCGCCGTCGTCGCCGGCCAGTTCGAGGATCGCCTTGAGGTAGTCGTCAATCGACTCAGTGGATTTAGCCACAGCTAAATCATACATTGCTTTTGGCCGCCGCGATCGATTACAATCGGCCCATGAGGGCAAATTTAGGCGCGGCTAAATTCTGGCTGATTGTGCTGCTGGGTCTGGTCGCAGCACGCACTCCCGTCCGCGCGCAAGGAGAGACCACTGCCGGCATCACCGGCCAAGTCGCCGACCCCAGTGGAGCCGCCGTGGAAGGCGCGACGGTAATCGTGAAGAGCGATCAAACAGGGTTGAAGCGCCAGACCCAAACCGACGCGGCCGGGCGCTATGCGTTTCCCCAGATCAAGCCCGGCCAATACCGGCTGACGGTGACTGCAGACCGATTCGAGGAGCAGGTCAGCAAACCCGTCATGGCCGCGCTTGGCGAAATCGCGACCGTCGATTTCAGCCTGAACCTCGCGGAGTTCAAGCAGGACGTCACGGTCATGAGCGAAGCCCCGCTGATCAGCACTGAAAACCCGAACACGACCAGCACACTAACGGCCCGCGCGATCCAGGACCTGCCCAACCCAGGCAGCGATCTGACCTACCCGGCTCAGTTCGCGCCGGGAGCGCTGATTAACACGGCGGGGTCTTCAAACGACTTCGTCGGAGGACAGAACGGATACGGCAATGTCCAATTCAACGGCTTGCCGGCGCTCTCGAACGCCTACATCGTGGACGGTTTGGAGACCAACGATCCGCTCACCAACCTCAACAGCGGATTGGCGACGAATCTCGTTCTGGGCTTGAACTCCATTGAAGAGGTCACGGTCAACACCACGTCGTACGCGGTGGACCAGGGGCGTTACGGCGCGTCACAGATCAACTACGTGACGAAGTCCGGCACGAACCGTTTCCACGGCAATCTCTACGAACTTTGGAACGGATCGAAGCTGAATGCTGCGAACTTCTTCACGAACGCGACCGGCGGGCGAAAACCACGCTCAACCGTGAATCACTTCGGGGGCAGCGTCGGAGGGCCGATCCTTCACGATAAGCTCTTCTTCTTTTTCGATTTTGAGCAGATGCGAATTGCGCTGCCGATCGTGAGTAATGTGGTTGTGCCATCGCCGGACTTCCAGAACTACGTTCTCGCCCAACTGCCTCGCGGAGGCGTGGATGCAGTCACCGGCGCGACGTATGCCCCTGCGTCGGACCTGGTGCCCTTCTATCGCAAGCTGTTCTCCCTCTACCCGAACACGAACGGAACGCCCCTGCCGGTACTGGGCTGCCCAATCAATGCGAGACCCGGCAATCCCCCGAACGGGAACGGATGTGCGAACCGGCGGACGGTCTCGCAGTCTAGTTCGGACCACGAACAGGTCATCACCACGCGCATCGATCACAACATCAACATCGACAACATGGCCTGGTACCGCTTCCAGTCGGATACCGGGCTGCAGGCTGCTTACACGGACCCAATCAATTCGATATTCAATGCCGTCTCGTCGCAGCCCCTCTATTCGTTCGCCGCGGGCTATACGCACATCTTCACCCAACACCTGCTCAACTACTTCAACCCGGCCTTTTCGTGGTACGAGAGCTTATTTGGACCGAACGATTTGAACAAGACGCTCGCCGCCTTCCCGATCGTTCTGCAAGGCCTCGGCTCCAATGCCCCGTTTACCACTCTCGGCGGCTTGGATTACAACTGGATCCAAGGCCGGCGGGCCACGCGTTTCCAATTGAACGACAGTCTTGCCTGGACTGCTGGCAGGCACCAGGTCAAGGCAGGTGTGAGCGCCAGGCGGCTCCGGCTGAACGACTACGACTTCTCGACTTACACGACACCATTGGTGACCTACGCGACCCTCCCCCAGTTCATTTATGGCGTAGCTTCGACTGCTACCAAAGCATTCCCCGTCGCTGCGTCGCAGCCTTTCAACTACATGAACGTAGACGTTTTTGCGCAGGACACGGTAAAGCTGACGAGATCGTTGACCTGGACCTTCGGCCTTCGCGGCGCCTACAACTCGAACCCGCTCAGCCCCCACAATCTCATCGCCCGGCTTCCGGGCTCGTTCGATGCGGCGTCGCATGATCCGAACCAGCCTCTCAATCAGGCCCTGCTCACAGGTTTGGATCACCTGTTTTCTTCGACGCCATTGTTGCTATGGCAGCCGAGGACGGCGCTGGCGTGGCAGGTCAAATCGAACACGGTCCTCCGAACCGGCTTCGGCGTGTTCAGCGACCTGCTACCCGGCAGCGTCGTGGATATGATCGCTTCCAATCCACCGTACGTAAACATCTTCCAAGGCGGACTACTCGGCCAGGCCGGAGGCACCCGGATCGCGCCGGGCGTTACCGATAGCGCAGTCGATGCCACCGTGGGCGCCAACCAGTCCTTCCTTGCCGGCTTCCGGAACGGCAGCAAGGACCTGCCTCCAGTCGCGCTTGCTGCTGTCCCGGATGGACAATTGCGCGCGCCATATTTCCTTCAGTGGAGCCTCGGCATCGAACACCAATTCGGCAGCACTCGCAGCGTTAGGGCGCAGTATGTAGGGACTCGCGCCGTGAATCAACCCTACATGGTGCAGGCGAACGGCTACCAGACTGTTTGCGAAGGGTGCTTCAAGCCATTCCCGTATGAACAGCCCACGGACCCACGCTTCGCGGCCGTGACGCAGTTCACCACCGGCGCCAACAGCCATTACAACGGGCTCCAGTTGACCGCTGAACAGCGGCCGACCCACGGGCTGCAACTCCGCGCCAATTACACATGGAGCCATTGTCTCGACACCGTGTCGAACGGCGGATTCCTGTCGTTCTCGGCCATGGGCATCATCTCCCCCCTGCCAGGTAATCTCGCGCGGCAGTACGGCAATTGTGACTACGATATCCGACACAACTTCAACGCGAGCTATGTGTATGAGCTTGCGTTTCGAAGCCACCACAAGCTTTTCGGCAAATTAATCAGCGGCTGGCAGGTTTCCGGAACTGTCTTCTACCACTCGGGTGTGCCGTTCTCAGTCCAGAGTGCGCCGTATTCGGCCAATGGGAACGGGATTGTCCAGGGCGGAGGGCCCCAATTCGCGAGTGTCCGACCGGGCGTGCCGTTATACGAACACAATCCAATTCAAGGCGTAACTCAACCCGGGACGATCCAATGGCTGAATCCCGACGCCTTCGTCTCAACAGTCGACCCGAGCACCGGAGGCTGCAATGGTGGAGACTCTCCGGCAACTTGCCAGTTCGGCAATCTCGGCCGCAATGTCCTACGCGGCCCGCACTTCGTCTGGAGCGATTTCTATCTCACGAAGAAGTTCGCGATCGGCGAGCACGTGACGCTACGGATGGACGGCCAGTTCTTTAACGTCCTCAACCACCCCAACTTCGGACTACCTACGGCAGTCGCAGGAATTCCGGGCCGGCTCGAAACGCAGACTGGCTTCGGCGCGCTCACCTACACGACGTCTCCTCCTACGGGGCTGCTGGGAGTGGGATTGGGAGGCGACAACTCGCCGCGGATGATCGCGGTGCAAATGAGGTTGGAATTCTGATGACGAGGACTCTCTTCATACTGAGTTTGTTCTGCACCATCGCGACCGCGCAGAAGGTCACGAAGATACCTGCCGCCCAGACATCGGCAGCTTCGGGCCAGGAAATGTATCGCAGCTATTGCGCCAGTTGCCACGGTCTGGACGGCAAAGGAAACGGTCCCGCCGTATCTGCGCTCAAGATCCCGCCGACGGACCTCACGCAGCTTGCGCGTCGCAATGGGGGCCGTTATCCGGAAATGCAGGTCTTCAACACAATCGCGGGTGACGCCAATGTGCCTTCCCATGGTTCGAAGGACATGCCCGTCTGGGGGCCGCTGTTCTCACGTCTGAATGAGAGCGACGCACCGAAGGCGAAGCTCCGCATTCGGAATCTAACGAAGTTCATCGAAACCGTCCAAGCTCATTGAGATTTCTTTCGATTGGCTACTCGGAATACCAGTTGGACGTGTTGCCGAGTCACCGAAGTAGCCATACGAGGGATTCCACACGGTACTTGTTCTTTTCTATACTCCGGTTCGGTACCTAAGCTTACTCGTGGTTGATGTTTTGCGAAGTCATGCCTGTTAGTGTCGCGAACGGAATCACGTCTAAAAGGCTACGGGTGAGTTAGCAGTTCGAGCGCCGCCAACAGCTGGGCCGACAGATCATGATTGCCCTCACTCTCGCCCCATGGAACATGCAGGTCTGGCTTGATTCCGCTGCCTTCAAAACGTTGATCATTCCAGGTTCGATACTCCGCTTTCGGCATGACAAGCATGTATCCAGCTCCCACCTTTGCTCCCGAGCCTGGAATCAGTCTGCCTGCGGTTTCTGTCCCTACAATTCGCGCGAGTCGGTTCTCCGAAGCGAAGGCGGCGACCATTTCCCCCGCGCTGATGGTGTGTTCGTTGACGAGGATCGCAACTCGGCCGTGCCATTTCTTCCTGCCTAGACCCTCTGAGTGCAGCGCAACCGAGGTATCGCGACCAACGAATTTGATCGCCATAATCGCGATCGCCAGCGGATTCGGCAAGTTGGTTGGCAGTCGATCCAGTTTCGGGAGGGTCGCCTTGTCGTAGCCCTGTTCAGCCCGTTTGCGGGTCACCGTGTAGCCGATTGGAATTCGGTCCGGCGTTAGGTGGCTCATTAGACGAAGAACGCCGAGGCCGCCGCCGACGTGGCCCCGGAGGTCCAGAATGAGCCGATCGCACCATGCCACGGCGGTCATCGCTTCATCAATGGTTCGCGCGACATCCAGCCCGAGCATCCCTGGGAGGATCGGAACCTTGACGTAGCCGGTATTCCCATCGAGAACTGACCAGGTCACCGGCTTGAGCGTAGCTGTCGGCTGCTTGCGCGAGCGGGGTGCCGGAATCGCAACGGGCACGGTCATCTCTTGACGGCCGCGCTCAATCGCGAGTCTAACGTCTGTGCCCATTGCGAACATCGGTGGTTCGTTGGATGGAGGGACGGCTCCGTCGATTTTGCGCACTACGTCGCCAGGTTTCAAGCCGGAATCGTGCGCTGGTCCGCCTTCATGAACGTCCTGCACGATCCAACGGGTGTCCCCGTTATTTCCGTCCTTGTGGAATGTCGCTCCGATCGCGAGCCGTGCCGGAACTTGTTTGACCGATTGGTGAAAGAAACCGGTGTGGCTGGTTCCGAGGCGGCGGACGAGTTGGTGCATGCGACGCTCGAATGCTTCGGCGTCGTCGATCGCGAGAATCTCCTGCCGGCTGTCGCGCGCGAGCTCCGGCCACCTGGTGCCGTTGAAGTTCGGGTCGAAGTATTCCTTCGTCACCTTTGCAACGGTCTTATCGAAAATTTGCGCCCGTTGATCGAAGGTCAGCATTGTTGGTCTCGATTTTGAGTCTTCTCGTGCCATCGCCGATTACCTCAAAGCCAGCCCACAGGTATGGCTTTGCCTTTTCTCCATAGGTTTTGATGAAGTCGAGCTGAGCCTGACGCAGAGCATCGGATACCGTGGAGCCTTGCGCCAAGTGAGTATAGAAAGATTCCATGAGTGTTGCCGTCGAGCGGTCATCGACGGACCAGAGGCTCGCGACTACGCTCTTCGCACCTGCAGTGAGAAACGACCGCGCCAAGTTCATGACGCCTTCCTGGCCCTGCAGGCGACCGCTGCCCGTCTCGCACGCAGACAGCACCACAACGTCCGCATTCAACCTGGTGCGTTGAATCTCGCGGGCCTGCCAGAGGCCGTCCTCTGTATCGCGACCCGGCAGCAGCACAAGAGCTGCCCGGTCGGGCTCCGATTCGCTGCTGACACCGTGCGCCGCAAAATGTAGGACCTTGAAGTCGCCGAGCGGCTGCGACTTCACGGCAGCCTCAGACGATCCGCCACCGTCGAGCGTGACGCTTCCCGGCCCCATAGCCTTGGCTGCCTCGCTGATCTCCTCTCGCCCGAATTGGAGAGGCTTGAGGTTGGCTGCCCGGAGATCTGCCACGTCGCGTTTTGTTGCGGTCGGCTGTCCGGCTCCAGTCGCGCTGTATGCGACACCCAAGAAGGGTTTCGAAGGAGTCGCGCGTTTCGCGGCCGTCCTGAGCGTGTAATAGATCGTAGCCGATGGTGCTGCTGAAACAGTCAGCCGCGATTCAACATACGAGCCTTGCTCATCCATAAGCGCGCCGAATGGAACCAGGTGCAGCGATCCATCAGGGATGACGACAAGCGAAGATGACGCTCCGGGTGTCAACGGTTTCAGCACCTGCTGATACAAAGCGGTCGCACTCGCTTTGGAGTCGGATTGACTCCGGATGGCCGTCACGAAGGCCTTGGCGGTCTTTCCGATTTCCGCACGGCCCGGAAGCGCATGTACGCGCAAGCCGGCCTGGGTGATCTGGAGGGCGTAGCACGCGTCCTTGTCGAACACGTATTCCACCAGGCTCTCGCGAGGGCCCAGTAGTCGACGTACGGCAGCTACAGACACCGGCGGCGTTCGGCGAAGAGCCATCTCCTTCCGGACTCTGCCGTACTCGACGGGAATGAGGCGGTAGTATGCGTCGTCCAACTGCGCGAGAATCCGCCGTGTCTGCGGGGCAGTCAGTTGCTGATGCAAAAGTGCCTTCTGCAAACGAACGATCTCGAGTTCCTGCGGTGATTGCTGCGTGGTCGGCGTCGTGAGCCGCGCGTAGCGAATGGAGTCGTATAGAGTTCGTCCCCGGACATTCTCGATGATCTGAAACGCTTTCGGACCGTTGTGGAGACGGTTCCAGGCCAGGCGAAAGTGAGCTACGTAGATTTCGCTCAGCGCCGCAATCATCGAGCTCTTCACCAGCGAGCTAGGGGCGTTTACCAGAAGCCCTTCGATCAGGCTAGAAGCGCGATCGTATAGTGCGTCCGCCGCCCTGATATTCCCAAGGTCGATCTCGACTTGCGCCTTCTCCGCGACGAACCGCGGAAGGTCGTATGCTTCCTCCACACGTTGGACCACGACAATCGAGCGATCAATCGCCGCCAGTGCCTTCGTCGGTTGATGCGTCGTCCGGTATAACGCCGACAGTCGCCGAAGGGCTTCCGCTTCTTCTCGCGGGAGATTTGCCCGCTTTGCGATCGCCAAGGCCGTCGTGATAGCCAACTCGGCAGCCGCAGTGTTGCCGGCATCCAACTCCAGCTGGCCAGCCTGGTTTAGGAGTGCGCCTTCCGCGACAACGATGCCGCTCGATCGCGCCTGGGCCAGCGCGGTAGAGAGGACTGCTCGCGCCGTTTCTCGTCCCTTAGCGAGCTGATCCTCCGGAAGGGAGGTCAGTGCGTTGATCCTCGCCGTGTACAGATCCAGTGGCATCTCATGCCCGGACTTCTCCGCGAGGGCGGTCACCCGATCCAGAAGGCGCAGGGCAGCATCGGGACGGCCATTGTGGGCCATGCCGTTGGCGAGCCATATGGTGAAGTGCAGTTGGCCAGCGACATCACCGAGAGACTCAGCTTTACCGATAGCTTGTTGTAGGGCCAGTGCGGCGGTAGCGAGGTCGCCGTTCACGCCAGCGAGTAGCCCCAATTCCCCGCGAGCCCGGTTCTGCCACTTCGAGTCGGGTATCGACGTCGCGATTGCGAGGACCTCCTGCCAGTCCTCGATTCCCGCCCTCGTATCGATGTTGAGGTCGATGTTGCCCAGCAGCGACAGCGCGCGAATCTTCAACAGGGGATCTGCCGTCACGGCGGGATTGACCAGGTCGCGGGTCACCTCGTCGTGTACTGCCCGGTAGGCGCCGGACTCCACGTCCCGGTGTAGCCGTCCGAACTTCGCGTACAGAGCATTCCGGGTGTCCCCGGATTTGCGGAAGGCAGCCTCCGCCTCGGCATAGAGCGGTGCTGCTTTGTACCAATTCCCCTGGTTTGCGAACCCATCAGCTTTGGCCAATAGATCGGCTGCGTTTTGGGCGAACACCGCGGCGACGAGTGATAGCAGGAGTGCACTTGGCCTCAGGACGCCAAGGATGAGTTTTATTAGGAAGCGCATTCACACAGTAAGCCGCGGCGGAGCGAGCTCGGGACAGAAAATTTCATGAAGTTCGCGGAAAGTTGCCGGAAGGTTTCAGCCCTAAGGATGTAGGAGCGCGCGGAACAGGATCTTGTTTCAGAAGTTTGCCAAAAACTTTCGCTCCTACAAGCCTACCGGCGCGCCGGGCGTCTGTCACGGTGGCTTCGTGTCGCGACGTACGGAATAAGGGCGGATACTTCACCCCGGACGAAGCGGCCAGTGATGGACAGAACCTCACAAGCGGTCCAATCCCAAATCGCAGCCATGGGTGCGCAGGTTTTCGAGGTCGGACTGTTCAAGCCCTCCGCCCAGGAGCAAGGACAGGCGGTAATGATTCCCCGAACCTGGGACCGTGACACCTTGTTGCGGTCCATTCCCTGGCTTCGCCTGCAGAACGCGGACGGACGCAACATATATATACGACCGAAGGGTGAACACAACCTGAGCCTGGTGGATGACCTCACGGCGGAAGCCGTGAAGCGAATGAAAGCGACTGGCTTCTCGCCAGCTGTGATTGTGGAGACCTCGCCCGGCAACTTTCAGGCATGGCTCAAGCATCCGCGACAACTTCCCCGAGATGTGAGCACAATGGCCGCACGGAAATTGGCGGAGGACTTCGGCGGGGACCGGGGCGCTGCGGACTGGCGTCATTTTGGCCGTCTGTCAGGGCTAACGAACCGGAAAGGTAAGTACATGTCGGAAGCGGGCCTTTTTCCCTACGTTCGGTTGATCGAGGCCTCAGGGGCACCGTACCCAGCGGGCGAACGGTTCGTCGAGGCGGTCGTCGCTCAATGCGACATCGATCGAGGCGAAAGACGCCAGCACCGATCCACCCACGTTGCGAGTTCAGGCAGAACCGCGTTGAAGAGCGTGGACGACTTCCGATCAAACCCGCGGTACGGCGGCGACGCCACGCGCGAAGATCTGGCATACGCAATCTACGCGCTCGCCCATGGAGCCGATTCCGGCCAAGTGTCCGCTGCACTGAAAGGCCGAGATCTCTCCCACAAAGGCGACGAGAAGCGCCAGGAGCAATATGTCGAACGTACGCTTTCGAAGGCTCGGACCCTGGTTGAAGGCCGGAGCCGTTCCTGATCGGACCCCAGAACGACCGCTTATCCGCGTCTGACGACCCGAAATCACGATTCCCTGACCACATCTCGCGGGCTTTTGTCATCGCGTAAGCACATGAACCGGGTGTGTCGAAGGTGGTTCTCCCCGGTCCATTCGAGGAACTCGAACTGTCCGACCAGCACCGGCGTGAGCCATCGGCAGTCAACCATTTTGGCAGCGGTCAGCCCGGCTCCCCACCGGCCGGCCTTCTTCTCCGGTAAATTCGCGAACGGGCACACTTCCGTTTCCAGCCCCCGGAACTTCTTCATCAGTTCCTCACGAATCTTCGGAGTGAAGCCGTTGCGCGTGCGGGCCGCGTACATCAGCTTTCCTTCCCAGTAGTACCCAAACACAAGCGCGTCGAAGGTGGTGCCGCCGATGGTGTATCCGCCAATCACGAATTCTTGTCCCTGGTTCACACGCATCTTGAGCCAGGCGCCAGAGCGAAGCCCCGGCTCGTATCGACTGCTCTTACGTTTTGCGACGAGCCCCTCGAACCCGTGAGCCTTGACGGAGGTGATCAGGTCCGAGAGGTTTCCGTCGAGCGCACCGGCGTACCGGATCGGCTCGGCAAGCTCCGGCAGAACCTCGCTCTCCAGCAGCCCGCGTCGCGCTTCGAGTGTTTCGCCCATCACGTCCTTGCCGGACAGGATCATCACATCAAATACGTAGAAGACGAGCGGAGCGCCACCGGAACCGTAGTTCTGGAGGAGACTAAACGAAGGCTTGCCGTTCGCATCCAGCGCCACAACCTCGCCGTCGATGACCGTCTCGTCCGGCATCGTCTCCAGCGCCTTGATGATCGAGGGATACCGGGATGCGAAGTCGTTGTCGTTTCGAGAGCGAAGGCAGACCTTGCCACCGCTTTTGAAAGCAATGGCGCGGTAGCCGTCCAGTTTCAGCTCGTAGATAACGTCCTGGGATTCCGGCAGCTTCTCGGTTTTGAGCAGAAGCATCGGATCTATGAAACGGGCTTTCGCCCTATCAGCCATCTTCATAGACTACGGCCTGCGCCTGGTTTTAAGTAATCCGGAACCGTCAGAATCCGAATGGAATGACAGCGGCTCAAGCGGAGCAGATCCTTGTCGAAGGCACCGTGGCGGTCAGCGGCAGACTGCATACAGAAGCACGGCGCAGGCACCCATGAAAGCAAGCCTTGCCTTCGGTCCCAGCACCGCGAACCAGAACAAGAACATCTGCATAAAGGACCATCGTAGCCGAGTGTCCAGCCACACACCGTAGACGAGTATCGCGAAAGCCAGTTCTAGGCCGGCAACCAGCCGGCCGACTTCGCTACCCGCGCCGGCCGGGCAGTATGGGTCTCGCACATTCCAAGCTCAGAGGTGACACTCAGCGGTTTGTCTGGTACGCCGATAGCATCCGGTGTGTCCGCCGCGATCTGGAATGCGGGCTGCACGTCAATGACAGTCTCGATCAGCTGGCCTGGAGACCGAAAGCAACCCATCCGAGGGCGCAACGCAGACCGTGCCTGAATAAACGACAATATAGGGCAGTTCGATTAATTCGGGCCCAAGGAATGGCTCACGCCGGTCACTCTTCGCTGGTCGTCAACGCCATCGGTCACTGCGCCGGTGCGCTCGCGTTCGGGCTACTTCTGTACCTAATCTTGCTCAACCGCCGTCAAACCTACCGCGCTCAGCAATTGGTTGCGTCGGCCTCGTTGCTGGCGTTCCTTTGGAACGCCGGGTCGCTGTTGGCGCTAACCCTCGCTTCCTGGAAGAGCCCCGTCATCGACATTACTGTTGCCCTTAGCTTCTCCGCCTTGAGCCTACTCCCGGCCGTGTTGCTGCATGTGGCGCTGCCGATTCGCCGAGGCATCTGGAAGACGGGGTACGTCCTCGGCGGCATAGCGGTGATCTTGCATCTTGCCGAAATCCTGCGGCCAGACTCGCGGTTTCATTACGCGGCGCTCGTGATGATCACAGTCGGGTTTGGCATCCTCACCGTGTTGTCCCTCGTATTCCGTGGAAGCTCTCCCGGAATGAACAATGCAGCGCGGCGGCTGGCAACGTCAATGTGCCTGCTTCTCCTTGCGATGTCGTTCGTCCACTTCGGTACCGGACATCCGCGTGAGGCATGGTCGAGCGAGATCGCCCTCCACCATGCGGGAATTCCCCTGGCGATGATCATCCTGCTTCAGGATTATCGCTTTCTGCTTATTGATGCTTTTCTTCGACTTTTGGTCGACGGTGTGCTGGCACTCGGGACTGCGTATTCGCTGTTCCAACTCGCTCACCGATTGAATCCGCTTTCCGTCGACACCAATCCTGGCGTCAGTGTTTTAGCGCTAATCGCGGCATCGCTCAGCCTCGCTCTGTTCGTGCATCTCCGCAGCTCGATACAGGACATCGTTCGACGAAAGGTATTCGTACAACCTGACTCGGATCAAATTGTTCAGAAGATCAGGTCAGCGTCGCAACAGCATGCAGGGGAGGATGCCTTCATCGCGTTCGCCTGCACTCAAATCGCAGATGCGTTCCTGTGCCAGAAGTGGGAGTTGCTGGAATCCGGGGACGGGCGTCTACGTGATACCGTGCGGCCCTTTCCGGTTTCTCCGGGCAGCAAGGGGGCTGCAACCTGGAAGGGGCCAGCCTGGGTGGAGGCGGTCGTTCCCGTCCGGCTTGCCGACCAGGAGTCGAAATGTCTTGCATTAGGGCCCCGACTGAGCAGAAGGAGGTATTTAAGCGAAGATCTCGAAAGTTTGGAGACGCTAGCGGCAGTGTTGGCGGATGAGATTGTGCGTATGCGTAGCGCGGAGGCCAGGCGTTTGGTAACCCAGGCTGAGTTACGCGCCTTGCAGGCACAAATTAACCCGCACTTCCTGTTCAACGCTCTTAATACGATCTACGGTGTGATCGCCCGCGAAAATGCACTCGCCCGAAAGTTGGTTTTGCATCTTGCCGATATTTTTCGGTTCTTCTTCCGGCCCGAGCAGATGATTATCCCCCTCACCGAGGAGATCCGCATCGTGCGTGCATACCTTGAGATTGAACAAGCGAGGCTCGGGTCTAAATTGAGTGTCAACATTCAGGTCAGCGAGGCCATGGACGGGGTGACCGTGCCATCCCTCTGCATACAGCCTTTGGTTGAGAATGCAGTTAAGTACGGCGCGGCCGCGAATTCGAAGGGTGGATCGGTATCCGTATTTATACAGGCGAAAGGACAAGTCGTTTCCGTGGAGGTAGAGAACTCAGGGCCGTTCGTCAGCTCCGAAAGAGATCAGATTGGTGTTGGGCTTGCAAATGTGCGGCGACGGCTTCAGTTGTGGTACGGTGCCGGATCAGAAGTGAGAATCGAAGGTGGGCCGGATTCGACGCGGGTGTCGTTTGAAGTCCCCGTGCCCACGCCCCTCCGGACCACTCAGCCGACCATCTAGGCTGCTCAGCGTCGAATGAAGGCCGCTTGTCCACAATCATTTGTTGTGGGGTGAAATGGATGTTAAAAGCACGAGAGCGCTGCTAGCCGATGTCAATGACCGCCCTTATAGTCGATGATGAGCAGATCGCCCGTAGAGTCCTGCGGGAGGAGCTCGATGTGGCGGGTGATGTTGCCGTGGTCGGCGAGGCTGACAATGGTTCGGCAGCGGTTGCCCAAATCATCAATCTCAAACCAGATATCGTTTTCCTGGATCTTCAAATGCCTGAGTACGGCGGCCTCGAAGTAGCCCGACGGGTTCGTCACGGGACGCATTTCCCCGCCATCATCATTGTCACAGCGTACGATCAATACGCGATTCAGGCCTTGGACGCCGGCGCTGTCGATTACTTGCTGAAGCCGGTGAGCCAGGAACGACTTCACGAGGCGCTGGAGCGTGTCCGTCGAGCCTATGGAAAACAGAACGAAATGGCGGAACGTCTCGCGAAGCTCCAGGAGATTCCGCTGGAAATCCCGTCAACACGGCTACGTAAGATCGTCGGCAGGGATGGTGAGGAGTACATAATCCTCAGCGCAGCAGAAATCTTTGCGTTTCAGGCGGAGGGCGATCTCGTTTGGATTCTCACCGCGAAGAAGAAGTACCTCGCCACTCAAAGTTTACGAACAATCCAAGAGCGCTTGCAGCACACGAACTTCCGCCGGGTTCACCGAAGTGCGCTCGTGAACATTGATCACGTTCGAAAGATGAGCACGCTAACCAGCCAACGTTGGCTGTTGACGCTCAACAATGGAATCGAGTTCATCGTCAGCAAGCGGCTTGCCCACAATGTTCGCGAGCTGCTGAGCTGGTAGTCCGCTCATCCGGATTTTTAGTTCACTCACGGCTGCCGAGAGTCCGGCAACCTTATTGAGCTAGGGCTAATCTTCGCTCGCGCCTACACTAGAGCAATGAGACGATCGGTCCCTGTAGTTGTGTTGGCTTTTGTGGTGCTCAGCATAGACAACTATACACTCGCGCAATCGCTAGGCAACGCAGGAACGGTCCAGGGTACCGTGACCGACCCGTCCGGGGCCGCTGTCCCCGGCGCCACAGTGACGGTATTGAACAGAGTGAGCAACTATAAGCGGTCCGCAACTACGGACTCGGCCGGAGCTTATAGACTCAATAACCTTCCACCGAATCCCTACCACCTGGAGGCCAGCGCTTCAGGCTTCGCCCCAACCGAGCAGGATGTTGATGTCCGCACGACAGTGCCAATCGAGATGAACATAAAACTGGTCCTTGCTGGAGCCACAACGACGGTCAATGTTGAGGCGGCCGGCGCAGATCTTCTCGAAAACGTGCCTTACGCTCATAACGACGTTGATACGAAGACGTTGGGCAAGCTGCCCATTTCTTCGCCAGGTTCAGGCCTCAGCGACGCGGTTATGATGAGCAGCGGGGCCGTTGCCGCCGACTCCAATGGATTTTTCCACCCGCTCGGTGATCACGCGCAAACAAGCTTCTCCATTGACGGACAGCCTATTGGAGACCAACAGAGCAAAGCGTTTTCAACTCAAATCCCTCTAAACGCTGTTCAGTCGATGGAGCTGATCACCGGTGCGCCTCCGGCCGAGTTTGGAGATAAGACGAGCTTGATCGTCAACGCTGTTACAAAGTCCGGCCTCGGCCAGAAGGTTCCAACCGGAAGTCTTTTAGCGCAATGGGGTTCGTTCGGCTCCTACTCAGAGGAAGCCGCCTTGGCCGTCGGCGGACCGAAGATCGGCAATTTCATTTCGATTGACGCGATTCGATCGGGTCGCTTCCTAGATACGCCCGAATATACGCCCATTCACGCAATCGGCAATAACGGAACGATCTTCGATCGGTTCGACTTTCAACCTTCAGGTCGGGATGCTTTTCACCTGAACGTTTTTCTCGCCCGAAACTGGTTCCAGATTCCAAACACCTACGACCAGCCAGGCCAAGACCAGCGGCAGAAAGCGACTACGTTCAACTTTGCGCCAGGCTACCAGCACACTTTCGGCGCAAAGATGGTTCTGACCGTTAACCCGTTCGTTCGAAGGGACTGGGTGAACTACTACCCAAGTCGTGATCCCTTTGCTGACACCCCCGCTACGATCGGACAAAGACGAACTCTGACCAACTGGGGCGTCAAAGCCGACGTCGCGTATGCCAATGGACGCCACAATCTGAAGGTTGGAACGCAATTGATGCAAACTCGGCTGCATGAGAACTTTACATTCGGTGTGACGGACTCAGGATTCAATGCCGTTTGTGTCAATGATAACGGCGACCCACAGGACCTCCCCGGCGTTACGAATCCTAACAATTGCTCACAAGCAGGCTTTGCGGCTAATCCCAATCTGATTCCCGGTCTGATCCCGTTCGATCTGACGCGAGGAGGAACCGCCTTTCAATTCAAGGGCAGTACCAACGTCAATCAGTACGCGTTCTACATTCAGGATTCGATCAAGTTTGGGAATCTCACCGTGCAGGCCGGCTTGCGCGTCGATTCCTATCACGGTCTGATCTCTGATGTGAGCGCACAGCCCCGCTTGGGCGCTTCGTACCTCATCAAAAGAACCGGCACCGTGATCCGCGCTTCCTACTCCCGCACGTTCGAAACTCCTTATAACGAGAATTTAGTTCTATCCAGTGCGACTGGTGTCGGTGGATTGGCCGCGAATGCTTTCGGAGCGGCTAGCGTGCCGCTACCTGCTGGCAATCGCAATCAATACAACGGCGGCTTGGAACAGTCGTTTGGAAGATATCTGGTCGCAAGCGCGGACTACTTCTGGAAGTACACTAACAACGCCTACGACTTCGGCACATTGTTCAACACGCCAATCGCCTTCCCCATTTCTTGGCAGAAGTCAAAGGTGGACGGCGTCGCCGTGCGGATCGGAACGCCGAATATCCGCGGCTTTCAGTGGTACACGACGATGGGGCACACCAGAGCGAGGTATTTCGGGCCGGAGACCGGAGGTCTCGTATTTAACAACGATGTCGGCGGGGATGCTGTCTTCCGTATTGATCACGACCAGGCATTCCAACAAACAACGAATCTTCACTACCAGCACGGTAATAACGGCCCGTGGATTTCGTTCACTTGGAGGTACGACAGCGGCTTGGTAGCAGGCTCGGTCGGCAGCCTTGAGGATGCCCTCGGGTTGAGCGGCGCTCAACAATCCGCTATCGGGTTCTTCTGTGGAAGCGCTCACCCGACCATTGACACTCCGTTGACGGATGCTCAATGTACCGCCTCGAACTACGGCGCGACTAGGCTCGTGATCCCCAAAGAAGGCACCGAGAACGATGACCACAATCCCCCCAGGGTGGCTCCACGTCATCTTTTCGATATCGGTGTTGGAACAGATAACCTACTTCATAAAGAGCGCTATCGAACGACGCTCCGGTTTACCGTAACGAATTTGGGTAACAAGATCGCTCTCTACAACTTCCTTTCGACCTTCAGTGGCACCCACTTCGTCACGCCTCGGGCATACCAGGCCGCAATCGGATTCGTGTTTTGAATCGTTGCGCAACCACAGTCGCAACACAGTCGAAATGTAAGTAGTTGGCCGCGAGCGCTCAGCGACAGACTGCGTACAGAAGCACGCCGCAGGCGGCCAAGAAAACAAGCCTTGCCTTTGGCCCCAGCACCGCAAACCAGAACAAGAACATCCGCATGATTCATTGTCTCCAATATGCTTGGGATTATCGCAGCCGGGTGCCGAGCCACACACCGAAGGCGAGCAGTACCAACGCTAGTCCGAGACCAGCGACAACCCAGGCCGAATTCGATACGGAGCCGGTCGAGGTGTTCCGGTCCCGCACCTTTGTAGCTTCCGGGGCCACGTTGCTAGCGACCTTCGCGATCTCCTGGCGCAGCACCAAAGCGCAATCTCGAACCTCTTGCGCGAGCACACCGCCGGCACGCACCTGCACCTTTTCTGTCGCGGCCTCGAACTCTCGCACGGAGGATTGTACGCGGTCCAGCACTTGAGCAACGGCCTGCTCGAAGACCAGGCGGTTCAAGGTGACCACTGCCATAATTGGGTCGTCCGGGTCGATACGGATTCCATGCTGCGCACAGACCTCCGCTGCCAATCGCCTGAGGTCCATCGGTGTCGTGGAGCCGGCCATATCAGAACGGCACCCGGTCGAGCTGCTCGAAGAGATCACGCTGCACGATCTTCAGCCGCTGCTTCGCCATGACAGGTAGCCTGGCGGCGTCTATGGCTTCACTGAAGGTCAACTTGGCGGCGATCATGTCTTCCACGTCGCGGCCGAACGTGTCCTGGTTGCGTTTGGAGAAGATGACGGCCCCGCAAACCTTTCCGACGTTCTCACGGTACGCCGCCATCTCGGAGAACTTCTTTCCTTCGGCCTCGACTCGACCAAAATATTCGTTCACCCAGACAACGATATTTCGCTCCTCTGTTGTCTGCGCAAGCTCGTTAAAGCCGTTCAACGTATCGAGCAAGGCCTGGCCACCGGTAATGACCGTGTGTACGTAGACCCGCCGGCCATTTTGCCGCAGGTACTCCAGCGCCTTGTTCTCAAGCAGGTAATGCCACAACGGGAGGAACGTTGATGCGCCGTTGTCGACCACGAATGTTGCCGAATCCTCAGTGAGGAAGCGCTCCATCAATGAATCGAAGGCTCGTTGCTCAATTCGGTTGTGTTCGTCGCGGAGATTCAGGCGGTCAGCCGCGAGAGAGGCATACTGAGCAAATGTTCGGTTCACGGGGTCCGTGTCGATGCAACGCACCTCGCGGCCCTTTCCTCTCAAGTATTGGGCCAGGATCGCCGCGATGAGACTTTTGCCCACGCCTCCTTTGCCCTGCAGGGTGAGGTGAATCGCGCCAGTCGACTCGATTCCGTTCGCACCGTTCGTGTTTGGGGTTTTCGCCATAGTTCTTCCTTCCTGTTCAGATCAGCTTCTTGATGTCGGGATCGGAGTTGTACTGAAAGCCGGGACGCCGATCTTCTCGCTCCCGAAGGTTGGCGAGTGGATCATGGACAGGACCGGCCCCCTGGACGGGAGCAGTTGTTTCTCTCGCCGCGCCATCGATCGAGACGGACGCTGGAGTGTCGCGACCGCCTCCTTGGTCCAAGATCGTCGAGCTATGCTCAGCGGCCGCCGCGGCCTGATCCCGGCGCTTCAGTTGCCCGGTGTAGTGCGAGAGGCGGGCGTACCCGATCTCGATGCCGATCTCGTTCAGCCACGTCCAAATGTCCTTGAGACTGTGGCCCGCATCGAAAAGCGCCCTGATATCCGGCCAGGCTTGCCGGACTTGCCCTGCTTTGGTTCGCGGTTTCTCCGCCAAGCGCGCGCGGAGCCGGGTCAGATCCAGTTTGTCGTTCGTTGTTTGATCCAAGCGGCCTCTATCCCGTAGGCCGCGAAAAAGGAGGTGCGTGACGGGGGAGTTTCAGTATTTCGATGGAATATTTCGGAAGGTTTCAGAGTCGCGCCTACACCGACGCAGGTTTCAGAATGTTTCAGTTGTTTACCACTTCGTCTCGGCGCGACACCAACAGCAAAGACCGATACCAACTAAACAGACGGGTAGTGGAACATAAAGGGTTGTTGCACGTTTTTTCGATGCTTTCTGGCTAACCTCCGTGTTTCAGAGCGGTTCCACCGCGCACGAATTCTTCTAATTTGTGCACGTTCGTGCACGCCGCTGTCACGCGCCTCTGCTGCGGAGGCGTACGGACTGTGAAGAGCCACGCTAAGGCCAAGACCATATGCCGGGGACTTCGAATCGATGAAATGCTTATAGGACGGATCGAACGCGCAGCAAAGGACGGCGGCTTCTCAAATCCGAGCGTGTTCATCCGAGCGGCAATCGAGCGCGAACTGGCGGGACGTGAAAGTGGCGTGGACGCGGCCGAGGAACGGATCGCCGCGAGTCTTGATCGGCTAGCCCGTGAGATCCGCCGCATCAACCTCGGCCAGCAGGCGCTGTTTGCTTTCGTCGATTCCCTGGTGAAGACGTTGCTGACCTGTATCGCGGAGCCGCCAAGGGACGCCTACGAGCAGGCTGTCGCGCGCGGGAAGATTCGGTACGATCGCTTTCTGAAAAGCGTTGGCGCGGGGATGGCCGGGGATTCCAACGCTGCGATGACGGAGTTGCTGAAGCGTGGCGAAGAAAGCTGACGAGGGAGCCGAGTTTCGAGTTCGACCAAGCCGCCCCCGTACCGGTGGGCAAAGCGAAGCGCGCGCCTGGTCGACTGCCCTGAAGACTGTCCTCCGGTATGCCGGCAGTTCACGCCGGTCGAAGAAGTCTGAAGGAGCCGGGGCGGGCGGTGGGGCAGTGAGGCGCTTCAATCAGCGTTGCGCGGTCCGAACGATGTACACGGCCAACAAGACGGCTGGACAATGGCGCGCTCATGGCAGGTATATCGCTCGCGAGAGCGGAGGCGGAGCCGTACTCTTTCGGTCGGCGGGTGAGGTGCCGGCTGGAAATAATGGACGGCTGGACCCGGCCAGTGAACTGGAGCGCTGGCAGAGCGAGAGCGATCCGCGGCTATGGAAACTGATCGTGTCGCCGGAATTTGGAGAGCGACTCGACCTTGATCGGCTGACCCGAGATCTCATGGCTCGTATGGAGAAGGACCTGGGAACCAAGCTGGAGTGGGTGGCCGTGACGCATTTCAATACCGAGCACCCGCACGTTCACATCGCGCTCCGGGGAGTTCGGGAGGACAAGTCAGCCCTCGACCTACCCCGCGACTATGTGCGCCATGGCATCCGCTCGATCGCGGAAGACCTGTGTACTCGACAACTGGGGCACCGCAATCAGCTCGACGCCGTTGCCGCGGAGCGCCGGGAAATACAAGAACGCCGCTTCACCTCGCTGGACCGAATAATCAGCCGGTCGAATTCGGTCGACGGTTCGCCTGCCGAGCACTTCGTTGTTCAGAGCCGGAGTGGACCAGGATCTCGGGAACGCGACGAGAACATCGACGCGCGACTGGTTGTGCTGCAGCAAATGGGATTGGCAAACGCCGCTGGCGCCGGCGAGTGGCTTGTCCGCCGAGACTTCGAAACCGTCCTGAAAGCGATGCAGAGGACGAACGACCGTCAGAAGATGCTGGCTTCACATGGAGCCCTGCTGTCCGATGAACGGTTGCCGCTCGTTGTGCTCGATCTGCGCAAGTTGAAGACTCTAGAAGGGAGAGTGCTCGCGCACGGCGAGGAGGAGACCGGCAAGGCTGCTGGTCGGCATTATCTGCTGCTGGAAGGCACCGACGCCAAAGTGCATCTGATCTACTACACTCCGGAAATGGAAGAGGCGCGGAGCCGTGGGAAGCTTCGTGCGAACTCGTTTGTTCGTCTGCAGAAGCAGTTCGAGAATGGACATCCCGTACTGGAGATCGAAGATTTTGGCGACGCCGAACGACTCGTGCGGAACAGGCGTCACCTAGTCGACCGTGCTAAAGAATTACACTCGAATGGCGTCGGTCTGGAGGAAGGGGTCTGGGGCGGATGGCTGGGGCGTTATCAAGCTGCGTTGACCAAGACCGGTAGAGAAATACCCGTGTTCGAGTCAGTTCGGCCTGCGGAACGTGATCGATAGGCTTGAGCGAGTGCACAAAAACCAAAATGCAGCAACTTCACTTCCGAGTGGCGCGATAGATCGTACTGAAGAACATTCCTTATCCTTACCCGATGGCATCGCTGCGCGAGTACACGCGACAGCCTGTCGATAAAGCGTTACCGACCTTGAGTTGCATAATGATGGTATGCCCTTTAACGGCGACCCCAATCTGCCGACAGAGATTTCGGTAGAGCAGGCGAAGAGAGTGAGCGATATGCTTCATCGGATTGGAATCAGCTACGATGCGACGCAGATCAGATTTTTATACAACCGCGGTCTCCTCGAGACGGAGCCCGACAGGGACTTCGGGAAGCTTCCCGGCCAGAAAGAACGAGTGATCGCTGCTGTCGAGAGCGCTTTGTTAGGGATTTGAGATGCGGAGCATTGGTCCGTGGTCATGCAGCAAATAAGCCATCGACTACCGCGGTTATCGATCAGCGAATCTGCCAGGGTGTCAAAAGCACTCTGGTCAACACTAAACATTTCTCAATGTCCGACACCCTCATCCCCCCATCCGCCCAACCTGAGTGGGTACTAACTAACGGTCGAGTTTTGCTGAATGCTCTTCAGGGCCGATCCCTAGAACTCTGGAATGATGTGTTCGGTCGTGCCCTCTCCCAGGTGTTTGCTGAGTATGCCTACCCACAGTTCGATTTGAATACCGGCCGGGCAGATTCTGGTTTGCTGCTATTAGACAGCCCCCAAGGTCGAATCGAGGTGGCTTTTCGAAGGTCGGGTATCGAGATCGCTGAACTAGCATCAAAGCGATTGCTCGAGAAGAAGACCGAGTTAAACGATCTCCTTCGATCAGCAGGAAGGCCAAGTCAAACTGGCGCAAAACTGGAACTGATCTTTGCCGGCAGCGGGCTGGCGCAAAAGCTAGTCACATCCACGCCGTCTCAGGCCTACATCCGGTCGTTTGACTTGTCACGGATATGGCCACTCGTAGGTCACCGCATCGCGACGACTATCTTCTATGACGAGGCAACAACTCCTCCGGAGTGGCTGCAATGGACTCGCCTGCTCTTGGCCCGTTTCCTGAGCCATTGCAGGCTCCCTTCAGCGCATTTGATTCAAGCACAACTTCACGAACTGTCGTTGTCTCTTCACCAACTGCGCGGTGGTCAGGTGGCACTTGTCGAGCGTGTGTCAAAGGAGGGCATTGTTGATGCACCGACTAGTGCCAGAACTCGCTGCGCAAATTCCGTACTCGCCTTCTCTGGGTACACGAACGATCTGCTAAGCGCGGTAGATGCCGGTGCGACGACGTGGTTAAACGGCGGAACCATAGCGGGCGCGGTAATGCCGCCCGCCACTCAAAGCAGTCTAGAAGTCCCTCTCGGTTTGCAGGCATACCTCTCGCCCAACGCGTACTTGGCATACAAGGCTGAACTGCTTCGCCAGTTTGACGCCACACTACTAAGCTACGGGGCGCTTGCGGGGATTGAGCAACTGTTACGTGCGATCGCTACTCAGACGGGTGTTACACACCTAGCGAGTTCGATGCGTCCAATGCCGGTTGTGGACTGGATTTCTGAACCAGCACTTGCACTGCCCGTTTCGCTGAAGGAACGATTGGAAAATCTGTTCTCCTCCGACAGTGAGAATCTTCGGAACCGGGCGATGCACGGCGCTGTTCTGGAAACAGCGTCTAAGCAGCTAGAGAGCGCACTGACCGTACCGAACAGCACCATCTCTGAGACCTTCGAACATTTGTCTTCCGGCCCAGACATGCCGTCCAATCTGGCACAGCATTTCCTGAGCGTTCTTCAGGATCTAGAATCACACGCTGCCGGCCGCGGACTTGGCGCGGCTGACCTGGCGTGGATGTACCCGCTTTGGATCACTCCTTCTCACGTCGCACTCGGACAGAGCATTTACAGACAAACGGTCGGCGACCTCGAAAGCGCTCAAGAGCAAGGAGCCCGTCTGTCGATGTTTATTGCCACGTCGCTTCCAATCTTCGCCAAACATCGCCTCTTTGGGTCTCTTGGGCAGTACGTCAAATCCAACATTCACGAAAAACTCATCCTGAGCCTGTCTTGGGGCGTCATGTTTGAAGGCTCATATCGGCTAGTTGCTTACATGCACGGTTCCAATGTCATTCAGCGAAGTCCGCGTGGGAGGGATCAGCGGCAGTTTCAATATCGAATGCTAGACACGAGATCAGGTGGCCTGTGTGACGACTCAACACTGACCACGTTGACATCGGCGCTCCCGTTGGAAGAGCGCCGCTGGGCAAAAGAACTTCTTCTCATTGCCATAAAGCTCCGCAATGCGTTCTCTCATGGCGCCGTGCCCAGCTACAGCGTGGCTGAACACCAGTCGGTCGGACACATATACATGAAAGCGACGACGCTGCTGGTTGGCGCTGCGATTCACAAGATGACGGCCGTCGGCGCGTTCTACGAATGGGAGCGTCGCTCCGACGATACGGGCAATGCGCTGGAAGACTGGTTGAAGGCAGAGATGCTGATTCTAGAGCAGTTTCGCGAGACATCGAAAAGACGCTTCACTTTGCCTTCGGGCGAGACTCTGGTCCCGAGTGGGAAATACTAGCCCATCAGCCGAGGTCAGGAAGGTCCTTTCAAGTACGACGAAAGGAAGCCACTGCGCGGTTTGCCAGTCGTAATCAAAATCTTGGATTGAGTTGCCGGCGAGCTACACGCTACTTGGAAGTTGACCCGAAGTTCGATCCTGGAAATCAATTCGATGTGCCCTGTATGTTCGCGCGATAGGTGTCGGATTATCGGAACGTGGGCAGATCGTCGGCCATCCGGAAGCAATTGCTGGGCGCATCTTTGCTCAACAGTTGGGTATTCCGACGATCGCGAACGCGATTCCGGAACGATGGCGAACGGGATTCCGGGATAGGTCCGAACACCATCGGAGCGTAGCGACGCTGGCATTCTGATTTTCAACGAAGTGTTCGGGATCGTCAAGAATTCTGTCCGAAGCGAAGCGGAGGCCGGGCCTATTGCTAGCGGGGATAGGGGGCGGGGGAAGGGGCCGGCGTTTGAGGCCCCTTCCCTTCAGCGCTGGAGAGACCCCGGTATGCCGGGGTCTCAGACTCAATGCTCGGGCTTGGCTTTCGTCTTGCGCATCGAATCCCCACGCATCTCGATGCGATGTGCGTTGTGCACGATGCGGTCGAGGATTCCGTCAGCCAGCGTCGGATCGCCGATCTGCTCATGCCACTTCGAGACTGGCAGCTGCGAGGTCAGTATCATCGATCGAGTCTGGTAGCGATCCTCGCAGATCTCCCAGAAGTCGCGCCGCTCGGTCTCGCTGAACGACGCCATGGCCCAATCATCGATCACCAGCACATCGATGCGAGCCAGCTTGGCGAGCAGTCCGCGCAGGCTGCCGTCGGCGCGGGCCAACGCCAGGTCGCGGAACAGCGGCGCGGCCCGCGTCGAGGACACCGAGTATCCGTCGCGGCAAGCCTTTTGCGCCAGCGCCGAGGCAATGAAGCTCTTGCCGACGCCGGTGGGTCCCAACACGAAGACGTTCTCGTGTCTGGCCACCCAAGACGAATCTTGCGTCAGCGCCCGCATCACGCTCTTGTCGAGACCCCGCGAGGCGCGGTAATCGATCTCTTCCACGCACGCATTGCCGCGCAGCTTGGCCACCTTCAAACGGCGTGCCAGCGCCTGGTTCTCGCGCCAGTTCCACTGTTGGTCCACCAGCATCGCCAGGCGCTCCAAAAAACTCAGCTCCCGGACCGCCGTATCTTGTTCCTGTGTCTTCAAAGCATCGGCCATGCCGTGCAATCGCATGGCGAGGAGTTTGTCGAGCATGGGTTGTTCAAGCATGTCTGGTCTCCTCACTGGAAGTACTCCGAGCCGCGAATGAAGGCATGCGGCGCTGGTGGCGGGACGATTGGCTCACTGGCTACCGGCACGCTGTCGAGCGAGTTCTTCAGAATCGACTTGACACTCTGATAACGGCAGGCGCCGGTAAGCAACGCACGTTGTGCAGCGGCTTCCATGCGCTCGGGCGTATACTCGCGCGCGAGCCGCATCAGACCCAGGCACCCGCGGTATCCAGCCTCCGGATGCGGCTTGTCTTCCAGAATGCGCTCGAACAAACGCGCCGTTTCCGGACCGATGCTGCGCGCCCAGTTCACCAGGCGCGAAGGCGGCCATTCCAGATGCGCCTGATGGCTTCTGGGACGATGCTCGGCATTGGTGATGGTTTGACCATGGCCGTGCGAGCGCAGGTGCGAAGCCACGCGCTGGCCTTTATGCAGGATCTCCACCGTGGTCGGTGTCGAGCGCACTTCCACGACTTCATGTACCAGGTGGTAGGGAACACTGTAGAAGTTGGTGTCGAAGACAATGTGGTAATCGATGTTGACCTTGGCGCGAGACCACTGGCTCATGTCGAAGCGCTCCATCGGCAGCGGCCTCAGGGCCGGCCGATCGACAGCGGCGAACAACGAAGCACGCGAGCCTTCGCGTTTACGGAACGGCCGCTGATTGAGCCGTTCGAGCAAGCGGCGGATCTCGACATTCACATCGGACAAGGCGAAGAATCGGTGGTGGCGCAAGGCGGCCACGATCCAGCGCTCGACCACCTGTACGCCGCTTTCGACCTTGGCCTTGTCGCGCGGCTTGTAGGGCCGCGCCGGCATCACACCGGCGCCGTAATGCATGGCCATCTCCTGATAGGTGGGGTTGAGGTCCGGATCGTAGCGGCAGGCTTTGATCACGGCGGTCTTGGTGTTGTCGGGCACGATCAGCGCGGGCACGCCCCCGAAGAACTCCAAGGCGCGCACATGCGCTCCAATCCAGTTCGCCAACTGCTCATCTGCGGTGGCTTCCGCATAGGTGTAAGAGCTGGCGCCCAGAACGGCCACGAACAGATGGCCGGCCTCGGTCGGACCGCCTTGGCGATCATGGATCGCAATGGTGGTGCCGGCCCAATCGACGAACATCTTCTCGCCCGCCTTGTGCTCTTGGCGCAACACTACGTCGAGCTTGCCGCGCCAGCGCTGGTACAGCTCACAGAACCGGCTGTAGCTGTAGCCATCCGGGTTGGCCTGTCGGTACTCGTCCCAGAGCAACTGCAGCGTCACATGGCGATGCTGCTGCTTCTGCTCATGTAAGGCGGCGAAGTCGGGAACAGGTTTGTCGAGATCGGCTCCGCGTATCTGCGGAGCGCTGAACAGCGCCGCTTCCAGACGTTGTTCATCCCAGTCATCCGGCAGCGGCCAGCCGACTCCTGCTGCCTTGGCGCGTGCCAGGTAATCGTGTACCGTTGCGATGCCGAGCGAGCAACTGCGCGCGATCTGGCGCAGTCCCAGGCCCAGTTCGAATCTCAGTCGGAGGACATCTTTGGTCCTACGCATGGACAGTCTCCTTGTCGGCAAGATCTGATCTCCATGTTTGAAACAGAATCAGACCGCCGTGTCATCTGTCCAGCGCCGCCAAGCTCCTCGCGGAAAACATTCCGGGACCCCGAACACGATTCCGGGCTTTCGCAAAAAGTGTTCGCGATCACGCCGGAACGGCGTTCGCCATCATCCCGGAATCCTGTTCGGACCTATCCCGGAATCCCGTTCGCCATCATCCCGGAAAGGTGTTCGCGATCGTCCGGATTCCCCAAACAGTGGCTTAACCGTCCAGATTCATCGATTGTGTTCCTGTCACGCGAGCACCCCCTCACGGCTTACCGGGTAGGCGCGACGCGTCGAAAGGAGTCCGATGAATTTCCCAAATACCTCGGAAGCGGAATTCCAGGCACTTGGAGGCGAGCCCCTTGAAGGATCAGGTTTTGAGAACGAGAGCCCCTCATCCGCCTTTGAACCGGTCGAACAACGAGTCGAGGAGGGTTCAGGACAATGACCCCTCGCGAGCAAAATGGAGGTGACGGAGCACTTAAACGCGACCATCGCCAAGAAGTCACCGACTCCATCATCAGAATGCTCGAAGATGGCGTCGCGCCCTGGCAGAAGCCGTGGGAATCGGCGGGCATGCCGTTCAATCCGACCACGGACAAGGCATACCGGGGTGGCAACGCCATCCATCTAATGGCCACCGGGCTGGCCCGAGGCTACGAAGATCCTCGGTGGATGACGTACAAGCAAGCCGCCGAGAACGGGTGGCAGGTACGCAGAGGGGAAAAGGGCACCCAAATCGAATTCTGGGAGGTGAAGGCGAAGAGCGAAGAGAAGAATGGCGAGCCGGCCAAAAACGGGGATGATGAAGCGAGCAAAGAGAATCAGCGGCGGCTGATTCACCGGGTCTACACCGTCTTCAACGCCAAACAGATCGATGGCGTGCCGACATTCGAACGTGAGCAGCCCTCCGCATTCGAGGCCGTTCACAGTGGCGAGCGCATCCTGGCGAACTCCGGGGCGAAGATCACCCACGACCAGCGCGACAGCGCCTTCTATCGTCCATCAACGGATAGCATTCACCTGCCGCCGAAGGAAGCATTCAAGGACGCGCCGGGCTATTACGGCACCGCCCTCCATGAGCTCGCCCACTGGACGGGGCATCCATCACGGTTGAACCGCCCGACACTGAACGAGTCCTACCGATTCGGCGACTTGAACTATGCCAAGGAGGAACTGCGGGCTGAGTTGGCGAGCGTCTTCATCGCCGCCGAGGTCGGTGTTCCCCACGATCCCGCGAATCATGCCGCATACGTGGGCTCCTGGATCAAGGCGCTCAAAGAAGATAAGAACGAAATTTTCCGCGCGGCGCATGATGCTTCGGCTGCCACAGACTTCGTGCTCCGTTTGGAGCGGGAGATTTCGAGAGCGGAGGCCCTGGAAATCGGGAACTCGTCGGCTCCCGACGCCCAGAAAGCCCAGGCGATCCGCGACGAGACGGAAACCCTCGAGAACGACCGCGATGTGGTCGGATCAATTGATCGCGACAACTCCGCTCCGTCTGAGTCGACGCCGACCGGAAACGGCGAACGCGAGAATACGCGGTTCGTCGCGCGCATGGAGCGTGAGAGCGGAACGGTGGCCGTCCACGACAAGAGTGTCGGCAATGACCAACACACGCCTTTTGACACCTCTGCCATGTCGAAGAGCGGTGGTCCAACCGAGGAGCACACGCCGGGACACCCATCACGCGAAGGACTGAGTTCCTCGTTTGCAGCGGCGAAGACCGTGACGGCCGAGAAGCTCGGAGATATTGCACGAACCTTTCCCGCGCAAACGAAAAGTGGCAACTATCGGGGCGAGATTATCGGCGAGACCGAGTTGCACGTGATCCAACGCCTGTCCCCGCAGTCCGCGATCGCGCACATGAAGCATCTCTTGGAGCCTACGCCAAAGATCGGCGACAACGTCGGCATCGCCTATGTGAACGACCTCGGCTCCGTGAAAGAACTCCGCGAGCGTTCCAGGTCAAGAGAACTGGTCCGATGAAGGCGACGTCTGGGATGTACCGAACGCCTCGCGATCCCGGCGGCTTCCCCTTCGGCTACAATTGGCGGGCAACCGGTACGGGGCTGCTTCTGCTTGTCGGATTCAACTTTCTGGCGACCCAATATATCGCCGCCCAGTTTCGCTACCAGCCCGCGCTTGGAACACCGCTCCTGCGGCTGAAGCGCGCCGCGGTGTACCAGCCGTTCGCGTGGTGCATCTGGGGTTTCCAGAACTGCACCAGCCGTGACGCGCGGGTCCGCAAACCACTATTCGAGGGCGAAATGATCGTACTCGGCGGCTGCATTCTTTCGATGTTCACCTTCTTTATCGCGGCTAACCGCCGAGCTCAGCGACTGTCCGAGAATGCCGAGGACCTCCACGGCTCGGCCCGCCTGGCGTCGCCGGAGGACATTGAGGCGACCGGTATTATGCGCAGTCGTGGCGGCGTCTATGTCGGCGGCTGGTACAACGATTCGACCCGGCGGCTGCAATATTTGCGTCACAACGGCCCGGAGCATGTTCTCGCGTTCGCACCCACTCGATCCGGAAAGGGCGTCGGTCTCGTCATTCCCACGTTGCTGGCTTGGGAAGAGAGCGCCGTAATCTACGACATCAAAGGTGAGAACTGGGCCAAGACGGCTGGCTTCCGGGCCAGCAGCGGGCACCTATGCTTCAAGTTCTCGCCAGTAGAGGACGGGACTTCATCTCGCTTCAATCCCCTGGCCGAGGTCCGGCTTTTCACCCCGCGCGATGTCTCGGACGCTCAGAACATCGCGGACATGATCATTCGGAGCGGTGAGGACAGCCCGATGGAGAGGCACTGGGAAGATAGCGCCGCATCGCTGACCACCGGCATGATTCTCCACGCCTGCTACACGGCGGCTGCGGAAGACCGAGTCGCCTGCCTGGCTGACCTCGCCGGTCTCTTCACACGACCTGGCGTTGAGTTTCGCGAAACGCTGAACGAAATGATCAGCTACCAGCATGACGCCGATTACAGACACGGCTGGCGCACACCCACCGGTCTAAAGACCTCAACGCACCCGGTCGTCTCCGAGAAGGCGCAGGAGATGCTCGACAAGGAAAGCAAAGAACTGTCCGGCGTGCTTTCGACCGCCAAAACCGCACTGGCGCTCTACAGCGATCCGCTGGTGGCGCGCAACACCGCAGCGAGTGACTTCACGATCAACGACCTGGTGAACGATGATCGTCCTGTTTCGCTGTACCTCGTGGTGCCGCCCTCGGACAAGATTCGGCTCCGCCGTCTGATCCGGCTGATGTTCACGATGGTGGTCAATCGCCTCACGGAGAGGATGGCGTTCGACGGCTCTGAGCAGAAGCGCAACAAGCATCGCCTCTTGTTTTTGATTGACGAATTCCCCAGCTTGAATCGGATGGAGATCTTCGCAGACGCGCTCTCCTACATGGCCGGTTACGGACTAAAGGCCTACCTCATCACTCAAGACATTCGACAGATCGTTGACGCATACGGGCAGAACGAGAGCATCGTTTCGAACTGCCACGTGCGAATCGCCTTCGCACCAAACCAAGTTGAAACCGCGGAACTGCTTTCGAAGATGACGGGCACGACGACCGTACAAAAGGCCAGCTTCAACTTCTCCGGGTCTCGTTTCTCGCCGGTGATGTCGCACGTGAATGCGAGCGTCGACCACATTGAGCGCCCGCTCATGACGCCGGATGAGGTGATGCGCCTACGCCCGCCGAAGAAGGAGGGCAGCGGTGACTCCGAAATCATCACTGAGCCCGGCGACATGCTCATCTTCGTTTCTGGCCACTTCCCCATTCTCGGCATGCAGATGCTCTACTTCGCCGACCCGGAACTCGCGCGGCGTGCTGCAATACCACCTCCACAAATGGCACTCCGTAAGCCCGCAGAACAGGTGCCCGTCCAAATCGACAGGCCCGAGTTCATTACCGACGATACCTGCACGACTGGGCTGGAACGAGGCTTCATCGAGGAATTGCGACGGTCCTAATCTATGCAAAAGAACCGCATTGAGCTTGCTGGATACCTAGCCACGAAGCCGGAACTCAGATTTCTGCCCTCGGGCACGAAGGTGGCAAACGTCCGGCTCGGAGAGACCTACCGTTTTGCCGGGCGAGACGGGAAGCCGCAGTCCCATACGAACTGGCACAGCCTGGTCTTCTACAACGAAATCGCGGATGTCGCGATGACGTACGAGCAAGGCGAGAACATCCATGTCGAAGGCAGCTTGCAACAGAGGAAGTTCACGCCGGCAGATGGCGTCACGCGGACAGTTCACGAGGTCCACGTAAAAGCCTGCTACGTCATCGCCGCGGCGCGACTGGAGCGGGACGCTCCTGCCACGGCTCCGGTGATCACTGATTCAGAGGTAAATCATCATGACAACAATTGGCCTGTTTGATCGTGCTCGACGCTTCAATCGCCTCTCTGCTCGCCGCGGCGTCGGACTTGCCGCTGTCGTATTCGTCGCGCCCTTCTTTGCGTTGGGGATGGCTCGGTTGCGGATCAACGCGACGCCGTCGCTCCCCATGGGCTTGTATCGGGAAACGAACGATGGGCGCGCGGCTCTCGTCGAGTTTTGTCCTCAGGAACCCTATGGAAGCTTTGCGGCAGCACGCGGATATCGGTCAGTCGGGAACTGCCCGGACGGCGCCGGACCGTTGATGAAGCCCGTGGTCGCCAGCGCCGGCGATCTGGTCGAAGTTTCAGGCAGAGGCATCGCCGTGAACGGAGTTCTGCTGCCTAACACCGCACCGCGATCGATGGACAGCAAGGGCCGACCAATGCAGTCGTGGTCTCAAGGCCAATACCGGGTGCCGGCTGGTTTCGTCTGGGTTGCGTCGTCCTACAATCCCTGGAGCTTCGACAGCAGGTATTTCGGCCCGATTCCGATCACCCTCATCCGCAGCCGATTGAAGCCGTTCCTGACCTTATGAAAGCGATCTGCGCAGACGGCATTTCGTTCGGCTCTGCGGTCGGGTTGGGTCTGGCTATTTCGACTGGATACCCTGCGGGTCTTGCGGTCGCAATCGCCATGCCTGTGGCGTGCCTCATCCCTAGATCTCGCAAATCTGCCTTCCGAAATGCACTCGGCTACTATTCGGCGGGCCTATGGCCGATGATCCCCGGCGCACAGCGGTACCTCGGGCACTCCAGTTCGACTTCGACGGTCATTCTCATGTGGCTGTGCTCCTCGATGCTGCTGGCTTTGCCCTGGACTCTCGCTTGGACGGCCGGTTCACGTGTCGGATATCTCTGGCGGGTTCCCCTAGCCAATCTCGCGTACGTGGTCCCACCTCTCGCCATAATTGGGTTCATCACGCCGATCAGTGGCGCAGGCTATCTGTTTCCCGGAACGAGTTGGCTCGGGGCCGCCACAGCGGCGTTTTCCCCTGGCTTGATCCTGTCGATGGGACGCCACGCCTCGGGTGCGGCGCATACGTCCCTATCAGCGGCCGTTGCGGCAGTGATTGCGTTAGCGGTCGCGGCGCAAGTCTCAGCGCCGGCTCGCATGCCGCCGCCTGCCGGATGGGAAGCGATAGACACCAATTTCGGTGACATCTCACAGCCGGCCCAGGAATTCAGAGCTATGCGGGCGATCCAACAGCGCGTGGCCACGTCCTCAGCACGCGTCCTTATATTCCCCGAATCCATGGTCCCACGTTGGTCCGAAGCCAGCGCCGAATTCTGGCGGCAGACTCTAATTGAATGCCGCGCTCGCGGCCAGGTGCTTGCAATCGGAGCCGGGCTGCCTTCTTCGCCCTTGACCGACAGAAGCGCAGATGAAGCGCGCGTCGGGCAATACGACTTTGCGTCTGCCATTGAGACGCTTCGCGCGGGTGATCGCCACCTTCCGCCACCTCAGATCGCCAACCGCGCAGTCGACGACTCGAAAACCGATTCGTATGAGAACACGCTGCTGTTTCTTGGCGCTCAATCATCGGCGTTCTACCAGCGTGTTCCTGTGCCGGTCGGAATGTGGCATCCACTCGGCCCTGGCGGCGCTCCGGTCCATTTGAATGGCCCCGCCGTCATCGAATTCGGCCGCGAGCGCCTCGCAGTCGTGATTTGCTACGAGCAGATCCTCGCGTACCCCATCCTCGCCTCAATGCTGCAACGACCATCCGTTCTCGTCGGTATCAGCAACATGTATTGGTTTTCCGGCACGACGATTCCCCGCTATCAGGCATCCGCCATCCGGGCTTGGGCGAAGCTGTTCGACGTTCCTTACCTGACGGCCACCAACTTTTGATCCGCGGATTCTCTAATGGCAAGATCACGTGCAAATGATTCATCCACCGGCCCCGAAGATCTCCAACTCAGCCTCTTCTCCGAAGAGCCTGTCCCGGTTTCGGTTGGTACCCTTGAAAAGGAGTCCACCCATGGAAACGACGGACGACCTGACCCCGCTCGGCCATCAGATTCTGGAGCACTGGAGCAAATACCGGCCCAAGATGGTCCAGGCCTTGACCGCCCGGAATCAATTTCTGCCGGCAGTACTCGCGGCGCAGGAATTGACGACCAGCCTACTCCACGAACTGGCGGTGGTCCGCAAGATGGATTACCAGATCGCGTGGGAGTTGGCGACGAAGGAGTGGGCGTTTCTGCCGGACGAGGACGACCAGCCCCAGCTATCATTCGATCCGGCGACTCTCGACCCCAAACAACCCTTGCCCGCGATTTCCGCATAGCCGACGCCGATAGAATCGGCCAGGGCAGCCTCAAGGAGAAAGCGCTAGCGAATCTCGCTGCGATCCGCACGCTGAAGCGTATCGAAGGCGAGGGCCGACTCGCCACGCCTGAAGAGAAATCTGAACTCGTGAAGTATTCGGGGTGGGGTGCGATGCCCGGCGCGTTCGAGCGCCAGCCTTCAAGGGACTGGAAGGTCATTGCCGACGAACTCCGGGACATCCTCACGCCGGACGAGTACGCGTCCGCACGTGGTTCGACACCGAATGCGCATTACACGTCGCCGGAGGTGATTCAGGCAATCTGGAAAGGGTTGGAGAGACTTGGATTCGAGGCAGGTGGGCACGTTCTCGAACCGTCTATGGGAGTTGGGCATTTCTTCGGCCTGATGCCCGAGGCTCTTCATCAAGGCGCAAGGCGCACCGGAGTTGAACTCGACTCGGTCACCGCTCGTATCGCGGCTAAACTCTATCCTGATTCGGTTGTTCACGGAAAGGCTTTCGAAGACACCGCACTTCCCAAAGATTTCTTTGATGCAGCAGTCGGGAACATCCCGTTCGGCAACTACCCGGTTTTCGATCCGGCTTACCGCCGCACCCCGCAGTTGACCCGCGGCATCCATGACTATTTCCTTGCCAAGTCCGTCGATGTAGTTCGACCGGGTGGCTTGATTGCGCTCATCACCAGTCGCTACACGATGGACAAACAGGAGTCGGCCGTTCGGGAACACCTGGCGGAACGGGCTGTGCTGATTGGCGCGATCCGGTTGCCCAATACTGCGTTCAAGGCCAACGCTGGCACAGACGTGACCACCGACATCTTGTTCCTGCAGAAGCGATCGGCTGACGTGCGCCAGCAGTGTGAACGTTGGACGGATTTGGGTTCGGTAGACACACCGGATGGTCGACTTCAGATAAACGAATATTTCGTTCGACACCCGGAGATGATGCTCGGCAGGATGGGCATGGAATCTGGCCAGTATGGCGCGGCACCCGCACTCATTGGAACCCTGTCACCAGAAACGCTCGCAGACGCGGTCTCAAGGATGCCGGCAGCCGTCTATTCCGTTGCTCGGAGGCTATCAGCCGCTCGCAGCTCGGGTGGTGACCAGATTCCATCTGTTGGCACTGTCAAGGAGGGTGGCCTCGCTGACCACGACGGCCAAATCGTCGTTCGCCGCGGTGATGAGCTTAAGCCGCTCAATCTTCCAGCGGCGACTTCCGCCCGAATCCGGGGCATGCTGCAGGTTCGTGACGCTGTACGCGAAGTCTTCCGCACACAACTCCAAGACGCGCCGGAACACGCGATCACGGAAGCGCGCAGGCTGCTGAACCGTTCATACGACACTTTTGTTTCCCGTTTCGGGCCACTCAACTCCATACAGAATGTCAGGGCGTTTGCTGGCGACCCGGACCAGCCGTTGCTGCTGTCACTCGAGGAATTCAATCCCGAGACAAAGGCCGCCACAAAAACAGCAATCTTCGATCGCCGCACTTTGGAGCGATATCGGCCGGTTGAGCGAGTCGAGACTGCCGCTGAAGCCCTGCTAGTGTCGCTGAACGAAACTGGCGAGATCAGTTGGCCCCGCATGGAGGCACTGACCGGGAAGCCTGCGCCGGACCTGCAAGAGGAGCTTGGCTCTCTGGCTTACCGAAATCCGGAAGGAGGCGCGTGGGAGACAGCCGATCGCTACTTAAGCGGCAACGTTCGCAGAAAGCTCCTTACCGCCCAGGCCGCCGCGCAACTTGATCCTGCTTACCAACGAAACATTGAGGCGCTTCGGGTGGTCCAACCGCCGGATCTGGAGCCGGGCGAGATCGAGGCGCGCCTCGGCTCATCCTGGATTCCTCGCTCAGACATCCGGCAATTCGTCGCTGAGCTGTTGGATGTGGCGCCCGCCACAGTGAAAGTTGGCTACGCCGAATCCATTGCAACCTGGACCGTCGAACTCGACTACGCAGCCAAGTACACGGTCAGCAATACAACCACACACGGTACTTCTCGTTTTCGTGCGTCTGACCTGATTGAGCAGTCCCTGAACGGCCGCACGCCGACCGCCTATGATGAAGCCCCGGATGGGAACCGAACGGTAAACCAACCCGAAACCATCGCCGCCCGCGAAAGGCAGCAGCAACTAAAGGATCGGTTCAGCGAGTGGGTCTGGGAAGACCCCGGCCGCGCCAAGCGCCTGGCTGACGAATACAATCTTCGCTTCAACAACATCCGGCTTCGAGAGTTCGATGGTTCGCACCTCAGCCTGCCGGGGATGGTTCGCACATCCCTTCGGGACAGAGATCTCGCCCCGCACCAGAAGAATGCAGTTTGGCGGATTCTCCAGGGCGGGAGCCCTCTCTTGGCCCATGTCGTAGGTGCGGGGAAGACATGGACGATGACCGCAGCGGCAATGGAACTTCGTCGCCTGGACCTGGCGAAGAAGCCCATGTTCGTGGTTCCGAATCACCTGGTCGATCAGTGGGGCGCGGAATTTCTGAAGCTCTACCCGCAGGCACGGTTATTCATTGCAGGGAAGGAGCACTTCGCGACCGAAAACCGCCAGGAGGCGATGGCCCGAATTGCTACGGGCAACTACGATGCCGTCATCGTGTCCCACCGGTCATTCGAGTTCCTGCCCGTCTCTGACGAGTATTTCAATCGTTTCGTTCAGAAGCAGGTGGCCGAGTTGGATGCCGAGATCGGCGAGGCCAAGGAATCGAAAGATGACAACCGCCGCATCGTCAAAGAGCTGGAGAAAGCCAAGAAACGGCTAACGGTCCGGCTGAAGAAGCGAGCCGACCGGGAGTCGAAAGACCGGGCCCTCACTTTCGAAGAACTCGGCGTCGATTACCTGTTCGTAGATGAAGCCGATCTGTATAAGAACCTTGCGTACACAACGAAGATGAACCGGATCGCGGGCCTGCCGAACACCGACAGCAACCGGGCGTTCGATATGTTCCTCAAGACCCGCTACCTCCAGGAGCAGAGTGAAGGCCGCGGCGTGGTGTTCGCCACGGGCACCCCGATTTCGAACACACTGGCGGAGATGTACACCATGCTTCGGTATCTCGCGCCGGACATGTTGTCGGAGAGAGGCGTAAACCACTTCGACCCGTGGGCAGCGAACTTCGCTGAGGCTGTAACGTCGCTGGAACTGGCTCCGGATGGTTCGGGATATCGTATGCACACCCGCTTCGCGAAGTTCATCAACCTTCCTGAGTTGCTGACCATGTTTCGCACGGTCGCGGACGTGCAAACAGCGGACATGCTCAACCTCCCGCGACCCGAACTCGAAAACGGCCGACCGGCCGTCGTGGCCGCGCCAGCGAGCCCCGAACTGAAAGAATTCATCCGAACGCTAACCGAGCGCGCCGAGAAGCTGAAGAAGGAGCGGGTCGACCCGTCCGTGGACAACATGCTCAAGATCACGGGCGAGGGGCGCAAGGCTGCGTTGGACATGCGCCTGGTTCAGCCGAACATTGAGCCGCCCCCGGACAGCAAGGTCGACCGCGCCGTCTCTCGGATTGTCAAGATCTGGAGCGACACTCGGAATGAGCGCTCGACACAGCTTGTCTTCAGTGACCTGTCGACGCCAGATCCCGAGAGGTTCAACGTTTACTCGGACATTCGGTCGAAACTCGTCGCAGCCGGTATTCCACCAAAGGAGATCGCGTTCATTCACGACGCAGAAACCGACACGGCCAAGAAGCTGCTGTTCGATGGCGTGAATGCAGGCCGGGTCCGCATCCTTCTCGGCTCCACTGAAAAGATGGGTGCCGGCACCAACGTCCAGCGCCGTCTCGTTGCCCTTCATCACCTCGATGCGCCGTGGCGCCCGCGGGACATCGAGCAGCGGGAGGGGCGAATCCTCCGCCAGGGTAATACGAACAAGGAAGTGCAGATCTACCGCTACGTGACCGAAGGCTCGTTTGACGCCTACATGTGGCAAACGCTGGAAACAAAAGCCCGCTTTATCCATCAGGTGATGCGCGGCGAAACATCTGTACGCGCTGCCGAGGATCTCGACAGTGGCGCTCTCACATACGCCGAGATCAAAGCAATCGCGTCGGGCAATCCTGCGGTGGTTGAGAAGATCAAGATCGACACGGAAATCCGCAAGCTCGACCAGTTGCGGGCCGTGCATGCCAACCAGCAGCGTCACATCCGATGGGAGATCCGCGACCTGCCCCGGCATATCGCGGAGACCAAACAACAGCTGGTCGACGTGGAAGCCGACATTGCACTCAGGAACAGCAGCGACTCGGCCGAGTTCAGCATGACGGTTGGGAATCGGCATTTCGCCGGCAAGGGAGCGCGCGAGGAAGCGGCGAAGGCTCTCACTTACGCGATCCTCTCCTGGCGTGACGATCAGACGTTGCAGCCTCGTGGTCACTTCCGCGGGTTCGAGATCTTGAGCAAAGGTAAGAGTGGTGGATTCGGCCTAGTTCCGGAGGACGAGTGTGTTCCAGAGCTGTTTGTCCGGGGCCGAGCGACCTACTCGGCAAATCTGAATCCGGCGAATCCGATCGGAACAGTCCAGAGCATTGAGCACACGCTTCGGGGCCTGGACAAGCTGGCGTCGGAGCAGCAGAGCCGCGTCGCCCGCACCGAGAAGCAGCTTGCCGACTTCAAGGCTCATGCCGATCGCCCGTTCGAGCACGCGGATCGGCTGAAGCATTTGCTGGTGCGTCAATCGGAACTGAATGCGGAGCTGGATCTGGACAAGGGCGATCAGCAAGGAGCGGATTCTGGCCGAGAACTCGAGCAGGAGCTTGAGAGCGGCAGATCCGACGCGACCGTAACCAAGTCGACGTCGGTCGCCAAGATGGCCGAGAGCTACATGCGCGCAGCCGGCACTGCCATCAGAGAACTGCCGATCCGACAGACCGCGCCACCGCCCTCAGGAATGCTCATCGGACGGGCAGTGGCGATGGACGATTCTCACATCGCAATTGCAACAGCCGCAAACCGATTTGTTATTGTCGACCCCACGTCTTTTGCACGTGTAGTGAAGGTTGGAGAACGGCTATGCCTACAGTTCACGAATGGCCAACCATCGATCGCAGATGAGCGTGGCATGACCAGATAGCTAGCGACAGTCTTGTGCCATTGTCATTTCTCGGGAACAGGGCGCTTCGGCTGCACCAACAAACTGGAGTCGCTAAGTTCGAAATAGCAGGCCGCCCATCGGAATATTCGGCATGTCGTGTACTCTGGTGGAAGATCTCGGTGTCTAGGTGGAAGTTCCTCTGCGGTGGCCGGGATATAAAGGAACGTCCCCCCGCGGACCTGCAAGCGCCAGTTTTCGAACGACCACGTATCAACGGACCCATGTTGAGGGCGTATGGCCGCATGCAGGTTGTGCTCGTAGTTCAGTTTTTTTGCGTACCCGTGTTTCGCTACGCCGCATAAATACACTGCCTGGTAGGAATCCGGAGGACACTCATCCATGACTATTACCCCCGACGTTGTTAGCTGCTCATTGTGTTTGCTCAACTTTCGCGAGTACCGCCCACGTATGCTGTTTGTGCAGTGATGCTTTGGATTGAAGCCGGTGACGTATTTCGCCCAGAGCCATTCGAAATGGCGAGGTTCGAGATTGTGAGCGATCTCGATCATTGCGGCTCTGGCTGACTCAAGCCCAGTTCGCGGGCCAAGTCGGCCTCTCCCGAATCGAGCACCATTTGCCTCAACGCGATGGCCGTGGGGCCGAGAAAACTCGAATCCGAAATGCCTAACCTCCGGAGCTTTTCGGAAATGACTACCAATCGTTCGCGCTCGGGATCGTCGGCATCAAGGAACCGTTCCTTGAAATAGAGCAGCTGCCTGTCCTGCGTGTGATCAAAGACATCCACTCGGGCAGCTCGCAAATCCACTTTCGTGCGTATGGCGAGCTGCGGGAGATTCGCCCACTGGAAATTGCTGTACGAAAGGAATGTTACTTTGCCGCTGAACTTGTGGATTCGAACAATATCCGCCTCGCTGATGTCACCATACAACAGCTCTGCGCACGTGAGTAGCGTTCGAAGTACGGCTGGAAGCTGGCCCACGTGGGAACTGTGAACATAGAGGCTGCGTTCGTCCTGCCAACCCACGGCCGCTTCATCGCAGGCCAACACGATGGTGCTGGATTCCGCCGCCGAGTGGAGCAGGTCACGCCCCCGCTCTAAACCGCGGCTGTATGTGCCGAAGAAAACGGAGATGTCTGCCTTGACGCTCTCGGGAAGCTGGCCTAATGGTATGGGCTTTCGCAGGTGTGAACTAGCGAGATAGACAAGGAGATCCGATTTGCGGGCAGCCTGTGCCCGCTCAAAAAGTTGCGGACCTTTCCTCTCGAGTAGCATTCGCAGCGCTCGTTTCGCTGTTCCGAACGCGGCGCAGAGTTCTGCGTTGCCGTCGAATTCCTGATTTACCGGTAATCTCCCAAGCTGCAGCGTGAGAGACCAGAAACGTTCCACAACCTCCTGGTGCTCAGTAAGAGGATCCGGCCGCTGGCGGCGAATTGCGCGTGTTTCGCTTGCCGGGCGCGCCGGCTTGCTCAATCCAGCATCGACGGATTGCCAGTCTATTTTCCGTCGTGAACGCGATTGCAAGAAATATTGACGGTCACTGGGCTCCCGAAAGACGTAGAAGATCCCGAGTGCTACCGGCAACGCCGGCACCTCAAGTGCATCCTCTATATACGACTGTAGTTCCTGCTGCCCGAAATACTTCTGGAAAGTATTGCGTTGGGTGAGGATGCCGTCGTTCAGAGTCGGAGCTCGCGGTGCCTCATTGCTAGCGTCGCCGATCTGAGCGGAGACAACTAGTAGTCGCTTCGCCAATCGCCAGGCAGAGGAGAGAGTATCCAATCGCTCGGCGGGGTCCTCGATCACGTTCAGTACATAGCCAAGATTGACAACATCGGATTCATTCAGCGCCGCGTTGGGAGCATACGCAGGGTCCCACCCCGTCGCATCAAATCCAAGCTCCGCTAAACCACGGACATCGCCGCCCAAGCCGCATCCGTAATCAAGAAAGGTGGACGTAGGCAGCAACTGAGAATACTCGATGAGAGTCTTGACCGGCCTCGACAGCTGGTAACGCGTAAGAGCAGTCTTGTGTCGGTGAACGGCGAAGCAGATCTCCCGGGCCGTTGCGTCTCCGGTCCGATAGACCAGCCGGTGGCCCTCTATCGCGAGATCATGCGCGGCCAAGAGTCGCTGCCAATTTACTCGAAAGCCTATTACAGCCGTATTGGAATAGAGGCCTGCTTGCTCTTCAGCGGCTGAAAGGGCGCCGAACTCTTCTGCCCGAGGATGATCTGGCGCAAGCATCAATTCCTTTCGGTGCAGTATTGGGGGATTCAGGCTGTCTCGATACGTGGTTCGCAAGGACCGGCCAGTGATGAGGTCGATCGCGATCGCCTCTTCCAGGCAGGGGTGGGCCTCTTCAAAAAAACCGGAATATTGAAGGAATGAAAGACGGGGTGCATCCGTCCGGAATTTCACAACGTTGAATTCTTCACCAACTTCATGTCGCTCGCTCAGTCCCGATAGCATCTGGCCAAAGAACCCTTGCTGGCACACCTGCTCGCCACGATGAACGTAGGTGGCTGTGGGAAGCACTTTGCCATACGGGACAGTTCTTACGAGTTCTCGGTAACGAGCCCAATCCTCCACAGAAGGACCATCTTAAACCTGTTTGGTGGCCAGGACAGGCGCGCGTTCTGAAGCGGAGATGTTCTTCCCGATTCAGCAAGGTGTTTGCGAAGGAGTACGCACCTGGATTGATACGAGCCGAAGGGTCGGCCCGCAGCTCCCTAAAGTAATGAGCCAGTAGGGTTTGAACGCCGCGCTAATTGTTTGGCAAGCTGCTAAGATCATCAGCGTAGTGCACACGCTCAGGACCTGCGAAAATGGGCTTTTCCCTCCCCGCGGCTGTGCGAAGGTTTGCGACAGCGTTTGGGTTTCACTCCGGTGAGTTTATGGGAGGGACGGGATGACAAGCTGTTGAAAAATATCGACGTAGAGAGCATGGCGAAGGCGAGCACCATCCGGGAGGTCAAGGCGAACGGAGAAAGGCCCTCCGCCGTAGGGCCGGCGGCAGAACGAGGCGCGGCGACGTATCGATTCTCTGGACATCAGACATTTCCGTTACGTATCACCTGGATTCCCAAAGCTGTGGGCGAGTTCGCCGCGGGCCGCGACCCGTTGTCGAACATCGACGAGGGCATCACACGGCTCGGGCTGGGCAAGAACATGGTGGAAGCACTACGGTGCTGGATCGAAGCGTTCCAGATTGCTTCGCGAAGCGACGGCAAATGGACGTTGACCTCAATTGGCGCGCTGATTTTCGACCCGACGGACGGGCTAGATCCGTATTTCGAGGATGTGTCCACGGCGTGGCTGCTGCACTGGCTTATCAGCACGAACGAGGATGCTCCGTTTTTCGCGTGGGAATGCTTGTTCAACAGGTGGCCGGCGACAGAATTTAGCGCGTCCCAGGTTATCGACGCTTTCCAGAAGGAATCGAATACCACAGCGCGCCCCGCCTCGCCTGTAACCATACGCCAACATTGGGAAGTGTTCCTCCACAGCTATCGCCTTCCGCCCGCTGACAAAGGCGAAGACCATTTGGACAGCGCAATGTCCGTGCTGCGGCTGATCCGCGAATTCGGCCAACGTCAGAACGCGGCTGGGAAATGGGAGCCGCTCTACTCCTTCGACTTCGGGCGGAAGCAGGCCATTCCTGAGCAACTCTTTGCGTTCTTTCTGCACAATTGGTGGAATCGTAAGTACCGCGACGAGCGCACCGTGCCTTTGCGCGACATCGTGCTGGGTGAACACAGCCCCGGCAGGCTGCTCAAAATGCAGGAACCCGAAGTCGTCCAGCGCGTGGGTGAACTTGCGGCGCGCCAACCCAAGGTGTTTGAAATCATCGAATCGACGAATCTGCGCCAACTCCATCGGCGGCAGGAGAGCGACGGATTCAGCGACCTGAAAGCCGCCTATAGAGCGCCGAGGTTCCTATGAGAAAGCATAAGCGGTCCTTCGGTCAGCATGAAAACACGACGAACAGGCTGCTTCAGATCCGGCCGCGATTCATGCGATCCGTTCATCTCGAACGGGATCTGAACGATACTTCGTCCTCGCTCGGCTATATTTTGACGCCGGTTGCGGCGAATGCGCTCACGCGGATATGCGCGAGCTTCCACAGCAATTCGACACAACGGGCCTTCCGTATCGCCGGAGACTACGGGTCTGGAAAGAGTGCCTTCGGTCTCGCTCTGGCTCGCGTTGCGGCCGGCCAAGCGAGCACCTTACCCAAGGAAATCCGCCCATTCTGCGGTCGAAGCCGACTGCGCGCGCATCCGGCGACCGGCGATCACGAACCCCTGGGTGTAACCATACTCCGCGCGCTCGGAATCCGATCAGCGCAGGGTGCGCGGCCTTCCACAGAGGATGTGCTCGGGCGCGTGCAGAAATCGCTTGCAGCCGCGCAGTCAAAGGGCTTCAAGGGTGTCCTGCTGGTAATCGACGAATTGGGCAAGAACCTCGAGTTTGCCGCACAGAACCCCGAGTCCGATGACATCTTCCTTCTGCAGCGCCTCGCAGAGGAAGCGGCGCGCAGCGGCTCCGTTCCTCTCGTCGTGATCGTGATGCTCCATCAGGGCGTTGCGGCCTATGCCTCCGGCCTCGATACGACGGCGCGAAAGGAATGGGATAAAGTTGCCGGCCGCTTCGAAGAAATTGTCTACGCACAGCCCCTGGAGCAGCTTGTGCCTCTGGTGGCAGCCACACTGAACGTTCAAGTGAACGTGCTGCCGCGTCCCGTAGCGGAAGAGGCGCGCAAAGCGATGCAAAGCGCGGTCCGCGCGGGCGTATACGGTACTTCAGCCGCATCGGGCCTCGACCACTTCGGGCCGAAGATATTTCCGTTTCATCCCACTGTGCTTCCCGTGCTCGTGCGGGCTATGCGCAAGTTCGGACAGAACGAGCGTTCTCTGTTCAGCTTCATCTCGGCATTCGAGCCGATGGGCCTACAGCAGCATATTCGATCTACTCAACCCCGACTGGAGCCTTACAGGATCTATCACCTGTTCGAGTATGTGAGGCAGAATCTCCTTCCGGCGATTAACACAAGCAATTCCCATATCCACTGGACCTTCGTGGACTCGCTCCTTGCAGGGACGCCACTGAGTAGTCGCGAGGAGGAGCAGATATTCCGCACCGTCGCGCTATTGACGTTGCTCGACAGTCCAGACATTCCGCCTACCCCGGAATTTATTCACCTCGCGCTGGATGACCACGGAAACCATCGGGCCGTATCGAAGGCCATCTCCGAGATGAAGGAACGGGGGCTTCTCTATGAAAGAGGTTCCACCCGCGCCCTCTACCTGTGGCCGCACACGTCCGTCAATCTTGACGAGGCCCTTGCACGTGCACAGGCGGCGACGCGAAGTACAGCCGATCCCATCGAACTTCTCTGCAAGCAGCTTCCGGCAGAGCAGATCGTCCCACGTGGCCACTATTTCAGGTCCGGCACCCTTCGCTATGCAGAGGTTCAGTTTGTGCCTGCATCCGGCCTCCGCCACCTGCTCGACCATCAGCCGGTGTTGAATGGCAAGGGTCCGGATCTTCATCTTCGGGTGGTTCTTCCCGCAACCCAGCCCCAGGTTCGGGATGCGGAGAGACTGATTCGCGAACGCCAGCAAGGGCTACGGGAAGGGCTTTTCATTGCAGTCGCTCAGCCGCCGACAAACAGTGTTGCGGCCCTCTCGGACCTGATCGCCTGGCAATGGGTTCAGGCGAACACCCCGGCTCTGGCCGGAGACCGTTACGCCCGTGAGGAAGTGACCCGTCAGGTAGCTCGGGCCGAACGTTACTTCCGCGAGCGTCTTGCCGGACTCGACAATCTTGAGCTTCCCGTGGGTGAACCCCTAGTCTGGTACTCGGTCGGTATCGAACCGACGCGTCTGAAGCCCGGCCGCGAACTGCTGCAGTATCTTAGTGGCCGGTGCGATCACATTTACCGGAAGGCTCCACGTGTTCTGAACGAGCTGATTAACCGCCGGATTCCCAGTGCGGCTGCAGTGGCTGCGCGCACGAAACTGGCGGAGGCGATGACCACCGCCCCTGACAAACCCCTGCTCGGCATGGATGATTCCAAACGCCCGCCTGAGATGGCGCTGTATCTATCGATTCTGAAAAAGGGCGGATTTCACGCCGAGCGGGAAGGCGAGTATTCGTTCCGTTATCCGTCGGAACAGAGCGATGACTGCAACCTCCTGCCTTCGATGCATCGGATCACGGAATTGCTCCAGAAGCCGGGAATCGACGCCATGGTGCCGGTCGAAGATGTTTTCTACGGTCTCTCACAAGCCCCCTACGGCGTTCGTGAAGGACTGCAGCCATTTATTCTAGCCATCTATCTAGCGGCCAATCACCAGCGCGTGGCACTCTACGAGGACGGGACTTTCCTGCCGGAAGTTAAGGGAGATTTGTTCCTTCGCCTGTTAAAGGAACCACAAGCTTTCCACCTCCAGTATTGCGAGATTGAAGGTGTCCGGGCCGACGTCTTCAGCAGACTGTTGCGGCTCCTGAAGATCTCCCCCCGCGATGCTGCGAAGACTGACCTTATAGATCTGGTGCGACCACTGACGGTTTTCATCAGTCGAGAAGTGCCTGAGTATTCCCGACGGACCAATACATTGTCTGCTACGGCCATGGCGCTGCGCCGCGCCTTGCTCGATGCGCGTGACCCGATGCGTTTGGTCTTTACGACGCTGCCGGAGGCATGCGGCCTGCCCCCGATTGGTAATGACGGACTGCAGGAACCCGAGGAACTGGCTTCGCGTCTGAAGCGCGCCATTCATGAGATTCAGACGGCGTATCCAACGCTGATCCATCGCCTTCAAACAGCGATCTTCGCTGCATTCGGCGTAGAGGAGACGAATCAGTCAGCGCGGCAGACCCTTAATGGCAGAGCGAGCCAGCTCGCAGCCGTGCTCACGGAGCCGGTTCTGAAAGCTTTCGTTCTGCGGGTTGCCGACGCCGCGCTTGATGATCGGGCGTGGGTGGAATCGATTGCCAATCTTCTGAGCAGGAAATCGTGTGAGCGATGGCTCGATAATGACGAGACCGAGTTTCATCACCAATTGGAAATCGCTGCGGGGCGCTTCAAGCGTACCGAGCTCGCGCGGATCGGCACATCCAAGCGCCTGAATGGCCATGCCTGTCGGATCGCGCTTACGAAAAGCGATGGAAATGAGGTCGGCGACCTCATTAATTGGGACGGAATGGACGAAAGCAAGATTGGACCGGTCGAGGGTCAGATTCAGCAGATCCTGGCACAGCATGGACGCCATGGGCTGGCTGCGGCCCTTCGAGCGATCTGGACTCAACTGGAAACAAGAGATAAAGTAAAAGACTAATTAAACGAAAAGGATTGAATTTGTTTGGGCGTGCCTACTTTACGACGACGTGCCAACGACCGGCAGGATATAGCCGCTGCTGGTCTTGGCTGAGGTGAAAGTCCCAGTAGGGATCGAAGTCTTCGCTGAGATATAAAGCACGTAGTTTGAGAATGGCTTCGGCTATGAGCGCAGTCCAACGCATGCCCGACCTCTCCATGCGATCCTTGATCAGGTTCTTGCACGCGCCTTCGACCGGGCCACTGGCGATTGGCAGCCCTTGGGCCAGATATTCGTCGTAATGCATGCGGTCTCGGTTGCGGTGAAAGTATTCCGCAACTGCGAGCAGGGTTTTACGCTTGCTGCCAAACAAGGATCGTTTGGTGACCGTTTGACGGAGTCCTTTGACCACCTGACAGGAACAGCCTTCAAGAATTCGAAGAGACATCAGGCGGGCGTACAACTCTGCCTCGGGGCTGCCTTCTGGGTGAAAGACATGAGCGGCTTTCCAAACCTTCTCCAGCACATGGAGCAAGTCCAGGATCAGAGTAACCTTCATCTTATTACTGACCAGGATTTGCAGCGCCCGTTCCCCATCTGTTAACGCGACGTGAGTCTGAACGTTGTTGGGATCGCGGCGAGTCACTTCCTCGACCACTTCGTCAATGACAGCGGACTTACCGTTCAACAGGCTGGCCCAGACACGCTTGTTTTCCGGCCGCGGCGGCGGAGCGGCAGCTTTGGCATTGTCGATGTGGGGGCGGGAAAACAGGCTGTCCACCACTTGCTGCGGCGTCCGAATCCACGGTGCCCGGCTAAACACCGTGGCCACAGTCGCCATTCTCTTGCGGTTAGCCTTTTGGCCTTTGGTTCGCCGGACGGGCTTCAGCGTACGGTCTTTCTTAACCATGGGAATTCCCTTACAGTCGACGGCGGCAACCAGAACGGAAGCGGCTGGCTGAGGAGCACCGGGGAGACGTTGGCCGTAAAAGGCATCGAAGTCCTGGGCGGCGTCCTCGAGGATCTGTTCGAGGCTGCGCATCGGGACGGTGAGACCGGCGGCCTCTTGAATGCGTTGCATGGATTCTCGGAATGGGCCTTGGATAGCGGCTTTGATCATACGTTTCTGAAGTTCGTAGGAGAAGGATCGCGCCGGCAACTGCATGGCTTCATCGAGAGGATGGATGCTTTCAGCGCCGTCACGGCAATAAGCGGTGCGGTCGATGTCGATGGGGCCGAAGATGGTCTTCAGTGTGCGGCGCTGGAGACGGCGATGTGAAAACAGAGCGGTAGCGGACGGCGTGGTCACCACCAGGGCCGGACCTACATCGCCGGTGCCCCGCTGCTGGACGTGAGACTGGAGAAGGATGCGGTGGAGTTGACGTCCGCGGAGTTCCTGCTGGAGTTCGATCTGGTGCAACGGGAGTTGCAAGGTGGCCGGGGCGGATAGCCATGCTTCCAATGAGGAGAACGCTTGTAAGGCGGCGCTGCAGGCGGTGGGGACCGGCAGGGCAAGCGGGCTAGCCAGGGAGTGAGCGGCAATGGCGGGTGTCGGAGAGAGTGGAGTGGTAGTCGTCATTTATCCTACGGTATTATATACCGTAGGATTATGTCATGAAAACTACCTCGAACAAAAAACTCGCTAACCTGATCCGCTCCGACGCCCAACGTTTCGCCGCACTGAAACACGAACTCGCCGGGTTGGACTATTTCTGCAAAGGAACGCTACTGAAGCGAATGATGAAGTGCGGCCAAAAGGGGTGCTCCTGCCAGAGCGACCCCGCCAAACGCCATGGACCCTACTTCGAATGCACCTTCAAGCTGGACAACAAGACGGTCAACGTGCGGCTCCCCGCCCAGGCCGCACCTTTGTACCGAAACGCCATCCATCAATACCATAAGTTGAGGAAACTCCTCGATCGCTTGGAACGGCATTCTCGCTCAGCCTTGGCTCACCTCGCCGAACTCCAGTCGGCCAACCGCAACTGAACCAAAACCGGCGATATGATCATATCCCGGCCTTTCGCTTCACCTGGAAAGGTCAACCAAGTGCCTATGACGCTGATTCAATGCGACTTCTCCGTCGTCGCAAAGTAGGCACACCCAATTTGTTTCCATGTCAGACTGGCCCCAAGACGCAACTCGAATCCGCCATATCCTGAGCCTGTCAGGTGGTAAGGACAGTGCTGCACTCGCAGTCCATATGCGCGATCGCGTGCCGTCGATGGAGTACATCTTCCACGACACCGGCAAGGAATTGCCCGACACGTACGCGTATTTGGAGCAGCTCGAAGGCTACCTCGGCAGGAAAATCACCCGCACAACATTCGGTACGACGTTCGATAGCATCCTCCGTATGAAGGGTGGAATGCTGCCTTCGAATCACCGACGCTGGTGCACCGAACTGATGAAGCTCAAGCCGTTCGAGAACTATATCGGCGATGACTTCGTGATCAATTACGTGGGCATTCGTTCCGATGAGGATCGCATCGGCTACATAAGCCACAAGCCGAACATCCGCGCTGTGTTCCCGTTTCGCGAAGATGGCATCGACTATAACGGCGTGCAGCGCATTCTGGAGGACTCCGGTCTTGGCATGCCACCCTATACGGAATGGGGCCGAACACGGAGTGGCTGCTTCTTTTGCTTCTATCAGCAGAAGATCGAGTGGGTTCGGCTCAGGCAAAGGTACCCGGAATACTACGAGCAGGCGAAAGCCTACGAGAAGCCCAATCCCGTCAATGGCAACGTCTTCTATTGGAACGACGATGAGTCGCTGGAGGAGTTGGAGCGCCCGGAGCGGATAGCTCAGATCGAAGAGAACTGGGCCAAGACCCAAGCCCGCATGGCGAAGCGCCAGAAGAATCGCACGTTGGCCGAGACGATTGGCGGGCTCGAAGTGTTGCCTCAAAACCAGCAAGGGTGCCTCCTCTGTCACAGGTGAATAAGACCATATGCCAATTCGGACGCCCGGGGAGAAATGGATTCGGTTGCTGCGGGCGTATTGCCCGGTGGCCGACAACGAGGCCATGCAGGCCGAGCAGGTTGACAAGCTGGCGGCAAGCCTTGGAATTCCTAAGATCTCCTTCGATCATCCCGCCCGCAGGCTGCTGCTGGACTGTTTTCCCAACGACGCAAGCTTCCGCAATGTGGTCTTAACTGGCACGGCGGGTGACGGCAAAACCTCCTTGTGCTTCGAACTGGTGGCAGCTCTTACGGGGCAGGGTCCGAAGGCCAACAACGGCATTGAGAAAATAGAAGTCGATAGCGCCTCCGGCACTCGGACCCTTACGCTCATCTACGACGTCACAGGATGGCGAAAGCGCTTGGACGGGTATCTCAGCGGAGATAATGTCGCCTTGTTGGAGCGCATGGCGACATCTGCCTTCGGAGATGGGAGCGACTTTTTTGTCCTGGCCGTGAACGACGGCCAGATGCACGAGCTCTTCCGATCTCTGCCCGTAGATGCCCCGGAAATAGTCAGACGGCTGGAGCGAAGTCTCATCGACTTGCATGCACGCAATGAAAGCGACTGCGGAGAGCGGCTTCGACTCATCAATCTCAGCAGGATCCCGAGCGAACTCATCATGCGGCTTTGCCTGGCCGCTGTTCTGGATCGCAATGAGTGGGCGTGCCTCAATACCGAGCAGGACAACCCTCTCTTCTCCCCTTTATCCTCCCTGGCGCGCAACTTTAAGGCGCTCAGCACAGCCGACGTTCGTGAGAGGCTTTGTGTGCTGGCTCGCATCGCTGACGCGAGCGGGCATCACCTGCCCATACGCGGCGTGCTGTGCCTTCTTTCTAATGCGCTCTTGGGACACCCGGATGCGCGTGATCGCGTCATGAGGCCGGGATCTGAGGCCGATACACTCCTGAGAGCCGGCACAGCACATCGCGCGGCACTGCACCGGACCTTGTTCGGCGAAAATCTGACGGCCACAAACCGCCGCAAGCGAGAAGTCTACCGTTTCCTGTCCATGCTTCACATTGGGGAAGAGACCACCAATGATCTCGACGAGCTGTTCATATTCGGCTCAAGGGACCAAGAACTTGGCGTATCTTACCGGGAGTTAATAGCAGTCGATCCGTTCCTACAACGGAATCCGGACTTTGATGGTCTAGTCACGCGCTACATCCGCGGAGACATGAGCGATGACGACGAAACCCGATACTTTCTAGCCGAACTGGCAAGCGAGCGGCGGAGGGTATTCGTCCAGGCGTCATCCCAGCAATTTAGAGCCTACTCGCTGTGGAAGACTTCCGTCTTCCATCACGCACGCGAGTTTCTCGATGACATTGTCATTCCGATTCAATCCGGGAAGTCCCCATCCCGTTCGCATCTGAGAAAGATGGCCTCCGGCCTCAACCGCATCTGGACCGGAATGTTGCTCGCGGATCAAGCAAATGAGATTTACCTGACGACAGGGCTCGATCTGACAACGTCGCCAGTAAGCGACATCTACCTCACCCAGGTTGAGCTGGATTCAGAGCCGCCTGGCCTTGAAATCGCGGGCAAAGAAGGAAGCAGCGTCCCGGTGGCGGTGTTGCACGCTAACGGGCGGGACTTCCGTTTCGATCTGACGCTACCGCGCTTTGAGTTTCTATGCCGCGTCGCCGATGGCGCTATGCCGTCAAGTTTTTCTCGAGAGTCATGCACGGATTTCATGTCTCTTAAACAGCGCTGTCTTCGCGATCTCCATCTGCGCGCCAACTCTCGATCGCTTCACTTGATTGATGTACTGGGTAACGGGACAATCCAACGGCTTCCCATACACTTGGTCGAACAATGATCACTCCTGACAACACCGAGCCCTACTACGGCTCGAAAGATCGGAACGAGGCGTGGATCGCCGAAGCCATCTGGGGCCACCGGCTGGAGCGGCAGCCGTTCTCTGCACTGCTGCTCGAGTTTCTGGGGATGGCCGAAGGCATGTATCGACAGGGAAAGCTGCTGGAAGCCACTAGTCCTGCGAATAATCCGGAGTATGTCGCTAGCCGCTGCCTTCAACTCCGAAACCTGCTTTTTAACAATCCGAGGATGGAAGAAATTCTTCGCAATGCCCAGGGGAGTGATGAGGACGGCTGGTCAAAGTGGCTCGATGTGATGAAGCAGACCGCTTCGCTCGGGGAGCGACTGGGCTCTGATTTCTCGTATTTGCGTTCGCGCTTCGACACGTTCGCGGAGCTTGTGAGTGTTGTCAGATTGCTGCGCCGCATCACCGTGGACCCCGGCAGCGAGCGCGGCTGGACCACGCAGTTTCTGTACCCGATCGGCCCGGCGGCACTATACGAAGCCATTCTCGAAAAAGGAGATGGGTTCGAGCGGACGCGGCGCGTGTTCACCCGCACTGGCGAGATCGCCTATCTCATGTTGAGCCGGGCGTCCGAGCCGGTACGCGCTAAAATCCGAACTCGGCTCACGCCCTCATTCGATCCTGCCACATCGCGCAATCGGCTAGTGATGCGGCTAATCTCGTCTCCTGATCCCGACCGCGGCGAAATGAAGGGGGGAACCTACCTTCCGTACAGGTCCCACCCGGCGTTCGACCGAATGGCTGAGGATGTGGCGGCAATCCTGAGTCTCAACCTCCCCGACCAGGACGCCTTCCAATATCTTCAACCGTTGTTGGGGCTCCATCTTTATCTTTACGGTATCGAGACCGCTTTCGCGTGGCTTGGCAATCAGGGGCTGCCGCCCATCGTTTGCGAAATCCTTGCGCCGCGAAGTGACCTAGTTCGCAAGGCGGCGGTTGCCTCATATCTACACAATGACGGCATCGGTGAACTCGCGGTACGGAAGTTCATCGACGCGACCGTTCTTTCGGACGAGGGGCTCGGGAAGATACTGAACAACGACGCGCTCGATGACGTAGCTAAGACGGAGTATCTCTGGGAGCATCTAGTCAGGACTGTTTCCCTGAAGAAGAAGCCCGATACCACCGATCCGCGTAAGATGATCGAGCAGTTCTATGCATTTGCCAGGAAGTTGTATCGAAACGGAACGGCCGACGGACTGACCAGCCTTGCCACCGGCTGCGGCCTTGTTTCAAAACGCGGCACGAACCGTTACCGCTACGCTCCTACGGATGATCTGCTTCGGGCGTTGGTGCTCGCGAATGTCACTTCGCCGGTCGAGGAAAGTGCTTATCTGCGTCATCTTCACCGCCGCTATCGTATTAGCATCGGCCCAGCCGAGGCCAAGAACGACGTCTTAAGCTACCAGTTTGATGAAACCGACTTCAAGAAGAACAGGGACCGGTTTGGCCAGCATCTCGTCGGAATGGGTCTGGCACAGCGCAAGAGCGATGCCTGTACCTATGTAATCAATCCGATGGAGGCGCTGGCATGAATATAAGTCCCCAAGACGCGCTTGTGGGGGCCGTTGCGCTTGAGTTTGTTCTACTCAAGCTTAAGCCGCAATTAGACGAAGATCCGGACTTCCGCGGTGCCTTCCACGTGCTTTCCGGCTTCTCTGCCGAGCAACTGGCAGGGTTCGTTGAGGCGAGTATCGCCGCCGGCGCGCGTGCGGGACGGCTTGCCATTCAGTTCCCAGAATTCGAACTTCGCCCATTCGGCGTGGATGCAAAGTACACGACAACAGATTCGTCGGTCAACGTACGCAACCGCGAGCGAGACGGCTTTGTGACCTTGACTGCGGAGGTGGAAGCGGACGCGGAGGCGTCTCTTGCCGACAGCGACCGCACTGATGCCTCAGATCTGAAGGACAAGAATATCGCCCATGTCTGGGTGGATTTCGTCGCTAACCGGGTAGGAATCAGTCTCCTGCCAGAAGACCGCAGAAAAGTTGAAGCCATGATCAAGGGCCTGTTCGAGACGGGGCGCTGCCCGACATCGAAGGCCGGAGAATTCCTCACGACTGTGCTGCAAAATTTCCGCAGTGAGCCGCTCAACCGCGCTGCGGGAAAGGCATTGCCAATCATCGGCCTGCCTCTTTTCGAAGACTGCTTTAGTTCTCTCAATGAATCCAAGATGGTCCAGGCATCTCAGTGGGCTGCCAAATTCCGCTCGCATTATGCTCTAGAATGCTACCTCGATAAGCGGGGCCCATCGCAGGAGCTGCTTGACCCCGAAGGTCTGCGCAAGCGCCTCCCGCTACTTCGCTCCGAGGAGCAGCAACCGCCGCTCACCGACGAGCTACTAGATGCGTTTCAGGACTACATCGAGTCCACTGGGGCACGAAACTCCGCGACGGAGCGGCTGCTTTTCGAGTTTGACTGGAAGGACGTCACACACTGCTTTGAGAAGGCAAAGAAAAGCACTTCCAAGGACTTTGCGGAGCGCACGCGGAGCGCTCTTGAGAACGAAGGCGTCGTGCCTTCGGACGATGATCTTCTGGTTATTCAGGCCCTCTCCAAGGTGGCGCGCAAGCCAGGTTCCGCTGCCGATGAGTTCCGCGAATTTTTCGAGCGCCGCTCCGATCAACTGGAAACCGATGTCAGCCTGTTCTTGGAATGGGAGGAATTCGTCCTCGGACGTAGAGTCGAATGCACCGACCTTTTTCAGGGCATTTTTGAGTGCCTTCACCGCTCTATCCGGGGTCTCGCCCCCCATGAATCGGCCTACATCGTGCTGGAGGGCAAGCAGCAGTCAAAACCGAACAGCTTTATCGAGATGAGCCAAAAGGCGTGTGAGTATTTTGAGCGCGCTTACGGTTCGCTGGAAGCCCGCACCAAGAAGAAGATCCAATTCAGGCAAACGCTAGTCTGCAACTATTCGCAGTCGGTGCTGCCCAAGATCAAGGACAAGCCGAAATTCAAGGGTTCGAGCAAGACCGGCCGCGCTACCGCTCTTAGCTTCTTGGTATCTGTCTTCCAGAAGCAGCGTGGCGGCAGCGAGCGTAAGGTGGCCACGCTCTCGCTCACCTGGCGATTTCCCGTTTCGTCGGTTTTAGCGCAGGAAACGGGCGACTTCGACGCAATCACCCGCTATCTGAACCATCGGAGTACCGCGTTGGTAAGCTGCGTGGCCGAATACGAGGTCGTGGGACGCAAGGGCACCCCGGTATCGCTTTCGCTGCAAAACGTTGAAGGCTTCGCTGATTCCGCTCGCGGGGGCGGCCGGGGAGCTTTCGTACCTGCGCAGGACCGTATCGAGTCTCTGACCGCCCTATGGCGGCAGGTAATCACGGATGCCGAGTGCCAGCAATGGCTCCCACCTGACGAACTCTCCGAGCTTTCTCAGCTATTCACAGCCTTCGAGTCCGCCTACAATGGCGCGATCTCGATACTTCGCAAGTCGGCATTTGCCCCGGACAATGCTACCGATGTAGCCACCGCGTACCGATCCCTTCTTCTGCGCATCAATTCCATCCGGCATCAGGATGCACGCAGACAGTTCCTTCGCCTCATCATGCGCGTGGGACTCGCACAGATCGCCCGTTCAGGAAGACGACCTTCGATGGCGGTGATATGTCCGTGGCACCCGTTACGCATGGAGGCGATTGCGGCCCGACAGCAGCAAGTTCTCGGGCTGGTGGAACGATTGCTGGGTAAAGATCGGCCGCCTTTCTCTGACGGCACGAGCGGTGCGCTTTTCTTCCGGGAAGTGGAGCAGTTGCTCAGCCATCCGCTCTATCCAGAAATGGCCGTGGTTTGGGAAGGGACCCAGGCCATGCCCCGCATCGTCACACAGGCTTTCGCCGGATACACACTCCATCAGCCGCCAGAACCAAGCGGCGACGCGGCGATGCTTTCCCTCGACGACCAATCCAGGCCCGCAGCGGCAACAATTGAGCATGAGATGGTGGAATACCTCAGGCTTCAGCCGCATGAGCGCGACAACTTTTCGATCCTCCTGTACAACTGCGACTCGCCGGAACTACCCACGGCAGTGGTGGAAAGCATCAATCGGATCAATTCCAAGCGGGAGGACAATCGCATCACCTGCCAGGTGCTGCTGATGCATCGGGACGAAGTACACCTTCGCCAGATTTACCGTGATCTCGTGGCACGAGGCATCGATGCCGAGGCTGACCCGACTGAGGGATCGGGCGACTTCCTCGCCAAAGTCCGTGTGAACATCACCGCAGCGAACCGCCTGCGGCGCGAGGGACGCTCGCAGCCGGTAGACATTGCCTACTGCAGGGATCTGATTTCGCGGGAGTCTAAACCGGCGTGGGAATGGCTGCTCCGCGAAACGGAGGAGCCTTTCAGATTGCAGCCGCACCAGTGGAGCCGGCGGTTGCCGGTCAGCGAGGGTGATCGCAAGGTCCGTCTCCAGCTGACATGCCCGGCTCAAAGCGAGACAGGCTGGGCCTACCTGTACTCAGTGGCCGCCCTGTGCGCGCACGGTGCCGATGATGCCTGGAATATCGGCAAATGCCCGGTGCTGATGCGAACGCTGGACTTCGATGATCAGAGCGTCGATCGGATTTTCCGCGAGACGCACGAACTGGCGACGTGGGTGGTCAATCAGGACGAGTTGCTTGATCGCAAGCTCCTGGAGGCGCGACAGGTGAAGGTAATCCGCTACGTGCAGTCCGCAACGCACGGCCGGAACTTGATTATCTCTTCGTCGGCACGTGAGACGCTACTGGTCAATACACTCAAAGAGAAGCTGCGGGCGTTGCTCGCGTCTGATACGCCGGACCATGTTATAGAGACGCTGTGGCAGCGTTTCATTCAAGACGCTAACAAGATATCTGGCGGCCTGGTTCTCAGGGCGGCCCGTCGTGCAAACAACACGAACGAGCTGCTCGGCATGGTGCTCTCCCGCTATCTAGTCCAGTCGGAGCTCGGCCTGGATCGTCCGATCGCTTGGTGTTTTCTGGACGATTACAGCGAATGGCTCGGGAAGAAGGAGGGCGCCAACATCGCCGACCTGCTTGTTCTTGCGCCTACGGTGCGTGATGGGAAGATGCATCTGGACATCATCGTCACAGAAGCGAAATTCGTCACCCACGACGCAATGGGCGGCGCGGCGAGCGCATCGGCCAAGCAGCTGATCGACACGCTTTCCCAGATGACCGAGGCGATGGACGGGGAGACCATGACCATCGATCAGGACATTTGGCTCGCCCGGCTCTCGGACCTGGTTGCATCTCAGACGATGGTCGCGCCGGGGCGGCCGCAGTTGGATACGGCGGCTTGGCGGCGCGCTATCCGTCAACGCCAATGCTCCGTCAGCATATGGGGATACTCACACATCTTCGTGCACGAGCCGCAAGACCTCTCGGCCCAGGTATCAACCGTAAAGGGAGTTATCAACAACAAGAGCACCGCGAGCCTCGACGCCCTGCAGGAGGCTTTCGGCCCCGGACACGTTCGGGAACTCATCAATCAGTATCTCGACATGGCGTTTTCCTCTACGGCGGACCTGCGGCTGCGTAACGGCCACCCTCCGTTCGGGAAATCGAAGCTCTATAGCCTGACGGGTAAGTCGGCAGCGAAAGTTGTTGCGTCCGCTGTCGAGCCCAAACCTTCAACAGGCGCCGCCTCTTCGGATGCTGCCAAGCCGGAAAGGCAGGACAGTTCGCCTGTCGAGGCGCCCGAATCGCTCGAAGAGGGTGCCGCTGCCCGGGCTTTACCTGCAGACGAGAGAGCAGACATCACTCCCGTCGAGGCATATCTTGAACAACAATCGGCGCTGTACCACAGCTCGCAAGAAGCTGGGCAGGAGTGGCTAGCGGCGATCACTACGCAGTTGCGGCAGGCTCTAATTAGCCGGGGCTTGCCGGCTCGGCTCGTGGATGGAATGCCGCCTGCCCTCACACCGAATTCCGGAATCATCAAGCTTCAGGGCTCGAAAGACCTGACCGTCCAGGCGGTGGAGTCTCGTGCGAATGAGATCTATACGTCTGAGGGAATCAAGATCATTCACGCCACACCTGAATCGGGGAGAGTGTCGATCGCGGTGGAACGACCGAACCGACAGGTGTTGCATACCGAACCGGTCCTGCTTTCGTACATCCGCGACTTCCGCCAGACGCCGATGGGCGAGAAGCTCTGCGTAGGCATCCAGGAAGAGAACGGCAAGCCCCTTCTGCTTGACCCGCTCAATCAGCCCCATACGCTAATAGCAGGAATCACAGGCAGTGGGAAATCGGTGCTGATGCAGAACTTGATTCTTAGCATCGCCGCCACCCGCAGTCCCGCCGAAGCCCACCTATACCTTATCGATCCAAAGTTCGGAGTAGACTATCGCCCCCTGGACGAACTCCCCCACGTGGAAGTGGGCTCTGGCGGCATCATCGACGACCCGCACGCGGCGGTTCACATTCTCGAGGGGTTGGTGGACGAGATGAACCGGCGGTATGAGCTGTTCAAGGCCGCGAAAGTCCCCAACGTTCACGCTTATCGGCGCAGCACAGGTAGTCAGTTGCCGATTCTCTGGGTCGTCCATGACGAGTTTGCGGACTGGATGCAGACCGATGACTATCGTGACGCTGTTCCCGATATAGTAGGACGTCTGAGCGTAAAGGCGCGTGCTGCCGGCATCTTCCTGCTATTTGCGGCGCAACGCCCGGACAAAGACGTCATGCCGATGCAATTACGTTCGCAGCTCGGCAACAGGCTGATCCTCAAAGTTGATAATGCGGCGACGGCCGAGATCGCCATGGGCACCAAGAATTCCGGGGCCGAAAGGCTGCTCGGGCGGGGCCACATGCTCGCAAAGACGGGCGACACGCCGGAAGCCGTTTTCGCACAAGTTCCCTATATTGACATCGAGCGCGTAGTGCCGCAGCTCGTTCGGCTGATACGTGCGGAACACGGGTGCCCTTCAGAGACACCCAAATGATTTACTTCGACAACAACTCGACGACGAGGGTCTTCGAGAGCACCGTCGAGGCGATGCTTCCCTATCTCACTCAGCAGTTTGCGAATCCTGCGTCGGCGATGGCCCATATGAACGGGATTACCCGCACTCTCCAGCGGGAAAAGAACCGTTTCGCCAAGGCACTTGGTGCCGATAGCGGCGCCCAGCTCATAGTCACTTCGGGCGCTACAGAGAGCAACAATCTCGCCATTGCAGGGGCCGCGCGCGCTAACCCGTCGCGCCGGCATATAGTCGTTTCCACGGTGGAGCATCCGTCTGTTTTGGAACCCTGCGAGCGATTGCGGAACGACGGGTTCAGCGTCACCCACGTGCCGGTAGATCAACAAGGCATTGTTGACGCCGAAGCACTAATTAGCGCACTCTCTCCGAAGACGTTGCTGGTCTCCGTGATGCTGGCGAATAACGAGACAGGTGTGATCCAGCCAGTCAGCGGGCTCGCCGCCGCTGTTAAGAAACACGATCCGCTAGTCCTGTTCCACACCGATGCTACACAGGCAGTGGGCAAAATTGGGGTAGACCTATCGGGCCCGCTCGGCGAAGTCGATCTCTTGTCGCTATCGGCTCACAAATTTCACGGCCCAAAAGGGATCGGCGCGCTGTTCGTCCGTGACGCTGACGTTTTAGCGCCCTTACTGCATGGGGGAGGCCAACAGCACGGTCTGCGTGCAGGAACCGAGAATCCAGCCGCTATCGTGGGAATGGTTACTGCTTTCACCGATCTGCTTGCCAAATCAAGATGCTTCGTGGAGGTGGGACGGTTGCGCTCGGAGCTGGAGACGCGAATCAAAGCCCTGCACCCCAGTGCTTTTGTCCTCGGCGCGGCGGCGGAACGCCTTCCTAATACGGCCAATATCTGCCTTCCTGGCATTGACGCTGAAGATATGGTTGATCGGATGGCGGCTGCAGACATTGCCATTTCGGCGGGTTCAGCCTGCTCATACGGTGCACGGAAGCCGTCCTATGTCGTGCTCGCCCAGGGTTTGTCCTACGAGCAGGCTAAGAGTTGTGTGCGGGTGAGCCTTTCGGTCGAATCAACCGAGCAGGAAATCGACCGCTTCGTTCAGGTCGTAGCCACACTACTACCCACGTCGACTAGCAGCTCGGCTGCAAAACTGGAGATCGACTAGACATGGTTCGCTACGGGGAGGCCAAGGTTGAGAACCGTGTTTTAGCTGACTTTGTGGCTAAAAAGGCCGGGATATTTGATTTCAAGCTGTATCCGCAATTGTGGAGCTCCAAAGAACTAGGAGCTTACTACAAGGGACGCAAATGGGAAGTGGTCGAGTTTACGGACCCGCCGCCAGCGCTTCCCGACGTACCGGGCATCTATATGTTTGTGGCGGGTCCTTATTGCGGGGGACTGGCTGATCATTCCTACATCTTTTACGTCGGCAAGGCGACAAGTCTCAAAAAGCGCTACCCGAAGTACCTGACCGAGAAGGCCGGCGGCGGCACCAATCCCAGGGAACGTGTCGTGCTATTCCTCAATCATTTTGATGGATACCTGAACTTTCATTACACTTTGGTTCCTAAGGAAGAGCTGACGATGGCGGAGGCGCTGCTGAAGGACAATTTGACCCCATACGGCAACTCGCAACTCGAACTCAAAGGGAGACTCGCTGGATGAAGACCACTTATTTTCCGTGCGTTCGCGGAACTATGGGCGATTGGACATACTACGCGACGGTCATTGCGGCGAGAGATTTGGTCCAGTACGTAAAGTTCGCCGAAGAACTATCGCCAAATAAGGATCTGGATAGTATGCTCCAGCGGGAGCTTACTACTCGCGCAAAGAACATTGCTCAGTACCTGGGCTCGAACGATCAACGGTTTTTTGGCTCGCTAATTATCGCCGCTCTGGACGGTAAACCTCGGTTTAGGCCCATTACTCTCGGGGAATCAATTCTGGAAGATGATGGGCGCGTGGGTATTCTTCAGTTCGACGGCACTGAACAGTATTACGCGATCGACGGCCAGCATAGGCTGGCGGCTTACCAGATCGAACTGGACCGCGATCCAGAACGCTACGAGGAAGATCAGGTCTCCGCCATCGTTATTTGCCACAACAGTGACCAGGAAGGGCTCACTAGGGCGCGAAGACTTTTTACAACCGTTAACCGCTACGCAAAGAAGACATCGCCAGCTACGCATACTGCGATGAGTGAAGACGACGGCGTAGCACTCGTGACTCGTCGTCTGATTCGAGAGCATCCTCTTTTTAGCAGGCGGATCAAGGTCATGGTCGTGAAGAAAGGTAAGCAGACGATCGCGAGTGGCAACGCTATGTCACCGGCGGACAAGCCCTACTTGATGGCGATCGAGAGCTTTCGCAAATGCAATAGTGACTTGTTGCCAGAGCATCTGGCCGCTGAATTCCGTAAGGAACAGCAGATCCCGAGCTTTGACAGTCTTGAGGAGGCCTACAACACCATGTCGGCCTCCTGGAACAAGATGATTGAGGCCGTAGAACCCTGGAAGGAATTGCTGAAGCGTGAATCGACCGTAGAGAAGTACCGCATTACCTCGGGCGGCCACATTCTCGTGAGGCCAATCGGAATTACAGCCTTCGTGGGTGCTATGGCAGGAGCGCCATCTTCCATGACGGTAAAGCATATCAAGGCGGTCGTTGACACATTTTCGGAAGTCAGCGCGTCCCCTTGGAGCGGCGTCCTCTGGAATTCCACTACCAAGAAGATGAACGTTACGCGGCCCGCCGAGAAGCTGGCCCGGCGGCTTTGGCGATATTTGCTGGGCCTTGACGAAGACAAGGCGAAGTTAACGCACGACTGGCGCGCAATGGTCGAACCCGGAAACGATGCCACAACAATCAAGCTCCCTTTACCGCCGAAGGTGAAGTAGGTTCGATTATTTTGTCTGTTTCGAATAATTCGTTTATGGTAGGATTGGACGAGGACAGTATGGCTTCGACTCTTTCCGACCCGATCTCGATTCCCGAAGCCCAGGGAGCCCAGATCCGCGATCTCCGTCGGCTGGTCCAGCGGGGGAACGCGAAACTCGTGGGGCCAGACGGGAATCAAATCGCGATTCCGGAACCAGTTCACGATCTTCTGTTGATGATTTTGAAGAACTTGCAGGCCGGAAAGGCGGTCTCGATTGTTCCGGAGCATCAACAGCTCACGACGCAGCGGGCCGCAGACATCCTCGGCGTGTCCCGGCCATTTTTGGTCCGGCTGCTGGAAAACGGCGATATGCCATTCCACATGGTCGGTTCCCATCGCAGGATCTACCTCCGCGATCTGCTCGACTATAAGCGGCGACGCGATACCGCTCGCCACGACGCGATCAACAACATGGCCCGTTCGGAGATGGAGGCCGGCACATACGACAAGGTCATCCTTCCCGAGGGGGCCGAAGACGAGTGACCGCCGACTTTCCTGCGGTTCTGGACGCGTGCGTCCTGGTGCAGGCACCGCTTCGTGACACGCTGCTCAGACTCGCTGAGCCCCCGCGGCTGTATATTCCGCAATGGTCGGACGAAATCATCGCGGAAACGGTTCGGACGCTCGAAAACCGGATTGGCCTGTCCGCGCGGAAGACGGCATACCTCGTTGGCCAACTTCGCGAACATTTCGGAGATGCCTGGGTACCCGGCTACGAACCACTGGTTGAGCAGATGACCAACGATCCCAAGGATCGTCATGTGCTGGCCGCCGCAGTTGAAGTCCGGCGCGACGGTGATCGTCACCTACAACAAGCGGCACTTCCCACCCGGCGCGACAGTGCCGTGGGGAATCGAGATCCAGGGGCCAAGCACTTTCCTCAAGTATCAGTACGACCTCAATCCGTCGGTCGTCGTAGACAAGCTTCATGCCCAGGCACACAACCTTGGTCGCACCTTGGCTGAGCAGCTTGCCGTGTTGCGGCCCGCCGCACCAATGTTCGTTGATGCAATCTGCATCGACTTGGGCGTCAACATTACAACGTGATTCGGCCCGCATCAATGGCGCTGCCTGCCGCCCACAGCGCGTCTTCAAGCAGTGCGACGACGCCATCCGACATCGGCCTGAAGCTCGGCCAACCGATCGAGCACTCGGGCTGCGACGGTCTCGACCAACTCGGCCCTCCACGTGACTGCGTTATCTTGGGCGGCCTTCATCCCTACGTCCTCTCTCAAGGCTGCGGTGAGCACTTCGATCAGTGCATCGACTGATTCATCCTCACAACGGAGTCGTTGGACCTTTTGGATCGCATGCAAAACGGTAGTGTGATGGCGGCCGTTATAAAATCTGCCGATCTTGATTAGACTCCAGCCGCCCACATGCTTGGCTAAGTACATCGAAATCTGGCGACTGAAGCAGGGACCCTGCTCATTTCCGGTGACTCGACCGGGCCCGAGTTGACTGGAGACGGTCGCATCGATCTGTTCCAGCGACGGCCGCCAAATTCCTGCGATTCCACTAGCTCCGCGCATCCGACACCTCCTGCGGCAATACGGCGTGAGCCCGATCAATCAACAGGCCGGTGCCGTTAGCATCAATGGAAGCCGGGCATTCCGGCCACATTGTTCGCACCAGGTCCAACCAGCCGTCCAATTTCTCCCGGAACTTTCGCGGGCGGGCATAGTCGGTGCTGCCGAGTTGGCTCACGAGTCCGAAGTCACCGAAAAGCGGAACTCGCTCCTTTCCACGTGCGGTGAAGCAGCGATACGACAGCCACATGAACAGATCCAGAGCCGCGGGGCTCGATGACAGGGCCTTCGCTGCTTCCAAATCGGTGGGAATCGGATGGCTGAGGATTTCGCGGTAGAACTCGTCGCTGAGAACGATCATGTTCTGGCAGTCGCCCGGAAGGAGCCTCTGGTCGGGATCTCTCGAATACCAGATTCTCGCTTCGCTCATGAAGTTGAATCTGGCGCGATGAACAACGGCGGCACGCTCTCGCTGGGTGTCAGTGCCGAAGAAAATGGTGGCGCCGAAGATCCGTTGGAAAGCGGCGATCAGACGGCGGTACTGCGAACCGCCCTGCTGCATGCCAAAGGTGTCCAGCATCTCGGCCGCGCTGTCGAACGTGATCCGAGGAGTCTGCTGCCGAATGGCGAGTGTCGCGAGGAAAATGGGGACGAGCCGGTCCTGCCCCCAAGGCAGGCCATAGCTCGGGTGGCCGGTCACTTGCAGTACGAATTGCCCGTTCCTGCGCTCGTGGAGCAAACAGCCGGGAGCCGGCATCCTGACCGGCAAACCGCAGAGGACGAACGGCCGGGAGGAGAACCCGAGGTTCTGCCGGGCGACGTCCCGCTTCAGGCGGACGCACTCGATCGATTCAACTTTGCGCATCCGGCGCTTTGAGATGATCAGGTCGGGATGGGCGTCGGCCAGGAACGAGCCGAGCTTTTCGAGACCTCCGGCGGGACGATGGTCGTGCTTGTTGACCGAGTTTGGACGTGACATGGATTGCCTCCAGCGCTGCGCGAAACAGCGCGATTGGGCGATCCAGGGAAGGGTTCAGGATGGACTTTGGAGGAGCCAAGAACGCAGGCCTGGAGTTTTACTCCATTTACTCCGTTCGAAGGCTTTTTTAAGAAATGCTCGATTTCTGGGCGATTTGCCGTGGTCAGAGTGCATCGCCATGGCCGCCTTTGATTTTTACTTTCAATTTCGGCTGAGATTCCCAAGCTGGACGTCGCGGGTTCGAGTCCCGTCTCCCGCTCCATAAAATCAACAATTTGCAAACCCCGCCAAAAAGCATCAACCTCGATTAACCTCGTTGCGAAGCACTCCAATTAAATCGGCGCAAACCAAATCAGCGAGAAGTCTGCACTGCTGACTGTGTCAGGAGAGCCTGCGCCGGAGAGTTGGAAAGTGATGGGCTTCTACAGAGAATGCTTTGCGTGCCCGGCCGGTCGTATTTCGAACATCGGCAGTCGGTGCCGCTGCCGCGCCGGTAGGTTTCGCGAGAATGGTGACGCCGATTAAGGCGAATAGAGCAAGACCTAAGCTCGTTCGATCTTTCAATACTCCGACATTCATGTTCCCCACAAGGGCGCGTTCAATTTGCGAATCAGCCTTGGCGATTGCGCTTGTCGCAATTGGGGATCACTTCCCCGCCGACGCTCGTTCTTTGGCATGCGCCACCAGGGCCTCATACCGCGGATCGCCCTCCAACGCCTTTAACGCGGGATCGTTTTCCATCCCCGCCGGGAACCCGCGTTCCACGGCTTGCCGTAGATGCGAAAGCGCCGCGTCCCGTTTCCCCAGGGTCAGCTCGATCACACCCAGCCGGTAGGTGGATGCCTCGGTCTGTGGATGCTCGGGCCCCAGCACCCGCCGCCGTAACGCCACCACCTCTCGCTGCACCTTCTCCGCCTCGGCGGATCGGCCTTCCGCCACGAGAATTTTGGCCCGCGTGCCCATCGCCTCCAGCGTTTGCGGGTGCTCCGGACCCAACACCCGTACTTCCAGCTCGAAAGCCTCCCGCTGTTCCTTCTCCGCCTCGGCCGTACGGCCCTCGGCCAGGAGAATCTCGGCCAGGTTGTTCATCGACATAAGCCTCACCGGATGCTCCGGACCTAACACCTTGCGCTGGACCTCCAGGCATTCGCGCGTCAGCGTCTCCGCCTCCGCGTATCGGCGCTCGTCGTTCAGAATTTCGGCCAGGTTAACCATCGACGCCAGCGTGCTCGGATGATCCGGTCCACGGATCCGGCGCCGGCTTTCGAGCGCCTCGCGCTGAAGCGCCTCGGCGTCCGCCAGCCGGCCCTCAAAGTAGAGCATGTTCGCCAGATTGCTGGCCGCCACGGCCGTCAGTGGATCGTCCGGTCCCAACGCCCGCCGGCTCCTCTCGAGGCTCCCTTTGCAGGTTCTTCGCCTCGTCCGGCTGGCCCTTCTGGTACAGTGTCGCGGCCAGCGCATTCATGGTCTGCAACACAAACCGATCGTCGGCGCCCAGAACACGACGGCCTTTATCCAGAGCTTCCCGCAACAGCTTCTCCGCCTCGCCCAGGCGCCCTTGTGACTGCACCACCCAACCCAGCGCGTGCATCGATTCGAGCGTTTCGGCGGCCTGGGAGCCAAAAAACCTCCGCCGCAGCGAGACCGCCTGGGTCAGCAGAGCCTCGGCCGGCGGATAGAGTCCCAGGCTGCTGTAAACTTCTCCCATCACCTGCATCATCTGCGCCTGCAGTTCCGGATCCTTCGCCAGCCCGGAACCCACTTCCCTCGACGCCCGGTCCAGCACTTCCCGCGCCGTAATCGAATTTCCGCGCGCTGCGCCCGGATCCGACACCTTGAACATCTCCGTCATGAACCGCGTCACCCGGTCCGCTCGGTCGCGCTCCCGGGTGATCCGCCGCAACTGGAACGTCTGGAACACAGAGAAGGAAACAACCAGAATCGCAACGGCCGATGCCAACGCCACACCCACCCGGTGGCGGCGGACGTACTTCCGCACCCGGTAGGCGGTGCTCGCCGGCCGGGACAGCACCGGCTCGTGCCTCAGGTGCCGTCGAATGTCCGCCGTCATTTCCGATGGGGCCGAGTACCGGCGCGACCGGTCGAACTCGAGCGCCTTTAGAGCAATGGCGTCCAGATCGCCGCGCAACTCGCGCTTCAGGTCGGCGGGATCGGATCCGCGATTGCTCGCCGTCACGCCGGACTTCTCTTTCAGCCCGCTCACCTTCGTGCTCGGCCGCGCCACCTCCCCGTCCCGAAGCCGGCTCGCGATCTGGTCCAGCGGCACGGCTGTCAAATCCACCGGCAGCGCTCCCACCAGCAACTCGTAGAGCAGCACCCCCAGCGAGTATATGTCCGTGCGCGTGTCGACATCCCGGCCCGCCGAATCCGCCTGCTCCGGGCTCATGTACCCCGGCGTTCCCACCACTGCCCCTACCCGTGTGTGCAGCGCATTGGCCGTGAGCCCCTGCGCCGTGGCCTTGGCCACGCCGAAATCGATGATCCTCGGCTTCGGCTTGCCATCCACTTCCGTCACCAGAATGTTGGAAGGCTTGATGTCCCGGTGGATGATCGCTTTCTGGTGCGCGTACTGCACGCCGTCGCACACCTCGATAAACAGCTCCAGCCGCTGCCGCGTGGTCAGTTTGTGCCGGTCGCAATACTCGGTGATGGACTGGCCGCTCACGTACTCCATCACGAAGTACGGACGCCCCTGTTGCGTGGAGCCGCCGTCAAAGACCTTCGCGATTGCCGGATGGTCCATCAGCGCCAGCGCCTGCCGCTCGGACTCGAAACGCGCGACCACTTCCTGCGTGTCCATGCCGGCCTTGATCAGCTTCACCGCCACCCGCCGCCGCACCGGTTGTTTCTGCTCCGCCAGCCAGACCTCGCCCATGCCGCCCTGGCCGATCAGTTGAAGCAGGCTGTACGGGCCGAACACCCTGTCGCCGGTGACGGGCGCCGCTCCGGCCGCGGTGCCCAGCCCGATGGTTGACGGAATAGCTTTGTCGCCTGGCACCGAGCCGGAATCGAGCAGCGCTTCCGCCTCCCGCCGCAGGTCGTCATCGCCCTCGCATGCCGCCGAGAAAAAGGCCGAGCGCTCGCCCGCCGCCAGTTCGGCAGCCTTCCGGGCCAGTTCTTCGATCCTACGTTTGCGCAGGTCGCTCACGGCTTACCGTTCGCGCCCGGCGCCAAGATGAAAAGCGTCACAGGTCGCCCCCCGTTCTCTCGTCGTTATCTTGGCATCAACAATGTTGCCACAACCGGAAAAACCCCGCCGCACCATCGCCGGATTCGTCTCCCGGTTTACCCCGCGCGACTTTATTACCTCCCGCCCCCACTACCACTTCCCCGTTCGCTCACCCCCGATCTGCAGAAGATCGCAGTCGCATCACCGGCGTACGGCTATCGATGAATCACCGCCGAACTCCAGAACCGGGGCTTCGCCATCAACCACAGCGCGTGCTGAGGCGTTCGCGGAGCTAAACCGCAGCCTGGCTTGGTGCATCATTCCGATCGCGGCGTGCAGTGCGCATCCCAGGGCTATACGGAACTGCTGAAGCAGCACCAGGTCGACGTTGGCTCCCATACGACCTTTCGAAGACCCGCCTTTGAATCCAAAGCTGCCGGAGCGAAAACTAGGGACTTTCCATCTTGACGGACCCCACACGAGCGCGAATACGCAAACCAAATGAGCGAGAAGTCTGCACTGCTGACTTTGTCGGGAGAGCCTGCGCCGGAGAACTGGAAAGTGATAGGCTTCTACGAAGAATGCCTTGCGTGCCCTGGGACCCTGCGGCCGGTCGTATTTCGAACATACGGGCAGCGCGGGGCATCTGGCTGATCCTGTTCTTCTTTGCCTCGCCCAGCGGCTTGCTCGCTGGGGATCTCGACGCCCTCAAAGCGGATGCCGGGCAGTTCTTTCGTGACCGCGTCACACCCTTCGTCAAGACGTATTGCCTTCCATGCCATCAGAACGCGCGACCCACGCGGGCGGGCGTGAATTTCTCCCCCGCGCTCAAGGCTCCCGGCCATGCGGCATTCACCGAACAGTGGAAGAAAGCGGACGCCCGAGTGAAGGCGCATGATATGCCTCCCAAAGGCGCGCCCCAGCCGAGCGAGGCCGACCGCCGGATGTTCGCCGATTGGCTGCCCAAGCTCAAATACCTCAGCGACAAGGATCCGGGGACCTTTGTCATCCGGCGCCTCACCAAAACCGAGTACGCCAATACCCTCCGGGATCTCTGCGGCGTCGACCCTTCTGTCGCCGATCGGCTGCCGGACGAGGTCAGCGGACAGGGGTATCTCAATTCGCTCTCGCCGATTCAGCTCGAGCAGTATCTCGCCATCGCCGACAACGTGTTGCGCCAGATCGTCGCGCCCCCAGGAGGCCGGCGAACCGAGATCGAGAAACGGCTCTTCGGGCCGGCTGCGAAGCCTGCGGGCGATCCCCGGCGTGCCGCGCGCGAGGTCGCCCGGTCTTTGGCCCGGAAAGCTTACCGCCGGCCTCCATCGGACGCGGAAGTCGATGTCCTGGTGGCCGCGTTCGACCTCGGCATCCGGAACCGGTTGGCGTACCCCCAGGCGCTTCACCTGATGCTCAAGGCTGTCCTCGTTTCGCCCCAGTTCCTTTTCATCACGCCGGCGGCACGGGAAGGGGATCCGGGCGGCGGGATCGTGCCGCTCGACGACTACCAACTCGCCTCACGGCTGTCATATCTTCTCTGGGCCACGATGCCCGATGGAGAACTGATGGCGCTGGCCGACCGCGGAACGCTGCATGATCCCGCCGTTCTGAAGGCGCAGACAACCCGTTTGCTGGACGATCCTCGTTCCCGGGCTTTGTTCGACGGCTTTGGCGCCCAGTGGCTGAACGTCGGCGGCTTGAACCGTCAGGTCTTTGATCCGGCGCTGTTTCCGCAGATGACCCCCGCCCTGCGCCAGGCCATGTATGACGAGGTCCGGCTGTTCTTTCAGGACATCGTTCGCGGCAACGAAAAGGTCATTCGTTTTGTGGATAGCGATTACACCTACCTGAATGCCGCTCTGGCGCCGATTTATGGCCTTGAGAAAACCCCCGCCGGACCCGAGATGCGCAAGGTCCGGCTGAATGACGGCAATCGGGGCGGATTGCTGGGAATGCCAGGCATTCTCGCCGCCACCTCTTTCCCTACTCGCACCAGCCCGGTGAAGCGTGGCGTGTGGGTGTTGGAACAAGTGCTCGGTCAACACACGCCGGCCGCTCCACCGGATGTGCCCGCGCTCGACAAGCAGGACACCGCCGCGGTGGCCCATCTCACGGTCCGGCAGCGGACCGAACTCCACCGCACCAATCCTGTCTGCGCCAACTGTCATCAGATCCTCGACCCGATCGGGTTCGGTTTGGAGAGGTTCGATGCAATCGGGCGATGGCGTGACCGGGATACGAATGGTCAGCCCATCGATGCCACCGGTGAGCTTCCCGGCGGCCAACGCTTTTCCGGCCCGGCGGATCTGAAAAGGATCATCGCCGGACGAAGCGACGATGTGGCGCGGAATGTGATCGAGAGACTTCTGGCCTACGCGTTGGGGCGTAAGCTGGAAGGGTACGACGAAATCGTGGTGGATGATCTGATGCGTGAGGTCGCGGCCGATGGGTACCCCATGCGGGCGATCATCCAGGGGGTCGTCACCAGTTATCCGTTTACTCACCGGCGCATCGCAAGGCAGGAAATACAGCAGGAGGTTCCATGAAGAGAATGAATCGGCGGGCTTGTCTGAAGGGTTTGGGCGCTAGCCTCGCCCTGCCGCTGCTGGATTCCATGGGATGGGCCGGGACCTCCGCGAACAAACCCCCGGTGCGCCTGGGATTTATGTACATGCCGCACGGCGTGATCATGGATCAGTTCTGGCCGGGTAGCCCCGAGAGTTTTCTGTCATCGCCGCCGCCGGCCCTCGAATCCTTGCGCCCGGTGCTTCATCAGTGTGTCGTGATGAAGGGCATTTCCGGCGTCCCCATCGCGCCCTTCAATGGGGCGCCGCACGCACTCGAACTGTCTACCTGGCTTACTGCGGCCTTGCCGTCGCCCGAAAAGCGGAACGAGATTCATATTGCAATTTCCGCCGATCAGATTGCCGCCAACCACGTGGGCGCCTTCACAGCTCTGCCCTCGTTGGAACTGGCCACCATGCCGCAAACCTGGAAGGAAAACCAGGAGGGCTTGAACGAGGGGTACTACTCGCACTGCAGCTTCAGTTCTCCCACCCAGGCGGTCCCTGCCGAGGTCAATCCGCGCAATGTTCTCTCCCGCTTGTTTAATAAGCCGGAGCAGGGCAGCGGCACGCCGAGGTCATCGGTGCCGAATGCGCTCGACCGCAGCTTGTTGGATATTGTCTTGGGAGGGGCGCGGGACCTCCGGCGGACGTTGCCCGTTTCAGACCAGCGCAAGCTCGATGAATACCTCGATAGCGTGCGTTCGGTGGAGCGCCGTATCGCGGCCATCGAGGTTCGGCAGAGAGATGCTGCCCTCGAGAAGGCCGGGGTCCGCGCCGGCAAGAGTCACGCAGCCGATTCGCCGCCGATCGAAATCCGGATTCCGGAAGGTGACAAACGGAGCGAGTACATGCAGGTAATGTGCGACCTGAACATACTCGCGTTCCAGACCGACACCACTCGTGTCAGCACCTACATAGGATCAACGCCAAACGGGGCATCCTATCCGGAATTGGGTTTCAGCGACCAGCACCACTCCAACACCCATCACAACAACGATCCGGAGAAGGTTCGAAAGATCGCCCGAATCACCGAATTCAACATTGCACAGTTTGCCTACATGGTGAAGAAGATGGCGAATTTGCGGGAGGGAAACGGCTCGTTGCTTGACAACTGCATCATGATGTGGGGATCGGGGCTCGAGGATGGCAACAAGCACACTCGCGAAAACCTCCCCTTCGTGATTGCCGGGAAGGGAGGCGGTTCCATCAGAACGGGACGCTTCATCGCCGATGTTAAGGGTAACCAGGGTGATTTGTTGACGACTCTGCTCGCCTGCGCCGGTATTCCAATCGACCGTCCCGTCGGCATCGCGACTAAGCAAATCGAGGAACTCAAGGCGTAGGAGGCGCGTTAGCCCGCGGGACAGACGAACTTTTAAGGCTTGCCAATAGCGATCAGGAGTCCGAAGCTCATGCCGATTGATCGCTCATGCCCACGTCCAAAGCTGTATTCATAGCCCGGTTCGATGTACCAGCCGAATTTGTGCTTCCACCGCCTGGGCCAGAACATGAAGTCCAGGACCGCTTCTCCTGCGACTGAATTTGCTGTTGTGCCGGACTCGCTTGTGTGAATCCACGCCGGGCCGATCCCGGCCATAAACTCCACTGTGCGAGAAAGGGTCCACGGCTTCTTGAACAAAACATCGCTTGCCCATTCTGTTGTGTGCTGCCCGAAACTGGGCGTCACCCCCACCTCCAGTTCCAGCCAGTTCTCGATCGGCGAGACCTCAACGGCGACCGTGGGCCCAAAGCTCGAAGTGCGGTCTTTCAGATTTCGGCTCGGGGCTGCGCCGATCTCGAGAATAGCCACCTCCTTTGGATCTTTTTTCTCCTGGGCAGCTGCACACTCGACATAAAAAAGAACTGATAGTGCCCAGACACACCTTGTGGCGTTCATCGTCAGATTTCAATCTACGCTGCGGGGCCTTTCGCAACAACTAGGGCTTCGCGAAGAACGGCAGGCGGGGGGGCGATTGAGCAAACAACTGCCACCCGGCTGTAAGGTCCTCTATTGAACCTTCACCGGCACTGTCGCAGTGGCCGAACATTGACCGTCGGGCGAGTTGTACAACCACAAAACCATCGTCTGCGGTTTTGCCAGCATGGCTGCGGTGACTGGAACGCTAACGGTGGTGGGACCTCCGTACGTCACATTCCCGCACACATTGCTGCTCGAGGCGCCCTGGTCATAGAAGCAATACGTGGTATTCGGCGCAAAACCGGTGCCAGTGACAGTGAGCGTAAAGTCCGTCCCGTTTAGCGGAGCTGTCGCCGGTGCAATCGAGGTGATCGCAAACGGCGCGTTCGTGGTATTGAACTGAGCCTGCAAGGACCGTGTTTTGTCCATGGCAATCGCAAGCGGATTGTCGTTTCCGGTGGCCGCGCCTCGCCACCCCAGAAACACCCAGCCCGGGTTCGGCTGGACGGTCGCCGTGACTACGGAGCCGGCATTGTAGAATGCATCCGGTGAGGTTGGGTTGAGGGTGATGGTCGCCGGACTGCACACCTGCCCGCTGTTGTCCTGCAGGCGCGCCATGCTGACACTCAATTGATATTGAATTGCAAAATTGGCGATGTAGATTGTGCTGGCGCCAGCCGTCACATTATGCGTTTGCGCACCGTTGTCGCTCCAGCCGATGAACCCGAGTCTTTCCTTTGGATCCTCCTTGATTGAGGCGAGTGGCGATGCGACGGAAATGGAGTGAGAGCTGCCCGGAGTCCAAGCGGCATCAAAATCAGGACCTGAAAAATTCTTCGGCGACGTATAGTTTGTTCCATCCACTGTGATAGGGAGCCGCGGCGGATTGGTGGTGACCGTTGTCACCGGATTTTGAGTAAAGCGAGCGGTCACGCTTTGGGTCATCGTGGGACGCAAGTTGCGGGTCCGCTCACCCGAAAGTACGGGCGTCTTGCCGTCGAACTGCCAATCGTAGAAATTGAATCCCAAATTTGGCGTCGCGGTCACTTTCAAATCCTGAAACGCCTGATACGAACTCACGCTCGTGCCGATGTCGGTAGGATCCGGTGTGATCGCGACGGTTCCTCCGTTCTGCGGACTCGCTGCGGTGGTAAACAGTCCCGCCGACGAAACCACTTGTGCAAAATGCGCAGTGTATTGAGTGATTCGCGGGGCGGTGGCCGGATACAGCGTCGATCCATCTCCCGGCGTGAGGACAATCGTGTGCCGCACCGGCGTATCCACGTTCACATCATTCCAGCGGGCAAACGCATACGTAACGCCATTCTGAGTCTGGTTTTGCAGATTTCCCGGCACATCGAGGACATGCTGCGAATTCAGCGCCCAATTGAACGTTGCTTGCGGGGTTCCCGTCACGACAACCTGGCCATCGACGCTGATCTGCAGCCCGGGTGGATTTGTTGAGATCGTCACGGCGGTCGGCGGCGCGCTATAGAGCCGCTGCAATGCATCTAAATCGCCCGCTGACCAGGCGCCCACCGCACGCAGCGGAATGCCGGCCGGTATCGTGTCCATGGTGGTGTCGGTTGTGTCGCGAGCAAACGTGGAGCGCTCATAGTGCATAATCGACGCGTAATCGTACAGGCCTACATCGGCTTGCCCGCGCCCGGGATCGTATTGCGACCGGTCCGTGATGTTCCACCAGTTGGCCTTGACGTAATCTTTCCGGTCCGATCTGGTTTGTTCGTGGTGGAAGCCCAGCGAATGCCCGATCTCATGCAGCAAAACAGATGGGCAAACCTGCGATCCTCCCGTCGCTGGAATCTCTTGCGGGCCGCCGACTCGTCCTACCGGAGACTCTCCGCCACATCCGTTGGAACCGTCATCGGTGACATTGAACTGGATGTAATCGGCCTCGGTCGTGCGTTTTACGATCTGAATGAAGTTCGGCAGGTATGTATTGAAGATCTTCACCGCTGCTTCAACTGCCGGGTTGCCATTCGCATTCGTGTACGGGACCTGAATCAAATTGCCCACCTTGGGCCATAGATTGTTCGGCGCCGGTGGGACCGCGACTGCAGGGTTGATCAGCTGTTCCGGGCGACCCAGAATGATGTCGCCATCCACTGCCCACCCGTGCACGATCCTGAATTGGATCGGCCGTCCCCGGTATGTACCGCTGTGCCAGGCGGGTTCGGGACTGATCGGTTGCGCCGGCAGGAGAGCCGACGCGTTTAGGGACAGAACTGCCAGGACAAGGGCACTGCGGTGGAGATTCATATTGGCGGAATTTTATTATAGCCCGGCCTTCGCCACTTGCATGATGGCAACCGGAAGTGGCCGGGAACTAACTCCATCACGAGGGCGCAGTCTTCGATGCCGTAGATCTGCGCAGTATGCGGATGGTTCAGCGAAGCCAGCACCTTCGCTTCGCGCTCAAAGCGGGCCAGGCGGTCGGGGTCCGTACAAAACCTTAATGGCGACCTCGCGATCAAGCTTGGTATACCTGGAGCGATAGACCTGGTCCATCCCGCCTGCACCTGTGGCAGTCCAGTTCTGCACCAGTGCCAGCGGCCGCCCATTGTTGTCGCAGGTACCGGCAGGTGGATGACCGGTCCCAATCGGCGAGGATTGTGAACGCCCAGATTTTCCGGCGGGTTTCGAAAACAGCCTCGTGTCAGGAGCGCTTCAAGGCCTTCAGTGTTTAGTTTGCCGGTATTGAACGATGTCGACCAACGGTGCAACCCAGATGCTATCGCGGTGATCGCGCAAATATCGCAACAATTCATTGTGCTTATTCAAGTCAATGTTGGTGCGATGTTCTCCGCCGACGCCGTGAAAAAGGAATACTAACAATGCGCTCGATTCTTGAGCCTTCTTGACCATGCTGATCAGTTGATCTGTCGAGTATTGGTCGTCCACTCCAATGGCTTTGATCCGGACGGGATCGAAGTCGGCGACGCTGTTGTTGCCGGTATCAGTTCGAATCCCGACAAAGTCGTTACGAAGTAGTAGCGCTATCGGGGCGCCTGCGATCACGCCGTCGCCGCACGGAAGAGCGAGCGTTCGTTTGTCTTTGCCATCGATCGCTTTCAGGAAGACATTCGCCATCCGGATTTCGTCCACGTAACGGGTTGCGGTGTAGTTTCTCAAATCGTACTCGGGCAGAACCCAGTCCGTGTAGTCGCGGCCGGGAGCCAAACCCACGCAGGGGTGGACAGGGTGTGGTTTCCGAGTTCATGCCCTCGTCTGGCTGCCGCGCGCCAGTCGTCGATTCGTTTGCTCACGCCGTCGCGGGACATGATCAAGTAGAACGTGCCCTTGAAACCCATCGCGTCGAGTGCGGGTATGACCTTGTCGAGGTGGACGTTTAGACCATCGTCGTAAGTCAGCGCGACGGCGGCTTTCCTCCCGTTCCATGCATTGCCGGCGGCTTGGGATACCGGCTGTGCCTGGCCGACGGCCATGGCCGCGCAAACCGCCGCAGCGAAACTGCCGAGATGCAACGCGAGTTGCATTGACTTGGGCTGCTTCGTTAGATTCCTCATCGTCTCAGCGATTCTGTTCTGTGATACCGGGCCAGCCGTCGGTTCGGAACGGAGCGGCCGGCAATCCCGCGCCGTTGGTCAGGTTGCACTCGGGGTCGTTCGCCCACCCGTAGCGAACCGCAACCGGATTGGGCACTGCGGCGCTCCGCACAAGGACAGTGTCACCCTCGATCGTCGCGTCCGCCCAGACGAACTTCCTGTCGGCGCCCGCGACGGCAAAGCCCTTTAACCGTGATCCGTCGCGCGCCGCGAGTCCGCCCGTCGTCTGCTGGAATCGGATCCTCGCGACGCCGCCCTCTAACTCGATGGACTCGTACACCGGACCGGACGCGACGATTTCGCGGCCGTAAACCGAAGACAGAGCCTTCAGCGCCAGTCGATGGCCGACGGGCTCTTTCCGCGAAGGGTGAACATTATCCGCTTCACCGAGGTCAATGGTGACCGCGAGCGCGCTGTTCGGCGTGCTTTGCGCGGCCATCCACTGCGCTTCCCGGAGTTCAGCCCATGCGCTCGCCGAAGGCTCGGCTGAGGCCTTGCCATAGTTGGGCAGTTGAACAATCAGGAATGGGAAATCTCCCAGCCCCCAGGCCCGACGCCAGCCACGAATCAGCGCGGGTAGCAACGTGCGATACTGCCACGCCCGCCCGGAATTGCCTTCCCCCTGGTACCACGCGACACCGCGAATGGTGAATTTCGCGAGCGGTGCGATCATTCCTTCAAACAGGCCGGAAGGCGGCATTTCGACATCGCCCATGTCGGTCTGGATATAGAATCCGTTCAGTGCGAAATGCGTGAAGGGCAGTTGGCGGCCCCATCCCGCCTGCTTGAGGGAGGCAAACGGTACGGCGGCGGTCTGCCATTCGGGAGCCGCGTGAAAGACAGGTGTGCGATAGTCATCTACGTCCGAGATCGTCGGCTGCACAGAGAAGAGCCGGAACAAGCCTTCGCCCCTGTAGCGGAAGCGGATACCTGAGTACATGTAAAGGTCAACGGGCGAGTTATCGGCTCGATACCGGAACCGCAACTCGGAAGCGCAACTCGGATCGATCCGGCCCTCGATCCGAGCGGCATGACCGTTTCCGCCAAATCCGGGCGCCACCAAACTGAAACTGCCGTCGCCGCTCCCAGCCCAGTTGAACGAGCAATTCGGGCACGAGCCCGTGTCGAAGTTCTCAATCGGAACTGCATCGTGACCATCGGGAGCGCGGAGCAGTTCGAAATCGTCGAATTCCAGGTCGAACTGGTCCGCAGCGGAAACGCGATTCTGTTGGGCGGCAATCAATCGTGGAGCGGACGCATCTTCTTGTATCAGGAAGGCTTTGAGTTCCACAACGGCGTGATCTCAAACAAGAAGCCACTGCCGGGCGAGCAGGCCGTTTACCGGCCGGAATTCGATCCGATTACCGGGAGTCTCAGCCGGGACTACGCACTGGTGCTGATGTTGCCCAACGAACGTCGCGAATTCCGGGTGCTCCTCGTCTACGGAATCTACACGCAGGGCTCCCAAGCCGCGATCGAGTACATTACAAACCCTGAAAAGCTGGCCGAACTTCGTAAGGCGCTGATGGACAAGTCCCCAGACCACAAGTCGGTTCCGACCTATTTCCAAGCGCTGCTGAGCACGACTGTGGAGAACTTCGTGCCCGGCAAGGCATCCCTCGTTAGCACGCGCTCAATTCCCCAACCAGGTGCGCCCTAACCCGGAAAGAGGGTGAGAGTTTCCCACCGGCGACAGGCTCACGAAATTGGATGCCGTTCGATGACTCCAGCGACACCTCAAGTCGGCTGTCGATGATGATGCCGTCGAAATCTGACGAGACACTGATGAGAACCATTGTTGCCCTCGTGCTCGCTCTACTCGGCGCGCTGATCCTGCCCGTCCCGGCGGAGGAAGTGACGACCACGCCTGAACTCGTAAGCTTGGCGTCGCCCGCGGCGAGCGTCAGCTTCGTTCCACAGCTTCGCCGGCTGCAGAACGGCGACGTCGCGGCGAGCTGGCTCGAAGAGACGCCGAACAAGATCTATTCCTTTCGCCTCAGCCTTCTGCATAGCGGCAAGTGGGGACCCGTGCGAACAATCGCGAAGGGCGCCGAGATCAGTCATTTCTCGGCCGATTTGCCGGGCGTAATGCAAGGACCGTACGGAGTTCTCATCGCGTTCTGGGAAGTCAGCGACCATACGACTGGTGACAGGTACGCGACCACCATTCAACTCTCTTCATCGAAAGATGGCGGAGCTAGCTGGTCCAAGCCCGTTCGCCCCTACATGGATCTCGTTCACGGACAGCATAGTTTCCTCTCCGCGCTTTTGTGGAATTCGAACCTGGAATTTATGTGGCTGGACGCCCAGATGCAGACCCATATGGGGCCGGACCATGCTTCCATGGGCGCCATTGGACTTCGCAACATCGAACTCGATCGCGAAATGCGAATCAAGAACGATCGCTGGGTAACACCGATAGCTTGCGAATGCTGTCCGACTGCTGCCGCGATCACAGCCGACGGCCCGGTGGTCGTATTCCGTGGTCGGGCCGAACCTACTGGAGCGAAGGCTCAAGATGTTGACCCCACCAGAGCCACGGTAAGAGACATACAGATCTCACGGCTAAAGAACGGCCGCTGGACTGCGCCGCAACCTGTTCATCAGGACAACTGGATCATCAATGGATGCCCCGATAACGGACCCGCCATCGACGCCGAGGGGCGTGACGTTGTTGTCGCGTGGTGGACAGCAGCGCATAACCAGCCCTCTGTCTTCGTGGCGTTCTCATCGGATGCAGGAGCGCATTTTGGTCCGCCGATTCGGGTGGACAGAACCCGCGGGGAGGGGCAGGTGACGGTTGCGTGGAATGCCGCAGCAAAAGAGGCGGTCATTGGTTGGCTCGAAGATCATCAGACGTGGGCGCGGTTGGTCTCGCAGGATGGGCGCGCCGGCCAACCGCTCTCATTGGGCCCGTCACCATCGCACGCGCGGCTGCCTTCCTGGATAGCTGGCCCTCAGGGAATATTGGTCGGCTGGACCGGATTGGACGGCGACAGGCGTGCGGTGAAGTTTGGCTATTTGAACGATGCGGGACGGTAGAATGCTCCGCTTCGCCCGCGGCCATGCGTCCCCGCCTCCTTCCTCCCTCAATTCACGGTCTTGGCGGCGGCCGGACCAGCAGGCCGAAGCCGGCGGCGCCGATCAGGCAGGCAAAACTCGCCGCGACGAAGGCAATCTTAAAACTTCCCGTTTCCGACACCAGCCAACCCGTCAGAATCGGACTTACCACGCCCGCCAGGTTGCCGAACGCATTCTGCATCCCGGTCCAACGCCCGACCGCTTCGCTTCCTGCCAGGGTCTGCGTCAGTGCCCAAAGATTGGAGACATACGTCCCGAAGGCAATGAACGCCACGAAAATGCCCACGAACGCCCATTCGATCCTTGGCAGCAACGCAAGCGGAAGCAGGCAGGCGGTGAGCAGGAGTCCGGCAACCATAATGCCTCGCCGAACTGCCACCGCAGGCTTTCCTGCGCGGATCCGGCGGTCTGCCATCAGTCCTCCGTTGACCTGAGCCAGGGCCATTACCAGGTAGGGCAACGCTCCCCAGACGGCGACGGACTTCATGGTGAAGTGGCGCTCGTCGGCGAGGTATGACGGCATCCAGCTGAGCAGGAAATACCACGCATAGTTGGCGCCGCAGAGGCCGAGAAAAGTACCCCAAACATCTCGCCGCCGAAGCAGGTCGCCCCATCCGGGCGCCTCACTCGAAAGACTCTTCGGTCCGACTTCGATACGCGGAGCCCACATGAGCCACGGTATGAGCCAAAGCAGCGCCCCGGCGCCGGTCGCCACGAACAGCCCGCGCCAGCCGACGCCTACCACCAACAGTCCACCGAGGAGATTCCCCATCATGGGGCCGAGTCGCGAGCCAAGATCGGTGAGCGCATTCGCCAGGCCGCGACGCTCTTCGGTGAATGCGTTCACCAGGATCTTGCCGTTACAAGGATAGACGACCGTTTCTCCCGCGCCCAGGAGAAGCCGCATCACCAGCAGTCCCGAGAAGGTCGAGGTCGCCGCCGTTCCGAGCGTCGCGAGCGACCACAGCAGAAATCCGGCAGCGTAAAGCCACTTCACCTGGATTCGATCCGCAAGCCAGCCTGCCAGGATGAGCAGCACCGAGTAGGTCCAGAAGAAAGATGAGAGGAGCATGCCTTTCTGCATCGCGGAGAGGCCCAACTCCGGACCGAGAACGGGCGCTGCGATCGCGAGGTTGCCGCGATCGAAAAAACTGATGCACATCCCCAAGACCAGAAGGAATACCAGCCCCCAAGGCCGATGCAAGGCCGATTGCTGCCCGGAAAGGACAGGGCTCATGGATCCATCCGATCCGGATGCCCGGACAGCAGCATCCGCGCCGACCAGCGCTCCAGCTCCGTCAGCTTGTCGATCCGGCGGCGGAAGTGCGGTTCCGTACTGAAGGTTGCGGCGAGAAACGCGCGCAGGCAGTCCTCGGCGACTTTCTGGCCGACGACAAGTGCGCCCACGCAGGCGACGTTCACGTCGTCGTGCTCGACGCTTTGGTGGGCACAGTACACGTCATGACAGAGCGTGGCGCGAATACCGGGCATTTTGTTGGCGGCAATGCAGGCGCCGACCCCGCTGCCGCAGATCAGGATTCCACGGTCCGCCCGTTTGTCGAGCACGCGCTCGCAAACGCTGCGGGCGATATCCGGAAAATCGACGGGCGAGGGATCATAGGACCCGCAGTCCTCCACCCAATGGCCTTCCTGTTGAAGGAAGTCGATCAGCGGCTTCTTCATCGCGAATCCGGCATGATCCCCGCCGACGGCCAGCTTGAATTTTGTGCTCATGTTTTACCTCGATGTTGGCACTTCGCGTGGGATCACACGGACGGCGGGTCCGGCGTAGGTGAGGCGCAGACCCCAGTCGATGTCGGAGGGGAAGTCCGGAAGCTGAATCACGCCGATGACGCTGGAGTTCAGTTTGCCTGGTCCGGCGTCGCGATAGGTTCCGGTTCGCGGGTCGAACCACTCGGCGCGATAGGTGCTGTTCAGGCGGGCTCCGCGAATTTGGCTCCGCAGGCAGCCTTTCTCGAAGTAGGCGAGAAATACATCGCGGTCCGGCGTGCGCGCGCAGTAGGCCCATCCTTCGTAAGAGCGCAACTCATTCGTCTTGTTCGGCGAGACCAGGTCGGCGTCGGGAACCAGGTCCTGAAAGCGCCTGCCGATGGAGAACGCGAACGTGCGCAAGTGGCGCATCTCGGCCGCGGAATTCCACCGGAACGCGTCCCACATCTTCACCGGCGCGGTGGGTTCGATGTCGGCGCCCCAGATGCCTTCCGCGCCGTAGACGTGTCCGGAGAGGCCGCCGGACAGGAAATTGCCGTACATCGCCGAGCGGACGAACTGATCGTCTTTCGCGGTGCCGCCGTCGGCGCCGTATTGGTATCCCTTGCCTCCGCCCTGCGCTCGCGCATCCTTGTAGCCCGAGTAATAGGGTTCACCGTTGAGAGCCGGTTTCGGGTCCGGCTGGCGGAAGATCTCGGTCAGGTACCAGTAGTTGTTGTGCTCGCGCATGTTGCCGGTCTGGTGAAGGGTCACCCATGAGCGGTCGCCCCAGTTCTCGAGAGTCGAAGGGTTCGCGTTGGCCGAAAGCAGATTGCCGAAGGGCGGCGGTCCGTACGTTTCGAGGACCATATTGATGGCGCGGGTGAAATCATCCGGCCCGATGGACTCGCTGATGATGTCCAGGTGAATCGGGCTGAGCACCGTGTTGTTGGCCTGGTAGCGGGCAAAGATGTACTGCACGAAGCGCGCGTATGAGTCCGGCCACTTGTAATACTTGCTCCAGAGATTGCTGGCGTCGCGTCGCGAGACCTCGATGAAGGGCACGAATCCCTGTTCGTTCAGGTAGTCGACCTTGCGGTCGAGGTAGCGGAAGTAATCGGGGTTCACCCGATCAACGTCCGGGAACATCTGCTCGTAGCCGGGCACTTTGCCGGGGAAAAAGAAGGGACGGCCACCTTCGTTGTCCATGTTTTTCGCGCTGCCCGTCCCGAATTCGAGCCAGGCCGAGCGCACCGTGGTGCGGTCTGCGTCATCCATGACGACGTGCCAGCTCTTGCCGTCAGTCATCCAGTTCGGGAAAGCGGCGATGATGTTGACCCAGTTGTAGCCTTGTGCTTTCCGATAGCGGACGTAATCCTTGAAGCCGGCTTCCGGGCCGATCGGCCGCTCCCGGTTGTCGTCGTACCAGCGGAAGCGATTGGTTCCGGTGGCGTACCAGGTGTCACCGATGACGAAGAACGGTTCGCCGTCGGCGGTTTCGAGCGCGTGACGATTGGCAGTGGGGCGCAGGAAACCGCGCCGGAGGGGATTGGCTTCTTTCTCACCGTCGGTCCAGGCGACGGCTTCGAATGAGCCGGACTTGCCTTGCAACCCCGGGTCGGTTGGGGACGATCCACTCTGCCATGTCCATTTGCCGGGAGCGGTGGCGAGCAATCGGACGCGGAAGGTCTTCCCACCATCCCAGAAGCCGTAAACGCGCTTGGCGAAACCAGGCCCCTTCAGGTCCACCCAAACAACCTGATCGGTATAAGGGTTCCGGGTGGCATTGACCGCGGTCAACGTAACTTCCTGTTTCTCCCAGACATGCACCGCAGCAGCGAAACAGGGCGAGGATCCGGCCAACAGCGTGACGAGGCATAAAAGCGCGATTCTCATGTAGGTCCTTCTCTTGGCGACGGTCCCGGTCGCCTTCATATCAGATATCACACATCCGGTCAGACTGGAAGCAAAAGATTGACATCGTGCAAAATATAGGATATATTTTCATCGCTGTATTGACAACCAGGAGGTTAACTCGCATGAGTCGCAGGTTCCCACGTTCGCGAGCCATTTCCCGCCAGGCACGGCTTGTGTTGCTAGTCCTCGCCGCTTTCATTCCCGTCACCGCTCAGGTGACCGCAACAATCAGTGGATACATTAAGGATCCCAGCGGGGCTGTGGTAGCCCGAGCCAACGTTACCGCCACCTCAGCGGGCCAGTCGTCGACCCGTAGTGCGGTCACCGACGACACCGGCTTTTACAACCTCCTGGCCATGCCTCGAGGGACCTATTCCCTGACGGCGTCCGCCCCCGGTTTCAGCACCCGGTCGCAGGCCGGCATCGAACTAACCGCCGGCTCCAACGTCAGGCTCGACTTTGAACTCACCGTCGGCTCCGTGTCGGACAAAGTTCAGGTGACGGCCGTCACTCCGATGGTCGAGACCGCCGACGCAACTTTGTCGAACCTGGTGGACGACCGGCGCGTGCAGGACATGCCTTTGAACGGCCGTAACGTGGTCGGCCTGGCCGCCATGATGTCGGAAGTGACCGGCGTGAGCACCAGCCAGACGCTCGGCGACTCGCGCGGCGGTCCCGTGATGAATGTGAACGGCGGCAACCAGAACGCCAACTACTACACGCTCAACGGCGCCACCTTCATGAACTTCGACCAGACGACCGGCTTCAATGCGCCGCCGCCCGATGCGATCCAGGAAATCCACATTCAGACCCATTCGTTTTCGGCGGAGTACGGATTCACGTCGGGTTCGCAGGTCTCCGTGGTGACCAAGTCCGGCACCAACGAGTTTCACGGATCGGCCTGGGAGTTCTGGCGGAACAGCGTGCTCAACGCGCGCAGCTTCTTCCAGCCCATTCGTCCATTTCAGAACCAGAACCAGGCCGGCGCGGCCGGAGGCGGTCCTCTGAAGAAGAACAAGCTCTTCCTGTTCGGCTCGTACCAGCACCTGTGGCAGCGGCAGCAGGCTGGATCTTCCGTGACGACGGTGCCGACCAACGCATTCCGGAACGGCGATTTCACATCGCTGAGTACCACGCTGAAGAATCCCATCAATCCAGTGACGGGCGCGGCATGGACCGGTGCGAACGGCGCGCCGTGCGTCGCCGGCAACATCGTCCAACCGGGTTGCATCAGCCCGGCGGCGTCCAGTGTTCTCAAATCCTATATCCCGGTTTCGCCGACCAATTCCGTGGTCACGCTCTCGCCCGCGCCGTGGAACAACTCGAACTGGCTCTGGCGCGCCGACTATAACCTCTCGGAAAAGAACACACTCACCGGTACCTACAACTACGACCACACGGACACCTCGGGATTATCCGCGAACCTGCCCTACCTGACCTCGAGCACATATACCAACATCGGGCAGGGCTCTCTGCACGACGTCCACACCTTCTCGCCTTCGCTGATCAATGAGGGCCTCGTTTCCTGGACCTACAACAAGGCGATCGGCGGTCCGGATTCGACCATCACGCCAATCAGCATGGGAATCAACCTGCCGCAGGATCCGGCAGGGCGCGGCGTGACCCTGTCGATTTCCGGCGGTCCCAACCTGGTGTACCCGAACATCACGTATCAGTACTACAGCGCGTGGGATATCAACGACACGCTCACCTGGACGCGCGGCCGCCACACCATCAAGGCGGGCATGCAATTGGTTCAATACCGCTTTTATTACGGGCTGACCCTCACTCGCAGCCTCTCATTCACCGGGACCCGGTCCGGCAATGCGATGGCGGACTTCCTGATGGGCGCCTACGATACGGCGTCCATCTGGACAGGAGCCACCGACAATACGCCGAAGGGTTGGAAGCACGGGTTCTTCGTTACGGATTCGTTCAAGGTGACGCCGCGGTTGACGGTCACCTACGGTCTTCGCTACGAACCCGTCGTTCCGCCGGTACAGCAGAGCGGACGCGTCATGAGCTGGCTGCCGGGCGTCCAGTCGACGGTATCGCCCAACTCACCTCCGGGCTTCATCTATCCTGGCGATCCGCAACTGCCGCAAGGCCTGATTCACAGTGATCTGAACAATTTCGCACCGCGGCTGGGCATCAGCTGGGATATCACCGGCAACGCCAAAAACGTCATTCGAGCTTCCTATGGAACATTCTTCCAGGACGCGGGCGGCGACATCCTGCACGCCAATCAGGCTCCGTGGCGGCACGACTTCACGCTCTACAACGGCCGCATGGACGATCCCTTCGGATCCTTGAATCAGCCTCCACCGCCGACCGCGGCGAACCTGCCGGCCGATTTCGGGTGCAGGAAAATCAGCACATTCCCGGGACTGGCCTGCGCCTACACGCTCCCGATTTCGATGGTCTACACGGAGCCCAACCTGCGGACTCCGTACTTCCACCATCTCTCCTTCTCGCTCCAGCGGCAGATCACGAAAGACTGGGCGGGCGAACTGAGCTACGCCGGCCAGATTGGCGTCAAGCTGCTCGGCCATAACCAGTTCGACGCGGCGCGCTTCATGAACGATCCGGTAACCGGCGCTGCTCCCAGCGTCTCGAATGCTCCCAACCGGGTGCCCTATCTGCCCGGCATTATGAGCCCCGTATCGCGTGAGCTCTCGAATTTCTATCGCATGTCTTACCACGCACTGAACGCCAAACTGACCAAACGCATGGCGCGCGGGCTCACGCTGCAGGCTGGCTACACGTTCTCCAAGAACATCACCAACCAGCCCGAAGTGACGGTCGGCCTGATCAGCAACGTGCCCAATCCGCTCGACCTGAACGCGGGCAAGGGGCCGTCGCTGTTTGACCATCGTCATAGCGTTGCCCTTTCGTGGGTCTACGCTCCGCAGTTCAGCTCCTCCAATGCGCTGGTGCGAGCGCTGATCAACAACTGGAGCCTCACCGGTCTGCATCGGATCCAGAGCGGTTCCCCGCTGTCTCTCATCATGGGAACCGACGTGGCGGCCAACGGTTCGAGCTACGCATCGTCGGCGCAGCTGGCGCAGCTGGTCGCGGGCGCCACGGCCGCGGACTTACAGAGGTCCTGGTCGAGCCGCGCGGACATGATTTCGAAGTACTTCAACACAGCCGCAATCATGCCTCCCAAACAGGTTCCGGTCGGCACCTACGGAAACTACAGCAGGGGCATGGTATACGGTCCTGGTTACGTCAACAGCGACGTTTCCATCATGAAGAACATCCCGCTCGGATCGGAGAGGTTCCGCTCTCAACTGCGCGGCGAGTTCTTTAACATCTTTAACCAGGTGAACTTCAATAACCCCGACCAGAATGCTTCGAGCGGAACGTTTGGACGCATTACGAGCGCGCAGCCCGGACGCGTAGCGCAGCTGGCGTTGAAATTCCTCTGGTAGGCGGCGCCCGCCGGCGGTCCTCCGTTTGGGCGGACCGCCGGCTTCATATCAAGTTAGAACGAGTGAATTGAGACCAATCATGCCATCCAAATCGGAACTCATTGCAGAGAAATTCGTGGGATTTGATCCGGCGACCCTATATGAGTCGGCGGGCCACCAGGGGATGGTAAATCCAGCCATCCGGCCCGCGTGGGCCGGCGCGCGGCTCTGCGGAACCGCACTTACCGTTCAATGCCCTCCCGGCGACAACCTGATGCTTCACCATGCAGTGGCCGCGGCCACTCCCGGTGTGATCATTGTCGCGACCGTCGGTGAGTACATGCTGGCCGGCTGCTGGGGCGAGATCCTGACGGCGGCGGCTCAAAACAAAGGCGTGGCCGGATTGGCTGTCGACGGCGCGGTGCGCGATATCGAGGCGATCGCGGAACGGCAATTTCCGGTGTTCAGCCGCGGGCTCGCCATCGGCTCCTGCACGAAGGAACGGTTCGGACAACTCGGTAAACCGATTCGATTCGGCGGAGTGCCGGTGCGCTCGGGAGACATCATCCTGGGCGACGCGGACGGGATCGTCATCGTCGATCAGGACCGTGCCGACGAGGTTTATCAGAAGGCCAGCGCCCGCCGCGTTCGCGAGGCCGAAATCATCGAGCAGCTTTCTCAAGGCAAGACCACCATCGAACTGCTCGGGCTGCCGCGCGAACCGGAGAGAAAGTGATCGTGTCACCGTGGACCCCTTGCAGACGTTTAACTTTCTGCCCGTTCCCACGGACATCCATTTCGGCTGCGGCATTGTTTCGAAACTGCCGGAGTTATTGCGCTCCCGCGGCGTCGAACGGCCGCTGATCGTCACTGACCCGGGCATCCGCGAGCTGGTTACGCGCATCGCCGGCAATCTCGAGTCCGCGGGACTGGCTGTCGCAGTGTGGGACCGTGTCAAGCCGGACTCGGGTTCGACGCTGATCGAAGAGGGACGCGCGTACCTGCAGGCAAACCGCTGCGATGCGGTCGTCGGCATCGGAGGCGGCAGTTCCCTCGATACGGCGAAGGCCGTCGCCGCGATGGCGACGAATCCGGGATCGCCTCTCGAATACACCGGCCTTCACAAACTGCGCAATGCGCCGTTGCCGGTAGTGGCGATTCCCACGACGGCCGGCACGGGCAGCGAGGTTACGCTGTGGTCGGTGTTCACCGACGACGCGAGCGGCGTAAAGGTGGCCATCGGAAGCCTGCTGCTGTATCCAGCGGTTGCGCTCTGCGACCCTGAATTGACGATCGGCCTGCCGCCCGGGCTGACCGCCTCCACCGGAATGGATGCGCTGGCGCACGCGGTCGAGTGCTACACAAACAACGCCTGCCAGCCGGTCTCCGCAGCGCTGGCCTTGCGGGCCATCGAACTGGTTGGCCGCTACCTGCGGAGCGCCGTGCTCAACGGGCGGCAGGTTGAGGCGCGCTACGGCGTGATGCTCGCCGCGACCATGGCCGGAATCGCCATGAATCCGACCCGGCTGGGGCTGGCGCACGCACTGGCCATGCCGCTCGGCAGTTGGGACCTGCGCATTCCGCACGGTGTCGTGCTGGGCGTAACCCTGCCTCTCGTCATGGAGTTCAATTATCGGGCGGAACCGGACCGTTTCATCGCGGTCGCCCGGGCCCTCGGCGAGACGGTGGACGGGCTGCCGCGCATGGAAGCGGCCTCGCGCGCGGTGACGGCAGTCAAAAGCCTTGCGGCCGACATCGGGATTCCTGCGTCGCTCGGCGCATATGGCCTGCGTGAAACGCACGTTTCGCGAATCGCCGAAGAAGCGATCAAGAGCGGGAACGTCGCGGTGAATCCCCGGCGCGCCGGGGTCGAGGATCTGGCGGAACTCGTCAGGAAAGCCCTTTAAAGATCATGGAACATCAGCGTAACTTCATCGGCGGCGTTTGGACGGCCGCCGCGGCCGGCGGCGTCTATCCGATTTTCAACCCAGCCCGGCCACAGGAGCAGCTTGGCTGTTTCGCGCGCAGCGGAGAGGAAGATGCCGACGCCGCAGTGGCGGCAGCCGCCTCGGCCGCGCCGGAGTGGCGTGCGACGCCGGGGCCTCGCCGCGGCGCGCTGCTGTATCGCTTTGCCCAGCTGCTGGAAGAATCGAAAAGCGAACTGGCCAGGATCGTCACGCTCGAGCAGGGAAAGGCGCTCAATGAATCATTGGGTGAAGTGGGCCGAGCGGTTGTAGAGGCGCGCTACATGGCGGGCGAGGCGAGCCGGCCGACGGGTGAAACCTATCCGAGCGAGAGGGCTCAGTTTACCGCCGAAACCGTCCGCGAGCCCCTGGGTGTGGTGGCGGCGATCTGCCCCTGGAATTTCCCCGTCGTGACTCCGGTCCGCAAGGCAGCGCCCGCGCTGGCGTATGGGAACACGGTGGTGCTGAAGCCTGCCTCGCTGACGCCCTGGTCGGCGGTGTTTCTGGCGGGATTGTTTGAAAAAGCCGAGTTTCCTCCCGGAGTCGTCAATGTGCTGACCGGCCCGGGATCGGCGGTGGGCGATGCGATTGTTGCCGACGCCCGGGTGCGAGGCATCACCTTTACGGGATCGACCGTGATCGGCAGGCGAGTCGCGGAAGGGGCCGCTCGCCGGCTGGTCCCCGCGCAGCTGGAACTCGGCGGGAAAAACCCGGCAATCGTGATCGACTGCGCCGACCTCGCCGGAGCGGCCGCCGAAATCACCTCGGCTGCATTCCTCTGCAGCGGCCAGCGATGCACCGCGCTCAGCCGCGTCATCGTTGCCGGGCGGCAGGCAGGCGAACTGGTGGACCATCTGCGGGCGCTGGTAAACGCAATCCGAACCGGGGACGGACTGGCTGAAGGCACTACGATGGGACCGCTGGTCAGCCGTGCGCAGTTCGATACAGTCGCGGGCTACGTTCGGAAGGGAATCGACGAAGGGTGCCGAGTCGTGTGCGGGGGCGCGCCCCTTACCAGCGACCCTGATCGTGAAGGGTACTTCTTCGCTCCGACGCTGTTTGACGATGTCGACCCCGGGTCGCCGCTCGCTTCCGAAGAGATATTCGGGCCGGTGCTGCCGGTGATTCGAGTGCGGGACGAGCAGGAGGCTCTACGAGTCGCCAACTCCACGCGTTACGGGCTGGCAGCGAGCGTCTTTACGTCGAGGCCGGACGTGGCGCACCGATTCGCCTCGCAAATCGAGAGTGGGATGGTCCACCTGAATCACGGCACCGCAAGCCAGGCGCACGTTCCGTTCGGCGGCAGAAAAGAGTCCGGCGCGGGGGCGTTCTCAATAGGCCCGACAGCGCGAGACTTCTTCACCTCCGTCAAAGTGATCTACACCAAATGGATGTAGTTAGGCGCTTTAAACCGCCGCGCTTCCGGGGGCGTTGGCGCTGGTGCGGAGCAAGTCCTCGAGAGCGCCAAGAATGTGGGCGCTGATCAGTTCCTGAGCCGGGGCGGCATCGCGGGCAGCCAGCAGTTCCACCAATCGGGCGTGTTCCTCGATTGCCCGCAGCGGCCGGCCGACGATTCTCATCGTCTTGATCATCAGCAGCTCGTTCTGAAGCCGGATTTGGCCCATGACCGAGGACAGGTACGAATTGCGAGCGGCATCCAGGATCGACGCGTGGAAGTTCTGGTTGTACACGCGATAGGCGTCCATGTCCTTTGCCGCCAGTGCGGCGTGGCCGGAAATCTGTAGCTCCCGGAGGCTCTCCAGGTCCTCAGCGGTCATTCGCTGGCAGGCCAGGCGAACTCCGAGGCTCTCGAGCGACGCGCGGAATTCGTAGAGATCCCGGATCTGCTGAGGGGTGAACTCCCGGACAAACCAGCCCCGATTGGGCAGCTTGACGGCCAATCCTTCGCTCTCCAGCCGCTGCATCGCTTCGCGGACCGGCGTCGTGCTCACTTCGAGTTGGCGCGCAATCACGTCGGGACGCAGAGGGGCGCCCAGTTCGATTTCTCCGCCCAGAATGCTGTCGAGCAGAGCCTGGTAAACCCGCGTGCCGAGTTGCGGGGCTTCCCGGAGCGGGTTCAGGGATTTCAGTCCTGCCATGGTACTTCTTCATCATAGCGGGAATATCCGATATACGGCACGATACACGCTCAGTTCGCCCGCAGGCTGAGGCCCCAGTCGTCGGCTTTTGTCGGGCATTCCGGAAGGACGATCCGTCCCGTGGAATCGGCTTTTAGGATGCCTCCCGACGCCGGCGACCATGCGCCGGTGCGTGGATCGAACCACTGTGCGCTATACGAGGCGCCCGGCACGGCGCCCGAAAGGTCAGGCCGCACGGCGTTGCGTTCGAAATACAGTTTGAACGTGCGCTGATCGTCGGACCGCAAGCAGTAGGACCAGCCCTCCTGGAGGATCTTCGACGTGTCACTCCAGTGCTGAAATTCCGCGGTTTCGCCGGTCTTTGAAACTGAGAGCAACTCGCGATGCGGTACCAGGTCCTGAACGCGAACGCCGCCGTCCATCAGAAACTTGCCCGCGAGCGGCACCTCCTCAGCCGCCTTCCATGTGATCGACACCCACATGTTGACGAACTGCTTGCTGTTCTCACGATTCCCGCGAGTCAGTCCCATGGCCTGATACGCGGCGCCCGCGAGCGCTCCGTTGAGCAGTTGGGCATACATCGTGGAGCGGCTCTTTCGCCGTTCCTCTGCCGAGTCGTTGGGGATGTACCAGGGTTCCTGTCCGAAGATCGGCAACGGCTTGGCGAGTCCGTACATTTCGAGCGCGTAGTCGCCGATCGAATGATCGCGTGGACTGTTGCCGGTCTGGTGCAGAGTCAGCCACGGCGCTTTGTCGGTATGCCCCCAGGAACGGTAGGTGGATCCGCTCACGTTGGTGGACACCAGCTGCCCGAAGGGAGGATGTCCGTATTGCTTGTAAAAGCCGTCGAGGGGAATCCGCAGTTCCGCCGGCTCGAGCCCATACGGAGCGCACAGGCAGTCGTAGTGGTAGATGGCCCAAACCACGGGATGGGCCTGATAGCGCGCGAAGATCCACCGCAGGTAGTAGAAGGTCGCGTTCTTTTTCATGTCGGGATCGGCGGCTCCGTAGTACGCCTTCATGTAAGGCGCGATGTCGCGGCGCAGGGTCTCCAGCAGCACGACCACGCCGTGATCGGCGGCGTAGTCCATCTTCTTGTCGAGATACCGGAAGTAGGACGGATTGATGCGGAAGAAGTCCGGGCCGACCTCGGGATAGCCGTCGCCTTTGCCTGGGAAAAAGAACGGCCGTTCGTTCTCTTCGTTGACCATGTTCTCGGCGCGATCCTCGTTGCCGTTCGGCCAGGCGTCACGCATCGGCACGCCGGCGCGGTCCTTGAACTTCGCCGGCCGTCCGTCATAGGCCCAGGATGGGAACGACGAAATGATGAAGATCATGTTGAAGCCCTGGCGGATGCGGTACTGCAGCAGGTCTTTGTAGCCGGCTTCGGGATCGCCGGCGTCGAACTTCTCGTCGCTGTCACGCCAGCGGTACCGCCAGGTGGATGCGGGATAGAAGAAATCGCCGATGGCGAAGTACGGCGAGCCGTCCGCATACTGCAACGCGTGGCCGTTCGGCGTTGCCTGCGGAAATCCGCGGCGGTTGGGGTTCTGTTGTTTTTCTCCCTCGGTCCAGGCGACGCTGGTGAACCTCCCGCGCTTTCCGGACAGGCCCGGGTCGGCCGGGTTCGATCCGCTAACCCAGGTCCACTCGCCCGGCGAGGTGGAAGTGACGCGGACCCGGAACGTCTGAGCGCCATCCCAGAATCCGTAGCAGCGCTTGGAGAAGTTCGGCCCTTTCAAGTCCACCCACATCTCGACTTCGGTGTACGGGTTCGCGTACTTGCCGGTTGCCGTGAACACCAGTTCGACCCGCTCGTAGGGATGCACCGCCGGCTCGGCCGCAAAGAGCGGCGCGCCGCTAAACAGGCTTAGCCCCGCGAACAGGGCGATTCGGGCAGCGACTGTCATAGGTTTTATTCTCCGCGTTTCAATCAAAGTTCACGCACGTATCTTGGCCCAGGCCGATCAGCTGTTGTACGACCTCCGGTTGGAGCGGGACGCCCAGTTCGCGATTGCGGGCTTCCGTCGCGAACTCGACCTCCCCGGCGGCCATGACCCGAGCCACGCCCGGCGCCGGTTCCGCCGATTTCAGCATCCGGAGGATCTCGTCCATGCGGCGCGTGAATTCCTCCGCAGGCAGGAACAGGTCGGTGCGATAGGCCATGAAAACGTGGCCGAGGTTCTGGACGCCGTTCAGGTTTTCGAGTGTATTCAGGTGGCGGGCAAAAGCTGCGCCGGTGAGCACGCCGCTCAGGATGTCGATGATGAACGAGATCGCGGAACCTTTGGCGCCCCCGAACGGCAGCACGGCGCCTGCCAGAGCCGCGTGAGCGTCGGTGGTCGGCCGGCCCTCCGGGTCGATCGCCCATCCTTCCGGTATGGCCGCGTTGCGGTGGGCGGCGTTGATGATTTTTCCGCGCGCCTGAATGCTCGACGAAGCATCGAGCAGGAGTGGCGGCTCCTCGCCGGCAGGGATGCCGATTGCGAAAGGATTGGTTCCGAGAAACCGTCCCTTGCCGCCGAACGCGGCCATATGGGGCGGGGCATTCGATACCGCGCTGCCGATGAAACCTTCTCGCAGAGCCCGCTCAATGTAGTACGCGGCAGCGCCGAAGTGGTTGCTGTGCTTGACCCCGACGAGCCCGATGCCGGCATCACGGGCAGTCTCGATCGCAGTCTCCATTGCACGCAGGCCGACCACCGGGCCAAGCCCGTTATCGCCGTCCACCAGTGCCGCTGCCAGGTAACGCCGATCGATGCGGATCTCCGGGCGCGCCTTTACGACGCCGGCGCGGAGACGTCCTGCGTAAACCGGCAGTCGCACCATGCCGTGTGAGTCGACGCCGCGCAGATCCGCCAAAAGCAGGCACTCCGACGTCGTACGGGCGTCCGCAGGCGGGACGCCGAGTGTTTCCAAAACCGCTGAGCCGAAGGCGAGGAGTTTCTCGAGCGGAAACCGTGGCCATTCGCTCACTGCGGATCCGCCTTCGAGAAATCCACTCCGGCCAAACCCGCCAGAAACTGCGCTGCGGCGGCGAAGTCGGAATCACCTTGCCCGGCGGCGCTGGCGGCCGAGAGAATCTGCCCGACGACCGAGCCGAGCAGCATGGGAACTCCTTCGGCGCGAGCGGAGTCAAGGGCCAGGTTTACGTCCTTTTTCATCAGGTCCAGCTTGAAGCCCGGCACCAGATTCCCCGAGCGCAGCATCGGCACTCTCGCGTCCATCATGCGCGAGTACCCGGACGACTCTTTGATCACGTCGTAGAGGGTCGCCGGATCGGCGCCGCAGCGGACGCCGAGCGCGAAGGCCTCCCCTATGGTGACGAGGTTTGCGGCCGCCATTACCTGGTTCACCATCTTGACGACCTTGCCCTGTCCGACCTCGCCGACGTGAACGATGTTTGTGCCCATCGCCGAAAACACAGGCCGGTACTTCTCGAGGAGTTCCTTGTCGCCGCCAACCATGATGGTCAGCGTGCCTTTGGTCGCGCCGGTCACACCACCGCTGACCGGCGCATCGAGGAGGCTCGCGCCGGTGGACGCCAATGCCTGTTCCACCTCGCGGACCGTAGCCGGAAGGGCAGTGGTCATTTCGATCAGGATCTTGCCCGCGGTCATTTTGTGGATGAGTCCGCGTGGGCCTGTGACGACTTCCCTCAACTCGTTGTCGGCGGGCACGATCGTGATCACGACGTCGGACGCCTCAGCGATGTCGGCCGGAGAGTCGAGGATGCGGGCCCCGAGGCTCTCGAGCCGCTCGGCCGGGGCGCGCCGTTTGTGGAAGGTGGTGACGGCGTGAAAGCCCGCGGCAAGTAGTCGCTCGGCCATAGGCAGGCCCATACTTCCGAGTCCAATGAACCCTATCCGATATGGCTGGCGCATAGGGTAGATATATCATGTATGAAGTACGATATCAATGCTGCAAGGTGAGTGCCGAAGTGGCGCCCGACAGGATGAGCCTAACCTCTTTTAGGGTAGGGCCTGTCCTGCGACCAGGTGACACGTTCAGTTTGGCCGTTTCGCCGACTGATCAACACGACGCCGGTTTCGGGACTGGTGACCTCGTATTCAGCCGGCGCGATCGCGATCACGGTAGTCACCGGCCGTGGGCCGGGAATCCGGTAACGGAAGCGCAGATGCGGCGACGCTTGCGGCGCCTGGCCGGGAAGTCCGATAAACCCCCTGGGTGGATGTTGTTGCCCGGTGACGCAATCCACCTCAATATCCGACACCGGGGCGACCATTTGGACCGCCATTTCGACATCGGCAAGCGTCAAGCGTAATCTGGCAGCATCGAGCGACACCTGTCGCGGTCCGAGTTGAAAACTGTTGTGCACGGTGCGGCCGGGGTCGGCCGCTACGCGATCGATGACGAGAAGGTACGCTCCCTTTACCCAGAAAAGTACCCGTTCGTGCTCGGCCCAGATCCCCTCCCCGTGGCCGTTCTCGAAACTCCAGCCATAGGCCCCCTTCCAGTAGGAGCCCTGATATCGGGCGTGCATCGTGGCGGTTTCGGGTGTGAAGGCCGTGTAGAGCAATTGTGCGTCAGCGGGTGATTGATTGGCGCCTTCGACGCTAACGGTAGAATGGGCGGCGGTCGATTTTCCGTAAGGGCCGAGCGGATCGCTCATTTCGTAGCTCAGGATGCCTGGATCCGCGATCACGATGCGGCCATTGACCCTGTAAGTGAAGGCCAGCCGGGAAAGGTGCGAGTGATTACTTCCCCACTTGCCTGCGTCGAAGGCAAGGTAGCTCGCATTGCGGTCCCACCCGGTGCGGCTGAAGACCTGCCCGGCGTCCGGGAATACCTGATCGAGCGGCGGGGAGTCCGGCACGCCATCCGAAAGACCGAGACGAGGCAGAAGCGTTCGGCGCTCGCTGCGATACTTCTCCGATGCTGCGTCGGCAGCGAGGGCCGTGTCATTGAAGCCGCAGAGTTCGCTTTGCGCTGCGTAATCGAGCGAGCGGGCGGTTCGCCGCGGATCGATTCCCACGTCGATGGCCGGCAAACGCCTTCCGAGGTCGTAATAGGTGACCGCAACCGAAGTCATCCAGCGGTGATAAGAGGGCGTCCGTTCGATGTGCACACCGTCGGGCGTAAACTGGCGCGCGAACTCCTCACGAAGGCGCGCCACGCCGGTGGCCCGGAACACGGGCGCCTTTTCGAGAAACGGCAGCCGCAGGGCGAGAAACACCAGCGCGTCGAGTTGTGAGATGTACCAGTTCGGCCCGGGCGTGAGATGTGCCAAGGCGAAGTCAGCCTGTCCGGCAATTGAGGCCAGCATCCGGTCGAGAAACGCGTCATCAAACGCCGGGCTTGCGAGGAATGCTGGAAGGATTCCGGTCCAGCCTGGGTGCTCGCTGTCCCCGAGCCGGATGGCCATGGTAAGGGCGCTATCGCCGGGTCGCCGCTTGCTCGCGCCGGGATAGGGGTCGCCGCGCATCCAGTCCTCGATATACCCGCGCGCCGCTACGGCGTACCGCTCGTTACGGGTCGCCTGATAAGCCGAGGCGAGCGGCCGAAGCCAGGCGAAACGGTTGAGTTGCGCCGGCCATTCCTGGTGCCGCATGTGCCCGCCGCTCCAATCGATGTCGCGTAATCCGATGCGCACCGGAGTGCGGCCGTTGAACAGAATGGTCCCCGACACGATCTGGTCTGCCGCCGTCGTGTTCGAGCTCGCGGGGATCTGCTGCCCGGGATAGGAGGCGAGCAGTTCCGCCTGCCTCAGAATCACGCCGCGCCGGTCGCCTCCGGCTTGTGGAACCGCCGCCGCCGGAAGTGCCGCGCAGGCGGCCAGCCACCGCCGGCGCGTCAAAAGCTCAGCCTCGCCGAGAGTTGCATGAATCGGGCCGCCTTGGCGCTGGTGATCAGGCCGTACCCCGGCGAATTGAACACGGCAGATTGAGTACGGCTGTCCGCGGCCACCGTCAACGACGTATTCGGAATCGACAGATTGGTGTGATTGAGCGCGTTGAACGCGTCCGCCCTCACCGTCAACGAGACCTTCTCCGAGAGCGCGAACCGGCGATTTACCGAGAGATTCACGTTAACGTCGCCCGGGTTGCGCACCACGTTGCGTCCCATGTTTCCGATCGATGCCGGCAGCAGCATCTTTGTCGTCGAGCCGGTCGTCAGGAACAGTGGTCCGGTGGGCGCCAGCGCGAACTGCGCATCGCCGGTCGGCCGCAGATACTGAATTCCCGTTCCGTTCGTAACCCGCTCGGTGGCGTAAAGCTGGCTTCCCGCGCCAATCAGATTGGGTCGCTGCTGGATCACATCCGGATAGAGATTGTTCTGGTAAATCGTAGACGGCAGTCCCGAGCGCGCGGTGAAGATCGCACTCACGCTGATGTGACGGATCCACCGCGGTCCCGTTCCGGTGACATACTGCGGCGCGAGCACCAGGCTGTGCCTGCGGTCGAACACGCTGACCGCGTGGTCGAGGTTGCGCGCCAGTTGCGGGAACTGGCTGTCGAGCGTGCCGTTGGGCTGCGTATTGGCGAACGTGCCGCTGCCGTCGTCGGTGGACTTGGCGAACGTGTACGCAGTCATAAAGGAGAGCGAGCGGGCGAATTCGCGGGTGGCCCGCGCCTGCAGCGAATGGTACTTCGAACTCCCGACATTGGTCAGCGCGTTCCACCCGGAAGAGACCGAGGGATAGGGCCGGTACTGCTGCGTCGCGACACTGTTGCCGGTCGCATTCACCAGTTCTCCGATCGCAAACGAGGGCAGCGCGTTGAAGCGCAGGAACAGCGGCAGGTGCACGGCATGATTGCCCACGTAGGTGACGTCGAGCAGTGTGCCGCGCGCCACTTCGCGCTGGATGCCGAAGTTCCACTGCATCATCATCGGCAGGTGGCCGGTCTCGGCGTACTGCGCGTTGGACGGCACCAGCGGATTGGAGATCGTCGCGTTCTTTTCCGCGTCCAGCGGATTGGCGTAGCCCACCGCGCTGAGCGGCATGCCCTGGGCGAGTGTGAAGGGCTGCGGTACGCCGCTCCCCAGGCTGCCGAACGTTGCGGTTGCGTTGAATCCCGGCATCACCACGTTGCCGCCGAGATTCGAAAATAGCTGGTAGTAGAAGATGCCGAATGCCGATCGGATCACCGTTTTCGGCGCGAGCGCATAAGCAAAACCGAGGCGTGGGCCGAAATTTTTCACCGGGGGGTGCAGCCCCAGGCTCGCGTCGGAGTTGCGCCCCGCCACGAGTAGTTTGCCGGTGAACGGATCCACTCGCGAGTAAACGCCGTTGGCCGTCGTCTGGGGCGCTTCGTAGTCCTGCCGCAGTCCAAGATTCAAAGTCAACTTGCGCGTCGCCTTCCAATCGTCCTGCAGAAACAACGCGAGATTGTAGTTGCGGCGCGCGATTTCCGGCTGCGGTACTGCGTACGCCGCGTTCGTAATGGCACCGAAAAGCAGATCGGCCAGCGAGTTCACAGGGCTGCCGGACGTCTTCGTCGGCGAGGTCAGGTTGCCGTTGAAATTGTACAACCCGGCGTAGTTGTTGTTGCCGTTGAAATTGTTGTACTGGTTCTTGCGCAACGCCACGCCGGCTTTGACCGAGTGCCCGCCGCGAATCCAGGTCAGCGACGGCGAGAACTGGAAGATGTTGTCCACCGGGGTCTGCCAGACGTTGTTAGCCGAGCCGAACGACGCCCATCCCGTCATGGTGATCAGCGGCGTTGCCGGAAGCGGCGAGCGCCGGATGCCCAGCACTCCCGGCACGTCGATGCCGTATGACGGCGGCACCGCCGCCACGGTGCTGCGCAGGTAACTGAAGCGTGCTTCGCCGAAGAGGTTCGACGTGATCGGTTTGGTGACGCCTACCGCCCCGATCCACTGCGTCGTCTGCGAGCGCGGCGAGCCGTTGTTGAGCGGACCGGGCAAGGTTTCGACGCGCGGCGTGTCCGCCCAGTCGTGCGTGAACCGCAGCCAGATGCCGGTCGCGCCCATGGTGTGATCGCCCCGCATCGTAAGGTTGCTCGTGTAGGGTCGCGCCGAGGCGTTGTTGACGAAGTTGTTGGCTGCGATTCCGGTGGAGCGGTCGAGCGTGCCTCCCGAGTTCGGAGCCGGCATCAGGCTCATGATTTTCACCGCGGCGGGATCGAGGCGGGTCGCCGGAATTCGGTTGCCCGGCAGGGGTGTGCGCGTGGTCGGGTCCGCCACCACTACGCTCGACGACGAGAAGTCTCCGGTGCGGAACGCCAGATCGGGAACGGTCGAGATCGGCGACCCCGGCGTGACTTTCCGCGTGGTCTCGTAATTCGCGAAGAAGAACGTGCGGTCCCTGCCGCTATACAGTTTCGGCAGCCAAACGGGTCCGGAGAAGGTGCCGCCATACTGATTCTGCCGGTCGGACGGCCTCCGTGTTCCTCGCAGGTTGTTGAAGAAATTGTTGGCGTTCAGCGCCTCGTTGCGGAAGTACTCGTAAACGCCTCCATGGAATTGATTGGTGCCCGAGTTGACCACCATGCTGATGGTCGCGCCCGCGGTGCGCCCGTACTCGGCCGAATATGCCGAGGTCAGCACTTTCACTTCCCGCACGGCGTCCGGCGAGGGCAGGTGGCTGATCGCTCCGGTCGCGCCGCCGAACACGGAGACTCCATCCACCGTGATCTCGCTGCTCTGCGAGCGGCTGCCGTTAATGGAGTATTGCGAGGAATCGACCACCGTCGGGTCGTCGCCGGTGGAGACTCCCGCCGAAAGCATAATCAGGCTGAAAACCGCGCGGTTGGCCATCGGCATGTCCCGCACCTGCGAGGGGTTGACCACCAGCGCGACCGAGGACGTTTCGGTCTCCAGTTGTCCGACGGTTTCGCCGGTGACGGTCACGGTTTCCCGCACTTCGCCGGGTTGGAGCACCGCGTCGATGCGGGCCCGCTGGTTGACCTTCAGATCGAACCCGCGGATCTCGGTCTTTCGAAAGCCTGCCAGTTCGATCGTGATGTCGTACTCGCCGACGGGCAGCAGCGGAGCGAGATAATCGCCCGAGGCGCCGGTCCTCCCCTTCCACGCGTCCACGTTCTTCCCGACGCCGGATATCCGGACGTCGGCGCCTGCGACCACCGCGCCGGTTGAGTCCGTCACCGTGCCGGCAATGGAACCCGTGATGTCTTGCGCCAGTGCGCTCGTCAGGGAGAGCATGGCGGAGCAGAATAGCAGCCTGGCTGTTCTCATTTGGTGCTCGCTTCCTCCACTACCGCGGCGGCAGGGCGGTGGACGGCGGCGTCGGCTTGCCGTCGATCGTGTTCGGCTCCATCAGTTCCGTGCGAGTGCCGTCCGGGTCGAACAGGTTCCTTTGCCGCTTCCGGTTGACGCCGGTCTTGGTTTCGATGGTGCGCGTATAGAACGCCCGTGCCGGACGCTTCTCCACATCGGCGGCGGCGCCGGCGATGTCCGGAACCTCCAGGCAGATATGGTTCAGCGATCCCAAACGGGCCAGCGAAGGCTCCTCGCCGTACAGCATCAACTCCAGGTAGTCCCTGCCGTCCGGGACCCGCATGTTCACCCAGTCGAGGGTCTTGCCGTTGGCGCTTCCCCGCCAGATCTCCTGGAAGCCGAGCAGGTCGCCGTAGAACTTGAGGCTTTCGTCCAGTTTCCTGACCGTGATGCCGAGGTGGGCAATCCGCTTCGAAATCCGCGGACCATCGAGGAACTTGCCCGTTTCCCGCCGGGTGTAACCGTCGGGCTCATACTGGACGATCTCCACCAGGTGCCCGTCCGGGTCGCGGACCATGAAGTTCGAGTTCCCGGTTCTGCCCTTCGGGGTGCTCTCGGGCACGCGGATACCGTGGGCGCCGAGATAGCGGCGCATCGCCTCTGCGTTGTCCACCTGAATGGCGATATGCGCCAGCCGGTCCGTCTTCGGCTGCTTTTCCGGGAAGAGTTCGATGTATTGGTCCTCGTTAATCTTGATGAAGGTGAGCGACAGGCTGCCGTCCGGATTGTCGAGCTTGAAGGGCTCGCCGAAACCGAGCAGGTCCTTATAGAAGCGGCGCGCCTGATCGATATCGTGAACGTACAATCCCATGTGGGCGATTCCGAGGATCCTGGGACGCGGGGCCTCCGTTCCGGACGGTTGCGCGAGTGCCGCGAGCGGCATCAACGTGAGGAGAAGCAGGGATTTCTGCATGACTGCACTCTACTCTAGGACCGCACAGGCGTGTCCAAAAGTGCAAAACGTGCCTCCCTAACGTTCAGGGAACGTTCACGGCGCGTCGTATGTCACTGATTCCGATTACTCGATGACGGGAACCGGCTTGATGACCTGGTGCGACTCGTAAACAACGTTAATGGCGACATCCTGATCCACGCCGCAGCGCACGATCACCTGGTAAGCCTCCGGGAACGTGCCGATTCCCTGCTTGCGGAGCCGTTCCTTAAGATCGCGGAGACTTGCCGCGGACCGGAAGAAGTCGAGAGCCGCCTGCGCGCCCGGACTACCCATGAATCCGGAAAAGATCAGAGTGCGTTCCGGGCGGGGATGTCCGGGTTGAGCGGGCAGCACCGTGATCAACCCGTACACTGTCAGGTACCGGGAGGTGGCGGGATCGCGCCGCGCGCGATAGACGGGCTGCGTGGGGTCCTTCGGGTTCCCGAGAACCTCCTGGTTGCTCTCGCGGTCGAACCAGACCGAATAAGGCATGGCCTTCAGAACCCTGGCCATATAGTTGGTATACGAAGGCGCGCCGATGAGGATCAGACCGTTCTCATGGATCGCCATCGGACTAACCGACGGTTCGGGCGCCGCGTGATAGCTGACACCTGCTGTCGCAAGCAGGGAAGTGGCGCCCATCGCCGCGAGCGAATCGCAGAACACGACGTACCCGCGAGTGGGGAACGTATATAAAGGACCGCCGAGCTCCTCCACCTTGAGGCCCCGGTACCAGTCGCTGACCCACTCCGGCGCGGGTTCCAGGATATTCCCCCGCGGCTTCTGGCCGGGCTGCGAAGGGATGGCCCGCACCACCGGCGGCGCCCCGATCAGGATCAATACGTCGTTCCCTCGATTCAGGACGGGGCCCCAGGCTTCGCGAACCACGCGGTCCACCGGGTCGGCGAACCGGCCCCGCAGCAACAGAAGAACGAAGGCCGCAAGCAGCATCCCCGCTGCGGCCAACCCGACCCACAATGGGACCGGACCGAAACGACGCGGCGATGTTTCAAGTGGGTGTGTCCCGGAGGATCGCGACGGCGAACCAAACACCGGACGGTAGCTGCCTTTCGGCAGATCGACGCGGATTTCCGCTTCCGGTGCTTCCGTCTGGTAATACTCTTTCAGTTTCTGCCGGAGCGCATGGGCGCGGCTGCGGACGCTTGAGTCCTCGATGGGGTTGAAGCTCGACGGCCTGTTCAGCGCGTTGACCGCAATGCTGTATTCGGTTATCTCCGAACCGCGGCCGCTCAGTTCGAGATCGCAGATGTAGCGGAGAAACTGAGCGAGTTGGCCGGAGCGGGCGAAGGTTCGACTCTGAAGAATCGCTTCGCACGCCCGTGTCCTGGCCTCGCGTTCGGCCGTGGGGTCGCTCGAGATCATCGGCGTTTCAATTCTATCGCTCTTGTCCGAAAACCCCTGAGTTCCCGTGAGGTTGGCCATTGTCGCCGGTCGTCCTCCATTCACCGCTGTTGCCCGTGACTGACGCGGAAGTAAAGGCGCTCGAGACCGAGTTTGTGCCGGTTGAATTGTTCCCAACGCCCACTGCATGAAATCAATAACTTGCCTTCGGCGATGATCAACTGCATTAGCAGGCGATGCCCAGAGGCGTGGTCCCGATATCTCAGCTTTTGCAGCTGCTGAAAGATGCCTAGTATTATCGAAAGGTGGCCACTGAAGGACCCAAGTACAAGCAGATCTGGCAGAGTCTCAAGTCAGCAATAGAAAACGGGACGTATTCGCCGGGCGTAAGACTGCCGAGCGAATTCGATCTGGTGCAAACCTACGGCGCATCGCGGGTAACGGTGAGCCGCGCGTTGAAAGAGCTGCAGATCGGCGGGTACATCGACCGGCGTGCGGGCTCGGGGACTTATGTCCGCGCCACCGCCGTGACGCACCAGACGTTCGGCCTGGTTATTCCGGAACTGGGTCAGACCGAGATCTTTGAGCCGATCTGCCAGGGCATGGTGGAGGCGCAGCAGGATCAGAATCACGTCCTGGTGTGGGGCCCTTCGCTGGCGGGGTCGGAGACCACGGTGGCCGATGCGAAGGCGGTCTGCTCGCGTTTGATCGCGAACAAGGTTTCGGGCGTATTTTTTGCGCCGGTGGAAGGAACGCCGCTGAAGAACGAGATCAACCAGGCTGTGGTCGGCATGATGACCGAGGCCAGGGTCGCGGTGGTGCTTCTCGACCGGGACATCGTCGACTATCCGGATCGCAGCCGCTTCGACGTCGTCGGAATAGATAATCGCCGCGCCGGGTGTGTGGCGGCACAGCACCTGATCGCGGCGGGTTGTAAGCGCGTCGCTTTTATCGGAAGGCACCACCTGGCGCCGAGTTGCGTGGCGCGGTCGGCTGGGTACCGGGACGCGCTGGCGCGGTCGCAGACACCGGTGGCCGCTCCGTTCGTGCAGCGGCTCGATCCCGCTGATCCGCTTGCGGTCCGCGAGGTGATGGACGAGTTTAAGCCGGACGGAATCGTCTGCTCCAACGACCGCACGGCAGCGCAGTTGATGCGCACGCTCTTCGAACTGAAGGTTTCGGTGCCCAAGCAGGTGCGCATTGTTGGTTTCGACGACGTCAAGTACGCGAGCTTTGTGACGGTTCCGCTGACGACGATTCGCCAGCCCTGCTGGGAACTCGGCGCCGCCGCGATTCAGGCGATGGTGCAGCGCATCGCCACGCCGGATTCGCCCGCCCGCGACATTCTGGTGGATTTCGAGCTGATCGTGCGTGATTCGTCGCGCGCCGCCAAGTAACGTCCGCCCGCGATTCCGAGCGCGGCAAAGGAGGCGTTCTTCCCGCTTTTCCGGTGTGGGTCGCGCTCACCATCGTGTCATTTAATAAGTCTGATTAGCGATCAACTTGCCAGGTTAGTTGGCAGATTTGTCTTGCTTTTGATCGCCTCCGATGTACAATTGCTTGGCAGGCGGGGATGGGCGCGCCCCTGATTCCCACCGCCTCGTAGTCCACCAAGAACTGCCCTGGAGGTTACAAGCATGAATCAGAGAACCGTCTCCACGTTGAGCCGCCGCGGATTCCTGGCCGCCACCAGCACGCTCGCCGCGCTCCCGCGCCTCCGGGCAGCAGCGCCAGGTTCGCGTCTGTCGAGCGCCGAGATCGCGAAGCACCTGGATCGCGCCTGGGTGAAAAAGGCGCTGGTCCACGATCTGCTGGACTACTGGGTGAAAAACTCGCTCGCGCCAAGCGGGTTTATTCAAGAGAACCTGGATCGCAAGTGGCAGGCGTGGGGCGACCAGCGCGAAGCTAGCCTGAACGGGCAAGGGCGCGTGCTCTACACCTTCGCGATCGGGTACGAGGTCAGCGGAGGCGAAAAGACTTACGCGCAGGCGATTCGCAAGGCTGCCGACTTCCTGCTGAAGATGCACGATGACCAGTACGGAGGGTATTTCAACCGCACCACTCCGGACCTCAAGGTCATCGACGATACAAAGGGCGGATTCCAGAGCTTCGCGATTTTCCCGCTGGCCCACAGTGCGCGGGTCCTGAAGGAGAAACGGTATGCCGATGCGGCGCTGACGGCGTATCGCGAGCTGAAGGCCAAGATGTCGGACGGGCCCTTCATCAGCGGCAACTTCAAGCGTGATTTCAGCGAGCCTGCGCCTATGAACTTCGGCGGCCGCGGGCGGGGCGGCGGTCCGGGCGGCGGCTTTCAGATTACGCCGGGCGGGCACCGGCTGAACGTACATATGTTCGAAGCGCTGTTGGGGCTGTACGAGGCGACGCGAAACAAGGAAGTGTGGGACTCGATCAGCGCGCAGCTCGAGCAGATCGGCAGGGTCTACGACTACAAGCAGGGCTACCTTTCGGAGAGCTACGACGCCGACTGGAAGCCAACCGGCAATCCGGGCGCGAACCCCGGACACCTGTTCGAGTGGGCCTCGTTGCTCAGCCGCGCGGTTGAACTCGGCGCCGATCCGAAGTTGATCGAATTGGGCAGCCGCAATCTGGACCTGGGGCTGAAGAGCTACAACAAGGAAGTCGGCGGACTGGGCGGACGCAACGCGAGCGGACAGCCGGTCATGATGCTCTGGTGGCCGCAGTGCGAGGTGATCAAGGCGACCGCTCATTACGCGATCCTGCGGGGGCGGACGGACCTTTGGCCGTACTTCCACCAGACGCTCGATTTCGTGAAGAAGACCTACCTTGATACCGAGTATGGCGGCTGGTTCGAAGGCTACATCCCGGGGCAGCCGCGAGAAGCGCTCGGCGAACGGGCTTATATCAAGGGCGCAGTGGATGGCCCGGAGCTCAGCCCCTATCACATGACCTCGATGTTCCATGACTTGTGGCGCATCTCCGATCCCAAGTACAAACCAGAATCCGCCGCTTAGAAGGGACGGTGCCCGGCGATGAGCGCACACGGAATTTCGAGACGTTACTTCTTTTTTGGACCGCTGCTGGCAGCGGCCGTGCCTAACCGGGGGTTCGGGAGCACACCCTCTCTGACGGCTCTGGGGTACAAGGCTTTCAACCAGAAGCTCAACATCGCCTGCGTCGGGCTGGGCCTGCGTGGGCCGCAGATTCTGTTGGGCGCGGATGCCAGCGAGAACATCACCGCGCTGTGCGACGTGGACGAAACGCGCCTGGCTCGAGCCGCGCAAAAGTACCCGAAGGCGGCGAAGTACAAGGACTACCGCCAAATGCTCGACCGGGAGGGCAAGAACCTGGACGCCGTGATGGTGGCCACTCCCGACCACCTGCACGCGCCCATTGCGCTTGCCTGTATGCAGCGCGGCAAGCACGTGTACTGTGAGAAGCCCCTGACGACGACCATCCACGAGACCCATATGCTGGCGGAGGCGGCGGCGAAGTACAAGGTTGCGACGCAGATGGGCAATCAGGGCTTCAATCACGAGGGCACGAAAACGGCATGCGAAATCGTGTGGTCCGGCGGCATCGGCGATGTGCGTGAAGTGCACGCGTGGACGAGTTCCGGAGCGCAGCCGGAGCTGCCCGAGACTCTCCCCGCCGAGCCGGTACCGGAGACGCTCGATTGGGACCTGTGGCTTGGGCCGGCTGCGTCGCGTCCCTACAACTCGCAATACGCGCGCTGGCGTTCGTTCCAGGATTTTTCGATGGGCGGCTCGCTGGGCGACTGGCTGGTGCATATCCTGGGGCCCGCGCATCTCGCGCTGCGCCTGGATACGGTGGCCCCATCGAGCGTGGAGTGCGTGCGTGTCGACGGCAAGCACAAGCTGCTCTGGCCGCTGCGCGTACACACCGTCTTCGAGTTCCCGGCGCGCGTCGGGATGCCGCCGGTGACCGTCCATGTCTACCAGAACATGCGCGGCGATTTCCAGGATCCGCCGGGAATGAAGGACGGGGAGCGCCTGCTGCCTCCCATGAACAACCTGGCCGAGCGCGGGCGCTCGTTTGTCGACGGCGGCGACGGCGTGCTGGCGGTCGGCAGTCAACTCACGCTCGAAGGCAAGCTGATTCCGCCGCCTCCTCCGGGCGGTGGCCGGGGAGGACGCGGCGGGCGCGTGGCGCCGCCGCTGCCGGACGATCCCACGTTGCGCGCGCCGGGCAACGGCTCGGTGCTGGTCGGCAGCCAGGGTTGGCTGGCGACCTCGGGGCGTGGCGAGGGCGTGTGGCTGCTGCCGCAATCCCGGTGGGCCGAATACAAACTGCCGCCGCAGATGCTGCCGCGCGGCATCAACCATCAGCAGGACTGGATCCGCGCCTGCAAGGGCGGTACGCCAGGAGCTTCCGATTTTTCCGAGGCCAGGAAGTACGTGGAGTGGCTCGGCCTCGGAGCCGTCGCGTGGCGTGTGCCGGGCAAGCTCGAGTGGGATGCAAGGAACCTGCGGTTCACCAATAACAGCGAAGCCAACCGGTGGCTGAAGCCGTTCGTGCGGAGAGGTTGGGAGATGAAGGTCTGACCGGCGCTGCCGGCCGGCGGAGCTGAGCTTGCCGGAGGCCGGCGCGGTATCGCCGCTGGCACTACTTGAAGACGGCGAGATCGAACGCGGCGGCTAGCGCCTGATATCCGGCATCGCTCAGGTGGATGTGGTCGCCCGAGTCGAATTCCGCTCTCAGTTTGCCCGGGCTCTGGGCGTCGCGAACGGCGGCATCGAAGTCCACTACGGCGTCGAAGTTTCCCTTGGCGCGGATCCACCGGTTCACGGCCTGACGAATCTCCTCGGTGCGTTGATTGGCGAGGCGAACGCCCTCCTCAGGCATGACGGTCGCGCCCATTACCTTGATGCCGGCCATATGCGCGCGCTCGATGATCTGGCGATAGCCCCAGATCAGGTCGTCGGCCGTTAGCGCGCCTGGATCGCTGGTGCTGCCCTGGACGTTGATGTCGTTAACGCCCTCGAGCAGGATCACCCATTTGACGCCGGGGCGGCTCAGGACGTCGCGCTCGAAGCGGGCGAGCGCGGAAACGCCGGCTCCATCCTTCAGCACCTGGTTGCCCTGAATTCCCTGATTCAGGACCGCAATGTGCCGGGTCGCCTTATTGGCGCCGAGACGGGTGGCGAGCCCCGCCGGCCAGGCATGGTTGGAATCGACGGAGGCGCCTTGCGAGTCAGTGATGGAGTCGCCCAGGGCGACAACGGCGAAGGCATCGGCGGGGGCCAGCACGTCGACGCTCGAGAGCCACATGTATGCCGTCATTTTGGCCGGCTCGGTCAAGGTGGGAGCCGCCGTGGTATTGCCGGGCGTGATGTACATGGTGTGCAGGCCAAGCCGGTGATTGCTGGTTGTACTGGTCTCATACGGCAGGTAGAGGGACACGGAAAGTTCGCTAAGCGGCGCCACTTCCAGATCGACGGGATCGCTGACCGCCAGAACGCCGCCCGCAATCGTCACCGCTTCCTGTCCGCCGAAGGTGAGGACGCGGTCGGTGCCCGGCTTCGTCGCGCCGCTACCGGCGTGGACCGCGATGTGGGCGGAGCCGATTTGGAGTGGGCTGGCGGTTGCCATGTTGGACAGTTCGACCCTGACGCGCCGGCCGCCGATACTCGTCCGCAGGATCATGCGGACCGTTTGATCGGTGAGCGACGGCGGCAACGGCACGGGCCCGCGTCCTGCGCCTGGTCCGCGTCCCGGTCCACCGGGCGCGCCCGCCCTGGCGCCTTGCGGGATCGGGGGTACGGGAGGAGTTGCTGCCGCGGGCCGGGCTCCGGGAGCACCGGGACCGCTGCGTCCTGGTCCGAACATCGAACTGGCAGGCGCCAACGGCTGAGCCGTAGCCCACGTGGTAACCCAGTGTTCGCCCGCTACGGCCCGGCCGCGGCTCTGAGCGGCGGCGCGATGAGGCGCAACAAATACAACGGCCAGAACAAATGCAGCACAGAATCTACGTCGCGTGTTTCTCATCGCAATCCTCTCTCGGTTGTATTAACAGGACAAAGTCAGATGACGTGCCTGGATTTTACAGAATTTCGCGCCGGCGTTCAATACGCGCGGGGTCGAAAGGAAGGCGCGCCCGTGATGCGGCAACGTAGCGTTGCTTGGTTTGGCCAGTTGGATCCGCCTGCTCAACGGTTCACTCGCGATGAGGGTCGACAAGAATTGGACGGATCAGCTTTCCTTTGACAAGGGGCAGAATCTGACATATCATTAGCGGCATTGTTGTAATTGCTTCTGCCTTAGGAGGCTCCATGATGCGCCACATTTTCCTGACAGTCTCTCTGTTTGGTGTACTGTTCTTCCCGGTCTTCGCCCAGGACCGCGGCAACATCCAAGGAACAATAACCGATTCCAGCGGGGCCGTGATCCCCGCTGCCAAGGTCCGCATCTCTCAGGTGGGAACGAACACGAGTTGGAGCTTCGAGGCCAACGAGGTCGGGCGCTACTACGCACCGAATCTCCCTCTCGGGCGCTACAAGGTCACGGTGCAGCAGGAAGGGTTCAGCACTGCCAGCAGCGACGTCATCGAAATCAGTTCGCAGGTGAACGTTCGCGTGGATATCAAACTGCAGCCAGGGTCGATCACGGACACGGTACAGATCTCCGGTGAGGCCGAGCTTCTCGATACGGCAACGGCCACGGTATCGGCCAGCGTTTCGACCAAACAACTACATGAGCTGCCGTTCATCAGTTTCGGGCAGAAGGCCGATATCGCCAATTACCTGCAGTATCTGCCCGGCGCTGAAAACACGCCGGCGCTGACGGGCGCGCCCGCGGGTTCGAGCGTCACTCCGATCATGGACGGCGCGCAGGCGTATATCTCTGAAGTGTTCGTGGATGGCGCGCCTGCGAGCGACGGCGTGTTCCGGGGATCGCTTTGGGAGAACGGGGCGGCGGTGAATCACTACGGCGAGTTCAACGTCGTGGCCAACTCCTTCAGCGCCGAATACGGGCGCACCGGAACGTGGTTCTACAGCGTGACCACCAAGTCCGGCACGAACGAACTGCATGGCAGCATCTACGACAACTTCGTCAACACGGCGCTCAACGCCCGCGACTTCTTCCAGCCCACGCGCCAGATCTATCACCAGAACGAGGGCGGCTACACTCTCGGCGGACCGGTATACATCCCGAAGCTGTACAACGGGCGCAATCGGACGTTCTTCTTTTTCGGGCACGATCTGTTCTACAGCGTCGGCGCACAGCAGGGAAACCTGCTGACCATTCCGACCCTGGCGATGCGGTCGGGCGACTTCAGCAATTATGTGAACGCCGCGGGCGCCGTGATTCCGATCTTCGATCCCGCCTCGGCCAATGCCGCGGGCGTGCGGACCCAGTATCCAGGCAACATCATTCCAGCCACCCAGATCAGCAAGGTCTCGAAGAACATCGTGGCACTGATGCCCGTTCCGGACCTGCCTACGGCCGCGGCAAACTGGCACAATCGCACCGGCGCCAACCCGCTGTTCAACAACTTCACGGAGACGGCGCGGTTGGATCATAGTATCTCCGACCGGGAGAAGTTTTTCGTCTCCTACAGCGACGAGTACCGGCCGCGCCACATCGCCGGCGTCGGCTGGGGCGCGGATAGTCCTCTCGAGGGGTTACAGAATCAGCCGCTGCGCTCCCGGACCGCGCGCTTCAGCCTGGATTCGATCATCCAGCCCACGCTGATGAATCACGTGACGCTCGGCTACGACCGCTATCTGAACCCGCCGCAGAACTTCACGAACGGAGGCAACTGGAACACCAAGTTGGGGCTCAACGGCCTGCCGTTTGACACGTTCGGTTCGTTCCCGAGCGTTGCTTTCTCCGGCGGAACCAATCAGCCCATCAATCTCGGCAATGGCAGCAACTGGAGCATTCTGGGAACTTCCCGGTGGGCGTTCAACGATTCGATCACGTGGACCAAGCGGGGGCACATCCTGAAGTTCGGAGGGAGTTGGTGGTACGAAGTGCGCAACAACGCCGCGCAGGCGAGCGGCAGTGGATCCTGGACCTTCAATAGCACCACTACGAGCCAGCCCAGCGCTCCGCAATACGCGCAGTGGGGCAGCGCGTTCGCCAGTTTCCTGGTGGGAGGAGTGCAGCAGGTTTTCACGCAGGGCCCGACGTATCTGGCGACGCGCCTTCCCTACCAGGCTCTGTTCGTGCAGGACGAATGGCACGTATCGTCCAAGCTGTCGCTTTCGCTCGGCCTGCGATGGGAGAACAACTCGCCGGCCTTTGATAAGTACGACCGCCTGGCGAATTTCGATCCCACGACCCCGAACGCGGCCGCCGGAAACATTCCGGGTGCGCTGGTCTTCTCCGGCAACGGGCCGGGAACGATCAACGGCCGAACCACGGTTCAGACGTGGCACAAAGGGTTCGCGCCTCGAATCGGCTACGTCTATCAGTTCACTCCCAAGCTGGTGATGCGCTCCTCCTTCGGCATCTTCTATCCACCGCCAGTGATGAACGCTCTGACGCTGCAGTGGTACGAGAGCGCCAAGACGTTTCTGAGTCCGGATGGCTATACGCCGGTGATGAATTGGGACAATCCGTTTCCGCGCTACCCGGTGGCGAACCTCGATCCGACCTTCTTGAATGGCCAGGTGGTCCACTGGTACGCCCCGGATTACGCGCGTTCCGGGCCGATCATCAATTGGACTTCCGGCTTCCAGTATCAACTCTCCCCCAACATGCTGCTCGACATCACCTACCTGGGCCGGCACGCCACGTCGCAGCAGGCGGACTACCAGGGCAATCCCAATGTGCTGAATCCGGCCTATCTGTCTTTAGGCCCGCTGCTGACGCAGAACGCCGGTTCTCCGGCGGCGCAGGCGGCCGGCATCAAGCTGCCGTGGAGCGGTTTCGCCACTTCGGCCCTGCCGACCGTGGGACAGGCCTTGCGGCCTTTTCCGCAGTACAGCGACGTGATCAACTTCCGGGCAAAACTCGGAATCAACCGCTACAACTCGCTGCAGGTCAAAGTGAACCGGCGATTCTCCGGCGGCTTGACGCTGATGAGCAGTTTTACATGGTCGAAGAACCTGACCAACGTACCTACCTCGTCGGCAGGCCCCACCGGCCAGAGCCCGGCCGGAATCCAGTCGCCCTACGAGCGTCTGCAGGACATTTCGCCGAGCGAGTACACGCTGCCGGTGGATTTCAAAGCCACCATCATCTACGACTTGCCTTTCGGGAAAGGCAGGCCTTTCCTCAACAACGCCAACGCCGCGATGAACGGCGTTTTGGGCGGATGGCAGGTTGTCTTCTTCCTGGAGCGCGCCTCCGGGAATGCTCTGACCATCACGGCTTCGAACAACCTCTCGCAATTCGGTTACGCGACCAAGAGGGGAAGCGTGGTCTCGGGTGTGCCGCTTACGCTGAACACGGACACGAGCAACTTCGACCCGGCGAAAGACCGCTTCATCAATCCCGCTGCCTTTGTCGCGCCCGCGACGTACGCTCTAGGCAACACGGCACGGACGTTGGACTGGCTGCGCGGTCCCGGCTTTTCCACCGAATCGGCTTCGATCAAGAAGTCCTTCCGGATTCACGAGCGTTTCACCACCCGCCTGTCCGCGGACTTCCAGAATCCGTTCAACTTCGTCCGATGGGGGAATCCGGTCACCAACCTGGCCACGTCTAACTTCGGGATGATTACGTCTTCAAGTCCGGGGCGGCGCGTGCAGCTAAGCCTCGAGATTCAGTTCTGAGGAGATCGGGCGATGCGCATCCTACGTCTTCTTCTCCTGCTGACGGTTCTCGCCGCTTTCCTGCCCGCGGCTGACAAGTTGGAGATCTACGCGATCGACAGTGAAGGAAAGGCGGTGCTGACGATCGCGCCTTCGGGCGAGACGATGTTGGAGGACCTTGGCTGGACCGGTTTCGGCACTCGCGCGGCGACCACGAACCAGGTAGTGGGAGCGCTCAAAGCGATGGGCGTGAAACGGATCGACCACCTCCTGATCTCCCATTTCGACGTCGATCACGTGGGCGATGTGACCGAGCTATTGGCGGCTGTTCCCGTCGGCCATTGTTACGATCACGGCGAGATTCAACTGCCGAGCGAGACCAACCCGCGCTTTGCCCAAATGGCTGAAGCTTCCAAAGCGCGCTTCGCCGTTTACACGGCGGCTTGCGAGAAGATCGGCCGTACCATCCTGAAGCCCGGCGACAGGGTGCCGCTCAAGGGCGTGGACGTTCAGGTGGTCCATGCCGCCGGGAAATGGATTTCGAAACCCCTGCCGGGCGCCGGCGCTCCGAACCCCGCTTGTGACACGGCCAAACAGCCCGACCTTGTCGCGCGCGATTTGGAGGACAACGCCTCCATCGGCCTGCTCTACACCTATGGCGCCTTCCGTTACTACGATGGAGCAGACCTGGAATCGCATTATGCGCACGAGATGGTCTGCCCCAATAACCCGATTGGCACGGTCGATCTGTGGGCGGTAAATGTTCACGGCCAGAGCAAGGGATTTTCGGCGGCGATGGCCGCCGCGCTGAAGGCTCCGGTCGTCATTGAGTTCAACGACGGAAGGATGGGAAGAGGCAACGACCCGGATGTCTGGGCAGGGCTCCATGCGCTTCCGGCTACGCCCGATATCTGGCTGCTTCACCTCAACCTGAAGAGCGGGCCGGAGAAGAATCCCGCTCCGGATTTTGTTGCCAACCTCGAGGGCAACGACGGCATGAAAAGCCTGAAGATCACGGTCGAGAAAAACGGCACCTTCACCGTGACCAATGAGCGGAACGGCTTCAGCCGGACCTACCGGAAGTAACGCGCGGCTTTAAGCGTCATAGCCCAGCAGGCGCCGGACCCAGATGTTGCGATACCAGGCCGGTCCCACATGGCCCTGCAGGCTGAGCGGAAGCTCGGGCGGGTGCGGGGTGTAGGCGGCGAGCGGTTCGTGCGACGTGACGCCCAGCAATTGCGCCCGGTTGTGCACCATCACACCATTGAAGAACAGCGTGATGAAAGCCGGCTTGGTCACCTTCTCGCCCTCGAAGCGAGGCGCTTCAAAGACGAAATCGAAGCTGTTCCACTCGCCCTCCGGCAGGCATGGGTTGACCATCGGGGGATACAGGCCGTAGATGCCTCCGGCGCCGCCGTCCGGGTAGGTCGGGTTGTTGTAACTGGAGAGCACCTGTACCTCGTAGCGGCCCATGAAAATGATGCCGCTGTTGCCGCGGAACTGCCCGACGCGCGTCGGGTCGTTGACCGGCGGGACGGTCCACTCCACGTGGAGTTGGATATCGCCGAAGCTTTCCTTGGTGACGATGCCGCCGCGCATTTCCGCGTGGCCGTCGACGATTTTCCACTGCGGCTCGGTGACCTCCGGCGCAGCGCCGCGCCGCCCCGCGGCATTCCATTTGGACAGGTCCTTGCCGTCGAACAGCACGATGGCATCGGAGGGAGCGGACATGGTGGGGATCGGGTGGCCGGGCGTCACCTTGCGAGGCTGAGGCCGTTCGCGGTCGTGCACGCGCCACTTCTGGCCGGGCAAGGGATCGCCCAAAGGGCTGCCGTCCATCTGGCCGCGGCCGGCAGGGGGACCCTGCGGCGGCCCCGCGGGCGCGCCGCCCGGTTGCTGGGCCGCAAGCGTCGCAAACACCGACAGATATCCGGTAATCTGTTTCGAGAATAACCGCCGATTCACCATTGTCATCTCCTCTTACAGTTTCATCTCCCAGCCCTTGCGAACGTAAGGCGTGAGCAGCTTGTTCGCCTCGGCGTTGTTGCTGAAGCGCATGTTCTGCGCGTCCCAAATCAGCTTTCCGGGGATCTCCTGGGCGATGGTGGCCAGCGACAGCCATTCCAGATACTTCGTCGCCACGGGGAAATGTGAGACGCCGGGTGTGCCGCCTTTACAGGCGCGGATCCAGTCCTGCTGATGGTTGACTCCACGAGGAAGCAGTTGCGGCGGGAGTTTGTACTCGGCCCACCGGGACGCAGGCAGAAGCTGAACGCCTTCGCCGCGCGCAGTAGTCGCCAGGAAGCCCTTGGTTCCGACGAAGATCGAGCCATTGCCGGGCGAACGCAGCGCGGGATCATCGGACTGCTGCTGAGGGCCGCGCCCCCCGCCCGGGCCTCGGCCGCCGGGGAAGGCGCCACGGGGTGGGGGAGGCACGGCCTTTCCGTCGAGGGTGATCTGAGCGCCCACGGCCATCACGCCGTCGCCCGAATCGACGAACGGTCGGCCGCGTTCGGCCAGGTTGTTCTGCCGCGCAAAGAGCGGCTCATTTTCCGCCATGCCGGCGGGGTTCTGGAAGTCGCCACGCTCGTTCTGGTGCAGGTGTACCTTCACCGGGGGCATGTTCCCGCGCTTGGGAAATTCGATCACCGTGTGAGCCCGCCAGGGCCACAGCCACTTGTTCAGCGGTTCCTTACGCACGCATTCGACGCTGACCGGCGAAACGGTGCCGAGCTGCAGGGCGAGGTGCGCCGGCCCCATGATGTGCACCAGCCAATCGCCGAGCGAGCCGCCCAGGGAGAAGTCGTGCATCGGACGCCAGCTTCTGGTGATCATCGGGTTGTACGGCCGCGCGGGCGCGGGTCCCAGCCACAGGTCCCACTCGAGCGTTTCCGGCACGGGTTCTCCGGGCAGTCCACCCTCGGGGATGTCCAGTTTGCCGCCCGTGACCCCGCCCGTCCAGGCGTGCACTTCGGTAACGTCGCCGATTTCGCCTGACCAGACGATCTCACAGGCGGTCTTCGTGCCTTCGTGGCTGAACCCCTGGTTGCCCATCTGGGTAGCGACCTTATACTTCGCCGCGGCGTCGTTCAGGAGCCGCGCTTCCCAAAACGTGCGCGTCAGCGGCTTCTCGCAGTAGACGTGCTTGCCGTGCTGCATGCAGAGCAGCGCGATGGGGGCGTGCATGTGGTCGGGGACCGCGATCATCACCGCATCGATGTTCGATCCTTCCTTGTCGAGCATCTGGCGGTAGTCCTTGTATTGAGCCGCTTTGGGGTAGGTTTGTGCGGCTCGCGCCATCCGGGTGCCGTCCACCTCACACAGAGCCACGATGTTCTCGCTCGCTGCCGCCCCGATCACGATCTGACTGCCGCGCAGGCCGAGGCCGATTACGGCTACATTCAGCTTGTCGGTGACGGACTTGTATTTGGGAGCGGGGAGCGTTGCCGCGAAGCCGGCTTTCGAAGCGGTTCCGGCCAGCAGCGATCCGAAAAAGAAGTACCGGCGCGATAACGGATTCTCGAACATGGCGAGTCCTTTCCACTAACGGGGGTATCAATACGAGCTGCACAGGCAAACTGCCTTGTCAGCTTTCTCAAAACAGTATGTCATCTCGGAGGCAGTGTCAACCGGAATCTCGACGCCGCGGCCCCGCCGCTTTCGCTTGTGAAGCTCGGAAAGTGGGCACTTTGGCCTTTATCGGCGCTAGCGGCAGCGCCGGCGGGTCACTTGATAATACAATTCGAGCACAGTATGCCTTGACAGTTTGTTCTCCGCTAATATAATGAATCTCGGATTCCGATCACGAGAAGATCCCACCATGGAGGTAAGGACGTGAGACGTTCGCTGCTATTGCTTCTGTTTCCGGCAGGGCTCACGATGGCGGCTTTGCAGGAACCGCTGCGCATCGAGAGCGGCCAGCTTACCGGGACGCCGACGATTCAGTGGACCTACGGAGTGCGGCTGTACCGCGGAATTCCGTACGCGGCGCCTCCGGTGGGCGATCTGCGGTGGCGTCCGCCGCAGCCTGTCGCGGCATGGAGCGGAATCAAAGCCGCCGACCACTTCTCAGGCGTGTGCCCGCAATTGCCGCCGGACACGGAAGGCAATGCCTGGCGCGAAGGGCACTTCCCGATCAGCGAAGACTGCCTTTACCTGAACGTGTGGACCCCTGCCAAGAGCGCCGCCGACAAGCTTCCGGTGATGGTGTTCATCCATGGAGGCGGCAATGTCCGCGGCGCGGCTTCCGAAAACCAGTACGACGGTGCGTACCTGGCCCGGAAGGGCGTCGTCTTTGTGAGCTTCAACTACCGGATGGGCGCGTTCGGGTTCATGGCGCATCCGCAGTTGACCGCCGAATCGGACCGGCATTCCTCCGGCAACTACGCGATTCTCGACCAGATTGCGGCGCTCCAGTGGATCCAGCGCAACATCGCGACGTTCGGCGGCGACCCCGGCAATGTGATGATCTTCGGCCATTCGGCCGGAGCGTCCAACGTCTGCTCGCTGGTGGCGAGTCCCCTGGCGAAGGGACTGTTTCATCGCGCGCTGGCGCAAAGCGGCAATTGCCTGAACAACCGCACCACGCTGGGCGACGCCGAGAAGAACGGGCAGAAGTTGGCGGAATCGCTGGGGGCTGATTCCATAGCGGCGATGCGGCGCAAGCCGGTGGACGAAATCCTCAAAGCTCCACGCATCCAGATGGGAACCAACGTGGATGGATGGGTCTTCCCGCAGGATGCCTACTCCATCATCTCGGCCGGCAAGCACAACGACGTTCCGCTGATCGTGGGAACCGTGGCTGACGATGCTCCCGGAGCGGCGTCCGCGCCGGTCACAGCCGCGCAGGCCAGGGCCAACGCGCAGAACACCTATAAGGACGTTTCGGACAAGTATCTCAAGCTGTATCCGGCGAACTCCGACCAGGAGGCGGCGCAATCCGCTTACAAGTTCCGGGTACAGAATGCAATGGCGAACGCGCGAGGATGGGCGCAGTTGCAGGCGAAGTCGGGAAAGTCCAAAGTTTACTGGTATTACTTCACGCACATTTCGCCAATGCCCGAAGGATTGATGTGGGGCGGACGGCCGGCCAGGAATTGGGGAGCCTACCACGGCAGCGAAATCGTATATGTGTTCAACGCGTTTCCGTTGCAGGACTGGGCCTGGCGGCCGGTGGATCTGAAGTTGGGGGACACGGTCTCCTCGATTTGGGCGAACTTCGCCAGGACCGGCTCACCCAACGGCACAAGTCTTCCGGAGTGGCCGGCCTATGACGCGAAGTCGGACATGCTGATGAACTTCGGCGATACGCCGCGAGCGCAGGCGGCGCCGATAAAAGAGGCTCTCGATTTTATCGCCTCCTGGACAGCGTCACAGCGCAGATGAGACCGCGAATCCTGTTCCTGGCCGCCGTACCCGCCGTCGTTTGGGCGCAGGGGGCGGCGCGGTGCGCGGAACTCGCCAGGGCCCGCATTCCCGGCGCACAACTGGAGATCAGCCGCGCGGATTGGATACCCGCGGGTCCGACACAGGCCGGCCGAGGCCCCTCCATCAACCTGCCGGCCCACTGCCGCGTGGAAGGATCGCTCGACAAACGCACCGGGGCGAATGGAAAGACTTACGCCATCGGCTTTGCCCTGGCGCTGCCAGAGAATTGGACCGGGCAGTTCCTGCAACAGGGAGGCGGCGGTTTGAACGGCACGGTGGCCACGCCCATGGGCGGGCAGGTTGCGGGCGACCGGCCCGCGCTGGCCCGTGGGTTCGCGGTCGCCACCACCGACACCGGGCATAAGGGCACCGGCGCATTCGACGCTTCCTTCATGCAGGACCAGCAGGCGCTGCTCGACTTCGAATACGTGGCCATCGGTAAGGTCGCCGTTCTCGCGCGGCAGCTGATTGAGGCGTACTACCAGAAGCCGGCCGCTCATTCCTATTACGTCGGCTGTTCCACCGGCGGGCGCGAGGCGATGATCATGACCCAGCGCTATCCGCTGTACTTCGACGGTGTGGTCGCGGGCGCCCCCGCCATGCGCACGGGCCTGTCCAATCTGGCTGACCGCACGGTCGCAGTCGCGCTTAACCAGATCGCTCCGAAAGGTCCCGACGGCAAGCCCATCCCCGGCGGCGCGCTCTCCGATGCAGACCGGAAGGCAGTCATCGCCAAGCTGCTCGAGGTCTGCGATGCCCGTGACGGAATCAAAGACGGCATGATCTTCGATGCGCGCGGCTGCGACTTCTCGCCCGCCTCTCTGGTATGCAAAGGCCCCAAGGCGGAAGGCTGCCTTTCCGCGGAGCAGGCGCGCGCGATCGAAAAGGGATTCGCGGGACCGAAGGACTCGCGAGGCAACCAGGTCTACCCGGGCTTCTTTTTCGACACCGGAATCGCGGCCTCCGGAGGCGGCATCCCGGGACTGCTCGTATCCGGCTCGAGCCCCATCGGACCACCCAACGCAGCGGTCGAGCAGAATGTGGATGCGGAGGCCGCGGCGGTTCAAGGCAACGCGGCGGCACGGGTCGGGGATTCGGCGTATTGGACCAATCTCAACACGTTCTCCGGCCACGGCGGCAAGCTGATCTTCTATCACGGAATCAGCGATCCATGGTTCTCCGCCAAGGACACCGTCGGATACTACGAGCGCATGGCCGAGGCCAACGGCGGGCAGGAGAAAGTGAAGGACTGGACCCGCCTGTTTCTGGCGCCCGGCATGGGCCACTGCGGCGGCGGTCCCGCCAGCCTCGATACCTTCGATCTGCTGACGGCGATTTCAGCCTGGGTAGAGCAGGGCGCCGCTCCGGACGCGGTGAAGGCCACCGGACGCGCGTTCCCCGGACGCAGCCGTCCCCTGTGCGCCTACCCGGCTTACGCACACTACAAGGGCTCCGGCGATCCGGAAGATGCAGCTAACTTCGAGTGCAAACAGTAGAAGATTTCCTGCGAAGGGGGAGACGATGAAATTCATCCGTGTATTCGGCACGCTCGCGTGCATTCTAGCGACTGGGCTGGGGCAGACCCCGAGCTCCGCGGGCGCGAGCCCTGTGGTTACAGTCGCCACTGGCCAGCTTCGCGGGGTGGTGACTCCCGAGGGAGTCGCGGTATTCAAAAACATCCCGTTCGCGCAGCCTCCGGTCGGCGAGCTCCGGTGGCGGGAGCCGCTTCCGCCCAAAGCCTGGACCGGTGTTCGTGACGCAACCGCCTTTGGGCCGATGTGCAACCAGACGGGCAACAAGCAATTGCCGCACAGCGAAGACTGCCTGCAGCTCAATGTGTGGACACCGAAGTGGCCGATGACTTCGCCCGGGCCGGTCATGGTCTGGATCCACGGGGGAGGGAACGTGGCCGGTTCGGGCATCGAAGCTCTGTTCAACGGTGAGACGCTCGCGCGGCGAGGCGTGGTGATCGTCAACGTGAACTACCGGCTGGGCGTGTTTGGCTTCTTCTCGCACCCCGAACTCACCAGGGAGTCGGCTCACCATGCGTCGGGCAACTATGGCCTCGCCGATCAGGTCATGGCCCTGCGCTGGGTGAAGGAGAACATCGCCAGGTTCGGCGGCAACCCTGCAAATGTAACCATCTTCGGCGAGTCGGCTGGAGCCGCCGACGTTAACGCGCTGATCGCCTCGCCGCTGAGCAAGGGCCTGTTTGCCAGAGTGATCGCGCAGAGCGGTCCCATCGGAATACAGCCGTCGTTGACCGAGTCCGAAAAGAAGGGCGTCGAGCTCGTATCGAAGTTAGGGCTCACCGGCGACGATACGCTCGCGAAGCTGCGGGCGATGAACGACGTCGAGCTGATGGAAAAGGCAGCTCAAGGCGGACCCGGAACAGGCATGGGGATCAATGTCGACGGCTGGGTGCTTCCGGAACAGGCGTCGAAGACCTACATGGATGGCCATCAGCAAAAGGTGGCGCTGCTGATCGGCAACAATTCGCAGGAGATGCAGCCGCGCGGCACGCCCGGCGAGATTCGCCAGATGATTTCGCAGCGGTACGGTCCGCTGGCCGACCGCGCCCTGGCGGCGTATGGGCTGAGTGGCGCGGAAGATCCGGCGCCCGACCCTGAGAACGGCACCGTCATGCTCCAGTTCACGACCGATAATTCGTTCCGCTGCGGCACGGTTCAGGAACTGATCTGGCACACCTCGGCGGGGAATACCGGTTACGAATACCAGTTCTCGCGCACGGTCCACGGCCAGGAGGCAAAGGGCGCGCCGCACGCGTCGGAGATCCCGTTCATCTTTGGCACGCTGCCGGTGTGGCAGAAGATGCGCAACTACAACGAGTCCGACCAGCAGTACGCATTGATCATGCAGGAATATTGGACCAATTTCGCCAGGACCGGCGATCCCAACGGCGGAAAACTGGTGAAGTGGCCGAAGTTCGACGCCCGGGCGCGCGCCTACATGGATTTCACCGACGCCGGCCCGGTGGTGAAAGAAGGGCTGCGGCGCCAGGTGTGCGACCTGTTCATGGAAAATCAGAAGCGTCAAACGCCGTAAGGGAGGAGTCTGTTGATGCGCGCTATGTCATGCACCGCGATGGCGGCCGGGTTGGCACTGCTGTCCCATGTTGCGATCGCACAGAAAACCAGTCAGTCCGCATCCGCTCACTGGGTGTCCACGTGGGCGAGTTCGCAGCCGCTGCAGCCGCCGCCGGCCGGTGGTTTTGGCGGGCGCGGCCCTGGTCCGGGGCGGGGCCCCGCGCCGGCTCCCGGCTCTCCGAATGCGTCCGGGGCGCCGGCGGGCCCGCCTCCCGCGGCACGGCCCAATCCGAATCGCACGAACCTTCCCGCCACGCTGGCTGACCAGACCATTCGCATGCCTCTGCGCGTGAGCCTCGGAGGCTCGCGGGTGCGGATTGAGCTTTCCAACATGGTGGGAGCGCAGCCGCTCGAAGTAGGCGCCGCGCATATTGCCTTATACAAAGGAAAGGGCTCGATCGTAGCGGGCTCGGACCGGGCGCTTACCTTCGGAGGCAGCCCGCGCATCACCGTTCCTCCGGGCACTCTCGCGGTGAGCGATCCCGTGGATCTGAACGTCAGCCCGATGGCCGATCTCGCGGTCTCACTCTACCTGCCGCGCGACACCGGGGCGCCGACCGCGCACAACGTCGCGCTCCACACCGCCTACATCTCCAAGGGCGATGTGAGCGGAAGCGAGTCCATGCCCGACCCGATCACGACAACCGCCTGTGCCTGGCTTTCGAGCATCGATGTGATCGCGCCTCGAGACGCCTATACCGTGGTCGCGCTCGGCGATTCCATTACCGACGGCTACAGCACCACCACGGATGCGGACATGGCCTGGCCGACGCTGCTGGCAAAGCGGCTGAGCCGGAACAAGGGGACGCAGCATGCCGGGGTCGTCAACCAGGGGATCTCGGGGAATCAGGTCCTCCGCGACGGAGCCGGGATCAGCGCGTTGGCGCGGTTCGACCGCGACGTATTGAGCCGTCCTGGAGTGAAGTGGGTCATCCTGCTGGAGGGCATCAACGACATTAACATCCGAGGGCGGGCGGATGGACCGAACGCGCTGACGAGCGAGGACTTGATCGCCGGCTACCGGCAGCTCATCGAACGCTGCCATCTGCACGGCATCCGGATCGCGGGCGCCACCATCATGGCCGAAGAGGGCGTGCCCACCGCTTCCGCACGAGGGGAGGAGATCCGCCAGGCTGTGAATCGTTGGATCCGCGAAAAAGGCCATTTCGATGCGGTGGTGGACCTCGACGCGGCCACGCGCGATCCCGAACATCCCGCGCGCTTGAAGCGGGAATACGATTCGGGCGATCACATTCACCCGAACGATGCAGGCAACCAGGCCATGGCGGACACCTTCGACCTGAGAATCTTCAGGAAGTAATGCCGGCGGCCCGGAGTGGAGGAAAACCTATGATGCGATTGAAGCTGGCGCTATGCGTCGTGGTTGTGCCGGCAACGCTGATGGCGCAAACGCCTCCCGCGGGCCAGGGCGCCGGACGCGCCGCGGGCGGCCGGGGCCGGGGCCCGATGGGTTCGCCGGCGACCGCCCTCCGCTCTCCCGAAGTGAATCCCGACCGCACCGTCACATTCCGCTTCCGTGCGCCGCAGGCGGAAAAGGTCGAGTTGGTCGGCGAGATCGTCGGACTGAACACGCCCAAGGCAATGAACAAAGGCGAGGACGGAGTGTGGACCGTGACCATCGGTCCGCTCGCGCCCGAGATCTACGTGTACAACTTCCGGGCCAACGGCGTGAATACCATCGATCCCTCGAATCCTGCGCTCAAGCCTACGCCTCCGGGACAGACTCTGGCCAACTTTGTGGAGGTGCCGGGGGATGGGCCGGCTTTCTACGACGCACGCCCGGTCCCTCACGGTGAGGTCCGCATGCGGTTGTACGAGTCGAAGGTCATGGGGGTGACCCGATGGCTGTGGGTTTACACGCCGCCCGGCTACGACAAATCGACGGCCCGATATCCCGTGCTGTACCTGCTTCACGGCAATGGCGAGAATCAATCCGGCTGGGTTGTCAACGGGCGTACCAACATCATCCTCGACAATCTGATTGCGGACCGGAAAGCTCAGCCGATGATCGTGGTGATGCCGCAGGGCCATGCGCTACAGGCCGCCGGTGTGGCCCCGCTGACCCTGGTGCCGAATGAAACGGGGATGTTCTCCGACAAGTTCCCGCCGGATCTGTTGAACGAGATCATTCCGCTCGTGTCGAGGACTTATCGCGTGTATGACGACGCCGACCATCGCGCGATTGCCGGATTGAGCATGGGAGGAGGACAGGCGCTGCGCATCGGCCTGAGCAATCCGGACGTCTTCCATTGGGTGCTTGGATTCAGTGCGGCCGTCGGCGGCCAGTTCGGCGAGACGGACGAATTGCTGCAGAAGGTGGCCGCGGACGCGACGGTGATGAACCGGAAACTGCGCCTGCTGTGGGTTTCGGTCGGGAGGCAGGACTTCCTCTACCAGGCGGACAAACAGTTTGCCGAAGCGCTCCAGGCGAAAGGCGTGAAGGTCACGTACAAAGAGACCGAGGGCGGCCATTTCTGGAACATCTGGCGGAACAACATCTACGAGACGGCGCAGATGCTGTTTTCACGCCCCGGTAAATGAAAAGCTGATCGCTAATTTGTATTATCTGATTTGAGGATCTGAAGGGCGGCAACCGCCCGGCCATCACCCTCTCGGCTGGCGTGCTGCCCAACAACCGAGCCGTTTGGCCGTGAATACGGCCCCGGCCGGGCAAGCTGCTTAGCCAAGACCCAAAATCTGGAGCGTCAAATATAATACAAGTTTGCTCCAATTAGCCTTGACCCCAATCGACGGCTAGGATAGAATCCCTGGAACTACAGGAGCGTGCCGGATGAAGTCTGGGGATTTTGGCGCCGGGCGGGCGGACACAGATCAACTCGGCGATCAGCTTCTGAGGGTAAGGAGTTTCGGAAAATGAAGCGTCTCGCGTTACTGGTTCCCGGAGTGCTGGCGTTGGTGGCCGCTGCGCAGCAGACCACGATCGACTTGCCGGTCGATCTCTCGACGAGCTACAAAGGCGAGGAATTCCTGCTCATCGGGAACGCCGTCCGCGGCGCCGGCGAGCCGGTGATCGTGGTCAGCCCGAAGGATCCCAACCTCATCCTCGTCGGCGCCATGGCCAATCTGCACTACGTGGAAGGCGCTCCCCTCGGAGGGCCGCAGGAACGGATCAGCGTCGAAGCCCGGGTCAAGTACCGCAACACTCCGGGTTCGTCGATCTCGACCTACGCGATCAGCCACGACCGGGGCCGGACGTGGGAGTTCTTCAACGACCCCTTCCGCGACCATTTCAAGATGAACGGTACGGCCGACGCCTTTGTCGGCGCGGGAAAGGACGGGACGCTGTTCATCGGCGCGATGAATTTCTTCCCCCTGAACGCCACGCCGGAGATGCTGGAGATGGAGAAGGAGCCTCGGCCCGGGCTGCTCTACGGCGCCACCGACATCTCCTGGTCCACGAACGCGGGGAAGACGTGGAGTTTGCCGGCGCATGTCATGGGGCAATTCAACAAGCAGGAGGACTACGCCCCGGGGGTGAAGCCGGTCTTCCTGGGCAAGACCCCATACGATCGTCCGTTCGTGATTACGGATATGTCGACCGGCACCATCTACATCCCCGGCAACGGGACGGGCGGGGATCCGCCGCACCCGGAGCTCTTCTTTCGGGCAACGCGCGATAACGGCAAGTCCTGGTCACCGATCTACAGCGCGGATTCGCTGGACTATCCGGGCAGCGGCGGCCGGCCTGCTGCCGCGAACGGCGTGGTTGCGGTGGCTTACAACGCCACCAGTGTTCCGGCCGGCGCCGGCGGCAGTTGTCCTTGCCTGGTATTCGGCCTCAGCCGCGATGAAGGCAAGACGTTCGAGCGTCGCGTACTCAACCTTCCTGGCGACACCCCGGCACCAACTCCACCGCCAGCCAGTGCGGCGGGACGAGGAGGCGGTGGCGGTGGCTTCGGAGCAGGCGGCATATTCCTGGCCGCCGATCAGAGTCATCCCGGCCGCTTTGCCCTGAGGAAGCCCGCCTCCGGCAATACGCAACTGCTGGTCTGGGTCACCGACGACTATGGCAGGACCTGGAAGGGGCCCGCCATAGCCGCCGGCATCCCGGGCACCACCATCAGCAAACCGGACATGGCGTATTCACCGAAAGGAGATCTGGCCCTCATGTGGCTGGCGGTAGCTGCGGACGGGACCTATACCGCCTGGTCATCTGTCGCTCACGACGGAGGCTTCAAGTTCAGCGCTCCCGTGCAGGTGAGCCATTCACCCTCGCCGGCACGCAACAGCATCAAGTACCGGGGCAACAACTGGGACGGCGACGACCTCTCTTCCATCGTCGCCGACAACGATTACGTCCATATCGTCTGGGCGGACGGACGCGCCGGTTTCCTCGGGGCGTGGTACGCCCGCATACCGCTTTCGAGTTACTAGTTGAGGATCTCGTCATGCATACACGAAGAACATTCGGAATGAAGGCACTCGCCGCGGGTCTGGCCGGCATCCCGGCGATCGCGCAGCAGGCGCCGCCCGCCGCGGGACAGAGGGCAGGCACCCGCAGTTTCGAAACGCCGGAAGAATACGAAAAGCATCCGGAAGGCTCGCCCCTCCCCGGCCAGAAATGGAAGGTGCACGACCTCGGAAGGCCGCTGCCGCCAAAAGTGACGCCCGCACTTCCCGTACCCTCGGCAGCGCCTCCTTCGGACGCGATCGTGTTGTTCAACGGCAAGGATCTGTCGCAGTGGGTTTCGCCCCCGCGCGGCGGCGGCGTGCCCTCCGAGGCGAAGTGGAAGGTCGAGAACGGCTACGTGGAAATGGTGCCTCAGGGAGGCAATATCGCCACCAGGGAAAAGTTCGGCGACTGCCAGTTGCACGTCGAATGGACCACCCTCCCACCCTCTGATCCGTCCCGGCACGGCCAGGGACGCGGCAACGGCGGCGTAGTGCTGATGGGCCGCTACGAAATCCAGGTCCTTTCGGGTTACAACAACCCAACCTATGCGGACGGAACGGCGGGGTCGTTGTACGGGCTGTATCCGCCGTTGGTTAATCCGACGCGGCCCGAGGGCGAGTGGAACAGCTTCGACATCTTCTTTGAAGCGCCGCGCTTCGAGGACGCTACCGTGGTCAAGCCGGCCTACGTAACCCTGATCTTCAACGGGTTGCTGGCGCACCACCGCGTCGAACTGCTGGGCAACACCGGTACCTTGCCGATAGCCAAGTATCAACCGCATGGCCCGGAGGAAGCTCTCGTCCTGCAGGGCCACACGGGTCCGGCGCGATATCGCAACATCTGGATCCGCCGGCTGAAAGGCTATGACACGGGGACCGAGTATTTCAGGCCCTGAAGGAACGGTTGCAGCTGTTTCACGCTTGATTTCTTCCAAAGATTTGCTATAGAATCCGATGCGACAGTTTTGAGCTGGGTTCGATAAGCTGTATAGACAACTTTGCTTCCGTAACCAATAGGGAGATTCGCCATGCGTGCTCAGAGGAGCTTGCTTGTTGGATTGCTGGGCCTTGTTTTCGGCGCCGTGTGCCTGGCGCAGCAGGAGACCGGCAGCATGATCGGGACCGTCACCGACCCCAGTGGGTCGGCCGTTCCGTCCGCGGAGGTGATGGTGAAGAACACCGGCACTTCCGCGACGTTCACCACCACGTCCGATGGTTCCGGCACGTGGAGAGCGCCGCAGCTCAATCCCGGCGTTTACGACATCACGGTAACGGCGAAGGGGTTCCGGACGCTCTTGCGCAACGCTGTGGAAGTTCGCGTGGCCGACCGCCTGCGCGTCGACTTCACGCTGCAGGTGGGCGCTGTGAACGAGACCATCGTGGTGAATGATTCCGCGCCGCTGCTTCAGGTGGAGGACGCCGCCATGGGGCAGGTGGTCGACAACCAGAAGATCGTCGAGCTGCCTCTGAACGGCCGTAACTGGCTTCAACTGGCGACGCTGGCTCCGGCGACGGTGGTGTTCTCGAACTCAACCTCCGCTGGCGCTCTGACCATCAACGGCAATATCGGCGGGCTGCGGACCAATCAGGCGCAGTTTCTGCTGGACGGAGCGGACAACACGAATCTGATCGCCGCCGGCGCGGCATTCAGTCCGCCGATCGATGCGCTGCAGGAGTTCAAGGTGCAGACCAGCAACTTCACCGCGGATACGGCGGGTTTCTCGGGCGCGGTGTTGAACGCAACAGTCAAATCGGGGACCAATTCGCTGCACGGCAACGCCTATGAGTTTCTGCGCAACCGCGAGTTGAACGCGCGCAACTTCTTCGCGGTGCCGTCGCAGCCCAAGCCGCAATTCAACCGCAATCAGTTCGGGGCCAGCATCGGCGGTCCGTTCCGGCGCAACAAGCTGTTTTACTTCCTGAATTACGACGGGACGCGGCAGCGGCAGGCGAGTACGATTTCGACGACGGTGTTTACGGCGGCGCAAAAGCAGGGCGACTTCTCGTCCACGCTGGGCGGCGCGGTAGGAACGGATGCGCTCGGGAGAACGGTGAATGCGGGCCGGATTTACGATCCGTTCAGCCTGCAGATCCTGCCCAGCGGGACGGCCGTCCGCGACCCGTTCCCGAACAACATGATTCCCAAGAGCCAGATCAGCCAGACCTCGCAGACCCTGATCAACCTGACGCCTGCGCCGGAGCTGGCCGGCTCGCCGAACTACGTCCGCAGCATCAGCGCGCCGCTCGATATCGACAATTTCCTGGGTCGCGTGGACTTTGCGCAATCTGCGAAGAACACCTTGTTTGCGCACTTCGGCTACACCAGCCAGTGGAGCACCACCGATTGTCTATTCGGCCTGCCGCTTTGCGGAGGAGCCGGCAACGGCGGCATCAACAATAACGACAACCGGCAATACACGGCGGGTTGGACGCGCGTCTTCAGCCCCACGATCATCAACGAACTTCGCGCCGGCTTCACACGGACGGCCGCGGTGCGCGACCTGTTGGGTTCGGATACGGATTACAACTCGAAGTTCGGCATCCCGTTCCCGTTCCAGGGGCCGCACATGGGCAGCCTCGCCTTTATGAACATCGCCGGCTACACGGGTCTCGGCGGCGCCGCCGCGGGCGGGCCGTATTTCCAGTTTGTGAACAAGTTCGAGCTGTCCGACAGCATTACGCTGACGAAGGGCGCGCATAGCCTGAAGTTCGGGTTCGACGGGCGGCTGAAGCTGTTCCACAACCAGTGGAGCTCGAACTTCGGCCACGGTTCGGAGACGTTTTCGGGCGTGTTCACGCAGCAGCCGGGCTTCGGCAATACCGGCAACGCAGTGGCCGATTTCCTGTTAGGCACGGCGCTCAACGCGAGTTTCGGCAACATCGTTCACGAGAAGGATATCTGGCACGATTACGAGTTCTACGCGCAGGACAAGTGGGTGTTGAACCCCAAGCTGACACTTTCGGCCGGGGTGCGGTATTTCTACAATCCGCCGAGCTATGAAGCGCGTGACGAAGTGGCCAGCGTCCTGTTGGGGCCCGGGTATCACGGCGCCACCATCATCGTGCCCAACGGCATGAGCGACGCGGTGTTCAACCGGATGAAGAACACGCTGTTTTCGTTCATGGATGTCCGGCGCGCGCCGGAGCTGAGCCGCGGACTGGTGGTCGGGAATCATGGCTTCTTTGCCCCGCGTCTCGGGCTGGCGTACCAGTTGAACAAGAAGATCGTGGTGCGCAGCGGATACGGGCTGTTCTACGGATTCCCCGAGCAGGTGGGTGGAAACATCCTGGGTGTGAATCCGCCGTCGCGGCTGGTGGTCACCACGGTAGCGAACGGAATCACGCCGACGATCCGCATCGATCAGCCGGTGTTTGGCAACGATCCCTTCAATCGTACGCTGTCGACCCCGGACTTCCTTTCCGTGCGCGACCCCTACTCGCCGCCGGAAATGACCCACATGTACAACCTGAGCGTGCAGTACGAATTTCGGCCGAGCTGGCTGCTCGAAGTCGGGTACCAGGGCAACCACAGCTCGCATATCTATGTGAATACTCCGGTGAACGACGCGCGTCCGGCGCTGCCGACGGACACCTCCTCGATCGCGTCGCGCCGCATCGCGACTCCGCTGCTGGGCAACGTGCCGTACTATGCGCCGCAGGGGAACTCCAACTACAACGCGGCGACGGTAAACGTCGAGAAGCGCTTTTCCGCGGGGTTCAGCCTGCTGGCGAACTACACGTGGTCGCGCGCGCTGGGCAATACGGACGCCACGGCGCAGAGCCCTTATGATTTGCGGAACACGTATGGGCCGCTGACGTTCGATGTGGGGAGCCACGTCAGCATGTCGGCGGTGGCGGAGCTGCCGTTCGGCAAGGGGAAGGCGTTCTTCGGCAACGCGCCGCGCGGCGTGAACCAGGTGATCAGCGGATGGCAGCTCAACGCGATCTCGACGCTGCAGGGCGGATTGCGCGCAACCCCGGGGCTGACGTTTTCGCTCGGCAAGACGACGACCAACAGCCGTCCCGACGTGATCGGCGACCCGACGCAGGGCGTGGCTCGTCAGCCGTATGCCTGGATCAACCCGGCGGCGTTCGCGATTCCGACCAACGCGCAGATCGCCGCGGGGGACTTCTTCGGCAATGCCGGTGCGAATATTCTGCGCCTGCCGGGGATGGTCAACTTCGACATCTCCATCCTGAAGAGTTTCGCAATGACGGAGCGTGTGCGGGCGCAGTTCCGGACGGAGTTCTTCAACTTTACGAATACACCGTTCCTGGGCGGACCCGGATCGCTGGGTCTGACGGTCGGCACGCCGACGTTCGGGAAGATTACCGCGGCGGGCGATCCTCGGATTGTGCAACTTGGGTTGAAGGTCGTCTTCTAAGGTGGGCGAGTCCGGGTGTTCCACGCGACCTGCGGAGGGCACCCGGACCCCTCGGCCGGAAATCAGTGTCGCGCGGCGTCGCCCTTGTATTTGGGGTCGGAGATGCGCCACAGGTCGTGGAACATCGACGTCATGTGATAGGGGCTTAGCTCCGGTCCGTCTACCGCGCCTTTCAGGTAGGCGCGCTCGCCGAGTTCGTCGCGGGTCTTGCCGGGGATATAGCCTTCGAACCAGCCGCCGAACTCGGTATCGAGATAGGTCTTTTTAATAAAGTCGAGCGTCTGCTGGTAGTAAGGCCACAGGTCGGCGCGGCCGCGCAGGGTGGCGTAATGAGCGCTGGCTTTAACCACCTCGCACTGCGGCCACCAGAGCATGAGGACGGGTTCGCCGGCGGCGTTGCGTCCACCCAGCCCGCCGACCTCCTTGTTGTAGCTCTTGAGGCCGAAATCGAGGTTGCGGCTGCCGAGTTCGATGAACTTGGGGTCAGCGCCGAGTTCGACGGCGTGGCTGAGCAGGGAGGCCCACTCAAACAGGTGCCCCGGATTCGCGCCTGGATTGCCGATGGGCTTCCAGCTGGCGTCGTAACTCTCCGGAAGATAGCCCTGGTCCTGCACGTAAAGCCTGGCCATCATGTCCATCTGGGCGCCGATCGTGTCCCACACTTCCTTGGCCCCGGTCGCCTCGTACAGGCCGAGCAGAGCTTCGAACATGTGGACGTCGAGCCGGTGGCCGTTGGGGTCGAATACGAAGCCTCCGCGAGCGGCGCCGACGGGAGCGCCTGCCGGGCCGCGGCCGCGCGCGCCGAATCCCGCGCCACGGGGCGCGGGTCCGCTGAAATCGCGCTTGAAGTTGCCGCTGATGAACGGGCCGTCGGGCATCTTGGCCTTGAGTTCGCGATAGGCGGCCAGGGAGGCATCAAGGTAGCGCTGATTCTTGGTTACGCGACCGGCGTGGGCCAGCGAGAAGATCGCAAAGCTCTGGAAGCCGCCCTTGGTGTCGTCGATGACCTTGAGGTCCGGCGTGGTCCGGTTGAAGTAGCCGCCGTACTGATCGTCGTGCATCTTGAGCAGGAAGCCGGCGGCCTTGTGGATGGCGTCCAGGTAGCGCTTGTCGCCGCCGCTCACTTCGTAGCCGATGGCGAGTGAGTAGAGCACGCGGCCCTGCCCGTTGAGACTGGCTTCGCGCTGATCACCCCAGGGCTGCCACTTGCGGTCGAGGTTCTCCTGGATAAAGCCGCTCGGCATCACCGAGGACTTCACCCAGTAGTCCAGCAGATCGTTGACCAGGCTCTTGCGGACCCAGTTGCGGTCGATGTGCCGGCGGATCTCGGACTCGGGAATGCGGTGATAAGCCCTGCTTGCGCCCTTCGCGAGCGATCGTGTGAAGGCGAGCGCACCGCACAGCGAAAGGCAATGAGCCCGCCGCGACATGGTTTGTCCTTTGATCGACGACATAGTTTCTCTCCCGAGGTTGTGTTCGACTAAGCCCGGCGAGCCATCGGCGCGCGCAGCAGCAAGTAGAGGCAGACCATAATCAGCGAACAAACCGGAAGCACCATCAGGCCGCTGGCGAGGCCTTTGGGGTCGGGACCGGCGATCCAGCCGATGATGGGGGAACTGATCACGAGGCCGGTAAAGCCGCAGGTGATGGTGAAGCCGATCGCGGTGGCGGCGCCGTGCTTGAACAGGCTGGCGACCAGCGCCACGCAGGTGGGGAAGACCGGCGCCATGGCCAGACCCGCGCAAAAGACGACGATCCCGGCGGATGTGGCGTCATGCGTCTGCAGCAGTTGGTAGGTGGTGATCGCCATCAGCGCCGCCGCGGCCGTCGTGACCGTCAGGGGCTTGATGCGGATGAGAATCGGGGTCACCGCGACGCGGCCCAGCAGGAGTCCAAGCGCGAAACCAAGGGAGAGGATGTTGAGGGCGCTTGTTTCCGGAATGCCGCGCGAGATGAGGAATTTGGGGAGCCAGTTCCACACGGCGAATTCGCAGGCGGTGTACAGCAGGACGCTGAACGCGAGGACGAACAGCAGCTTCTCGCGGAACACAGAACTGATGGGAATGCCGGCGCCTTGCGCGACAGGCGCGGGAACCTTGGTGAAGAGTTGGATCACCAGAGCGATTGCCGTCAGGATCGCGCCGCCGTAGGCAACGCGCATGGCGTCGCCGCCGAGCAGGTTGCCGGCGACAAACGGAGTGATCAGCCCGCCCAGTCCGACGAAGACGTTGAGGATGTTGAGGACGATCGCGCGGCGGTTCTCGCTCACGTCGCTGCCGAGCGCGTTGGCCGCGGTCAGCGTGATGCCTCCGCCGAGGCCGAGCACCGCCATGCTCAGGACCATGGTGGCGTAACCGGTGGCGTTGGCCAGTACCAGGAATGCGGCCGTAACCAGCCCCAGTCCAAGCAGCAAGCCGACTTTCTTGCCTTCGCGATCGAGCAGTGGGCCTACCGAGACTGACGCAATCACCAGGCCGATCCCCTGGGCGAGAGCGATATAGCTGGTCTGCATATTATCCAGGCCGAAGCGACTGGCGAGCGCGGGGTTGATGGTGCCGAGCATGGAGGCGACCATGCCGTAGACGAAGACTGCCAGGCTTGCAGCGAAGATCAGCAGCACTCGATTCTCCTCTTCCGGACCGAAAGGAACGGCCGGGAGCGATGCTTCGCGGCTCCCGGCCAACTGACATGCTAGCAGCTAGAATTTCAGAGCTGCGTTGATCTGCAGGGTGCGTCCATCGGCTGCGCCGGTCACTGTTCCGAACGCCGCCGAAGTGAACGTCGTATTGGGATTGTTCCAACGGTGGAAGTTGAACGGGTTGAAAGCATCGGCGCTGAGGTCGAGCTTGAGGCGTTCCTTGAGCGTGATGACCCGGCCGACGGTCAACGCCTCCTGCTTGGACCAGAAGCCGCGAGCCCAGCTCAAGACGGGCGCGAGGTTGCCGAAGTTGAAGCCCGTGCTGGTGGTGAACGCCGCGGAGTTCAGGAACTTGCTGGTGGTCGTGAAGTCGCGCGGGTTCGTCACCAGGTAGGGCGACACGCCTGACACGGCATTGCCGCGCTGCGTGTACCCGATCGCGCCCAGGAATCCGGCGCCGGCGGTGATCGAAAGCGGGATGCCGGAGCTGTACTTGACGAAGCCGTTCACCTTCCAGCCGGAGACGGCGCCGTTCACCCAGCGCGGCGTGGAGTTGAGAAGCTGCTTGCCCTGGCCGAAGGGCAGGTCGTACGCCCAGCTGAAGCTGTACGACGCGGCCGGGTTCGGATCGAGCTGCAGAAGGCGGCTGCCCGGATACTGGTCCGTAACCAGGCTGAAGCTCTTCATCCAGGTGAAGAAGCCGAACAGGGTGAGACCGCCGGAGAAGCGCTTGTTCGCCTTGAGCTGCAGCGAGTTGAACTTCTGCACGCCGGCCGGATCGCCGATCACGTTGGTGGTGACACCGGTGTACTGCGGGTAAGGCCGCAACGCCTGGTAGACCGTGTTGGCGCCGAGCTGATTTTCAAAGCCGGGGTACGGCGACTTGAATCCGGCGTTGGCCGCTGCCGCCGAGGTGATCGGCTGCAGGAGCGTGCTGCCGTACTGCAAGGCCCCGATCGGCAGGTAGTCATAGTTGGCGTTGAAGTTCAGGTGCGTGGTCTTACTGCCGAGGTAGACCGCTTCCACGGACAGGTTCGAAGCCAACTGACGCTGGACCGAGAAGGTCCAGGTCACGGTCTGCGGCAGGCGCGCGCCGTCGCGGGAAGAGAAGGAGATCGCCTGGCCGTTCAGGAAGTTGGGGTCGAGGGACGGCGGACGAATGAAGGTCTGGGGGAACTGTCCGCTGGCGCCCGGTCCGATGCCGAAGATGGGAGTGTAACCATCGGCCGAACTGAAGCTGGGCGAACCGCTGAAGCCGGCCGTGTAGATGTAGGTCAGGCCCTGGCCGCCGTACTGAGCGTAGTTGATGCCGCTCGAGGCGCGCACCACCGTCTTGGGAGTCAACTGGTAAGAGATGCCGAAGCGCGGGCCGAAGCCTCCCTTCCAGGAGCTGACGAAGTTGTCGTTCATGCGGCCGGGACCGCTGCCGGCGAACCCGAGCGCGCCGGGCCGTCCGCCCGCGCCGGGGTTCGCCAGCGAGGGCACGAAGCTCGACATCTTGTTCTGCACTTCGTTGTACATGGGATGGTAGTCCCAGCGGAGTCCGTATGACACGGTCAGCTTGGCGCTGGCGCGCCACTCGTCCTGCGCGAACAGGCCGTAGCGGATGTAACGCGTACCGGTGGTCACCGGCACGTAGGCGCTGGCGCTGCCGACAGCGCCGATGACGAAGCTGGCGTAAGCATTGCCCCACGCGCCGTAACCGGGCGCATTCGGCTGGCTGGTCATGGAGTTGGTGAAGCCCAGGATTCCCGATGCGCCGCCGTACTGGGAGCGGTTGATGCGGTCGCGATCAATTTCAAATCCGAACTTCATGGCGTGCTTGCCGCGAATCCAGCTCAGGTTTTCGATGAGGGAGTAGCGCAGGTCGTGCCAGATCTCGTCGTAGCCGCGGTTCAACTGCGCCGGAGCGGCCGTGCCGCCGGTAAAGCCGATCTGCGGGAACTCGCCCGCATCGGCCGGAATTCCGGTGATGCCGAGCTTCTGATTCCATCCCTGGCCGCTCGTCTTGTTGATGCCGAGGTTGTAGTAGCGGTCGGCCGACAAGGTCAGGTGGTTCAGCAGGGTCGGAGTAAAGATGTAGTCGTGATTCAGGCGAACCTTCCAGCTATTGGCCTGCTGGTCGAAGACGTTGTCGAGCGGGTTGACCTGCTGCGCGCCCCACGCCGGCACGTCCGTCATGCCGCCCGTCCAGATGATGCGCGGGCGTCTCTGCGCCGTAAAGCTGCCCTGCATCTTCTGTTTGGTCGAGATGCTGTGGTCGATCTTCAACAGCGGTGTCCACGTATTGTAGTAGGGCCAGGTTGCGGCGGCCTTGCTGAAATAGTTGTTGAACGCGCCTGGCAGGCTTGGCGCGGGCATGTACTGGGCCACCACTTTCGCCGCCTGGCTGACGCGGGTGGCCGGGATGATGTTGCCCGGGAATTGCTGGCGCACGAAGCCGCCGTTCCCGTCGGGCACGGTGGTGTTGGGGTCGAAGATCGGGATCTGCGCTCCGGCGGCGTTCACGAGTCCGCTGAAATCGCCCCGCAGGAAGGACTGCGTCGGGATGGTGATGATGCTGTTGCTGGCTCCGTATCGGGAGAAGAACATCCCGAGGCTGCCGAAGAAGAAGGTCTTGTCCTTGCCGTTATACACGCCGGGGATGACCACGGGTCCGCCGAGGGTAAAGCCGCCCTCGTTCTGCCGGTAGGCCGTTCTCCTCGGTTGGAAGAACGAGCGGGCGTTCAACTTGTCGTTGCCCAGGTGGTCGAACACGCTCCCGTGCAGGGTGTTGGTGCCGGACTTGATTGTGACGCTGGTGAACCAGTTGCCGAAGCCGCCGTATTCGGCGTTGAAGGCGTTAGTGACGACCGTCACTTCGCCGACCTGTTCCAAGGCGGGGCCGTTTTCCGAGATGGCTCCGCGCTGAATGCGTTCGCTGGCCGGGGCGCCGTCGATGAACGCCTCGGTCAGGCCGGTCGGGGCGCCGTTAACAGAGGGGATGAAGGTGTTGGTCTGGGTAGTGCCGGGAAGGTTGTTGAGGAACCCGGTGATGTCGCGCTTGGTGCCGACGACGATCATCGGCAGTTCCTGAATCAGGTCCGACTTCATGGAGGCCGAGTTGTTGACTGCGGCCGTGTCGAGAAGGGGCGCGGACTCGGAGACGTTGACCGATTCCGTTACGCTGCCCGCTTGCAGCATCGCGTCGACTTTGACTTCGATGCGGGAGCGGACTTCGACCGGTTCGCGAACCACCGACCCGAAGCCGCTCGCTTCAAAGACCACCCGGTAGGTGGCCGCCGGCAGGTTCGGGGCGTTATAAATTCCTTCGCTATTCGTGGAGAAGTCGAGCGTGCTGTTGGTGGCGATTTGCGTGATCTTGACCTTGGCGCCTGGTATCACCGCGCCGGTCGCATCGGTCACGACGCCTTGAATCGTGCCGCGATCGATCTGCGCATGAAGCGGCATCAGAGCCAGACACAGCAACAGAAGCGCTAACGTGCGGGAAGCACCCGTCGAACGGGCGTGCATTCTCAAAGATGTCTTCATGGACTGACCTCTGATCTAAAAAAAGCAATTTGCATTTACAACTTTACAGCAGCTTGTTCTGCTGTTGATTGACCGTATGAATATAACGCGCAGGTTTGTCAGTGTCAAGAAAATGGACTGGCACCAAATTTACCAAAGGACTGCCGTTCTGATTCGCGACGATTGACAGTGTTGCCGCAAGCTGGTAGTAAAGTGTTGATGCCCAACCGTGGTTACCTGACTTTACAAGTGTGGTGCGAAGCGCGACTGCGATCGGGCCCTTTGCGGGTAACTGGCGAGGTGCGGGCGGCGAATAGAGTGGGAGCGGGAGCCATCCCCGCTTGGAACATCCAGGAAGCGGCCGCGGCATGAAGAACGCGACGCAACTCATCACGTACGTGGATCGCCTCTCCGGCGGGGGAATTCGCCAATTGCGCGAGCTGCTGGAGGGGCCGCTTGCCGGCCTCTTTGGAGGGGTGCACCTGCTGCCCTTCTTTCACCCGATCGACGGCGCCGATGCCGGGTTCGATCCGATCGATCACACGCAGGTTGACCCGCGTCTTGGTACATGGCAGGACCTGAGCGACCTGGGAGAGGTCGTGGAGATCACTGCCGACCTCATCGTGAATCACGTCTCGGCGCTCTCCCCGCCCTTCCAGGACTTCTCGCGGCAAGGCACGGCCTCGCCGTATGCCGGTCTGTTCCTGACGCTCGACCGCGTGTTTCCGGAAGGCGCGCGGGAGACCGACCTGTTGCGCATCTACCGGCCGCGCCCCGGCCTGCCGCTGACCTACATGCGGATGGAGAACGGCGAACAGCGGCTCTTGTGGACGACGTTCACCTCGCAGCAAATCGATATCGACGTAGAAAGCCCTCAGGGCAGGGAATACATCGCGTCGATTCTGAACGAGTTTCACCGGGCCGGAGTCCGCCTGATCCGGCTCGACGCGGTGGGGTACGCGATCAAGCGCGCCGGCACTTCGAGTTTCATGATCCCCGAGACGTTTGAATACATCGCGGACCTGACACGGCAGGCGCACGCGCTCGGCATCGAGGTGCTGGTCGAAGTCCACAGCTATTATCGCGACCAGGTCGAGATCGCGCGCCGCGTCGACCGCGTTTACGATTTCGCGCTGCCTCCGCTGGTGCTGCACACGCTCTTCGAGCGCGACGCGCGCGCGTTGAAAGAGTGGCTCTCGTTCAGTCCCCGCAACGCGATCACCGTGCTTGACACGCATGACGGAATCGGCGTGATCGACGTGGGCGCGGATGCGCGAGACACGACGCGGCCCGGGTTGCTCGCGCCCGGAGAGATCGACCGGTTGGTGGAAACCATTCACGAACGCAGCGGCGGACAGAGCCGGCAGGCGACCGGAGCGTCGGCCAGTAACCTCGATCTGTACCAGGTCAATTGCACGTTCTACGACGCGCTCGGCCGGCGTGATCGCGACTATCTGACCGCGCGGGCGATTCAGTTCTTCGCTCCCGGCATTCCGCAGGTCTACTACACGGGCCTGTTTGCGGGCGTAAACGATATGGAACTGCTGTCGCGCACGAAAGTTGGCCGGGATATCAACCGTCATTACTACACGCGGCAGGAGATCGACGCGGCACTGGAGCGGACGGTGGTCCGGGAGCTGATGGAGTTGATCCGTTTCCGCAACGCACATCCGGCGTTCCAGGGCGAGTTCCACCTTCCGCCGTGCGCGGACCACGAACTGGTGATGGAGTGGAAGGCGGGAGCGGAGTACGCACGGCTGGCGATCGACCTGCGCCAGGGAGCCGCCATGCTCGAACACTCCTCGACGGAAGGCAGGGTGCGGCGTCCGCTGCACGACGGTTCGGCGGACAACGCGGTGGTTTGAAAGGACCGATGATGCAAACAGCGGCAGTCAAGCAACCGGCCAGCCTGGCCGCAATCAAGGCGCTGACCTTTCTGATGTTTATGATGTTCGCCATGACCACGGATTCGGTGGGCATCATCATTCCCGAAATCATCAAGCAGTTTCACCTCAGCATGACCGCGGCGGGAGCCTTTCAGTACGCGACCATGGGCGGCATCGCGCTGGCGGGCTTCTTTCTGGGTTTTCTTGCGGATCGCCTGGGACGGAAGACCACGATCGTCATGGGACTGACCGCGTTTTCGCTCGACGCTTATCTGTTCGCGGTGGGAAACTCGTTCGCGTTCTTCGTGACGCTGCTGGCGATTTCCGGCGTTTCGATCGGCGTCTTCAAGACCGGCGCGCTGGCGTTGATCGGCGACATCGCGCATTCGACCACCGAGCACACATCGCTGATGAACACGGTCGAGGGCTTTTTCGGGATTGGTTCGATTGCCGGGCCGGCGCTGCTGTCGCAGTTGCTGGCGGCGGGCGTGAACTGGAAGTGGCTGTATGTGATCGCGGGCACGATGTGCGCGCTTCTGGTCGGCATCGCTTTGCTCGCGCGCTACCCCAACACGATGCGTCCGGGCGAAGAGCCCATGGACCTGAAGCGCGCAATGGCAATGGTCAAAGATCCGTACGCGCTCGGTTTTTCGATGGGCGAGTTCCTCTACGTCGCCACCGAATGTGCCATCTACGTATGGATGCCGACGCTGCTTGCGGGGCGCAGCGGGTTTTTCGCGATGTACAGCATTTCGATCTTCTTCCTGCTGCGCTGCGCGGGGCGATTCGTGGGCGCTTGGATGCTCGCGCGCTATTCGTGGACCGGCGTGCTGACGGTCTTCAGCGCAGTTATCCTGCTCTGCTTCATCGGCGCCGTCGCGGGCGGTCCTGATGTGGCGGTTTATCTTCTGCCGTTCTCGGGGCTGTTCATGTCGGTGATCTATCCGACCATCAACTCCAAGGGGATCAGCTGCTTCCCTAAGTCCGAGCACGGGGCGGTGTCCGGGGTGATCCTCTTCTTCACGTGCGTATCGGCCGCGCTCGGCCCGCTGGCGATGGGCGCGGTCAGCGACGTGATGGGCGGACCGAAGTACGGCTTCATGCTCGCGACTCTGTTCGCGGCGCTGCTCTTCACCGGCTGCCTGCTGAACTCGATTTACCAGCCCACCAGGGATCGCCTGAACGAGTCGGACCGGACTCAGTATTAGCGCGAGACCGGCTCAACCGGGCGGCCTGCCGCCCGAGCAGGCCCGCTGTACTGGAGCCTCGCGCCTATCCAACCCGGGGAGCAGCAAGCGCCTGATTGATGACGATGGTCGTCTCCTCCGTCATATCCAGAACCGTGTCGACAATGCTCTCCCGCCCGATGCCGCTTTGCTTGTAGCCGCCGAAAGGCACATTGCCCGGACGGAACGCACCCGATCCGTTGATGACCACCCCACCGACTTCGAGCCGGTGTGCCACGCTCAGCGCGTTGTGTAGATTCTCCGAGAACACGCTCGACTGCAGCCCGTAAGGAGAATCGTTGGCGATTGCGACCGCGTTGTCCGCGTCGCGGAACGGATAGACCGGCGCGACGGGCCCGAACACTTCCTCGGCCATCACCGGCATATCCGGCGTGACATCCACCAGTACCGTCGGTTTGTAATACGCCGGTGCGACCGGCTCTCCTCCGGTCAGGCAACGCGCGCCCATTTCGAGCGATTTTGCGACCTGCGCGTGCGCCCTCTGCACCGCCTCAGGGCTGATCAGCGGACCGAGTTCGGTTTCTTCGCTGGCCGGATCGCCCATGCGGATTTTGGAGACGCGCTCCGTCAGCAGGTTGAGGAAGCGGTCGTAGACGCTCTGCTGCACGAGGATGCGCTTGGCGGCGCAGCAGATCTGGCCCGCGCCGTTGGTGAGCCGGCCATGCACGACGGCATCGGCGGCGGCCTCCAGATTCGCATCTTCGAGCACGATCATCGCGTCCGTTCCGCCCAGCTCAAATGCCAGCCGCTTGAGCGTATTCGCGGTCTTGCAGGCGATGAGCCTGGCCGCGGCGGCGCTGCCTGTGAAGCTGATCATGCGCACTTCGGGGTGCGTCAGCAGTTCGTCTCCCATGTGCTGCGGGTAGCCGGTCAGCATCTGCATTCCTTCGGGCGGGAGTCCCGCCTCGAGCAGAATTCCGCCCAGCCGCAGCACGGTCAACGGGCACTGCTCGGGCAGTTTCACGATCACCGAACTGCCGGCGGCGAGCGCTCCGGGGATCTTATGCGCGAACAACTCCGCCGGGTAGTTGAACGGAATAATCCCCACCACCACGCCGACGGGATGCCGCACGGTGTAGGCGACCATCTGTTCCAGCCCCGGCACGTTATCCATCGGCAGGTAGCTGTCTCTTATACACATCTAGATGTGTATAAGAGACAGGTCCATGAACAGCCGCGCGGTCACGCCGATTTCGAACCGGCATTGCCGGATGGGCTTTCCGTTCTCGCTGGTGAGCAATCGGGTTAGATCTTCGGCGCGTTCGGCGATCAACTCGCCCGCGCGCCGCAGGATCTCGGCGCGGCGGTATGCAGGCAGCGCCGCCATGATCGGCTTCCCGCGCAGCGCCACTTCGATCGAGCGGCGCACGTCTTCCGGGCCGGCCTGCGGCACGGTGTCGAGGACTTCTCCCGTAGCTGGATTCCGAACCTCGAACGCGTGTCCGCTCTGCGCGTCCACCCATTCGCCCGCGATTAACATCTTCATGATTGCTCCTTTCTGTTACTCGTACAGCGCGAACGCGTACAGCATGTCCACGGCTGCGATCAACACGTACTGTCTTCCGTTCAAGAGATAGGTTTCCGGCGAGTTGGACACCTCGCCCAGGTGCGTATGCCACAGCGGATTGCCGTTGGCCGGATCATACGCGACGAAGTTACCGGCGGGATCGCCGGCAAACAACAACTTCCCCGCCGTCGTCAGCAGTCCGTGGCCGACGTTGGTTCCGCCCCATGGCCCCGACCCGACATAACGGTGCCGCCAGGCGATCCGGCCGGTCTTGTAATCCATCGCGGTGAGGTACGTACCCGGAGTGGCGACGCCGCGTTCGTCCTTTCCGCCCAGCCCCATCGCTCCGCGCGGGTCGGTTTCGGTCAGGTAGTACATCGCGTAGCTGTCTTCGGACGTGAGGTAGAACAGACCGGTGTCCGGACTGTAGGCGGGAGGCATCCAGTTGGTGGCGCCCGCATTGGTTGGCGAGACGAGCGCGCCGCCGACGTCGAAGTCCTTCGCCGGGTCGCGTTGCGGCTGGCCTTTCGCGTCCAGGCCTTTGGCCCAGTTCGCGGTGGGAGAAAACTTGCTCGTCACCAGATGTTCGCCGGTGGTGCGGTCGAGAACGAAGAAGTACCCGTTGCGCGTCGCCTGCATCACCAACTTGCGCCGGCGGCCGTTGAATTCGGCGTCCACCAGCGCGGGCGTCTGCGTCGAATCCCAATCGTGGGTGTCGTGCGGCGAGGTCTGGAAATGCCAGGCGAGTTGCCCGCTGTCGACGTTGATTGCCACCAGCGAGCAGGTATACAGATTGTCGCCCTCGCCGCGCGTTGCCGACGTATAGGCCGGAGTGGGGTTTCCGGTGCCGACTATATAAAGATGCGTCTCCGGATCGTACGCCCCGGCGATCCACATGTGCCCGCCGCCATGAATCGCCGCGTCCAGGTTGGCCCAGCTCTCCAGGCCGGGTTCGCCTTTCTTCTGGGGCGTGGCATACCATTTCCACTGCACCGCGCCGGTTTCCGGATCGAACGACTGCAGGAAGGCCGGCGCGTCGAGATCGTTGCCCGTACCCACCAGCACGTGATTGCCGACCACGATCGGCGCCGCGGTGGAGAAGTACTGCTCACTGAGACTGGCGATTTCCTTATGCCACCGTTCCTGGCCGGTGCGCGCGTCGAGCGACACCAGGTAGTTGTCCGGCGTCTCCACAAACAGCCAGTTGCCCCACATCCCCAGCCCGCGATTGCCCGTGTGCGTGCCGCCCTTGGTCTTCCACACGTAGTGCCAGAGGATGTGCCCGTCGGCCGCATTGATGGCCCAGACATTGTCCGGCGTCGCGGTATAGAGGATGCCCTCCACCATCAGCACTGCGCCGACGATGCGGCTCGACCGGCCGCCCGATTCGTTCAGATCGCCGCTTCCGAGACCGCCGATGATGGTCGGTGGCGGCGGCGGTCCGCCGAACCCGAAACGCGCGCCGCCCGCCGCGGGCAGTCCCGCGGTGATCCTGGTGCTCCACGCGAGCGTGAGGTGCTTGACGTTGGATTGATCGATCTGTTTCAGCGTGCTGTAGCGTTTGCCCGAGTAGTCGCCCGAGTACGTCGGCCACGAATCGGAGAGAGGCTTCAACAGGTCCGAGGGGTTCAGCCCCTGCGCCCTCGCGCACATGCAGAGCGACAGCACACAGAGCGTAAGGCGGTGTCTCATTTCAACGTCACCAGGTAAGCGGTCAGATCGTGAATCTCTTTGTCGGTGTACTGCGGCAGTAAGCCCAGGTGGGCTTCGAGCGGATCGTGTAATTGCACATTGGGCCGGTCGCCCTTGCGCGGGAAGGAGCGGATGCGCCCCTCGGAATCGCGCAGTGTCACCAGGAAATCGTCGATGCGTTCCAGGCGCCCTTCCACCTTCCTGCCGTCGGCCTGAGTCACCGTCACGGTAACCGGCGGCGCACTGACAGCCGGCGCGCTACGGCCTCCACGGCCTCCGCCCGGCATCAGCCAGAGCTGCTGCAGCGTCTTGGGATCCGCGAAGCGCGTGGCGATTCCCTTCAGGTCGCCCGATTCCGAGTGGCACGACGCACAGCGCGCTCGAAACGCCGCTTTTCCCGCATCGCTCTGGCCGACCACGATCGTAGGCGGAGCGGAACGCGCCACATCGCGACCGCCCACCGGAAAGTTGTGCAGGTACGCCGCCACATCGCTGATCTGCGCCGTCGTCAGGTTGAAGGCAGGCATGCCGGCGTTCGGCCGGCCGTTGCGAACCACGGGCGCGAGGAGTTCGCCGTTCGCGTCGTTGAGGATGGCCGAGGAGCGCAGCAGATTCGGCCCGCCCTCGCCGCCGCGCGCGTCGGAGCCGTGACAGAACGCGCACTGCACGGAGTATAGGCCCTTGCCGCGTTCGAGCGCCGCGGGATCGGCGGGCGGACGTTGCGGGTAGGCGCTGCGCATCCCGCCGCCTCGGCCGGCGGCGGCCGGCGTAGCCCCACCGGGCGGCGCAGTCTGCGCATTCAAAACGCCGCCGCCTGTTAGGAGGGTGAGTAAGATCAGGAATAAAGATTCGGGTTTGCGGAGCATGATTGCCCTCTGAGGTATTCAGCGCCGTCCGGCGTGTCGCATCACCGCTACGCCAGCGCCTGTTTGCAGTAATCCAGACAGCGTTTCAATTCCACCGGCGGACCATCCGGGCCCACGTATTCGATGCACACTGGAAAGTCGTACTTCTCACGCTGCACGAATTTAAGGATTTCTTTCAGTGGAGTATCCCCCTCGCCAAACGGCATCTCCGCCCCGCGATCCTTTTTGCGGTCCTTTATATGGATATTCGTGATGCGGTTGTGGTGCTGCTTCATGTACTCGATCGGGTCGTACCCCGACGCGAAGAAATGGCCGGCATCGAGATTCACCCAGACGTTCCTGGACGCACGCATCGCTTCCGCGAACTCCTCCGGACCATTGGTGTGATTGTGCATCGCGACAATCACGTCGTGCTTCTCGGCAAACGGAGCGACGCGCGGGAAGATCGAGGCCGGTGAAGAGGCGGTGATGATGCGGGCTCCCAGTGCCTTGGCCATCAGCATGCCCTTCTCGATTTCCTCGTCTGTGAATGTGTCGTTGAAGCTGAGGTTGTAGGAGAAGAAGCTCAGGCCGGCGTCGGTGAAGCGCTTGCCGGCCGCGCGGAATTTGTCCAGGTCGGCCTCCAGACGCCACTTCCGCAGAGCCTCGCGAACCGCCGGATCGCCGCCGCGTCCGAACCCGCCTGCTCCCGGTCCTGCGCCGCGCGCCGCTCCGGGCGGCGGACCACTCGGCGCCGCGCCGCTGCGTCGAGCCCACGGCCCCGGTCTCCCGGTTCCCGGAAGTTGCACCGGTGCGCCCAGGTAGTTCTCCACGTGCTCGGACATTACGTCGATTTCGCCCAGGCCAAGCGCCGTCATCGTCCGGATGATGCCGTCCAGGTCCATCCCGCTGAAGGTAAAGCTGGCGGATTGGAGCGCGATCCGAACCCCGCTCACACGCGGCACCGCAGCCCAAGCGTTTCTCAGGAGCGCCGCTGACGATAGTGCGTAGCTGCTGAATTGCCGTCTGGTGAGTTTCACTGATCTGGGCTCTCAGACCCCCATGCAGTATACGATCTTGCATCATACCTGTCAATTGCTTTGGTCGGGCAGATGCCTTACCTTAAAACCAAGGCTGACTGATTATTGGATGGCTATTTTGCGCCGCAATGATCGCGTCGGGTCAACATCCATGCACACCGTTCCGGTGGGTTGGTTACTGGTCGCGACCGCAGCTTTGAACAAGTTTGGCACGGGGTAGTCCGAATGTGTTGCGAACAGCGGTGGAAGCGCGGATGCTCGTGGCGTCTTTTTTGCCCCGGAGGCAAGGCGCCCGCCGATCGTAGCCCGCCCCCGAAATCGGATCAGACAATTAACCGACAGCATGAATCGAAATTGAATTCAGATTCACACACTTGTAAGATCAAGTTGTGCGTACAGCGAATGGCGCTACTCCCAAGTACCGGCAGATTCTCGACGACCTGAAAGGGTCGATCGCCAGCGGTAAATATGCCGTCGGCCAGCGGCTTCCGAGCGAGCACGAACTGGTGAAGACCTTCGGAACGTCGCGCGTCACCGTGAACCGCGCGCTGCGTGAACTGCAGCTCTCCGGACTGATCGAGCGGCGCGCGGGATCGGGGAGTTATGTCAGTCCGAGTTCGACCAAGGGCTACACCTTCGGGCTGCTCATCCCCGAATTGGGCCGCACCGAGATCTTCGAACCGATCTGCCGCGGCATGGCCGAGGCCAAAGAAGCGGGTCACCACGCCCTGCTCTGGGGTAAGTCGCTGGCCGACTCCGGCAACGACGGGGAGGACGTGGAGAGCCTCTGCCGCCAGTTGACCTCGAAAAAGGTATCCGGCGTCTTCTTCGCGCCCCTCGAACTCGCTCCCGAGAAGGACCTCATTAACCGGACGATCGCCGAACGCTTCGAGCGCGCCGGCATCGCCATCGTGCTGCTCGACCGCGACCTCGTCCCGTACCCCAAGCGCAGCCAGTATGACTTGGTCGGCATCGACAACCGCCGCGCCGGGTACGTCATTACCGAACACCTGATCGAGAGCGGCGCCAAGCGCCCTGTGTTCGTCTGCCGTCCGGGCTCGGCGCCTACCGTCGATGCGCGCATCGCCGGGTTCCGCGAGGCCCTCCTCGATTACGGACTGGAGTTCAAGCCCAACCTGGTCCGCCGCATGGACCCATGGGACGTCGCCCTGATGCAGAAAATGGTGAAGGAAACACGGCCCGACGGGATCGTCTGCGCCAACGATTTCACCGCCGCCCAGGTGATGCGGTCTCTTCACGAACTGAAGATCCCGGTCCCGGAGAAAATCCGCATGGCGGCGATCGACGACGTGAAGTACGCCAGTCTGCTCCCCGTGCCCCTCACCACTATCCACCAGCCGTGCGCTGAAATCGGTGCAACTGCGATCGAGACCATGGTGCAGCGGCTGCAGCACCCGCACTTCCCGGCTCGCGATATCTCCCTCAACTTCAAGCTCGTGGTTCGCCGCTCCTCCGGACCCGGGACACCCGGCCGAGCGGCGAGCTAGAGTCCGTTCTACTTCAGCGCGTCGCGCAGGCCAGCCGACACGAGAGGCGCCATGATCTTGTAGCCCTGCGCGTTGGGGTGAAGGCCGTCGTTCGCCAGGCCATCCTTCAAAAAGCCCTTCTCGTCCACCAGCGCCGAGAAGTAATCGACGTACGTCGCGTGAACGCTCCGCGCGTAGTCCTTCATCCAGGCATTGAGCCTCAGGATGTCCGCCGGAGGACGGCCGGTCGTCATCCTCTGCAGCCGGAAAGCGCGACCGCCGCGACCGCCCGCGGCTTGCGGCGGAGGCGTGCGCCCACTCTCCTGGGCTTCAAACGCGTAGTCGCTGATCGGCGTGACCGAACAGAGCAGCACCTTGATGCCGTGCGCCTGCGCCAGTTCCGTCATCGCCATGATGTTCTGCCTTGATGCCGTGCGCCTGCGCCAGTTCCGTCATCGCCATGATGTTCTGCTCGATCATCTCGATGGTCTCGGGACCGGTGTTGCGCGCGATATCATTTGTGCCCGCCAGCACCACCATCGCCGCCGGCTTGAGATCGATCACATCGGGGTACATGCGCACCAGCATCTGCGGCGTGGTCTGTCCGCCGATGCCTCGATTCACGTACGGCTGCCCGGGGAAGTGCTCCTCCAGGTTCCAGAAGTCCGTGATCGAATCGCCCATGAAGACCACGCGCTTGGGATCGGCGGGCTTCTTCTTCAGTTCCTGGTTGGCCCGATGGTAGCGCCCGAGCTGATTCCAGTCCTGCAGCTGATCGGCCAGCGATTTCGCCGTCGTCGCCAGGCAGCAGTTCGCCGGCGGCACATTGAAGTCGTTTGCCAGTTGGGCATTCGCCAGGCCCGTGAATCCCAAGGCGCCGGCCAGCAGCGCCACGATCTTGTTCATCATCGGTGCTGCGCCTCCGCTTCGTCCATCAGATCCAGCAGGCCGTTCACGATGCTGCTTTCCGCGCAGCCGGGCTTCAAACGCGAAGACAGCACCTCGAACGTGTTGTAACCGAACGCGGCGTCGTTCGGGATGTAGCCCGACCGCGCCATGCCGTTGGTCAACGTCACCATCATGGTGTGCGCCACGCGCGACTCCTTCTTGAGGCGCTGCGCGATCAGGTTGAAGACCTCGCCGTTCACTCCCCCAAAGGCGGTGTCGCCGATCATCACCAGGCTCAAGCGCAGATCCACCGGGTCGGCATCCTTATAACTGCCCGGATATCCCGCGCGGCCCGTATCGGTGCGCTGCCTTCCCGGACAACTCACCGTCTTCTGCCCGCCGGAGATGGTTGCGGCTGTCTGCATCCGCTCCATGCCGCGCATGACATGCAGTACTTCCTCGCCCAGGAACTGCCCCATCGAAAGGATCATCTGCTTCTGCTGGTTCATCAACTTTGCAACCGTCGGGTCCTGCTTGTTCAAGCCCTGGCCGCCGGGAGGCATGGAGTTGCTGATGTCTTCGCCGCGCTTGGCATAGTCCTTGATCCGGATCTCGCGCAGGTCGTAAGTCTGCTGGAAGTAGATCGGGTTCTGGTCGCCCGCCGCGCCCGTCGACCATACCGCGACGATCTTGTCGTCGAACGAGTCCTCGATATATCGCGACGCCGCGCCGGGTGCGTCCGCGCTTACCTTGTCGAGCTGTCCCACCGTAACGGCGTGCATCGCGTAGTTGTAGTAAACCGCGATCGGGTCGCCGTTCGCGCTCTCGACTTTCACCACCGCTACCGTCTTGTCGGAAGGCCCGTCGTAGTTCGGCCCTTCCCACCAGCGGCGCGTTTTCGGATCGATGATGTTGCGGTTGATGTTGATATAGGACACGCCCGAGCCGTACCCGATGCGCGCCGGCTGCAGTTTGTCCGTGGCCAGTTTCAGCGATTGAAAGACCTTCTGCTCGAGCGTATTGGCCGGTGTCCGCGGCGCGCTGTGGCTGTGGGTCGCGGTCATCAGGATGTTCTTTGCCGGGATGCCCAGTTCCGCCTCAGCCCGCTTGGTCACGCCCTGCCACAATGCATCCGACATCCCGCCGGCGTCCAGCGTCAGCAGCGCCGCCCGCGTCGCGCCGTTGTCGAACACGATCGCGCGCGAGTACAGATGGTCGTGGATGCCCTCATAGGTCTTCGGCAGTTCGGACTCAGCCGGGGTGACGTCGACCTTCGCCGCTCCCGCTTTGAGGGCGAGCGGCTCGGCAAACGACGGGGCTAAAAACGGCGACAACAGCAGGGAACCGGCGATCAGCCAACTTCTCATTCCATTCTCCATAACACCTTTATTTTGTAAAACCTGATCGATCCAATTCGATCAAAACCACCACCAATTACTATGTTAGTTCGGTGGAAATGTCAAGCCAGCCGGGTATGGATTCCATGCCCGCCAAGGACGGCGCGATTCAGGGGAACAAGAGGGCACTACATACTTCGAGGTATAGTAGTTACCAATAGGTACGTATGGCGAAGGTCGTCAATATTCGTGATCGGGCCCTCCAATCGGGCGACGCGATCGAACTGCTCTCGAACAAGTGGCGGATCACCGTCATTCACATCCTGCGTGACGGTCCGTTGCGGACAAGCGAAATTCAGGGGGCGATCGAAGAAGTATCGCCCAAGGTGCTGACTCAGACTTTGCGGGGCATGGAGAGGGACGGCCTGCTCAACCGTCATATCTACAATGTCGTCCCGCCTCGTGTCGAATACGGATTGACGCCGATGGGCCGCAGTCTCATCAAACCGCTTCAGGAACTTTGCCATTGGGCCAAGAGCCATATTGACGAGCGCAATGCTGCAAGGGCGAAATTCGACGCGGGTCTGGCACAAAAACCGGCAGGTCCTGGAAACAACCGCGCTGTGAAACGCTAAGCGGGCCGATCGGGCGTCCACACTTACCAAACGGTGCGTACAGCACCTAAAAGTGCGTAGCCAAATTTTCTTCCGTATGGCATTCTTCTCACGTTAAGCTGTTTTCTCGAACAACGGAGGAGAGGAATCCATGAGTACGTACATACTCGTGCACGGCGCCTGGCTGGGAGCGTGGTGCTGGGATCGTGTCGCGGCAGAATTACAGTCGGCAGGCCACACCGTCCGGACTCCCGAATTGCCCGGTCACGGAACGGACCAGAGTCCAGTCAGCGGAATTACGCTCGACTCTTATGTCGACACCGTATCGGATGAAATCGCCAAGGCGCAGGGAGAGGTCGTTCTGGTCGGCCACAGTATGGCCGGTGTCGTCATCTCGCAGGTGGCGGAGCGCATACCCGAACGAATCTCCTGCTTGCTCTACGCGAGCGCCTATCTGCTTGAGGACGGCGAGGCGATCGTCAAGGCCTCAGAAATCGCCGTTGACTCCCTGGTTGGGCCGAATATGGTTCCGGCCCCCGATTGGAGTACGATATCCATCAAAGCAGAGGCCTTGAAGGAAGTCTTCGCGGCCGATGCTCCTGCTGAAGAACTCAACCGCCTTCAGTCCCTTGCCCGGCCCGAACCGGCCGCCCCCTTTAATACGCCCATCCACGTCACCTCCGCGCGTTTTGGCAGCGTACGACGGTGTTATATAAGGACCGCGAAAGACCGTGCCGTAACGCCGCTTCTGCAGGACGCGATGTTGGCTAAAACACCATGCGCCGGCGTGGTGACGCTGGATACAAGCCATACGCCCTTTCTCGCCGCGCCCGCGGAAATGGCCAAGACCCTGATCAGCCTTGCCAAAGCGTAGGCGAGCCACCGTCATCGACCGAAAGCGAGGTTACCTGTGAAGATCGGCATTATCGGTTCAGGAAACGTCGGCGGCACGCTCGGAAAAGCGTGGTCTTTAAAAGGGCATGACGTTGTCTTTGGGTTCAGGAATCCCCGTGACGCACAAGCGACGGCATTGCTCGCAGAAGCATCCGCTTCGGCTAGGGCGGGCTCCGTTGAAGAGGCCGCGAAAGCAAGCGAGGTGATCGTGCTGGCGACGCCTTGGGAAGCGGCGCGAGAGGCGCTCGAGTCTGCGGGCAACCTTTCGGGCAAGATCCTGATCGACGCTACCAATCCGTTGCTGCCCGGGCTCGCCGGACTGTCGATCGGAACGACGACTTCGGCCGGCGAGAAGGTTGCGGAATGGGCAGCCGGCGCGCGCGTGGTGAAGGCGTTTAATACGGTCGGCTTCAATCTTATGGCGGATCCCGGTTTTCCCGACGGCCAGCCCGCTCTGTTCTATTGCGGGGACGACGGGGAGGCGAAGGAAACGGTCGCGCGGCTTGCGGCCGAGCTTGGCTTCGAACCCTTCGATGCGGGGCCGATCACGCAATGCCGTGTGCTCGAGCCCTTCGCGATGCTGTGGATCTCGCTCGCCGTTCAACACGGATACGGTCGCGAGATCGCCTTCAAGTTCATGCGCCGGGGTGAGGCCGGCAGGAAAGGATAACCCGGGATGAGACACCTCAAGAGCCTCCGCGAGTTCCTTGCGGTATTGGGACAAATCGGCGAAGTCCAGCCGATCGACGCGGAGATCGACTGGAACCTGGAGATCGGTGCGATCACCCGCCGCTCCTATGAGCTGCGCGCGCCGGCGCCGCTCTTTAATCGGATCAAAGGCATTGCTCCCGGCTTTCGCGTGCTGGGCGCGCCGGGCGGCTTGAGTGCGAACGCCCGGTACAAATACGCCCGTATCGCGACGGCTCTGGGCTTCGATCCCGAAACGCCAGGCCGCGAGATCGTTGAGGCGCTTTCGGCCGCGGCGGCGCGGCCCGGCATCCCGCCCAAAGTGTTGGAAACCGGACCCTGCAAGGAGAACGTGATGTCGGGCGACGATGTCGACCTGATGCGCTTCCCCACGCCGCTGATTCACGGCACCGACGGCGGGCGCTATATCCAGACCTACGGCCTCAACATCGTCAAGACGCCCGACGGCAAGTGGACGAACTATTCGATCAACCGCATGATGCTGCTCGACCGGAACAAGCTTACCTGTCTGATCCCGCCGAACCAGCATCTCGGCATGATCCACGCGCAATGGAAGGCCATCGGTAAACCGACGCCCATCGCGGTGGCGCTTGGCGTCGAACCCGGCCTGCCCTACGTCGGCGGCATGAGCCTGCCCGAGGGTGTGGATGAGTCTCACGTTCTCGGCGCTCACTTCGGTGAGGCGCTGGAGATGGTCAAAGCGAATTCAGTGGATTTGCTGGTGCCCGCTACGGCCGAGATCGTGATCGAGGGGCACATCTCGCACACCGACGTGGATCACGAAGGGCCGATGGGTGAGTATCCGGGCTACCTCGACAAGTCTCAAGGAAAACCAAAGCCCGTGCTGCATGTGAGCGCGGTCACCTACCGCAACGATCCGATATTGCCGGTTGTCGCCGCAGGTCCGCCGGTTGAGGAGGATCACACTGGCTGGGGACTGCCGCACGCGGCGATGTGCCTCTCGGACCTTCGCAAGGCGGGCCTACCTGTGTCGGCGGCTTGGATGGTGTTAGAGAGCGCCTGTCATTGGATGCTGGTCGCTCTTTCGCCGGACTGGCACGAGAAGACGGGCCTCGCCTCGAGAGACATCGCACAAAAGATCGGTGAGACGCTGTTCCCGACGAAAACGGGATTCGGTGTGCCGAAGGTAATCGTGGCCGAGGATGATTTCGACTTCACCGATGTCGGGCAAGTGGTTTGGGCCTTTGCGAGCCGCGCGCATCCGCATCATGGCGAGATTTACTTTGAGGGCCAGGCCCAGAACAACCTCCCGGTTTTCCTCGATCCGAATGAGAAGTTCACCTATCACGCGACGAAAGTAATCCACAATTGCCTGCTCGCCGACCGGTCTCCAAAGGATGAGCGCCCGGTTGCAGCCGATCTTGAGCACGGCTGGCCGGCAGAGGTGCGAACTCGCATCCTCGCAAACTGGCGCAGCTACGGGTATCGCGAGTAAGGGACGAGAGACCATCTGCGAGCGAGATGCTCTTGAGCAAGCGAACGAAAAGGAACGTTGAATGAAAATCAGCTTATTGGGCGGGGGTAATGTAGGCGGTGCGCTCGGCACATCCTGGGCGAAGACCGGCCATGAAGTCTTCTTCGGCGTACGCGACCCAGATGCGACGGATACCCAGGCGCTTGTCGCGCGCTGCGGTCCTCACGCGAAAGCCGGGACGTTGCAGGAAGCGGCGGCCTTCGGCGACGTGATCGCGATCGCGCTGCCCTGGGCGGCTGCCTATGAAGCTTTGCCGAAGCTCGACCTCACCGGCAAGGTCGTAATCGATTGTTCGAATCCGCCGGTCGCGCTGCCGGACGGCGCCGCTTCCGGAACCGAAGCGCTGGCCGCTGTGGCGCCGGGCGCCAGGTTTGCCAAAGCGTTCAACATCACGGGCTCGAACAATATGGAGAGTCCAGGATACACAGAAGGGCCGCTGGCGATGTTCTTCTGTGGCGACGACGCTGAAGCGAGACAGACGGCCGAAACGCTGATCAAGGCGACCGGCTTCGAAGCCTTCGACCTCGGTCCGCTCGCCAATGCCCGGCTTATGGAAGACCACGCGAGGCTCTGGATCTGGCTCGCATACAAAGGTGGGCTCGGCCGCGATTTCGGGTTTCGTCTCGTCAGACGCTGAACCTCCTGCTAACCCGCGACGAGGGCGATATCCGTCTGCTCAGGACCGATCCTGACGCAGGCTGTCGCGTGGCCCGGTTCGATTTCGCGCAGCTCGGGAACCGCCCGCGCGCACTCCTCGATCGCGTACGGACAACGCGTGCGGAAGCGGCAACCCGAGGGCGGATTGACGGGCGAAGGTAGGTCGCCCGTCAGCACCATCCGTTGCGAGCCGCCCGAAAACGTTGGCGCTGCGTCCATCAAGGCGCGCGTGTACGGCATCGACGGGCGCGATGCGACTCCGTCGGCCGAACCCAGTTCCACCACCCGTCCCAGATACATGACGGCAATCCGGTCCGACAGATACCGCACCGCCCGAAGATCGTGCGAGATGAAAAGATACGTCAACCCGAGTTTGGCGCGAAGGTCTTCAAGCAGGTTCAGAATCTGAGCCTGAATGGACACATCGAGCGCTGCGATGGGTTCGTCGGCGACGATCAACTCAGGATTGGCCGCTAACGCCCGGGCGATGCCGGTACGCTGCCGTTGGCCGCCCGACAACTGGCCGGGATAGCGCTGTCTCAGGCGCGGGTCGAGGCCCACTTGCTCCATCAGTTCGCTGACTCGCTGCGCGGCCGCCGGTCCGTTCGCGAGCCCGAGCGCTCGTAGAGGTTCGCCGATGATCTCGCCGACGTTCATGCGCGGATTCAGGGAACTATAAGGATCCTGGAACACCATCTGGACCCTGCGCCGCAAGTCTACCCCGTTGCGATCGCCATTCCACGAGATCGTTCCGGAGGCCGGACGGTTGAGCCCGAGAATCGCTCGCCCGAGTGTCGTCTTGCCGCAGCCCGATTCGCCGACCAGCCCCAGCACCTCGCCCTTTCGAAGATCGAGCGAAACGTCGTCCACCGCGCGAACCGTCCCGGCTCCGGGCAGGTGGAATCTCACGCTCAGATTGCGAATGGAAACCAGCGTCTCGGGCGGCATCTAGGCGGTCCTCCAGCAGAACGAGTAGTGGCCCGGCGCGACCTCCTGAAACGGCGGGAGACTGGTGGCGCACTGAGCCATTGCTTCGGGACAGCGGCCGGCAAACGGGCATTGGGATGGCGGCAGGTCGGTCAGCACCGGCGGCAGACCCGGAATCTGGAAAAGCTTCTGCGCTCCGGCGCCTCTCGCCGCGCCGTCCGGAATCGAACGGATGAGCGCCCGGGTGTAGGGATTCACCGGCCTTTCGAGGAGTTCCTTGGCCGGAGCGGTTTCAAACACGCGGCCGGCATACATGACGACGATGCTATCGGCGATTCCCGCCAGGACACCGAGGTCGTGCGTGGTCAGGATCACCGAAGCGCCGGTCTCGTCGCGCCGCTTGCGGATGAGATCGAGGATCAGCGCCTGAATCGTGACATCGAGCGCCGTCGTCGGCTCATCGGCGATCAACAACTTCGGACCGGTGGATAAAGCCATCGCGATCATTACCCGCTGCCGCATGCCGCCGGACAGTTGGTGCGGATAACCGTCGGCCACGCGTTCGGCGTCGGGGATGCCGGTTTCCGTGAGTGCCTCGATCGCTCGCTTCCGGGCTTCCGCGCGGCTCATGCGCAGGTGCAGTTCGAGCGTCTCGGTCAGCTGGGAGCGGATCCGGATCAGCGGATGCAGCGAGTTCATGGGGTCCTGGAAGATCATCGAGATGCTCCCCCCGCGCACCTTCTGCAAGTCCGGTCCGGACGCCCTCAGAAGGTCGCGCCCCTCGAACACGATCTCGCCTCCGCCGATTTCGCACGGCGGAGACGGAAGCAGCCGCAGGATCGACAAGTTCGTCACCGACTTGCCGGAGCCTGACTCGCCGGCCACGCCGACGATCTCGCCCGGTTGCACATCGTAACTCACCTGAGTCACGGCAGGCGCGACGCCGCGAGGCCCGCGAAAGCCCACCGCCAGATTGCGAATGGAAAGCAAAGGGCTGCTCATGACCGGTCCAGCGCCTCCTTGAGTCCTTGCGCGAAGAAGTTCAAGCCTACCAGCGAGAGCGTCATCCACAGTGAGGGAGCAATCAGCATGATGGGATGCACGGCCATCACCTGGGCCCCGTCGCTGGCCATCACGCCCCAGGATGGCGTCGGCGGCTGCACGCCCAGGCCGAGAAAGCTCAGGAAGGCCTCGGCGAGGATCACCGACGGCACGGTGAGCAGCGCATACGCGAACACCGGCCCGATCGCGTTCGGAACGATGTGCCGGAAAATGATGCCCAGGTTCCACACCCCGATCGTGCGCGCGGCTTCGACATACTGCTCGTGCTTCAGGCTGAGCACCTGCCCGCGCACGATGCGCGCGATGTCGAGCCAGCCCACCATCGACAACGCCACCAGCAACAGGAAGAAGGTGCGCTCGAACAGCGCCATCAGGACGACGATCAGCATGATGGTGGGCAGCGAATAAAGGATATCCACAACGCGCATCATCGCCTCGTCCACAGCCCCGCCGGCATAGCCCGATACCGAGCCGTAGGCCACGCCCACCAGCACCGAAATCAACGTAGCGAGCACGCCGATCGCGAGGCTGATCCGGCTGCCGTAGAGCATTCGTGTGAGTACGTCGCGTCCCAGGATGTCGGTGCCCAGCGGATGCGCCGCGGTCGGATCGGCGAGCCGGTGCTCAAGGTCCTGGCCGTCGTAAGTGGACCCGCTGTAGGCGTAGGTCATCCACGGACCGGCGATCGCGAGCAGGATGACTGCGATCACCACCACGCCGCCGGCGAGCGCAACGCGATCCCTTTGCAGCCTGTCCCATGCCTCGCCCCAGGGTCCCGGCGCGTATTCCGGATGGCTTGGCGCGCTGACGATCGGAGCCGTGGCGCTCATTGCCGGCCTCCTTGTGCGATGCGTGGATCGATCCAGACATAAGCCAGATCCACCAGTAGATTGGCCGTCATCAGCGTCAGGGCGGCGAAGGAAGTGATGCCGAGGATCAGGAAGTAGTCGCGATTGTTGGCCGAATCGACGAAGTAATGCCCCAATCCGGGCACTGCGAAGATCTCTTCGACAACCGCGGTGCCGGTGACCAGCCCCGCCAGCGCGGGACCCGTGAAACTGACCACCGGCAACAGCGCGCTGCGCATCGCATGAACGAGAATCACGCGGTGCGCAGGCAGCCCTTTCGCTCGCGCCGTGCGAATGTAGCTCTGTCGAAGAGTCTCTTCGATGCCGCTCTGAGTCAATCGCGCGACATACGAAATATACATAGCCGAGAGAGTCAACGCGGGCAGAATCAGCGATGCCGGAGTGGGAATTCGGACGATGCCCCACTCCCACATCCATTCGAGGCGCGCCGCAGGCAGCCAATACAAGGAGAGGCTGAAGACGGTGACCAGCAACGGACCCAGCACGAAACTCGGGATGGACACGCCCACCAGGGTCGCCGTCGAGACCAGGCGATCGATCCAGGATTTCGGCCGCAGCGCCGCCGCTATTCCCGCCGGAAGTCCCACCAGCAGAGCAATCAGGTAGGCCGTGATGCCGAGCACGGCCGAGACGGGAAGCGCCTCGGCGATAATCTCGTTCACCGTGCGGCCTTTGTACTTGGTCGAATCGCCGAAATCGGGGATCGGCCGCCAGGTGTAGCCGTGAATCTCCGAATGGTAGGTGAAGCCGGCCAGCCTTGCGATATAGCGGAAATACTGAACCGAGCGGGGCTGGTCGAACCCATATTTCGCCTTGAGGTTCGCCTCGACCTCGGCCGTCATTCTCCGCTGGCCGCTGAACGGACTTCCCGGCGCCAGATTGACGATAAAGAACGTAATGGTGACCACGGCCAACATCACCGGGACGAGAATCAGGATTCTGCGGACGAGATAGTGGATCATGGTCTGTCTTCCTTGCCGGGCTGTCCTGTGTCGATCCAGGCATAGCGGAAAAACACATCGCCGAACAGATCGCGGCGGATGCCTCGTACGTAGGGTTTCTCGAGGTAGTTGCTGCTGATGAACGTGAGCGGAATCACCGCCATTTCCTCGAGCAGGCGGGTCTCGCAAAGCGCGAGCTTCCCATACAGGCACCGCTGGACCGTTGCGTCCGGCGTCATCCCGACCAGACCGGGATCGAGTGTTGTCGGTTCGGACCCGTTGGCGAAGACGAGGCGCCGTGCATCCGGCGGTCGCGCGTCGCCGGGATAACGGTGGTCCGCGTGACAGCCGCATAGGAACAGTAGAACGGGAAGCAAGGCTCTCACGGCTTCCACTCCGTATCGATCCAGGCATAGCGGAACCAGATCAGCCCTTGTTTATCCTGCATCAGCCCTCGAACGTAGGGCTTTTGCAGATAGACGGCGGGATAACCGGACATCGGGAGCACGGCCATGGCCTCGATTAGTTCCGCTTCGCATTCGGCCAGTTCCTTCAGGCGTAAGGCGGGATCGGCGATGCGGTTGGCTGCATCGAGATGCGAGGAGAAGGCGGGGTCGCGGAAATCGGCGTACGCATCGATGGCTTCCGGGCCCAGCATGACGTACGGGTCGGAGCCATCGACGGTCCAGGCGAACAGCGTTACGCCTTGTGAGCTTCGCTCTCTGAGTTCGGAAGCCAGAACCTGGATGTCCATCGGGTTCACATTGACGGTGGCCGGCAAAACCGGTTCAAGCAGCTGCTTCAGGATTTCCGCGCTCTGGCGGCCCTGTTCGTCGTTCGTCGTGTTCAGGGAAAAGGAGAGGCGCTTCCCCTGGGCGCCGTAGCCCGCTTGCTGAAGTAACTCGCGAGCGCCCGCGGGATCGTACGCCATGATGTCGTAACGCTTCCCGTTCACGGTGACGATGCGCGACTCGGGAGGCGTGTATCCCGGCAGTGCCGGAATGATGTGGCGCATCGGTTCGGATCGCCAGTACTTGGCGAGAGCGCGCTTGTCGATGGCCATATTGAGCGCCCAACGGACTCGCCGGTCGTTGAAGGGCGGCTCACGGAGGTTGAACATGAAGAGCAAGATGCCGTACTGTGGATCGCGATGAAAGTCCGCTTTGGATTCGAGCGCGGGGACCAGCGATAGCGGCATCGAGTCCGTGTACATGCTTTGAACAGCTCCGCTGCGGAAGAGATTGATCGTGGGAGGGCCGGAGGCGAGCGGCAGGAACGTGATTTCTTCCAGCCGCACCAGGCTTTTCAAGTAATAGTTGGGGTTCTTCTTCAATCGAATGTAGTCGTAGGGCCGCCACTCATCCAGCAGAAAAGGGCCATTGCCGACAACGCCGGCATGCCGCGTCCAACTGTCCGGACGTCCGTCCGCTCGGGCCTTCGCTATGGCGCTTCCCGGCACCGGTTGCGTGATATTCGCCTGCGCCGCCAGAAAATAGGCTGCTGGGACAGTGAGGCGCAACCGCAACGTGAAGTCGTCCACGGCTTCGGCCGCCAGGTCGCCGGCAGGCCGCTTGCCCGCCATGATTTCCTGCGCGTTCACGATCGACGGATTCCTGCCGTGTCCCGTGGAAGGATCGTAAAACCGGCGGAGCGAACCGACGAAATCGCCGGCGGTCACGATCGTCCCGTCGCTCCATCGCGCCGGGACCGAATCGGGAGGCGCCTGCTCGCCGTGCGTGTATTCAGCCGGAAGCGACTCGATATCCGCCAGCCGCTTGCCCTTCGGTTGGGGATGGCCGCGCAGGTAGAACGTAAGGGTTCTTCCATCGGCGCTTGTCTCATAATGAGTGGCCATGCCGGCCATCGGCTCCATCGTGAAGGGATTGTTGACGGTGAGTCCTTCGAACAGAGCTAAGGACACGTTGGTTTCCGGTATTTCAACCACCATCGCGGGGTCGATGCCCGAGGGTTCGTACGTATCCACGTAAACGAGCCGCTGACGCGAGGGCGGGACCGCGTTGCCGACGTACTTGCTTTCCTGGCGGCACCCGGCAGCGGCCAGCATCGCCAACACCGCCACGCATATCCTCATGGCCGCCATCCCGTGTCGATCCACGCGTACCGGAAGTAGGTGTAGGAGAGCAGGTCGGCCCGCAGTCCGCGAACGTAGGGCTTCAGGAGCGTATGCGAATGATCGAAATTGACCGGAATGATCGGCATCTCGTGCATCAGCCTGGCTTCGGCGAGCGCCAGTTTCCGGAATCGAGTCGCGGGGTCCCGCGTCAAGTTCGCGTCGTCGAGCAGCGCGAGATACCGAGCGTCTGTCCAACCGCCGGACGCCACCGTGACATAAGCCGGAGTCAGCATGGCCATGGGATCGATGAAATCGGCGCTCCAGGCATCGGTGATGACGGCGAAGTTGCCCGCGCGCATATCGGTGATGGCCGGGTTGTACTCGGCGGGGACCAGGCGAGGCCGGATGTGCAGATTCGTGCGCCATTGCTGAGCCATGATTTCGGCGGCGTTGAGATATGTAGGTGAGTTCCACGCCCGCAGGTCGAAGCGGAGAGGTTTACCCTCCGAATCGGTGCCGTCGGGAAAACCCGCCAGGGCCAGCAGTTCTCGCGCTGCTGTGGGGTTGAACTCGAGCACGTCGTACGAACGGCCTGCGACGCTCACCGGCAACGAGCGCGGTCCTTCATAACCTCCGACAGCAGGAGTTAAAAGCTTCAATGGCTCCGCATTCCGGTATGCGGCTATGGCGGCCTTATCGATGGACATGTTCAATGCGTAGCGAACCAGCACGTTGTCGAACGGCGGGTGATGCACGTTGATGGAATAGGCCAGGATAGCGAGAGCCGGGTCGGAATGGAAGTCCTTCTTGTGGAACAACGCCGGCGCCAGCGCTTCAGGCAGCGTGCTCATGATCATCGCCTGCGTCGCGCCGGTGCGGTAGAGGTTCGCGACCGCCGAGTCCGCGTTAACCGGAACGAAATCGATTTCCCGCAGTTTGACTAAGTCAGCGTGATAATAGGTGGCGCTTCGGCGCACGCGCACGTAGTCGTAAGGCCGCCATTCGACCAGGTGGAACGGACCGCTGGTTACGATAGCTCCCGGCCTGCACCAACGATCTCCCCTTCCGTCGCGATCGGCCCTTTCGACAACAGCCCGTGGAACCGCCTTGAATTCGCCGTGCGTGAGCAGGGACAGCAAATAGGGCGCAGGATGCTCGAGGTCAATCTGCAGAGTGAATTCGTCCGTTGCCCGGACGCCCAGGGTTTCCGGCGGACTCTTACCCGCCACGATCGCTTCGCCGTTCTTCAAAAGAGCGACGTAGTCCACCGAAGCGGCGGCCGTGCGCGGATCGGCGACTCGCCTCCAGGCGTACTCGAAGTCGTGGGCGGTGATTACCGTCCCGTCGCTCCACCGGGCCGGCACCGATGCCGGAGGTGCGGGGAGCCCGTGTGAAAACTCGGCCGGCAGCGAATCGGAATCCGGCAACCGAATCCCTCGCGGGTTGGCGTGGCCGCGCAGATAGAAGACATACTGTGTGCCATCCGCTGAGATTTCGTAGTGCGTCGCCAGCGCCGCCATAGGCTCGGATGTCAGCGGGTTGCCCTGTACCAGGCCTTCGAACAGGGCTCCTACGACGTTCGCGTCCACGAGCGTAACGGCCTTCGCCGGATCGAGCGAGGAAGGCTCGGCGCTGTTGTCAAAAGTGAGTTTTTGGGACGCGGGCGGCGTCGTGTCGCCGAACCACGGCGAGTCGCCGCGGTGGCAACCCGGGCAAGCGGCCAGCCAGATCACCAGAGTCGAGCCCGCCAGAACGTGCCGCCGCCCCATTATTCTCCTGAGGCGCAATTGTACACTTGTTCCGGCGCTCAGGTAAATAGTATTGCGAGCGTAAGCCCGCTGGGACGCAGCTATCTGAGCGACGGTGCGCTAGCGTGACAGCCGCCCCGCACTCATGCTCGATCGCTGCCCGGCGGTCTGGTTCATCAGGTGGTAGATGTAAGCCAGAATTTCCGCCACCGCGCGATAAAGATGCGGTGGAATCTCCTGCCCCACATCCACGCTCTTATAGAGGGCTTGTGCCAGCGGTGGGTTCTCGACAAGGGGTACGTGATTTGCGATCGCCTTTTCGCGAATTCTCAGCGCCAGATAATTCTTCCCCTTGGCGACCACCACTGGCGTTGACATCTCGTCGTGACTGTATTTCAACGCGACCGCGTAGTGGGTCGGGTTAACGATTACCGCGGTGGCCGTTGGGACCTCGCTCATCATCCTTCGCCGGCGCAGGTCTCGCTGGATTCTCCGGACTCGCATCTTGATCTGAGGATCGCCTTCCGATTGCTTCATTTCGTCGCGAATATCCTGCTTGCTCATTCGCATCTGTTTCTGATGGCGCCGGAATTGCCGGAACAGGTCCACCACGCCGAAGACGCCGAACAAAGCTGCCGCCTTCCACAACATCGAGAGCATCACCTGAGCAATCTGGCGCACGCCGCTTTCCGGACGCGTTAGCGGAAGAAAATACGCCATGGTCGACTGCTGCTTGAGAATCCCATAGAGCACCAGCGAAAATACCGCCAGCATGGCCAGCGCCTGCATCACGGACTGAAAACCCTGCCGTGGAATGTCCCGCAACCGGTTAATGGGGTTCAGGCGTTTAAAGTCGAATCCGAGCCGCTTGAAGCTGAAGCCGAAACGGGTGATGGCCAGGTGTGTGGCCAGCGAGATCAAGGCAATCGTCAAGCCTGCGGTCAACGGGGGCACCAACAGTCGTTTAAACAGGACGTACGCCAGGCTTGCCAGTTGAGCCAGCCCGAACTCAGGATGAAACGCCTGTTGCAGAAGCAGCCGGAACAGCTCTCGGGAATTCGCAAACCAGCTGACGGTGCTGGTGTTGAGCACCGCCATGAAAGCGAGAAACTGCATCGATGCCACAAATTCACGCGAAGTCGCGAACTGGCCTTCCCGGCGGGCTTTTTCAACCCGTTGTGGTGTTGGCTTCTCTGTCTTGTCGCTTTGATCTGCCATGCCAAGACACTCAAGTGTGGCGAGCGATGAACCGGAAACAGGTTTCGACGAACGGCATCAACGCGCGGGGCATCAGGAGGACGGAAAAGCCGATGAAGGTGAGGAGTGCAATGATCTTTACCGGGAACGCCAGCGTGATGACTTGAAGCTGCGAGTTCAGCCTTCCAAGAAGACCCAATGACACATCCAGCATCAACAGCAGCGCTAACACCGGCAGAACCAGTTTGAAGCCGGTTGAGAAGATTCCGCCCGTCAGTTGAATCAGCTCCGCGCCCGCACCCGCGCTGAAGCTGAGCGTCCCCGGCGGATGGGTTTGCAGGCTGTGCGCGAATGCGAGAAGAACCTGGCGGTCCAGCCCGAACGCGAAAAAGATGAGCCCGCTGGTGAGTTGCGCGATCACGAGCAACGCAGTCGAATCCGCGTTGGTCGTCGGGTCGATCGTCGAAGCGTAGGTGAATCCGGCCTGAAGGCCAATCAACTGGCAGCCCAGGACAAAGGCTTCAAGGACACACGACACAGCCACGCCGATCATGATGCCGTAAGCGACCTCAGCCAGGATAAATACAACCAGCTTCCCCAGCGTCATCTCCGCCGTCTCGATGAAAGGCCACTGCGGAGCCAGCGTCAGGGTGATGGCGACAACTGCGATAACGCGCGCCGGCCCCGGAGTCGCGGCCGATGCGGGCATCGGAAGCACTGCGAAGATCGACGCCACTCGCGCCAGAACCAGCACAAACGCAACGACTGTCGACAGTTGGATGAACGGCTCAGTGGGCATAACGGCCCAGGTCGCCGAGCACCAGGATTGTGTATGCGCTGATCTTCTTGAGCATCCAGGGCAGCAGGAAGAGGAATCCGCACAGAAACGCACCGAGCCGGGGAACTGTGCTGAAAGCCGAGTCCTGCAGGGATGTGAAGATCTGGATGAGATTCACAAACAGGCTGGCGACAAACCCTATCGCCAACAGGGGTGCGCAAATCAAGAACGCAACCCAGAATGCCTGATTGATGATGTGGACAACCGTCTCGGGAGTCATAGCGCGTTTTTCAATAGAAGCTCTTCATCAGAGAACCGACAACCAGCGTCCATCCGTCCACCAATACGAAGAGCAGAATCTTGAACGGGGCCGAGATCATGACCGGTGGAAGTTGAACCATGCCGATGGACAGCGTAACGGAGGCAACGATCAGGTCGATGACCAGGAAAGGCAGAAAGAGGACAGCGCCGATTTGAAAGCCGGCTTTCAGCTCGGAAAGGATGTAGGACGGAATCAGAATCGACAAGGATAAATCCGCGGGTGTGCGGGGTGAAGCCGATTTCGATATATCGACGAATGTCTTGATGTCGCGTTCTCGCGCGAACTTCAAAAGGAATGTCTTAAGCGGATCCGACCCGGCATCCAGAGCCTGCTTCCAGTTCATGGTGCCGGCCTCCATCGGCTGCCAGGCCTTCTCGTAAATGTCGCCGACCACCGGCTGAATGATCAACAGCGTCAGAAACAGTGCCAGCCCGATAATCACCTGGTTGGACGGCGCGGTCTGCGTGCCCAAAGCCTGTCTCAAAAAATGAAGTACGATGACGATGCGCAAAAACGGCGTAATCGTCATCACCACGGCCGGCAGAAGCGTCAGTAAAGTAAGAGCGAGCGCGATCTGCATCGGTGTGCTGAGCGATCCGCCGGCCGCACCGCCCCCGAATAACGGCTGATTGGCGGCCGGCGCCGCTGAAGCCGGCAGGATCGCGCACAAAGCCAGAAAAGCAAACCTCATGATGGACGCTCGTTGATCTCGTCTGATAACAGCTGGCAGTTGTTGGGAGCTACGCCGATGAGGAGCATCCGTCCGGCCACGCGAACCAGGTGAACCGAGTGCTGCGGTGTCAGCGAGCAGCGCTCCACCACTTCGATTCGCTTGTCTGCGGCGCGCGGACGCACCATTTCCTGGAACCTCACCATTCCCCGGCCTTTGAGAAACCAAAGCGTGGCTCCGAGGAGTAGGAAGACCGCCAGGACCGGTCCAAACTGTTCTAGCGCCGGCATGGGGCCTCCGAAGTTACGCTCTTGACCCGCACCCGCCGGCATTCCGCAGTGTCTGTGGGCTCGACCCGCGCCACGGGTACTCCTCCGATGACCAGCATCATCGGATCGGACGATTTCTTACGCGTCCGAAGAATCATTCCCGGCCGCAGAGCGCCGAGATCCCGGGCCGGCAACACAAGCCGATCGATTTCCACCACCAGATCGAGAGGTAGAGTCAGCCATCGGTCGATTTGCGTCGTCGGGCCGCTATTCGCTTCCATTGGCATTACCGTTTAATGTTGATGGTGTCTTGTGACAGCTCGTCCATCGTCGTGATCACCTTCGAGTTGGCCTGATAGGACCGCTGGTAAACCATGAGGTTGGTGAATTCCGTGGCGATATCTACCGTGGATCCCTCGAGTGCGCCGCCGACGATCTTGCCGCGTCCGCCCGCCCCGGCCACGCCGACCGAGGGCGCAATCGTGTTCGKACCCGCTGTAAAGTCGTTGTCTCCAGCCGGCAGCAACGAGTCAGGGTTTCGGATTGAGGCCAACGCGACCTGCGCGATATTGACTGTCTTTCCGTTCGAGTATTGGGCGACGATGATGCCGTTGTCCGAAAACTGAATCTTGACGGGCTGCGCCGCGGCAAGGCCGTCCTGCTGCGTGCCCGAGGTAGCCGAGGTCTGCGAATATTGCGTGAGAGTTCCGGTCTGGTCCGGGTTGTACAAACTCCAGTTGATCGTTTGAGCAGCCGCGCCGTCGGCAAGCGCCGGCACCTTCAAAGCCACCGTCCCGCTCGCGACCGCCGGCGTGGTGAGCTTTCCGGACGTATCGAAGGCGAGTGTGCCGTTGCCGATCGATTGCGGTTTGCCTGCCGTGCCGCCTTGGACATCCTCGCCCGGAATCTGCACATCGTAGCTCCAGGCGTTGGCGCCGGTCTTGGTGAACGTCACCGTGAGGACATGGCTCTTGCCCAACGAATCGACGATTTGAATCGGCGCGGAAAAAGTGCCGTTGGTGGCGGTGCCCGCGTCCAGATTCGCGGTGAGGCTCATGTTGGCGGTAGGCAGCGGGCTTTGTAGCGTTCCGGACGGAATGGAGATCGTGCCCGCCGCCCCGTTTGAATTGATGATTCCCGCGGTCCCCACCCAGCCCTGAACGGCTTGTCCGGTTGCGTTAACCAGCATGCCATTCGCGTCTATATGAAACGTTCCGTCTCTCGTGTACGCAACCGAGCCGGCAGCGTCGCGGACTACGAAAAAGCCGTCGCCTTCAATCGCGGCGTTGAGCGGGCTGCTCGAGCTCTGTATCGCACCCTGTATGAACTGGTGCTTGATGATGGGATCTGCGACGCCCATGCCGAGTTGGCTGGAGGTTGCGCCCGTACCGAGCTGCTGGCTCACAAGGTCACGAAAAGACGCGGTGGTGGCCTTATAGCTGGTCGTATTCAGGTTCGCGAGGTTGTTTCCAACCGACGAGACTGCTGTTGAATTGGCCAGCAGGGCAGCCAGCGGGATTGAGAACGAATTCGACATGAGGTTCTTTATGCTCCTTGCTTAGGGGTAGTCGGCTGACTCGGAGTGGTTGCGGTATCCAGGTCCTTGCGAATGCCGATCAGCTGTTCCAACTGGCTGAACTGCGCGAGTTGCGTCATGAATTGCACGCCATCGGCCGGGTTCAACGGATTCTGGTTCTTGATCTGCGCCACCAGCATCTGCAGAAACACCTGGGAGTTTGCCAGCTTGTCCGTCGGGTTCGACGGTGCGGCGGTTGATGATTGGGTATCGTAGGCTGCTGCCTGAACATTCGTAACGTCCATTACTCTTCCTCCTCCTGCTGTTCCCACTTGAAGCGGGGCTGTTGCTGCTGCGAATTCGGCTCGCCCGAGTCGCGCGCCGATCGATCCGATAATCCCTGAGCGAAACTGTCGGCAATCTCGACCTTGTAGCCGGTGGACGAGAGACGCGTCGCGAGTTCGCCCAAACCACTGCCGAGGTTCCCGACCAGTTCCGGATTCGAGGCATGAACGGCCACGCGGATGTTGCCCTGCCGGTCACTGACCCTCAACCAGGCTTCCAGTTCGCCGGGACCGTTCAAACGAATCTGTAGATCACGCGCGACCTGCGGTATCTCTTTGGTTGGCAGATCGAGATCGGCGACGGGGGTGCGTCCCATCCCCGCTGCTTCGGACTTGCCTTCGCTACGGTCGGCCGCAGGGCGATAGGACTCGCCTGCTACTGTGCCCGGAAATCGGCCCTGTTGAACATCTCCCTGATCCGAACCACCTTCGGAAGCGAGTTCCACCGCCAAACGCGCCGATGTCGACCGCGTGTGCGCGCCGCCATCGAATGACTTTTCCGCCGCCGCCGTTGCCGGCGAATCGGCGTGTGCCAGGACATCATTGGTGGGGGCGAGATCGATCTCAAAGGCGACGTCCCCAACCGGTCGGGAGTTCTCGGCGGCAGATTGCGAAATGCCGGACGATGGCGAACCGCTCAATGTGGCGGGAGCGCGCGTCGGGCGGGGCGGCTCGGCAGAAGCCGAGGCTCCTTCGGCGCCGGGCGCAACCGTATCACTGGGAGCCGGAGAAAGAGGTAGAGATCCAGGTTCAACTGTATGTTCGGTTGGCCGCGGCGTAAGCACGGGGAGCGCTGTAGGGGCCGCACTGATCTTCGCCGGACGAAGTTCTGCCGGATCCGCTTTGCCCGCCTGAGTTGCGGTGGTGAGCACAGAGACGGCGTTCTTCCCGGTGGACTCATCCGCATCCACGCCAGGAAGCTCGTCCTTCGGTGCCGTTGATTCGCTCGCCGGATCACTGCTCCTGGCGGGCGCTGCCTGGGCGTCAACTCCCACCGGCTGGCGGTCTCCATCCTCGGACGGAGAGTTCTCATCGCCAGAACCTGGTTGGCCGCTCACGGGCTGCTTCTTTGCTTCGGCGGGCGTATTCACGGCCGCCACAGGCGTGGTTGCGGTCTGCTGATCTGTTTCGGGGGCTTTTGCCCTGCGGGCTGGTGGCGATTGTCTGAGGGGCCGGTTGTTCCGGGCGGCCACGCTCCATTCGTCGGCGAAGCTTCGGCTCTCGTCTGCTGCCGCGCGGGACTTCGGCGGAGCAGTCGAACCTGCGCCGGAACGAATAGCGGTCAGGGACAGCCCGTTGGTCACGACGCGAGTAATGCACTTACCCGGCCATCACTGGGCAGGCGCAACTGCGAGTGTATTCAATGAGCCAATCGGTTCTGAGAGACGGCAGGCGTCGACTTTTCGACGGCGTGTCGTTGAGCCATCGACGCTTTATAGTACGCGCCTAGACTTCGTTTCGCACAAAACTCAACTAATTTCACAGAATTTCCGTGGCGACGAACGTGCAACCCCACTCGCATGGATCAAGTCAGCCTTCTGGCCGCAAGCGGTCTGCGCGCGCGAATGGAATCGCTGGATATGCTCGCCAACAACCTTGCCAACGCCGGAACGGCGGGTTTCAAGATGGACCGGGAGTTTTACAGCCTTTTCGTCAGCTCAGGCGATCCGCTTGGCGTCAAAGATCCGCTGGCCGTTAAGGCTCCGGTGATCGAACGCCAGTGGACCGATTTTTCGCAGGGGCTGCTTAAGCCCACCGGAAATCCTTCAGACCTGGCCCTGGTCGGCAAAGGGTTCTTCGCCGTCCAAGGGAAATCGGCGACGCTGTACACCCGCAACGGCAACTTCGAGGTTGGCAAGAACGGACAGTTGGTTACCGCCGATGGCTATCCGCTGCTGAATTCGGCAGGCGCTCCGGTCACGGTAAAACCGGGAATTTCGGTCGAGATCACGCCCGAGGGCAACGTCCGGCAAAGCGGCGAAGATGTCGGGCAACTCGCCGTTCTCGCGTTTGCGGACTCTTCTGCTCTGGCTAAAGAAGGAAACAACTACTTCCGGAACATCGACGCCAAAATGAAGCCGGCTCCGGCGAAAGACGTACAGGTCCACCAGGGAAAAATCGAAAGCTCAAACGTCGGTCCTGCGGAATCAGCCGTCAGGATCGTGAACATCATGCGCCAGTTCGAGATGCTGCAAAAGGCCATCGGAATTTCATCGGATATGAACCGCCGCGCTCTCGAAGAGGTTGCCCGGGTAGGCGGATAACGCAAGGAGGAAAATCGTGATTCGAGCACTATACAGCGCGGCAAGCGGCATGACCGCCCAGCAGATGAATGTGGACAACATCGCCCACAACCTGGCCAACGCGAACACGGCCGGTTTCAAGATGCGGCGGGCTCAGTTCCAGGACCTGCTTTATCAGAACATGGTCCAGCCAGGAGCCTCGGCCGGGCAGCAGAATGTCGTTCCCACCGGGCTGCAACTCGGCCTTGGGACCCGCGCCGCTTCCAATGAAATCATCTTCTCTCAAGGCGATTTCGCCGAGACCAAGAACCCGCTCGATCTCGTGATTCAGGGCCGGGGCTTCTTTCAAATCCGGCGGGCAAACGGCGAGCTGGCCTACACGCGGGCCGGCTCCTTTCATGTCAGCCGGGACGGCGCCCTTGTCACCTCGGACGGCGACCTCCTGGATCCACAGGTAACCATCCCTCAGGATGCGTTGTCGATCACGATCGCTCAGGACGGAACCGTCAGTTTCATGCAACCGGGCCAGACGGCGGCCCAACTCGCCGGGCAGATTCAGCTCGCGAACTTTCAGAACCCGGCCGGCCTGAACAGCCTGGGACGGAATCTCTACACGCCCACCGATGCCTCTGGTGATCCGATCGTCGGAACACCGGGAGGGCAGGAAGGCCTTGGGACTTTGCTCCAGGGGTACACGGAGCAGTCCAACGTAAGCGTCGTTGAGGAGTTCATCAACCTGATCGTCAGCCAGCGCGCCTACGAGGCCAACTCCAAGGTGGTCAAAGCCGCCGACGACATGTACCAGCAGGTCAACAACATCACGCGATGATCTCCGAGCTCATCCTGGGCGCCGTCTTGGCCGGCGGCATTGACTGCGGAACGATAACCTCGGACCGCATCCTGGGGGCAGACCTCGCGCGAGTGCGGAGCGAATTGTCGGCAATCCCCGCAAACGCCGTGATCGGGTTCGCTCCACGTCCCGGAACGTACCGCCGGTTCTCCTCAGCAGACCTGGAGCGAATTGCTGCTCACTACGATGTGAAGGCGAACACGGCCTCAGGCGAAATCTGTTTCGGTTGGAGAATGAAGGCGCCCGACATGGAAGCGGTGGTCTCAGCCATGCGCGAAGCCGTTGCCGAACCGGCCGAAATCTCGGTCATATCCGTTCGCCCCTCCATCATCCCGGACGGCCGCGTTGTCTTTCCTCGCTCAGGACTGGCGCCCGGCTCGCGCTCCTCCCAACAGCCCGTCGAATGGCGCGGTTACGTCCAATACGCTCCGACTCTCAAGTTTCCCGTAATCGCACAAGTGAGCCTGCGCGTAAGCGTCAAGCGCGTCGTCGCGGCCACGGCGCTGCAGGCCGGCATCCCGATCACTCCGGAGATGCTGTCGGTAGAAGCCGCCGAGTTCAGCTCCTCCAATTTCTCGATCAGCGGATCGGTCGCGGACTACATCGGCCGTATTCCCCGGAAAAAAATCCCCGCCGGAACGTTACTGAGACTTCAGGATGTGAGCGCCGCGCCTCAAGTCGCGAAAGATTCAATGGTTGATATCGAGGTTCGCACCGAAAAAGCTCGCCTGACGTTCGCGGCCAAGGCTGAAGCGGCCGGCAATCCGGGTGATGTGATCCCATTCCGGAACCCCTCCTCGGGGAAACGGTTTCTAGCTCGCGTCGAATCGAAGGACCGAGCGATCGTAGCAATTCAAGGAGTCCATCCATGATCAGGCGATCGATTCTGGTTCTCCTCGCGCCGACGCTGCTGTTTGCCGGCTTACGGCTCAAAAAGCCTCACGCCGAGCCGGCTCCGTCGCCGCTGGACCAGTACATAAAGGAAAACGACAGCCGCCAGGCAGAAGCAAGCCGGCCCGCCAACGGGTCCATCTGGTCGCAGGATGCCCGCTACTCCGGGCTCGCCATGGATTTGAGGGCCAGCCATCTGGACGACATCGTCACCATCGTCGTGGCCGAGAAGGCATCGGCGCTATCGAGCGGCAACACCGCCACCGCCCGAAGCTCAAGCGCGAAGGCCAGCATTACCGGTATGCTCGGCGTGCCTCACGCAACCGGACCACTGCCGAACCTCGCCAAAACCGCGAGTGATGTTCAGCTGGACGGCAAGGGCACCACCGCCCGGACAACCACCCTGAGCACCAGCCTCTCGGCCCGCGTCACCCGAGTCCTGCAAAACGGGAACCTCGTGGTTGAAGGCGCCAAGAATGTCAGCGTCAACTCAGAAACACAGGTGGTCACCGTCCGCGGTGTGGTTCGCCCGATCGACCTCGACAGCATGAATACGATCACTTCCGACCGGCTGGCGCAACTCGAGGTCCGCATCAACGGCAAAGGCGTGGTCGGGGACGCTATCCGCCGGCCGAATATCCTCTACCGCATCCTTCTTGGACTGCTCCCGTTCTAGGTGGCCATGATGAAGAACTTATTGTTGGCCGTCATGCTCGTTTTCGGAGAACCGGGGCTTCTGCACGGAGGCTTGGCCCGGGTCAAAGAACTGGCCACCATCGAAGGGGTTCGCGACAACCAGTTGATCGGCTACGGCCTGGTGGTCGGCCTCAACGGCACAGGTGACCGCCGTCAGACCGTCTTCTCGGTTCAGAGCCTCACGAATCTGCTCCAGCAGATGGGGGTAGCCGTCTCTCCATCCCTGATCCGGGTCTCAAACACCGCCTCGGTCCTGGTGACGGCCACGCTGCCGCCGTTCGCACAGCCCGGTACACGCATCGACGTCACCGCCGCCGCTATCGGCGACGCGAGCAACCTTCAAGGCGGCCTCCTGGTCCTGACCGCCCTGAAAGGGGTCGATGGTCAGGTCTATGCGATGGCTCAGGGGTCTGTGGTGACCGGCGGGTTCTCAGCCGGCAAGACCGGCAACTCGCAAACGGTCAATCATCCGACGGTCGGTCGTGTGCCGTCCGGCGCGCTGGTGGAACGCCTCTCGCCATCGGTCGCCCCGCGGAACTCGGTTCGGCTTCAACTTCGTCAGGCGGATTTCAGCACCGCATCCCGCGTGGCCGCCACCCTGAACGACCGTTTTGCAAAACAAGGGCCGGTTGTGGCGCGGGCTGAAAACTCGGCGACGATCTCCGTGGATGTTCCGCCGTCCTTTTCGGGCCGCGCCATCGAGTTCGTTGCCGAACTCGAGCGCGTGCAGGTCGAGACCGATCGCCCCTCGCGCGTGGTGATCAACGAGCGGACCGGCACCATCGTGATGGGCAAAGAGGTGCGAGTGACCCCCGTCGCCATTATGCACGGCGCGCTAACTGTAGAAATCCAAACGAGTTATAACGTGTCCCAACCCGCGCCGTTATCCAGTGGGACCACCGAAGTCGTGCCACAGGTGGCAGTGACGGCGAAAGAAGAGAAGGCTAGGAATCTGGTCTTGAAAGACGGCGCAACGGTGGAGGAATTGGTCCGCGGGCTAACGGCGATCGGTTCCACCGCCCGTGACATTATTGCAATCCTGCAGAGCCTCAAGAGCGCAGGAGCGCTCGAGGCAGACGTCGAGGTGATCTGATATGGCTATTGATCTTTCGGGTGTAACTTCCGGCCGGTATGAGTTGCCGCAGAAGGTCTTCCAGGATAACCCCAGCAGCACGTTTTTTGGGAGCCTCATTCAAAACAATAGTTCGCAATTTGCGACGCTCGAGACCGCCAAGTCGCTGGCAACGTTTCTGGGCGGCGAAGTTGTTGATTTGAAGGATAATTGGGCCGGCGGGAACGCGCCCGACCAATACGCCATTCAGATGCCGGGCGGAGGCCCGTTACTCAACGCCGGACTGGTGGCGGCCCGATGCCAAATGTGCGGCGTCGAAGCTGGCCTCGCGGCCGTCATGCAGGAAGCCGGGGCCTTGTCCGGACATCCGGTGTCCATCGCCGACGCCTTCAACCAGGTGCATGCGAAGGAAACAACGGCCCAAAAGCAACCCAATCCTCCCGCGAAGGCTGCGCCGTCCGTCGCCGCGGCTGCCGTCGAAGCTCCACCCGCCCCGGCGGTTACGCCGGCGGCGACGCCGGACAACGGCAAACTCGTTGACGCAGCAAAACAGTTCGAGTCTCTCCTGATCGGGCAACTTCTGAAGAGTGCCCGGGAACAGGGAACCGGTGGATGGCTGAATTCAGGACAGGATGACTCTGGTTTGCCGCAGCTGGAACTCGCTGAGAGCGAACTGGCAAAGAGTATTTCCGCTCAGGGCGGACTTGGGATCTCAGACGTCGTCCTCAAAGGAATTGGGCGCGAACGCTAACAACTCCAGGATTTGGCTGTCTGGGCGCCCGTTTCGACCAAATCCGTATTCATCGGTTGCGGAAGAACGGCGTCCTTTTCGGTCCCATTTCGCGCGATTTCCCGCCAGCCCGATAACAACGTGCTGAGCACCGTCCGTGCCTCGACCATTTTCCTGTCGGACTGCTCGAAGTTGGCGGCGAGCAATTGCGCCTGAACATGCCGGTATAAGGCATCGAGATTATGACTCACCTCGCCAGCGCTGAAATCCAGAGACGCTTGCAGTTCGCCCACAAAATCGAGGCTTCTGGTAATGGCGCGGCTGCGTGCCCGAACATCCCCGGCTGCGAGATGTTGCCGAGCCTCGTCGATTGCTTCAATCGCGCCTTCAAAAGCGATGCACACGAGCTCCAGCCCGCTTGCGCCGAGAATTCTTGTGGTCCGATACGATCTCGAGTCCATGTTCAATTCCCATGTCGCTATTGGTTTTCCGAACGTTCAGTCTTTTCGAGCATAGTACCGAAGGCAGGTTGGTCCTAATTTGGGACCTGTTGCGGCCTAATCCGGCCCCGTTGGCGCGACAAGAATAGGCCTTAGAGAAATATTGGAATAGTCTTCGCCTTTTCTAGGGTAAAGACACCCTGTCATATTTCCGATAAACCTCTGTACCTTGTTTTTGCTTTTTGATAGTAGGGAGATCGGATGTCGAACGTCTGGTTGGGTGATCTAAAGCGTTTAGCCAAGCCTGGCAGCGATATCGCGCATCTTTCCGACGACCTTGTTTGTGTCAGTCAGGATGCGCTGCTTCGGGCAATCAGCTCGAGGGACTTTGAATGCGCTTGCATCGTCTCGGACGAAGCACCTAGCCAGGACTTCCAACTTCTGAGCGCCATCGAAGAAGTGGCGCCGCGCCTTCCGGTGATCTTCTACCGCCCCGGTGCCGCCCAATCCCACTGTATTTCCCTGAAGGAAGCCGGTGCGTACGATTGCGTCACCGAGGACCTCAGTGTCGAACGCCTCAGAGAGCTCATCGGCTCCGCCTCGGGAAGTGGTACGCGGTCAGGTGTTTTTAGAGATTCGGACTGGAAGAGTCTTCTAATAGGTGAGAGTCGCGAAATCCAACGCATACGGGACACGATATCCCTTGTCGCGTCGCGCCGGTGCACGGTTCTGATAACCGGCGAATCGGGGACCGGCAAAGAACTGGCTGCCCGCTCCCTGCATCTTGCAAGCGAACGGCGCCACCGCAAGATGGTGGCGGTCAACTGCGCGGCCTTGCCGGACACTTTGCTCGAAGCGGAGTTGTTCGGACACACGAAGGGCGCCTTTACGGGCGCGCACGTTTCTCGCGCTGGCCATTTTGAAACCGCTCAGCACTCCACCTTGCTGCTTGACGAGATTGGCGAGATGCCACTCGAAACTCAGGCGAAACTGCTTCGGGTGCTTCAAGAGCGCGAGGTTCAGCGGCTCGGCAGTTCAGAGTGCAGAACGGTCGATGTGCGGGTCATAGCCGCCTCCAACAGGGACCTCTTTCAAGCGGTTCGCGACCGGCAGTTCCGTTCAGACCTGTTGTATCGTTTGCGCGTCGTAGAACTCCGGATGCCCGCTCTTCGCGAACATCTCAGCGACATCCCGATCCTGCTCGATTACTTCGTCGAGAAGATCTGCCGGCGGGAGAGCCTCCCCTTAAAGAGGTTCCACCATTCGGTCCCGGAATGGCTTTCGCAGTTTCCCTGGCCGGGCAACATCCGGGAGCTGGAAAACGCCGTCGAATCCGCCGTCATTCTCAGCGGAACGCGGTGCTGGCTGTCGCCGGACGACTTCAACATGCCGGAATACGACAGTTCGGATTCGAATCCGGTTCCAGCCTTGCCGGAGAGCGGCGTCGACCTGGAGTGGTATGTGGCCGGCATCGAAAAGAAGCTTCTCGAAGAGGCCATCCGTCGCGCGGGCGGAAACAAGGCGAAAGCCGCCAATATGCTTCGCATCCCTCGCACAACCCTGATTTCGAAGTTCAAAGCTCTGCGGATCGCTGTTTGATTGGCTTATGACTCCGGCGAAATCCGTATCGACTACGCAATGGCTTCCGGGAGGCATTCCCCTCAGTCTCGGAGCCTTGGCCGACCTTGGAGTACCGATCGCGGTGCTTGGCATCGTGATCGCCCTCGTCACTCCCCTTCCGCCGATCGTCCTCGATCTGCTGATCGTCATCGACATCATGATGTCGGTCATCGTGATGATGGTCGCGATGTACATTCGCCGGGCCGTTGAATTCAACGTTTTTCCGACCACCCTGCTCCTGTTGACCCTGTTTCGCCTGGCGCTGAATGTTTCGTCTTCCCGCCTTATTCTTTTGAAAGGCAATACGGGAACCAGCGCGGCGGGCCACGTGATCGAAGCGTTTGGGAGTTTTGTTGTCGGAGGCAATTACGTAATCGGGGCAGTGATCTTTCTCGTCCTGATCGCAATCCAGTATGTCGTCATCAATCATGGCGCGGTGAGAATATCCGAGGTCACCGCGCGCTTCACCCTGGATGCTTTGCCCGGCAAGCAGATGTCGATCGACGCCGACCTGAATGCCGGCCTGATCGATGAGCCCGAGGCTCGGAAGAGACGCCGTCAACTCAGCAGCGAGGCCGAGTTTTACGGGGCCATGGACGGTGCATCGCGTTTCACGCAGCGCGACGCGATCGCAAGCATCCTGATTACCGGCATCAATATCATCGCCGGTTTTCTCATCGGTGTCCTTCAGCATGGAATGGAACTCAAGAAGGCCCTCGAGACCTATACGGTTCTGACAATCGGGGACGGATTGGTGACCGTGATCCCCGCGCTCATGATCTCGGTCTCGGGCGGCCTGATCATCACGCGGACCAGTTCAGAAGACCGGCTCGGCAAGGAATTCTCGCAACAATTATTCGGCAAACATCAGCCGCTTCTGCTTTCAGGCGGAGTTCTGACCGCCTTGAGCCTGTTCCCGGGAATGCCGACGATCCCGTTTCTTCTTCTGGGCGGCGGCTTGGGAGTCATCGGGTGGAGACTTCGTAACGCCGGTCATCTCGCTCTCCGAACCGCGAATGCGGCCGCCGCGGCCCCGGCAAAGGAGAATCTCGACGCTCTCCTGCAAGTCGACCTGATTTCGATCGACCTCGGCGTCGGACTGGTGCAGATGGTCGACGGCGGGCCTCAGTCCCCGCTGCTCCAGCGCATAGCCGGTATTCGGAGGCAGATCGCCACCAACCTCGGGTTCCTGCTTCCGGCGGTAAAGGTGAATGACAACCTGGCTCTACGATCCCGCGAGTACGCGATATTGCTCAGAGGCGTGGAGGTCGCGCGGTACGAGCTGCCGCAGGGCTGCGATCTCGCGATTGCAACCGGAAGCTCCGCGGGAGACATAGAAGGCCGACCTACCAAGGACCCTGCGTTCGGGCTCCCGGCGGTGTGGGTGCCGGCCTCCCAATCCGATACGGCCCGGAGCCGCGGATACACCGTCGTCGACGCCACCAGCGTTTTGGGAACTCACCTGGCTGAGATCGTCAGCCGCCAATCCCACGAACTGTTCGGACGGCAGGATGCCAAGGCATTCTGCGACCGCGTGGCTCAGTCACATCCCAAGGTCGTCGAGGATCTCGTTCCAAAGCTTCTTGCGCTTACCGCTGTTCAGAAGGTGCTGCAGAACCTGCTCCGGGAGAGGGTCTCGATTCGCGATGGAGTTTCCATCCTCGAATCGCTGGGCGAAGCCGCCCAAATGACCAAAAATCCGGTGCTGCTGACCGAATACGTTCGGCAATCGATCCGCCGCGCGCTCATCAAGCCGCTTCTGAACGCAAACGGCGAACTCGGCGCGTACTTTCTCGACCGCGACTGCGAAGCCGCAGTCGAAAAAGCTGTCGAGCACGGCGAGCATAACAGCATGATCACACTCGCGCCGAATTCAGTGCGGGACCTGGTCAAAGCGGTGGCGGCAAAACTGGAGCGGACGGAGGCAGCGGCGGTGATCATTACAAGTTCGAACTCGCGGCATTTTGTCCACCAGATTCTCGAAACTGCGTTCCGCAATACAACCGTGCTGTCGCACAACGAGATTCCCCCTGAGGTCACGGTCAGGTCGCTAGGAAACATCGGATGAGACTCAAGTCATATTTTTCGGACTCCGTCGAACACGCCCTGGCAATCGCGCGAAGGGAGCTTGGCCCGGACGCGATCCTGCTGAATTCGAGCAGGAACGCGGCGTCGAACGATCCTTCGGAATGTTATGAGGTCGTGTTCGGTGTGATCGACGAGCCCGCGAACGCAGCCCGTAAAGACAGCACTCCGGCGTCCGCGCTCGACGGCATCCGCGAGGAGATCGGCGACCTTGCCCGGCTGCTTCGCTCGATGGCGAAGGCGCAAAAAAATGGCTCCGACACTTCCGGCCGCCAGTTCTGGCGGGAACGGCTTGCGGCAAACGACTTCAGCGAGGCGCTGATCGAGAAGCTGCTTGGGGCCGATGGTTTCGCCGGCGGATCCGGACCGAGCGCCGTCCAGGGGCGGTCGATTCGAGACGAGTTACTGCGCCTGGTCCGGCAGGAAGATCCGTTTGAGCGCCCCGACGCACCGGCGATGGCTTTGGTGGGACCTCCCGGCGCGGGAAAGACGAGCCTGATCGCGAAACTGGCAATCCGGTACGGAGTTCTCCCCGGCCGCAGGGTAAAAATCATCGCCGCGGATCCGGTCCGGGTAGGCGCCTCCGAACAGCTTCGCGCCTACAGCGAGATTATGGGTGCGGCCTTCGTGCACACGGCTGACCTGCATCAACTGATCCATGTCCTCAAAGAAAGGAACCGCGAGGAGTTCGTCCTGATCGACACACCGGGTTTCGGATTTCGCGATCGCGAGGCGCTTGTTGAACAGGCTTCCGCGTTCAATAGCCTTCCCAATCTGAGGACCCATCTTGTGCTGCCGGTTTCTCTTTGCACGGCGGATCTGGAGCGATACTGGCAGCTCTATCAGCCGTTCGGCTTCGCATCCCTGCTGTTCACCCGTTTGGATGAAACGCCTAAGCGAGGCGGAATGTTCTCGCTGGCGGTGCAAAGCTCGTTGCCGGTTTCCCACGTCTCCACCGGGCAGTCCATTCCAGAGGATCTCGAGAAGGTCAATCTGGAAGACCTGACCAAACCATTGACCGATTTGAACGAGCGTATTGAGTTTGTTGCCTAGACTCCTATGGTTCTCTCTTCAACGATCGGATACGGCGAATCGTCGAGCACGCAGGAGCGAGAGCGCCTGATTCTTGCGCATCTGCCGCAGGTGCGGTGGATCGCGATTCGCATCCATGAAAAGCTCCCCCATTCGTTTAATCTCGAAGACCTGATATCGGTCGGCATCGTAGGCCTCATCAACGCCATCGACTGCTTTGACCCGTCTCGAAACACGCAATTGAAGACGTACGCGGAGTACAAAATCCGCGGAGCGATTCTGGACAGCATCCGTGGTTTCGACGGCATTCCCGTAAACCGGCGCAAGCAGGTGAAAGAGATTGAGGCGGCTATCCAGGCCATTGAGCAGCGTAACGGCGCGGTGGCGTCGGAAGAGGAGATCGCCGCCGAGTTAAAGCTCTCGTTGCCGGAGTATCAGGATTTGTTGTACGAGCTGCGGGGAGTGTCTCTCAGCAGCCTCGATTCACCGGTCGAGGGCACCGAAGACGTAACACTCGAGGATTGCCTGGCCTCCGGCGAGGACCTACCGCTCAAAGGTCTTGAACGAGATGAACTGGAGAGACTGCTCGCGTTGGGCGTCTCATACCTGACGCGCCCGGAACAACTGATTCTCAGCCTGTACTATCGCGAAGAGCGCAACATGCGGGACATCGCCAAAATCCTGGGCATCTCTCTTACCCGCGTCTCGCAATTGAAATCGCAGTCTATTCTACGGCTCCGGTCCTTTCTCGAGAGAAAGTGGCCTGCGTCCCGAGGAGTTCTTTAATGGATCAAGATCAAGCTCAAAATCCGCTGGCGTTACTCATGGATATCAAGCTTCCGGTCCAGGTGGCGCTAGGGCGTGCCCGCATGCCGCTCGCCGAGGTGCTGCGCCTTACGGAAGGTTCTGTCATTGAACTGGATGCCGAGTTGTCCGGAGCCGTTGAGATCATTGTCCACGACAAGGTGATCGCAACCGGCGAACTGGTAGACGTCGATGGTGATTACGGAATCCGCATTCTGGCCGGTAGTCCAACTGGCGCCGGCTTGAATCTTACGCCTGCCATTGAAGCTCCGGCGGGGATCGAATGAACCTTTCGTCTCTGATCATCACCGGGGTTGCACTGATCCTGGGAAGCCTGTCGGTCTGCATCTACGTCCGCGACCTGGCAACGCGCCGGCGCTTGCAGGTGTTGGATCGGGGGTTGCAGCAATTGCAGGGACTGCTCGAGCGGATCGACGCTCTTGAAACCCGGTTGGCCGAACTCCACGACGGACGGCAGCCTTCACCGGCGACGCCATTTACCGCCATCCAGGCAAGTGACCGAGCCAGGGTGTTCGAGCTGCGCCGGCTTGGCAAAACCGACGATGAGATCGCGACAAAACTCTGTCTGCCCAACAGCACAATACGTATGATGTTGAAAATAATGGATCTTGGATCTCGACCATGGCCCGGTCCGCAAAAAGGTTCTATACGCCTCACGAAGTTCGATGAACAAAGCCGGGTCGTCCTCGATAAGGTAGGTAGCTGAAAGGCTGAACTCCATGAGAGTCGATGACACGCGAAGCACAGATGTCCAACGGGCGAACTCGGCGAAGTCGCTCGATGCTGACGAAACCGTCGCACGCCGTGGATACGTTCGTTCGGCGGAAACCACAGATCAGGCAGCCCGGACCAGTTCCGCCAGCCTGCTATCACTTTCCCTGCAAATGGGAGACGATTCAGAGACTCGCATCGACTCGCTGCGGGCCGCGATTGCGTCCGGGACTTATGAGCTTGACCCGACAGCCGTGAGCCGGGCCATGCTGCGCCCGGGGCGCGCTCTTGATTGAAGGTGCTATGGACCGGAATCAAGCCCTTGACCAGTTGAGGAGAACCGAGAAGATACTGACGGGAATCATCGCCTGCCAGGCGTGGAATAGCCCGGAAGTAGTTGAGGGCGTGTCAGTTCAGCTGGTTGAGGCTTGCGAACTGCTGAAAGCAATCACCGCGAAGGCCGAGCCGGATGTGGAGGGCGACCCTGCTTTCCGGACGGCAGCGGCAACCGTCCGCTCGCTGGCGGGTACGGTAAAACTTCTGATTCACTCGGGATGCGTCCTGACCATGTCCCGGTCAGGCACGCTCCAAACCGCACAGGCCGGTTATACGCGCGAGGGAACTCCCGCCCCGGAGCAGGAGTCCAGTCTCACGCTGGAGGCTTAATCTTTGTCTAACCTGTTCGCAACTCTTGGCATTGCCGCCGACGCGCTCCGGGCGTTCGACCGCGGTGTCGCCATCGAGCAGAACAATACGACAAACTCGACCACCGCCGGATATGCCCGGCAGGACACGGTCTTCATCGCCAATCCCTTTTCGCCATCGAATAATCTTCTGGGCGGAGTTCAGATCGGACAGCCCGCCGACAGCCGCGACGGTCTCTCGGAGCGCATGGTGTGGGAGCGAAGTTCCTCATCGGGATACTACAGCAACCTGGCAACCATGCTCGGGCAGGTGCAGGCGAACTTCAGCATGTCGGATAGCGCCGGCATCACGGCGGCCCTTGCCAAGCTCTCGTCAGCGTTCTCGGCCTGGAGCACAAGCCCTGAGTCGGCGTCGGCACGCCAGGGGGTGATCGCGTCTGCCTCCGCCGTGGCGACCAGCTTCAACCAGACGGCCAAGGCCCTCGGTACGATTCGAACCACAACCGAGCGCGACATTACCGCGACCGTTCAACAGATTAATGCGCTGGCGGGGCGCATTCAGACCTACAATGCCGCCCGGCTGCGAAGTCCTTCGCCGGACGCGGGCGCGGAAGCCGGTGCGTATGATGCGCTGGAGTCGCTCTCGAAACTCGCCAATGTCGACGTACTTCGACAAGCCGACGGCACCTTCACGGTGCTCCTCGGCGGACAAAAGCCGCTCGTGATCGGGGACCATGCGATGGCCGTGTCGGCAGCCCTGACTCAGCCGGCAGGCGCCGTGAATCCCGGCGCGCCGCCCAGCGCTCAGATCCTCGCCTCCGATGGGTCCGATCTTACGGGCCAGATCCAGCAAGGTACGCTCGGGGGGCTCCTGACGATTCACAACGGCACTCTTGCCGCCATTCTCGGCGATGGCAACCAGGCCGGGTCTTTGAATATCCTGGCGAAGTCCGTTGCCGACCAAATCAATCAGATGCTGGCGGGGGGCACGGATGGCCAGAACCCGCCTCAGTCCGGAGCGCCGCTATTTGCTTACGCGGCGGCGAATCCCACCGGCGTCGCCGCCAGCCTCGCTATTCCCTCCGGCCTCAGAACGGATCAGCTTGCGGCGGTAGATCCGGGCCCGCCGCCCGTGAGTAACGGGGTAGCCAGCCGCCTGGCGGCGTTGTTCCAGTCCAACGATCCGGCAAACCAGATATCAGGAAAGAATATTCTCGATTATTATGCTTCAATTTCGGCGGATGTCGGGCAGAATTCCGCCGAGGCTTCCAGCGGCAAGACGGCGTCCGATGCGCTCCTGACGCAAGCCAGGAGTCTCCGGGAGAACGCATCCGGCGTCTCCCTTGATCAAGAAGCCACCCGTCTTGTTGCCCTCCAACGGTCCTATCAGGCGGCGGCACGGGTTGTGACGATCGTGGACGAACTCACGGCAACCGTCCTGAACCTGGTTAAGTAGGTGTACGATGAGCAGCATTGATACGAGCAGCGCTTCTTTTCTCTCGGCCCTGGAGCTTCTCCAGAGCCGGGCCGATCGGGCTCAACAACAGATTACGTCCGGTTTTCGCGTCACCCAGGCCTCGGACGATCCGGCCGCAATCGCGGATATCTTCAATCTGCAAATGGACCTGGCTCGCTCCTCGCAGGTGGAGAAGAACCTCACCACGGTGAAAGCCGAGGCCGATAGCGCGGATTCCGCCATATCGAAAGGGGTCAGCCTCCTCGAACAGGCCATCACTCTCGGCAGTCAAGGGGCCGACAGCATCACCACGCCGCAACAGCGTCAGACCCTCGCCCTGCAGGTGCAGAATCTGCTGGAGCAGATGGTTTCGGCAAGTCAGACCCAGTCCGGCGGGCGGTACATTTTCAGCGGCGATGCGGCTACCAGCGCCGCTTACCAGGTGAATCTGAACAACGCCAACGGTGTGGATCGGCTTGTGCAATCCCAGTCCACCCGTAAGATCGCCGACGCCGCGGGCCTCGAATTTGCTCCAGGGCTGACTGCCCAGGACATTTTCGACCACCGCGATACGCACGACAATTTCGCGGCGGATAACGCCTTCGCCGCGCTCAATCAGCTTCGACTGGCGCTGAGCGCAAACGACATTCCCCAGATCACCACCGCGATCGCATCCGTCAAGCAGGCGCATACGTGGATGAACCAGCAGCTGGCGTTTTACGGCGCAGTCCAGAATCGCCTGGCCAGCGCCATCGCCGTCGCTCAGACCTATCAGGTCAACGAGAAGAGCGAGCTGAGCTCCAAGCGGGACGCCGATATCACGGCCGCCATCCTGGACCTCACGCAGGCCAAGAACAGCATCCAAGCCGCCATGCAGGCGCGCGGATCGCAATTCCATGGCAGCCTGTTCGATTTCCTCAAGTAAGTTGAACAGACGTCCGCCGGACGCGATAAGACGGTTGTGACAATGCTCGACGGGTCCGCGACGTCCGATTCCTGGTCCTCTGAGGCGGCAACTTACCTCCTCGACCTGCTTTCCTCGGACAGACGCACACGCCTGAACACAGAACTGCACGTCGTGGACCGCCGGCTTGACCTTGAGGCGGGCCGTTTGGCCCGGGAGGTCGAGGCTTTGGATCTTCTGCGCGCTGTCGTGCGGAGGCTGAAGGATACGGCGCCGTTTTCCGAGGCGGTTCCGGGCTTGCTCGACGCGCCGGTGTCCGTGCTGCAAACTCTGGCCGTGCCGTCAGCTCTGAGTCTCGATACGGAATCCCCGATGGTTTCCGACGCGGTCGATTCGCCCCAGGAATTTCGCCTGCCCGTTGACGGAACACGTCAGAAGATCGGTCAGCCGCTTTTCAAGCAGAAGCACTTGCCCGGGGCTCAGGCGGAGCAGATCTGAAATCGGTACCTCGGGCAGGGGAAGGTCGACGCGTAAGCTGACCTGCGCCTGTCCGATGTCATTGAGCGACACGCCCCGCTGCTGCGCCTGCGCCGGTTCTGCGTCGAGTTCCTTGCCGATCAACAGCGTGGTCAGTTCGGCGGATTGGATTGCGGTGAACCGTCCGCGCAGCGAACCAAGTTCGAGCGAGACGTCAACCGTGTGGACCGTTTCCGGCGCCCCCGCCCACCGGGCTGATTTCAAGCTCGGGAAGACGCCCTCAACCCGAATTCCCAGTTCCACCGAACCGCGGAATGCCGACTCGAGCGCCTTTGCGAACGCCTCGACGACATCCTGGAACATATGGGTTTCAATCAGGGTGAGGCTGCGGACCTCGTCCCTGAACTCTCCCGTTCCACCCAAAAGGAGTTCCAGAATGCCCAACGCGAGCGGTATTTCGAACTTCAGAAACAGAGGGTGCTCACCCGGCGTAACAATCAGTTTTACAAGGCAGTTAGGCTCGTGCGAGGGCCCGGCTGCCCGCGCCAGATCCGCATGGCTGCACCCGGTGACGCTCAGGGTGCCGGGCGTCCTCAGGAGCATCTCGAGAACCGGGGACAACTCCTGGCAGAATCGCTCGTACGGCACCCGAATCTCCTGGTTCACGGCCCGCGCCGGCTTCTCGGGCGGGCTGTCCGGCGAGACTGTATCGGGATATACGAGTTTCAGCCAATGCGGCGTATTCGATGTATTCATCCGGCCACTCTCTGGTGTGATCGCGTGAGCGGTCGCCATGTATCTATCGGCAGCCAGGGCACATTTCGTTACAGCGGCCGGATTCTCCTGAACAAGTCCAGGGGCATTGCGATATGGGGTCAGGACCCGTAGAGCCGCCGCCATGATCCAACTGACACGCCTCAATCGAACCCCAGTGATCGTGAATGCCGACCTGATTGAGCATATCGATGCCAATCCGGATACGGTTGTCTCGCTGACCACCGGACAGAAGTTTATGGTTCTCGAATCGACGGCTGAAATTGTGTCGAAGTTCATTGCCTACCGAAGGTCCATACTGAACCCCAACTTCGCTGAATCCGAGGCATTGCGCTAAATGGCAAAAACGAAAACAACTCCGGACTTTGCCACCATCGGCGGTGTGGTACTCGGTTTGGGCGCGATTACCGCCGGGTTGCTCATGGAAGGCGGCAAGCTCTCCGACGTTACGCAGATCACCGCTGCAATCATCGTCCTCGGCGGCACCATCGGCGCCGTCATGGTGACCACGCCGCTCGGTACCCTCATCGGCGCCGTTAAGGCGCTGGGCCTGGTGCTGTTTGAAAAGGGACACTCTCCGGAAGCGGGCATAGAGGAGATCATCAGGCTGGCGTCCAAGGCCCGCCAAAGCAGTATCGTTTCGCTCGAATCCGATCTCGAGGGAATATCCGACCCGTTCCTGAAAAAAGCGCTCTCGCTCGCCGTCGATGGTTCCGACCTGCAGGATATCCGCAAGATGATGGAACTCGATATGCACGCCGCCGACACTCGCAGCGAATCCCTGGCAAAGGTGTACGAGGCCGCCGGTGGCTATGCGCCTACCATTGGAATCATCGGCGCGGTCCTCGGCCTCATCCAGGTGATGAAGCACCTCGAGAACATCGAAGAAGTCGGCCGTGGAATCGCGGTGGCATTCGTGGCCACCGTTTACGGCGTGGCTTCGGCGAACCTCTTCTTTCTTCCGATCGGCAACAAGATCAAAGCCCGCGCCCATCACGCCCTGGAACAAAAAGAATGCATGCTCGAGGGAGTTTGCTCAATCATCGAAGGAATGAACCCCAAACTAATCCGGGTAAAGCTCGAGGCTTTTCTCCCTGGCGGCCGCGCGCCGAAGCGTCGAGCCGGCGACTCGCCGCAGGACAATCCTCAAACTGCTTCTGCTTGATTCCGTCATGAAAAAAAAGCCGCCACAGCACGAGAATCATGAACGCTGGCTCGTTTCCTACGCCGACTTCATCACTCTGCTGTTCGCATTTTTTGTCGTGATGTTCGCTTCTTCGCAGACCGACAAAGCCAAAGCCAAACAGATGTCGGAAGCGGTGCAGGAAGCGTTTGAAAATGGAAAGACGGTGGGCGCGCAGCCGCTCGTGGCCCGAATTCTCGGCGGCACGGTAGACGACACCGGCCAGGGCAACGCGATGATGAAGGGGCCCGGCGGAGCCAAGAAATCACCAAAGGAAGCTCCTCCCGACGAAATTCTTGAGCTGCTCCCTTCCATGAAGCGCCTGACCAAGGAACTGCAGGCCGAAATCGCCGAGGGCAAACTCGAAATGCATATGGAAGCGCGCGGGCTGGTAATCAGCCTGCGTGAAGCGACCTTGTTCGCGCCCGGCAGCGACGTGGTCACCCCCAGTTCATTTCCGATGATCACCAAGCTGGTGGGCGTGGTAAAAAATCTTCCGAATTCGCTCTCGCTCGAAGGCCACACGGACTCCACTCCGATCCACACCACCCGGTTCAACAGCAACTGGGAGTTGTCCGCCGCGCGGAGTATCGCGCTGTTGAAAGTGTTGAGCGAGCGCTACGACATCAAAGAAACCCGTATGTCGATTACCGGATATGGCGAAATGATGCCGGCCCAGCCCAATGAGACTCCGGAAGGCCGTGCGCGGAATCGCCGCGTCGATATCGTGATCAAAAACACGATGGCATTCAAGGAACCTTCTCACGCCGCCCAGGCGAAGAATTCATCTCATCCCGCAAGCAAGTAAGATTTGTTCCCGCAGACAATTTCGACCCGCCGCCCCGTGTGGAATCTCCGTATCATTTCGCCGGCAATGTGTCCTCGCGTACGCTTCCACTTTCCGGCTAACAAAAACTTAAATCCTTAAAAAAACTGCAAAAAACATGAACGCGTTGCGAAGCATGTCGACAAGATAACTGGCCCTGAGGAAAACTGCTGGGCCCGGCGAAAAGCCGGATTAGCTTGAAAGGAAGTAACAATGTACTCTCTCCAAACGAACGTGACCTCGCTGTTCGCCCAGAACAATCTTCGGGTCAATAGCGATTTTCAGGCCCAGACGATCTCCCGCTTGACGTCTGGATACCGCATCAATTCATCGGGCGATGACGCCGCCGGACTCGCCGTTGCCAACCAGTTCCGCAGCAATGTTGCCGAGTTGAACCAGGGTGTTCGCAACGCGAACGACGCCGTCGCCACCCTGCAGATCATCGACGGTGGGTTGAACAACATTTCGAAGACGCTCGATCGCCTGAAGACGCTTGCCACCGAATCCGCCACCGACACCTTCAGCGGCAACCGCACGACCCTGGATGGCGAGTTTCAGGCGCTGTTGACGGAAATCACGCGTGAAGCGACCAACATCGGTCTGAACAGCGGCGGCTCCTACAATAAGGCGCTGTCGGTCTACATCGGCGGCGGCGGCACGCCGTCGGTCGGCATCGCCCTGAGCGGCGCGACCAACGCGGTGGATGCCACCAGCATGGGCTTCACGGCGGCTGTGAAGGTCGACACGGCAGCCAACGCTCTCACCGCCATCGGAACCATCGACACGGCAGTCGCCTACCTGGGCGCCGTCCAGGGCATCGTCGGCACCGGTGAGAACCGCCTCGGCCAGGCTGTCCAGCTGGCGTCTTCGCAGATCACCAACATCTCGGGCGCTGAATCGCGCATCCGTGACGCGGACGTCGCCGCGGAAGCCGCCAACCTGACCAAAGCTCAGGTGTTGCAGCAGGCGTCAGTTGCGGCTCTCGCGCAGGCGAACACCGCTCCTCAGAACCTGCTCCGGCTGTTCCAGTAAATCTCAGTAGCCGCGCTAAAGTACATTTCCGGTGGGGTCGATCAGCTGTTGAGCGGCCCCACCATTTGTTTTATGCGGCCGCATAAATGAGGTTGTCATGAGCTCAACGATCTTCAGTGGCACCAGCCGTTACTCGCAGGACTTCCAGCAGGTCATCCAGCGGGCGGTGAATATCGCCTCGCTGCCCCTCACTCAGTTGAACCAGCAGAAGCTTAACCTGACCGACCAGCAGACTGCGCTGAATGATCTTGAAACCAAGTTCTCCGCCATCGGCGATGCCATTTCAAAACTCTCGGGTGGCGTCACGTCGGGTTCTCTCCAGATTGGGACGGGCAATTCCAATGTTGCCAGCGCCACAATTACCGGACAAGCGCTGCCCGGTGTTTTCAGCCTGAACGTGACCAGCCTCGGAGCGTACTCGAGCGCCCTGAGCGGGACCGGCGTTTCGGACCCGACCAGCACGGGAATCACAAGCGCAGCGTCACTCAAATTGACGGTGGACGGGCAGGTTTTCACCATTCAGCCCGCCGACCACTCGTTGAGCGCTCTCGTCAAAGCCATTAACGCCTCAGCCGCCGGCGTTCAGGCGAACATGGTTAACCTGGGCTCCCCGGGCAGCCCTGACTACAGGCTCGCCCTGCAGAGTTCGAAACTCGGGGCAATCGCGATGTCCCTCAATGATGGGTCAAGCGAGCTGCTCAGTCTGGTTTCGCCCGGCTCGCCGGCTGTCTACACGGTCAACGGCCAGCCTCAGGGAGGCATCTCCTCGAGTTCGCGCACCGTGACTCTGGCTCCGGGCGTGACTGCGGATCTGGTGGGCACCGGTACAACCGACGTTTCGGTAACCCAATCGCCCTCGCTGCTCACGACTTCCTTAAGCGCGTTTGTCACGGCTTTCAACGCCGCGGTGGACGGCATGGATAAACAGCACGGCAAGAGCGGGGGAGCTCTTTCAGGAGACTCAATTCTCCCCGCGCTTACGGCCGCTTTGAGCGCCATGGGCAACTACTCTTCAGGCGGGACTTCGCTCCACAACCTCGGAATGGAGTTTGATTCGACCGGGCATCTCACCATCAACACGTCGGTCGTTTCCGGAATGTCAGCCGATCAGTTCCGGCAGGTCTCGGCCTTTCTGGGCGACGGAACCACGGACGGCTTCCTGAAAACGGCGACAAGCGTCCTCAACCAGCTGACGGATTCGACGAATGGATTGTTCAAGGCAAGCCTGGACACCGTCGCCACCAGCATCAAGAATTCGGACGCGTTGATCGCGGCCAACCAACAACGAGTGTCGGACCTTCAGTCCAACCTCGAACAGCGGATGGCGGCTGCCGACGCCCTCATCGCCTCAATGGAACAACAGGTCACATACTTCAATGCTCTCTTTAGTGCCATGCAGCCCAACTCCAACAAGTGAAGACCTACGGCGGGCGCTGGGCCTGTTGATCGACGCCGTGAGGACGGGCGCGTTTCAGGAGGCCGAACGCCGCCTCGACGACGTCCGCCGTATGGCCGAACCGGTGATGCTCAGCATGCCCGAGGAAGAGCGCGCTCGCCTGGCGGCCGAGATCCTCGACCAGGTCGGCCGGGCACGCTCGATCGCGATTGCAGCCCGCGCGGGTCTGTCCGGTGAGATCTGCCAGTTGCGCGACACCGGGACTTACGTCCGGACGGTATCGAGAGCCCGGTGGTCGGTAGAGGGATGACCGTCGAGTTTTCGACGTTTTAGCGTCTTGAGTAAGACGCCGGCATCGCCGGTTCGACACTTCTTCAAGAACTTAGAGCTGGCATCGTGCGTGCCTATGCCCGGGCATGGATGTCGGAGGCACAGCAGGTTCGCTCGAACGCTACATGACGTTGTTGAGCGCCCGCCAGAAGCTGGCGGCGTCAAACATCGCCAACGCCGATACACCGGGCTACAAAACCCAGGACGTCGACTTCGGTTCGCTATTCGAATCCGCAGCCGGATCCTCGGGGGTTCCAGTGGTCGAAGTTCCCGGCTTAACCACGCGGAACGACGGGAACAATGTCAATCTCGACCGCGAAGCGCGGATGCTCGCTGAAAATGCACTCCGCTTCTCCGTCGCCTCGAACCTGATCCGAACCGAACTCCGCTCCATCCGTGCCGCGATCGAGGAGGGCAAGACCGCATGAGTCTGTTCTCTTCACTCTCCGTAAGCGCCTCCGGGATGTCGGCACAGAGGGCAAGAGCCGAGGTTCTGGTCGAAAATATCGCCAACTCCGAGACCACGCGCACGCCCGAAGGCGGTCCGTACCGCCGAAAGGACGTGGTTTTCAGTTCGGCCGGCGTCGAATCGCCTTTTCAATCGGTTCTCCGTTCGGAGATGAGCGGACAGGGTACGGGTGTTCGGGTGGCTGAGATCGTCACCGATACACGCGACCCGGAGCGCCGCTACCTGCCCGGCCATCCGGATGCCGACAAAGACGGGTACGTCTCGGTGCCGCGCATGAACCCGGCCGAAGACATGGTGGACCTGCTGAGCGCGTCCCGCTCCTATCAGGCAAACGTTGCCGCCATGAGCGCCGTGAAGGATATGATTCAACGCTCGCTGGACCTGTTCAAGTAGCCATGCCCATTGCGCCGGTCACAAATCCGCTCGGTCCTGTCAGCGACCTCATCAACGCGCAAAAGCCAGCCGCCGCCGGATCGGGACCCGGATTCCGGGCAGTGCTCGAGGCGGCGGTTGATCGCGTCGAGACCTCGCGTTCGAGCGCCCAGGCTCTGGCGAATTCGTTTATTAGCGGCGGAAACGAGGAACTGCATTCAGTGGCGCTGGCCGCACAGCGCGCGGAACTTGAATTCGACCTCTTACTTCAGATTCGAAACAAAGTGGTTTCGGCCTACCAGGAGATTATGCGCATGCAGGTCTGATGCGCTGACGAAGTTCAATGAACCAGTTACAGCAACTCTACACTTCGTTGTCCGCGCGCCAGCGCTGGGCGGTGGCTCTGGTGACGGTGCTCGTCGCCGTCGGGACGGTGGGGTTTGCACGCTGGCAGCGGGACCGGAGTTTCCGCCCGCTGTACACTGCCCTTGCCCCCGAAGATGCCGCCAGCGTGGTGCAAAAACTTCGGGAATCGAACGTCGAATACCACCTGGCCGACAACGGCACATCCGTACTGGTTGACAGCAGCCGGATCGCCGAACTGCGCCTTGAACTGGCAAGCGCCGGCGTGCCCAAGAGCGGGCGAATCGGGTTCGAGTTGTTCGACAAAACGAATTTCGGCATGACCGAGTTCACCGAACACGTGAACTACCAGAGAGCGCTCGAAGGCGAGCTGGAACGCTCCGTGATGTCGTTAAGCGAAGTGGAACAGGCTCGCGTGCATCTAACGTTTCCGAAGGAATCCGTGTTCACGGAATCGCGCGAGCCGGCCAAAGCGAGCGTGATGCTCCGCCTGCGGTCGGGCGCCAGGCTCGCCCCTCAGAACGTCGCCTCCATCTCTCACTTGGTGGCCAGCGCGGTTGAAGGTCTCTCGCCGGACGGAGTTTCGGTGCTGGATATGCGGGGGAATCTGCTGAGCAGGCCCCGTCCGCGGAATGTCGCAGACGGTGGCCAGGAATCCGAAGCGACCCTGGAATACCGGCAACAGATCGAGCGCGATATGGCCGGGAAAATCAACGCAACGCTGACCCCATTGCTGGGCGCCGAGAAGTTCCGCGTTGCGGTTTCGGTCGACTGCGACCTTACCAGCGGCGAGCAGAACGAAGAGACGTTCGACCCCTCAAAGTCCGTCATGGTGACATCGCAGCGCACCGAAGACCAGCCCGGCAGCTCTAGCGTCGCCGGCGGACAGCCCGGTGTGGCGTCGAACCTGCCTCGCCCGCCCGACACGGCCGCGATGCGCAATACGGGCGCCGTGCACCGGACCGAACAGATCACCTATCAGACCAGCCGGACCGTCCGAAAAACCAAAATCCCGCAGGGCATCGTGAAGCATGTTTCAGCCGCGGTCCTCTTGGACCAAGCCGTTCGGTGGGAGGGGGTTGGGGCCAAAGCGCGGCGCGTACTCATGCCGCCCGCGCCGGAAACGGTAAAAACCATTCACGGCCTGGTTTCCGCGGCCATCGGCCTTTCACCAGACCGCGGCGATCAACTGATCGTCGAGAGCCTGCCGTTTGAATCAACCACCAACAGCGAGCCTCCGGCAGAAGTCAAACCGCAGCAGCCGGCGCCCCAGAGCAAGAATTTGAATTTCAAAGAACCGCGTGTGCTGTACCCGGCCATCGGAGGAGCCGTTCTGCTCTTCATCGCCGTCACCTGGGTGGCTCTTAGAAAGCGGCGCCGGCGGACTCTCGTGATGGAAGCGCCCCCGTCCGAACTTCCTTCTCCTGAGAATGCGCCTTCTGGTATGGGGCAGCAATCGGCGTTGGCTGAAATTGCCGGCCAGTCCGCCGCGCTTGGAAACGGCGCCGATCTCGCAAGGATCGGATCGAGCCGCAGTGACGACCTCGTCAGAACCTTCCGAACTTCGGCGGCGAAGGAAGCGCCGCTCTACGCCGGTGTCATCCGCGGATGGTTGAACGAAAAGGAGAACGCGTGACGGAGCTTGAACACTCCCCAGCGCCCGCCGGGACATCTGCGAAGCTTTCCGGTGTTACCAAAGCCGCAATTCTGCTGGTAAACCTCGGAGAAGAGGCCAGCGCCCCGATCATCCGGCTGTTATCGGACGAGGAATTGAAGAAGGTCACGCGAGCCGTGGCCTCGCTGCAGGTGGTGACTCCTCAACAGAGCGCCGAGGTGCTCGAGTCCTTCCAGCAAGTGGTCGCCGCGGGAGAGTATCTTCAGCGCGGAGGCAGTGATTATGCACGCAAAATGCTGGCCAGCGCGTTTGGCCCCGAAGCGAACCGGCTGGTGGGCGAATTCGATCTCGGGAACGTGGCGGACTCAGGCGGCGCGCAACCGCTCCATCACACCGATCCGGAGCAACTCCTGATTCTGATCCGGAACGAACACCCTCAAACCGTTGCCATCATATTGGCGCACTTGAAACAGTCGCAAGCCTCGACGCTGCTCGCCAAACTGCCGCGGGAATTCAGGAAGGATGTGGCCATGCGGATGGCCAGCCTCGATCAGGTTCCGCCGATGGTGATCCGTCGCATCAGCGAGGTTCTGACATCCAAGGTTCGGGCTCTGGGATCCATCTCCAAGGAACCGGTCGGCGGCGCCCGGGCGGTCGCCGAAATACTGAACAGGATGAATTCGGCGGACGCCGAGGAACTGCTCGGGGATGTTGCAAACGAAAAGGCGGACCTTGAACAGAGCATCCGTCATTTCATGTTCGTATTTGAAGACCTGATGAAGATCGACTCCAAGGGAATGCGCGAAATCGTCGCCAAGGTCGATCGCAAGGTGCTGGCGCTGGCGATGAAGGGCACGAGCGAAGACATGAGAAATCACATTCTGGCCTGCATGTCGCAGCGCGGCGCCGAGATGATGCGCGAAGACATCCAGGCGATGGGTCCGGTCCGCATCCGGGATGTCGAAGGCGCGCAACAGCAAGTGATCTCAGCAATTCGCATCCTGCAGGCGGAAGGAACAGTTTCGATGGGCGAAGGCGGCGACGATCAGTATGTCAACTAGGATCCTGGGCTCCGAGCACTCGCGCCGGGTTCGTCCGGTGACATGGATGTACGCCGTCCCGACGCCGGACCAGGCATCCGGAAGCGGCCTGCCGGTCGATGCCGAGGCGATTCGAAGCCGTGCTTTTCAGGAGGGCCTCGCCGAAGGCCGCCGCTCGGTCGAAGCTCAGGCCCAGGCAACCGTTCAGCCGCTGATGCAGAAGCTGGGGGCTACGATCAGCGGGCTCATCAATTTGCGGCCCTCACTTCGAAAACAGGCCGAGGCCGAGCTTGTGGAGCTGGCATTTGCCATCGCGAAAAGGATCCTGCGTCGCGAACTGACCCTCGATCCCACTGCGATCCAGGGACTCCTGAGAGCCGCTTTCGACAAGCTCCAGTCGACCGAGATCTCGCGGATTTCCGTTCATCCGGATCAACTGGCCGTTATTCGCGCCTGGATTGCCAGTGCTCCTTCCACGCGGCGTGTCGAGGTGCAGGCGGATGATCGGCTGCAGCCATGGGACATTCTGTTCGAGACGGAAAACGGACAATTGGACGCGTCGATCGATACGCAACTGGCTGAGATTGAGCGCGGTCTTTCGGATCAATTGAGAGGCTGAAATTGGAAACCGAATCCATCACGTTGCGGCCTTACCTCGACAGTCTTCAATCGGTCGAACTTCTGCCGTGGGTTGGCGAGGTTTGCGGGTTTGTGGGGCTTCTGGTGGAGTCCAAGGGTCCGTTTGCCGCGCTTGGCGACTTCTGCGAGATCCGAACCTCCTCGGGACAGATCATACGGAGCCAGGTTGTCGGCTTCCGTGGCGGGCGGGTTCTGTCGATGCCGCTCGAACATGGCGAGGGGCTCCGGCCGGGCAACCGAATTGTCACCCGTGCATCGCAAGCCAGGCTGTCGGCTTCCCCGAAACTTTTGGGGCGCATTCTGGACGGATTCGGGCAGCCGATGGATGGCGGTCCTCCGATTGAAGCCGAAACCCAATGCCCGCTTTACGGCCCCCCGGGCTGTCCGCTCGACCGGGAACACATCACCGAGCGCCTGGTAACGGGAATCCGGGCAATTGACGGAATGTTGCCGTGCGGCAAGGGCCAGCGAATCGGAATCTTCGGTGGAAGCGGAGTGGGCAAGAGTACGTTGCTCGGCGCGATGGCTCGCGACAATGGCGCGGACGTGAACGTGATTGTCCTGGTCGGCGAGAGGAACCGCGAGGTCAGGTCGTTTCTTGAACACGATCTCGGGCCCGAAGCCATGGCGCGTTCCGTGGTTGTGGTGGCGACCTCGGATCAGCCGGCGCCTTTGCGTGTGCGCGCGTGTTTCGTCGGGCTCGCGGTGGCCGAGTACTTCTGCCAGCGAGGAAAGAACGTCCTGTTAGTGATGGATTCGATGACCCGGCTTGCCATGGCTCAGCGGGAGATCGGATTGGCGGCAGGCGAACCGCCCAGCCAGAAAGGGTACACCCCTTCGGTTTTCGCACTGCTGCCGACAATATTCGAGCGGGCCGGCAATTTCCCAGGCGGCTCGATCACCGGGTTTTTTACCGTACTCGTCGAAGGCGACGACTTCAATGAGCCGATCTGCGACGCCGCAAGAGGTCTGCTCGACGGGCACATCATCCTGTCGCGAAGCCTGGCTGCTGCCGGGCACTATCCCGCAATTGACATATTGAACTCCGTGAGCCGGCTTAGCACGGCTCTTGTCGCTTCCGCGGGGCGTCAGCGCATCGCCAAGGTGAGGGAGGCCCTCGCCGGGTACTCGCGGGCGGAGGACCTGATCTCGCTCGGAGCCCACGTAAGAGGCGCAAACCCCAAGTTAGACGCCAGTATCGACGCGCACGACGCCATCGTGCAGTTCCTGCGCCAGGATGTGGCGCAGCTTTCTCCTCTGGTTGAAACCGAAGCTGGACTCGAGAGCGTCGCCGCGCTGCTGCCGTAGCCATGCGAAGCTTCCGTTTCCGTTTGCAGCGCGTCCTTGAATGGCGCGCGTCGCGTTACGACGCCGAGCGTCTGAAACTCGACGGCCTGATTGTGGAGCAGCGGGCTGTTTCGAACCGGATCGAGCAGCTGCGGAAGGATTTGTCCTCCCCACTCCCGTCGCGACTGACCGGAGTAGACCTTCAAGCACATGCGGTTCATTCCGCCCACCTTCAGCGCCAGCTTGCCGAGCTGAACGGATGCCAGCAAGACCTCGCCCGCCGAATTGCTCTACAACAGGAGTGCGTCTTGGATGCAAAACGCAACTGCGAACTGATCGAGCGGCTGAGGGATCGTGCAAAAGCGGATTGGGTCTATGCGGAAGATCGAGAGAATGAAGCGCTGAGCGCCGAGAGTTATCTGGCAACCTGGACCCGGGACAACAATCTGTAAGCCACAATACCCGCGCATTGTGATTTCGCTTAAGGGGATTGCCTGAGTCTGGATAAAAACATCACCTTATCGATGGTGATCCGGTTCAAGATCGCTGAAAAGTTGCGGGATCATCGCGACACGATGGATAGCGGTTTACAACCCGAGGCACCCATGATCTCAATTGGCCAGTCAATAGAAGCGCTCGAAAAGCACGCGGTCTTTGTCCGCGCGGCGAGGCAAGGCTTTCTGGACATCCTTGATGACTTGAGGCGGCATTCAGTCGAGATTACTCCAGCACTGTTACGCGACCACCAGGAGGTTCTTGCGGCCCTGCAGTCCCGCGTCAAGGCACTGGAAAATCCGGAAGAGATCGCCGCTCACCGGCTGACCCTCAAAGACGAACTGGTCCGCTATCAGAAGTCCGGTGAGCAGGCGATTCACCAGTATCGGGAGAGCCTGGACAGCATGGCGCATGCGCTGGAGCATGCCGCCGTGTCGCTCGACGGCGGCGAAAGCGCGCGGCTGGACAGCATCGAGAACATGACCCGCAATTTCACCGCGGTGCTGGGATCGAACGACCTGGAGCAAATTCGGCGTAAGTCGGAGGAGTTGATTGGAAAGCTGAATGTCGTTGTGAAAGAACTGCGGCGTGAGCGCCAGCTTCTGGCGGCCCAGTTCCAGGAGGAGACCCGCATCCTGCACAAGCGTCTGCATGACCTCGAAAACCAGCATACCGGCAAGGCGCCGGCAGTTTCGTCGCCAGCCAGGCCGAGCGCGGCAGCCTTCTCGCTGCTTGCGATTCGAATCAAGAACTGGGAGACCATGGTCGGCGGTTTCCCGCCGGAAATCCGAATCGAGGTCTATGAGGCTTTCTGTCTTGAACTGGCGCGGGTGTTTGGACAATTGCCGGACATCAAGCGGTGCGCAGAAGGGTTCATGATGGTCAAGTTGCAGGACTCGCCATCCGAGGTAATCAAGCTTGTCGACAAGCTTACGGCAACGATCCTCGAACACGAGGTTATGGTGAGGGGGCAGTTACACCGGCTCAGGTACAGAATCTCAACGGGACTTGTGCACGCGTCCGAAAACGAAGCCCCGGACAACGTAATGGCTCGATTCTCCCAACTCGCCCAGGCGCTCCAATCATAAGGAGAACGCGCCAATCGCGAAGGGTTCCGGCCTAATCCAAGAACCGCATCCCGACTTTGAAATCGCCCGAATTGAGCGGGCGGCAGTATTGTACGGTCCCTTTGAGGAGCCCGCCTTCCCAATCCACCTCGATTGGGATGTCGCGCATGATGAACTCTGAAACGCAGAGCCCGGCGCCGGTTTCAGACAGATCGATAATCGTCACTTCCCTGGTTTGATTAGCCAAGGAATGGCGCAAGATAGCGCGCTGATTGATGGCCACGCGCTTGGCGCCCCGACGGTTCTTCTTCTTAAAGAACATACGCTGTAGGGGTCTGGGCAATTATTTGCCCAAACTCGGGTCAGCTGCCACTTCCTCCGAATTTGCGCTCCAGGCTGAACGAGACGGGCTCATCGTGCGAAAGAGGAGTTGGGCGGCAGGTCGAGGTGAGGCAGCTGGCCAGAGGGGCAGTCTGCGTTCTTTCGAGCCGTCCGAGCATCTCACGCAGGAGTTCGGGGCTTGACACTACACACAATCGAGACAGAGCAGCCGCAGGAAGATTCGCTGGAGCGAGTGCTACTGGTCCGGCAGCCGATCTGCAGGCCGGACCGGCAGTTGTTCGGTTTTGATCTGCTCTGTGAAGGTACCGTCAGCGCGTGGGAAATACTGGCAAACGTATTTCTCTCTGTCGGTGTGAAGAAGCTGGCCGGAAACCGCCCGATCTTCATCAAAATGGACCGGAAGATGTTCACCGCCGAGCACGCGGACTGCCTTCCAAACCGATCCCTGGTGCTGGAGCTGCCTGCCGACATCGAAGCGACCAGCGGCACGATGGATCTTTGCCGGTCCATCAAGCGATTGGGTCATTCGATCGCGGTTCGGACCGAGGCGCCCGACTGGCAGAACTGGCTGGCACTTGCAGACTACCTGCGCATTGACATCGGGGCTCCGAACGCCGAAACAGATGTCCGGGTACGCCGCCCGACCCAGGTAAAAGCGATTGCGGATCATGTCGACACCAACGACGAGCTTCGCAAGGCCGCCGGGTTGGGGTTTCAATTGTGCAGCGGCCGGTTTCTCGCGTTGCCGGCTCCTGTCAACTCACGGGCATTGAAAGGATCTTATTCGGTCCAGAGGTGTCTTCTGACCGAGGTTCTCAAAGACTCGATCGACCTCGGGAAAGTGGCGCGTCTGATTAGCCAGGATGTAGCGCTGACCCTCAAACTGCTGTGCTACTTGAACTCCGCCGCGTTTGCATGGAGATCGAAAATCAAATCGGTTCAACACGCAATCAGCCTTCTTGGCGAGGACGAACTGAGGAAGTGGACTTGCCTGGCCATGGTAACGTCTACCGGCCAGTCGAGGAACTCGCCCTTGCTGGTCAAGTGCCTGGTCAGAGCTCGTTTTGGCGAGTTGATAACAGCGAAAGTGGAATCGGCGCGCTCCTCGTCGATGATGTTTCTCTTAGGGCTGCTCTCGATGCTGGACGCCATTCTGCAGGTGCCGATGGAGGAGCTCCTGAACGACCTGAATCTCGACGACAGGATTCGGGACACCTTGATGAAGACCGGAAAGACCGACAGCACGATTCGCTGGCTGTACGCTCTCATCGAAACCTATGACGAAGGTGACTGGGTCCGATCGATGGCCATCATGGCCAACCTCGGCCTGAATCATCGCTTCGTGCTGGGCGCTTACATCGAAGCTGTCGAATGGGCTGAACAGATCAGCCAACTGGCGTAATCGACGTTTCAATCGCGGATTTTGATAGCCCCCAAGCCGGCAAGAACCGTCTCTGTGGCCGTACGGTCACTGGACACGCGTGGAAGTCGCCCTCATGCCGGCCTGCGAGTGGTATATTGACTCAGCGGAGTTTCTTATTGTGAAAACCGTCGATTGTGGTGAATCACTGGAACGGTATGAAGTCAAGGCCATAAGAGTCGGAATGGAATATGGACCCGCGATCTCGGTCTACTGGAACGCGCGTCTCAATGAGTTCTGCGAACTCAACTATTACGTCGTCGTCCTGCGAAGCGAACACCGCACTGTCGTGATCAACACCGGACTGCCGGACGACTTCTCGGTTTTTGAGGACTTCGTCCGGAGCTGGCACCCGGACTGCCGCATTCACCGCACCGACGAAGAGCAAACACTGGCGGCACTGACGCGTGCGGGCGTCGATCCGGCGCGGGTCGAAACTGTCATTCTGACCCCGCTCACCATCTACACGACGGGCCAACTCAAGCTGTTCTCGAAGGCGCAGTTCGCCGTCAGCCGCACCGGTTGGATTGATTTCTGGGCGCCCGCGCCGCATGCGCCGCGCCTGCCGCCCGATATTGCCATTGCCCGCGAAAGCCGCTCGCATCTGGCGGGTGATGCGATCGACAGAATCCGGCTGTTGGACGCTGAAGACACCGTGTGCCCCGGAATCGACGTCTTTCACACCGGGGGGCACCACGCGAGCAGCATGGCCGTACGTGTGGCGACGGCGCGAGGCACCGTGATTCTCGGTGATTGCTTCTTCACGTACGACAACCTCGAAAAGAATATCCCGATCGGCTGGCACGAGAACCTGCATGAGATCCACACCGCCTACGCCCGCATTCGCGCGGAAGCGGACATCGCCGTGCCGTTGTACGATCCTGAAGTCCTGAACCGGTTCCCCGCCGGAATCATTGCCGCCAAGGAGGCGCGCACCTGACATGGTGAAACTCGAATTTTCCGAAGTGCTGGGCCGCATGCTGCGCAAAGAGGGCATCGACGGACTGTCCATCGGGACCCCTCGCAAAATCGTGGAGGCGATCGATGCGGGCCGGCTGGACGAGGCCAAAGCTCTGGTCGACTATTTCCGCACTGAGTTTCTGGTGGTCCATGACATCTATGTCCAGTATGTTCAGGACCTGCTGGCCTTCATCGCGAAGGCGCATGGCGAGGATCAGGTTGAGGCCGCGTTCCGCTCCGCCCTCGGCACCTGGTTCAAAGTGCGCTACGAGGCATACAACAAAATGTCGCTCGAGGAGCGCGTGCAATTGACGGCTGAAGGCATGCGCTGTCACCTGGATGGGCCGGAACGGATGGGCGATTTCAAACTTGTCGAAGAAAGTGACAGGTTCGTTTTTCAGTGGGATCCGTGCGGGAGCGGGGGAGCCTTACGCAGGAGAGCGGAGGCGCAAGGCACCGAAGTCGAAACAGCCAAAGAAGCTCATGATTGGACCTGGGGCAAGAAGGGCGTTTGTCTCTACTGCTCGCATTGTTCTCTGGTCAACGAGATCCTGCCGATTGAGAACTTCGGTTATCCGAACCGCATCACGGAGTATCCCGAAAAGCCGGGTGATCCGTGTACCTGGTACATCTACAAAGATCCGGATGACATACCGGAAGAGTATTACACCCGCATCGGTAAAGTGAAGCCACCGCGGCGCACCGCCGAATAGTATGCGGAACCCGCGAGCCGGCCTGCTGGCGCTCTACGTCCCCTTCTACGAGGGCATCGCCGACTTGCGCGAGGAGAAGCGCGTATTCGCGGATTCCCTTCCGGCGCGCCTCACCGGCGTCGATGTGAGTTACCCGGGCATCGTCGCCTCCATTGAATCCGCCCGCGAAGCCGCGGAGCAGTTTCGGCAGGACGGACTCGACGCCATCGTGGTCGCGCCCTCGCTGGCCGTATTCGGAGCGCTCGGGTGGGCGGCGCTCGAGTCCCTCGACCTGCCGGTGGCGCTTTGGAGCGTGCAGCCTGCCCGGGAGCTTCCGCAGCCGTACGGCATCCAAGAGCTCATCCGAAACAGCGGTAACCTCGGCGTTGAAGCTCTCGCGAATACGCTGGTCCGCGAGGGACGGTTCTTCCGAACCTTTTTCTCGACAGAATCAGCGCCCACCCCGGACGCTCTTATGCAGTTTTTGCGCGTGTCGGCGGTGGTGGCCGACCTGCGATGCGCCACTTTCGGAAGGGTCGGATCGATCTTCCCGCAAATGACCGATGTGCAGATGGATGTGGCCCGATGGACCGCCACGACCGGGTCGCGGGTTCTCGATGTAGGCCCGGCCGAATTAACCGCGATCTATGAATCGCAAAAGGAAACCGCGGTCGGCTCGCGGGTGACGGAGATGACGGCTGCTCACCTGGCATCGGGCATCACCCCGGATGAACTTGCGCGATCGGCCCGGCTCTCCCTGGCGCTCGACGAGATCGTCGATCGATTCGCACTGGACGGAGGTGCCTTCAACTGCCACGGCGAGAACTGCCTCCACAACGAATCGATCGGAGTGACCGCGTGCTACGCGGTGTCCCGTCAGACAACCCAAGGCCGCCCATTCTCCTGTACAGGCGATCTCCCGACCGCCATAGCGCTCTTTATGATGAAGCGCCTCACCGGGCGGGCAATCTACGGAGAACTGGACTTTGTGGACGCAGCCGGGAATTTTGTGGTCATCGCGAACGGTGGCGAGGCCGATTTCGATGCTGGCGCCGGCCCCGTCCGCTTATGTGGCAATGAGAATTTTGCCGGCATCCATGGCCGGGGGGCGTCTCCGCAGATCGAAATGCAGCCGGGCCCGGCGACGCTGCTGAGTTTCTCGCCGGTGGACCATAGCGGGCGCTACCGCTTGATTGCCGCAACGGGGGAGCTGGTCGACCACCCCATCGAAGGACTGAAGGTCTTTCACCGCGCGTTCCGTTTTCACGGGTTAAGTGCGGCGCGGGCCTTTGAACTCTGGTGCGATTCCGGCGCGATTCATCATCTGGCGCTGGCTCCCGGCGCGTGGATATCTGAGTTGCGCCTGCTCGCTCAGATCCTGAAATTCGAATTCATAAACGTTGGAGGGTGCTTTGAGGCTTAAGAATAAGGTCGCCATCGTAACGGGCGCGGCGCAGGGCATCGGACTCGGCATCGCCAAGCGGCTGGCCGAGGAGGGAGCGATCGCCGTGCTCGCCGATCGAAGCATCGAAAAAGCCGAGCAGGAGGCGCGCGCCATTCGCGACGCCGGACGGCGCGCCGAAGCGCGACGAATCGACGTCACGGACTCGACTTCGGTAACCGAATGTCTCGACCGGCTGGCGGCTGAGTTCGGGCGAATCGACATCCTTGTCAACAACGCGGGCGTTCACCTGGTGAAACCGATCACGGAGTACAGCGACGACGATTGGGCGTTCGTAATGAACGTCAATGCCAGAGGACCGTTCTTTACGATGCGCGCGGCCGCCCGGCACATGAAGGCGCAGCGATCCGGCAAGATCATCAATATCGTTACCATTCTGACGGGCACGCCCTACTCGAGCCTGTACGAGGCCTCAAAGCACGCGCTCATGGGCCTGACCAAGTGCCTGATGTACGAGCTCGCGCCATTCGGCATTACCGTGAACGCCATCTCGCCGGGCGCCGTGGACACTGAACTCCTGCGGAAGGGCATTCACGAGAAAGCTCAGTCGGCGGGAGTCGAAGATGATTTCATCTGGAAACAGATCGCCCAGACGACTCCACTCGGACGCATCTGCACGCCGGAAGACATTGCGGGTACGGTGGCGTTCCTCGCCTCGAGCGACGGCGACTACATCACCGGTGAACTGATTCACGTCACCGGAGGCACGTATCATCAGAATCTCGGCCGGCGATAATCACGCCCCCCGCACAACCCGGTAGTAAACCAGGCGAACCGGGCCCAGGATTCCGCTGACCCGCGGTTCACGCACCACCGTCCATTCCTCGCCCGCCGGGAACCGGGTGCCGTACTTTGCGAATACCGCCGAGTAATCGATGGGCCCATCGCCGAGGATCTTGTTGATCATCAGATTGGTCACGGCGATTCGGACCCGGTTCCGGCCCGGCGCCAGCACATTGCTGACATCGAGGCGGTGAGGCCTCATCCAGGCGACGCCGGCCGGTTTTCCGTTGACGCTCACGTCGGCCGTCTCGTGTACGCGGCCGAGGTCAAGCATGACGCCGAGGTCGCGCGACGGGCCGGCCGGCACGTCGATTTCGGTCTCATAGACGGCACGCCCCGAGAAGTATCGCGCGGAGGGGAGTTCGGTCCAGGATCGAAGGTCGTCCAGCCGCACGGTCTTGATATTCGCGCCTTCGAAGGTGACATTCCAGGGCCCCGAGACGGCCAGGGGCGCGCGCAAGCCGGAGACGTTGATCCACTCGACGCCACTCGCCCGGCGAATATGAAAACGGCCATTCGAGTATGCGGCGGCGCGCCACCCGCGGCCTTCGCCGCGCAAATCGAGATCGCTCTGGAGCGCCACCGGCCGGCTTTCGCCGTCAACAAAGCAGTAGACACGGGACTCGAGCGGGCCCAGGGTGAAACTGAGCCCCGGTCCGAAATCGGAGGGTTCAAAGACCGGCACCGGCTCCGTTCTTCCGGATTGAAGATCCCACAACTGGGGCACGCGAGCGCCGGCGCGGAACCGGGCATCGAGGCGCGTCTCCCTGGTGCCGGTATTGGCGATGAAGTAGAAGTCGCGATCGGACCCGCGCCGATGCGCGAAGCTCACATCGCCGCTCGGTTCAGCGAACCGTATATCCGGAGCGTGCGATCGCTGAAGCGCGGTAAGCAGGCTTCCCGTTTCATCGCTCGTGTAGATCGCCCGGCCCTTGCCGTGGCGGCGCTCCACCAGCGCGTCGTTCCGCGCTATGGTGCCGAACAACTCCGCGATGATGCGGCGGACCTCGGCCCGATTCTCGTCTTTCCGGTTGATTCCCCAGGCGTCGGCCGGAAGCCGCCGAGTTGCGATCAGCACGCCGCCGGATTGAACGAAGTCGCGAAGTTTACGAGCCGATGCGGCGTCGATCCCGGCCAGGTTCGGCAGGATCACCACGCCGAAATCGCAGTCGCCGCCGCGCAGCCGGCCATCACGGACTTCCAGCATCGGTAGCGTAAAGGCATCAATCCCGTCAAAAGAATATCCGTTGGTGACGATCGTCTTCACGACGTCGGCTTCGTAATGCAGGGCATTCTTCAGCCGAAACTCCGGCGGCGCGCCGTTCGAACTCATGCGGTCGCGAACCGCCCAATTCAGCAGCAGCTGCTCAGGCCCCTGATCAGCCATGGCGTCTTCCGATGGAAGGTAGAGCGCCACGTCGGCGACCGGCTTGCCTTGTTGCAGAACGTAACTCGCCCGGCTGACGTAATCGGCCAGATGCGAGAAATAGGGCCAACAAGGCGACGTATGATTCATCGCCGGGCCGAAGTACGGTACCCAGCCGGGTGCTCCGAGGCTCTCCGGTGAATACGCATAAGTGAGCCCGTACAACGCGTTGATGCCGCACAGGAAGTGGAGATCGGAACACAGCTTCAGGTCCTCGAGGGTGTCGGAGAAGCGGTCGGGCAGCCCGGTCCAGGTCCACGCTTCGGCCAGCGTAACCGGCTTGCCTGCCACGTGGGCGCCGGAACTTGCCCAGCGTGACGTGCTGAACTCCTTCCACTCGTAATGTTCGCCGACCGGTATGTCGACCCACCGGTAGGCCGCCATGGACACGGGCGGTGTTCCGTAGGCTTCCACCTGCGTCGTCACCCCAACCCTGTGGGCCCATTCCTGCAACGGCCGGACAAACTCCTCCTCAGCCATCTGTGAGACCGTGCGCCAGAAATCACAGCGCACGTCCTTTGATTCGGCGTGATCGGCATCGAACAGAGCAGGCAGGTGGGGCAGCAGATCGTATCCTCGCTGTGCGCGGAAGTAGTCCGGCAGTTTCGCCGTCCAGGTTGCCCGGTATACTTCCAGGCTGTCGCAAAAGATGGACCGGATTCCATTCCCCCGCGGCGCACGGACCAGCTTGTCCCCGACTGCCGCCAGATAACGGTCGAGCGCGGCGCGGTCGTAATGATCGAGCACTAATCCTTCAGCGCCGAGCGAGGCGCGCTTGACCTCCATTCGAGTAGGAGCCGAGACGAACACCAACTTCTCTCCAGCCGTTCTTCCCGGCGCTTCTGTGATGAGCTGTTCTCCTGCCTGGAGCACCGGCGTCTGGCCGGCGGCGATGCGCCGGGCGCGGATCGCCTTCGCCCCGTCAGCCACCGACACCGAAGGACCGCCATAAGGCCAACCGGTTCCGCAGACGATGTCGACCGTCAATCCCAGCTTGCGCGCCGACTCGCAGGCGGAACCGAGCACATCCAGAAACTCAGCGGAAAGAAACGGCACATTGCGGATGCCTCGTTTCGGATCGTCCAACGCGATCGGATAGGTGGGAAAGATCAACACGCCCCCGATGTGCTGCTCCGCCATGTGACGCAGTTGCCGCTCGCACTCAGCGGATTCCCACGCCGGACCAAAGACATACCAGTGCATTCTCATCCGGTATGAGTTGGGCACATTCATAAACTCGTCCTCGCCGCGCCTGGCCGATTGCTGCGGCGCTGCCGCCGCCACCGAAGCGGATCCCAGGGCGGCCGCGAACTCCCGGCGGGATAGTTTCATCGAGGTTCCTAATGTGCTATTCATTTCTTATTGCTCAACTCTCGTAATTTGATCGACTCTCTTTGACGGAATGGAGTAAAAGGACCTTGAACGACTTGACGGTCCAGAGACTGGCTCGCAGGATCCGCGATCTGAGAAACGAACGCGGACTGACGCTGCAGCAGGTAGCGCAGGGCACAGGATTCAGCAAGGGGTTGTTGTCGAAGGTAGAGACGGGCGTTGTAGCGCCGCCGATTGCGACTCTCGCCAAGCTCGCCGACGTCCTTGACATCCCCATCGGTGAGTTTTTCGAATTCACACCCGGCAGCGATGTGGATGAAGTGTTTTTCCCCAAGTCGGCCCGCCGCGAAGTGCGGGGAAGGCTCACATCCAACAACTACCGGTATGAACTGCTGTTGCGGGGCCGTAAACGCCGCGACATGCAACCGATGATGATCACGGTGGACGCCAAGACTTATAAATCGAAGCTCGTCGATCATGCCGGCGAACAGTTCATCTACATGCTCGAAGGGGAGATGGACTACGTGGTCGGCACCAAGGTTTATACGGTCCATCCCGGCGATTGCCTGTATTTCAGCGCTCGGCTGATGCACGGGGCCAAATTGAGGAAGCATCAAAGGGCTACCTATCTGGTCGTGTTCTCGGACGCATAGGAGCGTTCGGCGAATACACCTTCCTCGGTCGATGCGGCGGATGGCGATGCAACGGCGAATTGCACCGCGTCGTCCACAACGGCCGCTGCCGATGACGAAGCCTCATCGAGCGTTGAACGTGGAACCCCGAGTTTCAGGAGCCGCGCCTCAAGCCGGGGAATCGGATCGACCGTCTTCCAGCGCTGCGCTTCTGCCGGGTCTGAGTACTTGCCGCTCGAAAAGGCGCTATGACGCTCCCACCGCACTGTCTTGCACTCGATGAGTGTGGGCCCCTCTCCGGCTCTCGCGCGGGAGACAGCTCCTGAAACCGCCGCGTGCACAGCGAGCGGATCATTGCCGTCGACAATCGTCCCCGCCATGCCGAACCCCTTCGCGCGATCAGCGATGTCCGGCGTGGATTGGGACGCACTCACCGGTACCGAGATGGCCCACCCGTTGTTTTCGCAAATGAACACCAGCGGAAGTTTCCACAGCGCGGCCATGTTCAGGGTTTCAAAAAATTCGCCCTCGCAGGATGCGCCATCGCCAAAGAAGCAGAGCGTCACCTTGCCGTCGCCGCGCAACTTGCTGGCGAGCGCGACGCCCCCCGCAATCGGAATGTGCGCAGCGACGATGGCATTGGTTCCGAGTAGTCCCACCTCGACGTCGGCGACGTGCATCGAGCCGCCGCGTCCCTTGCAGCATCCGGTGGTTCGCGTCAACAGCTCGGCCATCAGCTGCCGCGGATCCGCGCCTTTGGCGATCGCCGCGCCGTGGCCACGGTACGTAGCCAGGACGAGATCGCCTTGGTCGAGCGCGGCGCAGGCGCCCACCGGAATGGCTTCCTGGCCAATACACGGATGGGTGGACCCGGTGATCAGTCCGCGCGAAAAGAGGTCGACGGCCGCCTCCTCGAACTTGCGTATGATCACCATTTGCCGCAGCATCTGGAGCGCGCGAGGAGTGGTTGGGTTCTCAAAGGATGGCATGAGCGCTCCTAATTCAAGAGGCCGCGCAGAGCGGCGGCGATTCGTGTTCGATCGGGCACGACGTCGAGATGGGCCGGGCTCGACGGCACGGGCACGTCCTGGCCGGTGATTCGAGCGACGGGCGCATCCAGGTAATCGAATGCCGTTTCCATCATGCGCTGGCCGATTTCCGCGGCCACTCCGCAGGTTCGATAGGCGTCGTGAGCGATCGCCATCCGGTGCGTTTTCCGCAGTGAACGCGCGAGTCCCTCCGTATCGAGCGGCGCGAGCGACCTCGGGTCGATCACTTCGACCGAGTAGCCTTCCGCGGCGAGTACCTCTGCGGCCGCAAGCGCCTCGGGAACGGTGCCGGAAATGGCTACCAAAGTCACGTCATCTCCCGCCCGCAGGACCCTGGCTTCACCGAACGGAATCGAGTACTCCTGGTCGGGCACTTCGCCGCGGCTTCCGTAGAGTTTGACGTTCTCGATGAAAACCACGGGGTTCGGCTCGCGCAGCGCCGTTTTCATCAGTCCCTTGGCATCGTACGGTGTCGAGGGTATTGCGATCCGCAGTCCAGGCACGTGCATGAACCAGGCTTCGAGACTCTGCGAGTGCTGCGCGCCCATTCCGACACGGCTCACAATGGGCGTACGAACCACCAGCGGGACGGTCAGCTGGCCGCCAAAAAGATAGTGCATTTTCGCCGCCTGGTTTGCGATCTGATCGAGGGCCAATCCGGCGAAATCGATGAACTCCAGTTCCGCCACGCAGCGAATGCCGCGAATCGCCAGGCCGATGGCGAAGCCCACAGTAGCCGATTCGCACAACGGGCCGTCCCGCACGCGATCGGGGCCGAATTCATCGAACAGGCCCTTGTAAACCCCGAACGTACCGCCGTAGGTTCCGATGTCCTGTCCGAGCAGAACCATCTCCGGTTGCCACTGCATCTCCTCTCGAAGCGCTGCGTTGATTGCCTGGCTCATCGTGAGTTCGGGCATGAGTGTCCTCCGGTAGATCGCTAGTGTACTGCATCGGCGGGATGAGCCACTGGCCCCGGAGCCACCCGAAACCGCTGAATGATTTCGGGATCGAGGTCGAGCCCGAGTCCCGGACCCTGCGGGACCTCCATAAAGCCTCCACGGATCCTTGGACGGTTCAGCGGAAGATCAAACCACATGGGGTCGCGCTCAGGAGTGCCGAATATCTCGACGTACAGGCCGTGTGGAATGGACGCGAGCATGTGCGCGGCCACCTGGGGTTCCTCGTGGTGCGCCATGGAGACGCCCGCGCATGCTGCCAATCCCGCAATGCGCCGCCACTCCGTGATGCCGCCGGCGATGGTGGCATCGACGTTGAGAATGTCGACTGCGCCTGCCTGAACCAGGTCGCGGCATCCCCAACGCGAGATCTCGCCCTGGCCGGCCGTGACCGGTAAGCCACCCTGCCGCCGGACGCTCGGCAGCCCTTCCAACTGGTCGTACCACACGATCGGCTCTTCCACCCATCGAACGTCGTAATCGCGCACCGCCCGGCAGAACTCGATCGCCTGGCTCGATGTCCAGGCCTGGTTGGCATCGCAGGCGATGAGGAAATTCGGACCCACCACCTCGCGGGCGAAGCGAACCCGCTCGGCGTCCTCGCGGGGCCGTAGCATGCCGACCTTCATTTTGATTCCGGCCAGCTCCGCTCCAACGTACGCGAGCAACTCTTCGCGGAATTCCTGCTCGCCTTTGCCCTTGCTGTAGTACCCGCCGATGACGATCACCGGCAGACGGTCGCGATATGCCCCGAGCAATCGGACCAACGGTTGATGCAGGCAGTGCCCGATCGCATCCCACAGGCAGATATCCACCGCCGCGATGGCCTGCATGAGGATGGCCTTGTTGGCGAGATCGAGCGTGTGGATCCCCCGGGCCGGATAGGCGTTGCTGCAGGTGTCGAACATGGTCTGCCAGTGGCGTTCCACATCAAGAACGTTTTGCCCCACCAGCAGGTCCCGGAAGACTTCATTGACGAGCGAAACGACATCCTTCTGGTAGCGCTCTTCGTCGCCGCCGAAAGTGCGCGCGACGGTTCCGTCCTCAAGTTCCACCTCGGTGACCAGTGTGTAGCGCGAGTCGATGCGATACGTCCCGCCCATGAATACGGTGTCGAGCCTCCGTTCAAGCGGAATCGCACGAATGTCGGATATCTTCACTGCTGTCCTCCCTTCTCGATCTCGGCTGCAAACGACTCAACGTCTTTTTCCGTGATCCTGCCGTCCGGACCAGTCCCCCGAACGCGAGGGATCTCGACGCCCAATTCGCGCGCACGGCGGCGTGCCGCAGGCGTCGCGGCGGCCGGGCGATGATTCTCCGGGCGCTCGCCGCCGGCTGCCGGCATCGCCGCCGCCGGCTTTGCCGCCGCGGGCGCGACATCGACAGCGCCGGGTTCCTCGCCGGCCTCGCCAATCCATCCGACCACCTGTTCGACGCGGGCAATACCTCGGGCAGTGTCGACGCGGAGAAGGATTCCGCTGGCCGGAGCGGGCACTTCCACCAGCACCTTGTCGGTTTCCATCTCGAAGAGCGTCTCACCCTTTTCCACACGCTCGCCCGGCGCTCGTTTCCATTCGACAATGTCGACTTGCTCGAGAGAAATCGTCGCCTTCGGTATGGTCACCGCCACCGGCATCGTGTCAATCATACACGCGGCGCAGGTTGAGTTCAATGCATCTAGTTGACTTTTAGGAAACTATGGCATATCTTTTTTTAGGGTCGGCTTTTCAGGCCGGCGTACCCGGCGCTAGGAGGTCTTCTTGATGAGCAATCCACAACTGTCCAAGATCCTCGCGGCAATGTCTTCGTTCTGCTTTGCCGCATTTCTGGTTTATCAACCGGTTTACTCTCAGGAAACTCGCGGCACGATTTCCGGCGAAGTCCGCGATCCTTCTGGTGCCATGGTGCCCGGTTCAGAGGTCCTGATCGTTAATGTCGCGACCAATGTCTCGTCCCGAGCCCGGACGAACGCGGGCGGTCAGTACACGGTTCCCCTGCTGATTCCCGGGCAATACCGCGTTTCGGCGTCCGCTTCGGGCTTCAAGTCGAGCGTCCGGGACAAAATCGAGCTTCGGATTGCCGACCACCTGCAGCTCGACTTCGATCTGGAGGTCGGCTCCTCGGCTGATTCCGTGCAGGTCTCGGGCGATTCGCCCCTGCTTCAGACGGCGACTTCCAATCTCGGGACGGTGATGGACAGCAAGCGCATCTCCGAACTTCCGCTTCCGCACGGCAGTGTTTATACCTTGATGTACCTGACCCCGGGCGTCAACAACGTGTACCCGAACGGCTTCTATTACCAGACGCCGACCGAGATGAACGCGACCAGCACGATGACGGCTGTTCAGGGGGCTCCTCTCGGGTCCACCGAATTCACCGTCGACGGAATTCCAAATACTCAGACGAGCAACGCCAACTACGGCGGCGGCGTCTCGAACTCGCCCCCGGCCGACATCATTCAGGAGTTCAAGGTTGAAACCGCGTTTGACGCGAGCGTCGGCCATACCAGCGGAACCAACATCAATGTGGTTCTGAAGTCCGGCACCAATCAACTGCACGGCACGGGCTACGGGTTCTTCCGCAATCCGGACTGGATGGCGAACACCTGGTTCGGTAACTTCTACGGCCAGACTCCCGGCGATTTTCAATATGACCGTTGGGGCGCCACACTCACCGGACCGCTTTATATCCCGAAGGTCTACGACGGCAGGAACAAGAGCTTCTTCTCATTCGCCTATGAAGGACTGCGCAACAACCTGGTCACGTCGATTACGGACTCCGTGCCCGATCCAAAGTACTTCGGCGGCGATTTCAGTTCGCTGCTTTCGCTGGGACCGCAATACCAGATTTACGACCCGACGACCATCAAGCCGGCTGCAAACGGGCGGTTCTCCATCCAGCCGTTCGCAAACAACGTAATCCCCTCTTCGCGCATCGATCCGATCGCGCTCAAGATTCTGCCGTACTATGCGAAACCAAACACCGCCGGGGCAGCCAACGGGCGAAACAACTACTCCTCGCAGAATCGGATCGAGCCGTTAACGTACTGGAATTACATCGGGCGTTTCGACCAAAACCTGACCGCCAACCAGAAGTTGTTCTTCCGCACCTCCGACAGCCGCAAGGACGACGGGCCCTACCGGAACTACTGGGATAGCGTCGCCATCGGAAACATCTACGTCGGCATCACACGCCAGGCGACGCTCGATTATGTGTACACACTCAATCCCACTACGGTCGTGAACCTCCGTTATGGCTACTCGCGCTACGAGGGCGGCCATAATCCTCGCCGGGTCGGTTTCGATATCAGCCAGCTTGGATTTCCGAGTGCTGTCGCTGCGCAGCTGCAGAGCGAAGTGAAAATGTTCTCGCGCTTCGACATCTCCGGCCTCGAATCGATCGGCTACGAAGGCTTCGACGTGTTGAACGAGGACATTCACTCGCTGTTTGGCAGCATGAGCAAGCAGATCGGGTCGCACAACCTGAAAATGGGAGCCGACATTCGGGCTTACCGGGACAACGTTCACTACTACGGGCATGCGACCGGCCGTATCCAGTTCAACACCAACTACACGCGCGGCCCGCTCGACAACTCGCCGAGTTCACCGAGCAGCGTCGGGCAGGGACTCGCCGCGTTTCTGCTCGGCCAACCGACCGGCGGTTTCGTGGCCCGCAACGACAGCGAAGCACTCCAGTCCACCTACTGGGCTTTCTATGTTCACGACAACTGGCGCGTGAACCGGAAGCTGACGGTAGACGTCGGAATTCGCTGGGAATACGAAGGGCCGAGCCGCGAGCGGTACAACCGTTCGGTCCGCGGCTTCGACTTCACCTCGGCCCAGGCGATCCAGGGCGCCGCGCAGGCTGCCTATGCGGCCAATCCGGATCCAGCCCTGCCGGTTTCGCAGTTCAAGGTGGCCGGAGGCCTGCTATTTGCCGGACGGGGCGGTGTGCCCGCCCAGTTCTTCGATTCGGTGTACTCCAACTTCGCCCCACGCGTCGGGTTTGCCTACCAGGCGAAGAGCAACCTCGTCCTTCGCGGCGGATTCGGAATGTACCCGATATCCATCGGAGAGCCGGCACAGAACCGCTCCATACAGTCAGGCTTCAATATCAACACCAACGTGATCCCGACTCTCGACAACGGCCAGACGTTCCTCGCCAGCCTCAGCAATCCGATTCCGACCGGTCTGCTCAAGGCACCGGGGGCTTCGCGTGAGATCGCAACATTTATCGGACAGGATGTTTCGTTCTATAACCCGGCCGGAATCACGCCCTACACCATGCGCTGGTCCACCAACATCCAGACGGTGCTGCCGGGCAAGGTCGCCATGGAGGCCGGTTACGTCGGCAGCAAATCATTGAAGCTTCAGGCGAGCCGGTCGCTCGACGGCATTCCGCTGCAATACCTGAGCAAGTCGCCCACGCGGGACCAGGCCACCATCGACTATCTCAGCGCCAACGTAAAGAACCCCTTCGCCGGCCTGCTGCCCGGCACCGGCTTGAACGGTTCCACCATCCCGCGTTCCCAGTTGCTGTTGCCGTTCCCCCAGTTCAACAGCGTGACCATGACCGACTTTCAGGGCATGACCTGGTACAACGCCCTCCAACTGCGCCTGGAGCGGCGACTGGCAGACGGCTTCACGGCCCAGTTCAATTACACCTTCAGCAAGCAGATCGACCGGACGGAATATCTGAATCCGTCGGATCCGGTACCAAGCAAAGTAATCTCCGCGTTCGACCGTCCGCAGCAGGTCGGCTTCAGCACCATCTACGAATTGCCATTCGGGAAGGGCCGCCATTTCGCCTCGGGCGTAAACCGCGTTACGGACAGTATCATCGGCGGCTGGCAGTTCGGTGCGATCTGGCTCTATACCAGCGGAGAACCATTCGGCTTCGGCAACGCCATCCTGCCTTCATTGAACGGCATCCCGCTGTCTTCGGGCGACCGTTCCGTTGCGCGGTGGTTCAACACTTCCGGTTTCGTAACCGACTCGAGCAAGGCGCTTGCCTACAACGTGCGGACCGCTTCGCCACGGTTCTCCTCGCTCCGCGCGGGCGCATACAATTCGTGGGACATGTCGATGATCAAGAACTTCACGATTGTCGAACGCCACAAGCTTGAACTCCGCGGTGAGTTCCTCAACGCGTTCAATCACCAAACGGCCTTTGCCCCGCCGGACACGGACCCGACCAGTTCCACGTTCGGCATGGTGACCAACAGCTACAGCATCCCGCGCACGATTCAGGTTGGGATAAAGTACCTGTTCTAACGGCATGATCAACGGAACCCACCGCTTCGCCGGCCAGGTCGCCCTGGTAACGGGAGCTTCTCGCGGCATCGGGCGCGCCATCGCGGTGCGCCTGGCCGCTGAAGGCGCCCACGTCGTCATCAACCATTGCCGCGCGGCCGATGCCCGGTTCCCCGGCGCCGCCGATGAAGCCCTCCGGCTTACAAAGGAGACGGGTGGATCGGCATCCCTCTACGAAGCCGACGTCGCCGACGTGGACGCGCTGCGCAAAATGATTCGCGACGTCGCCGCCGGCTACGGCCGGCTTGACGTGCTGGTGAATAACGCCGGCATCTGCCCGATGGTCGATTTCCTCGATATCACCGAGGGACTCTGGGACCAGGTCCACTCCCTGAACCTGCGCGCGGTGTTTTTCGGCACACAGGAGGCCGCGCGAATCATGATGCAGAACAAAACCCGTGGGCGCATTGTTTGCATCAGTTCCATCTCGGGCGAGTTCGGCACGCCGACGCAGATCCACTATGCGCCCACCAAGGCCGGCATCAATATGATTGTGCGCTCGGTGGCCGCCGTTGTCGGACCGCACGGGATCACGATCAACGCCGTCGCGCCCGGCGACATCGCCACTGATATATCGCGCGAGTGGGATGAAGCCAACCCCGAAGAGATTCAGCGCTACATCGAACGCTGCCCGGTCCGGAGAAGGGGCCGGGCCGAGGACATCGCCGCCGCTGTTGCCTTCGTCGCCTCACCGGAAGCGGAATTCATCAACGGCAGCGTTTACCTGGTGGACGGCGGAATCACTTCGACGCTGTAACGGCGTCCGAAACGCGCGCGATTAACAGGTCCAGATAGGCCCGCGTGGTTTCATCGATGGTCAGTCCCGCCTCGCGCACCCGCGCGGAACGCAATACACCCCGCCGAACCAGTAACTGCTTTTCGGCATGATGGAACAGCTCCATGTTCTGGAGGCTGAAAACAATGAAGGGGAGGATGCGTTCGAATTGCGCGCACGCCATGGCGACGTTCCCGTTCCGTGCCGCCGTTATCAACGCCTGAAAAAGGTCCACCATCGCCAGCCCGGGCATCGCGCCGCAGATTCCTGATGGGAGCAGTTCCAGCAGGTACATTCCCCCCCAGCCCTCCAAAACACCAACCGTGCCGCCCGTGGCTTCGCGAATCGCGCGAACCTTGGGTCCCATGCACGGCTCTTCCAGCTTTAAGAAGCGAAAGTTCGGGGCGGTTTCCTTTAACCTGCGGGCGAAACTCGCACCCACGGTCGCGCCCCCCGGATTGAAATCCTGGATCAACACCGGCACCTGGACCGCGCACGCGACCCGCTCGGAGTACCGCAGCAGATCGTCCTCGCTCAACGCGAACATGCGGGGCAGAGCGAATGAAATGGCTCCTGCGCCGGCTCCCTCATTCCGCTGAGCGATTTCCGCGGCCAGGCGGCTCGACGGATGATTGGACTGCGCCACGATCCGAATGCGGCCCCCGGCGGCTTTTACGGCCGCGCGTACTACATCCGACCGCTCCTGTTCGGATAGCTTATAGAACTCGCTGCCGTATGCCGGAAGGCAAGCGGCGGTTACTCCCGCACCCGCCGCGAAGTCGACCAACCGCCCGAGCGCCTCGAAGTCGACCTCCTCGCGGTCATCGAACGGGGTCGGGATGACGGGGACGATGCCATGGATGTCGCCGCTCCAGGCTGGGTGGGAGAATGTGTTGTCGGACATATAAATTGATTCTTCTCTGGCGTCAGCTAAGGTTTCCCATTATGCTACATATTGAGCGAAAGTTAAACCGTCGATGAAGATTGAACGAATTGAAACCGTCTCGATCCGCGCAGCGGACGCATCACAGGTGGTCGGCGAGGGTGAGTTTCTCGTCACGCCGATGCATGTGTTCCCCGATTACAAGTCGCTGCTCGGCGAAGGATTCGTGGGGCTGCGCGGAGGGCCGGTCGGCGCGGTGCTGGTTCTCGTCCACGCCGGTGACGGGCTGGTGGGGATCGGCAGCGCCGGTGTGGGAAATGGCGGCGCAGCCTATATCATCGAGCATTGTCTTGCTCCGCTCGTCGCCGGGGCCGATCCGTTCGATGTCGAACTGCTATGGGAAAAGATGTTCCGCGCCAGCATCAATTATGGGCGCAAGGGCGTAGCCGTTGAGGCCATCAGCGCTGTCGACATCGCGTTATGGGACCTGATGGGTAAGATCACCGGCCAACCCATCTACAACCTGCTCGGCGGCAGGACCCGCGACCGGATCCGCGTGTACGCAAGCCGGCTCTACGCTCGCGAAAACCTGAACCTGCTCGCTCGCGAGGCTGCCGCGTTCAAGGACCAGGGCTTTACCGCAATGAAGCAACGCTTCGGCTACGGCCCGGCGGATGGTCCGCAAGGCGTTCGCAAGAACCTCGACCTGCTTCGCGCTGTGCGCGATGCCGTGGGCCCGGATGTCGACCTGATGGCCGATGCCTATATGGGCTGGGACGTTCCCTATGCCATCCGAATGATCCGTGAGATCGAGGATGCCGGGCTCAACCTGTTCTGGTTGGAGGAACCTGTCATCCCCGACGACATTGACGGTTACGCGAAGATTCGCCGCTCGGTGTCGACGCCGATCAGCGGTGGCGAGCACGAATTCACGCGCTACGGCTTCCGCGAGTTGATTCGCCGCGAGGCCGTGGATATTTTGCAGCCGGATGTGAATCGCGTTGGCGGTATCACCGAAGCACGCCGCATCTGGGCCATGGCGTCGGCCGAAGGGCTGCGGGTCATTCCCCACGCCGGGCAATCTCACAATTACCATCTCGTCATGGCGCACCTGAATTCGCCCATGGCCGAATATTTTCCATCCCCGGCCGAGGGCGCGCCTCTCGATGACGACACGCTGTTCTGGGAACTGTTCAACGGTGAACCTCGCGCCGAAGACGGCCACGTGGCGCTCAACGGCCGGCCGGGACTCGGCCTCGACCTGAATCTGGATCGTATCCGCGAGTGGAAGTTTGCATGACCAACAGGCCCGCCGCAGGTCTGTTCTGGTTATTTCTGGCCGGCGTCATGCAGGGGGCCTTTCCTTTGCCGATGAAGTTTGCCGGCAAGTGGAAATGGGAGCACGTCTGGGGCTGGTATTCGCTGCTCGCTTTTATTATCCTGCCGGTCGTCATCGCCTGGACAACGGTCCCGCACGTCGCGGACGTACTTCGAATCGCGGCGCCACTGCCGGTTTTGTTCCGGCTCATTTTGTTCGGAGTATTGTGGGGCGTCGGAAGCGTCCTCTACGGCCTCGGCATTGACGCGCTGGGAATGGCGCTGGGGTTTTCGATCATGACGGCCCTGACGACCGCCCTGGGCGCTCTCGTGCCGCTTGCCGTGCTGACTCCGGATCTGCTGTTTCAGCGCGGCGGGCTGTTCCTCATTGCCGGGAACGTGATCACAATTGCCGGCGTCGCCGTCTGCGCTCACGCCGGTGCTCTCCGCGACCGCGAGGCGAGTGTCGAGTCCGGCCCGGTTCTCGCTGTTCGCCGTTCATTCCCGGTCGCCCTGGCCATTTGCATCATTGCCGGGTCCCTGTCGGCCGCTTTCAATTTCGGCTATGCTTTCGGCGACCCGGTAGCGAAGGCTGCGCGCGCGAGTGGGGCGACCGCCGACGATGCTCTGAACGCCGTATGGCTGGTGATGTTGCCGGCAGGAGGCGTGGTGAACCTGCTTTACTGCGGCTACCTGGCCCGCAAGAACCGCTCCTTGTTCAGGTTCGGGCAAGGCCGTCTAATGGAATGGAGCGGCGGCGCGATCATGGCGTTTCTTTGGACGGGCTCGGTGGTGGTCTACGGATGGGGCGCCAACGCTCTGGGACCGCTCGGACCCACCTTGGGCTGGTCTTTGTGGAATGCGATTCTGATCGCTGCGACCGTGGTATGCGGCGTTGCGACCCATGAATGGAAAGGCGCGTCAGGCCGCCCGTTGAAATGGCTGTCCGCGGGCATCGCCGTTCTCATTGCCGGTACGTTTGTTCTCGGATTAGGGATTGGATGACTTATCAGGTTGACATACTCAAAATGGGCCAGAGCGACGTTCCAGGCCCTGAAGTGTACTGGATGAGCCATTGGGACCAGTGGCTGACTTTGTACTTCTATATGGTGGTGATCCGCGGCGACGGCCGAACGGTCGTTATCAACACAGGTCCGCCTCGGGACCTGACGGAGATGAACCGGCAGTGGGCAGCTTACGCCGGGCCGAAGTGCCAGATGCTGCGCGCCGAGGAAGAGCGCCCGGACGCTCAATTATCGACGCTGGGCATCACACCCGACCAGGTGGATTACGTCCTGATCACGCCTTTGCAGTCCTATGCGACCGGGAACATCCCGCTCTTTCGAAACGCTGAGGTCTGCCTTTCGCGCCGCGGCTGGATTGAGGATTTTCATGCGCCCTCCTTTCCGGTGCATTCGTCCAGGTCGAGCCGCATACCGGATGACGTGTTGACCTATCTGGAGATCGAAGCCCCAGATAAGGTGCGGTTGCTTGCCGACGAGGACGAGGTGCTCCCCGGGCTCAAGTGTTTCTGGGTGGGAGTTCATCATCGCTCTTCGATGGCTTATTCGATCGAGACGAGCAAGGGGACGGTGGTGGTCACGGACGCCGCATTTCTCTACGGCAACATTGAGAAGCCTCATCCACTCGGCATTCAGGAAAGCATGGAAGAGTGCAACGTGGCGTATAGCCGTATCCGGCGAACTGCCGACATCGTCATTCCGCTCTACGACCCGGAAGCACTGCGGCGCCACAGTAACGGGCGAGTTGCCTGAGCAGCCCCGGGGCTGGATGGACGCAGTTGGAGTTAACAGTTTGTCCACCGAGCGGTCGCCATCAACTTAGACGCGAAGTATTGGCCAATACGGGCGTTCAGCACATATACTATGAAGCGCCCGGCGTCCCATTCCGCGCAATTTCGCACCGAGGTTACTCTGATGATTGCAAACGGCATTGTCAATGCGTCAGTTCTTTTTGTGGCTCTCTCTTGCGGGCTCGCGTGGAGCCAGCCCGCCGATGATTCGAAGCCTGCCACGTCGAATGTTCTCAACGCGCAGTATCCGAGAGTTCACGCCGATCTCAGAGCGACCTTTCGCCTGAATGCGCCCGAGGCGCAGAAGGTGCAGGTTGCGATGGGGCGCAATCGATACGACATGGCGCGAGCGGCCGACGGTATGTGGTACGCAACCACGCCGCCGCTCGTGCCCGGTTTCCACTACTACTCGTTCATCGTGGATGGCGCGAACGTCGCCGACCCATCGAGCCACACCTTCTTCGGCGTGAGCCGCGATTCGAGCGGAATCGAGATCCCGGAGAAGGGCATCGATTACTATGAGCCGAAGAGCGTCCCCCACGGCGAGGTCCGCATACGCTGGTATCTATCGAAAGTTACCGGCGAATGGCGCCGCTGCTTCGTGTACACACCGCCGGACTACGACACCAACCCGCGCACCCGTTACCCGGTGCTGTACCTGCAACATGGTTCCGGCGAGGACGAAACCGGCTGGATGATACAGGGCCGCGCGAATTTCATCCTCGACAACCTTATCGCCGCGGGCAAAGCGAAGCCCATGATCATTGTCAGCGCCAACGGCTACGCCACACGGGCGGGGAAGTCCGGCCTGCCTTCTCCGGCGACGGATCTGGATCGGCCGGCGCCCAGGGTCGGCGGATATCCGGCGGACACCAGCGCGTTCAACGACGTTATGCTGAACGACCTGATTCCGATGATCGATCGCACCTACCGCACGCTGGCCGACCGCGAGCATCGCGCCATGGCCGGATTGTCGATGGGCGGCAACCAGACTTGCCAGCTCACGTTCCGCAACCTCGACAAGTTCGCCTGGATCGGCGCTTTCAGCGGCACCGGCAACGGCCTGAGCACCGCGCCAATCGACCGGAAGACCTTCATCGACGGCGTATTCGCCGATGGGCCCGCGCTCAATGCGAAGCTGAAGCTCCTCTGGATCGGCATGGGGACGGAGGAACCCGATCCGTTCCCAGGCGCAATCGGCGCATTCCGCAAAATGCTCGAGGAAGCGGGAGTGAAGTACGTCTACTTCTCTTCGCCGGGCACCGCTCACGAATGGCTCACGTGGCGGCGCGATCTCAACGATTTCGCTCCCCGGTTGTTTCGATAAGGGAGCCTACTCAGCTAAGCATCCCCCGAGGTTTACGTTTTGGCCAAGCAACGATTGTCTGTCATCATCCTGGCGGCTTTTATGTCGGTCCCGCCGGTGTTCTCACAAACCTGGAGAGCCGACAACGGCAACGGCACTTACACGAACCCGCTGTTCTGGGATGAGTTCTCCGATCCGGATATGATTCGTGTCCGTTCCGACTTCTATCTCACCGGCACGACCATGCACAGCATGCCGGGGCTGCCGCTTCTTCACTCGCGGGACCTGGTGAACTGGACCTTCGTGAGTAACGCGCTCGACAAGCTGGATCTCGGCCCGTCCTTCCGCCTGGAGAACGAGAAGAACGAATACGGACGGGGGATCTGGGCGCCCTGTCTCCGGTATCACAAAGGCGTCTTCCATATCTTCAGCAACGTCAACGGCCAAACCACGCAACTGTTCCGCAGCACGAATCCAAAAGGGCCGTGGACGCGGACGCCGATGAAGCGATCGCTCCACGACCTCTCGGTGCTCTTCGACGACGACGGCAAGGTTTGGGTGGTGTGGGGTTATCGCGGCATTCGAATCGCGCAGCTTACCGACGATTTGACCGACATCGTGCCGGGCACGGAGCGCGAGATGATCGCGGCTTCGGCCGGAATGGGCGAAGGCCTGCACCTTTATAAAATCCGCGGCAAGTACATTCTCACAAGCGCGTGGTTCATGGGCGAAATGCGCATGCCCGTCGCACGGGCAGATCGTCTCGACGGCCCGTGGGAAGTGAATCAGGACGTCAGCCGCGGCGAGGACTTCGGTCTCGGCGTAGGCTATCGCGTCGCCTCGCGCCAACCGCCGTTCAAGATCACCCCGCCGGACTCGTCGCAACCGGGACGTTGTGCGATTCACCAGGGCGGCATCGTCGACACGCCGGCCGGGGAGTGGTGGGGGTTCTCGATGATGGATGCCAACTCCATCGGCCGGTTGACGGCCCTGTCCCCGGTCACGTGGATGGACGGATGGCCGTACTTCGGGCTGCCCGGGAATCCTGGGCGAACGCCGCGGACGTGGGTGAAGCCGAACACCGGGGCGACGGAATCGCGTCACGCGCCCTATGTCCGGAGCGACGATTTCTCAGCAAAGCAACTACAGCCGGTGTGGCAATGGAATCACGTGCCGGTGGACGGGAGATGGTCGCTGGCCGAGAGGACAGGGTTCCTGAGATTGCACGCGTTACCGGCAGCGAATCTGTGGCTCGCGCGTAATACGCTCACACAACGCGCCGTCGGTCCGCGGTCCACCGTCACCGTGGTGATCGAAACCGCGGGAATGAAGCCGGGCGATGTCGCCGGCGTCGCGCTGTTCAACCGGCCCTACGCATGGCTCGGCATCGAGCGTGGAAGCGATGGAACCTCGCTCACCGAGTTCGACGAAGTCACGGGCCGGACGGCGCGAGTTCCCGTGAGGCATACGCGTCTGTGGCTTCGAGCCGAGTGCGATTTCATCAAGAACTCGGCGGAGTTCCGCTACAGCACGGACGGCAACTCCTATTCGCGTATTGGCGAGCCCCACACGATGGCGTTCGGACTGATCACATTCCAGGGCGTGCGCTACTCGCTGTTCTCCTTCAATACGCAGGTAGGCGGGGAGGGCGGTTATGCCGACTTCGATTCCGTCGACATCGCCGAGCCGGCGCCTCGCCGCATTCCCTACGGGCAGCGCGTTGAATTCCCGGTGGCCGGAGCGCCGGGGAAGATCGCGATCGGCAAAGCCGATACTTTCGTGTTGATGGACCGTGGACTGGGCCGGGTCGCTCTGAAAGCCCGGGAGGGCTTCGTCTCGGTCGACCGTAACGGCGCGGTTCTGGTTCGCGCCGGTGCGCCACGGGAGTCAGAGACCTTTCAGTGGATCGAGACCTTCGATGACCACGTGACGCTGATGTCGCTTGTCACCAACCGGTATGTCCGGGTTGATGCAGCGAGCGGGCGGATCATGGCGGACAGTCCCGGGCCCCGACCCGACGGACGCGACGGCGTTCGCTTCGACTGGCGGGCGAAGTAGTGGCAGTCCCGGGCTACTTCACGGAGAACTCGATGACCGTGATGCTCGTCGGCGGCAGGGCCAACTTGCCGGGCGCTTGCGCCAGCGTGGACTCCGTCAACGTCGCCGGCGGACCCGAAAAAGGTCCGGAGGGCTGGGTGGCGACCGGTCCATCAGGTGCGTTCAGTTGCCAGATCTTCGCCGGACCGGCCGCCTGAACGCCAGTCAGGCTCAGATCACATTCCTGCTTCGTCTCCGCCGGGTTCACCACCGAAATCGCGAGCTTCCTTCGATCGGCGCTCAACGCGGCCACGACATCGAGCGGCCACGTCGGACTCCCCGAAGGCCGCGCCGACGTGTCCACCAGCAGGGTCCCCTTGATTGCATGCTGCGGAGAGTCGCCGTCCACCGCGACCGGCAGCGCGCCGGCGAAACGGTCGTGCAGCATCTTGATCACGAGCCCTTCCCGGCGGAACCCGATGGGGTCGCCGTACGCATCCACGGCCAGCGTTCCCATGCCGCCGGTGGCCACCGCCAGGGCGACCATGTCCGAGTGACGGAAGAACTCGTGATATACGAGCGCGTTGGTCATCGGATTCAGCATGGGGTTGCTCACCGGGGCGGCTCCAGCGGCGGGATTGGCCGCGCGATTCCTGGGCGCCCACTCGTCGAAGGCGAACTTGATGTTCCTGGTCTTGAGCGATGGCATGCGCTTGAGGTACTCGTCCCACGCCTCGAACTTCATCTGCACCTTGTTCGGCATCCGGCGCACCCGGTCGGTCAGGGGATCGCCGGCGTCGACAAAGGCCTGCTTGTCCGCGTCGATCGCGAGGTTCGGGTATCCGTAGAAGTGCTCGCCCAAAAAGTCGATGAAATCGGCCGAGGTCTTGAGCAGCGCGCCGGTCCAGTCGTATTTCGTGCCGAACGCAAACGGGACCCTGTCGGTCACCGTCTCCCGTTCCGGAAAGGTGCCGAGCTGGCGGTTTTCGATGTAGGTCCAGGACAACTCTTCGGGCGTTGCGCTCGAAGCGATCACCTGGATCCCCGGGTCGACCTTGCGCATGGCCTTCACGAAGAGGTTGTGCTTTTCCGGGTATTGCGCGACGGACATGTGGCCCCACTGCCATTCGCCGTACATCTCGTTGCCGATGCCCCAGATCTTCACTCCGTACGGCGCGGGATGTCCGTTGGCCGCCCGCAGCTTTCCGAGACGGCTGGTTGCGGGTCCGTTCACATAATCGACCTCCTCGGCTGCGGAGCGCGCATCGCCCAACCCGTCGTTCACGGCGATGTAGGGCTCGGCGCCCAAGAGGCGGCAGAACGTCATAAAGTCGTCGATGCCCATGTCGTTGGTCTCCATGCCGTTCCAGGCGAGTTCGCGCCGGGGCGGACGGAGGTCGGCATCGCCGATGCCGTCGCGCCAGTCATAAGCGGAGACGAAGTTTCCGCCGGGCCAGCGCGCGATGCCGATTCCCTCTTCCTTCAACATGCGGACCATGGCCGCTTTGAAGCCCGAGATGTTGTCCGCGGGCATCAGGGAAACTGCGCCGATGTGGAATCCGCCGGCGCCCGTTCCGGCGATCTCAAAGCGGCCCTGCGCGGTGTCCGCCTTGGCGGTGAACCGGAACGGGTACTTCTCGTAGTTCGCCTTCAACCTGTCGAGGCTTACGGTCTGGCGTTCGCCGGCTCCCGGTCCCCAGATCAAAGTCACGGTCAATTTGGCGCCCGGATCGCCCGCCAGCACAATACGTCCGGTATAGGTCCGGCCGGCGCGCAGCGCGATCCCGCTCTGGCCGATGCCGTGCGGCTCGGACGCGTTCAAACGGACCGCCGGACTCCATTCGCCGACATAGGCCTTCTTGCTGTCCATGACCACGAATTCGTCGCCGCCGATGGGCATCCATCGCCGGCGCGGTCCCCGCCGGAACCCGAATCCGCCGGGCGGCGTGGTGTCGGGCCTCGAGTTGATCTCGTAGTAGAACTTGCGGTCGGCCAGCATCTCGGCCCACACCTGGGTGGTCGCGGGCTCCATGAACCCGCCGAACACCATCTTGCTGATGGGCTGCCCGGTCCGGCTCGCGTCGATTCTCGCGGTCACCGGCTGTGCGGCGGCGGTAGCCGCAAGAAGGGCGATTGCCGACAGCAGCGCCTTCATGGCTTACACCCCGCGGACGGGCACAGGTTCTTACTGAAAAAGGGCATCACGTAATCCTGAAACCGCACGGCCACCGCGCTCGTGTGCGTCCCGGGATAGAGCTCGAACGCATTGCCGATGCCGTAGATGTCGAGCATCTGATGCAGCTTCGCCGTGTCGTCCTTGAGCCCGTCCTTGTCGCCGACATCGAGCGAGATGGCCCGGTATTGTTTCAGGTTCCCAATGTACTGGTGAACGAAGGCCAGCGGCGCGTTCGCGGTCCAACGGGCCAGCACGTCCGGCTGCGCCACGCCGTTCTTCACCGGCAGATCCAGGAACAGCGGCGGGTTCCTGGGATTGGGAGACCATGCCGCGGCGGTCGCCAGTTGAGCGCGGAGAAAGAACGGCAGCTTGGCCGAATCTTCCGGCGTCTTCACCGCTTCGAGCTGCTTTTCCATGTCGGGGTTGGCCGGTCCGGCCCCGCGAGGCGACATGCAGCATGGACTCATGATGTACAGAGCGCCGAACACATCCGGGTGTCGCATGCCGATCCGGCTGGCTCCGTAGCCGCCCATCGAGTGTCCCACCAGGCCGCGGCTCGTGCGATCTGGGATGGTCCGGTAATGCGCGTCGATATAGCGGACCACGTCGCGCGCAATGAACTGCTCGAAGTCGCCCGTGGTCACCGAACTCGAGTACATCGACCCGTTGTGGACGGTCTTCGAATCCGGCAGCACCACAATCATTTCCTGCGCGCCTTTGGCGAACGCGCCCTCGATGGTCTGCGGCACATGGATCTCCTGCGACCACTGGTAGGCTCCGATGCTGTAGCCGTGCAGGGCGTAGACGACCGGGTAGCGAGCCTTCTTGTTCTTCGCGTAGCCCGGAGGCAGGAACACGAGAACCTCGCGGTCCACATCGTTCTTCTCGAGATTGCCCTCGAGGGCGGCGCCATGGATCTTGATCCGCTCCACGGTCGCGGGCCTGGCGGACGGCTCCACCGGCGGGACTTCGGTCTTCACCTGAGCAGTGGCGGACAAAGCCAGCCCGAGCGCGAGGGCGCTGAACAGCGTCTTGGTCATGGGTTACTTCATCTCCTTTACGATCGCGTCCGCGGCGTTGCCGGCCACGATCCAACTGGCCGAGCCGGCGACGACGGCTTCATGTTCGAACCACAGGAATCCGAAATCGTCGATGCACTCCGGGAAATCCGGCTTGATGACGATGTAACCCGGAATGACGGCGCCCGGGATGTAGGAGTTGTCGGCACGGTTGTTGCTGTAGATCACGGTCTTCGAAACAGTTCCGACGCCGGCTACGTACGAGGTGCTGGACACCGGGTGTGTGCCGAGGATGTAATTGACGGCGCGGAGCGTGTATTCCGGGCTCACCAGATCCGGGAAGGTTTTGTGCAGGAAGTACATCCGGATGGCCATGTCGACCACGGCGGCGGATCCGCCCCACCCGCCCATGCTCGGTGGCACGCCGAACGGCGTCGCGTCCAACTGCTTGTCGAGGCCCGCCATGTAGGTCTTCACCGCTTCGCGAAGCCGGTCTTTGGCGTCCGGGTCGAGATACGGCAGGGCGCGGATGGCGGTCCAGCCCCGGAAGCCGAACTGCTGCGGCGCGATCATTTCGGGGAACAGTTCCTTGAGGCGGGATTTGTAGGGCTCGGCGCCCTTGGTGGCGATGGCTAATTCGAGGGCCGCCGACCAGTCTTGCGGGGCTGCAAACGCGCCGCGGCCGGGTCCGGGAGGAGGCGCCGGAGCCGGTGTTGCGGGAGCGGCAGCCGGAGCGCCGGGTGTCACACCCTGAGACGCAGCGAGCACACCCTGTCCGGGAGGCGCCGGCGTCCCGCCGCCGAAACCGCCGCGATTCCGATTCGGCGTCGGGTGCGCCTTCTCGTCGTCCCACGCTTTCACCGCGGTCTCCAGGCATTCCCTGGCCAGGGCGTCGTCGTAGCCTTTGAGCGTGTCGGCCGCCGAGGCCAGCGCGGCGATCGCGCTCCACTGCAGCATCGCATTCGTCGTGGAGAAGATCCAGCGGTCGTCGGGCCTGCCGGAGTAATCGCCTTTCACTTCATTCCGGCCGAGTTTCGGATCGTACATGCGGCCGTCGGTTTTTGTCGAGCCGTCGCCCAGGTGCGTGTACTGGCGCAGGTCCGGCTCGTGAGTGCCGCGGATGGAGTGGCCGATGTTCTTGAACTGCGCCAGGATCAGCAACGCGCCGTGCTTCACCTGCTGCACGGCGTCCGGCACGCCGTCCGGACGATGCATCTCGACTTCGCGGGCGGTCTCGTCCACCGTGAGCTGGTCGTACTTCAGATCGAATTCGCGATAGGCGAGAGCCAGGCTCTGAATGACGTTTAACTGGGCGGGCTCCTCGAGGTCGAAATCGCCGGCGTCGTACCAGCCGCCGACGTTCATCCCCGGAATGCGATCGCCGCCCTTGTACTTGCCGTCGGTTGCCGTCGCCTGATTCCAGCCGTCGAACTGTTCGCCGACGACCGGCGCCAGGATGCCGTCGTCGAGATGCGACGCTCCGTGCCAGACGCGATATCCTTCGCGCACCGAGACGTGGTCCATCTGCACGGCCAGGTGATGGTCGAGGCTGTCCTGCCAGGTGTTGGAGTAAACGTTTCTGGCGATGGGAAACGGCGCGGTTCGCTGTCCCGCGTATTCGATGACATAGAGGCCGGGATCCTTCACCGGCGTGAAGTCGAACTTGGAGTAGACGTACCGGAGCCACGGCTGCGCGGCTGCCAGCGGGCCCTCGTAGGCCTGCTTGTACGAGCCGTCCTCCATCAGGCGGAGCACCCTCGCGACCTTCGGGCCGTTGTACTTCGGGTCGAGTTCGAGCACCGCGACTTTCGAGAAACCGGGGGCGTAACCGACCTGGCTGTGGGCGATCATGGGCGGCCGGGTCCAGTTCGGGATCACGTCCGGCCGGATGTGCCACACGATCGCGCCCGTGGTCTTGCCGGACGGGATGAGCGAGCGCAGCACGAACCATCCGTTCTGCGCGCGGTTGCGTCCGTCGAACAGCATCAGGTCAGCCGTATCGGACTTGACGTTGATGCGGGCGAGCGGGTCGTCGATGCCCAGGGTCATGCTTTTCCCCTCGGCAAACGGCAGAGGCTGCGTGTATCCTTTGGCCTTGTCCCAGTCCTCGAGGTAGTAAGCTTTCTTGGGCTCGCCGGCAAGCGGCAGAACCTTGATCATCGGATCGTTCGGCGTTCTCGGGAAGATGCCGGCCTTGGTTCCGTCCACCAGATAGGCCTTCCCCATATAGATGGAAGGCAGGAACTCGAGGTTGAAGCCCGCGCGTCCAGCCAGTTTCTCGGGCAGCGGGCTGTCGAGATTGATGCTGACTTTCACGCCGCCCGGTTCCGCGGCGACCTCGAGCGTGTAGGCCAGATCGAACGTCGGGAAGCCGAGTTTGGCGCTGAGCCGGTTGTTCGCTTTGTCGGGCTCGCGTCCTTTCAGCGTGGCCACCAGGTCCCATTGTTCGGGCGTGGGCATCAGGCGCACGTCGCCGTTGGTGGCGATGCGCTGGCCGTGGAGGATCATCTCCATGGCCGTGTTTTTTTGATCGACGAAGACCGGATGATAGGTGCTGTCGTATAGAAATACGCTGAAGCCTTGAGTGTTCAGGTAGTTTTTGTCGGTCACCGTCATGTTGATGTCGGCGGCGGGCAACATCAGGCACGAGGCCAGCCCTAAAAGAATGCAGAGTCGAAATTGGATGAACATAGATAAGGTCTCGAAAAGGATCAGCAGAACGGATCCGAACAATATGCCCGCTCCCTGTATTGGAAGTAATCGAAATCGGCCGGCTGGCGAGTTCCGCCCACGTCCTGGCAACACATTCCTACGAACGCGCCGGTGAAGTTGGGCGCGCCCGGAGCGGTAGCCTCGTCCGAAAGAATGCTTGCATCGAGCGGGCCTGGGAGGCGTTGCCACTCGCCTCGGCCTGTGCGGTATGCGAAGTACAGCCGCTCGAAGTCCACTTCAACGCGCAGTTGAACGGGCACGTCTTCGGGGATCGCGACCGGCGCACTGAACACGTCGGATTGGACCTGGTCCGGCAGGCACGACATGATCCGGACGTGCTTGCCGATCTCCTCATCGCGCGATACGAACAGGTAGTGATACTTGCTGCTGTTGTAGTAGCAGACCAGTCCAGCCATCTGCTGGAAGCCGGCCGGATCGAACTCCACGACCGTTTCGGCGCTGTAGCAGTGCGCTTGCTGGCGGCGGGCGACGAGCGACTGGCGGAACAGGCTGCCGATCGTCTCGCGTCCGAATAACCGCAGGTGCCCGGGACGGTCAGTCAGGCTGAATAACTCGCCGGACCACGGCGACCGCAGCCACTGAAAGTCGATGGGCAGTTCCGGCGTGTCGAAGTTCGCGCGTTCGGGCGATGCGGGGAAGGAGTGCGGCGGCAGGTTTGGGGCGGGCGTTACGAGGCTCGGCGCGCCGGTTCCATCGGCGGTCCGGAGCCATCCGTCGTCCGACCAGACCATGCGCTGGATCGCGGTCTCGCGGCCTAACGTGCACCGTCCGCGATTCGGGATCGGCCGTCCGCATAAGTGAACCAGATAGGTGTCGCCGTCCTGAGTTTCGACCAGGTCGGCGTGTCCGGCGCGCTGCAACACAGCATCGGGCCGGTCGCGCGACGTCAGAATGTAGGTGTCAGGATGCAGTTCGAATGGGCCGGCTAACTCGCGCGACCGGGCCATCGTTACGGCGTGTCCCCAACCGGTCCCACCTTCGGCGGTTAGCAAATAGTAGTAGCCGCCGCGCTTGTAGAGGTGCGGCGCTTCCGTGAATCCGATCGGGGTGCCTTTGAAGATCAGGTGGATCGGCCCGGTCAGCTTACGCCCGGCGTGAGAGTATTCCTGCAGCACGATCCCGGCGAAGCGGTTGCGGCCCGGCCGGTGGTCCCAGAGCATGTTCAGCAGATATTTCCGCCCGTCCTCGTCATGGAAGAGCGAGGGGTCGAAGCCGCTGCTGTTGAGGTGGATCGGATCGGACCATTCGCCGTCGATCGTCGGGCAGGTGGCCAGGTAGTTATGGGTGTCCCGCAGCGAAGCGCCCGCTGAAGCGCCCTGTGTCGTGCGGCCGTATCGCTTCACGTCGGTGTAGATCAGCCAGAACAGGCCGTCGGCCCAGGTGAGGCAAGGCGCCCAGACGCCGCACGAATCGGGATCGCCGAGCATGTCGAGCTGGCTGGAACGATTCAAAGGGCGCGTGAGCAACCGCCAATTCACCAGGTCGCGCGAGTGGTGAATCTGCACGCCCGGGAACCATTCGAAGGTGGAGGTGGCGATGTAGTAGTCGTCGCCAACGCGAACGATGGAAGGATCCGGATTGAAACCGGGCAGGATCGGATTTCGAATTTGTGCGGACATATCAGACTGCTCCCTTCGCCGTCGCGTCCCCGGCGCGCTCGCGAACGAGCGTCCACAGCACCGCCGCGCCGAGCAGATCGAGCAGGCCGAGGCAGATGAAGAACGGTGTGTAGCCGACCTTTGTCACCAGGCCGCCGATCAGAAGCGAGAAGATCAGCAGTCCGGCGTTGCCGAAGGTGCCGGCCATCCCCGCCGCCGTCGCCACCTCGTTCTTGCGGAACAGGTCGGAAGCCATGGTGATCACCGTGACCGAGAGCGTCTGGTGGGCGAATCCCGCCAGGCTGAGCAGCGCAATGGCGGCGTAGGGGCTTTCCACCACGCCCGCGAATCCCACGCCGAGCATCAACAGCGCCCCGAGCGTGAACGAGCAGCGGCGGGCGTTCACGACGCTGAGCCGGAATCGCTTCTGGACCTGCATGGCGACCACGCCGCCGAACACGCATCCGAAATCCGCCGCCAGAAACGGCATCCAGGCGAACAGCGCGATCTCCTTCAGGTTCATGTGGCGGACGCTGCTCAGGTAGAGCGGCAGCCAGAAGCTGAGCGTGCCCCAGGCGGGATCGGCGAGGAACCGGGGCAGCGCGATGCCCCAGAAGTTTCGTTGCGAGGCGATTTTCAGCAACGATGGGCGCGAGCCGTCGCCCTGCAGATGCTTCTCCTGTCCCTCGGCAATGTAGGCCTTCTCTTCGGCCGATAGGGCGGGGTGCGTCTCGGGCGAGTGATAGAACAGCAGCCACAGCACCACCCAAATCAGGCCCAAGGCGCCGGTGATCAGGAACGCAGCCCGCCAGTTATAGGCCAGGATGGCCCAGGCGACCAGCGGAGGCGCGACCATCGAGCCCATCGACGCGCCGATATTGTAGATGCCTCCCGCGAGGCCGCGCTCCTTGGCCGGGAACCACTCGGAGGTCGCTTTCATGCCTGCCGGATTCGCCGAACCCTCGGCGAATCCGAGCGCGCCGCGCAGCCACGCAAACGCCTGCCAGGATCCGGCGAGCGCATGCGCCATGTTCACCAGCGACCAGGTCACCGCAAAAATGGCGAAGCCGATCTTGAGGCCGAGCACATCGAGCACGAATCCGCAGATGGGCTGCGCCATGATCGCGCCCTGAAACGTGCCGACGATCCACGAGTATTCGCGCGCGCCGATGTGCAGTTCCTGAAGCAGCGTCGGCGCCGCGACGGCCAGCGTGCTGCGCGTGAGGTAGTTGATCACCGACCCGAGCATGATCAGGCCGATCATCCACCAGCGAAGTCCTTTGATCCTTGTCATGGCTGTTTGGCGCGGTACCGGTCGAAGAAATCGAATACGGCCGGCAGGACCAGCGGAACCATTCCTCCGTGATCGGCTTCCACTTCGAGGTATTCGAACTTGAAGCCGCGCGCCTTCATCCACTCCCGCATCAGGCGGCTGCCGGCGAGCGATGGCGTTGCGCCCGTGCCTTCGGTCATGAAGACCGGCATCGTGCGGATGCGGTCCCACGGGTAGTTTGCTTCGTCGACGAACGGTCCGGACATGGGCGCGATGGCGGTCCAATATTCGGCGTACTTCGCTCCGAGATACCACGTCCCGCCGCTGCCCATCGAATGGCCGGTCAGGAACATCGACTTGCGGTCGACCGGGTATTCCGCGAGCACCATCTCGATCACGTTCAGGACGTCCTTTTCGCTGCGCTCGAGCAGTTGCCTGCGCCCGGCATCCACGGCAGCCCGCTGTTTCGCCGCGGCTTCAGGCTGACCGAAGACCGCCGGCAGGCGCAGCGGCGTGCCATACGCGCCTACCGGACTGTAGCCGAGCGGCGATACGAGCAGGTACCCGTGCTGCTCGGCGAGTTTCAGCAGTTGCTTGTCGTTTTGGTCCAGGTATCGGCTCTCATCGCTACCGCCCCCGTGCAGCATGACGACCAGCGGGAGCTTCGACTTGCCGTCCCAGCTGGTAGGCGCATAGACGCGATACGGGATCTCGGCGCCCGTGCCGGGGAAACGATAGGTCCTGCGCTGGTCGCCTTTGGCTTGCCACTGAGGGCCGCCGCGCGTCACGGCCGACCCGGCGAACTGCCGTGACTCGCTCACCTGAGCCTGCGCGTCGAGTCCCGACCCGAACGGGACAGGCATGTAGCCCTTTTCCTGGTAATAGCGGGCCGCTCCGGGATGGAGTGGAACCTCATAGGCGCTCCAGACGGTGTGGACGTTATACGAAAACCCGAGGTGCCGCCACTGGAGCAGGTGCTGTTGCTCGTCCATCGCCCTGGCGACGGCGTAGGCGAAGTCGTCCGGCAGGTCGGCGCGGCCGTAGACGACGGTGCCGGTGCGCACGACGGTCGCGATGGGCCGGTCAATTCCACGGTACAGTCCCGCGGGGATCGTGCCGCGCTCCTGCTCGGTGGCGCGCGCGAGATCCGCGAGCAGATCGCCGGGCAGTTCGAGGAACCGGAGGTCGAACTTCTGGCTGATCTCGGTCCAGATCCGCCATTCGGGCGCCGTAGTCATCGGACCTCCGCCGCCGATGGCGACATCGAAATTCTCACGGTCCTCGGGCGTGTTGCCGATGCGGCCTCCAGCGGCTTCGATGGCATCCTTCGACAGACCATAGTGTGCCAGGATGCGCGGGGTCGCATCGCCGCCGATCCCGGCTGTGAGGATGCGGACCGGCTTCTGCCTGATTTGCGAGAGGTCGGTTATGCCGGTCGAGGTTCTGGCCGCGACCAGAACATAACTCGGATCCTGGATGTTGGCGATGAGGCGGAGATTGGTGCGGGGCTTGTCTTTTGCGTAGACTCCGGTTCCCTTGTAAGCGCTGCGCAGGAACTGAATGGCGGTCGCGCCGAAATCGACGGCGCCGAGTCCGGGCGCGTTCCTGGGCGCGAGGATTTCGGGCACGGCGGGATCCGGCTTATAGGGCGGCGGCGTTCTGGCCTCGCTCACGATCCTTGGCGCGTCGGCGGCGTTGCAGTTGTAGCAGATCTGAACGTCGTATCCGTAGGGCTTCATCGCCGCTTGCACGACTTCGGCCATCGCGCCCCAGGGACAGAGCCTGCACGCGCCTCCGAACACCGGCTTTTTTTCCTGGACGCCGGACTGCCCGGTCGCGAGCGAGGCGGCCAGCAGCACGGGGACGGCGCGGCGAATGAAACGCGCAAAAGCGGGCATTGGAACGATTCAGCTTTCGGTCTGCTGATAGTCTATACCTTGCCGCCGGCCGCCGTGCAGGCCACGCCGGAGGGGATTCACCGGACAAAAAATCTGGATCGAAGCCCGGGCGAAATTAGCGTGTGGCGAATTCAAAAATGTCGATGCTGGCCGGCGCAATTTCCAACCGGTTCGTCCCGGGTACGGTGGATTCCGTCACCTTGACTTCGTTTTTACTCAATCCCGTGGACGATGCGAGGCCGGCGGCACCCGTCATGCGCCAATGCTTGGCCGTTCCCGTCAGCGATACACCATTGAAGTTCAATTCGAGAACCTGGGCTGACTCGGTGGCGTTGATCACGGATACGGTCAGCGATTTGCCGTCCGCGCTCCACGCAGCGGCCACGTCAAGCGGATATGTCGGACTGCCGGCGTTGACCTTGGGCTGGTCCGCACCCACCGGGTAGAGCGGCGCGGGCACGGGCGAGGAACCGGCCACTTCGACCGGCAAGGTCCCGAAGTGGTCCCGATACAGCTTGAACAGGAGCCCGGTGGCGTTGAGCGCGGCGCCGTCGGCGTTGAACTCGATGGCCCCAGTGGCCATGGTGTGGCCGGCCATCGCGATCAGGTCCGAATGCCGGAACATCTCCTGGAGCACAAAGGCGTCCGCGAGACTCGACTTCAGGCTGCTCGGCCGGGCGTAAGCCCATTCGTCGATCACCATCGGAACCGTTTTCGTCTTCAGCCCCGGAATCCGGTTCCGGTACTCCTCGTAAGCCTCGACTTTGTTGCGGACCCGGTTTGCCGGACGCCGCGCGAACTCGACCAGAGGCTCGTCCACCTTCACCATGTATGCGCTGCGGCTGAACTTGCCCGGGCGAATGCCCGACGAATGGTCGAACCGCTGTCCGGCGTAGGCGTAAAAATGCTCTGACATGATGTCGACGTTATCCAGGCAATGCGCGAAGAGTCCACCGGTCCAGTCCGCTTCCGATCCCCAATCCGGGATCAGCTTGCCGGTGAGCCGCAGCGAATGGCCGTAAATGGTCATCTCGTCGGGTGTCGCGCCGGTAGCGAGCAGCTTGATGCCGGGATCGACTTTGCGCATGGCCTTCGCGAAGAGGTTGTGCTTGATGACGTACTGGTTGAGGGCCATGTTGCCGAACTGCCAGTCACCGTACATTTCGTTCCCGATGCCCCACCACTTCACGTTGTAGGGCGCCGGATGTCCGTTCGCAGCCCGCAGTTTCCCCATGCGCGTGTTCACCGAACCGTTCACGTACTCGACCTGCTCCGCCGCGCTGTGCGCGTCGCCGAAGCCGGCGTTCACGCTGATGAACGGGTCCACGCCGAGCAGCTCGCACAAGGTCATGAACTCATCGCTTCCGACATCGTTCGGCTGCAACGCCGACCAGACCGGATCCCAGATCGGGGGCCGTTTATCGGGATCGCCGATGGCGTCGTGCCAGTCGTGCGCCGAAAGAAAATTGCCTCCCGGAAAGCGGTACATCCCGGAGCGCTGAGCCTTCAACAAATCGATGAGTTCGGGACGGAAGCCCCGGATATTGTTCGAGGGCATCAGTGAAACGGCGCCGACCCGGAACGAGCCCTTTCCCGTGCCTGAGATTTCGATGCGTCCGTCCTCGGTGCTGCCTTGGGCGACGAACTGGAACGGAAAGGTCGCGTAGGTGTTGCGAATGCCGGAAATCGGGATGGTCTTACGGTCGCCCGGTCCGGAGCCCCAGCTCACGGCGATGGCCACACGGGCGCCGGGATCGCCCGCCAATACGATCCGCCCGGTGTAGGATTTTCCTTTGCGAAGCGCCAGGCCGCTTTGACGGATCCCCCGCGCTTCCGCGCCTTCCAGGCGTACGGTGGGCGATTGATCGCCGGCATAGGCGTGCTCGCGGTCCATGACGACGGAGGTGTCGGCGCCGGTCGGAAACCACCGGTTCGAACGTCTGCCTCGTACGGGCCGCTGTTCGGGTGGGTAGGCGACAACCGGAAAATAGAATTTCCGGTCGTCGATCATCTCCGCCCAGATGCTCCTGTTCACGAGGTCTCCGATGTGCTCGATGAACTGGCCGTAGATGTAGGGAGAAATAGGAGCGCCCTTCTTGCCGGCGTCTATGGTGGCGACAATCGGTTTCCCCGCGCCGGCGCCGCTCTGTGCAGCCGCGCATAGCGAGACCATCATGGCGGCGATGGCCGTGTACAGCGTATTAATCATGGCTTTCCTCGAATCGTGGACCCGCGGAGTGCCGCCCGGCAGCCCGTTCGAACCCGGCATCGGGCGGCTCGCACGATCGGTCCCTAGAACCTGAGCTTAGCAATCAGCTCCATCTGCCGCGCACCCACGCTGGTTGCGGTGATTTGCCCTCTGTGTCCCGTCCCGATTTTGGCGTCGGGGAGCGCGAACGAAGGATGGTTCAAAACGTTCGTAGCGTTGGCGCTGAATTCCAGCTTGACACGCTCGGTCAGGCGGAAAGTTTTGATGAGAGACATGTTCAAGGCGCTCAATTTCGGCCCGATCACTGAGTTTCGCCCCATGTTGCCGAATGTTCCGGGCGTAGGCGACTGAAACGCGCCGACGTTGAACCAGTGGTCGATGTTCTGACCTCCGGGAGCAGCGGTGGGGTCTCCTACAACGTTGGGGAACCAGAGATTGTTGCTCGATAGCGAGTAGCTGTTGTTGACCACCATGGAGGGAGTGAAGGGGCTGCCTCCCTGTACCACCAGGTCGCCGAACAGGTTCCAGCCTCCGATGACCGTGTCGAGCGCTTTGTTGGTGTTCATGAACGTCCGGCCACGGCCGAACGGAAGCTCGTAGGAGGCGTGCCCTTTAAACATGTGGCGGATATCGAAGTTCGAAGGGCCGTAGTTCGCCATCGGGCTGTAGGCCCGCTGATAGGGCGTAGCGCCCTGCAGGCTTCCCCAACCGGAGGAATCCTGGTTGGACAGCATGTGCGACCAGGTGTAGTTGAAATTGAACAACAAACCGTTGCTCAAACGCCTGGTGATCTGCGCCTGGAAGGCGTTGTAGTTTGAAATGCCTTGCGTCGTGTATCCAGTCAGGCTCTGGAAAGGATACGGACGGAATTGGGCGTCGCTCGGCGACAGCTTGTTTTCCGGCACCTGATTCAAGTCCGTGTTGAAGGCCAGGTGATTCCCGTGGCTTCCGACATAGGCGACTTCCGCCACGAGTTTCTCGCCCAACTGGCGTTGTACGGTCAGGTTCCAGGACTTGAGAAGGGGCGATGGAGACGTGTATTGGTTAAAGCCGACAGACTGGCCGTTGTAGGCGTCGGGAGTGGTGGGAGCGAGGCGGAAGCGGGAATTGATAGACGAGCCCTTTGCTCCCTGGTAGTTGGTGTTGCCGTCGGAAGACAGGATGACCACCGGCGACACGTTGCCTGTCGAATCCGTCTGGTTGCCGCTCTGCGTGAAAGCGTTGCCTAGTCCGGCGCTGGCGTACGTGTCTACGTTCCAGGGGAAGGTGTACATGCCGAACCCGCCGCGCACGCTGGTCTTGGGAGTGAGCAAATAGGCGAAGCCGAATCGCGGCAGCCAGTTGTTCCAAACCGGCTTTTGTAGTGAGGTCCGGCCGTTTGCGTGCGTGACGGCGTACCACATCGCGCCGGCAGCCCCGGTGACGGGATTGACTACGTTCGGATCGAAAGAGCGCTCGTTGCCGTGAACATCGGACCATCCGGTGTTGCCTTCCCACCTCAGGCCCAGGTTCAAGGTGAGTTTACGGCTGACTTTAAAATCGTCCTGGAAGAACACGCCCGGGTTCTTCAGGCGGCCCCCATATTCCGGAGAAATCGTGGCCGACCAGTTCTGCGCATAGCCGAGGAGAAAATCCGCATAGGCCGAACCCGTTGTCGAGGCGAGCGCCCCGACGTTGCTGCCCGCCGTGTACACGCCCGTAAACCCGACGTTGGCCCCGTAGATATTGCCCCAAGCGGTTGAATCCGCGCGAAACACGATGAACTGACCGCCGAAGTGCATGATGTGCCGTCCGCGGATGAGAGTCAGCTGATCCGAAATGTCGAAGACATTTTCCTTGTACGCGGTATTCAAGCCACTGCCGAGTGCATAGTAGTTGCTGATGGTTGCGGTGGGGAAAACGTCGGCCTTGGAAAACTGGAGGCCTAACTTGGCCGGCCAGCCCTGGTTGAGAGTGTCGGGGTGAAACTGATCGTATTCGCCCATGAACCCGATCCTGAACTCGTTGGTGGCATGGGCGCTAATGGTCCAGTAATCGGACAACTGCCCGCTCATGTTCTCCACGTCCCCCGGAGCCCGGTTGAGGGGCGCCACGGGGCTAAACGGAAGTTGTGGACCGTCGTTCCATGCGGCCGAACCCGTGATGCGGTTATTGTTCAACACGTCGGCATCGAAGCGCCCGAAGTACTTCCGCTTCGGCGCCGTGGTCGGGGCCAGATAGTTGTAGTTATTCGTATTGATCCCGTTCACCACCTGCCCTGCGTAGTTTGGCTGCGGGTAATACGTCTGGATGTTCTTGGCTACCGAGTCCAGCATCGGCAGCGGAATCTGGTTGTTGGCAAAAGGCTGCCGGGTGACCACTCCGGTGTTCGGGTCGACACTCTGGCTGGTGGGGTCGTAAATCGTGTTCATCCCGGCGAAGTTGCCCTGGCGCATCGCCGCCGTCGGAACGGTGATAAAGCTTACCGCCGGAGTCGTGTGGTTGATCGTGTTCTCGAGGGCGAAAAAGAAGAAGATCTTGTTCTTAACAACGGGGCCCCCGATGGCTCCGCCGAAGTCGTTCAGGTGAATCGGCGTTTTGTAGGAGACTCCGTTGAATCCGAACGGGGCGGCAATCAGCGCCGTGTTCTTGAAGTATTCGAAGCCGACTCCGTGAAAACTGTTTCCGCCGCCTTTGCTGATCTGGTTATAGACGATTCCACCGCCCGCATATTGAGCGGAGAACGTCGAGTCGCTCATCTTCACCTCGGCGACCGAATCGAAAATCGGCGTATTGATTACGTTGTTGCTCATCGGCGAACTGATGGATGCGCCGTCGAGCAAAGCGTTCGAGAACGGCAGGCTTCCATTGACCGAAACACCTCCCATTCCCGGGCTATTGTTGTTGCCGCCGTTTCCGCGAGTGCCGGGCAGGAATGTGAGGAACGATTGCCAGTCCGGCGTGGTTCCCGTCTGTGGGAGGTTTTGCAGTGTCTCTTGTGGCAGGGTGTTCGACATCTCGCCTGTGGCGGTTTCAAGCAAAGGAGTGCTCGTGTCCTGAACCACGACCGACTGCGTGGACTGGGCGAGGCCTAATTCGACATTCAATCCCGTGATGCCGGTGCTCAATGTGAGGGGTCCGCGCTCGAGCACAGCGAAACCGTCTTTTTTGAACGTCAGCGTGTAGCGGTCGGCAGGCACCAGTGCACCCGTGTCGTAAATTCCGGAAGCATTGGTGAGTACGGTGCGTTCGAGATTCTTGTCGAGGTCTCGAACGATCACCTGGACGCCGGGTATGGCCGCTCCGGACGAGTCGGTTACCGAACCGGTAACATCGGCTGCGTTGGATGCCTGGCCCCAGGCCAGGAACGGGCAGACAAAAACAGTGCTCACGACCGATGCGATGAGCTTTCGCGGGGACAGAGACTTCACGTGGCCTCCTTGGTGTTCCAGTCGAACTGCGCTACCAGGCGCCGAAAAAAACAGCTCTCGAAGGCAAAGGGTACGCCCAGATGACCGCTCCCTTAAAGCGGTTGCGTGACCATATCACAGAAGTCCGGCACGCGCAAGCGCCATGCCCGAGTCGTATGTTGATTAGCGATCAGCCGGCCGCCGCTCGACTCTCGAGGGGGGAGACGGTATTCGTTGAGGGCGAATGGCGGCGCAAGGCATCACGCCACTCCCTTCCTGCACGCAATAAAGACGATCGGCATCCAGGTTTGCGATCGTCTCGGTTGCGCCGCCCGGCCAGGTGATGACGACTTTGTCGGCGCGCCGGCGATCGCCCAGCCCGAAGTGAAGCCGCAGATCGTTCTGCGACAGGTAGCTTGCTCCGCTACGCACCTCATCGGTCTGCGAGAGGTCGCCCGCCTCCACTTTGACCCGGGCGTTAAGAGCCAGTTTGTTCTTGATCCCCGCCAGTTCGAATCCGATCCAGTGATTGCGCGTCGCGCCTTCGGGACGAAGAATGACCGGCGCCCCATCCAGGTTCTCGACCACGACCTCCTGCTTGCCGTCGTTGAACAGGTCGCCCAGAGCCAGGCCGCGACCAACCCGGGGAACCCGTAGCGCCGGCCCGGCCTCATCGCTGACGTTTCGAAATGTGCCGTCGCGTTGGTTGAGGAAGAGCAGGCTCGGCTCACGGAAGCGGATGCCGATATCCGCCCGGTCCATCTGCGGGTATACGTGGCCGTTGACCAGCACGAAATCCAACCATCCGTCGTTGTCGATATCGTAAAACGCGTCGCCCCAGCCAACGTAATGAACGGTGGGCTGAGCGACCTTTGCCAGAAACGAGACATCGGTGAAGCTCAGCTTGCCGTCATTGCGGAGCAGTTGCAGGTATTGATCGCTGAAATGAGAGATGGCGATCGCCAGGCGCCCCGTGTGAAGGTAGTCGCCGAGCGCCACCCCCATGTTGGCCAGCGCCTTGCCGTTCTCGTCGAGAGCTACGCCGGCCTCGAATCCGACGTCGGTGAAGTGACCTTTGCCGTCGTTTCGATAAAGGTAGTTTCCGGCTCCGTCGTTGGCCACAATGAGTTCGAGCTTTCCATCGCCGTCCAGGTCCGACCATAGAGCCGTCAGGCCGAGCAGTCGCGCGGGATCGTCCACGCCGGCCGATTTCGATACATCGGTGAACGTGCCGTCGCCGTTGTTCCGGTAGAGGTTATCGGGCGATCCCGGCAATCCGGCGGGACCACACTGTACCTTGATTCCCCGATACTCGCAGGTCACCATGGAGCCGAACGCCGGCAAGTCGTGCAGATCGTAGGCGGCATAGTGGGAAACGAACAGGTCCGCGAACCCGTCTCCGTCGTAGTCCCCGAAAGCGGCGCCCATGGCCCACATCGTGTCGCCTCCGAGCCCGGCCTCCCGGGTGACATCGGTGAACGTTCCGTTCCCGTTGTTGCGGTACAAAACCACGCCGCCGAAGCACGTCACGAACAAATCCGGCCAACCGTCGTTGTTGTAATCGCCGACAACCGCGCCATTGGCCCAGCAGGGATACGCCACGCCCGCTCTGTCTGTTACATCGGTGAAGGTTCCATCACGATTGTTATGAAAAAGCGCGCTACGGGCCTTCTTCGACGCCAATTGCATCGCGACATCGGGCGCGTTTGTGAAATAGATGTCCGGCCAACCGTCGCGATCGTAGTCGATTAACGCCACACCGCCGCTCATTGATTCGACGATGTACTTCTTTTCGGACGAGGCCAGGTGATTGAAGTGAATTCCGGTCTTCGCCGTAATGTCAATCAGCTGCGGGATCGGCTGCGCTGCCTGTCCGCCGGCCGCCCGATGCGGAGCCCGGAGGTACAGTCCCCATCCGGCCGCACTCAAAAGTGCCGCCAGAATGGGTCCGATGGAGCGCCGCATAAGCCGTTAGTATATCCTCACGAAAAAACAGTCTCGCCCGGTTCAGATCGGGTTGGACGAACTCGTGAATTGCTTGAACACCTTGCCGAGTTTGTCCTTGACATCCTGATAGTGGCGGAACGCTTCCGTCTCACGTTGCGCCTCTGCCGTCCGGCCCGCGCGCCGGTATAACACGCTCAGGCGATAGTGGGCAGTAAGGTTCGCCGGATCGTCCCGCAGGGCGTTTTCGAGCAGGGAAATGGCTTCGTCGGGCCGGTTGGTCGAGATGAGGACAATCGCCAGTCCAGCCTCGGCGTCCGAGTCGTTGGGCTGAATAGCGAGCGCCTTTCTGTAGTGCGCCTCGGCGTTTTTGAAGTCGCCTTTCGCCGCGAGGATTCCGGCGAGTTGCCGCCACGAAAGGGCGTCGTAGCGGTTGACCTCGATCGCCGCTCGGAATTCCTTTTCGGCCTCCGCGCTTAGCGCCGGATCCGGCGCGGTCCTTAGTTGCTCGGCCAGTTCGAAATGCGCGCCGGGAAGCTGCGGATTCAAACGGATGGCCTGGCGATACTGAGCGATGGCATTGGCGCGATCCCCCTGACGTCCCAACTCGCCGGCCATCATCATGTGCATCTCCGCCGAATCCGGCGCTGCTACGGCAGCGCTCAACAGGCTCTTATATGTCACCTGGCGCGAAATCTGATAAGCAACCAGAAGGATTCGAGGATTCTCCGGCGCGAGTTCCTCGAGCTTTGCGGCAACCTGAAGGGCCCCTTCTAACCGCCCCGCCGCGGCATCCAGTTCCGCCAGTTCCAGGCCGGCCTGGATCCGGATGTTCTTGTCATCCACGTTTGCGAAGGCGTGCTCGAGGTGTGTCTGCGCGCTCTTCGGATCCCCGGTCCGCTTCTCCGCGATTCCGAGCAGCACCTCCACTCTCCCAAGATTCGGCTGAGCCTCCAACGCGGAGCGCAGATGCGGGATCGCCTCCGCGTAGCCGCCCTGAAAGAACTCCAGCACGCCAAGGTTCGCCTGGGCGTTGAGGTTCTTCGGATCCAGGGCCAGAATCTGCCGCAGTAGCGGGATGGCGAGCTGCGGCTTTTGTTCCTGAAGCAACTTCTGTACCCGCTGCTCGAGTGCGCCGACGGTCTGCGCCGAATCCGGGGCCGTCTGGGCGATGAGAGCCAACCGGCACAGACAGAGGAGTACGCCGGCGAGTTTTAAGCCTGTCTCTTATACACATCTAGATGTGTATAAGAGACAGGGGCCAGAATCTGCCGCAGTAGCGGGATGGCGAGCTGCGGCTTTTGTTCCTGAAGCAACTTCTGTACCCGCTGCTCGAGTGCGCCGACGGTCTGCGCCGAATCCGGGGCCGTCTGGGCGATGAGAGCCAACCGGCACAGACAGAGGAGTACGCCGGCGAGTTTTAAGCAGAGCCTCTTCACGTCGCACAACTATACCGCAACCATGCGCGTCGAAAAGGCCGAAAACCGCAGCGCCGGCCGCGCCGCCGCGATCCTGATAGTCTATGTCCTTGCAACGGGCGGAACGAACGCGCCGCCCTTGCATCAGGAGGGATCCATGTTGGAATCTGCTTCACAGAACCCCGGGAAACTCAACCGCCGCCAGGCGCTGTTGCTTCCCGCCGCAGCCGGCCTCGGCCTTGCCGAAGCGGCTGAAACGAGGCCCGTCTCCGCGTCGGGCAGTTGCAGCACCCCGCGCTCCGCCGTTGCAAACACGCAATACGGAAAGGTCCGCGGGTACGTCTCCGACGGCGTCCTGACCTTCAAGGGGATCCCGTATGGACAGGACACGGGCGGCGAGAATCGATGGCTTCCCGCCAAACCCCCGAAAGCCTGGGATGGCGAGTACCCTGCGCTGATTTACGGACCCAACTGTCCCCAGCGCCTGCACGACTGGGGGCGCGAGCAATCCTTCCTGCAGCAATGGGACGACGGCTACCTGGGCGAAGACATGCTGAAGCTGAACGTCTGGACGCCAAGCCTGACCGGCAAGCGCGCCGTGATGGTCTACTTCCACGGCGGCGGCTTCGTGTTCGGATCGTCGTACGAACTGGCTTCGCACGACGGAGCGCAGATGGCCCGGCATCATGACATCGTGCAGGTGTCGGTGAACCACCGGCTGAATATCCTCGGGTTCTTCGATCTTTCCGAGATCGGCGGTCCGGAGTATGCCGACTCGGTCAACGTCGGGATGCTCGACCTGGTGGCGTCGCTCAAATGGGTCCGGGACAACATCGCCAATTTCGGCGGCGATCCGGATCGCGTGATGATCTACGGCCAGTCGGGCGGCGGCTCCAAGGTGACCTGCCTGATGGGCATGCCCTCGGCTGCCGGCCTGTTTCACCGCGCCTCGGTGCAGTCGGGCGGGGGCGGGAATCCTCCGAGCGGCGAACAGTCGAAGGCGTATGCCAAGCAGGTGATGGCGGAGTTGGGGCTCGGGCCGAAGGATATCGGCGCGCTTCAAAAGATGGAGTGGCCCAAGCTGAACGCCGCCGCCAACGCCGTCGCAGCGAAGATGAACGGGCCTGTGCAGCGCACTCTCGGAATGGGTTCCGCGGCAGGCGGCCCGCCGCGCGTCGGCCCCGGGCCCACCATGGATGGCCGCATCATCAACATGCGATCGTTCCTCGACGGTGCTCCCGGGATTTCAAAGAACATTCCGATGCTCATCGGGTCGGTCAGCGAGGAGGGCAATCGCATGTCGTCGCGTCCGACCGAACAGGAATGGCGCGCCACGCTCGCCGGGGTGCTCGGCGAAGCCAAGGCGGACGCGCTGATCGCCGCGATGAAAAAGGCGCATCCGGAAAAGAGCATCCGGACTCTGTCCTATGGCGTGAGCGGACTCATGACCCGCAACAACGTCACGCGCATGGCCAGGCTGAAGCACGGCCAGAAAGGCGCGCCGGTCTTCGCCTATTTCTTCACCTGGCAATCGCCGATGCTCGAGGACGCCGGAGCATGGCACACCGCCGAACTCGCCTTCTGTTTCGATAACACCAGGCGCTGCGAACAGGGTACCGGCAACACGCCGGAAGCGCAGAGACTCGCGAGAACCATGGCCAACGCGTGGGCCAATTTCGCGCGCACGGGGAACCCGAGCCAGCCCGGTCTGGCCTGGACTCCGTTCGAGCCCGATCGCTGCCCGACCATGGTGTTCGACAATCAGTGCCGGATGGTGAACGATCCGGAAGGCGAAGTGCGCAGGATTCTGCTGAGCTAGAACGGAGGCGTTCATGATCGATCGAAGAGAGTTCCATCGAAAGTTCGCTGCGATCGCGGCATTTACCGCCGCGGACGCCGGCGCGCAGCAGACACCCCCTGCGGGTCCGCCGGCTACCGGGCGCGGGCAGATGGACGGCAGTCCCGTCGGCGATCCGCTCCCCGGGCAGAAGTGGCGCGTTCACGACCGGAACCGTCCGCAGCCGCGCAAAGTCACGCCCGGCCAGCCCGTTCCTTCTTCCTCGGCTCCTTCCGACGCCATCGTCCTGTTCGATGGCAAGGATCTGTCCAAGTGGAACGGCGCCACTCGCGACGGCACGGTCGGCGAGCCCAAGTGGAAGGTGGAGAACGGGTATGTCGAGTTAGTCCCGCGCGCGGGCAGCCTGGTTACGAAGGATAGCTTCGGCGATGTCCAGTTGCACCTCGAATGGATGACGCCGCCGGTTGAGGATCCGGCGCGAGTCGGGCAGTTTCGGGGTAACAGCGGCGTGATCTTCATGGGGCATTACGAACTGCAGGTGCTGTCGAGTTATAACAATCCGACCTATCCCGACGGCAGCGCGGCTGGAATTTACGGACTCTATCCGCCAATGGTCAACCCTTGTTTTCCGGAGGGTCAGTGGAACAGCTACGACGTCATCTTCGAAGCGCCTCGCTTCGAGGGTGAAAAATTGACGAGGCCGGCCTTCATGACCGTCCTTTTCAATGGCGTGCTGGTTCACCATCGCGCCGAACTGCTCGGCGATACCTCGCGCTTGCCGCTCGCCGCCTACAAGCCGCATGCGCCCGAACTCCCGCTTACATTGCAGGGACACGTCGGGCCCGCGCGGTATCGAAACATATGGATCCGACGCCTGCTCGGCTACGACGCGTAGGCGCTGGTTCAAATAAGGAGACACACATGAGAAGGCTTTGTATCGCTGCCGTCTGCTCGGCCCTCGCGCTCGAAGCTGCCGCGCCGGCGCCGGTGAAGGTGGAGGGCGGACTGCTTCAAGGCTCCGTCGAAGACACGCTCGCTGTGTTCAAAGGCGTGCCTTTCGCCGCTCCTCCGGTGGGCGATCTGCGCTGGCGCGCCCCGCAGCGCGCCGCGAAGTGGGAGGGCGTGCGCGATGCCGGCAAGTTCGCGCCCGGGTGCATGCAGTCGATGGGAGGCCCGCCGCCCAGCGGATTGAACGAGGATTGCCTGTACCTGAACGTGTGGACGCCGGCGAAGTCTCCGAAGGATCGGGTTCCGGTGCTGGTGTGGATCTACGGCGGCGGGTTCAACGGAGGCGCTACTTCGATCCCGGTGTACAGCGGCGAGAAACTGGCCAAACGCGGAGTCGTGCTGGTCAGCATCGCTTACCGGGTCGGCGTCTTCGGCTTCTTCTCCCATCCGCAGTTGAGCGCTGAATCGCCTCACCGCGTATCCGGCAATTACGGGCTGCTTGACATGATCTCCGGCCTTCAATGGATCCAGCGCAACATCTCGGCTTTCGGAGGCGACCCGAAACGCGTGACGATTTTCGGCGAATCGGCCGGCGGCATCGCGGTCAGCATGCTGTGCGCGTCGCCGCTCGCCAAGGGACTGTTCCACGGCGCGATCTCTCAGAGCGGCGGATCGTTCGGCCCATTCGGCAAGACGCCCTCGCCGGGGGAGAACATGCGCGTTCTCGCGGACGCCGAAGTCTCCGGAGCGGAGTTCGCCAAGTCGGCGGGCGCGGAGTCGATCCGCGATCTGCGCGCCCTGCCCGCGGACAAGATCCTCGACCTCGCGCGGCGGCAGCGAGGAATGGCGTGGCCGATCGTGGATGGCTATGCGATTCCCGACGATCAGTACAAGCTTTACGAATCGCGGCAGTTTAACGACACGCCGATCCTGGTGGGCTACAACTCCGACGAGGGCCTGAGTTTTTCGCGCTTCAAGACGGCAGCCGAGTACGTGGCGGGCGTGCGGGAACGCTACGGCGAGTTCGCGGACCGCTTGATCCAGGCCTATCCCGCTTCGGGCGACACCGTCCCCAAGACCGCGCGCGACCTGGCGCGCGATTCGGCCTTCGGCTGGCACACGTGGATTTGGGCGCGGCTTCAGACCAAGTACGGCAAGGGGAAGGCGTATTACTACTATTTCGATCGACACCCGAGATACGCACCGGACTCTCCGCAAGCCGGGCAAGGTTCCCCCCACGGGGCCGACGTCGCCTACGTATTCGAGCATCTCTACGACATTCGCCGGACGCCCGGACCGGAGGACCAGCGGATCTCGGACGCGATGGCGGCCTACTGGACCAATTTCGCGAAGACGGGCAGTCCGGATGGCGACGGTCTCCCGGCTTGGCCCGCTTTCAGCGACGCGAATCCGGCGGTCATGTACTTTGAGGAGACGGCGCATACGGGCCCCGTTCCGAGCGCGGATTCGCTGCGTGTGTTGGACAGCTATTTTGCCTGGAGGCGCGGCCAGGAAGGGACGGCGGTGAAGGCTCCTGCCCGGAAGTAGTCTTTCGCTAACTACCCGAATCGTGGAACGTTTCAACAAGGGCGTTAACCGCTTGCGTCCATCCTTCACGCGCGCCGCTAAGTCAATTTCGGGGTGTCGAGCCGGGTGAGCGTGAATGCACCCACGCAGAAGATGACCGCCGCCGCATAGAACGCAGTCTCGAGGCCCATGTGCTGGCGCAAGTATCCCGCCGCGGCGACAGCCACGCCTCCGGCGAGACAGCCGGCCATGTTGAGGACACCGTAGCCGGTGGCCGAATGGGACTCGCCGGCCACCTCCCGCAGCACCGGCATGGTGCTGCAGTCGTAGAAGCCGCGGCCCAGGCCGAAGGCCGCGAGTGCGGCGATCACCAGCGGCATGGCGTGCGAAGCCGCAACAAGCGCGAGAAACGGAGCGCTTACCAGCAACCCTGCCGTCTGCGTGTAGATGCGCGCCCGCGGACGGACGCGGCTCCAGCGGTCGGCCAGAATTCCGCCACTCACGACGCCTGCATAGCTGGCCATCTGAATATAAAAGGTCGCCGAGAAACCCGCGCCGGCAAGGCTCAGACCGAAGCGTTCATAGAGGAATAACGGCAGCCATGTGTAGATAAGCCAGTTGGCCAGAGCACTGGCGATGAAGGCGACGAGGATCAATCGGAATCCCGGGTTACCGAACAGCGCGGCCATCGATCCTGCGAACGCAGTGGGCGCGGCTCGCCCCGAATCGCGGCGCAGCACCGCGAGCAGCAGTCCAAAGTACACGAGACCGGCCACTCCGAGTATCGTGAAAACCGGACGCCAACCGCTGGTGTCGCCCATCCAACCGCCCCAGGCGCCGCCGAGAATCATGCCGGTGTAGAGTCCGGACTGGTGCAGTCCAGTGGCAAGCGACCGGCTGCGGCCATCGTGACGGTCGGCGATAAGCGCGAGCGCTGCGGGCAGGTAAAAGGCCTCGCTCGCCCCCATCAGACCGCGCGCCCAGAGCATCTGCCCGATGGAGGAAACATGGCCGGTCCACCAGGTGGCGGCGGTCCACAGGATCAGGCTCGCCAGGATGACGCGCACTCGACCGAAGCGGTCGGCGACATAACCGCCGAACGGGCTCAGGATCCCGTAACTCCAGAGGAACACCGTGCTGATCATCCCCAGTTGCACCGACGTTGCGCCGAGCTCGCGTTCGAGCAGGGGCAGCAGAGAGAACACGACTTGCCGGTCGAGGTAGTTGAGGACGGCCGTTCCCCAGAGCAGCGCGACCAACAGCCATTTATTCACAGGGTGCTCCCCATCATACGCGGGGAAGTCCGGGCAGCGCTTCGAGCCGTGTGGTCAGCTCTTCTTCCTGAGCGGGACTAAGCGGGATGCGCGGGCTGAGGGCGTTACCGCAAGGCAGGCCCTGCCAGGCCAGCGTGCGCTTGAGCGCAGGCAGGAAAGGGAACGAGATCAGCACGCGAATGAGATCGTTGATCCGGTCCTGCAGAAGGCGCGCCTCGCTCCAGCGGCCCGCGAGCGCGTGGTTATAGAGATCCACGAACCATTCGGGCACGATGTTGTAGATGCTGCCTATGCCGCCCACGGCGCCCATCAGGAACCCGGCGGCGAGCATTTCGTCGCGCCCGTGGAAAACTCGTTTTCCCTGACGGATCAGCAGCGAAAGCGTGAACAGATCGTAGTCGGTGAATTTTAATCCGGCGACGCCGGGCAGCGCGCAGACCTCTTCCAACTGCGCGATGGACAGCGGTCCGCCGGACTCGGCGGGAAAGTAGTAGCCGAGAAACGGCAGCGAGGTGGCGGCGGCAAGTGTCCGGTAGTACTCGAGCATTTCGGCGAAGCTCGTGCCATGCGGGCGGATGGCGCTGATGGCCGCTGCTCCGGACTGCTCGGCGTGGTGGGCCAATGCCACCGCCTCGCAAGGCGACACGGCGCCGGCATGGACGATGACGCTGCGCCCCGGCGGCGTGTTGCGGGCGGCGATCTCCACGATGTGACGGCGCATATCCGCGGGCAACAGCAGTCCCTCGCCGGTGCTGCCGCAGAGGTAGACGCCGTGGACACCGGCGGAGTAGACGCGCTCGAGCAGTCGCTCGAGTGCCGCCGTGTCGAGCCGGTTGTCGGAATGAAGCGGCGTCACCAGAGCCGGCAAAATGCCGCTGAGATGGGAAGAGCTCATGATGGGGTTCACTTTTGAAGCCGCACACGCGCGATGCGGAGCACGCTCGCGCCGGCCGCGTTCCTAGCTTCGTAATAACAGAGAAGGGTGCCGTCACGCAGGGCGGCGAGATCCGAATAGGCTGAGGGGCCGGGATCGAGCACGCGCACGAGGGTCCAGGTAGCGCCCTCATCGCGGCTGATGCGGAGCGTGAGGTTGCGGCGATCCTTGCTCGCCCCCGGTTTGCCGTCGGCCCTCGTTGTACTGTCGGGATTGGAGAAGGCCCACAGCGGCGGGCCCTTCTTCCGCGGCACGCGCACGAGTCCGGCGGCGCAGACGGGATCCGTGAGGGTTTCGTCGAAATGCGGCGCCGACCAGCGGGAAATGCCGTCCGGGCTGATCGAAATGGCCCGGCGGTTGCGCGGCGAGGGCGTGCGGGCGTTCAGGGTGACGCGCCCGTCGGCATGTTCGATGAGCGCGGTCTCGTTGGGGCTCGGAAAGTCGGGCTGGTCGGGGATGGCCAGTTCGCCGGCGTGCCAGCTGCGGCCGCCGTCGTCGCTGTAGAGCGTGGTGTTGCAGGATGGGCCGTGCGGGCCCTGGGTGCCGAGCGCGAGCCAGACGGGCACCAGCAGACGGCCGCTAGCGAGTTCGATTCCATGGCCGGGCCCGGTTGCAACCACGCGCCAGGCGTAGCGGCTGCGCAGCGGTTCGAGCGCGGCTGTGATCTCGACGGGCGTGGTGAAGGTGCGGCCGCCGTCCGCGCTGCTCATATAGAAGACGCGTGCGTACTCGGCGCAGAACAGAAAGTGAACCTTGCCGTCGCGCGCGGCAATCGCGACGGGGTTGTTGTAGGTGCGCCATTCGGGCTTACCCTGCCGGTGCTCGTTGGCGACCGGGTTGCGCTCGACGCCGGGAATGTGGGGCGCAGCCCACGCGGGGCCAAAGGTGCGTCCGCCGTCGGTCGACCGGCGAATCAGGAGGTCGATGTCGTCCCAATCGCTGCCGGTATGGCGGCGCGCTTCACAATACGCGAGCACGGTATTGGAGCGCGTCGTGACGATGCCGGGGATGCGGTAGAGCGCGTATCCGCCGGCCTTCGCGGTGAAGAGATCGACGGGCTCTTTCTCGGACGCGGCAAGTGCCGCGCCGGCCATGCCGAAAAGAAAGCCGCGCCGTGTGGTCATCGAATTAGAAAGCATACTTCAGCGCCAGTTGCAGGATGCGCGGAGAGCCGGTGGTGCCGGTGATCTGCCCGAACTGAACGTTGCTCAGCGTCGTAACCGGCGTCGAGAAGGGCTGGTGATTGAGCGTGTTGAACGATTCGAAGCGGAACGTGATTTTCTGGTCTTCCGTGATTTTGAAGGTCTTGTGCAGACCGGAATCCATGCTGAACGACGTAGGCCCCCAGAGAGCGTTGAAGCCCAGGTTGCCGAAGCGCTTCTGTGCCTTCACATCCACGTTGGAGAAAGCAGCCGGGTTGAGCCACACCAGGCTGGAGGGATTCCGGTTGTAAGGGTCCACGCCGGCCACCGCATCGGGACGTTGTCCGGCGGGCCGGCCGTTGCCGACAAAGTCGCTGCCGCTCAGGACGTTGAACGGCAATCCCGAACGGTCCTTGATGATGGCGCGGAAAGTCCAGCCGCTGAGCAGGCCCCGCAGAAGCGTGTGATGGAAGCGCCGCCCGCCCGGAATCTCGTAGCTGAAGACGCTCCGGAATACGCGCTTGGCCTGGCCGAGAACGGGACCGTTGGAGCCGGCGATATTCAGTGGATCCTGCAAGCTGCTGCCGGTGAAGGTGAAGGTGTCGTCCGGAACATAGTAGCCCATGATAGAGGCCATCGTGTAGTAAGCGTCGAAGTTGAGACCCTTCCACAGGCGCTGGTTCACCGACATTTCGAGAGCTTGATAAGAAATACGGCCGGCGTTCTCCTCGAAGTTGACCTGGCCGAGCGTAGGAATTGGCCGCGCGCCGGTGGCCGGATCGACCAGGTTGAGCGGACGGACGCCGATGAGCTTGACCGTCCTCTGTCCGACGTAGGAAGCCTGGACCGAGAGCGTCCGCGTGACTTCACGCTGGAGCGAGACGTTCCACATACCGGCGTAGGTGTCGCGGCGGTTGAAGTCAGCGACGCTGCGGGAAAGCTTGATGCTCGAGGGCAGCAGTTCCGGGTGAGATTGCATCAGGCCCTGAAACGCCAGAGCGTTGGGGTAGACGAGATAGCTGGCCGGCACGTCCGCTGCGCTGAAGGTGGAGACGCCCGAAAGCAGCGGGCTGATGAAGGCCATGTCGTAGTAGAAAATGGCGGTGGGCATGACGTAGGTTAGGGCGCCGCCCGCGCGAATAACGGTCCGCTGCCGTTTGTCGAGCGTCCAGACCAGACCGAGGCGCGGTCCGAAGTCGTTGCGGTCGGCGGCAAACATCGGCTGCTGCGGCGCGTTGTAGGCGCCGAACGGATTTGAGGTGGCGATGTTGAACCCGCCGCGGACCGGCGGCGAGTACTCGTAGCGCAAACCGAGGTTGATTTGCAGGTTGGGCCGGAACTTCCAATCATCCTGGACGTAGTAACCCATGTTGACGGTGCGCAGTCCCTTGCTGGTGGTGAAAGAGAGCTGCACCGAGGACGGATTCTGGTTGAGGAGGTCGGTGGTGCTCGTGTAGTTATAAACCGGCGGACCTCCCTGAAACCGCACGCTGCGCACTTCGCGCTCGTCGATGCCCATCTTGAAGGAGTGCTTGCCGCGAATGACGGTGAAGTTATCGCTGAGCGAATAGGTAGTCGGAAGGAAGTGGATGAAGTTGTTGAACGACGCGTTGATTCCCTGCGCGTTGATGTAGCCGGGGATCATTTCCCAGCCTTGCGGCTGCCGGAACATATCCACGCGGTTCAACCCCAGGCGGAGCTCGTTGAGCATCGAGGAATTGATGTTGAAGGTATGCTCGACGGAGACGTTCTGCAGCCGCAGCGGGTAGATGGTCGGCATGGTCGGCTCGAGACTGGGAATCAGCGTGTCCTGATGGTTGTAGCTGTCGCGAACGGCGAGACGCTGGCGAGGGCTGATCAGGTAGTCGATCTTGGTGAGGTAGGTGTGCTCGCGATTGGCGCTGCGGTCGTTCCGGTAATGGATGCCGATGAGCGCGTTTGAGGATGCGGTGGAGGGCGCGGGCATCATGAGCTGCAAGGTCTTCGCCAGTGAGGGCGATAGCTGGCTGAGCAGCGCCTGCGTGGGCACGCTGCCGGTGATGTACTGCAGGCGGCGCACCTGCACTCCTTCGTAGTTAAAGAAGAAAAACAGGCGGTCGCGCTTAATGGGGCCGCCCAGGTTACCGCCGAACTGGTTATAGTGCACGGCCGTCTTGCCCGTGCCGTTGCGGTTAGCGAAAAAGGAGTTGGCGTTCATCTTGTCGTTCTGGAAATATTCGAACAGCGCGCCATGGTAGAAGTTGGTGCCCGACCGCGTGGTGACGGTAACGACACCCGCGCCGGCACGCCCATATTCCGCCGAACTCGCGCTGCCGGTGGACTTGAATTCCTGGATGGCATCCACGCTGACTGTATTGACCACGCCGCTGCCGCCCGCAGCCGCCATGCCCGCCGACGCGTTGACTTCGCCAAAAGACATGTCCACGCCGTCCATCAGGAAGTTCGTCCCGAGTTGCGTGGAGCCATGAAAAGAGATGCCGCCCCGCCCGAAACCGGAGGTGACACCGGCCTGCAGTTCCACGAGGTCCTGAAAGTTGCGGCCATTGAGCGGCACCTCGTCGATTCGCTCGCGGCTCATCACCACTCCGAGATCGGTGGTGGTTGAGTTCACCAGCGGCGCGGTGTCTTTGACCTCCACCCGCTCGCTCACGTCGCCCACCACCAGGCTCAGGTCGATGCGGGGGCGCGTGCCGGTGGACAGCCGGAACACCTCACCCTGGATCTGTTTGAAACCCTGCGCCTCGGCCCGAACCCGATAACGCCCTGCGGCCAGGAGAGGGAATTCGTAATAGCCTTCGCTGTTGGTGGTTGCGGCGCGCTCTTCGTTGGTGTCGACGGAGTGGGCGACCACGCGCACGCCGGGCACCGGCGCGCCGCTCGGATCCTTCACCATTCCCACGATCGAGCCTCCGCCGATTTGGGCCGGGAGAGTGGCCGGGATGAACGCAAACAGGAGGAATGCGCGGAGCGCATGGGAAAGGAGCTTGGGGGTAGAAGTCGGCATGGTCCTCATCCTTCTCGCCTTGGCAGTGGCCGGCGCGGGCTCTGTCGGGAGATTTTCTTATAACATATTCTCGATTCTGTGTCGATAATAAATTTTGAGGCGCAGGTACGCCGGGCAGTGAACGAAGCTGTTCAGACGCTCAGGGGTTCGTGCGCGGCCGCCGCATTCGCCTGCAGAAAACCGCTGTAGGAACGCTCCAACTGCCGGCGCACCATGGCCGCCACTTCGTCGGGATCACCGCGACGGAGTGTTTGAAGAAACTCAGTGTGCTCGGGAATCAGGCCGCTCAAGTCCTCATGGCGCTGGCTGCGGCGCATGCTGACGAAGGCGAACAAAGGCAGCGTCACCTGATCGAGCATGCGGGCGAGCGTCTGGTCTCCAGAGATGCGCCAGATTTCGCGGTGAAAGTCGAGGTCGGCCTCCGCCGCTTCGAAGTAATCGCCGGAAGCCGCGGCCTTGGCCATGGCGGCAAGCCGCTGGTCGAGCAATTCCCAATCGGCGGCCGAGGCGCGCGTTGCGGCGTCCTGGCAAGCCGTGGTCTCGAGCAGCAGGCGCAACCGGACATGCTGCGAGATTTCGGCCGGGGTGAGGCTGGTGACGAATGTGCCGCGGTTCGGAAAGCGGCGCACGAGTCCGGAGTTGCCGAGAGCGCCGAAGGCCTCGCGCACTACCGCCTGGCTCACGCCGAAGCGCCGTGCCAGCAGGATCTCGGGAAGCGGTTCGCCTGGTTGGAACTCGCCGCGAAAAATCGCCCGCCGGAGCGCCTTGCCGAGTTCGGCGGTCATCACGCCATTGCGGCGCGAGCGGCCGGGCAGCCGTTTGACGAGATGGGCTTTGATCTTCAACGCGCTTCTTCCAACGTCATATTAACCCGCCGGGCTGAGGGAACGTTCAAGTCGCGAGTGCTGCGGATGCAACGTGACCGGGCACGGGCCGGCGAAACCCGCGGGACCTGGGGGCTCCAGGTATAGGCCGGGCCCGGATCAGTTGTGCGTGTAAATCAGCCGAATCTGCATCGAGCTTCCGGTGTCTGCGTCAGACGTCTGCCACGACGCTCCGAAGAAGAACGCGGCATTCAACGTGAGGACGACCTGATTGCCGCTCGCCGCCGGAACAACGGTTGAGCCCGAAGTGGTGAAGCTCAGGTCCTGCACGCTGCTCGGATCGCCGACAACACTCTTGGAGTTGCTGCCAGCAGCGCCATCCAAACTGATGGTGTGAGCCCGTTCAACGCCGTACCCTGTGGCGTCCCAATGGCCAACCATCGAAGCGGCGACGGTCACCGTGGTGCCGGGCGTCACCGCCAGCGGCACCTGCGTTAGGCTGACCGTGGATGTGCCGATATTGCGGTTTGGTCCAGTATTCGGGTCGGGCCACTTGAAGTTCCAGCCAAGATTGAACGAACAGGTGCTGGCGGGAACCGTCACCGTACCGGGCGGCGGTTGTTGGGCGCCGGCCCCACCGGCTTTGTAAACTCTGGTAACCGATATGCTGCTCAGCGTGTAAGTGCCCGTTCCATTCGAAGCAGGGCAGGTGCCTGCCACCGCCGCGGATGCGTTGCCTGAGACGTTCACGACAACCGTCGGCCGCGCGGGGTCATTGCTCGAAATGGTGATGGTTCCTGAGGCCGGGCCTGCGCTCGCCGGCGTAAAGCGAATGGTCATATTCACCGACCCGCCCGGCGCAATCGTCCCCGGGAGGTTGCCGCTCTGCTTGGTGAACTGCCCGCTTGATCCGCCGAGCGATGTCACGTTCAGAGTCGCAGTGCCGATGTTCGAAACCTGCAGGGTCAGCTCTTTGAACTGTCCCAACGTAACACTGCCGAAATCGAGACTCGCCGGCGACACGCTAATTGCCGGCGCGTTCGGAGCGCCGCCCGTGCCCTGGACGTTAACGGTCACAGTTGGATGAGCCGGGTCGTTGCTCGCGATGGTAATCGTGCCGCTTTGACTGCCGCTTGTTGCCGGCGAGAAGCGGATGGTCACGGGATAAGCCGATCCCGGCCCGATGGTGGGCGGCAGTCCGCTCACCACTGAGAACCGCGCGTTCGACGGAGTAATGGCGGAAACGTTCAACGGCGCGGTCCCGGTGTTCGAGATCTGCAGGGGCAGGTCTTTTGTCGTGCTGACCGGCACGCTCCCGAAATCCAGAGTCGCCGGCGAGACGGAAATCGACGCGGACTGCGCCGGTGAACTCGCCACCTTGAGCGTCGCCGTGCCGCCGCCGGCGAGATTGAACGTCAGCGTCCCTTGCTGGGCGCCGCTTGCGCTCAACACGACCGCGATGGCTTGCGAGCCGCCCGGCGCCACCGAGAAAGACTGTGGAATGGCGCTGAAAGCGGGATTCGAGCTTTGGATCGAGTTGACCGTCACCATCGCGCCTCCCACGTTATTCGCCGACACCTGCGCGCTACCCGGTTGCGTGAAGTTGAGCGTTCCGCTCGCATCGATCGCCGGAGAGGAGAACTGAAGCGATCCGGCGGCGCTCGTTCCCAGATCCACGGTTGCGCGGATGCCGAGGTTGCCGCCGCCGGGGATAAGGGAATCGAGCAGGGTGAGATTGGTCGAGCTTGTCCCCATGTAGGAACGCATTTTCGAGCCCGAATCGATATCGAGCACGGCGGGGAAGAACCCGGGAGGGTTGGGAGCCGCATAGCCGACCAGGAAATCGCCCGACGTGATGGTCACCGGCGTGACCGCATAGGTATTGAATTGATCGACTGCCTTGATGGTGGCGGCCATCTGCGTGAAGGACGCACTCGAAATGCTCGTCGATCCGCTTGAATTCGCCGCGGTGACGATGGTGATGCCGGCGCCAGCAGGCAGGGCAGCCGGATCGTCCAGAAAAGCGATCGTCACGCTGCGCAATGTCGCCGGGTAACTCGGCGGTGTGAGGCGATTGACGAACCACGCGGATGCTGCGCCGCTCGGGAAACCGGTGACCTGGCCGAAGAATCCGCCGTCGACCACGATGTCGATTGACGATCCGGTCGCGACGCTATTGCCGGTGAGGTTGACCGTTACCACTGGGAAAGCCGGGTCGTTCGACAGGATCGTCAACGTACCCTTTTGTGCGGCCCCGGCGCTGGTTGGCGCGAACCGCACGACGATCTGCTTGGCCGTGCTGCTGACCACAAACGGCGTGGTGGGCGCATTGACGAGACTGTACCCGGCGCCGGTGATGCTAAGCGATTGCACCGCGAGCGCCGCCAGACCCTTGTTCGCGATCAGGACCGGCAGGTCGGACGTCTGATTCACGTTGACGCTGCCGAAATCGAGGTTCGTGGGTGTCACCGAGATGATCGGCACTGCGACGCCGGTGCCGGCCAGGTTCAGCGTCGCTGTTCCACCTCCGGCAAGATTCAGCGTCAGAGCGCCCTGCTGCGGTCCCACCGCGGTAGGCGTGAACGTTACGTTCAACGGTGCGGTTCCGCCCGCCGGAACGCTGAAGGTCCCCGGCGTCGAAGCGAACATCGGATTCGAGATCTGGGCCGAGGTGACCGTAACCGGCGATGAGCCGTTGTTCTTCACGTTGAGCGCTAAGGTCGATCCCTGGCCGATGTTGACTCCCTGGAAGTTCACCTGCCCGCCTGTGTCGGCCCCATTGAGCAGGAAGCGAAGCATGCTGCCGCTCGCGCTGAACGGCCCGATCGCGACCGTCGCAGAGAACTGCCCCGTATTGTCGCCGTAGGTGCCGGGGAAACCCTGGAAGTAGTTT